>ERZ791810.1-NODE-1-length-546475-cov-26.534168_pt1 | contig 546475 bp, 415 predicted proteins | sample MGYA00510304_ERZ791810 | MGnify/ENA primary metagenome ERZ791810 (study PRJEB30046, sample SAMN00791967) | human gut metagenome | study: EMG produced TPA metagenomics assembly of the A metagenome-wide association study of gut microbiota in type 2... | reverse complement strand
TAGTCGCCGTTTTTGATGAAGCCCTTGTATCGGAAGATACAGGGGCTTTTTTTGTGTGCTTATTTCTGTTTTTAGCAATAATTTGCTATCTTTGCTTCCGAACTAATTTTTAATTAATATTTAAAGCAAATTGAAGTATGAAAACTAAAGTTTTATTGGCTGCTGTGGCAGTAGCATTTTCTTTCGCAGTAACATCATGTGGTAATCAGAAATCTGCCAACGCCGACTCAACCGCTGCAGATTCTTGCTGCGCTGCAAAAACAGAACAGGTATGCGACTCTGCAAAGAAAGCTTGCTGCAAAGCCGACTCCGCAACTTGCCCGAAGGCTGCTTGCGATAGCGCCAAATGTGACAAACCTTGTGCAAAGAAGTAATTCGGAACTCGTATAGAACTGAAACATAAGGAAAAGACATACTATTGCAGTATGTCTTTTTTTGTTATATATTAGAGTGATAAATGTGCGTCTGCTTATAAAATGTTATTTTTTTAAAGAAAAAAGTTACGAATTTGTTTGCATGGTACGAAATAATCTCTACCTTTGCAGCGTTAAATACAAAAAGATAAGATGATTCAGAACTTTACATATATTCTACTGTGTGGCATTATTATTCTACTGGCAAAGTTTAGTGGAAGTGGGTGTTGTGCATAAATATATGTGAATATAATGATATATAAAGCCTTTCTCACTTCCCGGTGTGAAAGGCTTTTTTTATGGAATATAAATTTATAAATGTAATAAAGTGATGAGTGATAAGTTATTTATTTTCGACACAACGCTCCGCGATGGTGAGCAGGTTCCGGGATGCCAGTTGAATACAGTGGAAAAGATTCAGGTGGCCAAACAACTGGAAGCGCTGGGCGTGGATGTAATTGAAGCGGGATTTCCCATTTCGAGTCCGGGCGACTTCAATTCGGTGATTGAAATATCAAAAGCTGTGACATGGCCCACGATTTGTGCGCTGACACGCGCCGTACAGAAGGATATTGATGTGGCGGCGGAAGCCCTGCGATTTGCCAAGCACAAGCGTATCCATACGGGTATCGGTACTTCCGACTCGCACATCAAGTATAAGTTCAATTCCACTCGCGAGGAGATTATAGAACGTGCGGTGGCTGCTGTGAAATATGCCCGCCGCTTTGTGGAGGATGTGGAGTTTTACGCTGAAGACGCGGGACGTACGGATAACGAATATCTGGCGCGTGTGGTGGAAGCGGTCATCAAGGCAGGGGCTACGGTAGTGAATATCCCCGATACGACCGGATATTGCCTGCCTACGGAGTATGGCGCGAAGATAAACTATTTGATGGAGCATGTGGACGGTATTCACAATGCGATCATCTCCACTCATTGCCACAACGATCTGGGTATGGCCACTGCCAATACGATGGCAGGCGTGTTGAACGGTGCCCGTCAGGTGGAGGTCACTATCAACGGCATTGGCGAACGTGCCGGAAACACTTCGCTCGAAGAGGTGGCTATGATTATCAAATGCCATAAGGATATTGACATCGAAACCAATATCAATACGCAGAAGATTTATCCTACCAGCCGCATGGTGTCCAGCCTGATGAACATGCCGGTGCAGCCTAACAAGGCAATTGTAGGCCGCAACGCCTTTGCACATTCGTCGGGGATTCATCAGGACGGTGTGTTGAAGAATGTGCAGACCTATGAGATCATCGATCCGCACGATGTGGGTATTGATGATAACTCTATCGTCCTGACAGCCCGCAGCGGACGTGCTGCCTTGAAGAACCGCCTTCAAGTGCTGGGCGTGTCACTCGATCAGGATAAACTGGATAACATCTACGAGGAGTTCCTGAAACTTGCCGACAAGAAGAAGGATATTAACGACGATGATATTCTGGTATTGGCAGGTGCGGACCGTTCGCAAAACCACCGTATCAAGCTGGAGTATTTGCAGGTGACGAGCGGAGTAGGCGTACGGTCGGTGGCCAGCATCGGACTGAACATTTCCGGTGAGAAGTTTGAAGCCGCTGCCAGTGGGAACGGTCCGGTAGATGCCGCTATCAAAGCATTGAAAAAGATAATAGACCGTCACATGACTCTGAAGGAATTCACTATCCAGGCTATCAGCAAGGGCAGTGACGACATGGGTAAAGTGCACATGCAGGTGGAATATGACAAACAGGTTTATTATGGTTTCGGTGCGAATACGGATATTATAGCTGCATCGGTAGAAGCCTATATAGACTGTATCAATAAATTTAAATTGGGTGTTTAGTGATTAACACTTGGTGGTTTGTAACTGATATTTGTTCTTTGTGTTTGGTAATAGATAATTCGTAAATAATAATTTGTAATTAATACTCATTCTGATGAATACATTATTTGATAAAATTTGGGATGCCCACGTTGTGCAGAAGGTTGAGGACGGCCCCACGCAACTTTACATAGACAGGCTTTACTGCCATGAAGTAACCAGCCCGCAGGCTTTTGCCGGACTGCGTGCCAGAGGTCTTAAATGTTTCCGTCCGGAAAAGATATTCTGTATGCCCGACCACAATACGCCGACGCACGATCAGGATAAACCGATCGAGGATGCTGTTTCGAAGACGCAGGTGGATACGCTGGCTAAGAATGCGAAAGATTTCGGTCTGGAGCATTTCGGCATGATGAATAAGAAAAACGGCATTATCCATGTGGTGGGTCCGGAACGCGGACTGACTTTGCCGGGTATGACGATTGTGTGCGGTGATTCGCATACTTCTACTCATGGCGCCATGGGGGCGGTGGCTTTCGGCATCGGCACAAGCGAGGTGGAGATGGTGCTGGCTTCGCAGTGTATCCTTCAGACGCGTCCCAAAACGATGCGCATTACGGTGGACGGCCGGCTGGGCAAGGGCGTCACTGCCAAGGATATGGCGCTCTATATGATGTCCAAAATGACAACCAGCGGTGCTACGGGCTACTTTGTGGAGTATGCCGGAGAGGCTGTGCGCAGTCTGTCTATGGAAGGACGCCTCACTTTGTGTAATCTCAGTATAGAGATGGGTGCGCGCGGCGGTATGGTGGCTCCGGACGAAACCACCTTTGCATACATCAAGGGACGTGAGTACGCTCCGAAAGGGGAAGAATGGGACAAGGCGCTGGCATACTGGAAAACGCTGAAAAGTGAGGAGGATGCCGTCTTCGATAAGGAGGTGCGCTTTGATGCCGCTGATATCGAGCCGATGATTACCTACGGCACCAATCCGGGTATGGGCATGGGCATCACGCAGCACATCCCCACTACCGAGGAGATGGGAGAGGCAGCCAAAGCGTCTTTTATGAAGTCTATGGATTATATGGGATTCCGTCCGGGTGATTCGCTGCTGGGCAAGAAGATTGACTATGTTTTTCTGGGTGCTTGCACCAACGGCCGTATCGAGGATTTTCGTGCGTTTGCCTCTATTGTGAAGGGGCGCAGGAAAGCTGCGGATGTGGTGGCTTGGCTGGTTCCCGGTTCATGGCTGGTGGATGCGCAGATACGTGAGGAGGGGCTGGATAAGGTGTTGGAAGAAGCGGGATTCGCTATCCGACAGCCGGGATGTTCGGCATGCTTGGCGATGAATGATGATAAGGTGCCTGCCGGGAAATATGCGGTGTCCACCAGTAACCGTAACTTTGAAGGGCGTCAGGGACCGGGTGCGCGTACTTTGCTTGCCAGTCCGCTGGTAGCTGCTGCTGCGGCGGTGACGGGGGTGATTACGGATCCGAGAGATTTTATCTAAATTAAGGTTCACGACAGAGGATGCATGGTGCCACAGATTTTTTAGACAGAAGAACAGAAGAATAGAAAGAAAACAATATAAGAGGAGAAAGCTCTGTGCCCTCTATGGTGAACAAAGAACAATCTAATAACAGCAACAATGAAACAAAAATTCAATATTATCAACAGCACTTGTGTACCTCTTCCTTTGGAGAATGTAGATACCGACCAGATAATTCCTGCCCGCTTCCTGAAAGCCACTACAAAAGAAGGTTTTGGTGAAAATCTGTTTCGCGACTGGCGGTACAATGCCGACGGTTCTCTGAATGAGGAATTTGTTTTGAACAATCCCACTTATGGCGGGCAAATCCTTGTGGCGGGCAAGAACTTCGGTTCGGGAAGCAGTCGCGAGCACGCAGCCTGGGCCATTGCCGGCTATGGTTTTAGGGTGGTGGTAAGCAGTTTCTTTGCAGATATTCACAAGAATAACGAGCTGAACAATTTTGTGCTTCCCGTTGTGGTGAGTGAACCGTTCCTGAAAGAACTTTTCGATTCAATCTTTGCCAATCCAAAGACGGAAGTGGAAGTAAACCTACCCGAACAGACCATCACCAACAAGGCAACCGGCAAGAGTGAGCATTTCGAAATCAATGCCTACAAGAAGCATTGCCTGATGAATGGTTTGGACGACATTGATTTTCTTGTCGGAAACAAGGATAAAATAGAAGCTTGGGAGAAGAACAATGAAGCATAATCATCCGAAGATAGAAATCATGGACACCACTCTCCGCGACGGTGAACAGACCAGCGGAGTGTCTTTTGTGCCCCATGAAAAACTGATGATAGCCCGTTTGTTGCTTGAAGATTTGAAGGTGGACCGGGTGGAGGTGGCTTCCGCGCGGGTGTCCGAAGGGGAATTTGATGCGGTGAAGATGATATGCGACTGGGCGGCACGACGTAATATGTTGCCGAAAGTAGAGGTGCTCGGTTTCGTGGACGGACATACCTCGGTAGACTGGATACATGCCACCGGCTGCCGCGTCATCAACCTGCTGTGCAAGGGGTCGCTGAAGCATTGCTCCTGCCAGTTGAAGAAATCGCCTGAGGAGCATATCGAAGATATCCTGTCGGTAGTGGACTATGCAAATGTGCAGGATATGGAGGTGAATGTCTACTTGGAAGACTGGAGCAACGGCATGAAGGATTCGCCCGAATATGTCTTCCAATTGATGGATGCGCTGATCCGGACCAACATAAAGCGGTATATGCTGCCCGACACATTGGGCGTGCTGAACCCATTGCAGGTCATTGAGTTCATGCGGAAAATGGTGAAACGTTATCCGAATGAGCATTTCGACTTCCATGCCCACAATGATTACGACCTCGCGGTGAGTAACGTGCTGGCAGCCGTATTGAGTGGCTGCAAGGGTCTGCATACCACCATCAACGGCTTGGGCGAACGTGCGGGCAACGCACCTCTTGCCAGCGTGCAGGCTATCCTGAAAGACCATTTCAGTGCTATTACCAACATAGACGAGAACCGCCTGAATGATGTGAGCCGCGTGGTGGAGTCTTATTCGGGCATCGTGATTCCCGCCAATAAACCGATTGTGGGCGAGAATGTGTTTACGCAGGTGGCGGGCGTGCATGCCGACGGGGATAACAAAAGCAACCTTTACTGCAACGACCTGCTGCCCGAACGCTTTGGACGTAAACGGGAATATGCATTGGGCAAGAATAGCGGTAAGGCGAATATCCGCAAGAACTTGGAAGACCTGGGGCTGGATCTGGACGAGGAGTCCATGCGCAAAGTTACGGAACGCATCATCGAGCTGGGCGATAAAAAGGAGCTTGTGACACAGGAGGACTTGCCGTACATCGTGTCCGATGTCCTGAAACATGGAATAGTGGATGAGCGCGTGAACCTGAAAAGTTACATCGTGAACCTTGCCTACGGACTGAAGCCGATGGCTACGCTGAAAATAGAAATCAACGGCAAGGAGTACGAGGAGAGTTCCAGCGGCGACGGTCAGTATGATGCCTTTGTGCGTGCGCTGCGCAAGATATACAAAGTGACCTTGGGCCGCAAGTTCCCGATGCTGACGAACTATGCGGTGACTATCCCTCCCGGCGGGCGCACCGATGCCTTTGTGCAGACGGTGATCACATGGAGCTTTGAAGACAAGGTGTTCCGCACCCGCGGCTTGGATGCCGACCAGACGGAAGCGGCTATCAAGGCTACGGTGAAGATGCTGAATATCATTGAAGGAGAATACGATAAATAGATATTACTTATGACTTATAAGACAGTGAAAGATTATTTTGAGAGAAAACCCAATGCAAGCTACTTGTTTTTTGCTTGCATGATATTCCTGTTTCGTGTTTTCTTGAATTGGTATGGAAATGATGCACAGCTTGTCACTCTTTTAGATGTGATATGGACGCTTATGATGACTGCGGGATTTGTGGTGGGTGATCGTATTCGCCGCAAGAATAAGGCTATGAAAGATAAAATAGAAGATGAATTAAAAAAAAATAAATAAGTATGGATTTTAAAATTGCAGTATTGGCCGGTGACGGTATCGGCCCCGAAATATCCGCCGTAGGTGTGGACGTAATGACCGCCGTTTGTGAGAAATTCGGCCATAAGGTGAGTTATGAATATGCTGTCTGTGGTGCGGACGCCATTGACAAAGTGGGCGATCCTTTTCCCGAAGCTACCTATCAGGCTTGTAAGAATGCCGATGCGGTACTTTTCTCGGCCGTAGGTGACCCTAAGTTCGACAATGATCCCACCGCAAAGGTGCGTCCTGAACAGGGCTTGCTGGCTATGCGCAAAAAACTGGGGCTGTTTGCCAACATCCGCCCGGTGCAGACCTTCAAGTGCCTCCTGCATAAGTCCCCGTTGCGTGCCGAACTGGTGGACGGAGCCGATTTCCTCTGCATCCGCGAACTGACCGGCGGTATGTACTTCGGCGAGAAATATCAGGACAATGACAAAGCCTACGATACCAATATGTACACCCGTCCGGAGATTGAACGTATCCTGAAAGTGGGTTTTGAGTATGCGATGAAGCGCAACAAGCACCTGACGGTAGTGGACAAAGCCAACGTCCTTGCCTCTTCGCGCCTGTGGAGACAGATTGCCCGGGAAATGGCTCCGGACTATCCGGAAGTGACCACCGACTATATGTATGTGGACAACGCCGCCATGCGTATGATTCAAGAGCCGAAGTTCTTCGATGTAATGGTGACGGAGAACACTTTCGGAGATATTCTGACCGATGAAGGCTCCTGCATCAGCGGTTCTATGGGATTGCTGCCGTCGGCTTCCACCGGAGAAAGCACCCCGGTGTTCGAACCTATCCATGGCTCATGGCCGCAGGCTAAGGGCCTGAACATAGCCAATCCGCTGGCGCAGATCCTGTCCGTAGCCATGCTGTTCGAATACTTCGGCCTGAAAGAAGAAGGCGCACTTGTTCGCGAGGCGGTAGACGCTTCGCTTGATGCCAATGTCCGTACTCCGGAAATTCAGGCGGAAGGCGGAGCCAAATATGGCACGAAAGAGGTGGGCGCATGGATTGTTGACTACATCAAACACTAATCTTTATTAAGGAAAGAAAGGGACAAGCGTTTTTTTTCTACCTTTGCGAGGAGGTGCATCAAAAGTATGATAACGGATTCTATTTTTGATGTATCTCCTTGTTTTATAACTAATGATGATTATGGCAAAAATAGCAAAGAACTTGACGGAACTCATCGGCGGCACTCCGTTGATGAAGTTGGCAGGATACAGCCGGAAGTACGGGCTGCAACAGGATATAGTTGCCAAACTGGAGTCTTTCAATCCGGCGGGCAGTGTGAAAGACCGCGTGGGGCTGGCAATGATTGAGGATGCCGAAGCACGCGGAGTGCTGAAGCCCGGCGCCACTATAATAGAGCCTACCAGTGGCAACACCGGAGTGGGCCTGGCAATGGTAGCGACTATCAAGGGCTATCATCTGATGCTGACCATGCCTGAGACAATGAGTATTGAACGTCGTAATCTGCTGAAAGCCCTCGGAGCGGAAATCGTGCTGACGGATGGCATGGCGGGCATGGCAGGCTCTATTGCCAAAGCAAAGGAGTTGCGTGACCGTATACCCGGTGCTGTGATTTTGCAGCAGTTTGAGAATCCTTTCAACGCCAAGGCGCACGAGCTTACTACGGGTGAGGAGATCTGGAGGGATACGGACGGGCAGGTGGATGTGTTTGTGGCGGGAGTAGGTACGGGCGGTACGGTTTGTGGTGCGGCCCGCGCATTGAAGAAACATAATCCGGACATTTATATTGTGGCGGTTGAGCCTGCATCGTCTCCCGTACTTGAGGGGGGAGAGGCTGCTCCGCACCGCATACAAGGCATAGGGGCGAACTTTGTTCCGGCTCTTTATGATGCCTCGGTGGTGGATGAGGTGATTCCTGTGCCGGACGATGAAGCTATTCGCGCCGGACGCGAACTGGCATCTGCCGAGGGACTGTTGGCGGGTATATCTTCCGGTGCCGCCGTCTATGCGGCGCGTTTGCTGGCAAAACGTCCTGAATTTGCAAACAAAATGGTGGTTGCTTTGTTACCCGATACGGGAGAAAGGTATCTTTCTACGGAGCTGTTTGCTTTCGATACGTATCCTTTGGAATAAGTGCAGGGGATAAACGTTTATTCCCAAGGCAGGTACTATAAAAATAAAATCATAAGTATGAAGAAGCTGATTTTTCTCGTAGTGTGTTTGTTGTCAGGCGGTATGCCTGTGTTCTCGCAAACCTATCAGGAGCTTTGCGACCGCGCTGTCACTTATACCGAACAGGACAGTCTGCCGCAGGCGGAGGACTATATCCGCCGGGCCTTGAAGCTGGAGCCGGCAAATCCCCATAATGCCCTTCTGTTCTCCAATCTCGGAACGATACAGCGCCGGCAAAGACAATATGAACAGGCTTTGGAATCTTATAACTTTGCCCTGAACATCGCACCGCGGGCGGTTCCTATCTTGCTGAACCGGGCGGCTATCTATATGGAACTGGGACGGAATAATTTGGCACAGGCCGATTATTCTTTAGTGTTGGATCTGGAGAAAAACAATGAGGAGGCTTTGCTGATGCGTGCCTATATCTATATGCAGCAACGCGAATATAAAATGGCAAAGGCAGATTATGAGCGTCTGTTGAAAGTGAACCCCGCCAGCTATAACGGGCGCCTCGGCTTGGCAACCTTAGAGCAGAAAGAGGGAAAGCATGAAGATGCCCTGCGCATATTGAACAATATGTTTGCCGCCACAGGGAAAGACGCGCAGTTGTCACCTTCCCAATATGCCATGCTCTATGTGGCTCGCGCCGGAGTGGAGAAGGACCTGAAACACATGGATATGGCATTGGTCGACTTGGAAGAGGCAATAAGGCTGGACAGTTCGCAGCCGGATATATATCTGATGCGCGGCGAGATCTACCTTGCCCAAAAGAAAAAAGATCTTGCCAAACGTGATTTCGAGAAAGCCATATCATTAGGAGTACCCCAGTCCGACCTACGCGACCTACTAAAACAAACAAGGAAATAGTGGTTAGCGATTAGTGATTAAGCTATGATGCTATAAACTGCTAACTGCTAACCCTTAATCGTTAATCGCTAATCATAAAACGCTGATCAGTGATCACTAATCGCTAACCGTTAACCGCTAATCGCTAAATTTGCGTATCAGACTAACGAACTCTTTTCCGTATTTTTTCTTCTTGTATTCTCCGATGCCGCTGATGTTTCCAAACTCTTCGATTGTGGTGGGGCGTGAAGTGCTGAGTAAATGGAGCACTTTGTCGGACAGGACGATATATGCCGGCAGGGCTTCTTCGTCGGCGAGCCGTTTTCTTAGTTCCCGCAAGGCTTCAAAGAGATCTTCGTTTTCGGTGTTGGGAAGTCCCAGCGGCAGTTCCTTGGAAAGAACGGGGAGCTTGCGTTTTCTGCCCCGCTTGGTCTCGTTGGCTTCTTCCCGGCGTATTACTACCAGTCGGGCAGTGGCCCTGCCGAAGAGGACATCGCTTCCGGCGGGGGTTATCTTCAGGTGATTGTTCTCATTGTAGGCAATCTCAAAGTAGCCGAGTTGCAACATCTGTAACAAATAATCGTGCCAGTCGCGGGCGGGCACTTCCCGTCCGGCAGCAAATGTTTTCAGTTGTTCATACCCCTTGTCCACTACTTCGGGAGTCATATTTCCTCTTAGGATATCAACCAATACACCTGTGCTGATTTGCTGTTCCGTACGGACAATGGCGCTCAATGCTTTCTGTACGATGATAGTCCCGTCAAAGCGTTCCGGAGGGTTCTTGCAAACGTCACAGTTGCCACAGTCATGGGTAGCCGTTTCTCCGAAATAACTCAACAATATGCGACGGCGGCAGATGTCCGATTCGGCATATTGCTGCATACGTTGCAGCTTCTCTATATTGATGCTTTGCTGTCCGCTGTCGGTAGCGAATTTAGTAAGCAGAATCAAGTCGGACAGCGAATAGAACAATAACGTGTCACTGGGCATCCCGTCCCTTCCGGCACGCCCTATCTCCTGATAAAAACTCTCAATGCTTTTGGGTAAATTATAGTGAATAACCCAGCGTACGTTACTCTTGTCTATGCCCATGCCGAAGGCAATGGTGGCGCATACTACCTGTACGCGGTCATTGATGAAATCATCCTGCGCTTCGTCCCTGCGGGTGGGAGAGAGCCCGGCATGGTAGACGGCAGCGCGTATGCCTTGCTTTTGGAGCATTTGTGCAACGGATTCCGTCTTGCTGCGGCTCATGCAGTATATGATGCCGCTTTCTCCGGGATGACGGGCTATGAAGTCTATAATTGCCTTTGACTTTTCCTTCTGCTGGTAACCCCGTTTTACGGTGAGGCTCAGGTTGGGACGGTCGAAGGAGGAGATGAATATCCGGGGATGGTTCAAGTGAAGCTGTTTGATGATGTCTTCGCGTGTAATCTTGTCGGCGGTGGCGGTCAGGGCTATGACAGGGACCTGCGGAAACTGTTGGTGCAGAATTCCCATTTGCGCATATTCCGGACGGAAGTCATGTCCCCATTGCGAGATGCAGTGCGCTTCGTCGATGGCAAAAAGCGAGACATGCATATCCCGCAAAAGATAGTTGGCTTCAGCCAATAGCTTTTCAGGAGAGATGTAGAGCAGTTTCAGTTTCCCTTCCATACATGCCCGGCGCAGGGCGGCATTTTCCGTTTCGTCGTTGCTGCTGTTCAGCGCACCGGCGCTGATGCCGTTGGCGCAGAGTGCTTCCACCTGGTCTTTCATCAGCGAGATGAGTGGCGAAACCACTACCGCAGTACCTTCACGCAGCAGGGCGGGAAGCTGGTAGCAAATGGATTTCCCACCGCCGGTAGGCATTAATACAAGTGCGTCGTTTCCGCCCAGAATATGGCGGATGATTTCTTCTTGCAAAGGGCGGAAACTATCGTAACCGAAATATGTTTTAAGCGTTTGTTGCATAAATAGGTGGCGGTATATTTTGAGGGGACAAAGTTACATTAATTATTGTATAAAACCTCAAAGGAAGTGTAGTTCAATTTAATAACCTAAATTTAATGCCCAAAGTTAAATAATCTTATTATTAAGCGTACTTCGCTTCTTTTCAACCTTTTTCGCTGTTTATATATTAAAAATATCTGTTGGAAAAGTTGCGTATAAAAAAAAAATGTTAGACTTTTGTGTTGTCTAAAGGAAACTCCTTTGGATTTCCTAATTTAACAACCCCTAACCAGTTAATTCAATGAGTGATTTAGAAGAAAAAGCACAGGAGGGAGCTGCAAAGAAGCATCCCTACAACCTGCGTGAAAAGAAAGAAAAGAAGGCTGCCTACCGTTCCTTGATTCGTCCGGAACTGGCAGATGAACTGTATGACAGGATATTAAATATCATCGTTGTACAGAAGAAGTACAGAGATCCTAATTATTCTGCTAAAGATTTGGCAAAAGAGTTACAGACTAATACCCGCTATTTATCGGCAGTCGTAAACTCTCGTTTTGGAATGAATTACTCTTGTTTATTGAATGAGTACAGAGTAAAAGATGCTTTGCATTTATTGACAGATAAGAGGTATGCTGACAAAAATGTAGAAGAAATCAGCACGATGGTTGGTTTCGCTAATCGTCAGTCTTTTTATGCTGCATTCTACAAAAATGTAGGAGAAACTCCTAATGGTTATCGTAAGAAACGTGCAGTAAAAAGCAAATAATTCAGTGAAGCTGAATTTATGAAAGGAAATATTCTGGGACGGTTGCTTCGGAATACTTCCTTTTGTCATTTTAATACTAACTATATCCTCCCGACACACATGAAAAAACAACTGATGTCCGTAGCAGTCGCTGCATCTTTGCTGACGGCTTGTGGCGGAGCGCAAAAAACGACTGCCGAGGCAGAAAAATTTGATTATACAGTGGAACAATTTGCAGACTTACAGATTTTACGCTATCGCGTACCAGAATTTGAGAACTTGTCTCTCAAACAGAAAGAATTAGTTTATTATCTCACAGAGGCCGCTTTGCAGGGACGTGACATCTTGTTCGACCAGAATGGAAAATACAACCTCAGAATACGCCGGATGCTGGAAGCCGTCTATACGGGGTATGCCGGTGACAAAACTACGGCGGACTTCAAGGCTATGGAAGTGTATCTGAAGCGGGTGTGGTTCTCCAATGGTATTCACCACCATTACGGCTGCGAAAAGTTTGTTCCGGGCTTCACTCCCGAATTCTTCAGGAAAGCCCTTTTGAGCGTGGATACCTCCAAACTTCCGCTTGCAGAGGGGCAAACGGTGGAACAGCTTTATGAGGAGGTTGCTCCTGTCATCTTCGATCCGAAGGTAATGCCGAAGCGCGTGAACCAGGCTGCGGGTGAGGACTTGGTGCTGACTTCCGCGTGCAACTATTACGACGGGGTGACACAGCAGGAAGCCGAGGACTTCTACGGTGCGATGAAAGATCCCAAAGATGAAACGCCGGTTTCCTACGGTCTGAACAGCCGTCTGGTAAAAGAGGACGGCAAGATACGGGAGAAAGTGTGGAAAGTAGGAGGATTGTACGGACAGGCCCTTGAGAAGATTGTATATTGGCTGAAGAAAGCGGAAGGCGTAGCCGAGAATCCCGAACAGAAAGCGGTGATTGCCAAACTCGTGGAGTTCTATGAAACGGGAGATTTGAAAACATTTGATGATTATGCCGTTCTCTGGGTGAAGGATCTGGATTCCCGCATTGACTTTGTGAACGGATTCACCGAAAGCTATGGCGATCCTTTGGGAATGAAAGCAAGCTGGGAGTCTTTGGTGAATTTCAAAGATTTGGAAGCTACCCGCCGTACGGAGATCATCAGCAGCAATGCGCAGTGGTTTGAGGATCACTCTCCGGTGGAGAAGCAGTTCAAGAAAGAAGAAGTGAAAGGTGTTTCGGCTAAGGTGATTACCGCTGCTATTTTGGCAGGCGACCTTTATCCGTCAACTGCTATCGGCATCAACCTGCCCAATGCAAACTGGATCCGCAGCCATCATGGCTCCAAGTCCGTTACGATTGGCAATATTACGGATGCTTATAACAAAGCTGCTCATGGCAACGGTTTCAACGAGGAGTTTGTATATAGCGATGCCGAACTGAAGCTGATAGACCAATATGCCGACATCACTGACAATCTGCACACCGACTTGCATGAGTGTCTGGGACATGGCTCCGGTAAGTTGCTTCCGGGCGTAGACCCCGATGCACTGAAAGCCTATGGTTCTACTATCGAAGAAGCGCGTGCCGACTTGTTCGGGCTTTACTATGTGGCCGATCCGAAGTTGGTGGAATTAGGGCTGACTCCCAGTGCGGATGCCTATAAGGCGCAGTTCTATACCTATCTGATGAACGGCCTGATGACGCAGCTCGTACGCATCGAACCGGGAAATAACGTGGAAGAGGCCCATATGCGCAACCGCCAGCTCATAGCCCGTTGGGTGTATGAGAAAGGTGCTGCCGATAAAGTGGTGGAACTGGTGAAGAAAGACGGTAAAACTTATGTCGTAATCAACGACTACGCAAAAGTGCGTGAATTGTTCGGTGAGTTGCTTGCCGAAATACAACGCATCAAGTCCACCGGTGACTACGATGCCGCCCGCAAACTGGTAGAGGCCTATGCCGTAAAGGTGGATCCCGAACTGCATGCGGAGGTTTTGGAACGGTATAAGAAATTGAACCTGGCTCCGTACAAAGGTTTCGTCAATCCTAAGTATGAAGCGGTGACAGATGCCGACGGCAACATAACCGATATAACGGTGACCTACGATGAAGGTTATGCAGAACAGATGCTGCGTTACAGCAAGGACTACTCCGTTTTGCCTTCGGTAAATAATTAATTCATCATTTCTCTAATCCTCATCATTGATGGAACTAACAGAACAACTCAAAGAAATAAAGACACAGCTCCGCCTCTCCATGAACGGGGCTGTGTCCCAAAGTATGCGTGAGAAAGGTTTGGTCTACAAACTCAACTTCGGCGTGGAGCTGCCCCGTATCAAGAGCATTGCTGCCGCTTACGAGAAAGACCACGCTTTGGCGCAGGCACTTTGGAAAGAAGATATTCGCGAATGTAAAATATTGGCGGGACTGCTCCAGCCGGTTGACAGTTTCCTGCCCGAAATTGCGGATATATGGGTGGAGAACATCCGGAATATTGAGATTGCGGAGCTTACTTGTATGAATCTTTTCCAGCATCTTCCGTATGCTCCTGCCAAGTCTTTCCATTGGATTGCGGCTGAGGAAGAATATACGCAGGTCTGCGGCTTTCTCACCATTGCCCGCTTGCTGATGAAAAAAGGCGATATGAACGAACGCGTGGAAAATGAGTTCCTTGATCAGGCGGTAACCGCTTTCTTGTCCGGCTCCTATCATGTGCGCAATGCTGCACTGACCGCTATCCGCCGTTTCATGCAGCATAGTGAGGAAAATGCTTTTCAGGTTTGCCGGAGGGTGGAGGAGATGAAAGAATCTTCCTCGGAATCCGAGCAGCTTCTTTATAATCTGGTAAGGGAAGAGGTGACAGAGTGATAATTCGGTTTACTATTCTCATTATTAATTTTTCTTTTTTTGTTTGCTTTCCGCAAAAAAGGCTTAACTTTGTTGGCTGTTAAAAAACTGCGCCTTTAAATGGAAAGTCAGAATGTGAAAGATACGGTTAGGCAGATATTCACAGAATATCTCAATACGAACGGGCATCGCAAGACTCCCGAACGCTATGCCATACTCGATACTATTTATTCCATAGACGGCCATTTCGATATCGATACGCTTTATTCGCTCATGGCAGACCAGGAGAATTTCAGGGTCAGCCGCGCGACACTTTATAATACTATCATATTACTTATCAATGCCCGCCTGATTATCAAACATCAGTTTGGAAATTCCTCCCAATACGAGAAAAGCTACAATCGTGATACGCATCACCACCAAATCTGCACCCAGTGCGGCCAGGTTATTGAGTTTCAGAATGAGGAATTGCAGCATGCCATTGAGAATACAAAGCTGAGTCGCTTCAACTTGACACATTATTCATTGTATATGTACGGACTGTGCAGCAAGTGCGACCGCGCAAATAAACGAAAGAAGAAAAATAATAACCATAAGAAAGAGAAATGAAAGTAGACATTCTATTAGGATTACAATGGGGCGACGAAGGCAAAGGCAAAGTCGTTGATGTATTAACTCCGAGATACGATGTAGTGGCACGTTTTCAAGGCGGCCCGAACGCCGGCCATACATTGGAGTTTGAAGGCCAGAAGTATGTGCTCCGTTCCATTCCTTCGGGAATTTTTCAGGGTGATAAAGTGAATATAATCGGTAACGGCGTGGTGCTCGATCCGGCGTTGTTCAAAGCAGAGGCGGAGGCGTTGGAAGCATCCGGCCACAACCTGAAGGAACGCTTGCATATTTCTAAGAAAGCACATCTCATCCTGCCTACGCACCGTATTCTGGATGCCGCATACGAAGCTGCAAAGGGCGATGCTAAAGTGGGAACTACCGGTAAGGGTATCGGCCCCACTTATACGGATAAGATAAGCCGTAACGGAGTGCGTGTGGGTGACATCCTGCATGATTTTGACAAGAAATACGCTGCGGCCAAAGCACGTCATGAACAAATCCTGAAGAGCCTGAATTATGAATATGACCTGACAGAACTGGAAAAAGCATGGTTTGAAGGTATTGAATACTTGAAGCAATTCCGGTTTGTGGACAGCGAACATGAGATCAACGGCCTGCTGTCAGAGGGTAAGTCTGTTTTGTGCGAAGGTGCGCAAGGCACAATGCTCGATATTGATTTCGGTTCTTATCCGTTCGTCACTTCCTCCAACACTGTCTGTGCCGGTGCATGCACAGGTTTGGGCATCGCGCCCAATAAGATTGGCGAGGTTTATGGTATCTTCAAAGCATATTGTACACGTGTGGGCGCAGGTCCGTTCCCGACGGAACTGTTTGACAAAACCGGCGACCAGATCTGCACGTTGGGACATGAGTTCGGTTCGGTAACCGGACGTAAGCGCCGTTGCGGCTGGATTGACCTGGTAGCCCTGAAGTATGCCATTATGGTAGACGGCGTCACCAAACTGATTATGATGAAGAGCGATGTGCTCGATTCTTTCGAAACAATCAAAGCTTGTGTGGCATACAAAGTGAACGGCGAGGAAATTGATTACTTCCCGTTCGACATCGAAGGTGTTGAACCCGTATATGTAGAACTTCCCGGCTGGCAAACGGATATGACAAAGATGCAGAGCGAAGATGAATTCCCCGAAGAGTTCAACGCTTACCTGTCGTTCTTGGAAGAGCAACTCGGTGTGCCTGTCAAGATTGTATCCGTAGGTCCCGACCGCGAACAAACCATTGAACGCTATACAGAAGAATAATAGATTTTAGCTAATTCTTCCTAAAAGATAAGGGAAACCGTGAGATTGCTCGCCGTTTCCCTTTATTTTTGGCAAGCTATTTGTTCTGTAAAAAGAAACGACACATTATTCACTTATTTATATTTAAAAGAAGAAAATTATGGGAACAGGAATGATAGGGATGCAATGGATTATTTTTATCGGCATAGCTGTGGTCAGTTGGCTGGTACAGATGAATCTGCAAAGTAAATTCAAGAAATATTCTAAAATCCCCACAGGCAACGGGATGACGGGAGCCGATGTGGCTTTGAAAATGCTGCACGACAATGGAATCTATGATGTTACCGTTACGCATACTCCGGGACATCTGACCGACCATTACAATCCTGCCAATAAAACAGTAAACCTGAGTGAGGGCGTATACAACAGTAACAGTATCATGGCGGCAGCAGTTGCAGCCCATGAGTGCGGACACGCCGTACAGCATGCACGTGCCTATGCCCCGCTGACGATGCGCAGCAAATTGGTTCCGGTGGTTTCATTTGCTTCCAACATCATGACCTGGGTGCTGCTGGCAGGTATTCTGATGCTGAACTCTTTCCCGCAGTTGTTGCTGGCAGGTATTATCCTGTTTGCCATGACTACGTTGTTCAGCTTCATCACCCTTCCGGTGGAAATCAATGCAAGCAAGCGCGCATTGGTGTGGCTGAGCAATTCAGGCATCACGAACTCTTATAATCATGCCCAAGCGGAAGATGCGCTCCGTTCGGCTGCCTATACTTATGTGGTGGCTGCTCTGGGTTCATTGGCGACGCTCATTTATTACATCATGATATTCTTGGGACGCAGAGAATAAGAACATTTTGTTCCGTAGAAATAGAAAAATGCTTTCTTCACGCTAAATGGAGAAAGCATTTTTTTTCTTAATCAATAAAATACCGTAACTTTGTCGCCTGATTTTATAAATGATTGATACGATTATGGCAGCAAAACCCAGTATTCCAAAAGGAACCCGCGACTTCTCGCCCGTAGAAATGGCGAAGCGTAACTATATATTCAATACGATTCGTGATGTATATCATCTCTATGGTTTCCAGCAGATAGAGACACCTTCAATGGAGATGCTTTCCACTTTAATGGGGAAGTATGGCGAAGAAGGAGATAAACTACTGTTCAAGATACAGAATTCCGGTGATTACTTTTCCGGCCTCACCGATGAGGAACTGTTGAGCCGCAATGCAGCTAAACTTGCCGGTAAGTTCTGTGAAAAGGGTTTGCGCTATGACCTTACCGTACCTTTTGCACGCTACGTGGTGATGCATCGGGATGAAATAACCTTTCCTTTCAAGCGTTATCAGATTCAGCCGGTGTGGCGTGCCGATCGTCCTCAGAAAGGACGCTATCGCGAGTTCTACCAGTGCGATGCTGATGTTGTTGGTAGCGATTCTTTGTTGAACGAGGTGGAACTGATGCAGATTGTCGATACTGTATTCACACGCTTCGGTATTCGTGTCTGCATTAAAATCAACAACCGTAAGATACTGAGCGGCATTGCCGAGATTATCGGTGAGTCCGACAAGATTGTGGATATTACCGTAGCAATTGACAAACTTGACAAAATCGGCTTGGACAATGTCAATGCGGAGCTGAAGGAAAAGGGAATCAGTGATGAGGCTATTGCCAAGTTGCAGCCTATCATCCTGTTGAATGGCAGCAACGAGGAGAAACTCGCTACGCTGAAACAGGTGCTCTCAGCCAGCGAAACGGGTCTGAAAGGTGTGGAAGAGAGCGGGTTCATCCTGAATACGCTTTCGACGCTTGGATTGAAGAATGAAATCGAACTTGACCTGACTTTGGCACGCGGGCTGAACTACTATACCGGTGCTATTTTCGAAGTCAAGGCGCTGGACGTGCAGATCGGCAGCATTACAGGCGGCGGCCGTTATGACAACCTGACTGGTGTCTTTGGTATGGCAGGTGTCTCCGGAGTGGGTATTTCGTTTGGTGCAGACCGCATATTCGATGTGCTGAACCAGTTGGAACTGTATCCGAAGGAAGCTGTGAACGGTACGCAGCTTTTGTTTATCAACTTTGGTGAGAAGGAGGCGGCTTTTTCGATGAATGTACTTGCCGGAGTACGGGCAGCAGGTATTCGTGCTGAAATATTCCCCGATTCCAGCAAAATGAAGAAGCAGATGAGTTATGCCAATTCCAAGATGATCCCATTTGTTGCGCTGGTTGGAGAAAATGAAATGAACGAGGGCAAAGTGACCTTGAAAAACATGGAAACCGGAGAACAGAAGCTGGTTACTCCCCAAGAACTGGTTAGCGAACTGAGTTAATAAAAACTGAAATACTATTAAAAGGGAGCACATTTGTGCTCCTTTTTTTGTATATTTGTAAAGGAGGTGTTGCAGAAATGTAATATTCGGCTTTTACCTTTGCAATGACAATAAAATAGGAGGTTTGTATGGTTTCCGTTCAATTCAAACAAGAAAAGCACAATGCCCTCGTCAGTTTCTTGATGATTGTCATAGCGGTGTTGTTTCTGCTTTATATGGGAAGTTCGCTGGTGCACTCTACCAGGACTTTTTGGGCAAACTACTCTATTGAGAACCTGCTGGAGTAATGTTTGGGCAGTAAGGCTTATAGGAAGTTAACTTGATTGCCCGGATGAAGTTAACTGAATGTGGTGTAATAAGTTAACATCATGATGTGGATGATGTTAACATCGTATGGGCTATGATGTTAACTCGCTGTTTTACTCGTACATAATTTGTTTTTGCAGTATTTATCCATACAAGGAATAAATAAAGACAACTAATTCGTTGTGGTTAGTTGTCTTTTTGTATATTTGTAAATCTGTGTCTTGAATTTTCGGCACAGACAAGCTTTGTTAATCATATCATAACTTAAAAACAACCAAAATCATGAATCAAGATTTCTCAATGCATGCCAATCCGTTGGTGGCTAAGCTTCAAAAGCCGGCTTCCGAACTTACAAAAGCCGACATAATTTCTTATATAAAAGAGAATGGAATCACTATGGTGAATTTCATGTATCCCGCTGCCGACGGACGGTTGAAAACGCTGAACTTTGTCATCAATGATGCCGCCTATCTCGATGCGATACTTACGTGCGGAGAGCGTGTGGATGGCTCCAGCCTGTTTCCTTTCATAGAAGCGGGAAGTAGTGATTTATACGTGGTTCCCCGTTTCTGTACGGCTTTTGAGGATCCTTTTGCCGAACAGCCTACGCTCTCCATGCTTTGCTCTTTCTTCAATAAAGACGGCGAACCGCTGGAAAGCTCTCCGGAACACACTTTGCGCAAGGCGTGCCGGGCGTTTACGGAGGTGACCGGCATGGAGTTTCAGGCTATGGGCGAATTGGAATATTATGTTATCTCGGAAGACAGCGGTATGTTCCCCGCCACCGACCAGCGAGGCTATCACGAATCTGCTCCTTATGCCAAATTCAATGAGTTCCGCACCGAATGTATGGCATACATTGCACAAGCCGGCGGGCAAATCAAGTACGGGCATTCCGAAGTGGGCAATTTCACCCTTGATGGCAAGATATACGAGCAGAACGAAATAGAATTTCTGCCGGTGCGCGCTGATCAGGCTGCCGATCAGTTGATGATTGCCAAATGGATAATCCGTAACCTTGCTTATCAATATGGATTTGATCTTACTTTTGCTCCGAAAATAACGGCAGGAAAAGCAGGTTCGGGATTGCATATCCACATGCGCATCATGAAAGACGGGAAGAACCAGATGCTGACAGACGGCGTGCTCTCTGAAACAGCCCGCAAAGCCATTGCAGGAATGATGGAGCTGGCTCCTTCCATTACTGCGTTCGGCAATACGAATCCTACTTCTTATTTCCGTCTTGTTCCCCATCAGGAGGCTCCGACCAATATTTGTTGGGGCGACCGCAACCGTTCCGTATTGGTGCGTGTTCCGCTGGGATGGTCGGCCAAGACGGATATGTGTATGCTTGCCAATCCTTTGGAGGCTCCGAGCCATTATGACACTACTCAAAAACAAACGGTGGAGATGCGCTCGCCGGACGGTTCTGCCGATTTGTACCAATTGATTGCAGGACTGGCAGTGGCCTGCCGTCGCGGTTTTGAAATGGCGGATGCATTGGAGGTAGCAGAAAAAACGTATGTGAATGTGAATATCCATAAGAAAGAGAATGAGGACAAACTGAAACAGTTGGCTCAGCTTCCCGATAGTTGTGCCGCTTCTGCCGATTGTCTGGAGAAGCAACGTGCCGCTTTCGAGAAATATAATGTTTTCAGTCCTGCTATGATTGACGGGATAATTGCCAAACTTCGTGCTTATGAAGACAGGACTTTGCGTAGTGAGGTTCAGAATAATCAGGAAGCGATGTTGAAATTGGTTGAGAAATATTTCCACTGCGGATAAAGATTGGAGCGAAACACATCATCTGTTTATACAAAACGCATCATCTGTTGAGGCTTAACGGATGATGCGTTTTGTATAAACAGATGATGTGATAAGGAACCATTCTTCTGAGGCTGCAAATATAGCATTAGCCGTTTTATTCTTTGCCATTTTGGCAGTTTAAATCTGCCAAACAAACAGCTTTGCCTTTTGGCACAGTTTTCGTAAGTTCTTTATCGCTTGCATAAAACAGTATTACTATTAATAATGCAAATGTATAACATATAAAAAATAAAGAATTATGAACATTAAACCATTGGCAGACAGAGTGCTGATACTCCCTGCACCTGCAGAAGAAAAGACAATCGGCGGTATCATTATTCCTGATACGGCAAAAGAAAAACCTTTAAAGGGTGAAGTTATAGCAGTTGGCAACGGAACAAAAGACGAAGAAATGGTGTTGAAGGTTGGTGACACAGTGTTGTATGGCAAATATGCCGGAACAGAACTGGAAGTTGAAGGAACCAAATACCTTATCATGCGTCAGAGCGATGTGCTCGCTGTTTTGGGATAATTAGTAATTTATAGTTTGTAATTTCTAAATTAGATAAACATTATGGCAAAAGAAATATTATTCAATATCGATGCCCGCGACCAATTGAAGAAAGGTATCGATACACTGGCAAATGCAGTAAAAGTAACTCTCGGCCCGAAGGGACGTAACGTAATCATCGAAAAGAAATTCGGTGCTCCCCACATCACGAAAGACGGTGTAACGGTGGCTAAAGAAGTGGAACTGGCCGATGCTTACCAAAATACAGGTGCGCAACTGGTTAAGGAAGTTGCCTCTAAAACCGGTGATGATGCAGGTGACGGTACAACCACTGCTACCGTATTGGCACAGGCCATTGTAGCCGAAGGTTTGAAGAATGTCACTGCCGGTGCAAGTCCTATGGATATCAAGCGCGGTATTGACAAGGCTGTTGCCAAAGTGGTGGAATCCATCAAGAGCCAGTCTGAAAAGGTTGGCGACAACTACGATAAAATCGAGCAGGTGGCTTCTGTATCTGCCAACAATGATCCAGTTATCGGTAAGCTGATTGCAGACGCTATGCGCAAAGTTTCCAAAGACGGTGTTATCACTATCGAGGAGGCTAAGGGTACGGATACTACTATCGGTGTAGTAGAAGGTATGCAGTTCGACCGCGGTTATCTTTCTGCCTATTTCGTTACCAATACTGAAAAGATGGAATGTGAAATGGAGAAACCGTACATCCTGATTTACGACAAGAAGATTTCTAACTTGAAGGATTTCTTGCCTATCCTTGAACCGGCTGTACAAACAGGTCGTCCGCTGTTGGTAATTGCAGAAGATGTGGACAGCGAAGCATTGACTACATTGGTTGTTAACCGTCTGCGTTCTCAGTTGAAGATCTGTGCTGTGAAAGCTCCGGGCTTCGGCGACCGTCGTAAGGAAATGTTGGAAGATATTGCCGTATTGACCGGTGGTGTTGTAATCAGCGAAGAAAAAGGCTTGAAACTGGAACAGGCTACTATTGAAATGTTGGGTACAGCCGATAAGGTAACTGTTTCCAAAGACAATACGACTATTGTAAACGGAGCCGGTGCAAAAGAAAATATCAAGGAACGTTGCGAACAAATTAAGGCGCAGATTGCTTCTACCAAGTCTGATTATGACAAGGAGAAACTGCAGGAACGTTTGGCAAAATTGTCAGGTGGTGTAGCTGTTCTGTACGTAGGCGCTGCTTCCGAAGTGGAAATGAAAGAGAAGAAAGACCGCGTAGATGATGCTCTCCGCGCTACTCGTGCCGCTATCGAAGAAGGCATTGTTGCCGGTGGTGGTGTGGCTTACATTCGTGCACTGGATGCTTTGGAAGGTTTGCAGGGCGACAATGCCGATGAAACTACCGGTATCGACATCATCAAGCGTGCCATCGAAGAGCCGTTGCGCCAGATTGTTGCCAACGCGGGTAAGGAAGGCGCTGTGGTAGTGCAGAAAGTTCGCGAGGGCAAAGCAGACTTTGGTTACAATGCACGTACTGATGTTTATGAAAATCTGCACGCTGCCGGTGTGGTAGATCCCGCTAAGGTTACTCGTGTGGCTCTTGAAAATGCTGCTTCCATTGCAGGCATGTTCCTGACTACTGAGTGTGTCATTGTCGAAAAGAAAGAAGATAAGCCCGAAATGCCTATGGGCGCTCCCGGAATGGGCGGTATGGGTGGAATGATGTAATCCTTTTCCCTTGATATCTTAATCATATAGAGTGCCGCGATGCCTTTTCAGAAGGTGTCGCGGTTTTTTTATGCCCGATGAGCCTGTCCGGCTTAGTTTCAGTTGTTCTTGACATGCCTCGCCCGGCAATTGATGAGTTGCTGAAAGACTACTTCTTCTATTTTTAGGAATGAAGAGCAGAATGAAACTCGTTTGAAAGCTCCCTGACCTTCACAGGCCGGGGAGCTTAATCTGTAACTTTCCTCCTCTTGGAGTGGAAAGGTTTCTGAAAACAAACTGATTGATTTTTACCTTAAAATACCTTTGTTTGATAACCTTCTAACTAACCTTTTTTCTTTTCTACTTTGATGATTTTGTTGAAGATGAACTTGTGGCTTCAATATGTATTCTTTTCACCCGCCTTGCCTGAAAGGGGGTGAATGCCAGTGTCAGTGTTAAGAGCCGGTAATAGTGTTTCATAAATGACTTTTTATTTAAGGTTGAAAGAACTATGAAAACAGGCTTATTTAATTGCAAATAAAGCAGTTTCTATCAATTTTAGAAAGTGTTGGAGTGAATAATTATACGATATTATGTGTTATTTACATTCTTTTGGCATAATGAAGACCGGAAGAGCGGAACAGACAATGGTAAATGCTTGTTTGTTATTGGTTGATATGATGTAGAATGGTTTTTAAAATTTGTTTACGTATTTTAATTTCCTGAAAACAATGTTGGTGTATTATTTGTTCTATCCTTTTTAGAATACAAAACTTATAAACTATGGCTTATATTGATTATTATCAAGTCCTTGGAGTAGACAAAACGGCATCTCAGGATGATATTAAGAAGGCGTTCCGCAAATTGGCCCGGAAATATCATCCCGACTTGAATCCGAATGATGCTACTGCCAAAGACAAATTTCAGGCTATCAACGAAGCCAACGAAGTGCTAAGTGATCCTGAAAAAAGAAAGAAATATGATGAATATGGTGAGCACTGGAAGCATGCTGATGAGTTTGAAGCCCAGAAGCGGGCAAGGCAACAGGCCGGGGCAGGAGGTTTCGGAGGCTTTGGCGGTACAGGTTTCGGCGGTCAGGGTGGCGCAGGTTTTGGTACAGATGGTGGCGGCACATATTGGTACTCTTCCGACGGACAGGAATTTTCCGGAAGTAATGCAGGTGGTTTCTCCGATTTCTTTGAACAGATGTTCGGACACCGTACGCGTGGTGGAGGAGGAGCGAATGCCGGTTTTCGTGGACAAGACTTCCATGCGGATTTGAATCTGTCACTTCGTGATGCTGCCCAAACCCATAAGCAGATATTGACGGTAAACGGTAAAAATGTCCGTATTACTATTCCTGCCGGGGTGGCCAACGGTCAGGTCATCAAGCTGAAAGGTTACGGTGGAGAGGGCATCAACGGAGGTCCCGCCGGTGACTTGTACATCACTTTTGTGATAGCGGAAGACCCTGTCTTTAAACGTTTGGACAATGACCTGTATGTAGGTGTGGAGATAGACCTTTATACGGCGCTCTTGGGTGGTGAAAAGTTGGTGGATACTTTGGAAGGTCAGGTGAAACTGAAAGTAAAGCCCGAAACACAAAACGGGACGAAGGTACGCCTGAAAGGAAAAGGCTTTCCGGTGTACAAGAAGGAAGGGCAGTCCGGTGACTTGATTGTGACTTATTCCGTAAAGTTACCAACGAATCTGACGGAACAGCAGAAAGAGATGTTCCGCAAAATTCAAAGTATGAACTAAAAAGGAGAATGGGGTATGCAGAACGAATTAATTATAATCAGTGAATATTGCGACAAGTGCCACATAGAGCCCTCGTTTATTGAAATGTTGCAGGAAGGTGGCCTGATAGATATTCGGACGGAAGGCGGAGAGCGTTGTTTGTTGTTCTCCCAACTGCCGGATGTGGAGCGTTACAGCCGTATGTACTATGACTTGTCCATTAATATAGAAGGCATTGACGCCATTCATCATTTGTTGGAACGTATGGAGGAAATGCAGCAGGAGATTTATTCGCTGCACAATAAGTTGAGGCTGTTGGACGGTTTGGACTGACCCTGCGGCAGTGATATAAAGAAGATGGATATATCGAAATTTCAAAAGGACATCCCATCTTATCATTCAGAGGAGTTTGCAACGAAGAATTTTTTCCCTATACATTAGGAGAAGAGGTTCTTCGCTCCGTTCTGAATGACAGGATGGGATGTCAATCAAAGTTTTAAGGGGCTTACTTGCGATAGCCGTCTAACTCTTCAGCCTTGAACTTACGGATAAAGTTGAAGTGTTTTTCTATTTCTGCTTCAGCATAGTTTACGTATACAAGTGCTGATTTGGCAAACAGTTCCGGCGCTTTTGTAGCATCCTGAATCAGCAAGTGGGACATAACGCATACGGCAGCCATTTCATAAAGACGACGTGCTACGAAATCCAGCAATTCCTGGTTGCCGCTTTCCTTGACGGCATTGGTGCAGGCTTCAAACTTGTTTGTCATTTCTTTCACACGATCCAGGAGTGGTTGCATCTCTTCGCTGCAAGGAATCAGCTCATAGTCGCGCAGGGTAGCGGCATAAGAACCGTTGGTGACGTAACGGATAGCGGCTACGGTCTGCAACTGTGTCGTACCTTCGTAAATGGAGGTGATACGCGCATCACGATAAATGCGTTGGCAGGCATATTCCAGCATGAAACCTGAACCACCATGGATTTGGATACTGTCGTAAGCGTTTTGGTTGGCATATTCGGAGTTCATACCTTTGGCAAGTGGAGTGAAGCTGTCTGCCAGTTTTGCATATTTCTTCTGTTCCTGACGCTCTTCCGGGGTCAGCTTGCGTTCGCGGGCGATGTCGTCCAAGGCTTTGTAGATGTCCACATAGCGTGAAGTTTGGTACAACAGGGCGCGGCCGGCATCCAGCTTGGCTTTCATGATTGCCAGCATGTCGTATACGGCCGGGAATTCGATGATGGCTTTTCCGAACTGCTTACGGTCTTTGGCATAGGCCAGACCTTCATTGTAGGCAGCTTGTGATAAACCTACGGACTGGGCTGCAATGCCCAGACGGGCGCCGTTCATCAATGCCATTACGTATTTAATCAAACCGAGTTTGCGGTCACCGCAAAGCTCACATTTAGCGTTTTTGTAAACCAGTTCGCAAGTAGGAGAACCATGAATACCCAGTTTGTTCTCGATGCGGCGAACGTTTACGCCACCGTCACGCTTGTCATAGATGAACATTGACAGGCCGCGACCGTCCTTTGTTCCTTCTTCTGAACGTGCCAGTACGAGGTGCAGGTCGGCGTCACCGTTAGTGATGAAACGCTTCACACCATTCAGACGCCAGCAGTTGTTGGCTTCATCATAGGTGGCTTTCAGCATTACACTTTGAAGGTCGGAACCGGCATCGGGCTCGGTCAGGTCCATGGACATGGTTTCACCGGCGCAGATGCGGGGAATGAAGCGGCTGTGCTGGTCTTCGTTGCCGAACTCGTAAAGAGTCTCGATACAGTCTTGCAAAGACCAGATATTGCCGAAGCCGGCATCAGCGGCAGCTACGATTTCCGCGCACATGGTGTACGGAGTGATCGGGAAGTTCAGTCCACCGAAGCGACGCGGCATGGTCATGCCGTTCAGTCCGGCTTTCACCATGGCATCGAGGTTCTGTTTGGTGCCGCTGGCATATTCCACACGACCGTTGGCACAGTGCGGACCTTCTTCGTCCACGCCTTCGGCATTGGGAGCGATAATCTCACCTGTGATTTCACCTGTGATTTCGAGCACTTTATCGTAGGAGTCGATTGCATCCGCATAGTCCTGCGGTGCATAATCAAATTTGTCTTTATCTTCGTAACCGCGTTCTTTCAACTCGCAGATACGTTGCATCATCGGATTATTCAAGTGATACTTGAGTTCCGGAATATCTGTATAAAAATTAGCCATAGTTTTCTTACTTACTATTCTGTTTGTAATACTTAATCATCTTCGGGATAACTTCCTCTACCGTACCGTTGATAACATAGTCTGCAATGGTGTTGATAGGGGCGTTTTCATCGTTGTTGATGGAGATGATAATACCACTCTCTTGCATTCCGGCGATGTGCTGGATTTGTCCTGAGATGCCGCAAGCGATATAGAGCTTCGGGCGAACGGTTACACCTGTCTGCCCAATCTGCCGGTCGTGATCGGCATAGCCTGCGTCAACGGCGGCGCGGCTGGCGCCTACTTCGGCGTGGAGTTCCTTTGCCAGTTCGAACAGCATATCGAAGTTTTCGCGGCTGCCCATGCCATAGCCACCGGCAATGACGATAGGTGCGCCTTTCAGATTGTGTTTGGCCTTTTCTACATGGCGGTCGATGACTTTTACTACATAGTCCGTTTCGGGAACATAGTTGGCTACATCATGTTTGATGACCTCACCTTTATAGTTAGCATCCAGAATCTCTTTCTTCATCACGCCCTCGCGTACGGTTGCCATTTGCGGGCGGTGTTCGGGGTTCACAATCGTTGCCACGATGTTACCGCCGAATGCGGGACGGATTTGGTACAGTAGGTTCTCGTAGGTCTTACCTTCTTTTTTGTCCTCGTGGCTGCCGATTTCGAGAGAAGTACAATCGGCTGTCAGTCCGCTGGTCAGTGCGGACGATACGCGCGGACCGAGGTCACGACCGATGACGGTTGCGCCCATCAGGCAGATTTGCGGCTGTTCTTCTTTGAACAGGTTGATGAGGACGGAAGAATGGGGAAGGGAAGTGTATGGGAACAGGCCCGGAGCGTCGAATACATGAAGCTTGTCAACGCCGAAAGGCAATACTTGTTTTTCAATGCCTGCCAAATTGTTTCCGGCGGCAACAGCTTCCAGTTGGCAGCCCAGCTGATTAGCCAATTTACGACCTTTGGTCAGGAGTTCGAGACTGACATCGGCAACCGTAGTGCCTTCTATCTCTAAATATACAAATACGTTATTCATAATCTTATCCTATCGTGTGGTTAGCTAACAGTTCAACAATCAAATCTTCTACATCCCGGTCGCTGCCTGTCAGTGTCTTGCTTTCTTTGGCTTGGAATGAAATGTTCTGAATGGTTTTCACCTTTGTCGGAGAGCCACTCAGACCGCATTGTGCGAGGTCACCGTTTACGTCGGCCACACTCCATTCTGTGATGTTCAGATAGGGATATTTCTCGTAGAGAGCTGCATACGGCAGTTCAGCGCCTTCTTTTTCGATGGCTGCTTTTTCCTGTGCGCCAAGCGCGCGTTTGTACTTCTGTACCAGTTTGGCATTGCGCGGACGGCAGGGAGCGGCGCTTCCGTTGACGGTGATAACGATAGGCAGCGGGCCTTCCACTGTTTCTACACCGCCGTCAATATGACGCTTTACGACAATCTTCTTGGAGGCTTTGTCCACATTCAGAATTTCTTCCGCATATGTAACCTGCGTCAATCCCAGCTTTTCGGCAACCTGAGGACCTACCTGTGCCGTATCACCGTCAATAGCCTGGCGGCCGCCGATGATGATGTCATAGTCGCCAATCTTCTTGATGGCTGTGGCAAGGGCGTATGAGGTAGCCAGTGTGTCGGCTCCGGCAAAAGCGCGGTCGGTCAGCAGATAACCGTTGTCGGCACCGCGGTAAAGTCCTTCACGAATAACTTCGGCTGCACGTCCGGGTCCCATAGTCAGGATGGTTACGGTGGAGCCCGGATGTTCATCTTTCAATCGGAGAGCTTGCTCAAGGGCATTCAGGTCTTCGGGGTTGAAGATGGCAGGGAGTGCCGCGCGGTTAATGGTTCCGTCGGCTTTCATGGCATCTTTCCCAACGTTACGTGTGTCGGGAACTTGTTTTGCCAATACAACAATTTTCAAACTCATGCTATTAATTATTAGTATTAGTATTTCTATCATGTCAGTGCCGGGAATAGGAGTAGTAGAGTCCTGCTACTGAAATTATCCGGTTAACTATCAGCTTGCAAATTTACGCAAAGAGTTGGGTTTGACAAGAAAACAAAGTAAAAAATGCACATCCGGAGAGATTTTGAGCAAGAATGTAAAGCGTAAAAATGGTAGCGAAAACCGTAATCCGTCTACTTTCGGGAAGTTTTCTCCGTTGTATTTTTGCAGCATCGAAGACATCAATAAATCATTTATTTATAATAAAGGCTATGTATATAGAAAAAATTAACGGACCTGCCGACGTGAAACGGCTTTCGGCTGGTGAACTGGAAACATTGAGTGGAGAAGTGCGTAGCGTATTGCTAAAGAAACTGAGTGAACATGGCGGCCATGTAGGCCCGAATCTGGGTATGGTGGAAGCTACTGTCGCCCTGCATTATGTATTCAATTCGCCGATAGATAAGATTGTCTATGATGTTTCACATCAGAGTTATGCGCACAAAATGCTGACAGGGCGTAAGGCATCGTTCATGAATGTGGATGAGTATGATGAAGTATCCGGCTATTCCGAGCCGTCAGAAAGCGAGCATGATTTTTTTGTGATCGGACATACTTCCACGTCGGTCAGCTTGGCATGCGGACTTGCCAAAGCTCGTGATTTGAAAGGCGATACGGGTAATGTGATAGCTGTAATCGGTGACGGATCTTTAAGTGGCGGTGAAGCCTTTGAAGGGCTGAATAATGCGGCCGAACTGGGTACGAACTTCATCGTCATTGTCAACGATAACCAAATGTCCATTGCCGAAAATCATGGCGGATTATACCGTAACCTGCAACTGTTGCGTGAAACGAATGGGCAGGCCCCTTGCAATTTTTTCAGGGCGATGGGCTTGGATTATCTATACGTGAAAGACGGAAATGATGTGCAGGCATTGGTAGATGCTTTTCAAAGGGTAAAGGACATCGACCATCCCATTGTTGTGCACATCAATACATTGAAAGGAAAAGGATTCAAGTTTGCCGAACAGCAACAGGAGCGTTTTCATTACAGTATTCCGTTCAGTTTGGAAACAGGTGAATTGCTTGCGGATTTAGGAAATGCCGAGGACTATGCCGGTCTTACGGCGGAATATCTGTTGCATGAGATGCAAAAAGACCGTACATTGGTCGGCATCACTGCCGGTACGCCTACGGTATTTGGCTTTACAGCGGAACGGCGCAAGAGGGCAGGCAAGCAGTTTGTTGATGTGGGTATTGCCGAAGAACATGCTGTGGCAATGGCTTCGTCCATTGCTGCCGGGGGCGGTAAGCCGGTGTTTGGAGTGTACAGTACTTTCATTCAGCGTGCCTACGACCAGTTATCGCAGGATCTTTGTATCAACAATAACGCGGCATTGCTCCTTGTCTTTTGGGGTGGTTTGGAGAGCATGAATGATGTCACTCATCTTTGTCTGTTCGATATTCCTCTTATCAGTAATATTCCGAATATGGTTTATCTGGCGCCTACTTGTCGTGAAGAGTATTTTGCCATGCTGGAGTGGGGTATCCGACAAAAAGACCATCCGGTTGCCATTCGTGTACCTGTGAACGGAGTTATCACCCGCGGTATTGAGCCTGCAAAGGATTACGGTGAGTTGAATCGTTATGAAATATCACACCTCGGTGAAAAGGTTGCGGTGTTGGGGCTGGGCTCTTACTATCAGTTGGGTGAGGAGGTAGTGCGACTGCTTGAACAGGAGAAAGGAATTGATGCGACGCTTATCAACCCGCGTTTCATAACCGGTTTGGATGAGGCTCTGCTTGATGATTTGAAGAAAAGACATACGCTGGTCGTAACGCTTGAAGACGGGGTACTGGACGGAGGTTTCGGTGAAAAGATAGCCCGTTATTATGGCCCGTCTGAAATGAAGGTGCTGAATTATGGTGTAAGGAAAGAGTTTATAGACCGTTTTGATGTAAGCGAACAGCTTTTGAAGAATCGACTGACAGCGCCGCAGATTGTTGAGGACATCTGCGCCTGTACGTCGTTTGCCGGTTAAGCATATTGAAAAATGAGAGTGATGAATAGCTGTCTTATATATAGCTATTCATCACTCTCATTTTTTCAGTATATTACTTTTGCTTTTTATTTAAACCCTAATTTCTTGGCGATATCTTTTGGCAATGCATCCTTATGAACAAGAATATTCATAGTCTTGTAAGCAACGAAAGCTTTGGAGGCATACCAGATGCCTTTATACTTTCCACTCAATCCCCAGGAATTCTTTACCATGAAATATTCTTTACCGTTCTGGTCTTTGGCAATTCCATAGATAACCATGCCATGATCGTCGGTTGTTTCCCAGTTATCAAAAGCAGCCTGACGCATCTCTTGAGTAACATTCACTTCCGGTAATGGTTTGCTGGTCAGTTCTTTGCGCTTGTCGGCAGCAGTAAGCCCCGTCCAACGTGCCATGTCCGAACCGGTCAGTTCGGCGCCGCGGGCTGCATCCGGCATAACGGCGATGCCGTCGCGGGTAAATCCTTGTTCGCTGACGTCACTCCCCCACGCAAAGGTGTAACCTTTCTTGACGGCATTGTCCATGACGGCCATTAGCTCATCTATCGGCAGGTTCCAAGAAAGACCGTTGCGCCAGTTGTCTTGAATTTCAATGGCAAATTGGGTATAGAACGGGTGGTGTGTGTAAGAGGTCAGTGACACATAGTCATCCGGATTGATACCGAGTGACTCACCGAAAGTCTTTGGAGTGTATTCTTTTCCTTTATAAGTGAACTTTTCAGGACATTTGCCGAGGTAAGTATCGTAGATTGCACTCAACCCGTTTTTCCATACAGGAGACAGTTTGGTGAGTTTGCCTTTGGCAATGGCATTTGTGTATGCACCTGCTACGGCATCCAATTCATTGTGTACAGGTAGCGTGTCGCCATACATGATGCCCGGCATGGCTTCTTGCGGAACAAGACCATAGTTTTTCAGGCAAAACATGATGTCATAGAAACTGCCGCCCGGTGAGAAAGAACTGTCGCCATGGTAGCGTACGTAGTTCTGTGCCCGATCTACCATTGTGTGGTGTACGACAAACATTTCGGAAAGGTCATATTCTCCTTTACCCATACGCAGCAATTCACTTTCCAGGAAACCGAGGCTTGAGAAGCTCCAACACGTACTGGAACGGTTTTGGTTCTTGATGGATGTAATAGGGTTTTCCTTAACAGTGGTAAAGACGAATCCCTCTTCTTTCGGGGCGTCTTGTGCCGTTATATTCAGACTGAACAGTCCCAAAGCGGCAATTAATATAGACTTCTTCATCATGATTAAATTGTTATTAATTTATAGTTGTAGCTGCAAATATAGGTAGAATATCGTAAACAAAAGCTATCTTTGGTGCGTTAATTCTGGCACTTATGGATAAATTAGTACGTATAGACAATCGGAGTGGACTGGTTCTTGAGGGCGGCGGCATGCGCGGCGTCTTTACTTGTGGTGTGTTGGATAATTTTATGGATAGGGGTATCCGCTTCCCTTATACGATTGGTGTCAGTGCGGGGGCGTGCAATGGTCTGTCGTATATGTCGGGTCAGCGGGGACGTGCCAAATACAGTAATATCGACCTGCTGGAGAAGTATAATTATATCGGCTTGAAATATTTACTGAAGAAGCGTAACATAATGGATTTCGACCTGTTGTTCCGGGAGTTTCCCGAACATATCCTGCCGTACGATTATGATGCTTATTTTAGTTCTCCGGAACGTTTTGTCATGGTGACTACCAATTGCCTGACGGGAGAGGCGAATTATTTTGAGGAAAAGCAGGATAAGGAGCGCGTCATTGATATTGTCCGGGCATCGAGCAGCTTGCCTTTTGTTTGTCCCATTGTCTATGTGGACAATGTGCCGATGCTGGATGGCGGCATTGTGGACAGTATCCCTTTGATGCATGCCTGCAAGGACGGATACACCCGTAATGTGGTGGTGCTGACACGTAACAGGGGGTACCGTAAAGATATTCAGGGCACTAAGGTTCCTTCATTCATTTATAAGAAATACCCTCATTTGCGCGAAGCTATCAACCGGCGCAGTCACGTTTACAACGAACAGCTGGAATTGGTGGAGCGGCTTGAAGATGCGGGGGAAATTACCGTTATACGTCCGCAGAAGCCGATAGTGGTAGACCGTATTGAAAGGGATGTAAAGAAGCTGACGGACCTTTATGAAGAGGGATATGCGTGTGCGGCGGAATTTTTTCTGTAAACAAATAGAGACTGTATCCGGTTCATTGGAAACAGTCTCTATTTTAATGTATTATTTCAATTTCTGAAATTATTCGGCAACTTCAGCGCCCCAATTTTCTTTGGACAGACGCTTGTAGCTGTTGTAACGCCATTTTGCGTTTTCTTCAGCAGCTTGGAACAGTTCTTCTGCTTCCTGCGGATATTGTTTCATTACAGATGCGTAACGAACCTCACCCTTCAAGAAGTCTTGGAAACCTGCCCAGTCCGGTTCTTTGCTATCCAGCGTGAACGGATTCTTGCCTTCAGCTTCCAAAGCCGGGTTGTAACGCCACAAGTGCCAGTAACCGCACTTAACGGCTTTTTCTTCTTCTGCCTGGCTCTTACCCATACCGGCTTTCAAACCATGGTTGATACAAGGAGCGTAAGCGATGATGAGTGACGGACCGGGATATGCTTCTGCTTCGCGGATAGCCTTCAAAGTCTGAGCTTGGTCGGCACCCATAGCGATTTGAGCAACATATACATAACCGTAAGTAGTAGCCATCAGACCGAGGTCTTTCTTACGTACACGCTTACCGGCAGCTGCAAACTTGGCGATAGCGCCCACCGGAGTAGCCTTGGAAGACTGACCGCCTGTGTTGGAGTAAACCTCTGTATCCAAAACGAGGATGTTGACGTCCTTGCCGCTGGCAATTACATGGTCGAGACCACCGTAACCTATATCGTATGAAGCACCGTCACCACCGATGATCCACTGGCTGCGTTTAACCAAGTATGAAGACAGGCTGGCGATAGTCTTGCAGTTGTCACATTTGTCTTTGGCAGCTTCTACCATAGGAATGATCTTTTCGGCCAGTTCCTTGGTCTTGTCTGCATCGTACATGTTTTCAATCCAAGCTTGGAACACTTCTTTGTATTCAGCCGGAGTGCCTTCTGCTGCGATAGCTTCTTCCATAGCCTTCACGATACGTGCGCGCATCTTTTCGTTAGCGAGTTCCATACCCAGACCGAATTCGCAGAAGTCCTCGAACAGTGAGTTAGCCCAAGCAGGACCATGACCCTTTTCGTTCTTGGTATAAGGAGTGGAAGGAACGGAACCGGAATAGATGGAAGAACATCCGGTGGCGTTAGCAACCATTTCGCGGTCACCGAACAACTGAGTAATCAGTTTCACGTACGGAGTTTCACCACAACCGGAGCAAGCGCCGGAGAATTCGAACAACGGAGTTGCAAACTGTGAGTTCTTAACGTTTGCCTTGATGTCAACCAAGTGCTGTTTGCTCTTCACATTTTCTACACAGTAAGTCCAGTTGGCTGCTTCTGACAGTTGGCTTTCAAGATGCTTCATGGTAAGAGCCTTGCCACCCTTCTTCGGGTTGCCCGGACAGATGTCGGCACAGTTGCCGCAACCCAGACAGTCGAGAACGTCTACCTGCATGCGGAATGTCATACCGTCGAATGCCTTGCCCACTGCCTTCAGCTGAGCAAACTCTGCACCCTTCTGCTCTTCGGCATCGAGTACGAACGGACGGATGGAAGCGTGAGGACAAACGTAAGCACATTTGTTACACTGGATACAGTTTTCAGGATTCCATTCAGGAACGAAAGCTGCCACACCGCGTTTTTCGTACTTAGCCGTACCTTGTTCCCAAGTACCGTCTTCGATACCCTTGAATGCAGATACTTTCAGCAAGTCACCATCCTGTGCGTTGATAGGACGAACCACTTCATTGATGAATGCAGGATCGTTGTTTTCCGCTTTAACGTCATCCGGCAGGTTGGCCCAAGCCGGATCAATGGCCAATGTCTTGTATTCGCCACCGCGATCTACGGCAGCATAGTTCTTGTTCACTACGTCCTCACCCTTCTTGCCGTAAGACTTAACGATGAATTTCTTCATCTGTTCAACAGCTTGTTCAACAGGAATTACGCCTGTGATACGGAAGAAAGCAGATTGGAGGATAGTGTTGGTACGGTTGCCCAAACCAATTTCCTGTGCAATCTGAGTTGCGTTGATATAGTAAACCGAGATATTGTTCTGTGCGAAGTATTTCTTCACTTTGTTAGGCAGGTTCTTAGCCAGCTCTTCACCTTCCCAGATAGTATTCAGTAAGAATGAACCATTCTTACGCAGACCGCGGGTTACATCGTACATGTGCAGGTAAGCCTGAACGTGGCAAGCCACAAAGTTCGGAGTATTTACCAAATATGTAGAACGGATCGGAGTGTCACCGAAACGCAAGTGAGAACAAGTGAAACCACCTGATTTCTTGGAGTCGTAAGAGAAGTAAGCCTGACAGTGCTTGTCGGTGTTGTCACCGATAATCTTTACAGAGTTCTTGTTGGCACCTACCGTACCGTCAGCACCCAAACCGTAGAACTTAGCTTCGAACATGCCTTCGCCGCCCAATGCGATTTCTTCTTCTTGGGGAAGAGAAGTGAAAGTCACGTCGTCCACAATACCGATGGTGAAGTGGTTCTTCGGCATCGGCATAGCCAGATTCTTGTAAACTGCGATGATTTGTGCAGGAGTAGTATCCTTAGAACCCAAACCATAACGGCCGCCTACGATAACCGGAGCATTTTCTGCGCCGTAGAAGCAGTCTTTTACGTCGAGGTACAACGGTTCGCCATTGGCGCCCGGTTCTTTTGTACGGTCGAGTACGGCAATCTTCTTGGCAGTCTTAGGAACGGCAGCAAGGAAATGCTTGGCAGAGAACGGACGATACAAGTGAACGGCAACCAAACCAACCTTTTCGCCATTGGCAACGAGGTGGTCGATAGCTTCGCGGGCAGCTTCCGTTACAGAACCCATAGCGATAATTACGCGTTCTGCATCTTCTGCACCGTAGTAATCGAACAAACCGTATTTGCGGCCTGTGATTTTGCTGATCTCGTTCATGTATTCCTCAACGATAGCAGGAACTGCTTCGTAGTAGTTGTTGCAAGATTCGCGGTGCTGGAAGAAGTGGTCAGGGTTTTCAGCCATACCACGAGCAACCGGATTCATCGGATTCAGTGCGCGTGCGCGGAATTCGGCCAATGCTTTCTGATCGATCAGCGGAGCGAGGTCTTCGTTTTCCAGCATTTCGATCTTCTGGATTTCGTGAGAAGTGCGGAAGCCGTCGAAGAAGTTCATGAACGGAACACGTGACTTGATAGTAGCCAAGTGAGCAACACCGGCCAAGTCCATAACTTCCTGTACAGAACCCTCGGCCAACATGGCGAAACCTGTCTGGCGTGCAGACATTACGTCCTGATGGTCACCGAAGATACACAGTGCATGGCTTGCCAAAGTACGTGCAGATACGTGGAACACGCAAGGCAGGAATTCACCGGCAATCTTGTACATGTTAGGTATCATCAGCAACAAACCTTGTGAAGCAGTGTACGTAGTAGTCAGCGCACCAGCTTGCAGAGAGCCATGAACGGCACCGGCAGCACCACCCTCGGATTGCATTTCCTGTACCAATACTGTTTCGCCGAAGATGTTTTTGCGACCTGCGGCAGCCCATTCGTCTACGTATTCAGCCATCGTAGAAGAGGGAGTGATGGGATAGATAGCAGCTACTTCAGAGAACATATACGAGATATGTGCAGCAGCTTGGTTACCATCACAAGTAATGAATTTCTTCTGTTTAGTCATAACTAAATTGAATTTATTAAGTAAAAAAATCTCTCAATTAATATAGAAAGCCGAACAACCAGAGAGGTATTTGATTGCCCCGGCCTATTTCCGCCTTGTGCAATGCGTATGTCACTCCCGGATTATTTTTAATTCTCATACCTTCCTGACAAATCTTGAAAGGCATCACTTCGTCTACCATAAACGAAATGTTTTTGTCTCCTTTATTCACTTTGTGGTCTTTCCACATTGTGTTTGCAAAGAAAGTTTCCAGTACGTCTTGTTCGTCCACCTTTACGGGGTAGATGGAGTACATCAGGTTGGAGTTGTGCATCATTATCTTCGACGGTTTCTTGGGGAATTCTTCTCCCTTGGGATATACCATGTTGATAAGTCGTGCATCTGCCAGATACTTGATGTAGTTCATAACCGTAGCCCTGGATGTCTGTATGTCGTTGGCAAGCTGGCTCACATTCGGGGCTTTCGGTCCGTCTACGGCCAGGAAGTATAGCAATTTTTTTATTTTGGACAGATATTTCAGCTCTATTTGCTTGATCAGCAGAATATCCACTTCCACCATCATATTCATTGTCTTCAGCAGATTTTCCGAGAAGTTACGTTTTTCAAGGAAAAAAGGATAGAAGCCATGATGCATGTAGTCCTGAAAATGATCTAACGGGCGTACTTTTGACAGGATGCCCTTGGCTATTTGTTCGTGATTGCTCAGGATTTCTTCCAGTGAGTAGGAACGGAATTTCATGCCGGTTTGCAGGTTCAGATACTCGCGGAAAGAGAAACCACGCAGGTTGTAGCTCTTTACGATGTCGCGCAATTCCAGATTCTCTTCTTTCAGGCGCATTACGGACGAACCGGTAAAGACAATTTTCAGGTTAGGAAAACGGTCGTAGCACAAACGCAATTCCTTGCTCCAGTCGGGATGTTTGAAAACTTGGTCTATCAACAGCACTTTTCCGCCGCGACGTTGAAATTCGTAGGCAAAGTCCACGATGCTGTGGCCGGAGAAGTAGAAATTATTCATGTTGATAAAAAGACAGGAGCGGTCGGTTCCGAACTTTTCTTTGGCATATTGCAACAGGAATGTAGTCTTACCCACACCCCGGGTACCTTTGATACCGATAAGACGGTCGTTCCAGTCAATCTCATCCATGAGGTCGCGGCGAACGGGGGCATTTGTATGCTCTACCAGATAAGCGTGTGTTCGGTAAAATGCTTCCATGCTTTAAATTCGGTTTATCGGGCGACAAATATACAGCTTTTTTGTAGATTTGCAAAGTAGAGATAGCAAAATATCTTGTTTGTAGTTAAGTTTTATATATTTTGCATGCTGTTCTTTTTCTCTGTAAGTTTGCAGTTCTTAATCATGATGAACTATAATCAATGAAACTATATCTTTTTAATCCCGACTCCGATTTGGCGCTTGCCAATAACGAAACGAACTACATAGCTCCGGTTTCCGCGCGTCGTATGGCTCAGGATTTGGCGCTATTGCCGGTATGGTATGCAGATCCGTATAATGCAGTGTTGGCTCCTTCCGCCTATAATGCAGACTTCCTGAAGCAGATGCGGGAGTTGTTTCCGCTGCAAGTGCAACTGGCTACCGAGCCTGAATTACCTGATTATGCGGAGGCAGAGGTGCTGCCTTGGGGCTGGAACCCTTCTATCCGCAAATATCTGCTGAGGGGTGGCGTCAGTGAAGATAGGTTGCCTGCTGCACAGCTTCTTGGGGAATATCGCTTGCTTTCTTCCCGCCTTCAGGCCGTGGCGGTGACGCAACATATAACAAGCCGTTATCCGGAATATACCTGCGGTGAACATCATCTTATAGAGAATATGGAGGATTGCGAACGGGTTGTAAACACCATGCACACATGTTTGCTCAAAGTGCCTTGGTCGGGCAGCGGAAAGGGGCTGAACTGGTGTCTGTACGGGCTTACGAAGCCCATATCCAACTGGTGTGGACGAGTTTTGAAAGAGCAGGGCTGTCTTACGGCAGAGCCTATATATAATAAGGTGAAAGATTTTGCCGTCGAATTTTACTCTGACGGGCAGGGAAGGGTGACTTTTGCGGGCTATTCCCTGTTTTCTACCAATGAGCGAGGGGCTTATATTGGTAATCTGCTTGCATCGGACAGCCGGATAGAAGAAATTATAACACAGAACTTTCCGGTTGATGAACTGATGCTGATACGTGAGACTCTCCGTACGGAGTTGACAGCGATCTACGGCAGCACCTATGTTGGTTATTTGGGCGTTGATATGATGATTTGCAGACAGGAGGGCGGACGTGAATATGTTATTCACCCTTGTGTAGAGATAAATATGCGTATGAATATGGGGGTGGTGGCCCGGTTGTTTTACGATAACTATGTGGCACCCGGACGTATGGGATATTTTAATATAGAGTATTTTCCCGACAATGAAACCTTGCGTGTACAACACGAACGGGACATGAAGAATTATCCATTGGTAATAGAAGGAGGCAGACTTGTTTCCGGCTATCTGCCATTGGTTCCGGTTACAGCCAAGAGTTGTTACCGGGCATATGCCCGGATATGATTCTTCCTGTCATCTTCTTTCTTGGGGAGTGGTTGCAGCCGGACTTTCGTTGCCGCAACGGTCTATGGCGGTGACGGCAAAGTATTTCCGGGTGGTCCAGGGACGGATAGGAGCATATATGCATTCTGTCCCCTGTATGCGCTGGACCAATATATTGTTAGGATCGGTTGTGTCTACCGGGTAGCTATTGGAGCCGTAGAGGACATACATCGGAGCATTTTGCTTGTCGTTGTCGGTGGAGGGCTGCCAACTGATTTTCCAATATCCTTCGGACAGTTTCTCAACCTTGAGCCGAGTGGGAACGCTGGGCGGCACATTGTCTATCCATGGCATGGCGGGTTGCAAGGCGGGAGCAGTGTAGTAATGCTCTTCAAGGATATCATAAAGCCCTTGCGTGTTGTCCATGAGGTACTTCGCGCGATAGTGCCCTTCGCCTGCCAAGCCATGTGTACGGGTGAAGTTTATCTGCCGTTCCACTTCATCCACTGTCCAGTTGCCTTCACTGGGATCGAGGAAATAGATGCCCAGTCCGGGAATAATCTGCCGACCGTTGCTTTGCTCCTGCCAGTCGAGGGCGAAAGGATAGAAACCGTTGCCACGAAAATACATCATGGGGTAGACCTGGTCTTGTATGCCTTCGCCCAGCCAGCCTTGTACGTCCTGATAGACGGTGTGGAATGCATTCCAGCCGCGGGACGGGTAACGGGATGTATCGCGGTACTTGCCTACGGGGCAGGTACTGACTTTGACCCAGGGTTTCAGTGCCTTGACTCCTTTGTAAAGGTAGCGGACAATCTCTGTGATATTGTCCCGCCTCCATTGGGCAAGATCCCGTCCGTTGCCGTATTTCCTGTAAGTGTAACTGTCGGAGAAGCGCAGGGCATGTTCGGGATAACGCAGATAGTCGAAGTGCACACCGTCTACGTCGTAGCGTTCCACCACTTCGCGGACAAGACTCATCAGGTATTCTTTGGTTTGGGGGTGTCCGGGGTTGAGGAAGTATTCACGTTTATAGGGTACGCAGATTGCCGGTTTGCGTTTGGTGACCGACTCTTTGCCGAGGGCGGCAACGTGTTTGCGGTTGCCCAAGGGGATGGTGACCATCCAGGCATGACATTCCATTCCCCGTTTGTGGCACTCTGCTATGGCAAAGGCAAGCGGGTCATAACCGGGATTACCGCCGACTTTTCCTGTTAGGATGGAATTATAGGGTTCGATTGCTGATTGGTATAATACGTCGCCACGAGTACGGGTTTGGAAAAGTACCGTATTGAAGTTGGCTGCTTTCAGTTTGTCCAGTATTTCCACAAGTTCGGCTTGTTGCTTACGGATGCCTTCGGGAGTGGTGGCACGAGTACGCGGCCAGTCCAATCCGTAAACGGCGGTGATCCATGCGGCACGCACTTCATGCTTGGGAGGATGCTGTGCGGCAAGTGGCAGGAGGCAGAAGGCATATAATAGTAGTATAAAGCATAATTTCTTCATAATAGTATCCTGTTTTGGGGTGAAATAAATTCCCATTAACTTCTTTATTTCTGTTATATTTTACGGCGAAGATAAGTAAATCACCTGATAAGTTTGCATAGTTTGGTTGGAAACTGTTACATTTGCATACATAAAATACATTAACACTGAGCATCCACATTAAATTTAGCATGCCATGATTACATTTACGCTTTGCCTGTTGGCGTTGATTGCAGGCTATTTCATTTACGGACGTTTCATAGAGCGCGTATTTGGTCCGGACGACCGCAAGACACCAGCTCTCACAAAAGCCGACGGGGTGGACTATATTCCGTTGCCTACGTGGAAAATCTTTATGATACAATTTCTGAACATTGCAGGCTTGGGACCGATCTTTGGCGCGATTATGGGAGCCAAGTTCGGTACGGCATCTTATCTGTGGATTGTTTTGGGAAGTATTTTCGCCGGTGCGGTGCATGATTATTTTGCGGGAATGCTTTCGCTGCGCCACGATGGCGAGAGTTTGCCGGAGATTATAGGCCGCTATTTGGGGCTGACCACCAAGCAGGTCATGCGCGGATTCACTGTTATCCTGATGATATTGGTAGGCGCTGTGTTTGTGGCAGGACCTGCCGGGTTGCTTGCCAGTCTGACACCGGAAACGCTGGACACCACTTTTTGGATTGTAGTAGTCTTTATCTATTATGTACTTGCCACGCTGTTGCCGGTAGATAAGATTATCGGTAAGATATACCCGCTGTTTGCTATCGCACTGCTGTTTATGGCGGTAGGAATTCTGGTGATGCTTTACGTGAAGCATCCGGTGCTGCCGGAAGTATGGGACGGCTTGCAGAATACCAATCCCAACGCCTCTACATTGCCTATCTTTCCTATCATGTTTGTCAGCATTGCGTGTGGGGCAATCAGTGGTTTCCACGCCACACAAAGCCCGTTAATGGCGCGTTGCATGACGAGTGAACGCCATGGTCGTCCCGTATTCTATGGGGCTATGATTACCGAAGGCATCGTAGCGCTTATCTGGGCTGCTGCGGCTACCTGTTTTTTCCACGAGAACGGAATGGAAGAGACCAATGCCGCTGTCATAGTGGATGCCATTACGAAAAACTGGCTGGGAGCCGTCGGTGGCGTGCTGGCTGTGCTGGGAGTGATTGCTGCTCCCATTACGAGTGGCGATACGGCTTTCCGTTCGGCGCGGCTTATCGTTGCGGACTTTCTGGGTATGGAACAAAAGTCCATTCGCAGTCGTTTATATATATGTGTGCCGATGTTTTTGGCTGCTATCGGATTGCTGCTGTACAGCCTGCGCGACAAAGACGGTTTTGACATGATATGGCGTTATTTCGCATGGGCCAATCAGACGTTGTCCGTTTTCACCTTGTGGGCGATAACCGTGTATCTGGTGCGTGCAAAGAAACAATATTTCCTCACATTGATACCGGCTTTCTTCATGACCTGCGTCTGTACAACTTATATCTGCATAGCACCGGAAGGGTTCGGCATGTCACATCCGGTGGCCTACGGCATGGGAATGGCAAGTGTTGTGATTGCGTTGGCGTGGTTCATTGTATGGAAAAACAAACAGACTAAAACCCTTTAATTGATGAAGAAATTCAAGAAATCTACGGGGCTGACCGTAGCCCTGCTTATTTATGTTTCTGCTACTGCGGCATATTTCCTGCCGCGCAATACGGAAATCAGCAATACGGAGAAATATATAACCGTAATTGCTTCGTATGTCATTGTACTTGTGTTGTGGCTGGTGCTTCGTAAAAAAGAAGAGTTACAGCGGAAACGTCGTGAAGAGGATAGGACAGAACAAAAATAATTATTCACTCAAAAATAGAAATAAGATGAAAAGATTAGCATTACTCGTGTGCCTGCTTATTGGTACTATGGCTGCCCACGCGCAATTTGAAAAAGGGAAATGGTTCGTGAATCCTTCCGTTACGGGGCTCAACTTCTCCTATAATACAGAAACGGACAAAGCCCATTTCGGCCTTGAAGCCAAAGGCGGTGCGTTTTTGGTGGATAATGTAGCTCTGCTGATAGATGCCGGTGCGAAATGGCAAGGCGGGGGAACGGATGTCTATACGTTGGGTGTGGGCGGACGTTACTACATCAGTAAGGTAGGCGTTTTCTTGGGAGCCGGCGTAGACCTGAACCGTTACGATTGGGACGGTGGAGATAAAACCCGTTTCGGCTTCGGCATGGAGGCCGGTTATGCATTTTTCCTGTCACGCACAGTGACCATTGAACCTGCCGTTTATTGGGATATAGACAAAGACCGTTCGGAGTTCGGGCTGAAAGTGGGATTCGGTTTCTACTTCTAAGGGAAGAGGAAAGAACGCTTGTAGGATAGTTGATTTCGTCTCGTGAGAGGATTTATTTCTTCTTACGAGACGAATTTTTTTGTCCCATGGGATGAAAAAAATCGTCCCACGAGATGAATTTATTTATCTCACGAGACGATTTTGACGGGATTGCACTGTTGTTTTATTGTAGTTTCTCCTTTAGGAACTGTCCGGTATAGCTTGCTGCACATGCCGCTACCTCTTCCGGCGTGCCGGTTGCTACGATATATCCGCCTTTGTCCCCGCCCTCAGGGCCGAGGTCGATAACATGGTCGGCACATTTCACCACGTCCATGTTGTGCTCGATAATGACGATGGAGTGTCCCCGGCGTATCAAAGCATCAAAGGCTTCCAGCAATTTGCGGATGTCGTGAAAGTGCAGTCCGGTGGTCGGTTCGTCAAAGATGAAAAGTGTCGGGTCTGCTTTCTCCATGCTGAGATAGTAGGCTAATTTTACGCGCTGGTTCTCGCCTCCGGACAGGGTGGACGACGACTGGCCGAGCTTGATGTATCCCAATCCGACATCTTGCAGAGGTTGCAGGCGTTTCACTATTTTCTTTTGCCCATATTGGGTGAAGAACTCAATGGCTTGGTTAACGGTCATTTCCAGCACATCATAGATGTTGACATCGTGGAACTTCACTTCCAAGGTATCGGTCTTGAAACGTTTGCCATGACAGGATTCGCACTCCAGTACGAGGTCGGCCATGAACTGCATTTCTACGGTGATAGTGCCTTCTCCCTTACATTCCTCGCAACGGCCGCCTTCACTGTTGAAGCTGAAGTGCCCGGCGGTGTAGCCCATTTGCTTGGCAAGGGGTTGTTCCGACCATAACTTACGAATCTCATCGTAAGCCTTGATATAGGTTACGGGATTGGAACGCGAAGATTTGCCGATAGGGTTCTGGTCTACGAACTCAACATTGCGCAGGTTCTGCAAATCTCCGCCGATGGTGGCAAACTCTCCGGGACGTTCGCTGCATTCGTCCAACTCGCGTTTGAGGGCGCGGAAGAAGATGTCGCGTACCAGCGTACTCTTGCCCGAACCCGACACGCCGGTGACTACCGTCATTACATTAAGCGGGATACGTACGTCCACGCCTTTCAGGTTGTTCTCGCGTGCGCCTGTGATTTCAATATACTGGTTCCAGGGACGGCGGCTTTCGGGTACGGGAATGATTTCCTCGCCCAAAAGATAACGCACTGTGTAGCTGTTGCTGTTCTTTTGCAGGTCTTTCATGTCCCCTTGATACACAACTTCTCCTCCCAGGCGTCCGGCTTTGGGACCGATGTCGATGATATAGTCGGCAGCCCGGATAATTTCTTCATCGTGTTCCACTACCACTACCGTATTGCCCAGTTGTTGCAGTTGGCGCAGGACATGTATCAGCTTGTCTGTGTCGCGGCTGTGAAGTCCGATGCTCGGCTCGTCCAATATGTAGAGACTGCCCACAAGGCTGCTTCCGAGCGAAGTTGCCAGATTGATGCGCTGGCTCTCGCCGCCGGAAAGCGAATTGCTGAGACGGTTCAGCGTGAGATACCCCAAACCTACATCCAGCAGGAAGCGGATGCGGTTGTTGATTTCTATGAGGATGCGGCGTGCCACGTCGGTGTCGTGCTTGTCCAGTTTCAGGTTATCGAAAAAGGTTTTTAGTTCGGTGATGGGCAGGTCCACCAATTCGGAGATGCTGCGTCCGCCTACCCGGACATAGCCGGCTTCGGGTTTCAACCTTGTGCCATGACATTTGGGGCAAAGCGTTTTGCCGCGATAGCGTGCCAGCATTACGCGATATTGTATCTTGTATTGATTCTCCTGCACCATCTTGAAGAAGGCGTTGATGCCCTCGAAGTAACGGGTCCCTTCCCACAGCATCCGGCGCTGTTCGTCCGTCAGTTGGTAGTAAGGGGTGAAAATGGGGAAGCCGGCTTTTTCCGCACCGCGTATCACCATGTCTTTCCACTCGCCCATCTTCTCGCCTCGCCAGCACACCACCGCACCTTCGTAGACGGAGAGGGAACGGTTGGGGATGACCAGATGCTCGTCAATGCCGACGACACGTCCGAAACCCTCACACTCCGGACAGGCTCCGATAGGGGAGTTGAAGGAGAACATCTGGTCGTTGGGCTCTTCAAACGTTATGCCGTCCGCCTCGAATTTGGTGCTGAAACGGTACAGGCTGGTGCTGCCGTCCGGCTGGTAGAAGCGTAGCAGGCAGGCCCCGTCGCCTTCGTACATGGCGGTTTCGGCGGAATCGGTAAGGCGGCTGACGGCATCTTTTTCACTGGAAGCAGTCATGCGGTCTACCAAAAGAAACAGGGTGTCGCCGTCTTTGGGCTGGTATTCGTCAATGCGCACCATTTCTCCGTTTACTTCCAGCCGGTTGAATCCCTGTTTCATATCTATCTCCAGTTGCTGCTGCAAGGTGCGTCCCTCGCGGAGCAATATCGGAGCGAGTACGGTGTAGCGTGTTCCTTCGGGCTGCTGGAGCATGCAGTTCACAATGTCTTCGGTGGAGTGCTTCTTCACCTCCTGACCGCTGACCGGGCTGAATGTCCGTCCCACCCGGGCATAGAGCAAACGCAGGTATTCGTAAATTTCGGTGGAGGTTCCCACTGTGGAGCGCGGGTTGCGGCTGCTTACCTTCTGTTCGATGGCAATAGCAGGGGGGATGCCTTTGATGAAATCACATTCGGGCTTGCTCATGCGTCCCAAAAACTGACGGGCGTAACTGCTGAGGCTCTCCACGTACCGGCGTTGCCCTTCGGCATAAAGCGTATCGAATGCAAGTGAGGATTTGCCGGAGCCGGATAGTCCGGTGATGACGACCAGCCTGTTGCGGGGTATCTCTACGTCAATGTTCTTCAGGTTATTGACACGAGCTCCTTTTATGATGATAGATGTATTTTTTGTCATAGACTATTGAAAATGAATTGGGGTACAAAGATAATCATTATCTTTGCCATGCAATATTTAAAAAGAACAAAATGAAATTTAGAAATCTCCTCTTGCTATTATTGCTGTGCGTTCAGGTACTGACCATACAGGCACAGCAAACACCTGCTGCCAATCATCCCAAACGTGAATTCCGCGCCGCATGGATACAGGCTGTGAACGGACAGTTTCGTGGCATGCCCACTGATAAGCTGAAGCAGACTTTGATAAACCAGTTGAACAGCTTGCAAGGCGCAGGCATCAATGCCATTATTTTTCAGGTGCGTCCTGAGGCGGATGCATTGTATGCTTCGCAATATGAGCCATGGAGCCGCTTCCTGACGGGCGTGCAGGGGAAGGTGCCGGAGCCTTACTGGGATCCGATGCAGTTCATGATTGAGGAATGTCACAAGCGTGGCATGGAGTTTCATGCTTGGATTAACCCTTACCGCGTAAAGACTTCGTTGAAAAATGAACTTTCGCCTATCCATATTTATAACTCGCATCCGGAGTGGTTTGTGACGTACGGCGATCAGTTGTATTTTGACCCGGCATTGCCCGAAAGCCGCAACCACATCTGTAAGGTGGTCACCGATATTGTTTCGCGTTATGATGTGGATGCCATTCACATGGATGATTACTTCTATCCTTACCCCATTAAAGGGAAGGACTTTCCGGATGATGCGAGCTTTGCACGCTATGGCGGCGGTTTCAGCAATAAGGCGGACTGGCGCCGCAGCAATGTGAATATCCTCATTCAGAAGATACACGAGACGGTTCGCGGGCTGAAGCCTTGGGTGAAGTTCGGAGTAAGTCCTTTCGGCATCTATCGCAATCAGAAAAGCGACCCGCTGGGCAGCGATACGAATGGCTTGCAGAATTATGATGATTTGTATGCCGATGTGCTTTTGTGGGCACGCAAGGGCTGGGTGGACTATAACATTCCGCAGATATACTGGCAGATAGGACATCCGGCTGCCGACTATGAAACATTGGTGAAATGGTGGGCAAGGCATACGGAGAACCGTCCGTTATTCATAGGCCAGTCTGTGGTGAATACGGTGCAGAACTCTGACCCGAAGAACCCTTCCATCAACCAGCTTCCCCGTAAGATGGCTCTGCAACGGGCCTACCAGACGATTGGCGGCAGTTGCCAATGGCCTGCCAGTGCCGTAGTGGAGAACGTAGGAAAATACCGGGACGCGCTGGTGGCCGAGTATCATAAATATCCGGCTCTGCCGCCCGTATTCGACTTTATGGACAATGACGCGCCGGACAAAGTGCGTAAAGTGAAGCCGGTATGGACTGCCGACGGCTACATCCTTTTCTGGACAGCACCGAAGTTTAAGGATGAGATGAACCGTCCTGTACAGTATGTTGTCTATCGCTTCGGCTCAAAAGAGAAGGTGGACATTGATGATCCTTCACACATTGTGGCTATCACACGCAACACTTTCTATAAGTTGCCTTATGAGGACGGCAAGACGAAATACCGCTATGTCGTTACGGCGCTCGACCGCTTGCATAACGAATCCAAGTCGGTGGCAAAGAAAGTGAAGTTGTAGGAGCTGCGGCTGTTTTATGTAAAATATGCCCGGAAGATATATACGTTTCTTCCGGGCATATTTTATTTGCCTCCGGGGATGATCTGTCTGCCTCCCTTACGGCTTGGCCTTGGAGCGGCACTAATAGAGTAGCAGCCCGGCTATTCCACACGCTATAATCATTAATATGGGGTTGGCCTTGTACTTTCTTGTTCCGATGAAAGCTATAAGGAAGATGATGATGCTGATTATGAAAGAGTACATGTCTTCATCGGGCGAACTGAAGTTCTCCGCATTCATCAAGACCAGTGCCGCCGATGCCAACAATCCCACTACGGCAGGACGAAGTCCGCTGAATACGGCTTCCACTGCCGGATGCTTTTGGTATTTCAGAAAGAATTTGCTGATAGTGAGCATCAGGATGAACGAGGGAAGCACTACGGCGAAGGTAGCAATGCACGATCCCAACACTCCCATGCTTGTGCCATAATGCGCCGCTATCGTGGTGTACCCTACATAAGTTGCGGAATTGATACCGATGGGACCGGGTGTCATCTGGCTGATGGCTACGATATCTGTGAATTCCTGTGATGTCAACCAGCCGTACCGGGTCACTACTTCACCCTGTATCATGGACAGCATGGCGTATCCGCCGCCAAAACCGAAAAGGCCGATTTTAAAGAATGTATAGAATAGTTGAAGAAAAAGCATAATGCAATGATTAAGTGGTTAGGGGTTAGTTATCAGTTATCGGTTATCAGTTATCAGCGTGCTACCGTCCTCTCTAACTTTTAACTTTCGGAGAACGTAGCTTTCCGAACAGGTATCCGCCTATGCCGGCAGCTATGATAATCCAAATAGGGGAGAAGCCCAATAACCAAATGAGCAGTGCCGAGACAACCGGAATCCAAATTGTGTGGCGGTTGATTTTGGCGGACTTCGCCATGCTGAAGGTCGGGGCGGCTATCAGTGCCACAACGGCCGGGCGAATCCCCTTGAAGATGCGTTCTACGTAGATATTGTCTTTGAAATTATGGAAAAATAAAGCTATGGCAAGGATGATGAGGAAAGACGGAAGTACCGTTCCCAAAGCTGTGATGATGCTTCCTCGTATCCCTCTCAGGCGATAGCCGATGAAGATGGATATGTTGACCGCGAGGATACCCGGCGCCGACTGGGATATGGCAAGCAGGTCTATAAAATCTTCTTTGGCTATCCATCCGCGCTTCGTAACGATTTCGTTTTCGATTAAGGGAACCATGGCGTAACCGCCGCCGATGGTGAATGCTCCGATTTTAAAGAAAATGGTAAATGCTTCAATATATATGTTCGTCATATCATATAGGTAATGCTATCATTCGGTCTGTTGTTTCGTTTCGCCAATATTGCCGTCTTCTTTTGCATATTGGCTCGGACTTACATTGAAATGTTTCTTAAAGACTTCGCGGAAGTACTTGGCATCGCTGAATCCGGTCATTTCTGCAATTTCAGTGATTGTGTGCTTCTGTTCTTTCAGCAGCTTCATGGCGTGTTTCAGGCGGATCAGGCGGACATAATCTCCCGGAGCCTGGTCGGTCAGCGCCTTTAGCTTGTTGTAGAAGCTGGTACGGCTCATGTTGAGCAAGGTGCAAAGCAGGTCAATGTTGAAGGTCGGATTGTCCATGTTTTCTTCCACATTCTTCTTGATGCTGGCTATGAATTTCCAGTCCAGATCCGTAGCGCAGTTGAGACATTCCGTATTGTGGGTGTCATCATTCAACTCCAGATCGGCATATCTGTGGCGCAACAAAGCGCGGTTGGCTAACAGATTGGCAATGGTGGCACGCAGAATTCCGATGTTAAACGGTTTCACGATGTACTCGTCTGCTCCGGTTTGCAGCCCGTCGATGATGTTTTTATCCGTATTGAGGGCGGTTAGCAGGATAATAGGAATGTGGGAAGTGGCAATATCGTTTTTTACGACCTGGCATAGCTCGTCGCCCCGCATTTCGGGCATCATAATATCCGATATAATCAGGTCGGGGAAATATTCTTTTATAATATAGAGCGCCGACTTACCGTTGGAACATACCTGCACATGGTAGTTCTCTGCCAGAGTGCGGCGCAGATATTCTCTTAACTCGTCGTTGTCCTCTACCACCAATATCTTTGAACGGTTATCGGCGTCCTGAGTTTTCAGCTGGGCATCTTCGTAACCCTCTACGGAAGTAACTGCCGTTGCAACGGGAAGATCCGGCGTACTCTCCTTTGCAGGGGTTATTGGCTCCAGGTCATTTAACTTTTTCCGTTCCTGCTCTTTTTCCGTTAGGGGAATAGGGCGGTGCATGGCTTTGCGGTAGCGCTTCTCGCCTTTGGGGAAAGAGACTTTGATGCAGGAGCCCTTGCCTTCCGTACTGGTAAAACTGAGCTTCCCTTTGTGTATGTGCACGAGTTTCCATACCAACAACAGGCCTATTCCGCTGCCGGTTACTTTGGAATTGATGGCATTGCTGCCGCGGAAGTGCATCTTGAACAGCTTCTTTTGTTCATTTAGTGGAATCCCGATGCCCGTATCGCTGACTTCTACGTTCCAGGTGTCTTCTGTCTCGTATACATAGACATGCACTTTTCCGCCTTCGGGCGTATACTTCAATGCATTGGATATGATGTTTTTCAGGATGGAATCCATCTTATCCTTATCCAGCCAGACGTTCAGATAGCGGAAGTTGCTTTCATAAGTCAGGTTGATATGTTTTACGGATGCATACGCGCGGAAGGCGTTGACGATGTCGGTCATGTAAGTCTCCAGCTCGTATTCGGATACGTAGAAATTGTTTGAATAAGTGTCTGCACGTTCAAAATTGATTAGATTGGTTGTGAGACGTAGCAAAGCATTCACATTACGAAGCGCCGTACTGAGATTGTCAACCCCGTCTTTGGTCAGCGTTTCGCGTTCGGAGAGTTCCTCCAGCGGAGCTTTGATGAGCGTTAACGGAGTGCGGATGTCATGTGCCGTATTGACAAAGAAACGAATCTTCTCATCGGATATTTTTCTTTGCTTGCGTAACACGATAATGCGCAATGTTGTGCTTGCGATAGCAATCAGGGTGAATGTGTACAGTAGCAGAGCCCATATACTTAGCCAAACAGGCTGCTCGATGATGATGTCCATGCTGCGCTCTTCCAGCACAATACGCTGATCTTCGTTGGATATGGCACGAACGCGTAATGTGTAGTGGCCGGGACTCAAATTAGTGAAACGGATGATATTTTCTTCTCCCGGACGGCTCCAGCCGTCATAGAATCCTTCCAGCTTCCACGAATATAGTATGAGGGAAGGGTAATCGTAGTTGATAGAAGACACCTGAAGAGAGAATATATTTTGATTGTACTTCAACTGTAAACTGCTGGTCTCGTCGATGTCCATAATAAGGGGAGAGCCCTCATCCTTCGGATATACCGTCTGATAAAACACACGCAGATCGCTGAATATCATGCGTGATTTATATTCGCGCGGCAATACCATTTTTTTAGGAAATTCTATGGCGCCGTCGGTGCTGCCGAATATGGCATTCCCATTCTTGCGGAGCGTTCCTGAGTTGGCATTGAAATGGTCGGATTGCAGCCCTTGTTCTTTTGTCCAATTGTGGAATATCTTTGTTTGAGGATAGAAACTGCTCAAGCCATACTCGGTGCTCAGCAATATGTCATTCTTTCCATCGGAAAGAATCATGTAGATATTATTGGAGATGAGTGCGCAGTTATCTTTATGATAATGTTGGAAATCTTTCTTGACGGGGTCATAGATGAGCAGGCCGGAGTTGTTCGTCCCGATATACAGCAACCCGTTTGGGGCTTGGTATAATGAGTATATATAGGAGGACTCTACCGGCATCGGAATGTATTGATACTTGTCGGTTGCTTTTTCCAATAAGTATAGCCCGTTGGCTGTACCTATCCACATATAGTCCTTATTCCTCTCTTTTATCTCCGTTATGGCATCCAGTCCGGGTATGGAGGTGACCTTTTTATTTTTAAAGTCTATCTTTTTAAGGTTATAATACCCGCCGGACCAGATATGACCTTCGCTGTCTTTAGTAATGGAACGGATATACTTATCCGGACGAATCTCTTTTCCGCCGAATGATGCGGGAGTAAAAAAATCGACAGAATATTGTTTCTTGTTTATCTGATAAATGCCGGAACTGTATCCGCCTGCCCAAATGATGCCGGGACTGATTTCACATAAAGAAATAAATGTATGGCTTTGATTCTTGTGGTCAGTATTGAATACACTAAGGAATGAGTGCCACTGCTTGGTGCGATGCTCATATAGGCTGATTCCGTTGTTGGTTGCAAACCATAAGTCGCCTTCCCCGTCTTCTATGATCGCATTTACCTGATCGTTGATGAGGGACTGTTTATTGCCTATCGAATGTTTTATCCATTTATAATCGTTATACCGGTTGTTACGCACAGTAATGCCTATGGGGTAGTTTGCCATCCAAATGCGCTGCTCCTCGTCGATGTATATGTCGTAGATGGTGTTGCCGTTCATGGCGTTGTATCGGTTGAAGTCAGCGACGATATAGGGTTCGGTAGAGTAAGTCTCCACATTCATTTTGTGGATACCGGCACCGTCTGTGGCTATAAGTATTTCTTTGTCTCCGAAAGCAATGATACGGTTTATGCTGATGTCCGCCAAACCGGATTTTACGAGGGATGCTTTGTGGAGCTTGAGGTCATATACATACATGCCTCTTTGAAAAGTTCCGATAAAGACTTTGCGGCTTCCCTTGTGATAGAAAAGTTCGTTTACTTGTAATTTCAGGGTGTCCAGCTTGTTGCAGGGACTGAGCATAAGTTTCTTGTCTTTCAGTTCGGCATAATGTATGCCGACATCTGTGCCGATGAAATAATGGTTGGCATCAATCTGTTCAATATCCGTTATGCTCTCATTGATTTCATTTTTAATGGTAGTGCATCTTTCTGTTTCGCTGTCGTACAGGTAGATGTTCTTTTGGTTGCAAAGCCATACTATGTAGTTATCGTCTATGAACCCGTAGCTCACAGGAGTATGCAAATCTTTTGTCTCGCTTTTGGGGAGTTTGTATACCAGTTGGAAACGGTCATGTTTGCTTTCGTAGCAGAAAACACGTCCTTGTTTGCCGATTTCCCATAATCTTCCTTTGGCATCCGTATATAGCCAGCTGAGGCTCATCATGGAGTTTACTTCTTCCTCTCCGTCCATGAGTTTGTAATGCTTGAACTCTTTCCCGTTGTAACGGTCGATACCATCGTGCGTGAGGAACCACATGTAGCCCTTAGGTCCCTTTTGAATTGCGTACACCCGTCTGTTGCTCAAACCATCTTCCACGCCGATATACTTATATGTTTGGGCAGCGGCCAAAAGAGGGAATAGCAGGAGAATAAAGAAAAAGAAATGCTTTTTCATATTAGCCAGTTTTGGAGTTTGATAAACGTTTGGGGGGACTTAATATTAACACAAAAGTAATAAAATTGTTTTGCATATCAAGCAATAATATTCTTTGTGATTCGCACCTACACTCTTTTTATAGAGTATGGCAAAGATAGCAATTCTTTTCTATCCATTAGCCTTTTTTATATAAATTCTTTTTCCTTTCAGTGCTAACCTCAAGTGTTATGGTAAAGGCTTATCGTAACATACGGATAAAAAAGGAAAATAGAATGGTCGGAGAAAGGGAGGCGGAGGGGAAGAAATGGAATGCGCCAAAGTTATTGCCGGTGCATAAACTTTGGCGCATTACCATATTTTACATTATATACTTACGCTTTATCGCTTGTTTGTCTTTTCCTCTACCCACTTGCGTGCGTTGACAAACGCTTCTATCCATGGTGTAACCTCATCGTTGTGGATGCGATTTTCAGGATAGTAGCCGTTTTGCCAAGGGAAGATGGAACGTTCCAAGTGAGGCATGATTGCCAGATGACGTCCGTCGGCGCTGGCCAGTGCTGCAACGGAATAGTCTGAACCGTTCGGATTACCCGGATACTCATCGTATGTATATTTGGCAACTACGTTGTACCGGTCTTCATCGTAAGGCAAGGAGAACTTACCTTCTCCATGTGCTACCCAGATACCGAGCTTGCTGCCGCTCAGAGAGCCGAACATAACGCTGCGGTTGGTAGGAATGGTCAGGCCGATAAAAGTTGATTCGAATTTGTGGGAGTCGTTATGCAGCATCTTTCCTTTCTTCTCGTGGTCGGGAGTGATAAGGCCTAATTCCATCATGAGCTGGCAACCGTTGCATACACCGAGAGACAGTGTATCTTCGCGTGCATAGAACTTGTCGAGTGCTTCTTTGGCTTTCGGGTTGAAGAGGAAAGCGCCGGCCCAGCCCTTGGCGGAACCCAGCACGTCGGAATTGGAGAAACCACCGCAATAAACCACCATGTTCACATCTTCCAATGTTTCGCGTCCGCTGATAAGGTCGGTCATGGTGACGTCTTTCACGTCGAAGCCGGCAAGGTAAAGTGAATATGCCATTTCGCGTTCACCGTTAGTTCCTTTTTCGCGTATGATGGCTGCACGAATACCGGTCGGAGTACGACGGTTCGGGTCAAGGTTGTATTGTGACAGTTTACCTTTGAACTCAGGGCGGAATACCAAATCCAATGGCTGCATCTTGTAGTTCTCAAAACGTTTCTTGGCACATCCGTTCATGGATTGCTTGCGGTCGAGCAGGTAAGAGGACGAATACCAGACATCGCGCATATAATCTACGCCGAACTGGTAAGTGGCATCGTCTTTGCTTACGAGGATATGGCGTTCGTCGGTCGGTGTACCTATCTTGATGTAACCTACGCCGGCGTCTTCCAAAATCTTCTTGACTTCTTCCTTGTGCTTATTGCTGATTTGGATAACGATACCCGGATTTTCAGCGAATAATATCTTGATGAGGTCTTGTTCCTTCATCTTGTCGAGGTTGATTTCCATACCGCCCTCTACGTTGGCGAAGCACATTTCGAGTAGCGTAGTGATGAGACCGCCGGCTGAAATGTCATGTCCGGCAAGGATCAGTCCTTTGTTGATCAACTCCTGTACGGCGAGGAAAGCATCGCGGAAGTATTCGGCGTCTTGTACGCAAGGCACTTCATCGCCTACTTTACCCAGCGATTGTGCAAAGGCGGAACCGCCCAGTTTCAGCTTGTCGAAGCTGAAGTCTATGTGGTAAAGGGTGGTCTTTGCATCGTTCACAAGTACGGGAGATACCACCTTCTTCACGTCGGAAACTTCACCGCCGGCAGATACGATGACCGTACCCGGAGCAATGACTTTGCTTCCGTCGGGATATTTCTGGGTCATAGACAGAGAGTCCTTACCGGTGGGAACATTGATTTGCAGTGCGCAGCAGAAGTCGCTCAATGCTTTGACTGCCTTATAGAGACGTGCGTCTTCACCTTCCTGCGAGCGGCAAGGCCACATCCAGTTGGCGGACAGAGATACACTGTCCAAGCCTTCTGCAAGCGGAGCCCATACCAAGTTGGTCAGTGCTTCGCTGACGGAGAGGATAGAACCGGCTGCCGGGTCGGCAAGTGCCGCCTGAGGGGCATGTCCCAAAGAAGTTGCAATACCTTTTTCGCCGCGATAGTCCAATGCAACGACGCCACAATCGCTCAACGGTAACTGGAGTTCACCCTGACATTGCTGGCGGGCGATCTTGCCTGTTACGGAACGGTCTACCTTGTTTGTCAACCAGTCTTTGCAGGCTACGGCTTCCAGTTGGAGCACATTGGTGAGATATTCATGCAGTTGCGACAGTTCGTATTTCGGCATTTCATAATGGCGTTCTACGGTCTTGTCCACCATGTAAGTTTTAGGAGAAGAACCGAACATCTGTTCTACGGCAAGATCGAACGGACGTACACCGTCGGCTTGCTGGAAAGCGAAGCGGTGGTCGCCGGTAGTTTCACCGACTACGTACATCGGAGCCCGTTCGCGTTCGGCCACCTTGCGTACGTGCTCGATAGCTTCTTCCTGAATCAGTAGGCCCATACGCTCCTGGCTTTCATTGGCTATGATTTCTTTGGCAGATAATGTCTTGTCACCAATAGGCAGTTTGCTCATGTCAATCAGCCCGCCACATTCTTCTACCAGCTCGGACAGGCAGTTTACGTGTCCGGCAGAACCATGGTCATGGATGGAAACCACCGGATTGGTGTCTTCTTCACAAAGTGCGCGTACTACGTTGTAGGCGCGTTTTTGCATCTCCGCATTGGCGCGTTGTACGGCATTCAGCTCGATGCCGCTGCTGTAACGCCCCGTATCTACGGATGATACGGAACCGCCGCCCAAACCGATACGGTAGTTGTCGCCACCGATAACGACAACTTTGTTGCCGGCTTCGGGAGCGCCTTTCAGGCAGTCGCGTTGTGTGCCATATCCTACACCGCCGGCAAGCATGATAACCTTGTCGTAACCGTATACCTCATCTTTCTCTTTGTGCTCAAAGGTAAGTACGGAACCGCAAATCAGCGGTTGACCGAATTTGTTACCGAAATCGCTGGCGCCGTTGGAGGCTTTAATCAGGATTTGTTCGGGAGTCTGATACAGCCATTGGCGTACCGGAAGAATCTCTTCCCAGGGACGGTCCTCGTCCGTACGTGGATAGGAGGTCATATATACGGCAGTTCCGGCAATAGGCCATGAACCTTTACCGCCGCCCATACGGTCGCGGATTTCGCCGCCCGTACCGGTAGAAGCTCCGTTGAAAGGTTCTACGGTAGTAGGGAAGTTATGGGTTTCGGCTTTCAGGGAGATAACACTCTTGATGTCTTTTATCTGGAAGAAGTCGGGTTTGGAGTGGTCTGCCGGTGCAAACTGCTCGATAACCGGACCTTCGGCAAAGGCTACGTTGTCTTTGTAGGCCGATATAATCTTGTTCGGATTCTCTTGGGTGGTTTTCTTAATCATTTGGAAGAGGGAAGATTCCTGTTCCACTCCGTCGATGATAAATGTACCGCCGAAGATTTTGTGGCGGCAGTGCTCGGAATTGATTTGTGCAAAGCCGAATACTTCGGAGTCGGTCAACGGACGTCCCAAGTCCTTTTCTACTTTCTTGAGGTAATCCATTTCCTCTTTGGAGAGTGCCAGGCCTTCTTTCTCATTGTATGCCTCCAGATCCTCGATGTGGATAATCGGTTCCGGCTGGCGGTTGGTGGTGAATACGTCTTGGTCGAGGCCTTTATACATACGTTGCAGCATCGGGTCGCGGTCTGCGTTTTCGTCTTTTACGGGGAAATATTCTTCGATACGGGTGATACCGCTCAAACCCATATTTTGGGTGATTTCCACAGCATTGGTACTCCAAGGGGTAATCATTTCGCGGCGCGGACCTACGAAATGTCCTTTCAGGTTGTTTTCACTTTCGGGGGTGGCTTCTCCAAAAAGCCAGCAGAGTTTGTCGCTGTCTGCCTGGGTAAGTTCGTGGTCACATTCTACGGCAATCACGCTCTTGGATGGTGTTCTGAAAAAAAGGATCATACTTTTATTTAAGAGTTTACGATTTGCAAATTACGGTTGAAGCCGCTAAATGATAGCGCTTTTATTTTAGGGGCAAAGATAAGTAAAATCGTTGGGTAGGAGAAAGAAATGTACATAAAAAACTTCAGCCGGACATGAAAGGACATGTCCGGCTGAAGTTGTATCTTAATTTCCGACAGGAAATAGGTGGCTTGGAATATTATTTTAATGAGATAACAGGGCCTATGGGCTTTTGACCGTACCAGTTACTGTCGTTTTGTCCGCCGCTTGTTACCCATTTTTTGAAACCTTTATATACGTTGAGAATGTCATTCCTTTCTGCCGGGTGGGCAATTTCTTCCGGAACGGCTATGCCCCAAACTAAGTTCTCTGCAGAACAGAACTCTGTATCGGGTGACTGTTTGCCTAAACCGGTGGGAGTGAATCCTTTGAAGTGGATTTCATTCAGGTTGTCTTGGTTCTGGATGAAGAAGTCGAAATAACGGGGAAGTTCTTTTGCCAGTAGTTCATATTGCAAGGAGATATCATAATTCCCGAAGCCGAAGTTGTCTTTTGTAACTTCGCAGGTGACTACGGGCATGTCCTTGTCTATCGGCTTTTCAGGATCTGTGTTGTAATATCCGCCGCTACGCAGGCTTTCTGTACCGTTTATTACGAAGATTACGTCATCATTTTCTCCGCGACCTTCTTTCAGGAGTTCCATACTAATGCCTTCTCTGGTTGTGTGGAATTCTATCTTGGCTCCCTCGATGTTCTTCATGGCAAATCCTTTCAGGCGGATTGCCGGACGATAGGGTGTTGTGCCGCCAATGGCCCGTATCTGGAAGCTCATCTTGAATCCGTCGTTAAATAAAATATCTGCATTCCTTATTTGAGAGTAGAAAACTTCTGCATTGTATCCGATGACAAAATCATTGAAGTCATAATCTCCTTTTGACGGATAGAGGTCTTCGAACATCAATGTCCCTCTGCTTGTTTTGCTTGGATAGTGATAGCGTATGTCCCACAGGAGTTTGTCTATCTCTTTGTCAGCCGGTAAGATGACAGATTTATTGTTGCCTCGTGTGGCTGCTTCGTTTGTCTTGATTTCCAGTACGTCCTGTCCGTCTGTCGTGGGATATTGCACGAAGATGCTGGTTACATATGCTGGAATGTTTACAGGAATTTCTGTTGCCTCGTTGGCTTTTAAAGCAAAGTTCTCAATCAACAGGCTCTCGTCGGTACAGTTCCTGTCTGTGTAGACGGATATCACTGTATTTACTTTTGAAGTTATAGAATAAGTCAGGCTTTGGGTGGTTTTCCAGTCAAAGTCCGCCGGGGCTACAAGATCCTTGGTGTTTTCTATCTTTTCAGGATCGTACACATCGGTTTCGCAGGCATTGAATAGTGTTATAATACTTGCTGCAAATAAGAGTTTTAGATATCTTTTCATATTGCAAAGTTGTTGTTTTGTTGGCATTCGCTGCAAAGATACGAATATAATATTAATAATGTATTTGAAAAGTTGTATTATTTGTCCTGTTTATTTTCTTTTTAACAATTTATGTGGTTGTATGCCGTATATGGGGAGTTATAATATACAAGTTTTATCCTATGCGTATAATGCGTTGTCATGGAGGGTGCCGGTCTGTTTTTTTATTATTTTTCGGTTGTTGCAGAGATAACATGGCTTTCCAAAGTCCTTTTCTGACGAAAAAACGTTAACTCTATTCGCTTGTCTCATAAAAAAGTCCGATATTTGCAGGCATGATTCAGATAGAGACCATATTTGACATATTGTGGAAAGGGTTCATTATCGGTGTTATAGTATCTGCACCGTTGGGCCCGGTAGGAGTGCTGTGCATTCAGCGCACTTTGAATAAAGGGCGTTGGTATGGTTTTGTGACAGGCATAGGAGCTTCGTTGAGTGATATAGCCTATGCTTTGCTGACAGGTTACGGAATGAGTTTTGTCTTTGATTATGTCAACAAGAATATATTCTATCTGCAATTGTTTGGAAGTATCCTGTTGCTGATATTCGGTATTTATACGTTCCGCAGTAATCCGGTGCAGTCCATTCGCCCGGTATCCACCAGCAAAGGTTCTTATTTCCATAATTTTATCACAGCGTTTGCTGTCACCCTTTCCAATCCGCTTATTATCTTTCTTTTCGTGGGTCTGTTTGCACGCTTTGCTTTTGTAAGTGAGGGCGTATTGGTTTTTGAGGCTGTTACGGGATATCTTGCTATCGCATTGGGGGCATTGACCTGGTGGTTTGGCATAACTTTCTTCGTAAACAAGGTTCGTACGCAGTTCAACTTACGCGGCATCTGGATGCTGAATCGCATTATTGGCGGCATTGTCATGCTGGTATCTGCATTTGGACTGGTGTTTACGCTGATGGGCGAGTCGTTGTATTAGCAGGCAATTAACTCTCCCGACGGATAAACGGATAATAAATCATAAATCTAAAATCATACATCTTATCGTGAAGATTTCGCAACAACTGAAAGAGAAGAACATTGCCGAATACCTTATATATATGTGGCAAGTGGAAGATTTGATTCGTGCCAACAAGTGCGATATTGATTTTATCCGCAATAATATCATCTCCCGCTATCCGGCGGAAGAGCATGCCGCCCTGGAAGAGTGGTACGGGAACCTTGCCGATATGATGCGTGCAGAAGGAGTGGTGGAGAAAGGACATCTGCAGATTAACCGCAACGTTATTCGTAACCTTACGGATTTGCATGCCGAGCTGCTGGCTTCCACGAAATACCCCTTTTATAATGCAGCATACTTCAAAGCGCTGCCTTTTATCGTAGAGTTGCGACAGAAGAGCGGGCCGAAAGAAGAGTCGGAGCTGGAGACGTGCTTCGAGGCGCTTTACGGGGTATTGTTGCTGCGCCTGCAGAAGAAGGAGATCAGTCAGGGCACTGCTAAGGCGGTGGAGTCTATCAGCAGTTTCCTTTCGTTGCTTGCCAACTACTACGACAAGGACAAGAAAGGCGAGTTGAAGCTGGGGGATGATTGACGGGATGTTTGAGTGATAAATAGTAAATTGAAATATGTCAACGTACCTATGTGTTAAGGATGGAAGATGTGCCATGACCGTAGGGAATAAATAGTAATTATCGAGATGAATATATTAGTAACCGGTGCCAACGGACAACTTGGTAATGAGATGCGGGCGCTTTCCGCTGAGAATGGGCAGCACACCTACTTTTTTACGGATGTTCAGGAACTGGATATATGTGACGAACAGGCCATACGCGCATTTGTGTCCGGCAACCGGGTGGATGTCATTGTGAACTGTGCAGCCTATACGGCGGTAGACAAGGCGGAGGATAATCCGGAGCTCTGCGACAAGCTGAACCATATAGCTCCCGGCTATCTGGCTGCAGCGGCTGAAGCCTGTGGCGCTGCCATGATACAGGTGTCTACGGACTATGTTTTCGATGGAACCGGGCATATTCCTTATACGGAAGACATTGCTCCTTGTCCCAACTCCGTCTATGGTTCCACAAAGCTGGCAGGCGAGCAAGCGGTCGGGGAGAAATGCAGTCGTGCCATGATTATCCGCACTGCATGGTTATATTCCATTTATGGCAATAATTTTGTAAAGACAATGATCCGCTTGGGCAATGAGCGTGAGAAACTGGGAGTTGTTTTCGACCAGATCGGCACGCCGACCTATGCCAACGATTTGGCCCGCGCCATCTTTGCGGCTATCAATCAGGGCATTGTTCCCGGTGTATATCATTTCAGTGACGAAGGTGTCTGTTCCTGGTATGATTTTACGGTGGCTATTCATCGCATGGCGGGTATCACCTCATGCAAAGTCAGTCCGCTGCATACGGATGAATATCCGGCTAAGGCTCCGCGTCCCCAATATTCCGTATTGGATAAGACGAAGATTAAAAAGACTTTCGGCATTGAGATTCCTCATTGGGAGGAGAGTCTGCAGGTCTGCATCGATAAGCTGGCACAGCAGGCAGACTGATGTTTTTTTTGAATATTATACCTATTTATATATATGGCAAGTAACAACGAGATAGAACGTAGACGAACTTTCGCGATTATCGCGCATCCGGATGCCGGTAAGACATCACTGACTGAAAAGCTGCTGCTTTTTGGCGGTCAGATTCAGGTGGCCGGTGCAGTAAAGAGTAACAAGATAAAGAAAACGGCAACGTCCGACTGGATGGACATTGAAAAGCAGCGTGGTATATCCGTAACCACTTCTGTTATGGAGTTTGACTATCACGATTATAAAATCAACATCCTCGATACTCCGGGCCACCAGGATTTTGCCGAAGATACGTATCGTACGTTGACAGCGGTGGACAGCGTTATCATTGTGGTGGACGGTGCGAAAGGTGTGGAAACCCAGACACGCAAGCTAATGGAAGTCTGCCGTATGCGCAATACTCCGGTGATTATCTTTATCAATAAAATGGACCGCGAAGCGAAGGATCCTTTCGACCTGCTGGATGAGCTGGAAGAGGAACTTTCCATCCATGTGCGTCCTTTGACATGGCCCATCGAGAGTGGCGCGCGCTTCAAAGGCGTCTACAATATCTACGAGCACAACCTGAATCTCTACCAGCCTTCCAAGCAGGTGGTGACGGAGAAGGTCGAAGTGGATATCAATACGGAAGAGCTGGACAATCAGATCGGGACCCAGTTGGCGGACAAGCTGCGCGGCGAACTGGAACTGATAGACGGTGTATATCCCGATTTTCAGGTGGAGGAATATCTGAAAGGTGAATTGGCTCCCGTATTCTTCGGTTCTGCCTTGAATAATTTCGGTGTGCAGGAGTTGCTGGACTGTTTTGTGGAAATAGCCCCCAGCCCCCGTCCGGTAAAGGCAGAAGAACGTGAGGTGGAGCCGGGTGAACCGAAGTTCACAGGTTTTATCTTCAAGATTACCGCCAATATCGACCCGAACCACCGTTCGTGCATCGCATTCTGCAAGATATGTTCCGGCAAGTTTACCCGCAATACGCCTTATCTGCATGTACGCCATGGCAAGACAATGCGTTTCTCGTCGCCCACGCAGTTCATGGCGCAGCGCAAAACGACCATTGATGAGGCATGGGCGGGAGACATCATCGGTCTGCCGGATAACGGTACGTTTAAGATTGGCGATACGCTGACAGAGGGTGAGATGCTCCACTTCAAGGGGCTCCCGAGCTTCTCGCCGGAGATGTTCAAGTACATCGAAAACGCCGATCCGATGAAGCAGAAGCAGCTTGCCAAAGGCATCGACCAGCTTATGGATGAAGGTGTGGCGCAGTTGTTCGTCAACCAGTTCAACGGGCGCAAGATCATCGGTACGGTAGGTCAGTTGCAGTTTGAGGTTATCCAGTACCGTTTGGAGAATGAATACAGTGCCAAATGCCGTTGGGAACCGCTGAGCCTGTACAAGGCCTGCTGGATTGAGAGTGACGATCCTGCGGAACTGGAGGCTTTCAAGAAGCGCAAATACCAGTATATGGCGAAAGACCGCGAGGGCAGGGACGTGTTCTTGGCAGATAGCGGCTACGTGTTGCAGATGGCGCAAATGGACTTCAAGAATATTAAGTTCCACTTTACGAGCGAATTCTAAAGAAATAGATACCTAAATGTTATTGCAGAGGCGCAAAGTGTAAAAAAAACTTTGCGCCTCTGTGTCTTTTGTAGGGAGAAAGTACTACCTTTGTAGGGATGAAACACGTATATATCTTTCTCTTACTGACTTCTCTTTTGGGGCTGGTAACCGTATCTTGTTCAGCTCCGGCCGATAGGAATATCCTCGACTACGAACAATCTCTCATTCATGCCGATTCTTTGGTGCAATCCGGCAGTGCCGACAGTGCTTGTGCCGTTCGTCTGCTGTCCGACCTGCATCACAAATACACCCGGGTGAAAGAGCTTTCCGAAGGGAAGCGCATCCGCCTGATGCCTGCAACAGGATGGAAACGCCTTTTCTGGGGAACATTCGGTTGTTTCATGCTTGGGCTGAACGTGTGGTTCTCCATACGTGACATCCGGTTCTCGGATGAGCGTAAGCATCGCCGTTACCTCATAGATTTGAGCGAGAACGAACAGCGGCTGCACAATAACGAGCGTGAGCGTGCCGAACTGGAGGAGTGTCTGGGTGAAATGTCGCTCACCGACGAAGAGCGTGAAGAAGTGCGGTGTTCGCTGACAAATCTGATGGATCATGGCAGCCGTCTGTGTGAAGAAAATGAACAGCTCCGTACCCGTCTCAAAGAGTATGAAGACCGTTCTGTGCCTCGTGAGTTGGAATTGATGATGAAGGAGAGTGAGCGTGCCCGGCAGTTGGACGGTCAGGTACAGGCGCTCACCGCCGCCTTGATAGATGGCGATGAAGTGGTGGAGCAGCTACGCAGCCATCCCAAGTTTCTCACGAACGCCCAATGGGAGTACTTGCAACAGCTTACGGATAGAGTGTACAAGGATGCTTCGCGCCGCTTGGCCTTGCGGTTTCCCCAGCTTACGCCTGCCGACAACCAGCTCTGTCTCCTCATCCGGCTGGGATTCAGCAATGCACAGATAGCCGCTTTCACTGCCGTATCTTCCTCTTCCGTATCCCAGCAGAAGTTCCGTCTGAAGAAGCGGATGATACAGGCGGAGGAAGGACTGTTTGCCGAAGGGGAAACGTTGGAGATGATTGTTGGAAATATTCCAACAAAAAGCAGGTAATGTCATCGGTTTCTTGAACCGTTTTTATTTCACTCATCGAACGAACGGGAATGAGTCAGTGACTGAAAGGCATTCAGTCAGGAAGTCAATGCCTTTCAGTCACTGACTCATTGTACCCCCTTTCAGAAGGTGCTCTGAAGAGGGTGGGGAAAGTGGAGAACAAGAAAATCAGGCGTGGTAAAAAATGTGGAATAACCCATGCCTGACTTTGCACTTTTTTCTTATAGAAAAGTTGTTGTCCGGGTTGTTGCAGTTTTTATAAGGGGGCTGCAGGCTGGTCTCCGGCAATGAATGTACTTGGGGTAGTTCCGTAGTATTTTTTAAAAGCTGTGCTGAAATATTTGGCGTTAGGATAGCCGGTGAGGTAGGCTATTCAACCCAACGTGTGGGACTCATTGTGAAAGCATTGCTGCCTGCTTCCGTTAAAAGGGGGGCGAATTCGCCCCCCTTTTAAATTCGGATTATTCAATTTTCCCACAAACTGAGATATTCCAATGTGTTTTTTAACCGCATCCAATTCTTAACGACATCTTTCGGCTCTATGGGGGCTGACGGGCTATGTCTGTAATCCAATGCAATCTTTTAAAGAATGTTCTCGTTCTCAATGCTTTTCGTTTGTACTACCCTCTTTCTTATTAGCTTTCCCCCCCCCCCCCCCAAGATGAAATGGAGGAAGTGACGGCCGTCTGGTTAAGTTCACTGTGATGGTATAGATATAGACAAAAGAAAAAATGATTACTGAAGTATCAGATTGAAATGGTGTGTTTGTCGTTGGGAGATATGTGATGACTAGCAAAGAAAGTACATCGTTATGTCTCTAATCTGTTACTTCTTTGACGGCTGTAAATATTCCTTTTTTCAGTTTGGCATTTGCCATGTCAGTGAGTGAAATGTAATCTTTATCTTCGACAGTAACTATTCTTCCGCGTCATAGGTTCGTGGTGGAAGTCAAAGAGCAATTAGAGCGAAATTGATATTGTTGCACTGAAATTGGAGAAAAAACAAGCTGTTAAATTCATTAAAGATATTCGAATTGCTGTAATTGGATTGTAATCAACTATTGAATAGGGCATGATGTTTTGAACTATGCAAAACATCGGGGGATTATGGTTTATCGGAAAAAGGTTGTGCCTATTTACTTTAGTCTAACATAATCCATCCAGCCCAATATATAGGGTTTGGTTTTATAGAACGTATGTATCGCTGTGTATTATAGAAAGCATCATGTTTGGACTGTCCTGAAAGGAGGTTGGCGTAGAATTTGTTCATCATAGCCATTGTGGTTTGATCATCCACTTCTGTTAGGCTCATAACGATAGTCTGTACACCTGCCATTTTGAATGCTCGCTGTAGCCCAAACACTCCCTCATTGGTTACTTCTCCTTGTCCTGTATGGCAGGCGGAAAGAACAACCAAGTCTGCACCTCGCAAATCCAAGTCTTTAATCTCTTGGGATTTTAGAATGCCATCTTCTATTTCTTCAGGGATAGAGTCTCCTTTCCATGCACGGTTACCACCGGACAACACTAAACCGGAACGTTCTAAAGACATGTCGATTGGGCTTATACTTTGTCCATCTTGCATCAGAACAGGCTTGAAATAGTCTTTCTTCTTGGCAGCTTCATCCGGATAGAAAAATCCATGTGTGGCAAGATGAATAATGTTATATTCTTGTCCGGACAAGGCTTTGAAAGCTTCTTCGTTTCCACTATTGCCTTTATAAATGTTAGTGGTAATATAATTCTTTTCTAATAAGTCCTTTATGTATTCTACTTCTTGCAGTGTGTTTCCAAGTTGAATCCATTTATGTCCTCTGATAGAATCCTCCAACAATCCTCTGGATGTAAAATAGATGTTTGTGCTATCTCTTTTCTGATATTTAGAACTTTCGGCCTTCATATCATTATCGGTCATATCATAATTGAGTCCGCCATACAATACTGCTTTTTTATATCTTATGGGCTCTTTTTTCAGAGCCAGTTCACGAGTGGAGGATAGGCGGTGCATGTGGTAGAGGTCGCTCATGATTTTTCCGTTTCCAACGGGGAGGGACTCAATGGGAATTTGGTGAAGTATACCGTTTGCGGAGAAATAAACATGATTGCCGATTGAAAGAATATTTTGGACGATAGCTTTCCATATATGATTGTAGGCGTGTTGCATGTTTACTGACAAAGAGTCTCCTTCCTGCATTTTCTGCATATCGCGCTTAAGTAACATTTCGGATGAAAAACGAATTAATACAGGAGCTTCCCAATCCTTTTTGAGGATAACGGCAGCATAGTTTATAGCTTCATCTTCGTAACTCCAATCTGGATAATCGATAAATTCAATCGCTACGTCATTGGTTGATAAATGATTCTTTATTTCTTGTAATGAGATTTGATAATTTGTGATGTCTGCTATATCCCTGCGTGCAAGTTTAGATTGCTCTGTGTTTAAAATCAGGTTTTTGAGAAGAAGGCAGCCTTCATAAATGATTTGTTTCAAGTTTCGGACATCAGTTTTGCGTTGCGCTTCTTTAATCAGCCACACGACATTAATTAGGTCTTGGTAAAAGTTATAGGCAGCATTTGAGTATTCAATTCTGTCGCTATTGTTTAAGGAGGATAATTGGTTAATTAGAATATTTTTTAATAGTCTATGCTCTTCTTTCTTTGTTTGAATAAAAGCTGTGTCTTCTTCGTTGAGATAGTATGCTTCTGCTAATGCTTCCATTTGTTCCAACTCTTCTATCAATCGGTGAGAGTGTGTCCGCATGATAGATAGAGATTCTTTATTGTATTTTATAGCAGTAGGATAATCGTCTAAACCGGAAAAGCATTTGGATAACTCAAATAGGGTATTGCTGATTCGATTTGTATTCTGAATAGTGTCGGCATTTAGGGCTTTTAACAGACTATTGCCGATGGCTATTCCTTTCTGATATTCTTCTGTCTCTGTTGCTATGTGAATGGCTGCAAGCATCGTTTGAAAATAGTCATTCCCCTTTTGTATATGGTTGTCTTGAAAGATTTCGAGTGCTCTATGAATGAGGGGTATGGCTTCTGTATATCTTTCAGCCTCTGTGAGGTAAAAGGACAGGCATCCTATTGTAGAGGCGTACTCTATGTGTGCTTCTCCGTATAGCTTTCGTTTTATGTCAGCACAAATCTTGAAGTATTCTATTGCAGTGTCAACGTGTCCCAGCCATCCATGATAATAGGCCAAGTTGCCTAAAACGATAACGTATTGTTGACTATACTTGCCGTACTCGGCAAGAGTTAACTTTTCAAGTCTTTTGCCTATTTTGAGAGCGTTGGCGTAGTCCTCTGTGAAATTGCATTGGAGTGCCATTTTATTCAGTATTTCTAAAGAATCAGCTATATCTGTTTGCTGAACTTTATTGATATTGGTAGTATCTTGTCCCGCAACATGGACAGAAAATAATATCAGAAGTAGTAGTATGGCAATTGATTTCATTCTTCTTCTTTTATGGGCGTAATGAATTATAAAATAATTATTTTAAGCACTTTATCAGTGTGCTTGCCTCATTACCGTATATTCCTGCTGTGTTTACTATCTTTTCGAGAACCTGCATAGCCTCTTCTTTTTCGTGATTTCTTAAAAGGCTTATCGCCAAGTACCAATAGGCTTGTTGGTAATATTCTGTTCCTTCTCCGTCACTTACTAATTGTTCAAGCAGATTTATTGCTTCGGGCAGTTGCTTGGTTTCTATGAGACAAATAGCTTTATATATCAGAAAATTATTGTCAATACTTTGGATAGAGTTAAATTCCTGTAAAGCAATCTTGTAATCTTTCTTTAGATAAGCATTCATGGCAGACATTAGTTCGGAAGAAACAGAATCACTGCCTCGTGAAACCAACTCTTGGTCGTATTCCAATGGTGCATAATAGGTGATGAACGCATTGTCCATGATGCGATTGTCATGGTATATGTTCAGTGAAAAGAGAAGTGCTAAAAGTGCAGCAACGGACGTGACTGAAATCAGTAGTCTTCTAATCCTGTTCCTCCTTTTTATATTGGCCGTAAATGCTTTCAGTGTTTCAAGGTCTCGCATGTCTTTTTCGTACCCTGCTTTCCTGATTGTCTTGGCAATCAAGTCTTCTATGTTATCATTCTGTGTATCCATATTATATCAATCCTTTCTTTCGGAATGCAGCTAAAACGGCATTCCGTAGTTTGGTGAAACATCTGACTTTAGTACTTTTGGCAACGTCGGCATTACTTAGTCCGGTTAGTTCTGCCAGTATTTCCATGGAATAGTGTTGCCAATAGAAGCCGAAAAGTATTATGCGGCAAGTATCGTTTTCTATGTCCTTTACCAGCTTGTATATCTCCTCTTGACGCTCTATCGCTATGGCATCATTGGCATCATCGGCAATATCGAAATCGTTGTCAGATTCTATTCTCTCATAATCCGGCAATGACTGTGTCGAGTTTTTCTTGCGTAGTAGGTCTATGGATTTGTTGTAGCCTATTGTATTGATATAGGTCTGCAAGCTGCAAGTTAATTGTTGGAGTTTTCCGGATGAAATATTGTCGATTAAGTCGATGAAAGAATCGTTATAGATTTCCTCTCTGTCTTCTTCCCGTATTTTGGGGAGGGTGACGCGATTGTATGCAAGGAAGCCTGCTTTCAGTTCCGAATAGATGCGGCTGACCTCACGATTGTTTTGTATGTGCGATAGGATGTCTTCTTTCATGGCTCAAAGGGGATAGGAAGATTCGATCATAGGAATTTGCTTGGATGAGAGGCTTTTGGATTGTTTCCATATCCGGGGGAAACAGGCTTTGTCCCATTGCTTGGTCTTTTTTAATATAGTATAGAAAGAGTAGGACAGGGTGCCATAATAGCTACTTCCTACTTTTATTTCAAAGTTACGCTGAAAGGGTTGGCAGGCACTGATGATGCAAATGGGGGACAAACCACTTTGTTGCATAAGTCTGTTCTTCCTTTGTATATGCTTGGCATCGGGTGCTATATAGAAAGGATTGGAGGTGAAAATAACGTTGGTACCACGGATGGGTGCATCCTCATCTTCAACGTATTCTTCAATGCGGTTGGCTGTGCCACTGTGACAAGCGTCAAAAGTTACTAATACAGAACCGTTAGCCCCTGTTTTCTGCCGGATGCAGGTCAGATACTTTTCAAGTTCGTCATCGCGCAGATGTTTTTCTCCTTCATAAATGCCTTTCTGAAAAGTTTTTCGGGCATCATAGGGAATCAGTGCCTCGTCCAGTCCGTCTGCTTCATCACCGTTGTCATCTTCCATTTGTTGCCCGTGGCAGGAGAAATGCAGGCAGACATCGTCTCCAGGATTGAGCTGCCGGATCAGATCCTGTAAATCTTGCGTAATATTCTTCTTGGTCGCTTGCTTGTCTATCAGTGTGTTAATCTGGAATCCCAACCTTTTGAACTGCGGAACTAACAGTTGTAAGTCATTGTCGCTATGTATGCTATTCCAACCGGATTCTTTGGGATAATCGGCAATAGCAACAATGAGTGCATATTTCTGTTGCGCCTGACAACAGAAGTAGCAACACAATAGCGATATCGCAAGAAAGAATTTCATAGTAGCCAATTATCGAAATGAATATTCCACTATTAATGTATAGTCACGGCAAAAGTAATGATTAACTTCTGTAAAAAGACTTTTTATGACTTCATTTTTTCTGTTTTATGTGTTTACCTATCTTGTTTCTATACGATAAACAAGTGAAAGAACTAATTAAATTGAAAGTCATGAATAGTAGTTGTTATCTTGAGAATGTGTGCATTGGGTTAACTGTGATGTGAGAAGAACTAAACTATTTATAAAGGAAAACGTATTTGAGTATTAATATAAATTTAGATGGTATGAAAAAGCAAATTGTTATTTTAGCAGCGTTATGCGCTTGTGGTAGTCTGTCTTATGCACAAGATAAAGTTGTGCTAAGAAATGGGTCGTCTTTGGATGTAAAAATAGTGAAGAGTACCAATGCTTCTATTGAGTTTACTTATCCTGGCGAGGAACTTGTTAACGAGAAGAGTAAGAAGGAAGTCTCGTACATCGTGTATGCCAGCGGTAGAAAAGAAGAGTGCAATCAGACGTTTCAAGTACCGGTTATAAATGGTAAGGACGATTGGGATAAGGTTGTTGTTACCCATCTTGCTTCTGATGTAGAAGGGCTGACCCGTGTAGGCGAAGTTGCTGCAACTTCCGGTTGGGGTGGAACATTAGGTTCAAGTATGGGCTACAAAGATGCTATCAAGAAGTTGAAGAAGAAAGCTGCTAAACTTGGAGCCAGTGTAATATTGGTAGCAGATAGAACCAATGAAACGGCTGCTGCATTGGGTGGCGGTGTGCAAGTAGTAGGGGTGGCATACAAATAGTCTTCTTGCAAATAGATAGGACAGCAGTTATGATTATTGTCTCAAAAGAGTATCAGTAAAAACTTTATTCATTTTGCTTTTTTGTGAAGGAAAATGTTTAAGTTTGCGGATGAAGTGCATGGTGATGTCCTTCAATGTTTTTTTAGAGATAAAATTGTAAGAAGCGTTGTGCTTGTTCTTGTGACTGAAAACCTAGGAAATTTTCAAAAACACACAGAATGGCATAGTTGTTTCCTACGCTGATTTCAGCGTGGGGCTGCTGTCCATCTATCCGTGTGTTTGGGTTTTCCTAGGACCTTCAGTTACAGATAGTGGGCACGTAGTTCCACGTTTCTGTTTGTATAAATGTCTTCTTTGGAGCTGGGAAGATATGATGAAGGTATGGCTATATTATTGTCAATAAAAAGTTTGGCTACTGCCGATTGGAAACAATTAAAAGGCGCGGAAGCTACTTATGTAGGTATTGATTTTGGTACATCTACCACAGTCGTTTCTTATTCGTATTATGACGAACTGTTGGATTCTATAAAATGTGATGTGATTCCTATAAGACAAAAAGAGTATGATGGGGCTATGTCTAAAAGCGAAAAGCTGCCTACCGTCATAGCTCTTTATGATAATCAGATTCTTGTAGGAACTGGTGCATCCAGTTTAAAATATGAATTAGAAAAGAACAAAGATATTTGGTATTCTTTTAAAATGGAATTAGGAGAAGATTTAGGTCCTAAATATTATAATAGTACATTGAATCGGGAAAAGTCTATCCAGATTCAAAATGCCAAAGATGCTACTTCTGTATTTTTTAGATTCTTAAAAAAAGAAATAGAGAATTTTGTTCATACTAAAGGGCTGAATGATAATATCAAATATGCAGTCAGTATTCCAGCATCATTTGAAGCTAATCAAAGACGAGACTTGATTGAAGCCTTGTCGATCAATCAAATTGATGTAAGTAAACAAGCTCTTATAGATGAACCAAATGCTGCTTTTTTAAGTTACATACTTGATTCCGACACGTTTGGTGAGGCTATTACAATTCCTAATGGAATTAATCCTAAAATGTTGGTGTTTGATTTTGGGGCAGGTACTTGTGATATTTCAATATTGGAAATCGGTGTAAATCGTAAAGGAGTTTATTCGAAAAATCTGTCAATATCTAAATTTGAAAAATTGGGAGGAGATGATATTGATAGATATATTGCTTATAATATCCTTTATCCGGAATTGTTGGTTCAGAATGGATTAGATTCAGACGATTTTATAATGTCTGAAAAAAGAAAGATAGTTAATAATCTGTTAGTATTTGCAGAAAAACTGAAAATAGGCATGTGTAAGGCCATTAATCTGATATGGGAAAAATATGATCTTTCCACTATTGCTCAGGAATACACAATTGTAGTTAAAGATATTCATATAGAATCTTCTAAGGGGGTACTATCATCCAGTGAAATGCAAATGACATCTATCCAATTTGCGGAAGTAATGAAAGTTTTTACAAGGAAAACCGGAGGTGTTATAAAGGATGGTCAGGAGTACAATAGTATTTATCAATCTATTAAATCTTCCATAAAAAAATCCGGGTTGTCCACTTCTGATATTGACTATGTTTTATTCATAGGCGGAAGTAGCATGAATCCTTATGTACAAGCTTCGTTAAAGAAGTGGTTACCAAATTCAAAATTGTTATTGCCTTGTGACACTCAAGAGCATGTTTCAAAAGGTGCATCTATTCATTCACTTATTTATAATGCTTTAGGTTTAAATATCGTTCAGCCTATAACAAGCGAACCAATTTGTGTGGTGACTCAAAATAATGAATTGTTGACGTTGGTTCCGGCTGGAATGACAATGCCGACTGATATAATAGAGATTGATAATCTGGCTGTAGCAAGAAATGGACAGCAGATTATTGAAATCCCTATTTGTATAAGTAATGAGAATAAGTTATTGACAAACTTGGTTATTACCTCAGAGAATCCAGACGGTTTTAGTATGGATAGTCCGGTTAAGTTGATTCTGGAACTTACGGCAGATAAATTGTTGACAGTGAGAGCTGAGGTCGAAAAGCAGATTTGTTGGGTAAATGCTATAAATCCGTTTGCGAATAAGGAATTGACTACACAGGAACGAATTGCGTTAAAAGCTGAAAAGGACGCTTATCGTAAGGCTGCGGAAAACCATGGGAGATTACCTAAAAAGAGTTTGATGGAATTGGCAAAAGCTTATGAGGAAGCTAAAATGAATATCAACGCAGCAGAAGCTTATGAAGAATGTAATGAACTTTATCCAAAATCTGTAAGTTCTAATAGGATAGGTATCTGCTATTCTAATGCTCAAAATTGGAGGAAAGCATTGTATTATGGGGAAATGGATTATGAGGAAAATAGAAATAGTACTTCAGCTTTTAATTTGGGTTATAGGTATAAAAATGTTGATACATTTAAGTATTTGAAATATATAAATGAAGCGTTGGATTTGTCTCCGGATAAGCCGCATGCTTTATTTGAGTTGGGGAGATATGAAAAGGCTCATGGAAAAGAAGCGGCAGGAGAAGCTAAGATTCGCAAGGCATATAATATATGGAAAAGCCAGTATGATGCAGGGACTTTAAGCAAAGTTGATTATACTTGGTTACCAAGTGCTGCTACGGAATTGGGATATTTAGCATTTGCAGAGGAAGTTAGGGAAAAAAGTGATAAAATGTTAAATGGCAGTTTCTATAATTCTGAAAATACAACCGTTATAAAGGAAAGTGACTTATGAATCGAATGCCGACGGAGGAGATGCTGGATCCTCAACAAAAAGAATTTCTGAAAAAATTGAAGGAGAAGAACTATGTGGGTTTCAATTCTTGGATAAAGGGGTTTCCTGGAAGTGGAAAATCTGTATTGCTGGTTTATGCTGTTAAACGGTTGTTAGCTGAAAAGGCAAAAAAAGGTGCAAAGATTGTAGTTGTGGTATTTACCCATTCTTTGGTAGAACTTTGTAAATTGGAGCTTGCAGAATTGCAATTAGATGGAATAGAGGTTCTTACAATGTATCAGTTTTATAAGTCGACTAAAAAATGGGATTATATATTATGTGATGAGGTTCAGGACTTAACGCCGCGCATTCTTCAGGCAATGAAACAAAGAGCAAAATCAATGCTGATTGTGGCGGGAGACACAAATCAATCTATTTATGATAGGGATCCTCAATTTGGTGAAGCGGTTCTTACTCCGGAAGAAACGTCTCAGATTGTACGGGGAGAAGACTTTTCATTACTATATATTCATAGGTTGTCACCTTCGATTATTAGAGCTGTACAATATATGATGCCTCAGATGAGAATTTTTGAGGCGAGAAGAGATTTAACAAAAAAAGATGTTCAGATACGTGTATGCAGAGCTGTGTCTGAAGAACGAGAAGTGGAATGGGTTTATCAAGATGCCCGTAGACGTTTAAAAACAGGAAGTTGCTCGATATTGTTTCCTACGCAGGAAGCTATAGTGTCGTTTTGTAACAAAATATTGGAGTTGAAAAGGAAAACAGCTTGGGAGAGAATTAATGATTTATATTATAAACCTTGGTTTTATAAGTTGAATAGATATTTGGCTGAATGTCAGATTCCAATAGAATGTATTGTAGGAGAATATGGCTCTTTGAACTCTGCCGAAAAAGGACAACGTATTGTGTTAATGACATATCATGGTTCCAAAGGATTGGATTTTGATAATGTATTCATTCCTTTTGCCAATTCTTCTTTCGATAATTTAGTAGCTTCAAATTTGTTTATGGTAGCGATGACACGAAGCAAACTTAATTTGTTTATTACTTATGCAGGAACCCCATTGAAGTATATTCCGATGTTTAGCTCTGATGAATCAATTTGTGCAAGTATGGATTTGAAATTAGAATGTAGGAAAAGTAATGTAGAAATAGAATTTTGAATATGGAGTATTTGGGTCTTATATATAGGAATGATTTGAATATAATGTATGTAAAAGGATACATGAAAATCAATTTGGAACGAATAGTTAGAGTTGATGGAGTTGAAGGTAATCAAATCTGTGAATTATTGAAGTTAGTATCTCCTTTCCAATATACAAGTGAGTATTTATTTATTGTATTTGAGTCTCTAAAGCCTATTCGTGCAAAAAAGGGAGTGGAAAGTGTAGATTATGTTGATGTACGGGCTGTAATACCTCTTGACAAAGTGGCAATGGAAGAACTAAAAACTAGCTTTAATCATAATATAAGGCTCGTGGAACCGAGGTGGGCTTCTGAAGTAGAGGACTTTTCTCAGGAGCTTTTTATGGAGAATATGAGAAGAGGAGCTATTTGTTCTCTCCAAATGTTGAATAAGTTGAATAAAAGAATCTTGATAGATGTTTTTTTAGAGAAATGGACTAATGATGAAAACTTAATTGTTCGGTTTGTAAACTTTCAGTATCGGAAAGAAAAATTAGATGATGGAAATAGTACAATTTGGCAATACTTGTTGATGTATGAACGGCATGAACCTTATCCGGACACTTGTTTAGGCTATTTTTTTGATTCTGTTCATGTATTTGCTAACTGGCACTATAAAAAAGTGTGTTTAACTATGCCTGACTCTGGAGTGTTAAGGGTACTTAATAGATTGGAACTGTTTGGAGCTGATGAATGGAAAGGTGTCATATCCGAGCTAGAAAAAGACAATAATGCACAAAAATATGTGCAAGAATGTATACATCAGAAATCTAAATTGCGACAATACATCGTGATGCCGATTTATTTTTGCTTATTGGACTATTTTTCAAGGAAAAAAGAATGGAAAGGTATTCCTAATGAATTATTGTTTTTAGAAAAGAAATACAAAAATGAATATAAAATAGCTGCATGTTTGGTTGGTTTGCGGTTGGGTTTTGATTCGATTCATGAACTGTACTATGACTATGTGAAGAAAAACAGTGAGTATAAATCAAATGAAAATCTGATTTCGGAGATTTAACAGTATCAATAAAATAGGAGATATAAAAATGGAAAAAAAGAAGTTAACTATGAATGATGAAATGATAATGCATGAAATTATTGCTAATCAAGTTTCTATTAGTGAACAAGAAGATGCATACGCAGCACTTGAAGCAAAGTATAATAATGTAGAAGAAACAGTTGAACAGGACTTGCAAAGAGTGCAAAATGATAGGGTGTATGAGGATTTTGAAGAGCAAGATATGCTTACTGATCAATTAGATGGGGTAGAAGATATGATAGGAGATGCTCCTGAATTTGTAGAAGAATTTGAAGATAATGTAATAGAGGAGAATTATATTGAGGAGGAAGATTTTGATGGTTGGGGGAGTATTGATGATAATCCTTATTATAATGATAATTTGGATATGGATCAACAATCTCTAGAGTTTTGGGATAATCTTTGAATGTCTGTATTAAATATGGATACTGGTGATGTTATAGTTTAACGTGAACTCAAGGTAGAGCAAATCCTTTGGAATCATTACTTTTGTTACAAGATCTTGAATTGGATTGGAATCCATTAGGGCTGATAGGAATTTGCAACAATTACAAATTTATATAAATGTATTATGAATATTTGGTTGACTATAGGCATCGTGTATGCTATTCTTACGCTATCAACAATAGTATGGATTATTGTAATACACGTCAAGCATAAGAATGCTAAACATATCGATGACGATGATTTGTACATTAAAACTCCAGCTTTGTGGGTAAGAATCTTAATCTCACCTCTATTGCCTTTATTGGTATTAGTATTGCCTCTCTTTGCAATGGCATTGCCTTTTATTGCAATAAAAGCATTAAAAAAAAGGTATTATAGAAATCGGCCAAAGCCCTTATCTTCAAGGGACAGAAGATTGTATCCGGTTTATAAAGTGCGAGATGTTACTTCGGATTGGGTTGTGACTTTGTCTCAATATAATAAAACTCATAAAACAGCTTTTACTTTGGATGATGTATATGGAAAAGGTTTTGAGGAGAAACTTTCTCAAAAGGATAAGGATGCGATGGAGATAGATAGGCAAGGATTGCTGATTGAAGATTCCTTGCCTAATGATATATATACTGAGGTTGCAAAGAGATTTGCGCTCTGCAGATATAATCAGGATTTTTCTACACTAAGACCTTTTTTGCTAGAGAACGTAAAACTTGTTATTTATAAGCACAAAGAACTAAGTGGTATTGCTGATTTTGAATCATATTGGATAGATAAAGAGAACCGACTAAAGCATAATTGTATCAATGTACGCACAAGCATCAAATTTTGCAATTATTATAGTCATGTAGCAGTGTACGACCAAATAGAAGGTTATAAATCGATGTATGTTCTTTTTAGAGTTAAGGATGATCTTGTAACCCATGTGGTGTGTGCACCTAATCCATTGCAAGATCCAACGGTTAGGTATTGGAGTTTTAAGCGGTTACCGTTTGCGTATGACTATATTATGGATAATGTGCAGGAACAAATACCGGGTGAATCCAAAAGACTTCCTTGTCTGAAGTGTGGCATTTTATCAGAGGAGCTTGTATGGTATAATGTAAATATAAACCTTGGCTCATTATCTTATGCCGGTGTTGTGTCTGTATGCGAGAACTGTCGGAAGATGGTTGAATTCTACCCCGATGTGTTGATTGACAACGGAGAAGCTCATGGACAAAAGATTGATAAAGTAGAAAATAAGGTTAGACAAGATGATGTGTTTATTCTGTCTCAGCTCATAACGGGAAACTTGTATTTTGATAATCCGTTAAAAGATACTAAGTATTTTGATAATCTTGATAAAAACTATGTAGTGGATTCAGGGAACAGAACTCTGTCTTTTACAGATTTTCCAGCGTGTAAACCATGCAGCCTTGCCGAATGTGCAAGAGAATTTAATGAATTCATACTTTCTCATCTCTTCAAAAAGAATATTCAATTTTATAATGACATAAAGGCTTGTTATGTGCAAGCATACAAGGATGGAATCTGTGAAGTAGCAAACAATATAGGCATTCTTTTACTGAATTGCGAAAATAATATAGATGAAGGGATGAGATGGTTACGTCTTGCGGCATCAAATGGTTCTAAGAATGCTATGCAAAATACCTTTAGTGTATTATGGGGTATTGGTGATTTTGAACATGCTATTGAATATCTATTGAAAGTTTGTGGAGAACCTTGTTCATCTATTCGCTGCTTATGGAATTTGGCAGTTTTATATATACTTGGTAAACTACAAAAAGGAAACACGCTCATTAAAAAAGATGTGTGCAAAGGAGTCTCTCTCTTGAATCAGATTATAGATTATAATGTGTTGGAGAGTGACGAGGAAGAAATCGAGGAGGTGCGGATGAAGGCGAAAAGCCTTGTCGGCCTAATCAAAGATAGTAATGAGTATGGTTGGATAGGTTGCGCATTTCATAGGTATTTGAAATCACTGCATGAGGAAACAATGCCACCTGATGGATATAACCATGACGTTTTATCTATTTTGGACGAATTGACTTTTAATGGAATACTGAAAATATATTTTGCACAGCATGTCAGTATAGGAGATAATTCTTGGTTTTATATTGATACCGGTCATTCAAAAAGAACATTAAAAAAGAGACTTTTAATTGAGAAAGTGGGTGCTACGTGTTCAAAAATGAGTGCATGGCAAATATATTTGTTGACAACAGCATCAACGGTTTTGCCGGCTTTTTGGCATGGTAATTATAGGAACAGGCAATATGTCTTTTCAAAATCAGACATCTCTAACCTTTTAGGTTATTATCGGGAAAATATATTTTCAAAGGTCGATGTTTCGAATATAGCCGATGATATTCTGCCAAGGGTTGAACTAATAGGAAACATGGCTAAAGTCAGGTGCTGTTATTGGAATGATTGGGAAGGATTAGTTCGAGAAACTGTGAGCATAAACTTCAATGACAGGAAAAATATTCGTATTAATGAAGAAATTGAATCAGAAGTCTTGTACGAATATAATTGTGGTATAAAATATTGATTATTAGTGGCGTAAAAATTTAGAAGCGATGAATACAGAAGATATTTTATTAGGAGCTATTGCCGGAGACATAATCGGTTCTGTTTATGAGTTTTCGCCTGTAAAGGATTGGGATTTTCCGTTGTTTACCGAGGTATCGAAGTTTACCGATGATACCGTTATGACAGTTGCCAATGCAGATTGGTTATTGACGGGTGATAGTCTTTTAGGTATCATGCAGGATTATGGGAATCGTTATCCATTAGCCGGGTATGGTAGCAGTTTTATCCGTTGGCTATGGGCTGATGATCCGCAGCCTTATAATAGTTGGGGAAACGGTTCGGCCATGCGTGTCAGCCCTGTGGGGTGGGCATTTGATACATTGGAGGAAACGTTGGTTGCGGCAAGGCGGAGCGCGGAAGTAACGCACAATCACCCTGAAGGGATAAAAGGGGCGCAGGCTACGGCGGCTTGTGTCTTTTTGGCACGTACGGGCAAATCCAAGCAGGAGATAAAAAAATATGTAGAGGAGATGTTCGGCTATAATCTTAGCCGTACCTGCAATGAGATAAGGCCTACTTATAGTTATGACATTTCTTGTCAAGGTACGGTGCCGGAAGCTATCATTGCTTTTTTGGAAAGTACGGACTATGAAAGTGCCATCCGGCTGACCATTTCTTTAAGAGGAGATGCAGATACGATGGGGGCTATTACGGGTGGCATTGCGGAAGCTTATTATGGTGGTGTACCTGCCTTTATAAAGGAGGAAGTTCTCAAAAGATTGCCTGACGAGTTTGTGACAGTAATGCGGGATTTCTCAAATGAAAAAGTTAAAATATAACTCCTGTTTCTTCTGAAATTTTATTCTCCTATATAAATCAGAGTTGAGATTTCGGGAGATAGATAAACGGACGAATGGTAGATGTCTTTAATCTGTCACTTCCCTGATGGCTGCATGTACTCTTTTTGCATGGCAACCACTTCCTCAAAACGCTTTTGCGTGGGAGTTCCCGTTATGCGTTCTTTTTTAGGAAATGAACGGTCGAACTCTTCTGCCTCTGCAATATTTATGTTGTAAATCTCATCCTCGTAATATTGTCCCGTTACACCGGCTAAGGCATCCGGCCATAAAGGGCACACATGGAGAGCTGCAATATATTTGTTTTCGGAGGTGCGGATATTGAATTGCTCTGCTGCCACAAATCCTGCTTTTGAATAATAATTGGGATCCCCGCACAACAGAATGGCACGATACCCCATTTCTGCTGCTACGCTGCGTGTATGTGCTATCAGTGCTTTACCGACGCCCATACGCTGATATTTAGGAAGAACGGCTATGGGCCCCATGCTTAATACCTCGTATTTATTCCCATTGTCGGCGGCAATAAAAGACTTTAGGCACACAACGCTCCCTATAATCTTATTTTCCCGGACGGCCACAAAGTCAAGCTCTTTAACGAAGTTGGGAGAGTTCCGCATGATATGCAACAAGTAATGTTCGTAACATCCGGGAGCATAATAATTCCAGAAAGCCTCTCTCATTATTTCCTCCGTTTTACGGTAATCTTCTGGTTGTTCAAGTCGTAATTCAATGTTCATAAGTTGCGGTATTTAAATGCATACTTTGCAAATGTATAAAAAATAATCATTTCCGTATGATGAGACTATACAGATAGTCTAAAATAATAGTGATAGGCTTGCTTAAGACAGAAGAATATACAATAATTTGTATTGTAGAGATTGGAAAGAATAGGTAATCTCATTATCAGGTACTTATGACTCTCATGTGTAGAGATTCCCTATCTTTTTCTTATCCTTAATTTTATATTCATTTTTCCCTTGTAGAGAATGCTGTTTTGTAATATGTTGTTTATTAGTCAATTATATGTTTTAGCTGTAGATGCCATTTTCTTGCTTTCCCTTGTTTCTCACCCTAACTTTGCAACATCGAATTTGAGAAAAGCGAATGGCTGATTTGTTGAGGCCTCACAATGAAACTTCCGCTTTTCCGGGTGAGACAAGAGAATTTAGATATACATTATTAATCATTTAAAACATTATTATTATGGCATTTTACAAGAAATTTCAATCGAAACTGAATGATTTGTGGTATCCGAGAGCAATAACTACCGGCATTCCTATTACCACTGACAGAATTGCGGACAAGCTCTCTTTGCAGTCTACCGTTACCCGGGGAGATACGTATGCTGTGCTTAAAAACCTGGGAGGTGTAATAGCTGATTATATGGCTTCCGGAAGTACGGTGAAAATTGATGGCATCGGTACTTTTTATTACACAGTCGCTACCAATAAGAATGGGGTTGCTACGCCTGAAGAGGTGACCTCCGGACAAATTAACGGTGTACGTGTACGCTTTATTCCTGAGGTGAAACGCAGTAGTGGGAAGCAAATTACTACACGTTCCATGGTGGATGCGGATGTTGTTTGGATGGACATAGAGAAACTTGCCAATGGCGGCACTTCCGGTGGCGGCTCCTCTAATCCGGGCGGTAGCGGTTCGGAAGGCGGCGAGGAGCAAGATCCGTTGGGATAATTGTCTTTCGTTTTCGTAAACGGCAGATGCTGGCGTCACAGTGTTGACAAAAAAGTTCCCGTACTCTCTCCTGAGGGTATGGGAACTTTTCATTTTAGCATATTTTATCATTGTAATATTCTGTATTCTCGCTAATTATCGCTAATTTCGGACGATTTTTTGCAAATCTGATAAAATAACTAATAATTTATAATATGGAAAACTTGAATACAGCACTTCTACTAATGGTGGTAGGCATGGCAACTGTCTTTGCTATCCTGCTGATTGTTATCTACTTAGGAAAAGGACTTATAGCCCTCGTGAATAAATATGCACCCGAAGAGGTCTCTTCTGCCAAACCGGCGGCAAGTGGTCCTGCTGCTATTCCCGCTAATGTTATGGCAGCTATCAGTGCGGCAGTTACGGTAGTGACGCAAGGTAAGGGTAAAGTTGCCAAAGTAGAGAAAATCTGAAATAACTAATCTTATATAAACACACACAGGAATAATTTAGTATGAAAAAAGAAATTAAGTTCAGTTTGGTGTTCAGGGATATGTGGCAAAGTGCCGGAAAATATGTTCCTCGTGTAGACCAACTGGTGAAGGTAGCGCCCGCCATTATTGAAATGGGTTGTTTTGCTCGCGTAGAAACAAATGGCGGCGGTTTTGAACAGGTTAATCTTTTGTTTGGTGAAAACCCCAATAAGGCTGTGCGGGAGTGGACGAAGCCTTTCCATGAAGCCGGTATTCAGACACACATGCTGGACCGCGCGCTGAACGGTCTGCGCATGAGCCCTGTGCCTGCCGATGTACGCAAGTTGTTTTATAAAGTGAAGAAAGCGCAGGGTACGGACATTACGCGCACTTTCTGCGGGCTGAATGACATACGCAACATTGCTCCCTCTATCACTTATGCGCACGAGGCGGGAATGATTTCACAGTGCTCTCTTTGTATCACTCATTCGCCTATCCATACCGTAGAGTATTATACGGATATGGCATTGAAACTTATCGAACTCGGTGCGGATGAAATCTGCATAAAAGATATGGCCGGTATCGGCCGTCCGGTATCTTTGGGCAAGATTGTGGCTAATATCAAGGCTGCCCATCCGGAAATTCCCGTTCAGTATCACAGTCATGCGGGACCCGGCTTCAATATGGCAAGCATTCTTGAAGTTTGCGAGGCGGGTTGCGATTATATCGACGTAGGTATGGAACCGCTTTCATGGGGAACGGGACATGCCGACTTGCTCAGCGTACAGGCTATGCTGAAAGATGCAGGTTTCAAAGTGCCCGAAATCAATATGGAAGCATACATGAAGGTGCGCGCCCTCATTCAGGAGTTTATGGATGATTTCCTCGGTCTGTACATCAGTCCGAAGAACCGTCTGATGAACTCGTTGCTGATTGGTCCGGGACTGCCGGGCGGTATGATGGGCAGCTTAATGGCGGACTTGGAATCCAATCTGGAATCTATCAATAAGTACAAGGCAAAACGTAACCTGCCGTTTATGAAGCAGGATGAACTGCTCATCAAACTCTTCAATGAAGTGGCCTACGTATGGCCGCGTGTGGGCTATCCACCGTTGGTGACTCCGTTCAGCCAGTATGTGAAGAACCTTTCCATGATGAACGTAATGGCCATGGAGAAGGGCAAAGAACGTTGGGGTATGATTGCCGATGATATTTGGGATATGCTGTTGGGCAAGGCCGGTAAACTGCCGGGTGAGCTTGCACCTGAAATTGTGGAAAAAGCTGAACGTGAAGGACGTAAATTCTTCAACGGCAACCCGCAGGACAACTATCCCGATGCCCTTGACAAGTATCGCAAGCTGATGAAAGAGAACAAATGGGAACTTGGGGAAGACGATGAGGAACTCTTTGAATATGCCATGCACCCGGCACAGTACGAGGCCTACAAGAGCGGCAAGGCAAAAGAAGACTTCCTGGCTGATGTGGAGAAGCGCCGCGCCGAACGTGACAAATCGCCCTTGGACGATGCCAAACCCAAGACGCTCACCGTACAGGTGGACGGACAGGCTTATCGCGTGACGGTGGCTTACGGTGACATCGACCTGCCGGCTTCCGCTACCGAGAAAGTGACTGCCCCCGTAGGCGAAGGACAAGAGATAGCAGCTCCGCTTGAAGGCAAATTCTTCCTGACTAAAAATGCACAGGAAACTCCTCTCAAAGTAGGGGATAAGGTGAAGGAAGGCGACTTGCTTTGCTACATTGAGGCCATGAAGACTTATAATGCCATCCGGGCCGAATTTAGCGGGACAGTGACTGCTATCTGCGTCAATCCGGGTGATTCTGTTTCTGAAGATGATGTATTAATGAAGATTGGATAATGGAAGATATATTTGCAAAACTTTATGATATGACGGCGTTCAGCAATATCATTGCCGACCCGTCGTTCCTTGTAATGTATGCCATTGCCTTCATCTTGCTGTATCTGGGCATCAAGAAGCACTACGAACCGCTGTTGCTGGTTCCCATTGCTTTCGGTGTGCTCATTGCCAACTTCCCGGGCGGTGATATGGGAGTGATTCAGGCGGATGAAAACGGTATGGTAATGGTGAACGGAGTGCTGAAGAACATCTGGGAGATGCCGTTGCATGAGATTGCACACGACCTCGGACTGATGAACTTCATCTACTATATGCTGATAAAGACCGGATTTCTGCCGCCTGTCATCTTTATGGGTGTGGGTGCGCTGACGGACTTCGGGCCGATGCTTCGCAATCTGCGTCTTTCCATATTCGGTGCTGCTGCGCAGCTTGGTATCTTTACGGTGTTGCTGTGTGCCGTAATGATGGGCTTCACACCGCAGGAAGCAGGTGCATTGGGCATTATCGGCGGTGCGGACGGTCCTACGGCTATCTTTACCACCATTAAGCTCGCTCCGCATCTGCTGGGCCCTATCGCCATTGCGGCTTATTCGTATATGGCATTGGTTCCCGTCATCATTCCGATGGTTGTGAAGCTGTTCTGCACAAAGAAGGAGTTGATGATTAACATGAAGGAACAGGAAAAGCTCTATCCTTCAAAGACTGAGATAAAGAACCTGCGTGTATTGAAAATCATCTTCCCGATTGCTGTCACTACCATTGTTGCCCTTTTCGTGCCGACGGCAGTGCCTCTGATCGGTATGCTGATGTTCGGTAACCTGATTAAGGAAATCGGTTCCGATACCAGCCGTTTGTTCGATGCGGCGGCCAACAGCATTATGAATGCGGCAACCATCTTCCTCGGACTGAGTGTGGGTGCTACCATGACGAGCGAGGCGTTCCTCAACTGGACTACTATCGGCATCGTCATCGGCGGTTTCCTTGCATTCGCTTTGTCCATTACGGGTGGTATCTTCTTCGTGAAGCTGTTTAACTTGTTCTCCAAGAAGAAGATTAATCCGCTGATCGGTGCAACGGGATTGAGTGCTGTGCCTATGGCGAGCCGGGTATGTAATGAAATTGCAACCAAGTATGATCCCAAAAACCATGTGCTGAACTATTGTATGTCCAGCAATATTTCCGGTGTCATCGGATCTGCGGTGGCAGCGGGCGTGCTGATTTCGTTCCTCGGATAGGAGATTTACGACATAAAAAAAGAATGTGCTGGAATAAGGTTGAAAAATGAATCCTTATTCCGGCACGTTCTTTTTTTATGTTTGTCTGCTTTTATTCGCTGATGACTTTTCTGTATTCCGCCATTGCCATTTTTGCGGCAAGGTATGCGTTGATAAGGTTGGTTTGCGCCTGTGTCCATGATAGTTGTGCGGAAAGCACATCGACCATGCTTGCTTTGCCTTCATTGTATGAGAAGGTAACCAAGTCGAGGTTTTCTTCGGCAAGCGCCGTATTCTCTCGGGCCGTCCGTACCTGTTGTTCCGTTTCTGCCAGTTTGGTGGTGGCGGCGGACAGCTCTTCCAGGATATTATCGGCTATATAGCTTTGCTGTAATTTCTGGATGCCGATATATGCCTTTTGCTGACGATTGGTTTTGAAGCGTGCACCCCACCGGAAAATGGGAATGTTGAGATTGAGACCGGCAATGGGTGTATGGGGCACATCTTGTCCCATATAGGTGATACCGGTGTCCCACCCGGTGGCCAGAAACATGCTGAGCTGAGGATTGTACCGGCTGAGGGCGGCTTTGCGTTGCGCTTCGCTCTTGGCAATGCTGACGTTGGTGCCGGCATAGTCGGCGCGGCGTCCTAAAACTTCATCGAGACTCAATAAATTGACGGGTTGGGAGAGGGTGCCGATTTCACAAAGGCTGTCTACCGGGGCATCCGGTTTTGCTCCCATCAGAATATTCAGTTGTTGTAAGGCAAGGGTGTGATTCTGGCGAGCCTTGATATACTGTAATTCCGCTTCTTTCTTGCGGGTGGAAATCATCAGCAGGTCCGTACGGCTGATGGCGCCGTCGTTAAACCTGTCCAAGATGATGTTGTACTGTTGATTGATGATTTCTTCAAAACGGGCTGCGGCTTCGAGTGTGGCCAATGCGGCCGAGGCGTTCCAATAGACGGCATCACTCTGATAATGTATTTGGTCGAGCGTCAGTTCTACGGCCAGCCTGTCCAGCTCTTCGTCGGCTTTGGCAATCTTCTTTTGGGCAATGAGTGAACCGCCTGTATAAAGAGGCTGCCCCAGTGTTGCCAATGCCTGATAGGTGTAGGGGCGGTACTGTCCTGCGGGGCTGTTCCAGTCGTCCAGGCGATTTAGGTTGGCGGTTCCTTCGGCTGTGATGTCTATCTTCGGGAGAAAGCCTGTCTGCGCTATTTTCCGCGCTTCGGTGCTTGCCGCTGCTTTCAGGCGTTGCTGTTTCAACAGTTGGCTGTATGCCTCCACTTTGTTCCGATAGGCCTCGCGGCTGAGATATGCTTCCTGTGCCACGCCGCTTATGCCGAAGCCCATTAATGATAGTATAAATATAATCTTTCTCATCATTCAAATTGTAAATCGTAAATAGTCAAATTGCAAATTCCCTTATCCCTTTATCTTGTGTATTGCACAATAGGCCACCGGCAATACGAACAGGGTGAGTATCGAAGCTACAAGCAGACCGCCCATGATAGTGGCGGCCATACCGCCGAACATGGCATCGAACAGCAATGGCAGCATGCCCAGAATGGTTGTTCCCGATGCCATGGCTACGGGGACAATGCGGGTGGTCGTTGCACTGATAACCGCTTCGCGCGGCGTTTTCCCCATGGCTGTCTCCGCATCAATCTGATCTACGAGGACAATGGCGTTTTTGATGTTCATCCCAATCAGCCCCAGTAATCCCAAGATAGCGAAGAAGTCGAATGTCTTGCCCAATAGCAACAGCCCCAGTACGATGCCGATAAAGATGAGAGGGAGCATCAGCAGGATGACGATAGGTTTGCGATAGCTCTTGAACAGGAACAGCAAGGTAACGAACATAAGGAAGAACGTCAGCGGCATATTGGCTGCCAATGCCGCATTGGATTCTGCTTGGCTTTCCTGCTCGCCGAAGTACTTCATGGTGTATCCTTCGGGTACATCTATCTCCTTTTGCACCTGTTTCCATACGCGGTTAAAGGCGGCAATGGAATTTACGCCCCGACGGGGATCGGCTTGCGCCATCATAACCATTTGCCGGTTGTAGTCCTTTACGTTGGAGAACTTATACTGATAGTCGAAATCGCTGACTACCTGCTCCAGCGTTGTCGTTTCACGCGTAGTCCCGAACACCGGCAACGTGCGGAGGTCGTTGATGCGGAATGAGTCGATTGCATTATCTTTCAGTAGGATAGGAAGCACCTGATCGCCTTGGCGGTATTCCCCTAAGGTCATTCCGCTGGTTCCTATTTGTATGCTTTGCGCCATGCTCTGGCGGGATACGCCTAACGGTTGCGCACGCTCTTGGCTGTATATCGGTTTCCATATGGGAACTTTGTTGCCCCAGGAGTTACGCACATTGATAAGATCGTTGTCGCGGTGCATTATTTCCAGAACCTTGTTGGTCAGCGCTACCAAAGTGTCTGTGTTATTGCCGATAAAACCTATTTCGATAGCGGCGTCTACGGCAGGCGAGAGTTTGAACAGCGTGGTGCGGGTAATGGCATTGGGGTAGTTCTCTTTCATATAGCTGTCCAGATGCTCTTCATATTCTTTGGTGTACTTGCTGTCTGTCACCTCCACCAGCAGATTGGCAAAGTTGGGTTTGGGCCCAACGGAAGTAGATGCCAGATAGTAGCGCAACGGGGTGCTGCCGAAGGTAACTGACACCCGTTTCACTTCCGGCTGTTCCAGCAGGTGGGCCTCCACTTTCTTCATCTCTTTCTCTACGTCGCGGATGCTGTATCCGTCGGGGTAGAACACATCGGCGCGGAAGTAGGGTTTGTCCAGCGAGGGAAAGAAGTTTTGCGGCATCAGTCCCATTACAACGAGAGAGAGGACGAACAGGACGACCATGCTTCCCAATGTCAACGCTTTCCTGCGTATCAGTATGCTGAGGATAGATGCAAACTTATGGTAGAAGGGCTTGTCGTACGGATCTTTACCGTTGTTGCCTGCTTGGGCTTTCAGTATGAAATTGCCGAATGTCGTGGTTTGCGTCAATGCCAGTACCCAGCTTAATCCCAGTGAGATAGCCAATACAATGAATAACGGCTTTACGATTTCGGCTACGGAAGACGGTGCAAGATAAAGCGGAAGGAAAGAACAGATGGCTATGAAAGTTGCTCCCAGCAATCCCCACTGCGGCCCGGTGGCACCGTCTATCAGTGCTTTTCGCCTGTTCACACCGCGTGCTATGGCGATTTGTGCATTGTCTGTCACCACAATGGCGTTGTCCACCAGCATGCCCATAGCTATGATGAAACCTGCAAGGGAAGTGCGGTTCAGTCCTACGCCCAAAAACGACATGATGAGCAGTGTGCCGCCAATGGAAAATATCAGTGAAGAACCGATTAATACGCCGGCGCGCAGACCCATTACCAGCATGATGATGACGATTACGATCAGGATAGACTCTATCAGGTTGATGATGAAACCGTTGTTGGCTTCTTTGGCAATGACGTTTTCAGGATAGAGGCTTTCCAGCTCCAGTCCTACGGGGATAAGAGGCAGCAGCTCGGCGAGCCTTTTATCTACCAGTTCGCCGGTTTTCACCACATCCTTTTGGGGATCGGTGGAGATACCGATGCCGATAGCGCGCTTCCCGTTTACGTGCATGATAGTGCCGGGAGGATCCATATAACCTTTTTCTACAATCGCTATATCGCCCAGCTTGACTTGGCCGCCGGGAGTAGTGATTATCTGGCTGCGGATGTCGTTGACGGTGGTATAAGTGCCGTTGGCAACAACGCGTAGCTGCTGTTCGCCTGCACTGATTTCACCGGTATTGATAATCTGGTTTTGCGATTGTAGCAGGCTTGCCAGTTGTTTGGGGTCGATGCCCATTCCAGCCAGTTTGTTTACGGAGATAAAGATATTGATTACTTCCGTCTGTGTGCCGAAAAGGGCTACTTTCATAACACCGTCGGCAGTGATGACTTGGGTTTTGATACGTTCTGCCCAGTTGCGCATCTCTTCGTAAGAGAAACCATCGTCGCCAACCAGACCGTAATAAATCCCGAATACATCGCCGAAGTCGTCCGATACTGTCGGTGCGGAAGCTCCTGCCGGAAGTTGGGGCTGTATGTTGAGAACCTTACGGCGCAGCTCATCCCATTTTTGCGGGATAGATGCAGCGGAGAGCGATGGTTGCAGCTCAAACGTGATTTTGGAAAGTCCGTACATGGATTCGGACTTTATTTTGTACACCCCACTCATGTTTTGTATCTCGCGGGAGATGGGCTCGGTAATGAGCCGTTCCACTTCAGCCGGTTCGGCTCCGGGATAACGTGTCATGATGACCGCCGTCTTAATGACGAAGGGCGCATCTTCTTTCTTTCCCAAACGGCCGAATGAGAATACACCGCCGATGAGCAACACTGCGAGAAAGAAGTAAACAATCTTGGTGTTGTCTAATGAATATTTAGCTAAGTTCATATCTCTGTCATTTTACCTCTTTTATTCTCTGTCCTTCCACCAATTGGTACACTCCGGCTGTGACAACGGTTTCACCTGGTTTCAGACCTTTGGATATGAGAAGATTAGCCTCTCCGGTAGGTGAATATACGGTTACTTCGCGACGGTTCACTTTGTTGTCTTTCACTATCCATACATAGGTGTTCTTGTTTTCGCTGTCACCGAATACGGCGCTTAGCGGCACATTCATCAGTTTTTCTTCTATGAAAGGAGCAATATCCGATGCCAGGCGGATGTTACAGGTGAATCCCGGCTTCACATCGTATATGGTGCGGTCAAAAGCGGCATCGTCGATGATGATTGTTACCGGAATACCTGTACCGTCGGTTGATATGTCAAGATACTCTTCCAGTCTGGCATTGAATACCGTACCCTTGTAAGTGTCGAATTCTACTTTGAATGTAGCGTCTTTGGCACGAAGCAGGTAAAGGTAATCGTCGGGTACGGTAAATTTGATACGCAGTTTCCGAGTATTGACCAGCCGTACGATCCCCTCTCCCGAATTGACGCGCTGATAGTTCTCTACCAGACGTGTTTCGATAGAACCGTCGAAAGGAGCCAGCAGTTTCGTATCCCGCATATTGTTGGTGGATAGCTCGTAAGCGGATTTTGCTTTCTGATAATTGGCTACACTGATTTCATATTCTTGCAGGGAGATGGCCTGACGTCCCAGTAACCGTTTGTTGCGCTCAACCTGCGCGGCGGCAGTTTCATAGGCAGCCTTGTCGGCGGCATATTGCAAGGAAATGTCACGCGGGTCGATAGCGGCAATGAGCTGCCCTTTCTTGACCCTTTGTCCTTCCACAACCGGAAGGTTGATGATCTGTCCACTGACCCTAAAAGCCAGCTTCACATATTCCACTGCTTCCACCATGCCGGAGAAGTCTTTAAGGATCACTGACTGTGAACTGACGGTAGCGGTTTTCACAGGTCGCACGAGGGCAGTATCTTCCCCCTTTTTTTGCCCGCAGGACGTGATGAGAAACGTCATCGCCAGGACGAACAGGTACATTTTTTTCATTTGTTTCTGATTAAAACGAGTCTTTCAGGGGAATGGTCAGACTCCCCTCTTGTTTTAATTCATAAACGTTTTGATATACCTGTATGTTCAGTTTGTTTCCGGCCGTCAGGCCGATTTTTATTTCTTTACTTACTTGTATGTGCAGGGTGCTGCCTGAGTAATTCACTTTGAAGGAATAACTGTTCCATTTCTCCGGTAGGACGGGCTCTATCTTAAGCATGTCATTCACTATCTGCAATCCGGCAAATCCACGTACAATCGCAAGCCAACTGCCCGGCATGCTGGTGATGTGGAGTCCTTGTTCGCCTTCGTTGTTGTAGTCGTCAAGGTCGAGACGGGTGGCGTGCATGAACAATTGGTAGGCTTTCTCCACTTTTCCAATGCGTGCGGCAAGAATGGAATGGATATGCGGGGAAAGGGAAGACTCATGGACAGTCATCGGCTCGTAGAACTCAAAGTTACGGCGAATGGTTTCTGTGTCGAAGTTGAAGTAGTATAGGTATAGGCCAAGCAGAACATCACTTTGCTTGATGTAGCAGGAGCGCAAGATGCGGTCCCATGACCAATACTGGTTAATAGGGCGCTCGTTGTCGGGAATGGCATCGGTGCTTTGCAGGACTTTGTCCATGTAGCCGTCGTTTTGAATGAAAATACCGCGTTCCGGGTCTTCCGGTAAATATATCCGTTCGATAATATCCCGCCAGCGTTCACTCTCTTCCGCATAATTCAGATTGGTAATGCGACGCACGCGGGCATACTCGTCGGGATATTGCCGCGCTATGATTTCAAGAAAGCTGAGAGTGGTTTTGAGACAGCGCATGCAGGAGTAGTTGGTGTACCAGTTGTTGTCTACGTTGTTCTCGTATTCATTGGGTCCGGTGACTCCGAGGATGACGTACTTCTGTTTGGGCTGCGAGAAAGATACCCGTTGACTCCAAAAACGGCTGACGGCTATCATCACTTCCAGTCCGTAACGGGCAATGTAGTCCAATGTACCTGTGAGGGTGGCGTGTTGAAGAATGGCATAGACAATTATATTGTTCCGGTGGATTTCTTCAAATGTGATTTCCCATTCGCTATGGCATTCTTCTCCATTGCCGGTGACTTGCGGAAAAAGGGCGGCGCCGTTGCCGAACCCTAACTTTCTGGCGTTTTCAATGGCTTTGGGAAGTTGCTTGTAACGGTACATCAGCAGGTTTTCGGCAATTTTCTTCGGAGTGGACAGGAGGAAGAAAGGCACACAGCATAATTCGGTATTCCAATAGGTGTTGCCGCCATACTTCTCTCCTGTGAAACCTTTGGGACCGATATTCAGGCGCGGGTCATCGCCCCGGTAGGTCTGATAAAGCTGGTAGATATTATAACGTATGCCTTGCTGGGCTTCCGGATCTCCTTCTATTGTGACATCCGTTTCATCCCATATTTCCTGCCAGGCTTTCCGGTGCTCCTCTTCCAGAATGTCCCAGCCCAAGCTTTTGGCTTTGCGCGCTTCCGATATGGATTCCTCTATCAGGTCCTGCCGTTCATAATAAAGGGACGACGTGATGCCGATATATTTGATGAGCGTTGCGGTATCGCCCGGTTTCACCTCGATGCCTACGCTGAATCCGGTTTGTTTCTCTTTTTCTATGCGTATGGGGTTGGCAAATGTCTCTTTATTGTTCTTGAAGAACCGGTAGGTCATGGCATAGCATGTCTGTGCGTCTTCCCGCCTGGTCTGTGTCCACAGATAGGCACAATCACTGGTAGTGCCGGATCGGAGGATATTCCATATCTTTTCATCCGGATGCTCGGTATGCTGCGCAATGTCTCCGTCGAAAGTCGGTACGAGGGAAACTTTCCCTGCATAGTTAAGGGAGGTAACGCTGTATTTGATAAGGCAGAGGTTGGGACGGGCCATATCGGCAATATGTTCTACGTGCAAGCGGAGTTTGTTGCCGCGTGGAGAGGTCACCTCTACATCGCGGTAGGAGATGCCCGCCTTCATGTCGAGACGCCTGTTAAAGCTGTCCACGTCCCATTGGGCCAAGTCCAATTCTTCGTCGATGAGGCGCAGGCTGATGCGGCTCCATTCCGGAGCATTGGGAATACGCGTGTAAAATTGTGGAAAACCGTTTTTCCACCAGTTCACGCGGGTCTTGTCTAAAAAAGTTATGCCTGCCACGAATGTGCCGCGATAGCTGTCGCTGCTATATGGCTCTTCAAAATATCCCCGTTGTCCGAAACGGCCGTTCCCAAGGCTGAATATGCTTTCCGACCATCGCATGCGGTCGGCTTGAAAGCTGTCTTCTATAATGTTCCATTCGTCAGTTTTAAGGAATTTCTTCATGGCAGTATTCTTTTGTGTTATCGGTGTAAAGATAAACAAATAAAAGAATAAATAAACAAGATACGGAAAAAGAAACTCCCCGTTCGTCGGTGAGGAACGAGGAGTTCATCGGTGACGAATGGGGAGTTTGTCGGTGAGGAAGAATAGAGGCTCTTTACGGCCTTTCTCCTTTGGTTTCTTTTATCAGATATACGCAGGCGGCTCCGATTATGAGCATCACGCCCGCCATTACCAGCATGTTTATTTCGGGTGGAAGCATCCCTTTCGGCGTGAACAATGCCAAAATACTTCCTCCCAACGCTGCGGCTACGATTTGCGGTATGCAGATTGTTCCGTTGAACAGTCCCAGATAGGTTCCCATGTGCCCGCCGGACAAGGCATTGGTGAGAATGGTGAAAGGTAATGCCAGCATAGCAGCCCATGCACAGCCTATCAGCAAGAAGGATATGAATAGTACGTATTGGCTGTGCACGAAATAAGTGGATATAAATCCGATACCGCCCAAGACGAGGCTCAGCGCATAGATAAAGCGGCGGTCTTTGAACATAGGGATACATACCGCCCAAAGTACGGAGCCGATAGCTTGTACGGCAAACAGCACGCCTACCCAGTTGGCAGCTTCCTGATATTGCAGGCTTTTGGTGTCGAGGACTATTTTGCTGACTCCATTCACCGTATGCTCTACTGTGGGAGCGTCAAAAACATTTGCAGCTATGCTGCCGTTGGTATATGTCCACATAAACATAAAGGCAAACCAACAGAAAAACTGTACCAGTCCCACTGTCCAAAAGGCTTTCGGTGCTTTTATCAACAGTTTCAGCATACTGACTTTCTCGTGTTCCTGCTCTTCCGTAATGCCATGATATTCGGCATATTCGGCAGGCGGCATCTCTTTGACTTTGACTGTGGTGTAAATAACACAGAATATCAGAATGGCTGCTCCGATGTAGAACGAATAGATGACGGAATCGGGAATGACCCCTTGCGGCGCAGTATTGCTGATGCCTACCCATGCAAATATGAAGGGAAACAGGTAGCCCACCAGGCTGCCGGCGTTGCACAGGAAACTTTGAATCGAATAGGCAAGTCCTTTTTGTTTCTCGTTCACCATATCGCCCACCATCATTTTGAAAGGTTGCATCGCCATGTTGATAGAGGTGTCTAAAAACATCAGCGATACCAGCCCGAAAATCATTGCCGTACTCACCGCCATGCCGAAACTGCCGGCATTGGGCAGCAGGCACATCACGAGCACTGCGACCAGCGAGCCTATGAATAAATAAGGAATACGACGTCCGAATCGTGTCCACGTTTTGTCGCTGGCAGCTCCGACAATGGGTTGCACTATGATGCCTGCCAACGGCGGTAATATCCAAAAATAACTTAAGCTGTGCGGATCAGCTCCTAATGTGGAAAAAATGCGGCTGATATTTGCGCTTTGCAAAGCATATGCGATTTGCACGCCAAAAAAACCGAAGCTGATGTTCCACAGTTTCCAGAAACTTAAATCGGGTTTTACTTTCATTGCTCTTTTGTTTTTATGATATTAGTTTTTAATGACTTGTTATTTCGTTGTTCCTCTTACCACCAGATTGGTCCGTACAATTCTGTTTGTACTTTTTTCTTCGTTTCCTTCCAACTTGTCCGTAAGGATGCTGAAGGCGTTTTTCCCCACTTCCTCTCCATGCTGTTCCACTGTTGTCAGCTTCGGGTCGGTGCTTTGGGCAATGGCTCCGTCGGTGAAACCGCAAATGGAGACCTCGTCCGGCACTTTGAGCCCCACCAGCTTGCAGGCGTACAAGATACCTGCCGCCGTTTCGTCATTAATCGCAAAGAAGCCGTCGGGACGATTGTCGCTTTCCAATAAATCGGGCGTTATGGCAATGGCGCGTTCGCGGTTATCGCATAGTTTGATCATGCTGTCGTTTACGGGAATCTTGTATTTCTTCATGGCGTCCAGATATCCGTTGCGTCGGTTTTTGGTGATTTCAAGATGTGGATCGGCTCCGTAAAAGAAGATGCGCTTGCATCCTGTCTGAATCATGTACTCCACAGCGGCAAACGATCCGGCATAGTCGTCTACCACCACTCGCTCCGTTTTCAGCCCTGTACAGATGCGGTCGTAGAAGACGACCGGAATATTGTTGTCTAACAATTCCTGATAATGATTGTATTGTTCCGTATTCTTGGCAAGCGATGCGATGACACCGCAGACGCGGGCGGCGAGAAAGGATTGGACGATTTTCACTTCCTGTTCATACGATTCGTTACTCTGTGCCACGATTATGTTGTAACCGGCTTCGGCGGCTGCCATTTCAATGCCGCTCAATACGCACGAAAAAAAATGATGCACCAGTTGAGGTACAATCACACCAATCGTGTTGCTTCGGCTCGAACGGAGGTTGACGGCAAGCACATTGGGCTTATAATTATGTTCGCGCGCGTAGGCATGAACAAGGTCACGTGTCTCCCGGCTGATGTCCGGATTATCCTTGAGCGCTCTCGACACAGTGGAGGGAGAGACATTTAATGCCCGGGCAATATCCTTGATGGTTATTTGCGGTTTATCCATTAGTAATGATTTGTTTTTCAGCCAAAGGTAATGTAAACAAAAAGCAGTACCAAAATAAGCTTTGTTATTTTAACTTCTTTGATGCGATTGCAAAAATAATAGAATCTTAAGAAAAGTGCTTCATTATTGATAGTTATTGAATTAGAGATAAGTGCAAACGATTGCAGGAACTTTTGTAATTCTATTTATTTAGGGTGATGATGTATACTAATTATTAAAAATTGTACGGTTGATGTTTTTTGTACTCTATAACAGCTACTACTAAATTTTGTTCATTGATTTTGGTGTGAGGAAACGAAAATGTGATGCAATCGTTTGCGCTCTTCTTATTGTACTTTTTATAACATCTTTGTCTCTTGTTCGATAATATGGCATACATTTGTTGCAGTATAATAAATGTATTTGAAAGACATTGTATAATAGAGTTAATATACTGAAATGTTCTTTTGAATATATGGTTATAGTAGATAATTAATATTGTTAACTTTAATTTTTAAATGCATGAAGCAAGTTAATCTTAGAATCTATCGAACGATTCTTCCCTTGTTGTTAGGGCTATTCTTGTCAGTTGGCGCTTATGCACAGAACATTACTGTAAAAGGAAATGTGAAAGATGCTACGGGTGAACCTGTAATTGGCGCGAATGTACTGGAAAAAGGTACTACAAACGGAGTTATTACTGATTTAGACGGTAATTTCCAGTTGCAAACATCGGCGGGTGCAACTCTTGTTGTTTCTTTCGTGGGCTATCTTCCTGCAGAAGTAAAAGCGGCATCCGTACTTAATGTTGTTTTGAAAGAAGATGCTCAACTTCTTGATGATGTTGTTGTGATTGGTTATGCCACAGGAAGTCAACGGACAATATCCGGTGCAGTTCAGAAAGTGGGACGTGAAGAAATGAATGCCGGCGTTGTCGTTAATCCGTTATCTGCTATTAAAGGTAAAGTTGCCGGTGTGAATATTCAGAAAACCGGTGGTGACCCTACTGCTGCTCCGGCTATTCGTGTGCGTGGTACTACTTCTTTGACTGGTGGTAACGACCCGTTGGTTATTATTGATGGTGTATTTGGCGATTTGAATATGCTGAATGCTATTTCTCCTGCTGATATTGAGAATTTTACAGTGCTGAAAGATGCCTCTGAAACAGCTCAATATGGTTCTCGTGGTGCTTCCGGTGTTATTGTTGTTACCACTATTAAAGGTAAGAATGGTGTTAAGAGCTTAAGTTATGATGGTAGTTTCGGTATTGAAACGGTTTATAAGAATCTGGAAATGCTGGATGCTAACCAGTATAGAGCTGCCGCACAGAGGTTAGGAGTTGATATATTGGATAAGGGACATAATACAGACTTTATTAAAGAAATGCAGCAGACTGGTTATACTCAAAATCACCGCTTGTCATTCTCTAATGGTAATGATGATTCAAACTATCGTGCTTCTATCGGTGTTATAGATCAAAAAGGTATTATAAAAAATAATACAATGCGTAATTATACCGCTAAGATTGATGCTATGCAGAATATGTTCAATAATAAGTTGAAGTTGGAATTTGGAATGTTCGGTTCGTTGAAAGAAAACAGATATGTGAATGACTATCAGAAAACATTCTATTCTGCTGCTTCTTATAATCCTACCTTTCCTAATTTTAAAAACCCGGAAACAGGTATGTGGGATGAAAATGCCAATGCTAACGAGGTACAAAACCCATTAGGCCGTTTGGACATTGATGATCGTGAAACAAATGCTTTTATAAATACAAATGCCCGTATTACATGGAGCATTAATAATGATTTGAAACTAAGTGCATTCGGTTCATATACTTATAATGTAAAAGAGAATAAAAAATATATTCCTTCTTCTATAAAGGCCGGTCTGAGCAATCGTGGAGAGGCATATCGTGGAGATAATAAATCTCAGTCGATGTTGGCTAACTTGATGTTAACTTATAAAAAAGGTTTTGGAAAACACTATATCAACGCTTTAGGTCTGGCGGAAGTTCAACGGGTGACTAATACAGGCTTTGGAACTACGGTACATGGTTTCAGTACAGACGACTTTTTATATAATAATTTGCAGGCTGGTGCTGTATTGAAGTGGGGAGATAATACATCTTATTATAATAACCCGAGTTTGGCTTCTTTCATGGCACGTGTCAACTATTCATACGCAGATAAGTATATTGTTACAGTGAATGCCCGTACAGATGGTTCTTCTAAAGTAGGAGAGAACAATAAATGGGCATTTTTCCCATCAGCATCTCTTGCATGGGTTCTTAAAGAAGAAGCGTTCTTGAAAGATGTTGATATGATTAGTAATTTGAAATTGAGAGTAGGTTATGGTCTTGCCGGTAATCAAGATGCTATTAGCTCTTATAATTCATTGCCATTGATGAGTCCTAATGGTACGACAACAGTAAATGGACTTCCCGTAGTAACAATGGGAGTTACTCGCAATTACAATCCTGATTTGAAGTGGGAAGTGAAGAAAACTTTTGATGTAGGTTTGGACTTTGGAATGTTCGATGAACGATTGAGTTTAACTTTAGACTACTATAATTCAAAAACAACAGATTTGTTGTATAATTATGATGTAAAGGTTCCACCTTTTACTTATCCTACTTTGCTTGCTAATCTTGGTGCAATGCGTAATACTGGTTTTGAAATTGCAATTAGCGGTACTCCATTGAAAACAAAAGATATGGAGCTGAATATCAGTGCTAATGTTGCATTTCAAAAGAATAAGTTGCTCTCTTTGAACGGAACGTATATGGGGGAATCCATGACAGCTAAGGAATACATGAACTTAGGTGGCATGAATGGTGCCGGATTTATTGGTGGGTATAATCAAATTATTTATCAAATGGTTGGACAGCCGGTAGGCGTATTCTATTTGCCTAAATGCGATGGATTGGTTGATAATGGCTTTGGTGATTATACTTATCATGTTCAAGATATTGATGGTGTGGAAGGTGTTGATTTGGCTGACGGAAAGGATCGTTATATTGCAGGTCAGGCTATGCCAAAAGCTTTATTGGGTGCAAATATCGGATTCCGTTACAAGCAATTTGATATTCAGGTACAAATGAATGGAGCTTTTGGACATAAGATTTATAATGGTACTTCTTTGTCTTATATGAATATGAGTCAGTTCCCGACTTATAATGTTTTGGCTGAAGCTCCTCAGAAAAACATCAAAGACCAAACCGTAACCGATTATTGGTTGGAGAAAGGTGATTACTTGCATTTCGACTATGTTACATTGGGTTGGAACCTGAATACAAAAAATCTGAAAGCTATCAAGTCTTTACGTGTTACTTTCTCTGTAAATAATTTGGCTACGATTACAGGATACTCAGGGCTTTCTCCGATGATAAACAGTACAACGGTAGGAAGTGACCTTGGTATTGATGACAAGCGTTTCTATCCTTTGTCACGTACTTATTCATTGGGACTTAGTGTTAACTTTTAATTAGATGCATATTATGAAAAGAAGAATATTATATAGTTTGTTGATAACAGCAACACTCGGCTTATCTTCTTGTGAATCTTTCTTGTCGGAAAATCCGAAAGACCAAATTACAGAAGAACAGGCTTACCAGAATTCTACCTTATTGTACTTGAATACGGTGGCTTCCCTTTATACGCAAGTTGGTGCTAACGGTGGCGGGGCAGGATTGCAGGGTACTGACCGTGGACTTTATGACTTGAATACTTTCACAACTGATGAAGCTATGCTTCCCACGCGCGGTGGTGACTGGTATGATGGTGGCTTGTGGCAAAATCTGTTCCTTCATAATTGGGGTACGAAGAATGATTTGGTAAAAGGCAGTTGGGATTATCTTTATAAAGTGATTGCACAAACCAATCAATCATTGGATAAATTAAAAGAAATCTTGGAGAACAATCCGGAGAATATTTCAGTTCCCAAATACATTTCGGAAGTACGGGCATTCCGGGCAATGTACTATTATTATTTATTGGATATGTTTGCTCGTGTTCCACTGGTTACTTCTTCTTCAGTAGCAATGGAAGATGTAGTACAATCTGAACGTTCCGCTGTCTTTAATTTTGTAAGAACCGAATTGGAGGAATCGGTTGAAGACTTAAGCGATGCGCATAGTAATTTGACCGGTGAATATTATGGTAGAATAACAAAACCTGTTGCGTATTTTCTGTTGGCAAAGTTAGCGCTTAATGCAGAAGTCTATGCGGATGACAATTGGACGGACGGTACTAAACTGGATGGAAAGAATATCAAATTTACAGTAGACGGTACTGAAATGAATGCTTGGGAGGCAACAATCGCGTATTGTGATAAGATTGCGGGCCTGGGATACAAGTTGGAACCTAAATTCGAATCTAACTTCTCACTTAAGAATGAATCGTCTGTAGAAAATATCTTTACTATTCCGATGGATGCAAATCTTTATAAGAATGAATTTTATAATTTGATTCGTTCTCGTCACTATAATCATGGTAATGCTTATGGCCAAGGTGGATGGAATGGTTCGTCCGCAACTAAAGAAGCTCTCGATGCCTTTGGTTATGGTACAAGTTCTCAAGATCCGCGTTTTGAACTGACTTATTATGCAGGAAAAGTAGAGGGGCCTAATGGGACTATAAAACTTGATGATGGAACTGATTTGGAATATGTACCTTCTGAAATTACTTTGGATTTGTCTGGCAAAGCCTCAGAGAAGACAGCTGGCGCACGTATGAAAAAATATGAATTGGATGCTTCTGCTACTAATGATGGTAAACTTCAAAGTAATGATATTGTCCTATTCCGATATGCTGATGTACTTTTAATGAAGAGTGAAGCTAAAGTACGTAATGGTGGTAATGGAGATGCTGAACTGACAGAAGTTCGGGAGCGCGCCGGTGCTACTTTGGATGTGACGGCTACTCTTGAAACTTTGTTAGAAGAGCGTCTGAGAGAATTTGCATGGGAAGGCCTTCGTCGTCAGGATTTAGTTCGTTTCGGTAAGTTTACCCGCGCATATACTGATAGGCCTCAGTTACCGAAAGAAGATACTGGTTATACTACTGTATTCCCGATTCATGAAGATGTATTGAGCCTGAATGGCAAACTGACTCAAAATTACGGTTATTAATAATTAATGATTTAATGGAAAGTAATATGAAAAAAATATTCCAATATATGACAACGCTCCTATTGCTGCTGGTGGTGGGAACAAGTTGTGAAGAAGGCAATGATAACTGGAGAATCATTACTGATGCTCAACCGGGAGCTTATATCACTGGTGATGCTACGATTTATAGTGCTACGGCTACATCGTCCCAATTGGTGGCTGCACCGTTGGATGGAGCTCCGGAAGGTACAAATGTAGTGGGGATTTACACTTGGTTGAAGTCAAGCGGAAGTTTTACTATTCTGAATGTAGATGAGGAAGGTAATGAGGTTAATTACGGTAAGGGCGATGTAGTAGCTTCTACTCCTGCTGAAACTGTAACTTTAGCAGCTGGTGGTACACCTTTCACTGTAGTGGAGGATGGTTTGTACTATGTGGCTATGAATAAAACTGATAATCAATTGACGATTATACCTGCTAAGTTCGGTATTATTGGTGATGCTACTCCTTTGCAATGGAATGGTGAAACTGCCATGCAGGCAAGTTATAACGAAACTCAGGCTGCGGTTGAATATTCCATTAGTGATGTAATTTTAGATAAGAAAGAAATGAAGTTCCGTTATTCAGGTGATTGGGGGCTTGAATTCCCTTATCAAGGAGGTAAGGTTAAACTTCACACTAATATGGGATATAATGGTGATAATGCATCTGCAATATCCGAAGCTTTTAGTGAGTGTAAAGGTGGTGGAGCAAACTTTCAGGTGGGTAAAGCTGGCGTTTATACCGTAACCTTAAAACTGGATTTGCGTACCGGTCGCTTCTCTGCAAAAGCTGTTTGTACAGCTGAAGATACATCATCTGCTACATTGCCCGAAAAAATGTTTGTAAATGGTGATGCTTGGGGATGGCCGCAGGATTGGAGTACAGCTCCTGAGATGATACCTGTTCATAGTCATGACGGAATGTTCTGGGGCATCTATTATTTGCAGGCAGGTAACGGAATGAAATTCAATAATGAAAAGAGTTGGAGTACCGGTGATAACTTCGGAGCTGAAAATGAGGATCCTAAAGGTTATGGTGAATATCCGGCCGGTGGTTCTAATTTAAAAGTTGCTGATACAGGATATTATTTGGTAATTGTATCTTGTACTCTTTCTGCAGACAAGAAATCTGTAAACAGAAAAGTTATTCTTGCTGAGCCGAAACTCTTCTTAAGAGGTGCTTGTGCCGGTGGATGGGCAGATGCTGGCGCGGGTAGACCAAATGATTTAGAAGTTGCTTTCGCTTTAGCGGCAGATGGCGCTACTTATGAGGCCGTAACAGCCGGAGACGGTGACTTACGTATTTATGTAGCCACAGGAGTACAAGGCGTTGATTGGTGGCAGTCTGAGCTGGTGGTAAGAGATGGTAAAATTGAATATCGTGGCAAGGATGGTGATCAGGAACCTCGTGTTCCTGTAACAACCGGTAAAACGGTTAGTCTTGATTTTAGAACGAATACCGGTAGTATACAATAGGCCTTAAAAATAAAAAGAAAGTGAGGCTACAATGGGTAAATCTTCGTTGTAGCCTCTTTTCTTCTTTTTGAGATTAGTTTCAAATAGAAAAATCTAATGATATGAAAAAAGTAAAATTACTTCTTCTTTTTTTGTTTTGGATAATTCCTTTTTGCTTCATTGCATGTAGTGATGATGAAGTTGGTGGTGGAAATGGCAATGACGACGATAGTTGGATAGATGTTAAGGCATCTTCCGCCAACTGGGATGGTGAAAAGCGAGCGGATATATCTTATCAGTTGCTGGTATACTCTTTCGCAGACAGTGACGGTGATAAATGCGGAGATATCAGAGGGCTTATTACAAAACTGGATTACCTCGCTGATTTAGGAATAAAGGCCATCTGGCTATCGCCTATTCATCCGGCTATGTCATATCATGGATATGATGTGACAGACTATTCGGGGCTGAATCCGCAATATGGAACAATGGCCGATTTTGAAGAGTTGGTTGCTAAAGCCCATAATCTCGGTATTAAAATTTATCTGGATTATGTGATGAATCATACGGGGAGTGCCCATCCTTGGTTTAAGGAAGCTAAGACCTCTCCGGATAATACTTACCGTGACTATTACATCTTCTCACAAGATCCGAAATCAGATATTACTGCCGGTAAAATTCCAATGATAAAGCGGGAAAGTTCTATGGGATATAATGCAGGCGAATGGTTTTCGGCCGGTATAGGTGATGCCATGAAAGGATGTTATAAGTTTGTACTCGACTGGTCTAATGCTGCAAGCCCCACAATAACAGTTACAGAAGGGGATACACCAGATGTGGATAATGCAGACGTAGCCACGCAAGGTGCCAAGTATTTGTATTATGGTGAAGGCATTTGCAAGAAATTCTATGCGAAAGATAATAATAAGTATGAGTTAACGGTTGATCTTGATACGGATTGGGGCTTTTTAATCCGGACAAGTAATACTTCATGGGACAATGGAACGAAGTATGGTGCTCCGTCCAAAGCCAGTAAAATACAGTTGGGGAAGGCTTTTACTTTGAGTAATACGACTCCTGAGGACATTCTGTTTGCATCGGTTGAAGCATGGTATTTTCATTCTCATTTCCAAACGGATTGGTTTGCCGACCTTAATTACGGTGCTATTGATGATGCAGCCGACTCTCCGGCATATAAAGCAATATCCGCTGCTGCAAAAAAATGGATAGACAGGGGAATTGACGGATTCCGTTTGGATGCGGTGAAGCATATTTATCACAGCGCCACTTCGGATGAGAATCCTCGTTTCCTAAAAATGTTCTATGATGATATGAATGCATATTATAAAGCGAAAGGACATACAGATGATATTTATATCGTAGGTGAAGTCCTTTCGGGCAGCGACGAGGTTGCACCTTATTATCAAGGACTCCCAGCATTGTTTGAGTTTGACTTTTGGTATAAACTGGATTGGGCGATTGCTAACTCTACAGGTTGTTATTTTGCGAAAGATATACTTTCTTTCCAACAGAAATATGCGAGATACCGTACCGATTACATAGAAGCTACCAAATTATCCAACCATGATGAGGACCGTACTGCATCCAAACTGGGAAAATCAGAGGCAAAGTGTAAACTTGCGGCTGTCGTATTACTCACCGCACCGGGTGAGCCCTATATTTATTATGGGGAAGAATTGGGAATCTACGGAACGAAAGAAAAGGCGGATGAATATGTACGTAGTCCGATGCTGTGGGGAGATAATTACACTACTTCCTATACAGATAAGATCGATGCTACTGTGGCTTCGAACATAAAATCTGTGACAGAACAGAAGGAAAATGCAAATTCGTTGTTGAATACTTATATCTCTTTTATCCGTTTGCGTAATACCTATCCGTCTTTGGCACAAGGTATAATGACAAAGCATGCGGTATATAACGAATCGAACGAAAAGTACAAGAGCATTGCTGCATGGTATATGACAAAAGATAATGAAAAAATGCTTGTTCTTCATAATTTTGGAAATGCATCCGTTGAGTTGTCATTGACGGATAATATCGAAAAAACAGTCGGTGTATCAGGAACAGTTCAGGTCAAAGACGGGGATGATACTTCCATACGATTAGGGGGATATTCGTCAGTAGTCTATAAAATAGCTCAATAGTCCGTTTACTCATATATCTTTATCAGCACCCTGTTCAGCCATTCCCATCGAAAGCGGAACCAGCGACGGGTGCTGATTTGTTTTCCGCCAAACCGAAGTACAAATTCGCGGTATCCATGTCTGCGGAAGGGTAACCCTACATCCATAAATTCCAGATGTCGGTAGCCGCGCTCTTTGGCATCATGCAACGCTTGCCAGACCGCGAGGATTCCGGGATATTGCAAAGCGTAGGTCTTACGCATGCCGCCGGAGAACCAGAGGTATGCATTGTCGTCGGAATAAATACAGGCACTTCCACCAATTATCTTCTCTTTATAGGTTACAATAAAAATACGGCTCTGCCGACTTAATGTCATTTGTTTTTCTAACTGTTGGAAAAAGTCCATGCTGGGAAAATGGCGCCGTATTTTGGCTGAGTAATTATGGTGTAGCATTTTTGCAAATGCATGGATTTCTTCCGGGGTATGTGCTTCTTTGACTTTTGCTCCGTTCTTTAATCCTTTTTTGATTTGGCGGATACGTGAAGGACTGAAACGGACCTCTGCTTGTTCTACATTATGCAGAGAGTTGCGGACACGTAGCCAGTTGATAGCAAAGTACTGGTTATTGCGGAATACTTTGTAACCAAACAGTGAGTTTTCCAAGTTACGGAACTCAATAAGAAATGCATCCCGAAGGGCTTCATCTGTAAGCCGTTGTAACATATCACTGAAAACAGCTTCCTTGTTGATTGTTTCATCAAAATACTCTCCTGTACCATATACTTCACATCGTTTGATAATGGAGGGTGGAAATAAGCGTACACTTTTTCGTATGGCGGCAAGTAGTTTGGCAACAGGTACTCCGTTTTCCGATGCTACAATAAGCAAAGGAGTATATCCCGGAGTCGCTTCGTAGATGTGAAACAATTCCGTAGAGTGGAATGTATTGGTTCCCGGTAGTTTGGGAATCTGGTTCCCCTGGTAATATGTCGTTAGTTTCAAGGGCATTGCTGCAAATTTAAAAAAATAATCTTGTATCTTTGCATAGCTTAACAATAAAGTATTCATTTCTAAACGATATACATATATGGAAAGTTTTAGTGAATTGATAAAAGCCCGTCGCAGCATGCGGAAGTTTACGGAAGAGGAACTGACACAAGAGCAAGTGGTTACATTGATGAAAGCCGCACTGATGGCTCCTACTTCCAAACGTAGTAATGCATGGCAGTTTATTGTGGTGGATGATAAGGATACATTGAAAAAACTATCGCTCTGTAAAGAGCAGGCTTCACAATTCATTGCAGATGCTGCATTGGCTGTGGTTGTAACCGCCGACCCGTTGGTAAGTGATGTTTGGATAGAAGATGCTGCTATCGCTTCCATTTACCTACAACTTCAGGCAGAAGATATGGGATTGGGTAGTTGCTGGGTGCAGCTTCGTGAACGTTTTGCGGTGTCCGGAATATCTTCTAACGAATATGTACATGATGTACTTGATATACCTTTGCAGTTGCAGGCCCTTAGCATCATAGCCATAGGCCATAAAGGCATGGAGCGCAAGCCTTTCAATGAAGACAATTTGCAATGGGAAAAGATTCACCTTAATAAATATGGAGGAAAGTAACGGTGAGTGCGGCAAAGGCAAACAATAATAAGGATACATATAAGGCTACGGCTATCACGCTGATTGTATTTGGCGTGCTTTATCTGGCAGATAAATTATTGCATTTTTCTACATTAGGTTTGTCGTGGGTGATGAATAGGGATAATTTTCTACTTTATACGGCGATTATCTTTTTATTGTTCAAGCACGATAAATCGGTAGGATTGGTATTGATAGGGCTGTGGTTGATATTAAACTTCGGGTTGATAACGGCTTTGCTTGGCACAATGTCGGCTTATTTGTTGCCGATAGCGTTATTGGTCGTAGGTGGTATATTATATTTGGTATCTACAAGATAAAATGAGGAGAAGTATAGAAGATACATCTATTGTATTTATTGGAGCCGGAAATTTGGCGACGAATTTGGCAAAGGCACTTTATGATAACGGATTTCGCATCATTCAGGTTTATAGCCGTACAGAAGAGTCGGCGCGGGCATTGGCGCAGGTAGTGGAGGCTACTTATACAACTGACTTGTCGTCTGTGGTTACGGATGCTCAGTTATATATTGTTTCTCTGAAAGATGCGGCGTTTGTGCAACTGCTGCCCGAAATTGTTGCCGGAAAAGAAAATGCCTTATGGGTACATACTGCCGGTAGTATTCCCATGGATGTTTGGGCGGATAAAGTGAACCGGTATGGGGTGCTTTATCCTATGCAGACATTTAGTAAACAGCGTGTAGTTGATTTTCAGCATATACCGATTTTCGTGGAAAGTAATTCTGAAGCAGATACTCGGTTTCTGAAAGCCGTTGCTTCCGTACTGTCAAAGCAAGTCTATGAGGCAACTTCCGAGCAACGCAAGAACCTGCATTTGGCGGCAGTCTTCACTTGTAATTTTACAAATCATATGTATGCTCTTGCTGCCGGGCTTTTGAAGAAGCATCAACTTCCTTTTGAGATAATGCTGCCTCTGATAGATGAGACTGCCCGCAAAGTACACGAGATTGAACCACACCTTGCGCAAACAGGGCCTGCCATACGTTACGATGAAAATGTCATCAATAATCATCTGCAGATGCTTTCCGATGAGCCGGAAATGCAGGAACTATACAGGCTGATTAGCGAAAGCATACATCGGCAAAACAGCTAACCTTTAAGAAAACAATGGTATATGAGTACAATCAATTATGATTTGAATAAGATAAAAGCCCTTGCTTTTGATGTGGATGGGGTATTAAGTGCTAATGTTATCCCGATGAGTACGGATGGCGAACCGTTGCGTACGGTAAACATAAAAGATGGCTATGCATTGCATCTGGCTGCCAAGCACGAGATTCCATTAGCTATTATTACAGGTGGACGTACAGAGGCTGTGCGCAGGCGTTTCCTTGCTTTGGGGATACCGGCCGAAAATATCTATATGGGTTCTTCTGTTAAGATACATGACTATCGTGACTTTCGTGACCGTTATGGTTTGCAGGATGAGGAAATATTATACATAGGTGATGATATTCCCGATATTGAAGTAATGAGTACTTGCGGCTTGCCTTGTTGTCCGAATGATGCTGCTCCTGAAGTGAAATCTGTTGCCCGCTATATTTCTTACAAGGCCGGAGGATATGGCTGCGGACGTGACGTTATAGAGCAGTTCCTTAAAGTAAAAGGTCTCTGGATGGCAGATGAGAAAGCCTTTGGCTGGTAATTCTTATCGGATGAAAACTCGCAATTCATAACTTATAATTCATATTAGCGTCATGTTAGATAATCTCAAGAAATATAAAGTGATACTTGCTTCCAACTCTCCGCGTCGAAAAGAATTGCTGTCCGGGCTTGGAGTTGACTATGAAATACGTACGTTGCCGGATGTGGATGAGTCGTATCCTGATACATTACGAGGAGCGGATATCCCTCTCTATATAGCAAAAGAAAAAGCGAATGCCTATCGGAATATGTTGCAGTCTGGCGAACTGATGATAACTGCCGATACTATTGTTTGGTTGGATGGCAAGGTACTGGGAAAGCCAAAGGATAGGGAAGATGCTTTATGTATGTTGCGTGACATGTCCGGTCGCACTCATGAAGTGTTTACCGGTGTTTGTATTACTACGACAGAATGGCAGCGGAGTTTTTCAGCCCAGACGGAAGTGCGTTTCTCTAAGTTGAGTGAAGAAGAAATTATTTACTACGTAGATAAGTTCCAACCCATGGATAAAGCAGGAGCTTATGGTGTACAAGAATGGATTGGCTTTATTGGAGTAGAGAATATATCGGGTAGCTATTATAACATTATGGGGCTGCCGGTACAACGGCTTTATAAGGAGCTTTGTTTGATTGAAGGGAGGTTGTCAAAACTCTGACAAGCCTATCATTAGCTTCGCTCAAAATATCTTTTATTTCTTACGCTAATGTATAGTCTGTCATGCAGAACGTAGTGAAGCATCTCTTCTCCTACTCACACAGAGAGTAGATTCTTCGCTTCGCTCTGACTATACCTTAATGAAAAAAGGCAGAAGAGGTTTTGAGCGAAGCTAATGACAAAGTAAAATGATAGTTAATGTTAGTTTTGACACACCTTCCTAAGCCAAGTCTCTTATCAATGGAATATCTTTCTCGTCTATGCCCAGCTTAATAAGGGTTTCTTTGTCTTTATTGAACATCTCAAGGAAAACTTCCCGATTGCCGCTTTCTGCGGTGGCTTTTCCATATAATTCAGCAGCTTTCCCTATGTTTCCTAATCCCAATGCCACATGTCCTGCATTGAGATAATCGGTGGCAATTGGTTTCAGGGCGAGTACTTTGTCATAATATCTCATGGCTTGTTCAAATTTCCCACTGACGAATGAGCACCAGCCTATGGCACGCCATGCCTTGATGCAGTCGTTTTCCATGAGATCCAGTTTGAAGAAACTTTGCAAGGCTTCTTCATAACGTTCCAGTTCTGCCAGACAACTACCGATGAAGAATATGACGTTCTTATTTTCCGGTTGTATTGCTTCTACCTTTTTATAATATTCCAATGCAGCTGCAAAATCGCGTAATTGGCGATGACAAGTGGCGAGATGGCGGATAGTCCATACATGATCGGGTTTCAGTACATCTGCTTTTCGGTAAGCGCTGATGGCTTCTTTGTAGCGTTTCTCTTTTTGCAGACAGTAACCGGTCTTTTGAAAAATATCAGCATTGGCATAATTCATGTCTGTCACTTCTTTGTAAATGTTCAATGCTTCTGCCGGATGTTCCTTATGGAAATGAAAATCGGCTATGGTGACCAGTAATTCCGGTTTGTATAAAATACTTTTTAGTGCCGGGATGCGATGCAAGGCTATTTCTTCCTTGAAAATATCGCGGAACTCATGACGCCGCTGGCTTAGCTTGAAAAAACGGTATAGGTCATGTATGTATTGGTTACTGATAACGTCCGGACGTTGTGCATACTGTCTCAGACCGGAAGACTTGCTTTGATCCATTAACTCATTCAAGTCCTGTGACGTCATTTGACTTAGCATCATATTGCGTTGGGCCTGCGGAATATGCGCCATGGTGAAACACAATGAATATTTATCGCTGTTACAGAAAAAGCCTGATTGTAATATCAGGGACAGAATGGCATTTTCTCCTGTCGGTTTCAGGCCGAATTCCCGTATAATGCTGGAGTGTTGCATGTCAAACGGATAGAACCAGTTGTGTGGATTCTGAAAGAACGGATAGCTCTTGAGTTGGGCGAATGTGCTCATATATACGTCTGCTCCTTCCAGTTGCAGCTCGTTCATCTCACGTATCTTATCGCCCAGTCCCGATTCTTCGAATGCTTTTTCCCAATCCGGGTTGCGGTCGTTTTCCTCAATGTTTTCTTCGAAACCGTATTTCATGTTGCGCATGATAGATACATTCTTCATCATCTCCGGGATGATTTCTTCACGCATTTTCTTATCTATCTTTTCCGTCTCTTGGCTGCGGAGCAACTGGATATATATTCGGTTTAATTGCTTACCGAAACTGCCGTCCTCATTAAGAAGCGATAGTCTTGTTTCCAATTCGGGATATAGCCACAGACGGTTGGAGTGTATATGCAACACAATGGCAATAACTACTAAAGCGCGCTGGTTGACTTGTGTGTCGGCATGTGTAACAGCGTCCAGTAACCATGAGAATTTGCGCGGGTCAAAACATTCCATTAAACTGAGCAGAATGGCTCCCGTAAGTAAGCATAAGTCATTTGCCGGCAGTAACTCGGAGTTCAGATACATTTTGGCCTCAACTTCCTCTTCTGCACTCCAGCTGCTGTTTCCCCATGTGGTAAGGAACAGATATTGGGCTGTCTCTTCATGCCGCTGCAATGCACCGTCCAAACTTTGTTTGTTGTCCGGCATAAGTTGGCAAACGGCCATATCATCGGGGAAAGATTCCAGCACTTTCAGCCAGGAAGACATACCGTAGCCGGCAGCCATATTCTTTTTGTTCTTGTGGAGTGCGTGGTAATAACGAGTAGAACTTTCATCAAGCAAACTGATACGTGTCTGTTCGGCAAGTTCCCAGGTTTCAGCCAGAAGCTGTCGGTACAACTTCTGTCGTTCCGGATCGTTTATGCCCTGGCGCATGTACTGCAACATATATTGGTAGGACACTTTGGCCTGTTCCAAACGGCTATGAAGAGTCCAGTCTTTGCATTTCCATAGAAAGGCTTCCAGTTGTATCTGAGCTTCCTTCAAACGCTTCTGTTCCAGTAGGCTGACTATATGTTGATATTGCTCTTGTATGGCTTGCTCATTCATAAGATTGTATTCGTTAAGTGATTATACCCTACAAATATACAAAAAGGATGCCAAAATATTCCGGTTACTTCTAACCATCTTCAGGACTTAAAAGAATTGTCGTTCCATTCCGTAGCTAAAGGGACAGACCTTGTTCAGAAGCGAACCTGTAACTGTGCTTGTAGCAGATTGGAACTATCTCTTTTATGGGGATCGCAGTAGGTATATTGTGCTTGCAAACGGCATTTGGGATAGAACCACCATTGTACGCCGGCTACATAATTATTTTGTTTGTAATCCTGTGCTTTGTCCTTATTGAAGTAGTCGTAGGATGCTACAATGTCAAACTTAGGGAGTACATGTATGGAGGCGGTTGCATAGTATCCGTCACTCTTTATGTGTCCGTCCTTACCGGCGAGGTATTCAGTACGCAAACTGACAGGCTTTGTTTGGATAGTAGCGCCTGCCGACCAGCGGTTACGTGTGTAGCTATCGCCTGCGGCTATATCCGGATTGATGGAAGATGCGGCAACTGCACATCCCTTACCTTTGATGAACGAACCACCCACTGACAGCCAGTCAAGCGGATGAACCATTAAACTGCCTACTATATCTTTTTGATTGTTTTTGTCTTTCAGGTTGATGCCTTGTCCATTCATAACTGCAAAGTTATAGCTCAGCTTTTTCTTGAAAAGGTCACCATAAATAAGTATTCCCATATCACGACCGCTGTTTGAACCATATAGGGGATCGCTTCCATTGATACCTGCCAGATAGTTGACAGCCTGTGAATAACAGTTTATCAGTTCTACAAAACAGGGAGACATAGGATTTTCGATAGTATACATCGTTTTGAACTGTCCGATGCGGGCAGTGAGTTGGGGCAGGAACTGATATTCCGTATAGGCTTCCAGTATCTTTCCGGTATTGGCAAAGCTATACATGAAGTAGCACGACCATTTATCGGTAATCTTTCCACGTGCCATGAATATCACTCGCTTGATGTCGAAAGTGTTGCTGGCTTTTTCGCCGGCGTCATCATAGGTGTATCCCACTTGGGCGTAACCTGCCAGGCTGATGCGTTCTTTCAGTGTGTTCACTACATCATTCAGATGTGTATCCTGGGCTTTTAAAGTGTATATGAAGAGAATAAGAAGGCAAGATAGTAGAATGCGTTTCATGTGTGTGAAATATATAGTTTAAAAAAAAAGCAACCCTTTTTTCAAAGAGCTGCCTTTTGTATGGATTAGATTTTTTTTATTCGTTGATAGCAGCAATACCCGGAAGTACTTTACCTTCGATTGCTTCGAGCAATGCACCGCCACCGGTAGAAACGTAAGAAACGCCGCTTGCCAAACCGAATTTGTTGACGCAAGCAACAGAGTCACCACCGCCTACGAGTGAGAAGGCGCCGTTTTTGGTTGCTTCTACGATAGCTTCACCTACCGAACGCGAACCATGAGTGAAGTTTTCAAATTCAAATACGCCTGTAGGACCGTTCCAAAGGATAGTCTTGGAGTTCTTAATAACTTCAGCGAAAATCTTTTCGGTTTCAGGACCTATATCCAGACCTTCCCAACCGTCGGGTATTTCGTTTACTTTGCAGAACTTAGTGTTGGCGTCATTGGAGAATGAGTCGGCAATCTTGGCATCTACTGCCAATACAAGGTTCACGCCTTTTTCTTTTGCCTTCTTCAGCAAGTCGAGAGCCAAATCCAACTTATCGTCTTCGCAGATAGAGAGACCGATTTTACCACCTTGAGCTTTGGTAAAAGTGTAAGTCATACCGCCGGTGATAATCAGGTTGTCCACTTTGTTCAGCAGGTTCTCGATGATTTCGATTTTGGAAGATACTTTGGAACCACCCATGATAGCTGTGAACGGACGTTGGATATCATTCAACACTTTGTCTACTGCTTTCACTTCTTTTTCCATCAGATAGCCGAACATCTTGTTGTCTTTGTCGAAGTATTTAGCGATCAATGCCGTAGAAGCGTGTGCACGATGGGCAGTACCGAATGCGTCATTCACGTAGCAGTCTGCATAAGAAGCCAATTTCTTGGTAAAGTCTTTCTGGCTTTCCTTAACAGCTTTCTTGGCAGCTGCTTTTTCTTCGTCTGTTGCATCTTCAGCCAAACCGCGCGGTTTGCCTTCTTCTTCGGCATAGAAACGAAGGTTTTCGAGCAACAGCACTTCACCCGGTTGCAGAGCAGCTGCCTTAACAGCGGCCTCTTCGCCCATGCAGTCGTTAGCAAACTGTACCTCAACACCCAGCAGGTCTGACAAATGCTTCAAAATGTGCTTCAAAGAGAACTTATCAGTTGCGCCTTTCGGACGGCCGAGGTGAGAACCGATAATAATACTGCCTCCGTCAGCCAAAATCTTCTTCAGTGTAGGAAGAGCGGCACGCATACGGGTATCGTCTGTAATGTTGAAGTTTTCGTCCAAGGGCACATTGAAGTCCACGCGAACGAATGCCTTTTTTCCGGCAAAGTTAAATTGATCAATTGTCATAATACTCTATTTTTATTTAAAAGTGTTATCATTTTATTTTTGTGACGGCAAAGTTAGTATTTATTTCTTTTTTTTGCTATGAAATCATTATTTATTCTTTCTCTTCATTGTTCTCTTTACTAACTTTATACTTCTGGCAGTAGTATTTGCACATCAATTGCAAACCGCAGTTGTCACATTGAGGCGTACGCGCTTGACATATATAGCGTCCATGCAGGATGAGCCAATGATGGGCAATGGGAATTTCTGCTTCCGGAATATGTTTAACCAGCTCTTTTTCTACGCTGAACGGAGTGGTGCATTTGTCGGACACCAGCCCTAAGCGGTGGCTGACGCGGAACACATGGGTATCTACTGCCATAGCTGCTTTATTGAAAACCACCGATTGGATGACGTTTGCCGTTTTTCGTCCCACACCGGGCAGCTTTACGAGTTCCTCCAATGTGTCGGGCACCTGGCTGTTGAAATCTTTCACCAGCATTTTGGCCATGCCTACAAGGTGTTTGGCTTTGTTGTTGGGGTAGGATACACTGCGTATATATTCATACACTACTTCAGGTGTGGTGGCTGCAAGTGCCTCGGGGGTAGGGAAGTCCCGGTAGAGGGCGGGGGTTATCATATTGACCCGTTTGTCTGTACATTGGGCGGAGAGAATTACCGCTATCAACAGTTCAAACGGATTGTCATAATGCAGCTCGGTCTCTGCTATCGGGCGGTTCGCCCTGAACCAAGCGAGTATCTTTTCATAACGTTCTTTCTTTCTCATCGTAGTTTGTTTTTATGATAATGAGGGGCAACTTTGCCGTTGAAGTAAAGCATGGAGATAATCGTCAGGCATGCTCCGAAAAGATAAGCCTTATCGAAAGTGCTGACTTCTGCGATGTATCCGCCTGTCAGCATACCGATACCTATGCCTACATCCCATGAGGTAAGGTAAGTTGAAGTTGCCGTACCCCGTTGGCTGTTGGGAGCGAGGTTTACGAACAATGTGTTGTAGGCCGGAAACATAATGCCAAAACCTATTCCAAGCAGCAGTGCTACGGTAAAGAAGATGATGCTGCACGCCATGCCGTTCCAGCTGATGATGTAGGCACATGAGGAGAGCAGGAAGAAGCTGAATACAACAATGTACAGTCCTGCCGAAATGACCTGAGTTATTTTTCCTCTGTCTACGATCTTACCGGAAAAGATGCGTGAGATAGCCATACCTACTGCCATGAAAGTGAAGAAGAAGCCGGTAGTTGCGTTGATGCCGATTTCTTTGGCATACATGGCAACATAATTGGTGGTCATTCCATAGGGAATGGATAATAAAAGCAGGCTGATTCCGGCAGGAATACCTTTCAGCAAAATAAAGCGGTCGAGCGAAATGGGTTCGCGTTTTACAGGTGGCTTGTATGGGGTCTTTACCAGTGAGGCGCAGATAAGTCCGGCTATGCAGGAACCTAACGAACAGCAGAAAATACTTGTATAACTCATGCCGGCATCGTGCAGGAATAAGCCGGACATTGGCCCTACTGCCATTGCTATGTTATTGGAAAGTCCGTAATATCCCAAACCTTCTCCGCGTCTTGACGAGGGCATAATGTCAATGACTACCGTATTCCCGCCCACAGTTACCATGCCGAATGATACGCCATGTATAATGCGGAACAGAATGAATAGCGCCAGCGAACCGGCAATGATATATCCTGCAAACATTGCCATGAAGATGAAGTAAGCCAACAGATACAAAGGCTTACGGGCAAAGCTGTCCAGCAAATAGCCGGAGAAAGGACGGATACATAAGGCTGCTACCGTATAGCAGGAGAGAATGATGCCGATAGTGGAATTGCTGGTGCTGAATACCTCGGACAGATAGAAAGGCAATACGGGTATCAGTAGCCAAAAACCGAAATACAGCAGAAAGTTAGCTGCGAGAATAAAGCAATAGCTGGGAGTTACGAGCCTATCTTTCATTGGGTGAAAATTTAATAAGATTGATAATAAGGCTGTCTTAAAACCGTTAATTGCCGGATAGTTATCTCTGCCATTCAGATTATAAGTGAAGAATGGCAGAGATATACTTTTGATCTTTGATATAGAAATAAGAATGTTCTATATTAATAAGCCGCTTCAAATTCTTTCAGGAAGCGTGTGTCATTTTCAGAGAACAGTCGTAAGTCGTTCACACGATATTTCAGATTGGCTATACGTTCTATACCCATACCTAAGGCATAGCCGCTGTACACCTTACTGTCAATGCCGTTTAATTCCAATACATTGGGGTCGACCATACCGCATCCCAAGATTTCAACCCAACCTGTTCCTTTACAGAAAGGGCATCCTTTTCCACCGCAGATATTACAACTGATATCCATTTCGGCACTTGGCTCCGTAAACGGAAAATATGAGGGACGGAGACGGATCTTAGTGTCCTTTCCGAACATCTCTTGAGCAAAAAGCAGCAGGGCTTGTTTCAGATCGGTGAATGATACGTTACGGTCTATAAACAATGCTTCTACCTGGTGGAAAAATGCATGCGCACGATAGCTGATTGCTTCGTTACGGTATACACGTCCCGGACAAAGCACACGAATAGGCGGTTTGGTAGTTTCCATCACGCGACTTTGCACGCTGGATGTGTGGGTACGCAGGATGATGTTGTGTGATACGTTCTCTGCATTGTTTTCGATGAAGAAAGTATCCTGCATATCGCGTGCGGGATGATCTTCGGCAAAGTTCATGGCAGAGAATACGTGCCAGTCATCTTCCACTTCCGGACCGTCGGCGATGTTGAAACCCATACGGGCAAAAATATCGATAATTTCGTTTTTAACGATGCTGAGCGGATGACGTGTTCCCAATTTTACGGGATAGGCCGAACGGGTGAGGTCGAGATCATCACAACCGTTGTCCTGGCTTTCAAACTGCTCTTTCAGGGTGCTGATCTTTTCCTGCGCTTTGTTTTTGAGCTCGTTCAGACGCATACCTACTTCTTTTTTGAGTTCGGCAGGTACGTTGCGGAAGTCGGCCATCAGTTCATTGATGGCTCCTTTCTTGCTGAGGTATTTGATGCGTAGTGCTTCCAGTTCCTCGGCATTAGCGGCTTTCAGTGCTTCTACTTCTTGCAGAAGCTCATTGATTTTAGCTATCATATCGTTGTTGTTATTTATTCCTTAAATGCATAAAACGGTGCAAAGATACAATTTTATCGTTGTTCTACCTTCAATCACTGCATATTATTTTTAATTAACCCGAACCGCCTCCTCTGAATGTTTGCGTATCTTTGCGCCTGACCTCAAAGAACGGAAAAATCCGTCCCATGGGATGAAAATATTCGTCTCGTGGAACGGATTTATTTGTCCCACGAGATGAATTATTTTGTCTCGTGGGATGGATTTATTTATCTCGTGGGATGGATTTGAGAGCCTTGGCTATTGTACAACACTCCATTCAAAAACCACTCCGTTGGTTCGTGTGGTATTTGAACCGGGCCAGTCTGCCGAATAGGGCTCACCGGTAAGTATATCTATACCTATATAGCGATTGGTCTTGAGTGACAGCAACATACACTGATTGCGAAGCATATCCTGCCACATGAATAGGCTGGCATCGCTTTCCTTGTCCGTTAGACGTACATCCCCTGAAAGGCCTTCACCTGTAACGGTCAGGAAGCCGCTTCCATCCATTGCTTCTAAAGCTACACGACCTTTTCCGCGGTCATGAATTCTGAATTGGCTGCCTTTCGGATCGTATTCATTGCTATTGACATCTGCACTGCGCAATATGCGGCGGGAGTTTGTCCATGTAAAAGTATTATTCGCTAAATTCTTGAGAGTAATCACTTTCCCGATAGGAAGATTGGTGGACCGGTCGGCAAGCGGCTCCTCGATTTTGAAGTTGTCGAATTCGGCATATCCTCCATCTTTTCCCTCTGTGTTGTAGGCAAACAAGGCAAATCTCACTCCCTGGAAAGTTTTCATTTGATAGCCTAAACGTAAATTAGTTCCCATTGCCTTGAAGTTTGTGCCATCAGTGCTGTAACTCAGTTTTGCCAAATCATTATCGAAATCTCCTTCGGCGCGGAAATATACCTTTTCTGTTGAAATGGGCTCATCGATTTTTATGTTCTTAACCAAGTCGTAAAAGCGGATAATATCTCCCTTTCCGGTGCGTAAAACTCCGACCCAATAATAGGGAACATTCAGTAAAGCCAATCCGGCTACATCACCTTTTTTCAGTGATTTTGTGTTCAGTTCCACAATTGCATTTGATTCAGGTCCGACAGCCCGTTGTGTTAATGAATTTTTGGCATGCATAAAACTCTTTGCCGGCATTGTGTGCAAACGTAATGTTCCGTTTTTTAACGTCCACTTTTTTTCTACGGGGTAGTGGTTCCATTGCCAAATGGGTTTCAGCTCCTTTCCGGAGAAATCATCATTACGCTCGTAAGTAGTATGGGGCGTTGTTTCAATCCCTACATTCGGTTTGAACCATGTGCGGGGCGAACGTCCCAGATTATTCTCTATCCCGAAAAACGGCCAACCGTTTTTCCATGTTATCGGAGAAAGGAAAGTCAAACGTCCGACGGATTTAACGTCCATCATCGAAACGCCCCACCATTCACCATTTGGCAAGTCCACAATTCCGCCTTGATGTAGTGGTACGGCATAGTAAGCGTCCGGATTCGGGGCGGTGAATGTTATTTTGTCTCCTTCATTGGGAATATCGGACCAAAAACCAAACTCGTTCGACCACCATCCGCGTTGTGTGCCCATTGTTTCGCGGTTACTGATAACGGCTGTTTCGTAAGGGCCTTCCGGCTTGTCGGCGCGAGCACATTGCATGCGGCCTACGGGCGCGTAGTCTGCACTGATGATATAGTATTTCCCGTTTATCTTGTAGAAATGATGTCCTTCTCCCATAGCGTTGCCTTTAGGGATAATAACCTTCTCACTCCCTTCCACATAGCCGCTGAAATCGGGCTTAAGCTGAATCAGCCGTACCTCGTCGTAACCATGTACGGCATATATTTTGTCGTCATCGTCAAACAGTATTCCCAAATCGTAAATTCTGCCACCCATGTTTTTATGTATCCAGGGACCGGCAGGGTCTTTGGCGGAAAACACTTGTAAACCATGGTCGTTTACATTGACGAATACATAGAAAGTACCTTTGTGATAGCGAATGGCAGGAGCCCATATTCCGTTTCCGTAGATACCTTTGTCGCCTTCCAAGTGGAAGTCCGGTCCTAAATCAAGTCTGTCAAAGATGTACGTCACAAACTCCCAATTGACCAAATCTTTGGAACGTAACAGCGGTAGTCCCGGCATGGCATGCATGGAACTGGCCACCATGTAAAAGTCTGTTCCCACGCGTATCAGGTCTGGGTCAGTGAACTCGTCGTAGAATAGAGGGTTGGTGAAGGTTCCGTTACCGTTGTCGGCTGTCCACGATTGGGCCTGTAACTGGCAGAATGACAGCAATCCGAGTATAATAGAAAATAGATGTTTCATGATAGTTGATAGATTAATTTAAGAGTTTACTTAGAAAACATCCAATAGTCAAAATACATGATTCTGCCGGGCTTTTCTCCTTTGAAGATGAAATACAGGTCGTGCACTCCTGTGACTTTAGCTGTTTCGGTGCTCACCAATGCCCATCTGTCATCGCCTCCGGTCAGCGGCACTCTTGCCGTTCCCAACAGTTGTCCTTGCGGACTGTCGAGTCGGATTTCCATGGTCACGCCGCCATTGTGTGTGGTTCCTACTCTCGCCGTAAATTTACTGGGGCCGTAATCGCGGAAATTGACGTTTTTAACTTTGGTATATGCATTGTTGTGCATGGCATTGACAAATACTCCTACCTCTGTATTCTGTGCAGCTTTTACCCCTTCGGAAAATGCAATGGTTTCTGCTTCTGTCTTTCGGTACGGATTTAGGGTGGTGAGCCCTTGCTGGATGCCTTCTGTCATTTTCAGAGGTTTGATGGAACCGTTTTTGTTGAATTCTACCTGCTCTACACATACTGAGCGTGTGAAACCGGAACCTCCGGGAAGCGCTCCGCTGTGATAGAATAAATATGTATTTCCTTTATAGTCCACAATTCCGGGGTGGTTGGTGAAACTTCTCCCTTCCGTAGGCATAAGCACTCCACCGTATTTCCAGGGACCGAGAGGGCTTTTGCTGGTTGAATAGCCAAGATGCTCGGAAATAGGGCCGCCTGCCCACAGTAAATAATAAAGGTCATTGCGTTTATACAGCCAAGGTCCCTCTTCATATAATGTCGGTCGTTCTTTTACGTTGCCTTCCCGTTTGCCAAATGCTTCTTCCGTCATTGGAACGCGTACGATATCTCCTTCATAAGAGATCATATCTTCATTCAACTTTACGTAATAGCAGAATGGATTTCCCCAGTAAAGATATGCCTGTCCATCATCATCAATGAATACGGTAGGGTCAATATCTCCTTTCTTACTTTGCACTAACGGCTTTCCCAATGGGTCGATAAAAGGTCCGTAAGGACTGTCGGATACTGCTACGCCAATTGCAGCGCTATTGGTTGCGCGTGATGTTACGGGTACGTACGCATAGAATTTCCCATCTCTTTCCACACATTGCATGGCCCAAGCGTCTCCTTTTGCCCAACTGAACGTCTTGTAGGAGAGTACAGCGCCATGATCGGTCCAGTTCACCATGTCGGTAGTGGTGTATAGTTTCCAGTCGTTCATAACAAACCAGGTGGATGCATCTTCATCGTGACTGGTATAGAGATAAAGTACGTCGTTGTGTACCAGCGGTGCCGGGTCGGCAGTGTACATGGTCTGCACAATAGGATTTTGTGCCATTGCCGGAAGAGAGCATATCCCTAGGCAAATACTTAGAAAAAGGTTCTTACTCATAAGTTGCTGTTTTTTGTTTGATTTATTTAAACATCCAATAATCGAAGTTGAAAAGTTCGTGAGGAGTTCTGCCTTTAAAAATAAGATATAAATCGTGGACTCCTTTAGTTGTTTTCACGTTGGTAGAATGTTGCTCCCAATTATTCCATTCTCCGGTATAGGGGATTTTTAAGCTTCCGATTACATCTCCTTCAAGTGAATCGATTCTTAGTTCTATCTCTCCACCATGGTACCTGCTGGATGCAGAAGCTGTAAATTGGGAGGCGCCTTTGGAGCCGAAGTCTACATCACGCACTTTGATGTAGTCGGTGTTGTGGATAGAGGTTATATACACACCTGTTTCTTTATCGGTAGCTGAAACGACTCCTTGTGCCCATGCTATGGTTTCGGCCTCTGTCCGTTTGTAAGGATTGAGTGTGCCTACTCCTTTTTTAATGCCTTCATCGGTCATGTGCAGTTGTGGTATGGTTCCGTCCGGATTGTATGTAAATTGCTCCACGCATACCGATCTGCAATAGCTGTGTCCTTCGGGTAGCGCGTCATTATGGTAAAAGAAGTAAGAATTGCCTTTATAGTCTATTATGCCGGGATGGTTGGTATTACTTCCTTTCTCTAATGGCATTACCACTCCTTCGGCTTTCCAAGGGCCTTCTGCTGTTTGTCCCGTAGAATAATGTATAGACTCCGGAAATTCGGCGGCATAAATCATATAATATAAGTTGTTTCGCTTATATACCCAGGGAGCTTCTGTGAACTTTCCGAAAAAGGCTGTTTTATCTTTGATGTCGAGTGCTGTTATCGGGCCGTTCAGGGATATCATGTCTTTATTCAGCTTGGCTTGATAGCAAACTCCGTTACCCCAATATAAGTATGCCTGTTTGTTGCTGTCGATAAAGACCGTCGGATCAAGATCGTCCCAAGAGTGTTTGGCGGCGGTAGTCATATTGTTGGTTACCAAAGCTTTTCCTAATGCGTCTTTAAAAGGACCGTAGGGACTTTCGGCAACAGCTACACCAATTGATGAACCCGGACTGAATTTATTTTGTGAGGATATATACCAGTAGAATTTGCCGTCCCGTTCTATGCATTGTGCGGCACTGGCATCTCCGGCCGACCATTTGAAATCACTTGTCCTTAGTGGTGCTCCACAGTCTGTCCAGTTCACCATGTCGGTTGTGGTGTACAGACGGTATTCTCTCATCAGATATGCATTGTGAGGAGCATCTTTCTCATCGCATCCTACATAAAGAAATAATGTGTCATTATGTACCATGGGGGCAGGATCGGCTGTGTATTTGGTTTGGATGATCGGGTTTTGGGCTGCTGCCAAGAATGGAACTAATCCTAAAAATAGAGCTAATTTCTTTTTCATGATATAATATATTTATTGAACGATTTTGATTTCTTTTCCTTTCGTGACTCCTGCTTCATTGAAACTGTCAATTGTAAAATAGTAGGTCTGGTCTGCGTTCAGAATGTTTATAGAGACTTTATTAGTTTGATATACCAGATAATTATGATATAACTTGTCCTTATCTGTACCGAATCGGATGTTGTATCCGGTAGCATCGTTCACTTCATTCCAGGTCAATTCTATTGTTCTGCGATTGTCGTTGCTTCTGACCAGCTGTGTGAATTGGGCGACAGCCGGAAGCGGTTTGTCTACTTTTCCAAATACTCTTAATCCGGAAATCGAAAATTTGCCGGAGGGGAAATAGATATTGGTTATACGGACATATCTGGCGTTAACCGGTTTGTCCAATTGGATATAGTCATTAGGAGCTTCTGCCTTGTTCTCCGATTTGTCTACTGTCATATTCCACGTAATGCCGTCTTGGGAGTCTTCTATTCTGTATTGATAAAAGGTGGAATCTACTTTTCCGGATATCATAGCATCTTGATCGGCGAAATTAATTTGAATGGCATATATTTTGGAATTCTGTCCCAAATCAACCGTCATGAATTCTCCTTTATCAGCGGTTTTCGCACTCCACCATGTCCTTATATCTTCATTTACGGCATTTGCTGCGGGATATCCTTCCAGTGTAGATGATGTTTCCACTTCTTTTTTATATGATAAGAGCATCCATTCAGGGAATAAGTCTTGCGGAGAGGATACTTTCTTGTCTGGAACAATCATCGGATAGTCCCCCCATGCGGTGTATGCATAAGCATCGCCGTCCTTATCAAAAAAGACAGGGTATAATGAAACTCGTCTTTCGAACATGTGTCTCTTGGAGATGGTAGATGTACCGATGTTCCAATAGTTCCCATGTATGTCCTGAAATGTGCTTCCATGCCCGATTCCATTGACAAAACCCTCAGGCTTATAGGAGAAAGGATTGTGTCGGAGTAAGGTAAACGGGCCTAATGGGTGCTCTGATACATAAACTCCGTTGCTGTAACTTTTAAATTCCGTACCGGGTACTGCATATTGGAGATAGTATTTTCCTTTGTATTTGTTCATCCATGCTCCTTCAAGCCAGCTGGTGTGTTTATAATTGGTATTATAATCTCCGGATACTTCCCAACCGTATTTTTCGGCATTACTGTAGAATAGGGAAGTGGCTTCTCCTTTGGGCATAAAGGAGTTCTTGTCCAGTTCCATTCCCATCATAGGAGTAGCTGCACCGGAACCGTAGTATAGATAAACCTTATCATTATCCGAGTCGTAAAATAACATTGGATCCGCCAAGATATAAGGGAACTGGTCGGTTACCAATTCCCACTTCCCCGATTTAGGATCGCGGCTTTTATATATTTTGTTGGTTGCTATGGATGCTGTGAAATAGATCTCTCCATTCATTTCCATGACGGTAGGGGCATATTTCTCAATAGGAAGATCGTCAGTAGTTATTAGGTTCCAGTGTATGAGGTCTGTTGAATGAAAGTAACCACCGGATTTAGACAAGAATAGGTAATATTCATCTTTGAATTTTATCATACTTGGATCTGCGGCTTCACGCCAGGAAGGTGAATCTAGCGAGAAACGATAACTTAAATTGACGGGATTGCAAATCGTTTTAAAACAGTTATTCGTTTTTTCGCATGCTGTTAAAAGAACGGAAAATAATAGAAGAATGTAGTACTTGTTCATTGCTTTCATTTTAGTTTTTCATAATGTTGATGATCTAAAAAGTTCTGTCTGCAAATGTAGGGTAGGAATAGAAAACAGACTTCCCTTTTCAGATATTTTATTTTGCAATTCAGGTAAGAAAGGCCTCTATAAGGAGGTTTGGATGGGGTATGACAATTTTCTTATATCTCGGTAGGTGTTTTCCCAAAGTGCTTTTTAAAAGCACGACTGAAGATGCTGAGACTGGAAAAACCGGAAAGTTCACTGACCTCGGTTACTGTATACTGGCCGGATTGCAGAAGTTTGAGTGCATGGTTCATGCGTACCGTTTTGATAAAGTCGGATGGCGATTGATCTGTCAATGCTTTGATTCTTTTGTATAAGAGTGAGGAACTGACGTTCATTGCGGCAGCAAATTCTTCTTTTCCAAATTCATAGTTGGCGATGTTTTCATTAATGACAGCTATCGCCTTGTTTACAAAGGGATCGTTCGGCTTACTTTTAGGTTTGCTTTGGAGTATGGATTTTTCTTTGCAAGAACCTGATTCGCTTTGTTGCATTTCTTCTTGCATCAGTATTTGGGCTGCATCAGCAATAAGCCTGTCATTGGTACTTTTTCGTTTTAGGCGGTTCGAGTAACTTTTGAAGGCGTAAATAATATAACTGACGATACATAGGCTTATAAGAGTTGCAAACCACCAGGTATTCCAAAAGGGAGGTGTAATATGTATATTCAGGCTACGCTCATCTATGATTTGTGATAGCGAACCGTCATACATTCTAATATGCAGTTTGAAGTCTCCACCGGGAAGATTGGTATAGTTGATAAAATGAAGTTCCGAGGGGCGACTCCAGTCTGTATCCAATCCTTCTAATAGCCATGAGAATTTCATGTTTCTGGCAGAACCTCCTGTTGGTAAGAGTTCTAACATGAAATTGTTTTGAGTATAGTTCAGTGATAGTGTCTTTTGTTGATTGACGGGAATATTTTTCAATAAATGGGGAATCGTACGTATGGAACGGCCGCTTACAGTGATATTTTGGAAAAAAATGTTTCCTTGGGGACGAGTTTCATGAATCAGTTCCGGGGCAAACATGATTGCACCGTTATTGGTTCCCCAAATCAGTTTGCCATTCTTCAGCTTTGTACAGGAGTTGACGCAGAAAGTTGTGTTTGAAAGTGAGTAGACGGAAGTATACGACCGGATTGCATTGTTCAATATGTTGAGCCTACATAAACCATTTTCCGTACCGATCCATAAGAAACCGTTATCCAATAAGATGCTGTTTACATAGTTGGATGTCAGTCCCGATTCTGTGGTGAGCCGTTCTGTTTGTCGTTTATCATAATCATATTTTATCAGTCCGTCTCTACAAGTCGCAACCCATATCGTATTGTTGTTTATTACTATATCTTGTGCCAAACTGCCTTCAACTAAGGTCTCTATCGTTCCATGATTTTTATCCAGCAAAAATAAACCGCGTGAGGTTGTGAGCAATAATTTTCCCGCAGAGAGTTCGGCAAATGAGCTGACTGGTTGGATTGGGTATTCCCGGAAACAATTTTCTTTTATCCGATAGCAGGATAGATTTTGGTTGCCGCCAATCCACACATCTCCTTCTTCATCCACAAAACAGTCAAAGATAAAATCTCCTGAAAAGCCGGGAGTATGAGTTTTAGAAGAATAGTGTTGAAGTGTTTGTCCGGTTTTTCTATCCAGCAGGTAGACGCCGGAAGAATAACTGCCCGCCCAAATACGCCCTTGACTATCTTCGCATAAAGTCAAAAAGACCTTTGCTTGCTCTGATTTGTTCTGATAGTAATGATTCCACTTATTGGATACCGGATTCCATCGGCTTAGACCGTTGTTTGTAGCAAACCATATATGCCCTTCATGATCTTCCATAATCTTGTTGACATAGTTGTTTCCTAAAGAGTTCGGGTTATTAATCTGATATGCAATGGGGGTAATCTGTGAGTTTACGTTTTCAAAAAAAGATAATTTACCGGTGTATGTAGCTACCCAGTTTCGGGATTTATCACAGAAAATGTCGTATACTCCATCACCTCGAAGTGAAAAGGGGTTATTTAGGTCTTCTTTATAAATATTGAGAAGCTTATCTCCTTTTTCGCTGATATTCCATATTCCTTGACCATCAATACCAATCAAAAGAGTATTGTTGATATCTTTTTTTATGGCAAGAATTGGTTGTTTGGGAAAGCCCTTTAGTGGTATGGATGATAGTGTTTTTTTAATTATATCATAATAAAAAAGTCCGGCGGCTCCGGTACCGATCCATAGACGGTTTAGTTGTTCGTCATAGTATAGGCTGGCTATCTGGCGGAAATCTTTTGTATCGTTGGGGTAGATAAGGCGACTTTTTGATGTTGATATATCCAGCAATGAGATACCTGTTGATGTTATATAAAACAAATGATTTTTATCATAGAAGGTGAGATGCTTTATCTCTTCTTCCGTTTGTGTGATTTTTGTTAGTATATTGTTTTCGTATTTGAACAGACCTGTTGAAGAGGCAATCCAAAGGTTACTTTTTTTATCTGTAACAATGGTTCCTATGGTGATGTGACTGTTGCCGGTTTCTTCCCGTAGGTCTGTCAGAAAAAGGAAACGGTCAGTGACTTCATCGTAATGAAATATCTGACTATTATTGGTGTATGAGAATAGTTGTGAATTGCCGTAAGTCAACTTTACGAATACAAAATCAGTGGTTTTGCAAGGCAGTTCATAATTGCGGCAATCGCCTTCGGTAACTCTCAAAACTCCTGTTTTAGTAGAAGCCCAAATAAAACCATATTGATCTTTACAGACAGAAAATGCTTCTCCTGATGTTATGCCATAAATATCACTGATGTTGTAAAACTTGACATTGGCTGAGAAAGAATTCAAACTTATGAAAAGTAAGATGAATGTCAGTAGACTGATTTGGGCCTTTAATATAGTTCGAATCTTTTCCATGAGGAAACTTTCATTTAATAAAGCAAATGGATCGTATTAAGTTTGAACCGATCATTTTGATATTGTTTGTGTTGAAATGTTGTTGATTATCAGTTTACTATGTTTGATAAAACAGCGAGCTTTGATACTATTTACACAACAAAGATATTGATTTATAAGTTACTATGCAATATGCCAGTGGATGTTTTGCTATATTAATCCGAATAGTTATTTAAAAAGCTGTCAGATATGCATAAGAAACGATTAGAACAGGTATCCCCGATTTTGGAAAGTTCCGGAGTTCTCAAACAGGAGAGTCGTATGGCATCAATTTGTTAAAAAAGCAAGTCATCTCCAAAATTCAACGTTCTGTTTATCGTAAAAATCCCCCGTCAATTTTCTGGATTTTTATTAAACTGGCTTGGACTTACATTGTAATATTTCTTAAATACCTCACGAAAGTATTTAGCGTCCGAAAATCCAATCATGTCAGCAATCTCCGTTATTGTATATTCACCTTGTTTCAGTAGTTTTGCAGCATGTTGCAAACGTATCATCCGGATGTAATCAGCCGGAGCATAGCCGGTCAATGCCTTTAATTTATTGAAAAAACTTGTACGGCTCATGTGGTGCTGACTACTGAGTATATCTACATTGAAGTCCGAGTTTCCCATGTTGTTCTCTATACATTCCTTGACAGAGGCTATGAATTTCCAATCTAAAGTATTGGTGCAATTAGTCGGAAGGCTCTGCTCTTTGTCTTCGATGCTGTTATAAACCAGACGGAGCAGAGCACGATTTGCAAGTATATTCTTAACCGTTGCCTTGAGTATTCCCACACTGAAAGGTTTGATGATGTAGGCGTCTGCTCCGGTTTTCAATCCTTCGAGCATGTTTTTCTCATCACCCAGTGCGGTCAGTAAAAGGACCGGAATATGAGACATCTCAAGATTTCCTTTTATAATTGAGCAGAGTTCATCTCCGGTCATTTCGGGCATCATTATGTCGGATATGACGAGATCCGGATTAAATTCCCGTATTATGATCAATGCCTCTTTTCCATTGGGGCAGGACTGGATATTATATCCTGCTTTAAACATATCAACAAGATAATTGCGTAAATCATCATTGTCCTCTACTATCAGGATACGTTGTAAAGAACTGCTTTCTTGAGATATTTCCATGAATGGTGCTTCTGAAGTATCTTTACTTATGATAGTCTCCGGATGTTCATCCAAAGTCTTAGGAGAAATAAATTTTGCTTTATGGAGATGACTGTTTCCTTTCGGGAAAGTAATTTGTACACATGTACCTTGATGTTCAGTACTCTGAATTTGAATCCTACCTTTATGTAATTTGACCAGTTTGTATACCAGCATCAGTCCGATTCCACTGCCTGTTACTTTTAGGTTAATGACATTACTTCCTCGAAAATAATTCTTGAACAATTTTTTTTGTTCACATGAGGGAATACCGATTCCGGTATCTCTCACTTCGATACTCCAAGAATTTCCTTCTTCGCAGGCATAAATGTGTACGCTACCGCCTTCAGGGGTATATTTCAATGCATTTGACAGGATATTCTTTAGAATAGATCCCATCTTGTCACTGTCAAACCACACATTTAGATAGTCAAAATTGCTTTCATAAACAAACCTGACATGTTTCATCTCGGCATATTTGCGGAAAGTGGCGCAAACATTGTTCATGTAGGAGTTCAGTTCATATTCGGAAACATAAAGTGTGGAAGAGTAGATATCTATTCGTTCGAAATTTATCAGGTTGGTCGTCAGTTGGAGCAATGCATTTACATTTTTGAGAGCTATATTTATATGCGGTAATGCCTGCTCTGTTACCATATGGTTTTCTATAACTTCTTCCAGTGGAGCCTTTATTAATGTGAGCGGTGTGCGTATGTCGTGGGCTGTATTAATGAAAAAGCGTGTTTTTTCATCCGAAACCTTCTTTTGCTTGTGTAACATGATGATACGGAATATGATACTCGTGACCAGTACCAGCAAGAGCACGTATCCTGCCATAGCCCATATACTGGCCCATGCTGGAGGCGTTATGATAATCTGAATATTTCTTGTCTCATAAGTCTTATATTTTTCTTCATTGGATATGGCGCGAATCTGTAACGTATAATTGCCGGGAGGCAGATTTCTTACAATAATCCTGTTGTCTTGGCTAGGACGGCTCCATTCTTTATGAAAGCCGTCAATTTTCCATGAATACAGAATGTTGGAAGGGTAATCATAATTAATGGAGGCTACGTCAAGGGAAAAGGAGTTTTGTCCGTAGGTCAGTTTTAGCCGGTCAGTTTCGTCAATATCCTTTTCCAGCGGAGAACCGTCATCACCCGGATATACGGGATGATAGGCTATCATGAAATCGCGCAGTAACAAACGCGAGTAATGCGGTTCTGGTATCTCTATGTCTGTTGGAAACCTGACTGCACCGTCATTGCCACCAAAAACAAGTGCGTTTTTACTGTAGGTGGTAGCAGAGCCGGCATTAAAATTGACGCTCATCAAGCCTTGTTCCCTTGTCCAATTGCGGAAAGAGTGTGCTTTGGGTGAGTAAATGGTGATTCCGTTTTCTGTACCCATGAGCAAACTCCCGTTTTGGCGCGGAAGAATTGTATAGATATTGTCGGAAATCAGTGCACAGTTTTCTGTACGATATTGGTGGATAAACTTCTTTTTATTGATGTCATATACAAGCAGTCCGGCTCCACGAGTGCCGATATATAAGATACCGTCGTCTCTTTGGTACAATGCGCATATATAAGGAGATTCAATAGGCAAGTCAACGTATTGATAAATTCCCGATTCCTTGTCAAGCTGGTAGAGTCCCATTCTTGTCCCAATCCACATTTGCCGGGTGTCTTTTTCCTGAATAGTGGTAATAGAAGTTACTCCTGGATATAAACGTACACTTTTGTTCTCAAGATTGATGCGCTTCAAATGGTAATATCCACCGGACCAAATATCACTGTTCGAATCTTTTTTGATGTCATATATATATTGGTCAGGACGTACCCCTGCAATAGTGGTAGGAGATAGATAGCTTATGTTAAATCCTTTCTTCTTTTCTATTCTACATATATCTGACGTAAAACCACCGGCCCATATGACACCGGGAGAAACTTCACAGAGTGTTAAGAAGATATGATTCTTATCATCTGGTATCGGGTCAAAGGAACTGAAGAAGGAATGCCATTCTTTGGTGTCCGTCTGATAAAGGCTGATACCATTACTGGTTGCAAACCAGAGGTCACCATCACTGTCCTCCATTACATCATGAACTTGATCGTTCGCCAGTGAATGGTTGTTTCCGAGAGAATGTCTTATCAGGTCGTAACTCCTATAACGGTTGTTGCGAATTGTAATACCGGTAGGATAATTGGCAAGCCAGATGCGTTCCTCTTCATCCACATAAATGTCATTGATATTGTTTCCGTTCATTCCGTTATAACTGCTATAATCAGCTGTTATATAGGGTTCACTCATATATGTGTCCATATCTAATTTGTATACACCTTTCCCGCCAGTGGCTACTAGAAGTTCATGAGGGTTCAATGCTACGATTTGGTTTACCTCTACATTATTGGGTGATTGGCAGGGGATGACTTTTCCTGTTTTCCCCATATCATATACAAGTATTCCTTCTTTATAGTTCCCTATAAATAGTTGTTTTGAAACGGCATGGTAATAGAGTTCATGTATTGGTGTATCAATACTTTTCACAGCTTCGTCAGCTACCTGCTTTAGCGCAGTCTTTTCTGCCCGGACGCAAAACAGCCCGCTTCCTGTACCGATAAAGAAATGGTTGTCGTCTGTCTGTTCAATGGTGGTTATTTCACCGTTGACCGGCGTCGGTATATGTAGAGTCGTTCCGGTATGAATATCATACCATGTAATGCTATCTTTACAGCATAGCCAGATTCTATCATTCTTATCCAAATATGCGTGGTTCAGGAATGCTTGCGACTTATTTCTGATCAGTTCCGGATGTGCGTAAACTAGTTTAAATTTATCATGCTGCGAATCATATTTGAAAATACGACCTTTTTGACCGATTATCCATAATACATTTCCAGTGTCCATATAGAGCCAATTCAAGGCAATTCTCGAATCCAGTTTCATACTGTCATCTGAAAAATTGTAGTGTTTAATATGTTTTCCATCATAACGGTCTACTCCTTCTTGGGTCAGAAACCACATATATCCTCGCTGGTCTTTCTGGATATGATATATTTTCTGATTGTTTAGACCATCTTCCAAGCCTATATACTTATAAACATGCCCCTTACTTACAGTACCACTAATAAGGAAAATAACAAGAAGTAAAATCCGTTCGGTATTCAAAAGCGTTTTCATATATAATTCGATATGTACCGCAAAATTATAAAATGTTGATTAAAATACCATTAAATAGATAAATAATCATGTATACTAATGTTTCGTCAAGGGGGTGTCCGTTCGTCTTCTAAATTTCACAAGGCCAAAGCATGGCGCATCCAAATATGCACCTTTTGTTACGCGGTTAATGCTGTTTTTTGAATTGATTTCTGTAACTGCTTTCATTGGTATATTTCGATATATGGTTGTATTTTATTACAAAAATGTTGAATAGCCCTTTGGATACGAATAGCGGCACAGTATCTCCTTCGTGTAGCTGTGCATATCTTTTCTGTTCTATTTGAAGTTCTTTTATATGTTCATTGCCTAACTTTACTTTCATATAATACACATTGTATGCTTCTCCTTGTGTATAACGATTTCTCCCTATGCGACGTGACTTGTGATGCACTTTTTTATATTTCTCCTCTACAATAGTCTTTCTTATACTTCCTTCTTCATCGTTGGCGAAAGTGTAATTGCAAATGTAAAACAACGACAAGCTGATGATACATGTACAGAAAAAGTGACATAGGGCGTTCGGGAGAAATTGCGCTGAGCCTGTTATCCATATCCATATTTTTGCTTTATAAAAGAAAATACCTGAAAGCAGGGACAATACAGAAAGGTACATTATTGGCGTAATGGGGTGGATAAGTGTATATTGCGATAGTGAATAAGCTCCTGTGGCTAGACATATAAGGAGAATGATGAGCGTAATGATAAAAATAATACGTCGGCTTTTTTTTATTTTCATGATTATATTCAAATTCTTATAATTTGCTACTTTTGCAATAGCAAAAATATAAAATTATAAATTATATGAAAAAAGTGGTTTTTAAAATTTTCGTGGTAATGATATTTTTTATCATTGTCACCCCGACCTATGCACAGTTCAACATAAAGAAAGCTATAGGTGGAGCTGCAAAAGCCGTAAAAGCGTTTACTCTTACGGATGAACAGATGGCTGAGTACGTCAAGGAGTCTGTGGACTGGATGGATGAGCATAATCCTGTGTTGCCCGAAGATAATCCTTACGTGCAGCGCCTCAGGAAACTTACTGTAGGTATTACTGATGCCGATGGTATTCCTTTGAATTTCAAAGTATATCATGTAACTGATATCAATGCTTTTGCGTGTCCTGACGGAAGTGTACGTGTATTTTCTTCACTTATGGATATCATGAATGATGATGAGTTGCTTGGCATTATCGGTCACGAAATCGGGCATGTACTCAAACGTCATTCTAAAAACGCTTTCAAAAACGAACTTCTCACAGGGGCCCTCAAAGATGTGGTGGCATCTACCAGCGGTAAGGTGGCAGCCCTTACCGAATCTCAACTTGGTTCTTTGGGACAATCGCTTATGAATGCAAAGTTCTCACAGCAACAAGAGAATGAGGCGGATGACTGTGGATATGACTTTCTTGTAGCACAAGGAAGGAATCCGTGGGGTATCGTCATGTCTTTTGAAAAGCTAATGAACCTTGAAGGCGATTCCGGCAGTAAACAAAGTTACATTCAAAAGATGTTTTCCTCGCATCCGGAGACACAAAAGCGTATCAAGCACATGCAGAAACGTTGCGAAGAAGACGGTATTGTACGCCCTGCTGCCTAAATGATGAAAGAGAATAATGCTATAACTTTTTCTCCGGTATAGTATCTGTGTCTTTCGGGTGATGTATATCAGTGGAGAATCTGATTAATTTGTTTGCCAAACATGGAAAACTAGAATGTCGTATTTAGCGTGCGTTCGTATTACTGGATAAACTACAATTAAAGGGCTGTCATAAAGACAGCCCTTTAATTGTAGAGAGTTTTTATAACATTTTGTGTGATCCGAGTATAATCAGCATTGTGTATCCCAGTATCAGTCCGACAATTCCCATGATTATTCCTACCTTTTCCATGTCTTTCTGCTGTATCATGCCCGTAGCATGTGCCAATGCGTTGGGAGGGGTACTGATGGGTAATATCATAGCCAGTGACGAGCCTATTGCCACACCTATCAGTAATGTCTCTACACCGCCTAATGCGGACAGATTTTCACGCATGCTGCTACCGGCTATGGCCAGAATTGGAACAAGCAGTGCGGCAGTAGCCGTATGTGAAATAAAGTTTGCCATTGTATAACAAATCAGTCCGGAGCCGATAATCATCAATACGGGTGGCCATGTATTGAACGGAATGGATTCGATCATATGTTTGGCTAGTCCGGTTTCCTGTAAAGCTACTCCCAATGCGAATCCACCGGCAACCATCCATAGAACACTCCAGCTGATTTCTTCCAGATCTCTTTTGGTGATGACTCCTGTTATGCAGAATACAGCTACCGGAATCATAGCCACTACATTCGAGTTTACTCCTGTAAACTTGTCAAACATCCATAACAGTACTGTGATTGCAAAAGTGATATATACTACAATTGACCGCCAATCTCTCTTCGCTTCACCTTCAATTTGCAGCTCAATGCTTTTCTGTTTGAAAGGGAATAGTTTCAGTAGGATGAACCAGGCAATGAACAGCACAATCATTGTATAGGGCAGCATAAATCCCATCCACTCCCCAAAACCGATATTCAGGTTCAACCCTTCCGGATCATTCAGATATTTCAAAGCGATGGCATTGGGTGGCGTACCTATGGGAGTTCCCATCCCCCCTATATTGGCTGCAACCGGAATTGCCATAGCCAACCCTGTTTTCCCCTTTCCGTCTGCCGGAAGCACCTTTAATACAGGAGTTAGGAAAGTAAGCATCATGGCGGCTGTAGCTGTATTGCTGAGGAACATTGAAAATACCGCTGTGACAAGAATAAATCCCAGCAGTACATAACGGGACTGGGTTCCGAAAGGTTTCAGCATGACACGAGCCAGTAATACATCCAAATTACTCTTAGTCGCAGCAATAGCGAGTATAAACCCACCTATGAACAGCATGATAATGGGATCGGCAAAACAATGCATGATGGATTTATATTTTACCGTTTGTCCCAGTTCTTCTGTCGGAATTCCTTGTACAAACAGCCACAAACTGCTGTCTGAAACGGTAAGTAGGAGCAGTACTACAATCAAGACTGACGTGGTCCATGCGGGGACAGCTTCGAAAACCCACATCAGTGTGGCAAAAATGAAAATAGAAATCAGCCTCTGTTCAATAATAGTCAGATTACTTATGCCAAATGCTTCAGTTGGAAGCAACCATAGGGTAAGGGATATGGTGATTGCTATAACCAGCTTTATACATCGGGCTACAGCTTGGCTCTCTGCCAACCGTTTGGCTTTTTTTAAATCTTGATAAGCCTCCACCAATGGAAAGCCTCTAAAAATTTTATACATAGTATTAGATTATGATTAAGATGAATACTAAAATGTCCGCAAAGATAATATTTTATTTCATAGGCTGGTCAGGTCGATTATGAAGTTTTTTCTTGTATTCTTTGGGGAAGTGTTTGTCACACCTTAATTTATATAAGGTTATATTGGCAGCATAGTGTATCATGAATCATAGATTCAAGTTTGCCATGGCTCTTACAAAAGAAATGACCTTTGCCCCTTTTGACAGGGGCGAAGTCTTTTATTTTATTCATTCTTTTTAAGCACCATTCCTGGAGTAATATATGGTTTCTGGAAGTATTATTCAGGATTTCATATTACGTAGCGAAGCTGAGTGAACATTGTGTACAAGATTATTTCGGTCGGCTGGATTTCAGGATCTTAACCTGTAAGATTGAATGCTCTGCTTTATACAGTTCGCATAACTTCACCAGGCCAGAATGAAAATCTCAGCCCCTATCCAAACAGCAAGGGTATGTTACTTGTTGAAGGATGTTGACATTATGCAACTTGAACTATGTACTCTTATTGTTTACTGTTAATAATTGGGTAATTGATGCAATACCGAATGAAAATATCCGGAATACCGAAAATATTTTCACAGTGTTATCGTATAGATTATTCCCTCAAGAAATTTTCCTGATGCAGGTTTTATTAGATATTTGCGGGGAAGCAGCTGTCCAATGAAAGCAACTTCCACCAGATAAACGGCGACATCGGCTGGTACCATCACTGGAGCGGTGGTTGTCAGACCGGCTTTGTCAAGTGTGATGTCCACCGTATTGTTGCCGTAGGTAACCGTACCTGTTTCCAAATTCATGGAGCCGGTATTTCTCACATTTAGAATTTTGATACTTGAAAGCAGGGTACCCAGAGCCGAGACATTAAGCTGTATTTGTGTCAGCTTGTGCTTGAAGGTAATCGGTATGGCCGTTCCGGGAGAATAGCTTCCACCGGCAACGCTGGCACCATGCATGATGTCCTCCTGTCCTGTAAGGGTGAAATTGAAAGTGGGAGCTGTCCCGTTTCCGGGAGGGGTGATGTAGCTGGTTCCGTTCGTAGCTGTGGTACGTGGATAATAACCGTAAAAGATGACTTTATGCCCTCCTGCCGGATAGTATAATGGAGGCGAGAAAGTGAGTTCATTTCCACTTATACCGGCAGGAGCTACATTGTTCAATAAAGGGGAAGTTGTCCAGGGAAATGTACCGGAAGTTCCACTTTCCGCCACTTCATAGATTCCCAAAGAACCGACACTGATATCGTTGATACTGTTGACGATGGACCTTGTGTGGGGGGTGTCTTCCACAATGGCAAGGTGGATTGGGGAGGGGTACCCTTCACTGTTGAAAGATACTTCCTCCATATCACTGTCGCAACTTACGGATAACAGCGGCATTATTACTATGAGTATTCGGGTGGAGAACTTCACTGTCGGAATGTGTATTATAGGATGAATTACTGCACAACAGACGACCCCGTTCCTCCGGTAACCCATGGCGTGACGATCGCGGAGACTATAATACCTTTGGGGGTAAAAGTCAGTATGATATTGTGGGCCTTTCCTGTTTCCGTATTTAAGTTTACCGTTACGTTAGGATAGGTCACTCCACCCGCAACGATGTCCATCACCACATTCGTGGCGCCGCTTTTTACCATCGGATAGATCGTGGCTGTAGTACCGGGGTCAGCACTGATGGCATACGAACCGGTGAAAGTGATGCCGGCACCTGCCGGATTGTAAGAGACGGTACCGTCGTTGATATTAAGCGAGGCGGGAGTCTGCTGGTTTTTGAGGGTAATACTGGTTACGGTTTTTCCGGTAGCGGGAAATCCTGTACCTGCCTTAAAGGTGAATTGCAACTGGGTCAGCAGATGGTTGAAAGTGAAAGCCAGTGCTCCGCCTGTTGTTTTGTTCCCGCTGGCTTCGCCTGAAATCATCACGTCATTGGAACCGTCTGTTTCCGAGAATGTGACAGTGTTGCCGGATAGCGTTCCTTGGGGGTAGTATCCCTTGATATGGACTGTACTGCCGTCAGCGGGGTAGTATTGCGCGGGGGTGAGTGAAAAGGTGGCGGAGGTTGTGGTCGAAGCGGTAAAGGTGCCGGCCGCGGTCCACAAGTTGGTGCTATAGTCTCCACCGCTTGCAGAAGCTATGAAACCGGCAGTGACAGATTGGCCGGTGTTGATCGGGCTTCTTGTCTGGATACCTGAGACACCTGCACTTGCCATGATTTCAACGGGGTATTCGTTTGGAGGAGAAGTACATTCATTCTCTTCATCGGTACTGCAACCTGCCATAAGGGTTGCAGTCATTGTCATTAGTATAAACTTTTTCATACGTCAAGGTTTTTGCTGTTTATTAATCGTTTTAAAAGGGCTGTTATAATCAAACAGATATACTTTTGCTGTTATAACAATATAGACAGGGAAATGTTTGGTCATTTGAATTCTCTTACTTGGATAATTTTTCCACGTTTTCCCCTATTATCGGTTTCCTCACAAAATGGGATATTTCGGGTGAAGAGTAGGCTCGTTGCACGATACCGAACATGAATGTAATTGTTTTAGGCACAAGCGCTATAAGCCATACTTCGGCTATATCAATTATTCGGGGCAATATGGGTGCAGATAGTATAAAACTCCGCATCGTCATCAACACAGAGGCCTCTTTCTTTTTTTCAAGATTTTGGAAAGACGATAGGGACATTGGCAATAAAATGAGAGGCACGCAAAATTGTGTGCCGTTTCAATTTGGTTGACCTTCCAAAATGGGCATAAAAATAAAGAACCGGAGTTTTTTTTATGAATCTCCAGCTTTCAATATTCCTTATTTTCAGAGAACTGTCAATATGATGGATTTACAACCAAAGAGAAGTTGGTTATGTTCAAAACCGGAAGTAACAGATAACATGGCAGTACGTTCAAGAAGGGCGGTATTACTTCTTTCTTCTCGCCGGCTGTATATAACTGATTGCAAACATCCAGTGCTCTTTCCATTGGCGATATTGAAGTTGGTTTTTATACTCTTTAAGTGAAGGCTCATACCCGGACACTTCAAATGGCTTAAACAAATCATCAGTGAGAGCCTCTAATCTTGAAATTTCCTTGTTTATCTCAAAAGCGGTATCTCCATTTATATTAGTTGTGTTCTTTTTGCACCGGCCGGTTTTGGCATCCCATTTTTCGGGTGAAATGTTATAGCCTACGTTGAACTGCAGTATATTGTTAGACCAACGAACGCGTATACGTATCTGGTTTTCTGTGCTGACACTGTTATACACTTTCTGCAAATAAAAGGAAATTCGTCTTTTAATATTCATTTTAGTACATAATTAGACGTTACTTGGTACATCATTGCAAATTTATGTACTATTTTTTAGACTCATAAAGACATAAAAAGAAACACAACGATGTTTTAATTTCAAGTAATGCATTGATTATTAAAACATTGTTGTGTCATTATAAACATCTGTGATGCTTTTGAGTGGAGCGTATGAGACTCGAACTCATCACCTCGACACTGCCAGTGTCGCGCTCTAGCCAGATGAGCTAACGCCCCGTTGCCAACGTTTGCAGGCTTGCTTTCGTTTTTGATGGTGCAAATATAATGCATTATTCTGAAATAATTGCTATGTTTGCGAAACAAAATGAAAAAAGAAATTATGTTGATATATAATACGACCTATCACGTGGAAGAAGGACAGGAAAAATTCTTCCTTGCCTGGATGCAGGAGTTTTACCTTCCCGAAGTAGAAAAACATGGTACGCTGTATGCCCCGCGCATAGCACGCATACTGAGTCATATTGAGGAAGGAAGTATCTGTTACTCTGTACAGTTTGAAGTTGAGAACTCTGCCAAGCTGCATCACTGGCATCAGGAGCAGGGCGTAAAGCTGAATGAGGAATTACTGAGAATCTTTAATGATAAAGTAATCGGTTTTCCGACGTTGATGGAGGTGATAGTGTGATACAGCCGGTAAAGGAAAAAATCATTTTGGGCATTGACCCCGGTACCACTATTATGGGGTATGGAGTGCTGCGTGTGGCGGGAGTAAAGCCTGAGATGATTGCTATGGGCATCATAGACCTTCGTAAGTTCGGTGACCACTATCTGAAACTTCGCCATATCCACGAAAGGGTGTTGAGTATCATTGAAAGTTACCTGCCGGATGAACTTGCTATTGAAGCGCCTTTTTTTGGCAAGAATGTGCAATCGATGTTGAAGTTGGGACGCGCTCAGGGAGTAGCTATGGCTGCGGCTTTGAGTCGTGACATTCCGATAACAGAGTATGCTCCGTTGAAGATAAAAATGGCGATAACAGGAAACGGTCAGGCATCCAAAGAACAAGTGGCGGATATGCTGCAACGCATGCTTCATTTTCCAAAAGAAGAAATGCCGGTATTTCTGGATGCCACCGACGGACTTGCCGCCGCTTACTGTCATTTTCTTCAAATGGGGCGTCCTGCAGCAGAGAAAGGTTACCACAGTTGGAAGGACTTTGTGGCCAAGAATCCCGGTAAAGTGAAACGATAACCTCACCTTAATATTTTGTACTTTAATACTTAGAAATACTGCCATGAAACTAAACGATCTTGTCATTATCGGAGTAGCTGCGACAACAGTTGTCAGTTGCGCCCCCTCGAAGAAAGAATACACCTCCTATGAGCTTTATCCTGTCCGTACGGGCAGCCTGACGGAAATGAAATATAGTCCGGACGCCACGCAGTTTACGCTTTGGTCGCCTACGGCGGACGAAGTGCGCCTGATGCTATACGATGCGGGAGACGGCGGGCATGCTTATGAAACAGTGGCCATGTCGCCGGCTGAAAACGGTACGTGGACGGCTAAGGTAGAGCAGGACTTGAAAGGCAAGTTCTATACTTTCAATGTGAAAATCGACGGTAAGTGGCTGGGTGATACACCAGGCATCAATGCGCATGCAGTAGGTGTGAACGGAAAGCGTGCCGCCATTATCGATATGCGTGAAACCGATCCGGAAGGCTGGGAAGAGGATCAGCGTCCGCCATTGGCGTCGCCTGCGGATGTGATTATCTATGAGGTGCATCATCGTGATTTTTCGGTAGATCCGTCGTCGGGCATTAAAAATAAAGGTAAGTTCCTTGCCATGACGGAAACGGGAACGGTCAGTCCCGATAAACTGGCAACCGGTATTGACCACTTGAAGGAACTGGGAGTGACACACGTACATATCTTGCCCTCCTATGACTATGCCTCAGTGGACGAAACCAAGTTGGACGAGAATAAATACAACTGGGGCTATGATCCACAGAATTATAATGTGCCCGACGGGTCGTACTCTACCGATCCTTACAAACCGGATGTGCGTATCCGCGAATTCAAACAAATGGTGCAGGCTTTGCATAAAGCAGGCATTCGCGTTGTGCTGGATGTGGTGTATAATCATACTTTCAACACCTCTGAGAGTAATTTTGAGCGTACTGTTCCCGGATATTTCTATCGCCAGAAGCCGGACGGCGGTTTTGCGGATGCTTCTGCTTGCGGCAATGAAACGGCAAGTGACCGTCCTATGATGCGTAAATATATGATAGAGTCTGTCTTGCATTGGATAAATGAGTACCATATCGACGGTTTCCGCTTCGACCTAATGGGTATTCATGACATTGAAACCATGAATGAGATACGCAAGGCGGCAACGGCGGCCGATCCTACTATCTTTATTTATGGAGAGGGCTGGGCAGCGTCGGCTCCTCAGTTGCCACAGGACTCACTGGCAATGAAGGCCAATACTTATAAGATGCCGGGTATTGCCGCGTTCTCCGACGAGATGCGCGACGCATTGCGCGGCCCGTTCAACGATAATCATCAGGGAGCATTCCTTGCCGGACTGCCGGGAGGGGAAGAAAGCATTAAATTCGGTATTGTTGGCGCTATCAAGCATCCGCAAGTCGACAACGGACAGGTGAATTACAGTAAAGCTCCTTGGGCGGAACAACCCACGCAGATGATCAGCTATGTGTCTTGTCACGATGATATGTGTTTGGTGGACAGACTGAAAGCCAGCCTTCCCGGTGTTACCCCCGAAGAACTGGCCCGGTTGGACAAGCTGGCGCAGACGGCGGTGTTCACTTCGCAGGGCGTACCCTTTATTTATGCCGGCGAGGAAGTGATGCGCGATAAGAAGGGGATACATAACAGCTACCAAAGCCCTGACTCTATCAATGCTATCGACTGGAGACGTAAAACGGAACATGCCGATGTGTTCGCTTATTATAAAGGATTGATTCAGTTGCGTAAGAACCATCCGGCTTTCCGCTTGGGAGATGCCGACTTGGTTCGCAGACATCTGGAGTTCCTGCCGGTTGAGGGCAGCAATGTGGTGGCCTATCACTTGAAAGAAAATGCAGGTGGAGACGCGTGGGGAGATATTTATGTGATATTGAACTCACGTAAAGAGATAGCCAAAGTGCCGGTGCCCGAAGGCAGATATACGGTAGTCTGTAAAGACGGGTTCATCAGTGAGCAGGGCTTGGGGACGATATACGGACCGGAAGTATTTGTTCCGGCACAGTCGGCGCTGATTTTTTATAAATAAGGAAGCCGGAGAACGGAATATACCCCTAACTTTCATTTCTTACATCTGGACAGATAAAATTCCCTTCAGGAGATATGGCTCTTCTTTAGGGCGTACTGATTGTTGCTTCAGTGTACGCTGATTCTTTCTTCAGCGCATACCTGACTGTTTCTTCAGAGTATATTTTTGTTTGCTTAGTTTAAACTCCAAGTTTATTAGGGATAAACTTGGAGTTTATTCCTAATAAACCGGTAGTTTAATGGGGATAAACTGACGCTGTACTTCGTGTGGAAAGTCTGCTTATAGTTTGTTCATCCGTACGGAAGTCGCCACATCCGAAGAAGACAAAATAAAAAGTGTACAATCCCGCTTCGGTTAATAAAAAAACTGTTTATCTTTGCCCCGTTTAAAACCCAACCCATCGTCAGGATGCAACAACACACCTTACATATAGCGGGAGGCGTAGCCCGCAACCCGCTTGTCCGTTTATCAAACCCTGTCACGCTCGACTTTCTCGACGGAGAACACATCGCTATTGTAGGCCCTAACGGAGCCGGAAAAAGCCTGCTGGTAGACTTGCTTACGGGCAAATACCCTTTGCGTGATGGCGTGCTGACTTATGATTTCCGCCCTTCCGCTACGCAAACCGCTTACGACAACATTAAGTACATCGCCTTTCGCGACACCTATGGTTCAGCCGATGCCAATTACTACTATCAGCAACGTTGGAACGCCCACGATCAGGAAGATGCCCCGCTGGTGCGCGAATTATTGGGCGAGGTGAAAGATGAAGCCCTCAGGCAACAGCTATTCGGACTTTTCCGTATCGAACCGATGCTCGACAAGAAAATTATTCTCCTTTCCAGCGGCGAACTTCGTAAGTTTCAGTTGACGAAGACGTTGCTCACAGCTCCGCGTATTCTCATCATGGACAATCCTTTCATCGGGTTGGATGCTGCAACCCGCGAGTTGTTGTTTAATGTTTTGGAAAAGCTGGCCCAACTTGCTTCCCTGCAAATCGTGCTGGTTCTTTCTATGTTGGACGATGTGCCGTCTTTTATCACTCATGTGGTTCCCGTTGAAAATGGGGTGGTGGGAGAGAAAATGGAACGTGCCGCCTATTTGCGGACTTTTTGTGAACGGGATGCTATTCGTGTTGAGGCAGATGCCGCTTCTTTCGGTGAATTGCAGCAGCGTATAATGGACCTTCCGTATGAAAATACGAATTTTACCTCAGACGAAGTGGTCCGTCTGAACAAGGTCAGCATCCGTTATGATGACCGTACGATTCTGAAGGAATTGGACTGGACGGTGATGCGCGGGCAGAAGTGGGCATTGAGTGGTGAGAACGGTGCGGGAAAATCCACTTTACTCAGTCTGGTGTGTGCAGACAATCCTCAATCTTACGCCTGCGACATCAGTCTGTTTGGGCGTAAGCGCGGTACAGGCGAGAGCATTTGGGAAATAAAAAAACATATAGGCTACGTCAGCCCGGAGATGCACCGGGCCTATCTGAAGAACCTGCCGGCTATTGAAATCGTTGCTTCCGGACTACATGACAGTATCGGTTTGTACAAGCGTCCGCATGCCGGACAAATGGCTGTGTGTGAGTGGTGGATGGATGTTTTTGGCGTAGCCGGATTGAAGGATAAACCTTTCCTGCAACTCTCCAGCGGCGAACAGCGTCTTGCGTTGTTGGCACGCGCTTTCGTGAAAGATCCCGAACTGCTGATTCTTGACGAACCGTTGCATGGACTGGATACCTACAATCGCCGCCGAGTAAAGAAGATCATAGAGGCTTTCTGCGCCCGCCGGGATAAAACAATGATTATGGTAACCCATTATGAGAATGAACTTCCCGCTACGATCAGCGACCGCCTGTACCTGAAACGCAACCGGTAAAAAAGTCATATCTGCTTATCTTTCACGCATTTCTTAACCAATATTGGCGAGAAATAGAATAAAATAGTTTATTTTTGCCGAATATATTTGTATTAAGACAAGACTTCGATGAAAGAAAGACTGATAGGATTCCTCAAGACATATTTTTTGTTTGTCTGCATATTTATGTTGCAGAAGCCGTTGTTTATGTTCTTCTACCAAACCTTGTACGAGGGCGCCTCGTGGACGGAATGGTTTCGTGTGATTTGGCATGGGTTGCCGCTGGACTTATCCCTTGCAGGATATCTGACGGCTGTTCCCGGATTACTTTTTATAGGTTCTGCATGGGGGCTGTCCAATCTTCTTCGCCGTATATGGTGCGGCTATTTTATTTTTGTTTCTGTCTTACTCTCTGTCATATTCACCGTCGATTTGGGATTGTATGAATATTGGGGCTTCCGGCTGGATGCTACCCCTTTGTTCTACTTCTTTTCCTCTCCCAAAGATGCGGTGGCGAGTGTCAGCGTTTGGATGGTGGTCGGAGGGATTCTTGCAATGGGCGTCTATGCGGCGGTTTTATATGGAATATTCCATCGGTTGCTGTTGCGGAAAGCCGTTTTCGGACGGATGAAGGTACCTTACCGGCGTTTGAGAGTATCGGGTGTCCTGTTACTGCTGACCGGGTTGCTGTTCATTCCGATTCGTGGCGGGTTTACGGTATCTACCATGAATACGGGGAAGGTGTATTTCAGCACGAACCAGCGTCTGAACCATGCTGCCATAAATCCGGCTTTCAGTCTGATGGAGTCTCTTTCCAAACAAAAGGATTTCGGAAAGCAGTATCGCTTTATGGAAGCTGCTGCCGCAGATCGCATTTTCTCCGGTTTAGTGGATCCTGCCGTTTTAAGAAAAGATTCTGCACCGGCCGACTCTTTACGGCAAACCCCGGACTCCCTGCACTCATTGTTTACGACACAGCGCCCCGATGTGCTTTTGGTAATATTGGAAAGCTTTTCATCTCGATTGATGACTGCATTGGGAGGAGAGCCGGATGTAGCTGTGCAGTTGGATAGTCTGGCGCAAGAAGGAGTGCTTTTCACCAATTTCTATGCAAACAGCTTCCGCACCGATCGCGGACTGGTCGCTATCTTGAGTGGCTACCCGGCACAACCCACCACCAGTATCATGAAGTATCCGCGTAAGACGCAGTCTATGCCTGCCATTGCCGGTAGCTTGAAGAAAGCCGGTTACGAGACGAAATACTATTATGGCGGCGATGCGGACTTCACCAATATGCGCTCTTACCTGATGTCGTCCGGCTTTGAGGATATTGTTGCCGACCAGGACTTTCCGGTGTCGGAACGTTTGAGCAAGTGGGGAGTGCACGATCACCTTGTGTTCCGCCGCTTACTGGATGATTTGCGGATGGAAGCAACGGATAGCACTCAGGCAGAGAAGCATGCACCGCATTTTCGCGTGTTGCAGACTTCCAGCAGCCATGAGCCGTTTGAGGTTCCTTACAGCCGTTTGGAGAACAAGCGCCTGAACGCTTTTGCATATACGGACAGTTGTGTCGGTGATTTTGTAAAGCAATTCCGAGAACTTCCGCAGTGGAAAAATACAGTGATTGTGTTTGTACCCGATCATTTGGGATCTTATCCCGAACATATCGGCAATCTTGAAATAGCCCGTTACCAGATTCCTCTGTTGATGGTGGGCGGGGCAGTACGCGAGCCGGGACGTGTGGATGTTTACGGTTCACAGCAGGATATTGCCGCTACCTTATTGGCGCAACTATCATTGCCGCATGGTGAGTTTACGTTCAGTAAAGATATGCTCAATCCTGATTCTCCTCATTTCGCTTTTTTCACTGTGCCTGACGCTTTCGGTTTTGTGACGCCTGACAATCAATTGATATTTAATAATGAAGCGAATGGTATTGCTGTGGATGAAGGACCGGAGAAAGGACAAAACCTGCTGCGGGGACAAGCTTATTTGCAGAAATTGTATGACGATATAGCCAAAAGATAGGATGATATTAGCAGATGTTTTATCGGGGTTGGTGGAAATGGATACCGCCCTGTTGCTCGCAATCAACGGAGCACGTGCGGAGTGGGCGGACTTTTTCATGTATGCCTTTAGTGGAAAATGGATCTGGGTGCCGCTGTACGCAGCAATTCTCTATGTGATAGTACGTAATTTGCATTGGAAAGTTGCCATAGGCTGTGCCGTAGCTATTGCGCTGACCATTACTTTTGCCGATCAGATAGGGGCGACTGTTATCCGGCCGTTGGTGTGCCGCCTTCGTCCGGCCAATCTGGAGAATCCTGTTTCGGAATTTGTGCATATCGTAAACGGTTATAGGGGTGGGCGATATGGCTTCCCTTCCTGCCATGCCGCCAATACATTCGGACTGGCTTTCTTCTTGTTTTATCTGTTCCGCAACCGGGCCTTGAACTGGTTCATTATGATATGGGCTCTGCTGACGTGTTATTCCCGTTCTTATTTGGGAGTACACTATCCGGGGGACTTGCTGGCAGGTGCTTTGGTGGGCTTTGCTGGGGCGTCTCTCTGCTATTGGCTTTTCAGCCGGTTGTGCAAGTATGAGCGGAAAGAAGATTATAAGCATATTTATGTTCCCATTTGGGTTGGGGGAGCTACGGTGCTCGGTATACTGGCCTATGCGCTGATACGCACCTTGTTGTAGCGTCTTTCTTGTCGCCTTTTTCCGTAAACGAGGATTGATAAACATCTTTCTTCCTCATTTGTTATCTGTATTGATAAACTAATAAAACAGATACTTATGATGAGCTTAGGAAGCTGGATGAACGAAATCCTCATTGATTGGGGAATAGACCCGAAACTTGCGAATATGTTTGACGAAACTATTATAGCCGTATTGATGATAGGTGTGTCAATAGGGCTGGATTACCTGTGTCAGGCTATATTTGTGGGAGGAATGAGGCGTTATACGAAACGTGCGCCCCATCAGTGGAATACACTCCTGATGAAACGTAAGGTGGTGCATCATCTTATTCATGTCTTGCCAGGCATATTGGTCTATTTTTTATTGCCCTTGGCATTTGTACGGGGAAAGGAAATCTTGGACTTCTCACAGAAAATATGTGCGGTATATATCATTGCTGCAATTCTGTTTACCATCAACGGCTTGCTGCTGGTGATGCTGGATGTGTATAATGCAAAGGACAAGCAGAAGAGCCGTCCTATGAAAGGCTTTGTGCAGGTTCTTCAGGTACTGTTGTTTTTTATCGGCGGGATTATTATAATTGCCGTACTCTTGGATAAGTCTCCGATGACATTGTTTGCTGGTTTGGGGGCATCGGCGGCTGTGCTGATGTTGGTGTTCAAAGACAGTATTCTTGGATTTGTGGCGGGCGTGCAACTCTCTGCCAATGACATGCTGCGTATTGGCGACTGGATATCCCTGCCCAACGATACCGCCAATGGAACAGTGGAGGAGATCACGCTGAATACGGTGAAGATACGTAATTGGGATAATACAATCTCCACCGTACCTCCTTATACATTAGTGAACAATTCTTTTCAGAACTGGCGCGGAATGCAGGAGAGCGGTGGGCGTCGTGTGAATAAGAACATTTATCTGGATATGACTACCCTTAAGTTCTGCACTTCCGACATGCTGGATGTCATTCGTAAGGATGTTCCTCTGATGGCGGATTATCAGCCGGCAGAAGGAGAAGTGCCCACCAATGCCCAGCTTTATCGTATCTATATTGAACGCTATCTGCGCAGCCTTCCGGTGGTGAATCAGGATTTGGATTTAATTATCAGCCAGAAAGAACCTACAACTTATGGAGTCCCTGTTCAGGTCTATTTCTTTTCGCGTAATAAGGTGTGGAAAGAATATGAACGTATTCAGTCCGACATATTCGATCATTTGTTGGTCATGGTCGGCAAGTTCGATTTGAAACTGTATCAGTATTCCGACTAATATAGTAACCTGAATTCTGCCCATACGGGAAGGTGGTCGCTGTATCCCGCCTGGTATTTCATGCCATAGTAGGTACGGAAAGGTTGATTGTCTCCGTATTTCTTGTCTTCGGTCAGAAGAAAGGGAGCATGGAAAACATCGGCTTTGTCTTCTGCGGTATATAGAGGGGAAGTTGCCGTTAGCAGATTGCCCGAAAGGATGATATGGTCGAGCAACCCCCATTCTCCCTGATATTTGTAGCTTCCGAAATGCTTGTTTGCAGCGCTTTTCCTTGCCAAAAGGTGATAAAGCATTTGAGATTTCAGTGAGTCTGTTTCTGCGGGTGGCATTCCGGCTTTTAGTATCTTTTGCACAGACTTGTTGCCGGGATAGTCGTTGAAATCGCCCATGATGATAATTTGAGGATGGGTGCGGACATGAAACAGGCTGTCTGTTGCATTTTTCAATCTTTGTGCTGCCAGCAGGCGATAAGGTTCGGATGCTTTTGCTCCGCCGGAACGGGATGGGAAATGGGCGACGAATACATCTAAAGTGTCGCGGTTTAAAAGTAAGCCGCTTACATGAAGTATGTCGCGTGTAGGACGGCTGCTTTTGTGAAGTCCGGTTACCGGAAGGCTTTGGTTGGAAAGTAGTTTGAACATTCCTCTTTGATAAAGTAATGCCACATCAATGCCCCGTTCATCGGGGGAATGGGTAATGACATAACGGTAGCCGGCCTCCCGCAGGATGGAGTAACGGGTGAGGTCATGCAGTACACTGTCATTCTCTACTTCGCAGAGCGCCACTAATGCAGGTGGTGTCCATTTACCTACGGCAATGATGACACGTGCAATGGCATCTAATTTTTTCTTGTATTTAAAATAATTCCAGTGACGGACGGCATCCGGTAGGAACTCGTAATCGTTTTTCAGAGTATCATGGCGGCAATCAAACAAATTCTCTACGTTGTAGCCCATGATGCGAAAAGTGAGTGTGTCTTTCTTTATTTGTCCGTATAGCGGAGCAGATGATAAGAAAGCGAGAAAGACCAAAGCGGCTACAGGAATAAAAAGAAGCGGAGCACTTCTTCTGTCACTCCGCATCTTTTCTTTATATTCCGTTGTTGGTATGTCCATTAATGTTTGGCAGGGATATGCTTCAATATATCCAGCAGATGATCCCAGAATTTCTGTACGGTGGGGATAAGCATCCGTTCATCGGGAGAGTGTACTCCTTGTAAAGTCGGACCAAAGGAAATCATATCCAAAGAGGGATATTTGTCGAGGAATAATCCACATTCCAATCCGGCGTGGATAGCCTTGATTTGGGCATCTACACCGAACAGGCGTTTGTATGACGCCGCTGCCACTTCCAGAATTTCCGAGTGAGGATTGGGCTTCCAGCCCGGATAGCCGTCGCCGAAAGAAACGTTGGCTCCTGCCATTTCGAATACGGTACGTACCATAGTGGCGATGTCTTGTTTGGAAGATTCGGTAGAACTGCGTTGGCTTGTCTCAATACGGATAATATTACCCGGTTTCATCTTTACGGATGCCAAGTTGGTGGATGTTTCTACCAGGCCCGGAATATCCTGGCTCATAGCATATACTCCATGAGGAACGGCATAAAGAGCTTGCAGCAGATGATTGGCAGTGTCTTTGTCAATGGCTTTTGTACGGGGGGATTCTGATTCAAGTGTGAACTGTAAATCAGGATCGGCTACTGCATACTCTGCTTCTGCTTCCGCAGTAAATATGTTTAGGTCAGTGCGCAGCGCGTGTTTGTCGGCTTCGGGGATGGCTATAACGGCATGTGCCTCGCGTGCAATGGCGTTACGTAGGTTACCTCCGTCTATCTCGCAGAGATATGCATCGTATTTTTTGAAAGTCCGGTTCAGGAAGCGGTTCAATAACTTGTTGGCATTGCCGCGTCCCAAATGAATATCACCACCGGAATGTCCGCCTTTAAGTCCTTTTACCTGTACCTTGCAGAAGAAATATCCGGAAGGTACATCCATTTCCCGATAAGTAAACTCGGCCACAGAGTCTATGCCACCGGCACAGCCGATGAAAAGCTCTCCTTCGTCTTCGGAATCGAGGTTCAGGAGAATATCGCCACTCATAAAACCTTCTTGCAAGGCAAAAGCACCGGTCAGTCCGGTTTCCTCATCGACAGTGAACAGACATTCGATGGGGCCATGTTCAATGCTGTCGTCGGCAAGAATAGCCAGTTCGGTTGCTACACCGATACCGTTATCGGCTCCCAGCGTGGTCCCTTTGGCTTTCAGCCATTCGCCGTCTATTTCTGTTTCAATAGGGTCGGTGAGGAAGTCATGTTCAACATCGTTGTTTTTTTCGCATACCATGTCCACATGAGATTGCAGTACGACGGTCTTTCGGTTCTCCATACCCGGTGTAGCCGGTTTCTTAATCAGTACGTTTCCGGCTTCGTCTACCTTTGTTTCCAACTTATGTTTCTCTCCGAATGCTTTTAGAAAAGCGATAATCTTTTCTTCCTTTTTGGAAGGACGCGGAACTTGGCATATTTCCTCAAAATAGTGGAATACGCCAGCCGGTTTCAAGTCTTTTTTTTCCATATCTTATAGTTTATAGCAGGTTAGGATACCCTTGATGTGTATTCTAATCTTCTGTTTTTAAATTTCAATTCTTGTACAAATTAACCTCGTATTGCTAAAGTTGGTTAAATTGGTTGCCTATTTTATTTCCCTTTCTCTTTTTTTAGAGTAAAAAAGGATGCTTAGTCCAACCAAAGCCCTATATTTGCACCCACAAAACAGTGTAAGCCGAAAGTAAAAACAAATTTCAAATGCTTTTTACCGAATGGTATTCTGTTTTGTGCAACAAAATTAATGGAAATGCTCGGTACATTATTGATAACTTTGTTAATAGTTGCTATTTGCATTGTTTTATTGGGAGTAAAGGTCTTTTTTGTGAAAGGCGGCAAGTTTCCTAACGGACACGTTAGCGGCAATAAAGCGATGCGGGATAGAGGAATCGGGTGCGTACAGTCGCAAGACAGAGAGGCACAGAAGAAAAGCCGTTTCTCTATTGATGAACTGGAGAAAACCTTAAACGATAGTATGAACTAAATAAACTAAAAACAATATTTTTACAAATTATGAAGAGATTAAACTACCTCGTAAACGGTTTGGCAGCTCTTGCACTAATCGTTTTATTTTCTCAATGCGCTGGTAAAGCAGATAATCAAGCAGCAAATGCTTCAACACAAGCAGCCGGATTGTCCGGAATGAAAATCGCTTATGTAGAAATAGATACGCTTTTGGCTAAATATAACTATTGCGTCGATTTGAATGAAGCAATGGTGAAGAAGAGCGAGAATGTACGTTTGACTTTGAACCAGAAAGCCAAAGATCTTGACCGTCAGAAACAAGAGTTCCAGACAAAAGTTCAGAACAATGCTTACCTCACACAGGAACGTGCCCAACAAGAATACAACCGTATTGCTAAATTGGAGCAGGACTTGCAGAACTTGGGTAATAAATTGCAGTCAGAACTGATGAGCGAAAACGAAAAAAACAGTCTGCAATTGCGTGACTCTATCAATGCTTTCCTGAAAGAGTATAATAAAACGAGAGGTTATAGCATGATTATCAGTAATACTGGTTTTGATAATCTGTTGTATGCTGACAGTATTTATAATATAACTCGCGAAATCTTGGAAGGTCTGAATGCCAGATATTCATCTCCGGTTAAGAAATAAGGTGAAAAAATAAATTACAGGATATTCAGTTAACTTGATAGTTTGTAATGAGTTAACTGAATACTAACCAATAAGTTAACATCATAAAAAAAGGAAGTTAATATCATGCTTGGCATGAAGTTAACTTCCTTTTTTAGTTATATGCCTAATAATCTTTGGGAGGATTCGCAACACTGCAAAAAAGTCTTTTAGGGCTTTCCTTCTGTTTATCTTTCAGCTTCTATTGTATAAGTAAAACTGTCTGCTCTGTAATAGCCTATATTATATTCAATAGGTATTTGGTTAATATCGTAAACAAAACGTTCCCGAATCAGGATGGGAGCAGTTGGTTTGATATCTAGTTTTTCTGCAATGGCCTCTCCTGCAAGTCTGGCAGAAATCTTTTCTTTACTTGTCTTTACAATAATGTTGTAGTCTTTTTCTAATAACTCATATAAAGGACGTGTGAAATCTTCTTCACCGGTTAAGGGGGTACTTGGGTTAAAGTAGGAGATGAAGTAAACAAATGGATACTCTTTCTTTCCTCGTACTCTTTCCAGTACGATACACTTAGGGGAAGTATTGGGAGTTATCTCAAAAAAGTTACAAATATCTTCTGTTGGTTTTTTCCTGCTAATGTGTAGCTCGAAATTGCGTATCTCTATACCTAGCATCTTCATTTCTTGAGAAAAACTCAACCAATTTTTTACTCCTCCCAAGATCCCTTTTTGTGCAACTTTTGTACCTACTCCTTTTTTACGTACCAACAAACCTTCGAATACAAGTTTGTTGATAGCTTGTCTTAGCGTATTTCGAGAAATATTCAGCTTTTGTGAAAGTTCTACTTCATTAGGCAGGTATTTGCCTGTTTTATATTCTTCAGAATCAATTAGATTGCGAAGGATCTCCTCTGCTTGTGCATGGAGGGGTTTGCTGCTATTGTGATCTATCTGCATAGTTATTTACCTTTATTTCCTTTTGCAATGATAAGAATAAAAAAAAAAATGCGCAAATCTTTTGTGATAATAATATATTCTATATATTTGCGCAAAATAATATATGTTCAAACAAAGTATTGTAATTCATGAGAAAATCAAATTATGACAAATTCCCTGTTACGATGATTAATGGTAATATTATGCAGGGATGGAGTGATATCCGTAGTGTTTTAGAGGGTAAGATAAAAGAAAATCGTATTCTTGCTGTTGATTGTTATACAGGAGTTTATGAGGATGAATTGGTGGGGGAACTGACAAAAATCTCCGCGCAAATAATATTGGTACGTGATTTGTATAAGTCGGAGAGTATGTTGATACAAATGACGGAGCGCTTTATGACAACCGATGTATTGTTTGGTTATGTAACAAATTTGTGCTTGACTGATTATTTTGATATGGAGAAATTGGACGCTGCAAGGAAAAAAATTGCAGAGTTGGATATTCCTGTCATTATAATAGGTACGGGTGCTGCTTTGGTTGCACCTGAAGCAACGTTGGTATATGCGGATATGGCCCGTTGGGAAATACAGCAGCGTTTCCGTCGTCATGAAGTGAAGGCTTTGGGTATTGATAACCGGGAAGAACCTGTCTCTTTGCAGTATAAGCGCGGATATTTTAACGATTGGCGTATTTGTGATCATTATAAAGATACGCTGTTTACGAAAGTTGATTTTTGGTTGGATACGCATATTGCCGGACATCCTAAAATGATTGATCGTGAAACATTCTTTTGTGGTATAGAGAAAACGGCTTCCGGACCTTTTCGTGTAGTTCCGTTTTTCGATCCGGCTCCATGGGGTGGACAGTGGATGAAAGATGTTTGTGATTTGGATCGTAGTAAGCAGAATTTTGGTTGGTGTTTTGACTGTGTTCCTGAAGAGAATAGCTTATATTTTGAGGTAAATGGAGTACGGTTTGAATTACCCTCTGTGGATTTGGTTTTATTGAAGAGTAAGGAAGTTTTAGGTGAACCGGTAGAGGCACGTTTTGGAAAAGATTTCCCAATCCGTTTTGATTTTCTTGATACAATGGGAGGGGGAAATCTGAGTTTGCAGGTTCATCCTACAACTCAGTTTATTCGTGACAATTTTGGCATGTGTTATACACAGGACGAGAGTTATTATTTACTTGATGCGGGAGAAGATGCTGTTGTTTACTTGGGTGTAAAGAATGGAGTAGATGGTAAGGCTATGATTGACGATTTGGAAAAGGCTCAACGTGGAGAAATTGTTTTTGATGCAGAGAAGTATGTAAATAAAATTCCCGCTCGCAAACACGATCATTTTCTGATTCCTGGCGGAACGATTCATTGTTCTGGTTCAAATAGCATGGTGCTTGAAATTAGTTCGACTCCAAACTTGTTTACATTCAAACTCTGGGATTGGCAACGCTTAGGATTAGATGGAAAGCCGCGCCCTATAAATGTGGAACGTGGTAAGCATGTTATCAATTGGAATAGAGATACAGACTATGTATATGAACGTTTGCGTAATCATGTGACTCGGATAGCAGAAGGCGAGGGCTGGATAGAAGAACGTACTGGATTGCATGAAAATGAGTTCATTGAAACACGTAGGCATCGTTTCACCGAACCGGTTCTTCATAGTACCAATAATAGTGTGAACGTGTTTAACTTGCTTGAAGGGGAAGAAGCTGTCATTGAAAGTCCGTCCGGAGCTTTTGAACCATTTGTTGTTCACTATGCGGAAACTTTTATTATTCCGGCTTGTGCAAAGGAATATACGATTCGCCCATATGGTAAAGCAGAGGGCAAAGAGTGTGTAACAATAAAAGCATACGTGCGTTTCTAAGTAATTTTAAAGTTTATTTCAAAGAAATCTAATATTATGTATGAACATGATAAACGTGTGGTATTAACGTTGGATGCAGGAGGAACAAATTTTGTTTTTTCTGCCATTCAGGGGAATAGCCAAATTATAGCTCCGATTAGTTTTCCATCTGTTTCGGATAACTTGGACAAGTGCCTTGCTAACTTACTGACAGGTTTCGATACTGTAATGAAGAAATTGGAAACTTTACCAGTTGCTATCAGTTTTGCTTTTCCTGGTCCTGCAGATTATAGGAATGGAGTAATAGGAGGAAATCTTCCTAATTTTCCTTCTTTTCGGAATGGAGTTGCATTAGGCCCTTTCCTACAACATCACTATGGGATTCCGGTATTTATAGAAAATGATGGTAACTTGTTTGCCTATGGAGAAGCCTTATCGGGTGCACTCCCTATGGTAAATCAGCAGCTTTCTATTTCAGGAAATACGCGTGAATATAAGAATTTGCTAGGAATAACCTTAGGTACCGGTTTTGGGGCAGGAGTGGTTATCAACAATTGTTTACTTAACGGTGACAATGGTTGTGGTGGGGATACATGGCTGATGCGTAATAAGAAATATCCTAATATGATAGCTGAAGAAAGTGTCAGTATTCGTGCGGTGAAGCGTGTCTATGCTGAGTTATCTGGCGTAAAAGATAAGAGCCTGACTCCCAAAGATATATTTGATATTGCTGAGGGAATAAAGGAAGGAGACCGGCAGGCAGCGGTGGCAAGCTTTGGTGAAATGGGAGAAATGGCGGGTAGCGCTATAGCCTCGGCACTGAATATTGTAGATGGTCTAGTTGTGATTGGAGGGGGATTGGCAGGAGCTTCGCGCTATATTCTCCCGGCATTGATAGCAGAACTGCGTTCCTCTGTTTCCATGTTCTCTGGAGAAACTTTCCCTTGTGTACAAATGGATGTTTATAATTGGGAAGATGAGGTTGAGAGAAAGGATTTTCTTGCTCCTTGCGATAGGGAGGTATACATTCCCGGTACGGAAATTAAGGTTCCTTATAATTATTCGAAACGAATTGCCGTATTGTGTAGTCGGGAAGGAACAAGCTGCTCTATCATGCGTGGGGCTTATGCATATGCATTGCAATCAATAGATAATTAACTATATAATGTAATTATGAAAACACTAAAGAAAAATTTGTTTATTCCGTTTGTTTTAGGAATAATGCTGTCTGTCATTATTGCTTGTAATGACGAAAGTGGAAGTGGAACTGCTCTCACATTGAGTTCTTATGAAGGAAAGGTGAAAATTGGTGATATGGCTTCTGTACAAATATCATTATCTGATCCGGAAAGTTTTTCTAAAATAGTTGTAAAGAAATCTATTTCGGGGAAAGAGGTGGTAGACTATAAAAAAGAGTTGAATGTAAAAGACATTGAATTCCCTTATACTTTCCGGGAAGAAGTCGTTGCAGGGGATGAAACTGGTGTAGTAGTTTATTCTTTCTATGGAATGAATGCTAACAATTTATTGGTAGATGCCTCGGATTTGGTACTTACAGTAGATTTGGCGGAAGTTCCTTTATTGCTGAAATATGACTGGAAATTGGTTCAGCAGATTATACAAGGAGAGGATTGGGCTACTCCGGATCTGAAAGATGATGTTTATCGCTTTAATCCGGACTTGACTTTAGAATGGGATTGGGGAACTGTATTCTCAGCAATAGGATTGGAGAAACTGAATGCATGTTGTTCATGGGATGTAGACCAGGCTGGAGCAAAAGTGGAATATCTGTACATGGTAAAGTATAGTGTTTTTAATACTGCTTCTCCGATGATAACAAAATATAAAGTAGTACAGTTGGCTGACAGGAAAATGATTTTGGAAAGCCATCAGAACCTCGCAGGGCTGGGACCGGATTTTTCAACGGATGAAGTTGTGATGGAAACCTATGAGCCTGTATCCAAGACTGATGATTTTACTCCTTATCGAGGAGAAAATCCTGATAATTATATCATAGATACTTGTAATCCGGGATCTTATAAATAAAAAAATATGAAAAACATGAATTTTATTAAAGCAATAGTTGTTTGTTCTTTCATGCTGTTGAGTGGAATCGTTTTGGCTCAGACTGGTATGAAAGACATAAAAGGTACGATTTGTGACGAAAGCGGTGAGCCAATAATTGGAGCTTCTGTCATTGTGAAAGGGACGTCTAATGGTACTATTTCCGATCTGGATGGTAAATTTACTTTGTCGGTATCCGATAAGGCAGTAATTGAAATCTCTTTTGTAGGCTATGAAACGCAGGAAATAAAAATGAATACGTCAAAAACGGATTTTAAGATTGTATTGCGTGATGATGCTGAACTCTTGGAAGAAGTTGTAGTGGTTGGATATGGTGTGCAGAAAAAAAGTGATTTGACTTCAGCGGTTGCTACGGTTAAATCTGACGAGTTGGCAGCCACATCGGTAACTTCTTTAGACCAGGGGTTGCAAGGACGTGCGGCTGGAGTGGTAGTATTGAATACGTCTGGTCAACCGGGTGCGGGGACGTCAATTCGTATTCGTGGTACTAGCTCTATCAATGGAAACAATGAACCGCTTTATGTTATTGATGGTATTCCTGTGATTAGCGATGCTTCTTCATTCAGTACGGGTGCTTTACAGAATCCTGCATTGAATCCGTTGACTAATATTAATCCTAATGATATTGAGTCAATTGAAATTTTGAAAGATGCTTCTGCCACATCCATTTATGGTGCACGCGGAGCAAATGGTGTTGTATTGGTAACTACGAAGCAGGGCAAGAGCGGTAAGCCGAAAGTTTCTATTGGTGCAAAGTTTACTTTGCAACAAGTGACAAAGAAGATGGATATGTTGAACTCTGTTCAACTGGCGGAATTAGCAAATGAGGTAGCCGATAACGATGGAGTAGAACGTAATCCTGTTTTTGCCGGTTTGAATAATCTGTCGAAAATCAATACAGATTGGCAAGATGAAATATTCCGTACAGCTCCGATGCAGAATTATGATATTTCAGTTTCGGGCGGTAATGATAAAACGACTTATTTCATTTCTGGTAATTTGTTGTTGCAAGATGGTATTATCATAGGATCGGATTTCGGTAAGGGAAGTTTCCGTGTGAATTTGAACCAACAAATCAATAAATGGTTAAAAGCCGGTATATCAACCAACTTGAGTTATAGTCGTTCGAACGGTGTAGTTACTAATGCAGAAGGAGGCTTTGCTTCTAGCGTAACCTCTTGGGCGCTTGAAATGAATCCGGGACTTCCTGTAAGAGATTCTGAGGGAAATTATACGTATGAAAATAACATGAAATCTCCCAATGTAGGTAATCCGGTCCAAGATGCTTTAGAGGCAAAGAATAGAAATACATCTTTCCGCACATTGGCAAACGCATTCTTGGAATATATGCCGATTAAGGATCTAACATTCAAGACAAGTATCGGTGTAGATTATTTCTATATCAAGGACCAATCTTTTGGAGCCGGAGAACTGAAGCGCGCAGAATCGAATGGTGGCTATGCGAATATAGGAAATCGTGATGGCTACAATTGGGTGTGGGAAAATACGGTTAACTATAATCAGACTTTTGGTGATCACACACTAGGCGTATTGGGTGGTATGACGGCCCAAGCATTCGTTTCCGAAAACTCGTCTGTTTCAACAGCTGATTTTGAAGATGGGTTTTTAGGGTTCAATTCTATCCAATCAGGTGCATTGCGCCAAGCGGCAAATTCAGGAATTGCAGAATGGCAAATGCTTTCTTACTTGGCCCGTATCAACTATGGTTATAAAGGACGTTACTTGTTAACTTTGACCGGACGTGTTGACGGTTCTTCCAAATTTGGTAAAGGCAATAAGTATGGCTTTTTCCCCTCCGTTGCTGGCGCATGGAGAATTTCAGAGGAGAACTTCATGAAAGAAATGAAAGCTGTTTCTAATTTAAAATTAAGAGCAAGTTATGGTATTGTGGGTAATGAAGGTATTCCCCCTTATAGCTCGCAAGGTTTGATGTATAATGCAGAGGCTTATTTTGGCAATACTGAAATAGTAAAGGGGCTTACTCCTTTTACATTAAGCAATCAAGATTTGAAATGGGAAACGACTTCTCAAGTTAATGTGGGTATTGATTTGGGGTTGTTTAAAAACCGACTGACATTGACTGCAGACTACTATTATAAAAAAACTCGTGATTTGTTGCTGACCATGCCGGTTGCTTTTAATACCGGTTATGATTCTGTAGTGAGCAATGTAGGTAATTTAATGAATCAAGGTTTTGAAGTGACATTGGGTGCAGTTCCGTTTGCTGGTAAGTTCAGTTGGAATATGGATTTTACACTTGGATACAATAAAAATGAAATCACCAATTTAGCGGGAAGTCAGGAAAATCTTAGAGGTAATTCCATTTTGGGTATCACTTATTGGACTGAAATAACCGAAGGCCAACCTATTGGAACTATTTATGGTTATAAAACCGATGGCATTGCTCAATTAGGCGAGGATTTATCCGGAATCCCATTTTTTGCAGGAAAAACATTACATCATGGTGATCGTAAGTATGTAAATAAAAATGATGACAATGTTATTAATGAGGACGATTTGTTCATTCTGGGAAATGCTAATCCTGACTTTACTTTTGGCCTTAACAATACATTCAATTTTAAATTGAGAAATAACTCTTCATTAGGATTGACTGTCTATTTGCAAGGAGCTGTGGGGAATGAGATTGTCAACTTCAATAAGTTTTCTTTGGAGAGCTTCGATGGATACAAGAATAACTCTACTGCAGCTTTGAATCGTTGGACCCCTGATAATCCGACAAACTTATATCCTCGTGCAACAACCAAAACTGCGGGAAATATTTTGTCAGATCATTATGTAGAGGATGGTTCCTATCTAAGAATAAAGGATATTACGTTGAGCTATACTTTCCCGGCAAATATCATAAAGAAGTTCTATTGTGAGGGATTGACTATTTTTGCGGGACTAAAAAATATACATACATTCACTGACTATTCAGGATATGATCCTGAGGTGAGCCGTTTTGCGAACAATAATCTTTCAATGGGTGCAGACTATGGTTCTTATCCGATGTCTAAATCTTATGAATTTGGTTTAAGAATGAACTTTTAACTGAAATTTTATTATGAAAAAATATATATTAGCAGCTTTATTTTGTGGAACTTTTACATTCTGTTCATGCTCAGGATTTTTGGATGAAGTTCCCAAAGGACAAATTACGACTGAAAGTTATTATCGGACAGAACAGCATGCTATTTCTGCTACCAATGCGATTTATAATTATTTGATTATGGGGTATTCTCCAGGTGGTTTGTGGGACAAAAACTATGGTGGAGTCTTTTATAATGATTATTGGGTTCTTCAGGATTTGTTTTCTGATAATGCAAACAGCCAGCAGGCAAGTATTCAATACACGTCTGTTGACAACATGCAGATAGACCAATACAATGAACCGGTTGAGTTGCTTTGGCGGGATTTCTATCAGACCATTAAATGTTGTAATGTGGTGATAGATAAAGTTCCGGCTATTGATATGGACGATATTTTGAAGAAACATTTGATAGCAGAGGCTAAATTCTTTAGAGGAATGATGTATTTCGATTTGATTCGTATGTTCGGTGATGTTCCTCTACGAGAACATAACTTGGAGAGTGCAGACGAAGGATCGATGGTCCGGGTATCCAAAGACGAGATTTATAAATTGATCTTTGAGGATTTGATAACAGCTGAAACTGATTTGAAGTATTCACCAAGATATGGCGGTGGAAGACCTTATCCAGAGTCTGCGTCGGCATTATTGGCACGAGTCTATTTGACTTATGCAGCTGAGCACAATGATACTGAGTATTATGAACTTGCCGTTAAAAAAGCAGATGCTGTAATACCAAAATTCCCAATGTTGGAAAATTATGCAGATCTGTTCAAGATTAGTAATCGTTTTAATAGTGAAATTATATGGGGAGCAAACTTTAGCGCTTCATTGAGTGATGGTTGGGCTGGAGCTCAATTCTTGGTTCGATTGCTTCCTAATATGGATGGAGTGGATAATGCACAAGGTTGGGAAAGTGCAACGGAAAATTTATATAGCAGCTTTAATGCTAATGATGCACGTTTGCCTGTAGTCTTAAAACGTAGTGTTACTTATCAAGATGGAACCGTTAAACAGTTTGCAGAACCTTATGTATTTAAGTACTGGGATCAAGAGGCTGAGCCTAAAGGAAATAGTACAGATGCAATTTTCCCAGCTATCCGTACGGCAGAGATGTATCTGATTAAGGCTGAGGCACTGAATGCGATTAATCAAGGGCCAACGCCGGATGCAGTGAAAGCTATAAAGAAAGTGAGAGACAGGGCAGGATTGGCTTCCGACAATTTACCGACAGATTACGAGGGGTTCAAAAAAGTAGTGCTTGAAGAATATCGTCATGAGTTTGTAATGGAAGGACATCGTTGGTTCGACTTGACAAGAATGTGTACACCACAGGAGTTTGTGGATATCATCAAAGCTGCCAAACCGGATGCAACCCCGCAACTTTATCATGTAAAGTTCCCTATTCCGCAGCGTGAGAGAGATTTGTCACAAGGGCAAATAACTCAAAATGAGGGATATAATCAATAGTATTAATTAGAATTATAAGTCGGAGATTATTTTCAATCTCCGACTTGTCCAAAAGAAGTACCATGAAAAAGATAATGATTTTTTCTTTGCTGTTTTCATTAGCGGCTTGCCGGGGAAATTCCGAACAGAAAGTTGTGGATCCGGTCGTTGAGTTTGATTCTGCTTTTTGCGAGAGGTTAATGCCCGGATTAGGTGGGGGAATCACCGGAGGGGACGGAAGTATATCAATCGACTTGAAAGACGGGCGTAGTTTGTTTATGTGGGGGGATTCTTTCTTTGGTGATGTTATAAACGACAAGCGGGCAAAAGACACAAAATTTGTAATAGGCAATACATTTACAATTATTGACAAGAATGGACAACTGAAAACTTTATATAGTGGAACAAAAGAAAATCCGTTGGCATTCATTGAGGCAGATCAAGATGGGAAGAGTCCGGTTTGGTACTGGCCCGGTCATGGATTTGTAGAAAACGGAATTCTTCATTTATTTATGTCTAAGTTCCATAAAGTCGGAGAAGGGTCTTTCGGTTTCGAATATCTGTGCTGTGATTATTTCCGTTTGGATGTGGAAACGATGAAGATTATTGATAAGGAAAACTTCAAGGCTGCCAATGAAAACAATGTACATTACGGGCATGCAGTACTTCCATATAAAGGAGAAATATATGTATATGGAACAAGGGCTGATGCTATGGGGATGGCAGAAGTACACGTATCAAAAGCAAAGCTGATAAATGATAAATTGGTGGACTTTTCTTATTGGGACGGAGCCGAATGGCAGACTGATGCCCGAAAATCACAAAGAATAGCAGGGATTACGAAAAGTGTTTCCGAGCAGTTTAATGTTGTAGAACTGGAAGAAAAGATAGCACTGGTATCACAAGACCGTTCGGGGAATGTGAAAGATATCTATTCCTTTATTGCAGACAAGCCGGAAGGACCATTTAGTAATGAAAAACTGCTTTATAAGGTGGAGGAGAGTGGCTTTGAGGTAGACAGTATGATGACCTATAATGCAATGGTACATCCTCAATATAGAAAAGACGGTAAGGTTTTAATGTGTTATAATGTAAATACATATAGCATGACGAAATTGTTTGAGAAGGCTTCTTTGTATCAGCCTCGTTTTATATGGGTGCCGGTTGAGAAAATTGTAAAATAAAAGAGATAATAGGTATGACAAAAATAACTTTAAGAAAGATAGTGACCTCATTGATAGGGAGCATAATGCCCTTGGCAATGTTTGCTGGTCAAGATAATGTAGCTCCTCAGGCAAAAGTTTCAGTTTCGGATATATTGGGAATCGGATTCGAGGCGCGTAATTTGGTGGATGGTAAGGTTATGTATGCTAATGAGGGAGAGTGGGCATGCAAAGGAAGCGTGACCTCATGGGGAGTTATGCACTTACCATGGGCTCAATTGGACTGGGACAATGAAATAGATGTTGACCGGATAGTACTATATGACAGAGTATCGGAGTTGGAGCATCTTGCCGGGGGAACATTACACTTTAGTGATGGATCAAAAGTTAGTGTTACGGCAATCCCTAATGATGGAAGTCCTAAAGAAGTTTGTTTTCCATCTAAGAAAATAAAATGGGTTCGTTTTGAGGCAACTGATGGCGCAGGAAAAAATATAGGTTTATCCGAAATAGAAGTATTCCGAACTCGTGGCGAGAATACAGAATATGTAGAATGGGTAGATCCTTATATTGAAACGACAAGAGGGCGCTGGTTCTATTGCACTCCGGCAGCTCGCCCTTTTGGAATGGTGGCAGCGCATGCTTTTACCCGCAACAAAAACCAAGGTGGCGGCGGATATAATTATAACTTTAATGAGGTCTTAGGTTTCTCTCAAGTTAATGAGTGGATGGTGTCCGGACCGAATATAATGCCGGTATCCGGTGGAGTAAATCCGACTCAAGGAATGGATGGATGGAAATCGGAATTCAAGCATGAAAGTGAAATTATTCAGCCGGGGTATCATCGTCTGTTTCTTGACAGATATAAGACGTGGGTGGAATATACGGCAACTGATAGGGTGACATTTTATCGTTTGAATTATACATCTGACAAGAATGCCAAACTACTGGTAGATATAGGTAGTGTATTAGGTAATTGTTCTATGGATAAAGGGGCGTTATTGCGTATTAGTGATAAGCGTATTGTAGGTGAATTTATGACGACCGAACGTTTCTGGGGAGGGCCAGACAGCCTTAAACTTTGTTTTGTCCTTGATTGTAGTGTTCCGATAAAGAAAATAGATGGATGGAGTGAGAAAGGAATCAATCCGGATGTAGAGGCTATTTCCGGTAATAATGCAGGTATGGTCCTTGATTTTGGAGAATTGGAAGGAAGTGAGGTGTTGTTCAAAATAGCACTTTCATATACGACAGTGGATAATGCCATTGAGAACTTGAATACAGAATTACCGCATTGGGATTTTGAAAAAATACGTAAAGATACGCGTGATATATGGAATGAAATGTTTGGCCGTATTGCGGTAGAAGGTGGAAGTCAAGCACAACACATAAAATTCTATACAGATTTGTGGCATGCCCTTTTGGGACGTCATAAAATTACTGATGTTAATGGTTATTATCCTGATTATACGGCAGGTCCGTATGTAAACAAACGTACTGCAGCACCGATGAAAATACGTCGTGTTCCAATGGATAAGACCGGAAAGCCAACGTTCAATATGTACGGCTTTGATGGCCTGTGGCTGACACAATGGAATTTGAATATATTATGGGGATTGGCTTGGCCGGAGGTTCTGGATGATTTGAGTGCTTGCTTGATACAATATGCGGACAATGGAGGCTTGTTGCCTCGTGGAGCCTGCTCAGGGGGATATTCATTCATTATGACAGGATGTCCGGCTACAAACATGCTGGTAAGTACATATATGAAAGACCTGATGAAGAAAACCAAGCCTTCTCATGCATATGAAGCAATTAAACGTAACCATGCTCCGGGAGGAATGATGAGTTATGAAAGCGCAGATGACTTGAAATTTTATGTTAAAAAAGGATATTGTCCCGGCAATGCGGGTAAAACATTGGAATGGGCTTTCCAAGATTGGGGATTAAGCCGTATGGCATTGCGTATGGGAAAGAAATCTGATGCGGCATTATATGAGAAACGTTCTCGTGCCTGGACTCCGTTATTTAATAAAAATATAGGATTGATTCTTCCCAAAAAGGAAAATGGAGAATGGTTGCATACCGATCCGTTGAACGGGCAAGGATGGGTTGAAGCTAACGCATGGCAGGCCACGTGGTCGGTTTCCCATGATTTACCCAAACTGGTTGAACTAATGGGAGGTGGAGACGCGTTTTGCGAAAAACTAAATTATGCGTTTGAACAAGCGCGTCCGACTGATTTTGTACATGCTTATAGTGGAGGATATGTAAGCTATGCTAACCAACCGGGGTGCTCTAATGCGCATTTGTTTACTTATGGCGGACAGCCATGGTTGACCCAATATTGGGTACGTCAGGTTAAGGAACATGCTTATGGTGGCATCACTCCGGATAAAGGATATGGAGGACATGATGAAGATGAAGGACAGATGGGAGCTGTAAGTGCATTAATGTCATTGGGGTTGTTTAGTGTTACTGGGACAGAGTACGATAGTCCCTATTATGATATAACTTCCCCTATATTTGACAAGATTACGATAAAGCTGAATAAAGATTATTATTCAGGTGATGAGTTTGTAATTAATGTACATAATAATTCTGCCGATAATTGTTATATCCAGAAAGCTGAGTTGAATGGTACGGACTGGATTTATGCACAACTCGACCATGTGGACTTTGCAAAAGGAGGGACTCTGAATTTGTGGTTAGGAAATATGCCCAATAAGTCATGGGGTAAACTTAAATACTTGGGTTTTAAAACTAATAAATGATCAGTTATGAGTAAGAAGTTTTATCTGATTTCTTTGCTTTTCTATTTCTGTGCACTCTTTATGAGTGCACAGAACTCGTTAAGGCTGTCTCCGATATTTGCTTCAGGTATGGTATTACAGCAAAATGCAGATGTTATATTTTGGGGGTGGGGCGAACCAAACAAAAAAGTGAATATTTTTTTCGGTTGGGATAATAAAATGCTTGAAAGTAAGGTGAATGAGAAAGGACGTTGGGAAGTAAAAGTGAAAACCCCGTCAGCCGGTTATACGCCTTATACCGTATCTATCTGCTCTGCCCAAGATTCGATTTTGCTTTCTGATATTCTTATTGGTGATGTCTGGTTTGTTGGTGGGCAAAGTAATATGCAGATGAATTTTCATGGGAATCCGGATCAGCCGGTGCAAGATGCCCAGAAAATACTGTTGCGCTGTAAGCATAAGGGGATACGCTTGTTTAGAGTTAATAACGGATATGCTATTTCTGCTTCTGATACTTTGACGATTGATGGAAAATGGACTTCTGCAAGTCCAGACAATGTGAAAGAATTTAGTGTAGTAGGTTATATATTTGGGGAAAAATTACATGAGTTGACTGATATACCTATTGGATTGGTACAATCTGCACATGGAGGATCGTCTGCGGAAGCTTGGCTGGACTACGAGACATTGGAAAGGTTTGGTGGATTTGATTTGAATTTGGAGCGGAAGAAAATAGATCCTATATGGTATGCATTTGAACCGACGGTTCTTTATAATAAGATGTTGGCCCCCATGCTGCCGCTGACGGTAAAAGGAGTGATTTGGTATCAAGGAGAATCGAACGTAGAGCGCCCGGAGCAGTATCGAATGTTATTCCCGGAGTTGGTACGTACATGGCGCAGATATTTTGCAGATGATAATCTACCTTTTTATTATGTTCAAATAGCTCCCTATAATCATCAAAAAGTTAATTCTGCTATATTTAGAGAAGTTCAATTGGATTGTATGAGGACAATTCCCAATGTGGGCATGGTAGTGACTTTGGATGTCGGGGAGGCGGATATTATTCATCCGGCGCGTAAAGAAGTGGTTGGAGAAAGGCTTGCTTATTGGGCATTGAACAAGGTTTATGGTTATTCGGCTTTTGGATGTAGGGGACCGGAGTTTCGTTCGATGGAAATACGCGACGGCCATGCTTTTTTAAAGTTTGATTTTGCTCCGAACGGTCTGTCTTTTATGGGAAAACAACCATTGGGGTTTGAGGTTGCAGGTGAAGATAAAGTTTTTTATCCGGCTAAAGTCAGGATTACTCCGGCTTTTTGGGGAAACGAAGGACTTGAGGTTTGGAGTACTGAAGTTGCCAAGCCGGTGGCAGTACGTTATGGCTTTTCAAATTATGTGGATGGGTCATTATATAATACAGAGGGTTTGCCCGCCTCTTCGTTCCGTACAGATAATTGGTAATAAGGTTTTAATTATATATGGTATATGGCTTCAAATTCTAAAAAGAAAATAATCCCTGTTTTAGCTGCATTTTTTGTAATGGGCTTTTGTGACATAGTGGGCATATCTTCTGATTATATGCAAACTAGTTTTGGCTGGTCTTCTACGATGACCGGATTTGTACCTTCTATGGTATTTATTTGGTTTCTCTTTTTGGGAATTCCGATTGGAAATAAGATGAACCAATGGGGACGTAAGAATACGGTGCTGTTGAGTATGGCAGTGACAATAGCCGGAATGTTTCTGCCGCTTGTGATATACAGTAGCGCGACTTGTATCGTTGCTTATATTCTGTTAGGTATAGGAAATGCTATCCTGCAAATATCCTTGAATCCTCTGCTTGGCAATGTTATAACCGATCAACGTATGCTGACAAGTAGCTTGACTGCAGGGCAGGTTATAAAAGCGATTTCTTCGTTGGTCGGCCCTGAAATAGTATTGTTTGCTACATTACATTTTGGCAATGAACATTGGTATTATTGCTTTCCTATGTTGGGTGGAATAACTTTATTCTTTGGATTATGGCTGGCAGCGACGCCCATTCAACGTGAAACATCCTCAGGCGAATCAGTATCATTGGGTAAATCTTTTGCGCTATTGAAAAACAAAACACTTTTGGTATTGTTTTTAGGTATTTTTTTCATGGTAGGGGTGGATGTTGCAACCAATTATATTAGCTCGAAGTTGATGACTTTGCGTTACGAATGGACTCCTGATGAAGTAAAGTTCGCACCGCAAGTTTATTTTCTAAGCAGGACGATCGGTGCATTTTTGGGAGTTTTTCTCTTAACAAAAATTTCGGCTTTACGTTATTTTCGGATGAACATTCTGGCATGTGCTTTAGTTTTGTTATTACTCATGTTTATAGATGGACACGCAATATTGAATTTGATTTGTATTGGAGGTGTCGGACTTTTTTCAGCATCTGTTTTCTCCATAATCTATTCATTGTCTTTTCAAGAGTTTCCTACTAAAATGAATCAGATTTCCGGTTTGATGATAACGGCTGTTGCCGGTGGCGGAGTTGTGACTCCTCTTCTTGGAATGGCGTTGGATTTTGCTGGGGTTACTGCAGGTTTATCGGTAATTCTACTTTGTGTGTTGTATCTGATATATTGTGCTTTTGGTGTAAAAATACAATCTTAATGATGTTATATATTGTATTTCTGCCCAGACTAAATTCTCCCGGTAATATGAGGAAATAGTGAAGATAGATTTCATTTGAAAGAAAAAATGCTACTCAGTAAATCCTTATATTGGGAATATACCGGGTAGCAAATTTTTATGTTCAGTAGCGACTGTTTATTTCACCTGAATAATATCATAATTCAAATCGCTTACAGCTTCTTGCAGGCTGTCGTTTACCAGTCTTAAAGTAGTGTCATTTACAACAACGAAGTATACGGGATCCTCGCCGTCATTGGGAGTTAACTTATAGGCAGTTTTCTTATTGTTGTTGGCATCTTTTTGGATAACTTGGCGCTTTCCTGTGGAAGTGAAAGATTTGTTCTTCCCCGGTCCTTCTGCATCCAGATAGGTCGTAACTAAGGTATAACCGCTTTCACCGTCAGGGCCTATGCTGTCGACACTCAGTACGTACTGGATACCCGGACCGTCGGCTGCGGGAAGTATACCCTCATAAACGGCTACTGCAGAGGAATCGTTGCCTACGACAGTCATGACACCTTCATCCATGGTGTCGTTGTTTTGATTTCCTTTTGATTGGCAGGATACCAATGCAGCGGCAATCGCTGCAATCATCATTACTTTTTTCATTGCTTTAATGGTTTAAATTAATATTAAGAGACGCCAATAGCGTTATTCTTCGTCATCCCGTTTAATAACGAGTAATTTATCTACTCTTCCGCGATCCATATCCACTATCTCAAACTCCAGGTTCTTGTAGCTGAAAATGTCACCGGCTTTCGGAACCCGTCCGATGAGGAACATTGCAAGCCCGCTTAAAGTGGTGAAGTCCTCTTCTTTCAGGTCGTCATAGTTCAGTATGCCCATTGCTTCCATAAAGTCCCCTATGTTCATGGAGGCCTCCACCAGCATGGAACCGTCTGCCCGGGTGACTATATCTTCTTCTTCCGTTTCGTTCTCTTCCAAAATATCACCGAAGATACTTTCCGTCAAATCGTGTAAGGTGATAATACCTTCTGTATTCCCATACTCGTCTACAACAACTCCGAACTTGTTTTTGTTCTTCTTAAAGAGCTCTAAAACTTTCTTGGCATATAAACTTTCGGGAATAAACAGTGGAGGGCGTGCAATTGTACGCAGATTGAACGGCTGTTCACCTCCTAACATCAGGATGATGTCTTTTACGGAGACTACTCCTATAATTTCATCCTTTCCGCTTTCCACCAACAGATATTTGCTGAAATGCTCTTCGTGGATAACTCGTAGAACTTCTTCCTGCGTATCTGTGGGGTGAAGTACTATTACATCACGACGATGTGTCATCAGGTCGTTGGCTCTTTTGTCCGAGAAACGAAAAACATCACGAAGCATTTCGGTCTCGTCCTTATCGATGACACCTTGTTCGGAGCTTTGGTGCAAAATCATTTTCAGTTCTTCTTGTGTCATCTGCCGTTCTTCTCCTTCTTTCATACCGATAAGTTTATTTGTGAGCTTGGTTGAAGCGCTGAGAAGACAAACAAAAGGATAAGATACTTTAGTCAGGATAATCATAAACGGACTTAGCAGCGTGGCGTAGCGCTCCGGGTTGTTTAAGGCTATGGATTTAGGAACCAGCTCTCCGATGATGAGGGATAAGTAGGTAATGACGGCGACAGTGGTGATCATAGCCAAGTCTTTGGCATATAGTTCCAGACCGGGGAGCATGGCAAATAATGGAACCACATCGTCGGCTATGGCTACACCGCCATAAGCACCCGATATGATGCCGATCAGAGTAATGCCGATTTGAATGGTGGAGAGAAATTTTTCCGGTTCTTCCAATTGTTTCAAAACGCCTTTTGCACTTTTTTGCCCTTTGTTTACAAGGGTTTCCAAACGTGCCTTGCTTGAAGATACTAATGCGATTTCATACATGGCAAAGATGCCATTCAGGATAAGTAAAAATAGAATAATAATAAATTCCATGTTTGGATTACAAATAGTTTGTGTACAAAGATAACGTTTTTCAAATATTTATTGTTAATATTGCTGTCTCTTAAGAAGATTAAACAAATTAACATGAAAAGCAAACATTTTCTATTCGTATTTTTGCTACAAGTGGCGGCTTTCAGTGTGCAGGCTGCACGTGTAGATACTGTGTTCGTGAAAAGTCCTTCGATGAACAAGGACGTGAAGGTAGTTTATATTCTTCCGGATAAAGCCGTTGCCAAGAACCCGCAGGCTTGCCCGGCGGTGTATTTGTTGCATGGCTATGGCGGCAATGCGCGTACATGGATTGGAATAAGGCCGGAGTTACCTCAAATTGCCGATGAAAAAGGTATCATATTCGTATGCCCTGACGGTAAGAACAGTTGGTATTGGGATAGTCCTAAGGATCCTTCCTATCGTTATGAAACTTTTATTTCGTCGGAACTGGTGAACTATACAGATACGCATTATGCTGCGATTCCGGAGAAGCGGGGGCGCGCCATTACCGGTCTGAGCATGGGCGGACATGGTGCATTATGGAATGCTATCCGCCATAAAGATGTGTTCGGGGCGGCGGGAAGCACAAGCGGCGGAGTGGATATTCGCCCGTTTCCCAACAACTGGGAGATGAAGAAACAATTGGGAGAGCTCACTGCCAACGAGGCGATATGGAACAATCATACAGTAATCAATCAGGTTGATAAACTGGCGAATGGGGATTTGGCCTTGATTATTGATTGTGGTGAAAGCGATTTCTTCCTTGAAGTGAACAAGGAACTGCATAAACGTTTGCTGGCATACAAAATAGATCATGACTTCATCACTCGTCCCGGCGGACATACCGGTACTTATTGGAATAACTCCATAGACTACCAGATATTGTTCTTCAGTAAATTCTTTAATAAATAATCACTCAATAACATAGTTTACGGTACGGATGTAATTCGTACCGTAACTGTTTGTGACCTCTTTGCAAGAAGTAATGATATTCCGCTTATCCAGAGAGTAGGTGTATTTTCTGACTTCTTGACTTATTGTGTTTCCGTCAGGAATAATCTGTTCTATTAAGATACTGAAAGGCTCTCCTAACAATTTCCCATATAACGCTGCGGAATGTAGGGAAAGAGGATATAGGTCGGCAAAAAACAGGCAAGGAACTTCCGATTGGTTGATTATGCTGTTGCCTGCCGGAGTGGTGGCGGTGTATGTCTGCGTGTAAGTGTCCACTTTTTGCACAATGCGTAATGCTTGGGGATTGCTGTAATCTATGCCGATAGACGCATAGACTTTACCGTTTATGCTTTCTGTTATGTTTTTCAGATAGGGCTTTCCTTCAGGGGAGGTGAAATAAGAAAAACCATAGGTGCGGGTTGCACCTACTTCCTGCCGCGTGCATTGGATGGCATATCCTTTATCATTAAGGAGATAGGTGGATACATTGCCGAAGTTGTCGGTCGCTATGGCTTGGTGTTCTTCATAGGTTACCGATGTCGTATTTTCTATTTTCACCGGTTCGTTTTGAACAGAATAACTCTGTACGGTAGTGAATCCTGCCAGTTGCCCTCGCTTGTATGAATAGGTCTGGGTGGTAGTCACCGTAGGCACTCCCGCTTCATAAGGGCTGTCTTCTGTCAGCCGGATTGTAGAAAAAGGTACGGTAGGGCAACTGCCATTGCCGCCCGAATCGTTGTTATCTTCACAAGCAGTTGTTGCTATGAGTATAATCAATAATGAAAAGATTAGCTTCTTTCTCATTCCTGTTATTTTATAATCAGCCCCTTGCGGGTATTCTTTGGGGTGGCGAAACTCTTGACAGAGGTCTCTCTTGTTTGGGCTTCCGGCAGTTCAATGGCGCCTGCAATAATTCCCATTGCAGTATTGAACAAAATTTCATTAAAATCTCCTAAAGGAAGATAGTACTGCAAATAGGATGTTTCGTTAATGGAGAGGTCCGGTTTGAAACCTGTGCTGTAATCGGCTTCTCCGTTGGCATTGAACACTTCGCATACCACCGGGCGTACTGCCCAGGGATATTTGGGATTGATGAAAGTTTCCGTAGCTACATTTTCACCTTTAGTAGTTTGCCCGATGAGGACTACTGTCATGTAGGGTTTCAGGCAGTTGATAAGCATTTCCGCAGCGCCTGCCGTAGTTCCGCCGGTGATGATATAAACTTTGGACAGGTTTAGGTTGGCTCCGCCTTGCAGGAGTTGGGAGTCCAATATCAGGTCATGATTTCTGCTGCTTTGCTTGTCATTGTATTGCAGGAAAGCGAAAGGACTTTCCAGTTTATCGGCAGGCACAAGCATATCGGCAAGAAGTTGCACACATTCCATTTCTCCACCGGGATTGTAACGGAGGTCGAGTATAAAGTTATTAACGCCGAATTGCTGGCATTGCTGGGAGAAAGCACGCAATTCATTGTTATATGCTTCGCTGTTTTCCGCAGTTCCGGCGGTGAAGGTATTATATGCAAGGTAGGCTATTTTATGGTCCGTACCGTCCAGTTGTACAAACTTGGTTGTATGAATTGCGCTTTCCGTTACAGGCCGTACGGCGGGTAAGGCGATGTCGCCGATTGCCTGTATCATTCCTATGCTTTCGTCGTCTTCATCCTTTACTATCACATACTTTCCGATACGCAACGTTCGTGTACCGCCGTCTGTCAGTCTCTCTTCCGTCTTTTTGGTGATGGAGTCGCCGTCTACGAGCATTATCCAGTTGCCTCGTTGCAGTCCGGCTTCTGCTGCCGGAGAACCATTTGCCACGTAAGAGACAAGTGCGTTGTAAGTGGTGTCGCTGGTAGCAACTTTATATAATGTATAGTCAAAGCCGTAGCTTGGCAGAGGGGTATCCATTATGGTATCGACGGTCGAAAAGCCTTTGTCATTCTTCGATAGGATACTCTTCAGGAAAGTCTCCGGATTTTGAAAATAGTTCAGACCTTTAGAAGGAGGAATGTCCTCATACCATAGGTAGACTTCCCTCATCAGGCTATCTATCCACAGGTCGCGTCCTGTCAGCGGGTAGTATTCTTTCCAGCGATCTTCTCCACAGGAGCACAGGCTTGTCAATGCAATAAGTCCCAGCAGAGGGAAAAGTAACAGCTTCCTTCTTTTCATCAGTCTCTATATCATTTGGTTTTCGCCCACAAAAATAGCGAATAGTTCTTGTATCTACCACAAATATGGTATAAAATTCCCTATCATGTGTCATAGGCTGCTTTGTTTTATCCCTTTATCTTTGCAACATCCAAGCAAGGAGAATTTATTCACTTATAAATACAAATGACGATGAAAACAAAGAAATTACATTTTGAGACGCTGCAACTTCATGTGGGACAGGAACAGCCGGATCCGTCGACCGATGCGCGGGCCGTACCTATCTATCAGACTACTTCGTACGTGTTTCATGACTCGGCTCATGCAGCGGCCCGCTTTGGGTTGCAAGATCCGGGTAATATCTACGGCAGACTGACAAATCCCACACAAGGGGTGCTCGAACAACGCATTGCAGCTCTTGAGGGAGGTATTGCGGGGTTGGCGGTTGCTTCCGGTGCGGCAGCTCTGACCTATGCTTTTGAGAATATTACGCGTGCAGGCGATCACATTGTGGCTGCCAAGACCATTTATGGCGGAACGTACAATCTGCTGGCGCATACATTGCCCTCTTATGGCGTTACGACCACTTTTGTAGCTCCGGACGATTTGTCCAATTTCGAGAAGGCTATTCAGGAAAATACGAAAGCAGTCTTTATAGAAACATTGGGAAATCCCAATTCGAACATCATTGATATTGATGCGGTTGCCGGGATTGCTCATCGTCATGGAATCCCTTTGATTGTCGACAACACTTTCGGTACTCCTTTCCTGATCCGTCCTATTGAACATGGCGCTGATATTGTGGTACATTCCGCCACTAAGTTTATTGGCGGGCATGGCACTTCTTTAGGCGGTGTTATTGTTGATAGCGGTAAGTTCGACTGGGTGGCTTCCGGTAAGTTCCCGCAATTGACCGAGCCCGATCCAAGCTATCATGGTGTGCGTTTTGTTGACGCGGCAGGTGCGGCGGCATATGCTGTCCGTATTCGCGCCGTTCTATTGCGTGACACCGGCGCTGCTATCAGCCCGTTCAACGCGTTTATCCTGCTGCAAGGTTTGGAGACTCTTTCTTTGCGTGTGGAGCGCCATGTGGAGAATGCTCTGAAAGTTGTTGATTTCTTAGAAAGGCATCCTAAGGTGATAGCGGTGAACCATCCGTCTTTGCCGAATCATCCGGATCACGCATTATACCGGAAATATTTTCCGAAAGGCGCCGGTTCCATTTTCACCTTTGAGGTTAAAGGCGGGGTGAAAGAAGCTCAGGCGTTCATTGACAATTTGCAGATCTTCTCATTATTGGCAAATGTGGCGGATGTAAAGTCGCTTGTAATACATCCGGCAACTACTACCCATTCGCAGCTGAGCGAACAGGAGTTGGCAGAGCAAGGCATCAAGCCGGGAACTGTGCGCCTTTCCATTGGGACGGAACACATTGATGATTTGTTGGATGATGTGGCACAAGCGTTGGAGAAGATTTAATCTCGGATGAAAAGTACATATCGTCCGATAGAATTAATTTTTTGTCGGATGAAATTTTAGATACATTGTTTTAGTATGAATATTGCCGTCTTATTATCCGGAGGTGTCGACAGTTCTGTTGTCGTGCACCTCCTTTGTGAGCAGGGGCATCGCCCTTCGTTGTTTTATATAAAAATAGGGAAAGACGATGCCGACTATATGGATTGTTCGGCGGAGGAAGACTTGGAGATGGCTTCCGCCGTAGCCCGCCGTTACGGCCTTTCACTGGAGGTTGTTGATTTGCATCGGGAGTATTGGGACAATGTGGCTGCTTATGCCATTGACAAAGTGCGTAGGGGACTTACTCCGAATCCGGATGTGATGTGCAACAAGCTCATTAAGTTCGGTTGTTTTGAACGGTACGTCGGTAAGGATTTCGATTTTACGGCAACCGGGCATTATGCTGCTACCATTCTGCAGAATGGGAAGGTTTGGCTGGGAACGGCCCTCGATCCGGTGAAAGACCAAACGGACTTTCTTGCGCAGATAGACTATCTGCAAGTTTCCAAACTGATGTTTCCGTTGGGCGGACTGATGAAGCAGGAAGTGCGCGACATCGCCTTGAAAGCGAAGTTACCCAGTGCCCGCCGGCGTGACAGCCAGGGCATCTGCTTCTTGGGGAAGATTAACTACAACGACTTTGTCCGTCGCTTTTTGGGTGAAAAAGAAGGTCGGATTATTGAACTGGAAACGGGAAAGATACTGGGAACCCATCGCGGCTACTGGTTTCATACTATCGGCCAGCGTAAGGGGCTGGGATTGGGCGGAGGCCCCTGGTTTGTGGTTCGTAAAGATACGGATGAAAATGTGATTTATGTGTCACGTGGATATGAAACGGAGCAACAATACGGGTATGAGTTCAGTATGCAGGATTTTCATTTCATTACGGAAAATCCTTGGGAGGGAGTGGAAGGGGAGATTCCGGTAACATTCAAGATACGCCATACTCCTGATTTTATCGGCGGCAAACTGTTGCAGGACGGGGACGGCTACCGGATTGTTTCCGAAGAGAAGTTACAGGGGATAGCTCCGGGGCAATTTGGCGTTGTGTATGATGAGGCTTCCAGACTGTGCATCGGAAGTGGAGAAATTAAATATAGTATTCCACTAAATCCACAATACCCGCTTTCATAGCGTATTTGGTAGCTTCGTGTGCGTTGTTCACGCCCAACTTTCTGAAAATATTCTTCCGGTGGCTGTTTATGGTATGAAAGCTGAGGTTTCTTTCAACTGCAATTTCTTTAGTGGTTTTTCCTAATGCGATTTCTTTCAGGATGCTTCGTTCGGCCGGTGTCAGCAGGTCGTTTTGCTGAATGGGGTGGAGGAGGGATGTCTGACTGTTTCCTGACAGCAGCAAGTTACTGACGTGGTTGCAAATGAAACGCTCTTTACGCGAAGCGCATTGCAGGGCGGTGAGTATCTCTTCTTTGGAATTGTCCTTTAGCACTACTCCGAATGACATGCTGCTGAAAAGTACTTGTCGTAGGAATCCGATGCTCAGTTCGTCGGAGAACAACAGCCAGTCCGCCTCTTTGAAACGTTCGTGCAATACAATCAATTCGTCGGAACTGACAAAGTCAAACGAGGTATAATCCAGTATTACCACCGCTCCGGGGTGCAGCCGTAACTGTTGTATGAGTTCCGCTTTGTTGTCGGCTTCCAGCAGCAAGGCAGTGTCTTTCTGCCGGCTTAGCAGAAACATCATGCCTGCTTTGGTTATATCTTGATTGTCAGCGATGATAAATTCTCTCATAATAGTCATTGGCGCATTAAAAAAAGAAACTCCGTTGCAAATGTACACTTTTTAAGTGATTTGCAGCGGAGTTGAGAGTATATATATTGCAGTGGGGTTTACCAGGAACGTCCCTTGAAGATATTCGATTGGTTCAACGGCAGCAGACTACCACTTAAAGTCATCGTGTTGGAGTTGAAGTTAGGGTTGATAGTAACGGTTGCGTTGTTGTCGCCATTAGTCAGGGTAAGGAATATCTGGGCGGAGATACCGATGCCCTGAATGCTGAAGCTGCAATTTATGTTGCCGCGTTTGTCGGTAGATGTTTTTATGTCCGATACGGTACCGTCTACTGTCACACCTCCAATACCGTTAGGACCGGGATAAACAGTGTTGAAAGCTACCTGTACGGTGCCTCGTCCCTGATTCACCAATACAAAGTTGGTGTTGGAAGTAACAAAAGCCGTTTGCCCGTTGCGGAACATCACCTGATTGGCTTCCAATACAAATTGCTGTGCTTTCAGTGCTGCTACGGCGTCATCGTAGGAAACGGCATCGGCTGCCTGTTGTTCCGCTTTCAGGCGGGCGCGTTCTGCGTCTCTTTGGGCTTTGCGGTCTGCACGACGTTGTGTGCTACTCTCTTGTGCATACATGGTGGTTGTCACCATGCTTACCAATACTAATGCTGCTAATGCAATAAACTTTTTCATACTTAATTCTTGTTTAGGTTTAAATTATATTGTTCGTTATAAGTTTATTGCAAGAACAATGCCTAACCGGGATTGTTCACTGTTTTTTTAATTATTTTATATCCGGTGGCTGCAATGAGGATACTCATGAGTGGACTGATAAGATTGAAAAAGCAGTAAGGGAGATAGGTCAGCGTGGACACGCTCAGAATAGTAGCTTGTGTCATTCCGCATGTGTTCCAGGGGATGAGAACCGAAGTTACGGTGACGGCATCTTCCGTTGTGCGGCTCAACAGGCGGCTTTCATACCCTTTCTTTTCATAGATGTTGCTGAACATGTTTCCGGTCAGGATGATGCTGATGTACTGGTCTGCCGTAGCAAGGTTGAGGAATAGTCCTGAACCGACAGTCGATGCCACAACGCTGACAGTGCTTTTCATGAACCGTACAAATACGGATGTGATGCTTCCCAGCATGCCGCTCGCTGTCATTGCGCCGCCGAAACACATGGCGCAAAGTATCAGCCAAATGGTATTCATCATTCCTGCCATGCCTCGTGTGGCAATCAGCTCTGTCAGCATGGCACTATCACTTTGCAGGCTGGTACTGCCGTATAGGCTCATTATCGTTCCCTTAAACAGCCCGTTGCTTCCGGAAATCTCATAAAGCAGGTCGGGCTGGAATATGATGGCAAAGGCGGCAGCCAGCAGGGTGGACAGGAACAAGGTGATGATAGAGGGCATTTTGCGTGCAATCAAGATTCCGGTAGCCACCGGGACAATCAGCAGCCAGGGAGTGATGTGGAATCGGCTATTCAATGATGCCGCAAACTCGGCTATTTGTTCTGTACCACTGGTTTCGTACGTGAATCCCATTACCGTAAATATGATAAGAGTGATGACGAGCGACGGAATGGTGGTAATCATCATATAGCGGATATGGCGGAACAGCGGAGTGTCAGTGACCGAGGAGGCAAGCACCGTAGTATCTGACAGCGGTGAAACCTTGTCGCCAAAGTAAGCTCCTGAAATAATGGCTCCTGCAATCCAGCCTTCCTCGAATCCCTGTGCTTTTCCTATTCCTAAAAGAGCGATGCCGATGGTTGCTATTGTGGTCCATGAGCTTCCCGTCATGATTGACACCAATGCACAGATGATGCAGGTAGAGGTGAGGAAGAAGTCCGGGTGTATAATCTTCATTCCGTAGTAAATGAGGGTGGGGACTACACCGCTGATCATCCATGCGCCACTTAGCGCGCCGATAATCAACAGTATGATAATGGCGGAGGATACGCCTGCGATGTTATTGGTAATGGCTATTTCATAATCTTTCCAAGGAATCCGGTAGAATGTTATTCCGATGAATATGCAAACTGCCGTAGTGGTGAGCAGGGACACCTGACTTCCGCCATTTAGAGCATCGCTTCCAAAAGTGCGGATGGTGGCAAACAACATTCCTATTAAAATAATGATGGGGAAAAGGGATACGATAGGAGAAGGAATTTTCTTTGTTGGACTCATGCGCTATGTTGCTATAAAATATAATGCGGCAAAAATATAACAAAACAGCCGAATCCTTTTTCTTTTTTCTTTTCTGCAAATAAATATTATTAATTCTTTGCGTTTACTTGGAATTTTAACAGCAGCTCTGAGTCTGCATTGATGTTTCGGGGATGTGTAGGGCTTATGAAAAAATCCCTTTCCACTGCCAATTTTCTTGTGGTAGGAGGCAGTGAAAAGGGGCTTTGGTGTTTTTCAATAGTATTTTATACTTCTACTACGGTTTCCATTGTTTCCGGCTTGGGCTCTGCTGTCAGGTCACGATAGATAACGGCACTGCATCCGAGTGCTGCTACGGTGTAGACAATGCTTACAAGGAACAGGAGGAACATTGCGAATCCGCCGTCTGCAATGGCAAATATAATCCACAAAAGGATATAAAACGCCACTCCCAGTAAAAGCGATACGCCGAAGATGGTCCACTTGTAACCATAAGTGGCCTTGTTGCTTTGAATCATGGCTTCGCCCGGAGCCACGCCTTTATCGAGTAGGATATAAATTGCAAGTGACCAACCTATGGATATGATGATGCCCGGTACAATCATGAAAAATAGGGCGGGAATAATGGCAAGATACATCAAACCTATCAAAGTGAAGTATTCTCCCATGAACTTACGGTATTTCCCATCGAAAATGAATAGGGGAGAAATGACCCTTCCTTTACTCAGCTCAATAGGAATGGTTGTCATGGCGATTGTAGTACCTACATTTAAATAGGGAATCCAGATTGTAAGCAGCCAAAGTATGGTAGCTCCCAACATGGATATTGCATTTTTAATGCCTAAACCGATACCTTCGGAGATAACTCCGGCTACTGTAATTTTCCGTTGTGCGTCCATAGCAAGATAATTTTTGATGAATATTTACTTATTTATGTCATTTCTGACAAATATATAACTTTTATAAAGAAAAACAAAACATATCGAAACTTATTTTATAAAAAAAAGAGGAGTGCCTAAACAGGGTAAAGTCTTGTTAATGCATTCTTTCCTTATGGCAAATGGTGATTAGGAGGGATAACATTGTTAGTCCGGCGCCTATGCCGGTAACACCCGCCCAGCCCCATGTGTGCCAACAACTGCCGGCGAGGAAGGTCCCCAATGACCCGCCTATAAAATAGGTTGTCATAAAAATGGTGTTTACCCGGTTGGATGCCGAAGGGCAGATGTCGAATATGCTGGTTTGGTTACTGAGCTGAATACATTGCATGCCAATGTCAATCAGTATAACTCCGGCAATGATACCGGCGTATGTGTTTCCGCAGAAGTAAAGCGAAGCCCATGCACACAAGATCAGTCCGCAACCAATGAAGTTAAAGTTGCGTATCCCTACTTTTTTCACATACTTTCCTACGAAAGATGCGGTCAGTGCACCGGCTATTCCGCACAGCCCCAAAATGCCGATTACATCGCTGTTGGCATAGAAAGGCGCTTCGCCCATTTTGAAAGCGAGACACGACCACATGGCTAAGAAAGAGCCGAATGCGATTCCGGCGCGTATGGAGTAGATGCGTAGGGCAGGGTAGTCTTTGATAAGTGAAAAGAGCGATTTCATTAAGTCACCGTATTTTCCCCGGAAGCTCGGCTGTATGTCCGGCAGGACTTTCAGGACTATAATGGCGCATAGCAGCATCATGCCTGCCGCGATGAAATACATCTCTCGCCAGCCTAATGCCTCACCGATAAATCCACTGATAACGCGAGAGGCGAGTATGCCGGTGAGCAAGCCGGAGATGACGACGCCTACGTTGCGTCCTTTATTCTCCGGGCGGGAGAATTGCGAGGCTATCGGTACGAAGATTTGCGGGATCATGGAGCAGATACCGGTAATGAGTGAAGCTCCCCAAATGATATAGATATTGGGTGCTGTGGCTATGGCTATAAGTGAAAATATCAGTAAAGTGAAGTTAATCAGGATGATCTTTTTCCGTTGGTAAAGATCGCCTAACGGCACGATAAACAGCAATCCCAATGCATAGCCAACTTGTGTAATCATTGCAATGAGATTTGTTTTAAACTCGGACACACCCAATTCGTGACGTATCACGTTCAGCAAGGGTTGGTTGTAGTACAAATTCGCTACGGAAATACCTGCTACGATAGCAAGCGTCCAAAGTATATGTGCGGGCAATCCGCCGTTTTCTTTTAATTCAGCTTTCATGCTGCAAAGATAGGAAAAAGCAAAAAAACGAATGTCCTTTCAGCTTTGGTAAAAAAGAAAGTTATTAATTAGCCTAAAGGGTGTTGTAAAATCTGTGAGTGTTACTCTGTCAACTTCCAATTCCTGCACTGATAAAGTCATAGAATTAAGTAACAGAATATCATTGATAATCCACTTTCCTTATGAGGTTCATTGCATCAGACCATATAAGATAGTCTGCCCTTGCGATTAATAATATGTAAGAGTTGGGTTACTTCTTGGAGTAATGGTATTTCATTGAAAGTATATCAATCTCTACCCTGTCATCATTTACAGAGTAAATAAGACGATGCTCTTCGTTGATGCGTCTTGACCATTTACCTGCTAAATCATATTTAAGAGGTTCTGGCTTGGCAATTCCTGTATAAGGGTGTTCTATCAACTGAGAAGGATCTTTTTGATGCGTTTGGCAATATTGGGATTGTTTTTCTTCCAGTACTCCCATTGCTCCATAGCAAGAGGTGTGAATATAATCTTCATAATTCATCCAAGTTTATCTCTATCCCCTTGCCGTTCTTAATATCTTCCTCTCCTTGACGTATGTCTTCCATCGTTTCAGGTGACGACATGATATATTCCGTTTCCTTTAAAGAGTTGTATTCATCAAGGGAAATCATCACTACTCCTTTACCATTACCGCGATTGACGATTACAGTGTCATAATCATCAATTACTGAATCAATGTACCCTTTGAGGTTGGCTCTTAAATCGGTGTAGTTAGCTGTTTTCATAATTCCTCCTTTTGTTTAATGCAAATATGTGTACTTATATGCGTACTTTCAAATTTAATTAGTTAATTATTAGATATAAAGAAAGGGTACCAACTTAATGATGCCCTTTCCTTTCCCAATCAACAATCCACGTACACCATTTACTGTGTTTCTCCATTTTAAAATGTTATATGAAGTATATCACATTGTATTATGGTTGATTATGCTGATTCTTGCAGCCGTTTTTTAAGAATGACAAATTGGGCTGCAAATTGGCTGCAAAAGTAACCTGCTTATGGCTTGAATTGAGGGGTAATTAAAAAAGGAATGGTATGAGGTGTTTCAATCCGTTATCTAAACCAAGTTTTCATAAAATGAAAACTCCTGCAATCACAAGGATTACAGGAGCTTATCTATATGTAATTGTCTAAATTACTTGCTCAAAGCCTGAGCTACGTCAACCGCACAAGCCACTGTACATCCTACCATCGGGTTGTTACCGATACCCAGGAATCCCATCATTTCCACGTGAGCAGGAACTGATGAAGAACCAGCGAACTGAGCGTCTGAGTGCATACGGCCCATCGTGTCCGTCATGCCGTAAGAAGCAGGACCGGCAGCCATGTTATCCGGGTGAAGTGTACGACCTGTTCCACCACCTGATGCTACTGAGAAGTAGGGCTTACCGGCGAGAACGCGTTCTTTCTTGTAAGTACCTGCAACAGGATGTTGGAAGCGAGTCGGGTTGGTAGAGTTACCTGTGATGGATACGTCTACGCCTTCTTTCCACATGATAGCTACACCTTCGCGAACGTCGTCGGCGCCGTAGCATTTTACTTTGGCGCGAGGACCGTCGCTGTATGCGATTTCACGAACTACTTTCAGTTCACCTGTGTAGTAGTCGAATTGAGTCTGAACATAAGTAAAGCCGTTGATACGAGAGATGATCTGAGCAGCGTCTTTTCCAAGACCGTTCAGGATACAACGCAAAGGTTCTTTACGTACTTTGTCGGCTTTAGCGGCAATTTTGATTGCACCTTCTGCAGCAGCGAATGATTCGTGACCTGCCAGGAAAGCAAAACACTTAGTTTCTTCGCGGAGCAACATGGCAGCCAGGTTACCATGACCGATACCTACCTTGCGGTCGTCGGCTACCGAACCCGGAATACAGAATGCCTGCAAACCGATACCGATAGCTTCGGCAGCATCAGCAGCGTTCTTGCAGCCTTTCTTGATAGCGATGGCGCAACCTACAACATAAGCCCATTTTGCGTTTTCGAAACAGATAGGCTGAGTTTCTTCACACGTCTTATAAGGATCGAGTCCGGCAGCTTCGCAGATAGCGTTTGCTTCCTCGATGTCTTTGATGCCGTTAGCGTTCAAAGCTTCGATGATACCTTTGATACGACGGTCTTGACTTTCAAATTTTACTTCTCTAATCATAGTTTCTTTCCTCCTTATATTATTCGTGACGTGGATCAATGTGTTTAACAGCTCCCTGTTCAGCAGTGAAGCGTCCGTAAGTACCGGTTACTTTCTTCAATGCTTCGTTGGCATCAGTACCTTTCTTGATTTCATCCATGAATTTACCCATGTGAACGAATTCGTATCCGCAGATTTCATCGTTTTTGTCAAGAGCGATAGTCTTGATATAACCTTCTGCCATTTCCAGATAACGGGGACCTTTTGCCAAAGTACCGTACAAAGTACCTACCTGGCTACGCAGACCCTTACCCAAATCTTCCAAACCGGCACCGATGATCAGACCGCCTTCAGAGAAAGCAGACTGAGTACGTCCGTAAACGATTTGCAGGAAGAGTTCGCGCATTGCTGTATTGATAGCGTCGCAAACGAGGTCGGTATTCAATGCTTCGAGTACAGTCTTGCCCGGAAGGATTTCAGCTGCCATAGCTGCTGAGTGAGTCATACCGGAACAGCCGATTGTTTCAACCAATGCTTCCTGAATGATACCTTCTTTGACGTTCAATGTCAGTTTACAAGCACCTTGCTGAGGAGCACACCAACCTACACCATGTGTCAGACCTGAAATATCAACGATTTCTTTTGATTTTACCCATTTGCCTTCTTCGGGTATGGGAGCCGGTCCATGGTTAGGACCCTTCTTTACAACACACATGTGTTCCACTTCGTGTGAATAAGTCATAATTAGCTCTTTTTTAAGTTATAATTAAAAAAAACGTAGTTCTATGTTTTATTAAACGGTCACAAAGGTAGTCGTTTTCTTGCTTTCTGCCAACCGTCTGATTTGACTTTTTTATTAAAAATTAGTAATATAGGATGCTGATTTGGCATATTGCAATCTCTACATTACAATACAATTGCTGCTTTAAGACGATTGTTTTCAATTCGTGTTTCTTTGAATGTTGTGACACCCTGTCACCATACTTGTATAACTTTGCTTACGCGCGCGCAGGAAGATTTTTTTTATATGGATGTTTGATGCGTGCATGTTTCGCGGGCGCGTGAGAAGAGAAGTTGTTCAAGTGTGGTGACAGGGTGTCAAGGAATGCTTTTTGTAGAGTAGAGGTTTGGATTTCCAGCATAGAGGTTTAGCGATCTAACATAGAGGTTTAGCGACGTAAAGTTGGACTTTACAATCTCAGGGTTGAGGTTGTGCGATTGTTGTATTGCTGTGCCATTGTTTTTGGTGCTTTCTTTTCTCACTTTCTCTTTTAATTCTTTATCTTTGCCGGTGCATAATAAAAAAATAATAGAGAACAAAATTATGGTAGAAGTGGCGGATAGTGCTTTGCAGCAAGCTGCAGGTGAGGGAATGGATGCTTTCATCCAAGTATTTACGGACGCATATAAAGAGTTGACGGGTGGCGAGCTGACTGCTGAAACAATGCCTTTGCTCACCGGTGAACAACATTCGTTGTTGGCGTATCAGATATTTCGTGACGAACTCATGGAAGGTGGCTTTTGCCAGTTGATACAGAATGGATATGGCGGTTACATCTTTGCCAATCCGTTTGCCAAAGTGATGCGTTTGTGGGGAGTGGGTGATTTAAGCAAACTGGTGTATGCCGCCAAGAAGATATATGACGCCCATCGTGAAGACTTGGAACGTGAGCGCACTGATGATGAATTTATGGCTATGTACGAGCAGTATGAGGTGTTTGATGCGCTGGAGGATGAGTTTTTGGAAAATGAGGAGGAATATACAGCGTTGGTTGCCAGTTATGTAGATGAACATTTGGACTTATTTGCAAAAATAATAAAGTAACGGTTGCAGTATTTTTTAAGTTTCTGCATTTACATTATGTGAATTGAAATTTATATCTTTGCGAACTCTAAAAAATAATGTTTATGAAACAATTGAAATTCTTGATGATTGTATTTACCCTGATGATGGGTGTTTCTTTTACTTCGTGTCTTGATGATAACGGTGGTGGAAATAGTACTTATGATGCTTTCGGATATATGAGAACTCGTACCTATATGGGTACTTATTATTTCTATGATCTTGTAGGTAACACATATTATCCTACTTCTACTTCTCTTGAGGAAATGAAAAAGAGCGGTTTTGAAATGTCCTCATCGACCGATTTGGTTTTTGTATACTTTAAATATGTAGATACGACTTCTACTGATACAAAGGCTACCGGTTCTACGCAGACTCCTCAAACTTATACTATCGACTTGGTCGGTATAGCTTCCATAGACTCTTATGATGCAAAAATTATGAATACAGTAGAGGACATGGAAAATATGGTTACGGAAAATGCACCTGTTGTAACATTGGAACCGACCGATAACTATGGAACTTATAAGCCTGGGTTGTATGGTAATGAAATGTTGATTATACCTGTTGCTTGGAAAATGGCAGATAAGAAAGAAGCGTTGTCCCAACATACTATGAATTTGGTCTATGTAGCTGATGAGGTGAGTGAAAACAGCAAGGAGCTTGTCTTTTATTTGAGACATGACAGAGGTACTGATGAAAAGGCGGAGGTTGCTACATATAGGAATAAGGCTTATCGTATAGAATATATTTTGGAAAATTTTAAAGAAAAAACGGGCAATTATCCCACCAAAATTACAATCAAGGCAAAAATCGGTAACGACATGACCTTGCCGAAGGAGTACACCAACTACTCTATCGAAAATATTGAGTGGAAATGATTATAAAAAATTAATAGTTGAACTATAAAGAATTATTTCATATAGCAATGCAGATGATTTCCTCTCCGGCACGTGCCTGGGAGGAAATTCGTTTGGAAGAGGATAGACGAAAGGTGTTTACAGCTTTTGTCTATCCTATGATTGGTTTATGCGGGCTGTCGGTCTTTATCGGTTCTTTGATAGCGAAAGGGTGGGGTGGTCCGCAAAGCTTTCAATATGCCATGACGCAATGCTGTGCTGTGGCGGTGTCTTTGTTTGGAGGATATTTTCTGGCAGCCTATCTCATCAATGGGTTGCGTGTCCGTATGTTTGCTATGGACAACGATATTCCTTTGACGCAACAGTTTGCCGGCTATGCGCTGGTAGTGCCTTTTTTGCTGAAAATTATTATCGGTATATTGCCTGATTTCAGCATAATAGCTCTGTTGCTTCAATTCTATATCGTATATGTAGTGTGGGAAGGAAGTGCTATTTTGATGAAAATAGCGGAAAAAGACCGTTTGAGGTTCACCATTCTTTCTTCTATTTTGTTAATAGCTTGTCCGGCAGTGATAGAATTCATATTCAATAAGCTGACGGTAGTGCTGAACTGATTGATTTTATGAAACAAGCTCCTGTAAATATTAAAAATAAGCGTGCCACATTCGATTATGAATTGGTAGATACCTATACTGCGGGCATTGTGCTCACCGGTACGGAGATCAAGTCCATCCGTCTGGGAAAAGCAAGTCTGGTGGACACGTTCTGCTACTTTGCCAATGGTGAACTGTGGGTGAAGAACATGCATATTGCCGAGTATTTTTATGGCTCGTACAATAACCATAATGCACGCAGGGAGCGTAAACTTCTGTTGACTAAAAAAGAGCTGGATAAGCTGCAGCGCGGTTCGAAAGATCCCGGATTCACGATGATTCCCGTCCGTCTGTTCATCAATGAAAAAGGGCTGGCAAAGGTAGTGGTCGCTTTGGCAAAGGGTAAAAAGCAATATGACAAGCGTGAGGCTTTGAAAGAAAAAGATGATAAGCGCGATATGGCGCGTATGTTCAAGAGGTGAGTTTAATGTACCGCATTACCACATTATATTTATGAGTAGACTTGAAGGTTTGGTGCGTGAGCGCATCCTTATCCTGGACGGTGCTATGGGCACCATGATACAACAGTACAACTTGACGGAAGAAGACTTCCGCGGAGAACGTTTTGCACAAATTCCCGGACAACTGAAAGGTAATAATGACATACTCTGTCTGACACGTCCGGATGTGATACGGGATATTCACCGTAAATATCTTGCGGCAGGTGCAGACATCATCGAAACCAATACCTTCAGTTCTACAAGCGTCAGCATGGCTGATTATCACGTGCAGGACTATGTTCGTGAGATTAATCTTGCCGCTGTGAAACTGGCGCGTGAGGTTGCTGATGAATTCACTGCCTTAACCCCTGATAAACCGCGATTTGTAGCAGGCTCTGTCGGTCCCACCAATAAGACCTGCTCCATGAGTCCGGATGTCAACAATCCGGCTTTTCGTGCACTGACTTACGACGAACTGGTCATAGCCTATCGCGAACAGATGGAAGCGATGCTCGAAGCCGGTGTAGATGCGTTGCTGATTGAAACCATTTTTGATACGTTGAATGCGAAAGCGGCCATATATGCCGCGAAGCAGGCAATGAATGTTGCCGGTATCCGGATTCCGTTGATGCTGTCCGTAACGGTGTCCGATATAGCCGGGCGTACTTTGTCCGGACAGACGTTGGATGCATTTCTGGCTTCAGTGCAACATGCGGATATCTTTTCCATAGGGCTCAACTGCTCTTTCGGAGCCCGCCAGTTGAAGCCTTTTCTCGAACAACTTGCCGCCCGCGCACCTTATTATGTCAGTGCCTACCCCAATGCGGGCCTTCCCAACAGTCTTGGCACGTACGATCAGACTCCTGCTGAAATGGCGGCTGAGATTAAAGAATATATCCATGAGGGATTAGTAAATATAGTAGGCGGTTGTTGCGGCACGACCGATGAATATATTGCTGCCTATTCATCTTTAATAGACGGAGTTGTACCACGTATACCGGTTGGTAAGCCCGATTGTCTCTGGCTCTCCGGTCTGGAACTGTTGGAGGTGAGGCCGGAGAATAATTTTGTCAATGTGGGTGAGCGTTGCAATGTTGCCGGTTCACGTAAGTTTCTGCGTTTAATCAATGAGAAGAAATATGACGAAGCGCTAAGTATTGCCCGCCAGCAGGTGGAAGACGGTGCACAGGTCATTGACATAAATATGGATGACGGACTGCTGGATGCGGAACTGGAAATGACAACCTTCCTTCACCTGATAGCTTCCGAGCCTGAAATCGCTCGTGTTCCCGTAATGATAGACTCCTCCAAATGGGATGTGATAGTTGCAGGACTGAAATGTGTGCAAGGCAAGTCTATTGTCAATTCCATTTCCTTGAAGGAAGGAGAAGAAACGTTTCTTGAGCATGCCCGCACTGTGAAGGAGTATGGTGCTGCTGCAATAGTGATGGCTTTTGACGAACGGGGGCAGGCAGATACTTACGAACGTAGAATCGAGGTATGCGAACGTGCTTATCGTTTGTTGGTGGACAAAGTCGGCTTTAACCCACATGACATCATTTTTGATCCGAATGTGCTTGCAGTGGCTACGGGTATGGACGAGCATAATAATTATGCGGTAGACTTTATTCGCGCCACCGGTTGGATACGTAAGAATCTTCCCGGTGCTCATGTCAGTGGCGGGGTCAGTAACCTATCGTTCTCATTTCGAGGCAATAACTATATTCGTGAAGCGATGCATGCGGTGTTTCTGTATCATGCTATTCGTGAGGGAATGGATATGGGCATTGTGAATCCTGCAACTTCCGTACTTTATACAGATATACCGGCCGATATTTTGGAACGCATAGAAGATGTTGTTCTTAATCGTCGTGCAGATGCTGCGGAGCGATTGATTGAAACGGCCGAAAGGTTGAAAGCGGAAGCGGATGCCGCTAAAGTTTCCGCTTCAAACGGTGACTCTCAGCTTTCGGCTTCCGGTTCCCGGTTCCAATGGCGGGAAGGTGCGGTGGAGGAACGCTTGAAGTATGCTCTGACAAAAGGTGTTGGTGATTATCTGGAAGAAGACCTTGCCGAGGCTTTAAATGCTTATCCGAAAGCTGTGGATATTATTGAAGGCCCGTTGATGGCGGGAATGAATCACGTTGGCGATCTGTTCGGTGCGGGCAAGATGTTTCTTCCACAAGTTGTTAAGACGGCGCGTACTATGAAGAAAGCGGTGGCTATCCTTCAGCCGGTTATTGAATCGGAGAAGCAAGCGGGGGCCGCTTCTGCCGGTAAAGTGCTGCTTGCTACGGTGAAAGGAGATGTACACGATATCGGAAAGAATATTGTTGCCGTAGTGATGGCTTGCAACGGATATGAGATAATCGACCTGGGCGTAATGGTTCCTGCCGAAACGATTGTGCAGCGTGCCATAGAAGAAAAGGCCGATATGATTGGGCTGAGCGGACTCATCACTCCTTCACTGGACGAAATGGTGCACGTTGCCATGGAACTGGAAAAAGCGGGGCTTGACATTCCGTTGTTGATTGGCGGAGCCACTACGTCTCCGTTACATACGGCGTTGAAGATTGCTCCGGTCTATCATGCTCCGGTTGTTCATCTGAAAGATGCTTCGCAGAATGCATCAATAGCAGCCCGCCTGATGAATCCTAATCAAAAGGAAGAATTAGCGAAGAATCTTTTTACCGAATATCAGCGGTTGCGCGAGAAAAATCAGGAGAGGCAGGTCGAGACGGTATCTCTTGAAGAGGCAAAAGCTAATCGATTGAAATTGTTTTAAGATTTTCATCACAGAGAGGACAGCATTTTTTATGCCTCCTTATGTCCTCCTTTATGAATCAGCTTTTAATCTTTTTCTTATATTGCTCGAATCTTGCCGTAATATCCCGTACGAAGTTATACGTCTCTATGCCGCGGAAATAACCGTTCTTGCAGACCGGGTCGGTGAAGTATTCCTCATTGCTTTTCAGTAGGATGAAGTTTTCTACATTGTCTCGCCAGACATATTTGTTTTTCCCGTATTTCTCCGCCAATGCCATGGCGTCGAGCACATGTCCGATGCCGGAATTATAGGATGCCAATACGAAGTTGATCCGTTCGTCTGGAGGTATTGCGGAGAAGCTCCTGGCAGTGGCGGCAATGTATTTGGTTGCGGCTTTGATGCTCTCTTCCGGGTTTTGTTCTTTTCCGGGGGGCATTCCCATGGCGCGGGCTGTGGCAGGCATTAGTTGCATTAATCCCTTAGCACCTGCCCATGAAACAGCTGTGGTGTCGAAGTTGGACTCAGTATAGGCCAGAGAGGCCAGCAGTCGCCAGTCCCAATCTATTTCGGGGGCATACTTTTTAAAAAAGTGGTCGAAGTGCGATATTTTTCCTTCCCGCAGAGACAGGATAGGAGAATGAGGAATGGCCTTGCTGATTTCAAAATATCGTTTCATACTTGATGTGTAAGCAGGAGAGGTCATGTTGTCTTTATGCCATTTGTTGGCGGCTTCCGCCAGTTGCGGGCAATCGTTGCGTACAGCCCACGAAGCCCGTTGGTCGAAGCTGATGGACAGCCCGATATTCAGGTTGGAATAATAGGTGGTATTCAGCCGGGCTATATCATTGTCTGCTACGGTATAGGAGATCTTACCCTGCGAGACTTGCATGATCAGGTCTTCTATTGTGATGCTGTCATTGCTCACCTTATGAATGTGGATGCCTCCTCCCAATTCCTTGTCCAAATTGACAAGCCGTTCATAATACTTTCCGGGCTTTACGTACACATCTTTGCCAATGAGTTCCGTTACGTCTTTCAGTGGTTTGATGCCCCTGCCGGCGCGCTGTACGATGACTTGATGCGTAATCACTTCCTCGCCGCAATAAATCAGGCTGTCTTTCCACTCTTTCGTTATGGGTAAGTTATAGGCTATGAGATCTCCCTCACCGGCAAGGAGCTTGCTGATAAGGTCGCGTACGCTTCCGGCAACCTTGATCTTCAATTTGACACCGAGGCTTTGGGCGAACTGCTCACTCAATTCATATTGAAATCCCATGTCCTGCCCGCGATAGATAAAATAGGATGTAGAGCTGTATAAAGTCAGCACTACCAGTTCACCACTGTCCTTTATCTGCTGCAAATCGGTGCTCTTTTCCTGCTTATGGGCGGAGTTACGATCGCCGCGGCATCCCATGACACTGCAAAGCAATACTATTGCAATGAGCAACTGGCAGTGAAAAACCGGCAGTTTGCGTGTGGCAGGGGAGGTGCTGTCGGGCATACTATACGGAATTGAGTTACTTATAAGTGCTTTTTGATGTACATCGTCAGAATATCAATTGCCACTTGGTTGTTTCCACCCTCCGGCACGATGAGATCGGCGTATCGTTTGCAAGGCTCTATGAATTGCAGATGCATCGGCTTCAGGATGCGGGTATAACGCTCCATTACGGCTTCAGCGGTACGGCCGCGCTCTATGACATCACGTTGGATGACACGAATAAGGCGTTCGTCGGGATCTGCGTCGACAAATATTCTAAGATCCATCATGCCGCGCAGCTTTTTGTCGCATAGGGCAAGGATGCCTTCAATGATGATGACTTCCCGCGGCTCGATGTGGATTGTTTCAGGCTGGCGGGTGCAAGTCAGATAGGAATAAGTGGGCTGTTCGATGCTCTTACCTTCGCGCAGCATGGATACGTGTTTGGACAGAAGCCCCCAGTCGAAGGCGTCCGGGTGGTCGAAATTAATGTTCTGCCGTTCTTCTACGGGTACATGGCTGCTGTCTTTGTAGTAGGAGTCCTGAGGTAATAGAACCACTTCACCTGCCGGCAGACTTTCAATGATTTTACGTACGACGGTGGTCTTTCCCGACCCGGTTCCGCCTGCAATTCCTATTATTAACATCCGTTTAAGTGTATATTTAAAACAAAACGAGTATTTTTGCGGTTTTAAAAAGCAACCGTTTCGGTTGACAAATATAGATATAAATCATTTAAATAACAAAGTTATGGTAAAGCATATTGTATTATTTAAGCTGAAAGATGAAGTTCCTGCTGACGAAAAGTTAGTTGCAATGAATAATTTTAAGAAGGCCATCGAAGCGCTTCCTGCCAAAATATCCGTTATCCGTAAGATTGAAGTCGGGTTGAATATCAATCCTGCCGAAACTTGGAGCATTGCCCTTTACAGTGAATTTGATACGTTGGACGATGTGAAGTTCTACGCTGTGCACCCCGATCATGTGGCTGCCGGCAAGCTCATTGCAGAGGTCAAAGAAAGTCGTGCTTGCGTGGACTATGAAGTATAAATTGAAAAAACAGAAAGAAAAAAAGATGAAGAAAAGTATATTCTCCATTCTATTGTTGCTCTTCACCTTGGCGGTGCAGGCGCAGATACAGGAACCTGTCAAGTTTAAGTCGGAGTTAAGGACTTTGCAGGCAGACGAAGCAGAGGTGATATTTACCGGAACTATTGACAAAGGCTGGCATGTGTATTCTACGGACTTGGGAGAGGGCGGCCCTATCTCGGCAACGTTCAATGTTGAAGACATTTCGGGTGCGGAACTTGTCGGGAAACTAAAACCGGTGGGGGAAGAAATCGCCGCATTCGACAAGCTGTTCGAAATGAAAGTGCGCTATTTTGCAAATTCCGTTCAGTTTGTGCAGAAGCTAAAGCTGACCGGTGGTGCATACAAGGTGGAAGGTTATCTGGAATATGGTGCTTGTAATGACGAAAACTGCTTGCCGCCTACACAAGTGCCGTTCAAATTTTCGGGTAATGCAGAAGGTGCGGCTGCTAACGAACCAGTAGCTGATGCAACCGCAGATATGGCTATTATTGGTGGGGCAGAAGGTACTACCGGAATAAATGTATCCGATAAAGGCACTGTTGATCTTTGGAAACCGGTTGTCAACGAATTGAGAGCGTTGGGTGAAACTACCTCGCAAGAAGATATGTCTTGGATTTATATCTTTATAACCGGGTTTGTAGGTGGTCTGTTAGCATTGTTCACGCCTTGCGTATGGCCTATTATCCCGATGACTGTCAGCTTCTTCCTGAAACGCAGTAAAGATAAGAAGAAAGGTATCCGGGACGCTTGGACGTATGGCGCATCCATTGTTGTGATATACGTAGGCTTGGGACTGTTGGTCACCGGGCTTTTTGGCGCTAACGCTTTGAACTCATTGTCTACGAATGCTGTTTTCAATATCTTTTTCTTCCTGATGTTGGTAGTATTTGCAGCTTCTTTCTTTGGCGCTTTTGAAATAACCCTCCCCTCCAAGTGGAGTAATGCGGTAGACTCTAAAGCGGAAAAGACAGGCGGCTTGCTTAGTATCTTCTTAATGGCATTTACACTGTCGCTGGTGTCATTCTCTTGTACGGGACCCATTATCGGCTTTTTGCTTGTACAGGTTTCCACTACCGGTAATATGATAGCTCCGGCCATCGGAATGTTAGGTTTTGCCATTGCTTTGGCATTGCCGTTTACGCTGTTTGCGTTGTTCCCCTCTTGGCTGAAGTCCATGCCTAAATCCGGCGGTTGGATGAATGTGATCAAGGTGACGCTCGGTTTCTTGGAACTGGCATTTGCTTTGAAATTCCTTTCCGTAGCCGATCTGGCTTACGGCTGGCGTATTCTCGACCGCGAAACATTCCTTGCTTTATGGATTGTACTGTTTGCTTTGCTGGGTTTCTATCTGCTGGGCAAAATCAAATTCCCGCATGATGATGACGATGCAAAGGTCAGTGTGCCCCGTTTCTTCATGGCATTGGCTTCGTTGGCATTTGCCGTATATATGCTTCCCGGTTTGTGGGGAGCGCCGTTGAAGGCTGTCAGTGCTTTTGCACCACCCATGCAGACACAGGATTTCAATCTTTATAATAATGAGGTGCATGCCAAGTTCGATGATTATGATCTCGGCATGGAATATGCCCGCCAGCATGGCAAACCTGTGATGTTGGACTTTACGGGTTACGGTTGTGTGAACTGTCGTAAAATGGAGCTCGCCGTATGGACGGATCCGAAAGTAAGCGATATCATCAATAATGACTATGTGCTCATCACGCTCTACGTAGACAATAAGACTCCGCTTTCTTCGCCGGTGAAAATTACGGAGAACGGTACGGAGCGCACATTACGTACGGTGGGAGATAAGTGGAGCTATTTGCAACGCGTCAAGTTCGGCGCGAATGCACAGCCTTTCTATGTGCTGATTAACAATGAAGGCGAACCGCTCAACAAGTCGTATTCGTACGATGAAAGCATTCCAAAGTACATTGAGTTTTTACAGACAGGATTGGAAAACTACAAAAAGGAAAGATAATAGACTGAATCGGAGAAAGGATGCTGTATAAGCGTCCTTTTTTCATAATCCATTTTTTTATTTATGAAACACATTATTGACATTGACACTTGGGAACGTCGTGACAATTACGGCTTCTTCCGTACATATCTAAATTCTTGGTATTCGGTGACCACCGAAATAGACTGCACAGAGGCCAGCGCTGCGGCAAGGCGGTCTGGACATTCTTTTTTCCTTTATTACTTGTATGCCGTTCTCCGTTCGGCCAATGAAGTGAACGAACTCCGTTACCGCACAGACAAGAACGGGCAGGTTGTTTTCCACGACCGGGTAGATATCATTTCTCCGATAGCGGTTCCGGGAAAGACTTTTTATACAGTCCGTATACCTTATCACGAAAATTTCGAACGCTTTTATGCCGAAGCGCATGCGCTGATTACGGATATTCCTGAAAACGGAGATCCTTATCATGCGGAAAAAGAGCTGATGCAGCAGGGCGATTACGACGTGGTGCACTTGAGTGCAGTTCCCAAAATGTTCTTCACGTCCATCACCTACACTGTTGCCGAAGCCGGCAACGGTTGCAGTCATCCGCTGATGACCGTCGGTAAGGTTGTTCCTCGCGGGGAGCGGCTGGTTTTTCCACTTTCCATTTATGTGAATCATGCGTTTGTGGACGGTTCGCATCTGGCTTCTTTCTTTGGGAAGATAGAGAAGTATCTGAAAGAAGTGTAATATTACAGAATTATTACAGAATTAATCTTTAGCTTTGCACGTGTAAAACTAAATGTGAGATGATATATACTGGGATAATTATGATAAGAAAGCCTTTCTGTACATGGAGAATTTGTAGTTTATTGGCAGCGCTATTCTTTATTGTGCCGGTCTCTCTGCATGCGCAGAAGCGAGACTTTACAACATGGGCAAGTACCGGTTTTAAGTATAAGGTAAATCCAGCATTTACGCTCTCCGGAAAATTGGAATGGCGCACAAAGGATGATCTTGACAAGACCGACCGTTGGGGGCTGGAGGCCGGCGGGGCATACTCTGTACTTCCTTTTCTGAAAATAGCTGCGGGCTATGAAGTGCATTATCGCAATCGCGGGGAAGCCGGTTGGAAGTTTCGTCACCGCTATCATTTTGACGGAACGCTATCCACGCGTGTGCACAGGCTGAAGGTCTCACTGCGGGAGCGTTTTCAACATACTTTCGATAGCAATAATGATGAACTGCGTTGGCGCTCACGTGTCAAGCTGGCTTATGACATCCCCAAATGCAAGATAGAGCCTTACGTTTCTGTTGAGATGTACAACGGATTGAATCGTGGAGAGAAGTTTGATGTACAACGCATGCGCTATCGCGGCGGGGTGGTCCTCCCACTTTCTTCCGATTGGGAAGCGGATGTCTTTTATTGCCGACAATGGGAGAGTAAGGCACGAAAAGATATAGTAGGAGTGGCTTGCACTTATTCTTTCTGATAACAGCCGGATTACTGCCGTTTTTTCTTGCGGTGCTCTTTTTTCAAACAGAAGTTGAATCCTGCATATACTTGCAGTGTTCCGAATCCGTTGTTCAATGAAAAGTTATTCCGGTAGTAGTCGTAAGTTCTGCCTACGAATGAAGTGCCTACGAAATATTTACTGTTGTTATACACTACGCCTGCGCGTAGGATGAAGTCTATATTGAAGTTCCTGTACCAGTCGTCTTTTTCTCCTTCCGCTTTGTTGATACGTGAGGTTTTGTAGGCCACTGCGGGATTGAGCGAGAGGCAGGCAAGGCAGTTGCGTGCGAATACCCAGTTGTAGGCATAACCGAAGTTGAGGCTGATATTGGTATATTTTATATGGTCCACTTTCATACCCGGGTTCATCGTTTCCCGGATGATATCGGGCAGCTTGGTGTAGTCAAAATCCAGATTGTGTGTGGATACGGAGAATCCGGCAATGAAAGATCCTGCGTTACGCCGTTGATTGGTGGATTGGCTGAAAGCGGCGGGATAAGAAAAACGCCGGTTGTTGAAAATGTAATATAGGTTCAGTCCTTTCATTTTCACTTTCAGTCCGTCGAAGTCTTCAGAGTAATCGGTGGGTATGCGGTCGGAAAAACCTGTAACGTCGTGTATTTTGTAAGAGTTACCCGTACGGCGGTAGATAATATCCACTCCTAATTTGGAACTGTATAAGCTGAGGTCGAATTCCGTTCCTCTTTTTTTCCCGCTTTTCTTTCCGTAAAGGCCGTCTGCGTCAATGGCCCAACCCAGAAAAATCCAGCGCCAACCAAAGTAAACTCCTATTTTGTTATGAGGTTTGGGCGAGAACCGCAGGCGTTGGGGGTCAGGAGTAGCACTTCCTACGGAATAGTATTCATAATTGGTGAAGTGGTCCAGCATTAAGGCATAGTTGTATCGGTTGGGACTGATGTATGTAGTGTCGAAATCGCTGAAATTAAGGAACTTCTTCATGATTCTTCTGAAATTTCCCGTACGTTTGCAGACCGAACTGTCGGGTGTGACAAAAGTGCTTCCTTCATTTTGGGCAAATAAAGAAAGTGTCAATAACATACCTATGCAAAAGCTAATCCCTCTGGGCATCCTATTATGCTTTGTTGTTACGAAGATATGAAATTTCCATCTAATAAAGAACGGAATATCTTCTTTTCCTTTTTTATTTCCCGAATTTTACATAGGTTTGCAACATCATAATAATGCTTTTGTGGCAGGAATATATAAAAAAGAGATAAGTTATTGATTGTCAGAATTGGAATCTGACCGCACATCGTAATAGGTTACGAATCAGTTATATACAGAATGTTTCGGATTTCTGTGCGTTGTATAGTGGATGCCGACCGCATGAAGGGGCAGATACAGGAGAACTGCAACCGCATCAAGGCAGAAGTGAAGCAGATTGTGGCAGACGAACTGAAATGTATTGCCGACGACCCGGAACTGGCGACCTGTTACAACAGAAAGAGTAAATCCAATTTCCTATATAGAATAAAGTATAGGACAACGACGGCAACAACTTTTTGAAGGTTGCTGCCGTTTTCTGTTATATTATTATTCGATGCCCTTCTTCGAGTGTTGCAACACGTAAAATGCTTTTTGCCTTTCAATCTCATTGCGCAACTCTTCCTCCGTAGGCATATACAACATATATTTGGAAGCGAAAAGTTGGTTATTGTCATGCAGCACAGAGTATCGGGCAATATCCTCGTCCGTCTCCGAACAAAGGACTATGCCAATGGTCGGGTTATCCCCTTCGCTGCGCATAAGCTCGTCATACATTCGCACATACATATCCATTTGCCCTACATCCTGATGGGTTATGGGATTCGTTTTCAAGTCGATAAGGACGAAACATTTTAATAAATAATTATAAAAGACAAGGTCTATATAGTAGTCTTTCTTCTCTGTACGCACCAGCTTTTGCCGCGTTACATACGAAAATCCTTTTCCGAGCTCAAGTAAGAAACGTTGTAAGTTGCCGATGATTGCCGATTCCAATTTCGACTCGGTAAAGTCGGTATTAGGAGATAATCCGATAAACTCCGCTACCGTCGGATTTTTGATGAACTCTAATTTGTCCTGCTGATACGGAAGCGTGAGTGACTTCATTTCATTTTCTACTTTTCCCTTATTATGCGAGAGTAATAAGCGTTCGTAATATTGTGAACCGATATTGCGATCCAGCGTCCGGTAACTCCACATCTGTTCCTGCGCTTCTTTCAGATACCATGCACGGGCTTCGGGATTGGAAACCTGAATCAACCGCTTATAATGCGACCAACTCAATATTCGCCACGGTGTAGCGAATATTTTTGGAAAGGTATTGTAAAACTGTCGGTAATAGTATAGGGAGCCGGTAGAGAAGCCCTTTCCGAACTCCTTTGTCAGTTCTGCCGATAATTCTTTAAGTAATTGTTTCCCGTAATCAGCGCGTTCTTTTCCCTGCTGTTCCTCTTCCACAATACGCTTGCCCATTTGCCAATAGGCTTCCACCATTGCCGAATTGATGGCGGAATAGGCTTTCTGCCGGGCTTCGGCTACAATCTGTTTGATTTCACGAATGAAACTTGCACTATGCAAAGGTATATTGTTATCTTTTCGATGAATGTGGTGGCTCTCTGCCTCTTCCTGCTTGTTCCCGGTGTACACTTTTGGCTGGATGCTTTGTCCATGGTGCTTTTCGGGCTTGGCATCGGTGTGCTGATTTGCTTTTTGGGTGGCTTGATGGCTGTTGACATTGCTCCCCGCACAGCTTCGGGGGCAGCTTTGGGTGTGGTTGGTATTGCGAGTTATATCGGTGCGGGTTTGCAGGATGTGATGAGTGGAGTACTGATTGAGGGTAATAAGCATGTTGTCAACGGTGTTGAAGTTTATGACTTCACTTATATCAACTGGTTTTGGATAGGGGCGGCATTGATGTCTGTATTGTTAGCATTGCTGGTGTGGAATGCGAGAAGCAAGGAATAGAAGCTATTATTCTAAAAATTTGTATATTCCATTTGGAATTACTAATATTGTAACTTGTTAACCGACTTCGGAACTTCAAGTAGTTGTAACATTGTTGAAAAATGTACATCTTACTTTTGCATCCGAAAAAACAGAGACAATATGATGGAATTCATGGATGAAGCGTTATTACTGTCCGAAATCAGGAAAGATAACGAAGACGCTTTTGCTTTTCTTTTCAAGAAATCTTTTCCGCGTTTGCTTGGATATGCTGTCCGTTTTGTAGAGAATGAGGAAGTTGCATTGGATATTGTTCAGGAATGTTTCCTGAACTTCTGGGAGAAGCGTAATCTCCTGGTTGCTGTATCCGTAACTTCCTTACTGTTTGCTATGGTACGGAATAGTTGCCTGAACTACTTGAAGCATGAGGCGGTGGTGGAAAAGCACCGGATAGAGTATTTGGCTAAGGTGGGGGGAGAAGAACGGCTGTACTACGCCGACTTTGCACCCGATGCCGGATACGGGCTGCTGTATGAAGAGTTGGAGCAGCAGATAAAGTCGGTGATAGATAATTTGCCCGAACGTTGTCGTGAGGTATTTGTCCTAAGCAGGTTTGAGAATTTAAAGAATAGGGAAATCGCCGAGCAGTTGCGAATATCGACTACTGCGGTGGAGAAGCAGATAGCCAAAGCTTTGGATATCTTTGCCCGACATTTTAAGGAGAAATACCCGATGGACGTCTGTATCGTCGTTTTGGCATGGCTTATTGATTGTAAATGAGAACGTAGGGATAAACATTATAAGTAGAAAAAGAAAAATTTTCTGCTTTTTTTATTTATAGAAGGTTGGGTAAGTTATTTTTCAGTTGTTTTATCTTATAGAAAGCAGAAGTTATGAAGGAAGTAGAAACAGATATGCGTGAGGCGGCGGTTCGTTATTTTGAAGGATGTCTGTCGGCACAGGATGAAGAACGGTTGTATCGTTTCATTCAGGAGAGTGATGGTAACTATTCATTGTTCAAGGAATGGGAACGTCAATGGTTGGAAACATCTGTGGCGAATGAAAGGACTGAATTCGAATGGGAGAAGCTGCAAGCAAGATTGCATACCCGGAAAGCGGTAACTCCGATGTTGCTGCCTGGTGTGGGGGCTTTCTGGAGGAAGATAGCTGCTGTTGTGGCCATTGTTATCCTTACTGCCGGAGCAACGCTGGGAATAGGCTATACGGTGACATGCCTGCAGCCTGAAACGTACTTTACGCTGGAAGTGCCTTTCGGGGAGAAAAGCAAGATAACGTTGTCCGACGGAACAAATGTCTGGCTGAACTCAGGTTCTAAGTTAATATATTCCAATAGGTTTGATAAGGAGAACCGGGTGGTGAAGTTGGAAGGTGAAGGCTATTTTGAAGTTACCCGGCACGAAGGTATTCCGTTTAAGGTGGAAACGCCTGCGTATGCGGTGTTGGTGAAAGGTACGAAGTTCAATGTTTCTGCTTATTCGGGTGATCCGTACGTAACGACTACGTTGCTTGAAGGGAAAGTGGAACTTCTGCACGAAAAGAATATTTATAAGATAGTTCCGGGGGAATCTATGCGTCTCAATGTAGCAACCGGAAGATTGCAAAAAACAAAAGTTGATGCCACGCATTCTACGGCATGGTTGAAAAATCAGGTGGAATTTGAACGCATTACGCTGAAAGAACTGGCCATGAAACTTTCGCGGCAGTATAATGTTCAGATAAGGATTGCGTCTGAAGCACTTGGCAGCAAAGCTTTTCGTATCTCGCTCCGTAACCGGGAGACAATAGGCGAGGTGATGAAAGCGCTGCAAGAGATTATGCCTGTCACTATTGAATATAAGGAAGATAATATATATATTAAGGAATAAAACATGTTTTTGCTCTCTGTTTTTGGACGCAAATACAGGAGCTTGGTTCAACCTTTAAAATTAAGTACTATGTCTGAAAGCGATAAGCGGACTAAAGTTTTATTGTAAAAACAATTCTAATTCTGACAACATGAGAAAAAAAGTAAGTAGGCTACTTTTATATGTAGCCCTATGCACTGTTTGTGCCGTCACGAAAGCACAGAATGTGAGTAAAAGTTTTGAAAATCAGCCTCTTAAAAGTGTTCTCACTGAGATAGAACATCAAACGGGATTGTCTATTATCTATGAACTGAAAGAGGTAGATGAAACGAAAAAAATTACCGGCTATTTTAAGAATACACCGGTGGAACAAGTCCTTTCGGAAATTCTGGACAAAGATTTGACTTTTACGATCCGGAATAAAATGATTCTACTGTCCAAAAGGAAGAACGAGAAACGGCAGCAAGAGGGGGTAAAGCGGGTCACCGGTAAAGTGATAGACGAAAAGGGAGAAGCGGTAATCGGTGCAACCGTATTAGTGAAGGGCACTACGAATGGAACGATAACAGACGTAGATGGAATTTTTACTTTGGACAATGTGCCGTCCGATGCGTTGATTGCTATATCTTATATCGGCTATCAAGACCGGGAGTTGTCGGTGAAAGACAAACAATCTGTCAACGTTACCTTATCCGAGGATTCCAAACAGCTGGATGAGGTTGTGGTGGTGGGTTACGGTAGTGTGAAGAAACGCGACCTGACAGGCTCTGTGGCTTCTTTGAATGCTGAAACCATATCTGCCGTACCGGCTACTACGGCCGCAGAGGCTTTGCAAGGACGCGCCTCAGGAGTTGTGGTATCTACGTCGAACTGGTCGCCGGGTTCATCGCCTTCTGTGTTGATTCGCGGAAAGCGTTCCATTAATGCCAGCAATGATCCGCTGTTTGTAATAGACGGTATTCCGGTGACAGGGGGGATGGGCGAGATTAGTCCGGCAGATATTGAATCCATGGAAGTGCTTAAAGATGCTTCGGCAACGGCTATTTACGGTTCGCGCGGTGCTAACGGCGTTATCTTGATAACTACCAAGCAGGGTAAAGAGGGAAGAACGCATGTAGACTACAACGGATATGTGGGAATACAGACCATACAGAACAAATTGGAGATGATGAATGGTGCCGAATATGCAGAATATACGCGCGAGGCATACAGAAATAGCACAGGATCCAATAAATACTTGTCAGATGTTCCCGATAAAGAGTTGGATATGCTGTTACCTATGTTTAAGCAAGATGCCTATGTGCTCGAATCTGTGATGATGGCATACGATGAGAACGGGAACTATGATCCGTCCAAAGTCCGTTCATTTGATTGGTTCGACCAAGTTACCCGTACCGGTATCATTACAGATCATCAGGTGAATGTAAGAGGTGGTGGAACAAAGACAAACTTCATGGCCTCAGCTACTTACAATAAGAATGACGGTATTATGAAAGATCAGAACTATGAACGGTTCTCCATTCGCTTCAATCTCAATCACAAAATAAATGAATATATAAGGATAGGCGGGCAGACACAATATTCTCATTCCGTACAAAATCGTGGAAGCGGTATGGAAGAAGATATGTACTTGTATCGCATCACTCCGCTCGGAAAATTTCAGAATGAGGACGGAACATATCCCGGATTGGTGGGTGGTGACTCGCAAATGTATAATCCATTGATGAATATGGTGGACGGAGCCGTAGATCGTCCGCTGAAGAACAGCCGTTTCTTGGGCAGTTACTTTGCCGATATTAAACTTCCGGTGAAAGGGCTTACTTTCCGTTCAAATCTGGGTATAGACTCTCGAACGGAACAGAATTATGAATATTTCGCTTCCGCTACTACCGAACGTCAGTTGGGAAACTCTTTTGCTTCTAACTCCGTAGTTAAATATACGATGATGACGTGGGAAAACTACTTTTCGTACAATCGTGATTTTAATAAAAAACATTCATTAGGCGTGACACTGTTGCAATCTATTCAACAGGATTTGCAGGAAGACCTTAGTGGGAAAGTGCAGAAATTGCCTTCTGACATCTTGAAGTATTACGACTTGGCTTCCGGACTGATGATTGACGGGGTGGGAAGTGACTACATAAAATGGAATATGGCTTCTTTTATGGGACGTGTCAATTATGGCTATATGGGGCGTTATCTGTTAACGTTATCTGCCCGTTATGACGGTTCTTCCAGACTTGCCGAGGGGCATAAATGGGTGCTTTTCCCTTCTGCTGCATTGGCTTGGCGCATCAGTGACGAACCGTTTATGAAAGATCTTGTTTGGTTGGATAACCTGAAATTGCGTGTCGGTTACGGAAAGACCGGTAATTCTGCGGTCAGCCCGTATCAGACCAAGGGGCAACTGGCTTTGCGGCATTATGTGTTCAATAATGGGAGTTCGGAATATATAGGCTATGCTCCTTCCGTTATGGCAAATGACCAGCTCACTTGGGAGACCACTGACCAATGGAATGTAGGTGTGGATTTCGGTTTCTTGAAGAACCGTATTAACGGTACTGTTGAGTTCTATCTGCAGAATACGAAAGATTTGTTGCTCAAACGCCAATTACCTGTTGTTTCGGGCTTCTCCAGCGTGATGTCCAATGTAGGCTCTACCAGAAATAAGGGTATTGAGATTACGTTGAATACTCGTAATATAATGAATAGGAACTTTACTTGGAGTACGGATCTGACTTTCTCTGCCAATAAAGAAGAGATTGTAGAGTTGTATAATGGAAAGACTGATGATGTGGGTAATCTTTGGTTTATCGGTCAACCGATTGATGTCTATTATAATTATAAGAAGATAGGTATTTGGCAAAATACGGAAAATGATCTGGCTGAAATGGCTAAGTTCAACGAGAAGGGGGCTAACTTTAAGCCCGGATCTATCCGGTTGGAGGATGTGGATGGTGACTATAAAATTACGGAAGAAGATAAGCAAATACTGGGAAGTGTACGTCCCAAGTTTGTAGCGAGTATGGTTAATAATTTTGAGTTCAAGGGGTTTGATTTGTCTGTGTTCCTGTATGCCAGCGTGGGCGGATTGTTGAGAAACAACATTGAGTTTATGGAGAAGCCGGGACGCGGTAATACAGTAAAAGTGGACTACTGGACTCCTACCAACCCTACCAATGCTTTCCCAAGACCGAGTGTGGATGTGGAGAAACTGGATTATATCTCTACATTGGGATATGACAAGGCGGATTTCCTCAGAATACGGAATATTACTTTGGGCTATACGCTGCCCGAAATGTGGAGTAAGAAAGTGCTGATGGATAAAATCCGTATTTACTTGAGTGCGAATAATCCGGCGATATTTACAAACTTCACAGGTATAGACCCGGAAGGTGCTAACGGGCGTACAGCGCCGAGTTACAGCACTTGGATGTTTGGTATTAATTTGTCAATGTAAAAAAAGAGAATGTTATGAAAGCAATAAAAATTTTTATGATAATGGCCCTGTCGTCTGCCTTGGCAGGGTGTTCGGACTGGCTGAGTGAAGATGGAGCTCCGAAGTTGACTTATGATTACTACGAAACGAAGGAAGGAGTGGATGCCGCCGTCGTATCTGCTTACAGCTATTTGCGTTGGGGATGTGGCGGTGAACGCTTTGATGTCCTGACGGAGATGGGTACGGATCTGTTCATTGCCGGAAGTGACGGTAACTATAAAGCATCGTTCAATATGTATGGAACGCAGTTGAATCCGGATTTGGATATATTGGACAAGATGTGGGAAAATCATTATAAAGGTATCGGTACAGCTAATATCGGCCTGGAGCGCATCTTAAACTCTGAACTGAGTGAGAGCGACAAGAAGCAAAGTTATGCGGAAATGCTGTTTATTCGTGCGTTCCTCTATTTTGATCTGGTGCAGCAGTTCGGACGTATTCCGTTGGTGACGAAAGGTAGTTTGGAAGTGAGAACCGACTTTAAGAGGGCTTCGGTTGAAGAGGTTTACAAACAGATTATTACGGATTTGCGGGAGTGTACCGCTAACTTAGCTCCTACGACCAAGGAAAAAGGACGTGCCACCAGCTATGCAGCGGCTCATCTGTTGGCGAAGGTCTATCTCACCCGGGGTAGTGCGGTCGCTGATAAGCGGGGACAGAAACCTACTGACATGGATAGTGCTTTGTATTATTCGGAAATGGTTATTAAGGAGGGTAAAGAGTATCAGCTGGTCAAAGACTTTGCGGATTTATGGGACATCAACAATATGGGAAATTCGGAGGTGATTTTTGCTGTTCAGTTTACCAACAATTCTATCTTTAATGATGATGGCAATACTTTCCATTTGTATTGGTTGCCGGTGTACGACGATGAACCGGGCATGCAGCGTGACATCAATTACGGACGTCCATATAAACGGTTCCGGCCAAGTGAAAAAACGTTGTTCGGTTTATTCGACCGTAAAAATGACTCTCGTTTCTATAAGAGTTTCCGTTGGGCATTTCTTTCCAACAACGAGAAAACAATTCCTGTGTGGAAGAAGTTGGAAGATGGCGGAAGCGTGTATTTTACCCCCGATCCTGCCAAAGGACAAGTGGAAGGGAAAGAAAAGTTTGCATTAGGAGATACAGCCGTTTATTATACTGTCGAAAAAACAGGATTTAAAGCGCAAAGTCTGGAAATGAAGAAACTGCGTGCCGGTAAAAAGTATGTCTATTATCCGTATGAAGTGCAGGATCTGAAGCATTATCCCAATCTGATAAAGCATATGGCACCTAATCGTCCGTCGGTTGCCGAGAAGGCGTCTTCTCGTGAATGGGTACGGATGCGTTTGGGAGAAACTTACCTGATTGCTGCCGAGGCTGCGGGGAGAAAAGGCGATTATGACTTGGCTGCCACTTATGTGAATAAGGTGCGCGAACGTGCTGCATGGCATGAGGGGGAAGTGAAGGTTCCGCAATTTTATACCATTGAGGGAGGAGTAAATGATACGCATAGTACATACGATGCGATTAAGGTCACTGAAGCTCAACTGCGTAATACGGATTTTGTGGAATTTATGTTGGACGAACGGGGACGGGAATTGCTTGGTGAGACTTGTCGTTGGGAAGATTTGGTGCGTACCGAGAAGTTCTATGAATGGGTGAAAACATTTAATCCGGATGCCACCGGTTTGAAAGAGTTCCATAAGTTGCGCCCGATACCTCAGACGCATATTGACCGATTGAGTCCTGCCGGTGTGATTACCGAGGAGCAGAATGAAAGATACTATTAGGACTTTCCACTACGTTCAGTATGACAGATACGAATAATATAAAATAAGGATACATCTGAGTTATGAAAAAAAGAAAGAATTATATCTTGCTGCTTTTGTTGCTCTGCCAGACTGTTGTGTGGGCGCAGGGAACGGATAGAGTGGCAGCTATTCGTGAAAAATTGTTTAACCCTGATAGTAAGGATGTGCTGGTTGTCTCTCATCGGGGAGACTGGAGAAATGCCTGTGAAAATTCTGTTGAGGCAGTGAGGAATGCCAGCCGGATGGGAGTGGATATTGTTGAAATAGATTTGGGACGGACAAAGGATGGCGAACTGATAGTAATGCACGATGACAAGGTGGATCGTACAACCACCGGGAAAGGGTATGTCAAGGACTTGACACTGGCGGAAATCAAGCAATTACGGTTGCGGAACGGATGCAATATCAAGACTATCTACAAAGTCCCTACTTTGGAAGAGGTACTGTTGGAAGCCAAGGGGAAGGTGATGCTGAATCTGGATAAGGCTTTTGACTATTTTCACCAGGTCTATGAATTATTGGAGAAAACAGGAACTGCCGATCTGGTGATAATGAAAAGCAATGCACCGGCAGAAGATGTGCAACGTGATTATGGAAAATATCTGGATAAAGTGATCTTTATGCCCAAAGTTAATTTGGATGATGAAGACGCTATCCGCAAGTTAAATGATTATCTTCGGATATTGAAACCGGTGGCTATCGAGTTTAAATTCGCTCATGATACGAATCCGTTACCCTACGAAGTGAAAAGGATCATGGCCGGGAAATCACGTATTTGGTATAATACTTTGTGGGATACACATGCTGGCGGGCATGATGACGATTGCTCATTAGTGAATCCGGATAAAGGGTATGGTTATCTGATAGAAAATTTAGGTGCGACTATTTTGCAAACGGACCGCCCGGCATACCTGATTGATTATTTGAAACATAAATCGAAAGTAATGGATTGTGAACGCGATTGGACATACTTGCAATCAGAAAATGAGTTTCAGGCTCCCTTCGTGCCTCATTTGCAGGTTGAGGAGTGCTTTTTGAAGGGTAAGCAGAATCCGCAGACCAATGAGGATGGTATGATTGTCACTCCTTATTTTGCTGCGGTGATTGACGGAGCTACGGCCAAATCTACTTTCACTTATGAAGGTAAGAAAACCGGTCGGTTGGCTATGGAACTTGCTTTGGAGGCTATACGTAATTTTCCGAAGGATATTGATGCTGCCGATGCCATCCGTCGGATAACAGAAAGAATATATGATTTCTATGTGCAGCACAATTTGCTTGATGAACTGAAGGCTGAACCGGGTAAACGCTTTACGGCTAATGGGGTGATTTACAGCTATGCCCGGAATGAAGTATGGCAGGTGGGTGATTGTCAGTGTATCATTGATAATCTGTATTCGTCCAATGAGAAAGAGATTGATGCTATTATGGCGGATGTTCGTGCAGTAGTAAATGAGGTTGCTTTGCTGGGTGGGGCTACGATGAAAGATTTGGAATCTCATGACCCGGGGCGGGAATTTATTTATCCTTTTCTGCAAAAACAAGCGCTTTTGCAGAATTGTCCGATACAAGGACAGCCGTTCTCTTTTTCTGTGTTTGATGGATTCCCTGTACAGATGGAGCAGGTGAAAGTTTTTCCGGTGGGCGATGCGAAAGAAGTAGTATTGGCTTCTGACGGTTATCCTCATTTATACTCTACTTTGTATGCGTCGGAATGTTACTTAGCGGATATTTTGGAAAAAGATCCTTTATGTATCCGATTGTATAAGAGTACGAAAGGAATACAAGAAGGGAATTGTTCGTTTGATGATCGTGCTTATTTGAAAATACGGATAAACAGATGAGTTTCTTTGTGCTCCTTTTGCCTTGTATAATAAAGAATCATTATCTTTGTGAGAGGAATAAAAGGAGTATTGTATGAAGAAGATTATCAACCCATGGAAAGACATGGAAGGCTATAATTGCTTTGGTTGTTCACCCGACAATGAGGCAGGCGTACGAATGGAGTTTTACGAAGATGGCGATGAAGTAGTGAGTATCTGGAAGCCACGTCCTGAGTATCAGGGATGGTTGAACACATTGCATGGAGGTATCCAGTCCGTATTGCTGGATGAGATTTGCGGCTGGGTGGTATTCCGTAAATTACAGACCGGAGGGGTGACATCAAAGATGGAGACCCGTTTCCGGAAATCCATATCGACGAACGACACACATGTGGTGTTGCGTGCTTCGTTGCGTGAACAGAAACGTAATATTGCCATTATAGAAGCGAGACTGTATAACAGTATGGGTGAACTCTGTACGGAAGCTACCTGCACCTATTTTACTTTCCCGCAGGAGAAGGCGGAAAAAGAAATGTTTTTTCATCATTGTGATGTAGAACCGGATGAGATATTGCCCTTGATTTAATGAAATGAAAGAAAAAATGAACTTTTTGTGATAAATTCTTGGTGGTTTAAAACAAATCGTTTACATTTGTCGCATTGAAAATGGAAAAAGTATGAAGAATATCGTTGCACATCATCATCATTATCATCCTGACGAATAATTCGGTGGGCGTATGGTTGTATGTGTATAACGAAGAGCATATAGAGGACGAGGCTTACTGAATATTGGTAAACCTCGTTTTTTGTTTCTCCCGTTCGGCATTTAATGCTGGACAACAAAGCGAAAATAATAAATTGTTAAATAGTAAATCGAATCATGTTAAGAATTGCAGTACAAGCTAAGGGCCGTCTTTTTGACGAGACGATGTCATTCCTCGAAGAATCGGATATAAAACTAAGCGCGACTAAACGTACGTTGTTGGTACAGTCTTCTAATTTTCCTTTGGAAGTATTGTTTTTGCGGGATGATGATATTCCACAAACAGTGGCTACGGGAGTGGCCGATTTGGGTATCGTAGGCGAAAACGAGTTCATGGAAAAGGCTGAGGATGCTGAAATCATAAAGCGTTTGGGGTTCAGCAAATGCCGTCTGTCACTGGCATTGCCTAAGGATATCGAATATCCGGGACCGCAATGGTTTGAGGGTAAGAAGATTGCCACTTCGTATCCCGGTATTCTTTCTCGATATCTCAAGAAACAGGGAGTGAAAGCGGAAATACACGTGATTACCGGTTCGGTGGAGGTTTCTCCGGGTATTGGCCTGGCTGATGCAATTTTTGATATTGTAAGCTCCGGTTCCACTTTGGTGAGCAATCGCTTGAAAGAAGTGGAAGTAGTGATGAAGTCCGAAGCTCTTCTGATTGGTAATAAGGACATGAGTGAGGATAAAAAAGAGATTCTGAAAGAACTGTTGTTCCGCATGGATGCGGTGAAGACAGCGGAAGACAAGAAATATGTGCTGATGAATGCTCCGAAAGATAAGTTGGATGAGATAGTAGCCGTACTTCCGGGCATGAAAAGCCCTACGGTGATGCCGTTGGCGCAAGAGGGTTGGTGTTCCGTACACACTGTGCTGGACGAAAAATGTTTTTGGGAGATTATCGGTAAATTGAAAGCATTGGGGGCGGAAGGTATTCTGGTGCTGCCGATTGAGAAAATGATAATTTAGTTTTCACCGCGGAGACTTTCTGTGATGAGGTGAATTTCTTTTAAATACAAATAAAAAACTGATATGATACTGATAACCAATCCTGATAGAACTCAATGGACGGAATTGTTAAAACGTCCGGTTATGAATACGGAGAACCTCTTCGATACGGTACGGGGTATTATAGACTGTGTAAAAGCGGAAGGTGATTGTGCAGTGTTGAGGTATGAAGAACAGTTTGACAAAGTAGCGCTGGGTGCATTGACCGTAACGGAAGAAGAGCAGAAAGAAGCGGAAGCGTTGGTAAGCGAGGAACTGAAAAAGGCCATCAGGTTGGCAAAGCAGAATATAGAGACATTCCATGCGGCGCAATGCTTTGAAGGCAAACGGATAGAGACTCAGCCGGGAGTTACTTGTTGGCAGAAAGCTGTTGCCATAGAGAAAGTGGGGTTGTATATCCCCGGTGGAACGGCTCCACTCTTTTCCACTGTATTGATGCTGGCTGTTCCGGCAAAGATTGCAGGATGTAAGGAGATTGTGCTCTGTACTCCTCCGGGCAAGGATGGAAAAGTACATCCGGCCGTTTTGTTTGCGGCTAAGGTGGCGGGAGTAAACCGTATTTTTAAGGCGGGAGGTGTGCAAGCCATTGCAGCGATGGCTTATGGTACGGAGAGCATACCGAAAGTGTATAAGATTTTTGGTCCGGGCAATCAGTATGTCACAGCTGCCAAGCAATTGGTCAGTTTGCGTGATGTAGCGATTGATATGCCTGCCGGGCCTTCAGAGGTGGAGGTACTGGCGGATGAGACGGCTAATCCTGCTTTTGTAGCGGCCGACTTGCTGAGCCAGGCTGAACATGGCGTAGACAGTCAGGCGATGTTGATTACCACCTCTTCGGCATTGCAACAGGCGGTGAAAGAAGAAGTGGAGCGCCAGTTGGCTTTGTTGCCCCGTAAAGAGATTGCGGAAAAGTCTCTTGCCAACAGTAAGCTGATTGTGGTGTGTAATATGGACGAGGCTATTGAGTTGACCAATTCCTATGCGCCGGAGCATCTCATTATCGAAACGGCAGAATATATGTCTGTTGCAGAACGTATAGTTAATGCCGGTTCGGTCTTTTTGGGCTCTCTCACTCCGGAAAGCGCCGGAGACTATGCTTCGGGCACTAACCACACGCTTCCTACGAATGGTTATGCCAAAGCGTACAGTGGCGTCAGCCTTGACAGTTTTATACGTAAGATAACTTTCCAGGAGATTAAGCCGGAAGGAATACGTATTATTGGCCCGGCTATTGAGGAAATGGCTGCTAATGAGTTTTTGAATGCCCATAAGAATGCTGTGACTGTCCGGCTTGCGGAATTAAAATTGAAAAATGATATTCTCTAAATTATAAATCAGAAATCTGCATGAGAACCTTAGAAGAACTTACCCGGCCGAATATCTGGCGTTTGAAACCTTATTCTTCGGCACGTGATGAATATAATGGAGCTGCCGCATCTGTTTTTCTTGATGCGAATGAAAATCCGTATAACATGCCGCACAACCGCTATCCGGATCCGATGCAACGGGAGTTGAAACATGAACTGTCCAGAATAAAGAAGATAAGTCCCGAACATATCTTTTTGGGTAATGGCAGCGATGAGGCCATAGATCTTGTTTTTCGTGCTTTTTGTGAACCGCGCATAGATAATGTGGTGGCCATAGATCCTACGTACGGTATGTATCAAGTGTGTGCAGAGGTCAACGATGTGGAGTACCGCAAAGTCTTGTTGGATGAAAATTTTCAGTTTTCGGCAGACAAGCTGCTGGCGGCTGCGGATGAGCACACAAAGTTGATTTTTCTTTGTTCTCCCAATAACCCTACGGGAAATGATTTGCTCCGTAGTGAAATAGAGAAAATTATCCGCGGTTTTAGTGGATTGGTGATATTGGATGAGGCCTATAATGACTTTTCGGAAGCACCTTCTTTCCTGAGTGAGCTGGATAAATATCCCAATCTGATTGTACTTCAGACTTTCTCCAAAGCATGGGGGTGTGCTGCCATACGTTTAGGCATGGCTTTTGCTTCGCAGGAGGTTATTTCGATTCTCAACAAAATAAAGTATCCCTATAACGTGAATCAACTGACTCAGAAACAGGCGTTGGAGATGTTGCACCGTTACTATGAAATAGAACGTTGGGTGAAGACACTGAAAGAAGAACGTGAAAATCTGGAAGAGGAGTTTGCAAAATTGCCTTGTACGGTGAAAATATTCCCTTCCGATGCGAACTTCTTCTTGGTGCGGGTGACGGATGCGGTGAGGATTTATAATTATCTGGTAGGTGAAGGTATCATTGTCCGTAATCGTAACTCAGTGTCACTTTGTGGAAACTGTTTGAGGGTAACGGTGGGGACGAGATTGGAAAATGAAAAACTGCTTGAGGCGTTAAGAAAAATATGAAGAAAGTACTTTTTATAGATCGTGACGGAACGTTGGTTATTGAACCACCTGTGGATTATCAGTTGGATTCGTTGGAAAAACTGGAGTTTTATCCGAAAGTAATGCGTAATCTTGGCTTTGTACGCAGCAAACTGGATTTTGAGTTTGTAATGGTTACCAATCAGGATGGGTTGGGTACGGCGTCTTTTCCGGAAGAAACTTTTTGGCCGGCACATAACCTGATGATGAAAACCTTGGAAGGCGAAGGAGTTACGTTCGATGATATATGCATAGACCGTAGTATGCCCGAAGACAATGCGCTAACTCGTAAGCCGCGCACAGGTATGCTGACGAAGTATCTTGGAAATCCCGATTACGACTTGGTGAATAGTTTTGTGATAGGCGACCGCACTACGGATGTGGAATTGGCGAAGAATCTGGGTTGTCGCGCTATTTTCTTGCAGGAGGATACGAACATGCTGAAACCGAAGTCTGCCGGTGGTGAAGCCGCCTGTGAAGGCTTGGAAGATGTCTGTGCATTGGCTACCAAAGACTGGGATAAGGTGGCAGAGTTCCTTTTTGCCGGTGAGAGAAAGGCAGAGGTGCGCCGTATCACGAAAGAGACGAATATTTATGTAGCCGTAAATCTGGATGGTAACGGTCGTTGTGATATTCATACCGGACTGGGCTTTTTCGACCATATGCTGGAACAGATAGGAAAACATGGCGGCATGGATCTGACCATTCATGTAAAAGGTGATTTGGAAGTGGATGAGCATCATACGATAGAAGATACTGCCCTTGCTTTAGGTGATTGCCTTTATCGGGCGTTGGGGAATAAACGAGGCATAGAGCGTTATGGTTATGCTTTGCCTATGGATGATTGTTTGTGTCAAGTATGCCTTGATTTTGGCGGGCGCCCCTGGTTGGTATGGGATGCTGAGTTTAAACGTGAAAAAATAGGGGAGATGCCTACGGAAATGTTCTTGCATTTCTTTAAATCATTAAGCGATGCAGCCAAAATGAATCTTAATATCAAGGCGGAAGGGCAGAATGAGCATCATAAGATAGAGGGAATCTTTAAAGCGCTGGCGAGAGCCTTGAAGATGGCTGTAAAGCGGGATATCTATCATTATGAATTGCCAAGCTCAAAGGGGGTATTGTAATTATCACATTCATTTATCGTCCGCAAATGAACAGGGGGAGTGTCCGATTTCGGACACTCCCCCTTGTGTAATGCCTTCCTGACCGCTTGGCACGCTCTTTGTCTTTCTATCAGCGATAATTTTAAAGATTGAACATGAAAAAGAGTATTTTACTTGCAGCTTGTTTTTTGATGACACTGACTGTTGCTGCGCAGAATGATACATTGGCTAACGAACGCGACATCACATTGGCGGAAGCTATTGCATTGGCCCGTACACAGTCTGTAGATGCTGCGGTGGCATTGAATGAGTTGAAAACAGCTTATTGGGAATATCGTACTTTCCGCGCGGACTTGTTGCCTGAAGTAAACTTTACGGGAACCCTGCCCAATTATAATAAGTCGTACAGTACCTACCAAAATTCAGACGGTTCTTATAGTTTTGTCCGCAATAATACATTGGGATTGTCAGGTGCGCTTTCTATCGACCAGAATATATGGTTCACAGGTGGTAAATTGTCACTGGCTTCTTCTCTTGACTATATCAAGCAGTTGGGTTCCGGAGGTGACAAGCAGTTCATGTCCGTACCCGTAAGCCTTGAGCTGACACAACCGATATTCGGCGTAAACAGTTTGAAGTGGAACCGCCGTATTGAGCCTGTCCGGTATGCAGAAGCAAAAGCGGCCTTTATCTCGGCTACGGAAGAAGTGACGATGAAAACCATCACCTATTTTTTTGAACTATTGCTTGCCAGGGAAGCGCTTGCCACAGCACAACAGAACAAAGCGAATTCAGACCGCCTTTATGAAGTGGCTATTGCCAAACGTAAAATGGGACAGATTTCAGAGAATGACCTGTTGCAGCTCAAACTGAATTCCCTGCAAGGCAAAGCGGATGTGACTGAAGCTGAAAGTACTTTGAATGCCAAAATGTTTCAGCTGCGTTCTTTTCTCGGCGTATCGGAAAGTGAGGGGCTGAATCCTGTTATACCCGCTTCTGTTTCCGGCATTAAGATGGACTACGACCGCGTTCTGAACAAGGCTTTGGAGCGTAATTCATTTGCACAGAATATACGCCGCCGCCAGTTGGAAGCTGATTATGAAGTGGCGGCTGCACGTGGAAACTTGAGGAGCATCGACCTGTTTGCCAGTGTGGGCTATACCGGACAAAATCATGAGTTCTCCTCTGCCTATCAGGATTTGCTGGACAACCAGATTGTCAAGGTAGGCGTGAAAATCCCCATTCTCGACTGGGGAAAGCGTCGCGGCAAAGTGAAGGTAGCCAAGAGCAATCGTGAAGTGGTGCTCTCCAAAATCCGTCAGGAACAAATGGATTTCAATCAGGACATCTTCTTGCTGGTGGCAAACTTCAATAATCAGGCACAGCAGCTGGACATTGCAGAAGAAGCTGACCTGATAGCTGAAAAACGTTACAAGACAAGTGTGGAGACTTTTATGATTGGTAAAATCAGCACTCTCGACCTGAACGACGCACAGAAGTCCAAAGACGAAGCCCGGCAAAAACATATCTCCGAACTTTATTATTATTGGTACTATTTCTATCAGCTTCGTAGTCTGACTCTTTGGGATTTTGAACGGAATATGGAGTTGGAAGCCGATTTTGAAGATATAATTAAAGGATAGACTGCATCGCAGGATGCGCAAAGTCTCACCGGGCTCTTGCCGAAAAGCTTCTGTTGAAGAAATACCTTTTAATTTGTGACTGTAATGCAAAAAACTCTGTGAGACTCTGTGTCCTCTGTGGTGAATTTGTTATTTTTGCAAACAATAAACTACCAATTCCTATGATACTGATAGTCGATGATGATAGCGCCGTACGTTCTTCGCTTAGCTTTATGCTGAAGCGTGCCGGTTATGAAGTAAAAACAGCTTCGGGACCTCGTGAAGCAATGGACGTAGTTCGTGCAGAATCTCCCGCACTGATATTAATGGACATGAACTTTACGCTCTCCACCACCGGAGAGGAGGGGCTCACTTTGTTGAAGCAGGTAAAAGTGTTCCGTCCCGATGTTCCCGTCATATTGATGACAGCATGGGGAAGTATCCAACTGGCTGTACAGGGTATGCAGGCAGGTGCTTTCGATTTCATCACCAAGCCTTGGAATAATGCGGCTCTTTTGCGGCGCATCGAAACTGCTTTGGAGTTGAGTGCTGCCCCGAAAGAAACGTCTCAGGAGCAGGTGGAAGGCTTGAACCGTAGCCATATCATAGGAAAATCGCAGGGATTGATGGAAGTGTTGAATACTGTAGCGCGCATTGCACGTACCAATGCTTCCGTACTGATCACCGGTGAGAGCGGGACGGGCAAGGAGCTGATTGCTGAAGCTGTTCACATCAACAGTCAGCGCATCAATCAGCCTTTTGTGAAAGTCAATCTCGGTGGTATTTCACAGAGTTTGTTCGAAAGTGAGATGTTCGGTCATAAAAAAGGTGCTTTTACCGATGCGAGTGCCGACCGTATAGGTCGTTTCGAGCTGGCCAATAAAGGCACTATCTTCTTGGACGAAATAGGCGATTTGGATTTATCCTGCCAGGTGAAACTGTTGCGTGTGCTTCAAGACCAGACTTTTGAAGTATTGGGCGACAGCCGTCCGCGTAAGGTGGATGTGCGTGTTGTCTCTGCTACCAATGCCGACCTACGCAAGATGGTTTCCGAGCATACATTTCGTGAAGATCTTTTTTATCGTATCAATCTGATAACCGTAAAGTTGCCCGCCTTGCGTGAACGTCGTGAGGATATACCTTTGCTGGCACGTCATTTTGCCGATCGTCAGGCTTCCGCAAACGGTTTGCCCCGTACGGAGTTTTCGGCGGATGCACTGAATTTCCTTTCTCGTTTGCCTTATTCGGGTAATATTCGCGAACTGAAGAATCTGGTGGAACGTACCATACTCGTCAGTGGAAAACAAACATTAGACGCTGCTGACTTTGAATCGCAATATCAGCGTCATGATGAACCGGCCAAAGCAGCCGAAGGCACCTCCTTTGCAGGCATGACGCTTGATGAGATAGAACGGCAGACAATTCTGCAAACATTGGAGCAGCATAAAGGTAACCTTAGTCAGGTTGCGCTGGCGCTAGGCATCAGCAGAGCGGCTCTGTACAGACGGTTGGAAAAATATAAAATAGGGGTTAGCGATTAGCATTTATCCGTTTAAATCCTAACAGTTAATCGTTGACTGCTAACCCCTAATCCCTAATTGCTAATCCCTAATCACTAACTTACGTGCGTATTAAGTTTTACTTTTTTATCCTTGTATTGTTTTTGTTCGGACTGGGTATAGCATTGGTATATCTGGTTGGCAAAATGCAAGCTATGCATTTATATATTGCAGAAGCTATTATTGCATTTATACTAATTTACCTGGGGGTATTCTATCGCAAGATTGTCAAGCCGATGAGTACGATTGGAAGCGGTATGGAGTTATTGCGCGAGCAGGATTTCAGCAGTAGGCTCAGTAGGGTAGGACAGTACGAAGCAGACCGCATTGTGAACATCTTTAATCGTATGATGGAGCAGCTCAAGAACGAGCGTCTGCACATGCGTGAGCAAAACCATTTTCTTGATTTGTTGATTCAGGCATCGCCTATGGGAGTTGTTATTATGACATTGGACGGTGAGGTGTCACAACTAAATCCTATGGCTGTGAAGATGCTGGGAGTCCGTAGGGAAGAAGCCCAGAATAAGAAACTTGCGGATATTGACTCTCTTTTGGCGGAAGAACTGGCATCCATTCCGAAAGACGTAACTTCGGTGGTGCGGCTGAATGATGCGAATATTTATAAGTGTACCCATTCTTCGTTTGTAGACAGAGGGTTCAAACATCCTTTCTTTCTGATAGAGCGTATGACGGACGAGGTGATGAAAGCTGAAAAGCGTGCTTATGAAAAGGTAATCCGCATGATAGCCCACGAAGTGAACAATACCACTGCCGGAATTACGTCTACATTGGATACGGTGGAACAGGCTCTTTCCACCGAAGAGGGCATGGAAGATATTTGCGATGTGATGCGTGTCTGTATGGAACGTTGTTTCTCCATGAGCCGTTTCATTACCCGTTTTGCGGATGTGGTGAAGATTCCTGAGCCTACGGTGGCTGCTGTCCGGTTGAATGAACTGGTGTGCATGTGCAAACGGTTCATGGAGGGTATGTGCAATGACCGTAACATCATTCTCCGTTTGGAGTGTGATCCGGAAGTGGGACAGGTTAGGCTGGATGCTTCATTATTCGAACAAGTTCTGGTGAATATCATAAAGAATGCTGCCGAGAGCATAGAGGAATCCGGTGAAGCGGCAGATAGACAAGGCGAAATAACGGTGAGGACCATTGCCCCCGCTTCCATAGAAATCGTTGACAATGGTCCCGGAATCAGCAAAGAGACTGAAGCTAAACTCTTCAGTCCCTTCTTCTCCACCAAGCCGAACGGGCAGGGAATCGGTTTGGTATTTATCAGGGAAGTGCTAAGCCGTCATGGTTGTACCTTTTCTCTGCGTACATACAATGATGGACTGACCCGCTTCCGGATCTTGTTTAATTCTTGATTTTCTTCCATTCTTCTGCATACTCATCCAATATCCGTTTGAGCCCCTGACCGATTGTAGCATAATCATTTTCATTCAGGTTGGCAAGAGAAGCACGTACGCTCCATTCCGGTCCGTCAAAGCCGCCGCCGTTCAGAAGCACTAAGGAGGTTTCTTTGGCAAGGCGGAACACTACATCCAGCGGACTGTACGTCTTTTTGAGGTATTCCACAAACTTGTCTCCATAGAACTTTTCCGCCCAGACCAGCATATCAATTTCCGTATAATATCCTACCCTTAAAGGGTCTTCCACTAATGTAAATCCGGTATTATCCCAAAGAGTTTTCAGGCGGCGTCGGATGATTTCCTGCATTTTCTGTTTGTAGCTGTTTTCCTTGTCCAACAGGGAAAAAGCGGCGAATAGGCTCATTTGTATCTGTTGAGGTAATGATAGTCCGGCGGTGTGGTTCAATGCTACTTGGCGACTGTCCGCTACCATTCGGTCTATGAACTTCAATTTCTCAGGATGCAGGGTCAACGTAGCATAGCGACGGTTGAGGATTTCGCGTTTCTCTTTTGGCAAGCGGGATATTTGCCTGTCGAATACGTTGTATTCGTGCAAGGCAATGACGGCGTTGCGCCAGCCGGTAGCTCCGAAATATTTGGAGAAAGAATATACGCATAGCGTGTTATATGGAATTTCTGCCATGAACGAACGGAAGTGCGGGCTGAAAGTGCCGTACACATCATCTGTGATGATCATCAGATTGGGGTTATCTTCCTTGACGATAGTTACGATGCGCTCCATCGTTTCAGGACTTAGCGTATAACTGGGAGGATTGCTGGGATTGGTGACGAATAGAGCCTTTATCGCCGGGCTTTTCAATCTGTTGATATCTTCGTCACTGTATTGCCAAAGATGCAGACCGTCTTTACTCATGCGGTTGGCATGCAGTTCGGTGACCTTGAACCGGTAACGGTTTAGCCGGGGTATCTCTATGTAGGGAGTGAAAGCAGGAACCATGAGGACTATGCTGTCACCTTTGTTCAGTAGGAAATTTTCCTGCAAAGAGTCGAAGATGTAGCACATAGCTGCTGTCCCACCCTCGGTGGCAAACAAATCGAAAGCTCCGCGAGGCGGACGATTGTCGCACATTTCCTGATGGAGATAGTCGCGTACCAGCATTTCTGTGAATTGTAGAATACGGTCGGGCACAGGATATTGGTCTCCGATGACGCTTTCTGCCCATTCGTGCACAAGGCTGTCGGGATCGACGGCATGCTGCATCAACATATAGTTATAGGTTTGTTCCAGTAATTTGGCTCCGGGCTGGTAGGTGTTGCTCTTGAGAAATTGTTCAAAGCGGGAGGCAATGCCTTGCTTTTCGGGTATTCCGGCAATTCCTTCGGGAAGGAACATGACGTGACGACATTCTTCCAGCCCGAATTTTCCCAAAAGGAAGAATGCTTCGCGTGGGGTGGTTGCAATCCAGTTGGGATTACCGCGCCCGGCGTTCAACATGGTACGGGCTGTTTTTTTCAGACTTTCGTCTGCCATATCAATGAGACGGTTTTTCAGCTCGAAAGGGCTGATGTTCTCCATTTTCTTTTCTAAAAGTTTTGTATCCATATAATCTGATGTTTAGTTTTTTAATAAGCGTTATGATTTTGGCGGATGCTTCGGCATATTTTGAATGGCAGACTGTATAAACCGATTTCGTACATACTGAAATAGTTTGTTACTTATCGGTTGTTTTTTCAGAGCCTTTAGGCTGTTAAATCAGCAGGACAATCACCACTCCCCATATAATCAGCAGGGTATTGCCTATGGCATACGTCACTGTATAGCCCAGTGCGGGTGTTTCACTCTCTACGGCATCTTGTATGGCTCCGAGGGCTGCTGTTGTTGTTCTTGCACCCGCACAGCATCCCAGCGCAATGGCAGGATGAAACTTGAACAGATATCTTGCTAGCAGCAGTCCGATAATCAACGGGAGGGTGGTGGCAATCGCACCTATCAGAAATAGGCTGACACCGACATCATGGAAGCCTTGTACGAAACTGGGGCCCGCCGAGATGCCTACTACGGCAATAAACATATTCAGTCCGACATTATTCAGTATCCATTGTGATGGTTCGGGAATACGACCGAATGTGGGATGCTTGCTGCGCAACCAGCCGAATACCAATCCTGCTATCAATGCACCGCCACTGGTACTCAAGCTGATTGGTACGCCGCCGATGTGGACGGACAATGCTCCGAACAGCCCGCCTGCAAGTATGCCGAGTCCTACGAAGATCATATCTGTCTGGTTGGTGGGACGGTCTATGTAACCCAGGCGTCGGGCGGCTGCCTCCACTTCCTGTTTGGTTCCTACTATTTCCACTACATCACCGGCATCTACTATGGTTTGCGCCATGACCGGAATGTCAATTCCTGCACGTTTGATGTTGCGGATGCTGACACCATGCATGAATTTTTCGTTGCGGATTGCAGATACTGTCTTTCCTGCAAAAGTCTTTTTGGTTATCATAACCGGAAGTTTCTCTGCCGGAAAGTCGAGTAATTGCTGGTCCAGAATCTCAGGCCCTATCCAGTCTTCTTCACCGATGACGTATTCCCGGCGTCCGCTTAGTACGACTTCGTCTCCGATTTCCAGTTGGACATTCGGGCTGACTTCCCGGATTGTCCCTGCCTTGCGTATCCGTTCTACGAACAGGCGTTTGTCCTGTTGCTGGAAGTATACTTCAAGGTCTATTACTCTTTTCCCATTCTTGAACCATTCGTTTTCAATGCGGTAAGCGCGGAATGTGACGGGGCGTGCGGCATGTATGAAGCTCGGTTCATCTGCCTGCGAATTGCCCATCCGGGCTTCCATGTCTTTGCATGCGGCTTTTACCTTATCCAGTCCGCCCAGCATTTTCGGACCTATGGACGACAATACCCACGCGGATCCGGCTGTTCCGAAGATGTAGGTTACGGCATAAGACACCGGGATGATATTAGTGTAGCTTTGCCGCTGCGCTTCGTCCAGACCCATATTTGCCATTGTGTCTTCTGCCACTCCGATGACGGCGGATATGGTCTGCGAGCCGGCAAGCAGCCCTGCCGCTTCTCCCATATTGTATCCCATGAGCAAGGCAAGTAACCAGGTCACTCCCAAGACAGATATGCACATCAGCACAGCGAAGGCTACTTGTGGTAATCCGTCTTTTTTCAGTCCGCGGAAAAATTGCGGACCCACTTTATAGCCTACGGCAAATAGGAACAGTAGGAAAAATACTGACTTGATAGGACCGGGTACGGCAATATTCAGTTGTCCTACCATTACGCCCACCAATAGTACGCTGGTAACTGTTCCTAAAGAAAACTTGCCGATGCGCAGCTTACCCAGCCAGAACCCCAGGAAAATAGTGAGGAAAATGGCTAATTCGGGACGTTCCCTGAGTTGATTGAAAATCCATTCCATAATTAAGTTTTTAGGTCGGTTTGTACGTCTTTTGTAAGTCGTTCTCGCTATACAACGGGTTTTAACGGGAAGTGTTTGGAATAAAAGTGGTTTTTTAGAACATTTATTCCGCGAAACCGAACTTTTAGGGAAAGTTTTCTTCCGTACCTTTGCGCACTGAATGATAGATAGGTTAGGTATGAGGTTGTTTATAAGGCTGTTTCTGCTGATGCAGATAATTGTTGCTCCTTTGAAAGCGCAATACATAGTGCAAGGTGTTGTCACTGATTCGCTGACAAGGGAACCATTGCCATATACCTCGGTCTATCTAAAGGGAACCACAGAGGGAGGAATGACCGATGACAAGGGTGTTTTTTCGTTTAAAACCTATCGTCCTGAGGCCCGGCTGGTGATATCGGCTGTGGGCTATCATGAATACACCCGGTTGATTCATCCGGCACGCGGAGGACGTATAATGGTTACGCTTGCTCCTACTACTTATGCGTTGGACGAGGTGGTGGTTAAGCCCAAGCGCGAGCGTTACAGGAAGAAGGATAATCCGGCAGTGGAGTTCGTGCGGAAAATGATAGAACATCGGGATGATTATTCGCCGGATGAACGTGATTTTTGGCAACGGGAACGTTATGAGAAAATGACGTTTGCCATTAATAATTTCGATAGCCTGAAGCAGCAGAAATGGCTGTATCGCAAGTTCAAGTTCTTGACCGACTACGTGGACACTTCCGCTGTTACGGGTAAACCGGTATTGGCTGTGTCCAACCGCGAGTTGCTGGCTACGGATTATTACCGTAAATCGCCCCATAGCGAAAAGCAACGGGTGAAGGCGCGTCGCCAGGCAGGTGTAGACGAGATGTTGTCCCAACAGGGCATGGAGCAGGCTATTAGTGTCACTATGACGGACGTGGATATTTACCAAAATAACATAACGTTATTCACCAATAAGTTTGTCAGTCCGCTTTCTTCCTTGGGACCTTCATTCTATAAGTATTATCTTATGGACACTCTGACTGTTGCCGGGAAGTCTTGTGTGGACTTGACTTTCGTGCCTTTCAATTCCGAATCGTTTGGTTTTACAGGACATCTGTACGTCATGTTGGACAGCACATATTTCGTGCGCCGCGTGGTGATGAATTTTCCTCAGAAAATCAATCTGAACTTTGTGGACTACATGAAGATTGAACAGAATTTCGATCGTGCGGAAGACGGCACAAGGCAGCTCATAAATGAGAGTATCACTACGGAATTCAAACTGGTGGATAACAGCGATGGCATTTATGCGAAGCGTGATGTCTATTACCGGAATTATATTTACGAACCTGATGATGATGCTTTGCAGGCGTTTCGTAGGCCAGAGAAAGTAATTGAGGGTATGGATTCTTCCACCCATTCCGATGCTTATTGGGATGCCAATCGGCTTGCAGAGGTGAGCAAAAAGGAGACATCCGTAGATAAGATGATGGCGCAGCTGCGCAGTTACCCGGTATACTATTGGACAGAGAAGGTGCTGAAAGTGTTGTTTACAGGGTATATTCCCGCTCCCAAAGAGAAAGCGCCTTTATTCTATATAGGTATGATGAACACCACGATTAGCGGTAATGCGCTGGAAGGTGTGCGTGTGCGTGCTGGGGGTATGACAACGGCTTGGCTTAATCCCCATCTGTTTGGAAGGGGGTATGTGGCATACGGCTTTCGTGATGAACGTGTGAAAGGGCTGGCGGAACTGGAATACTCTTTCCACCGGAAAAAGGAGTATGCCAACGAGTTCCCGATTCATTCTTTGAAACTGCGTTACCTGTCCGACGTTAATCAGTACGGACAACATTATCTTTATACCAGTCAGGATAATGTTTTCCTTGCTTTGAAGCGTCAAAAAGACGACCGTATAGGCTATCAGCGTAAAGCTGAATTGACGTATACGAATGAGTTTCATTCGGGTTTCTCCTTTCAGCTGACCACACGTTTGCGAAAAGATGAATCTTCACATCTCATTCCTTTCGTCAAGCAAGATGATGACAAGTCGTTTGTCAAAAGTATTTCTACCAGCGAGCTGGAGCTGAAACTGCGTTATGCCCCGAATGAAAAGTTTTTTCAGACTCAATGGAACCGTTTTCCGGTGTCTTTGGACGCTCCGGTTTTTACATTGACACATACAATGGCGGCCAAAGGAGTTCTGGGAGGAGATTATACCTATCATTATACGGAAGCCGGTTTTCAGAAGCGCTTTTGGTTCTCGGCCTTTGGCTATACGGATGTGATACTGAAGGCCGGTAAAGTGTGGAACAAAGTTCCTTTTCCTCTGCTTATCATTCCCAACGCCAACTTGTCTTACACAATCCAGCCGGAGTCTTATTCGCTGATGAACGCGATGGAATTTATGAATGATGAATATGCTTCGTGGGACGTGACTTATTTTTTGAATGGCTTTCTCTTTAACCGTATTCCGTTGTTGAAAAAACTGAAGTGGCGTGAAGTCTTGTCCTGTCGGGGAATCTATGGAAGTTTGAGTGACAAAAATAATCCGGAATTCAGCGAAGGATTATTCGCTTTTCCAGCAGGAAGCACCACTATGGAGCGTACTCCGTATGTGGAAGTCGGGGTGGGAATTGAGAATATATTGAAAGTGCTTCGGGTGGATTATGTGTGGCGTTTAACGTACCGGAATTTACCGAATATTGATAAATCCGGTCTTAGAATCAGCTTGCACATGACATTTTAACTTAAATCTTACTAATAGAGTATTAAATCGGACAAAAAGACTAATCCCAATTGGGTAAAATACCCTAAATTTGAGCAATTTTTTAAACTATAAAATAATTCAATGGCAATGAAAGAAAACATTAAGCCGGCAACCGGTCGTTTAGGCGTGTTGGTAGTCGGAGTAGGTGGTGCGGTTGCAACCACTATGATTACAGGTACATTGGCTGCCCGTAAGGGTTTGGCAAAAGCTATAGGTTCAATCGCACAAATGGCTACTATGCGCATGCAGGATGGCAAAGAACATCTTATTAAAGATGTAGTGCCTTTGGTTGACTTGAACGATATCGTTTTTGGCGGTTGGGACATTTTCGCTGATGATGCGTATGAAGCTGCAATGTATGCGGAAGTTCTGAAAGAAAAAGACTTGAACCTCGTGAAAGATGAGTTAAAAGCCATCAAGCCTATGCCTGCCGCTTTTGACCATAATTTTGCAAAACGTCTGAATGGTACGCACATCAAAAATGCCGCTACACGCTGGGACATGGTAGAACAATTGCGTGAGGATATCCGTAACTTCAAGGCTGCCAATAATTGCGACCGTATCGCTGTATTGTGGGCTGCAAGTACCGAAATTTATGTTCCTCTGTCTGAAGAGCACAAGTCGCTTGCCGCTTTGGAAAAGGCTATGAAGGAAAACAATACAGAAGTTGTTTCTCCGAGTATGTGCTACGCTTATGCCGCAATTGCAGAAGGTGCTCCGTTCATTATGGGTGCTCCTAACCTGTGTGTGGATACTCCGGCTATGTGGGAATTCTCTAAGAAGATGAATGTGCCCATTGCAGGTAAGGACTTCAAGAGTGGACAGACTTTGATGAAGACTGTACTTGCTCCGATGTTCAAGACTCGTATGCTGGGTGTAAGCGGTTGGTTCTCTACCAATATTTTGGGTAACCGCGACGGTGAAGTTCTTGACCAACCGGAAAACTTCAAGACAAAAGAAGTCAGCAAATTGTCTGTTATTGACAATATCTTTGAACCTGAAAAATTCCCTGATCTGTACGGTGATGTATATCACAAAGTACGTATCAACTATTATCCGCCTCGTAAGGACAATAAGGAAGCATGGGATAATATCGATATCTTCGGCTGGATGGGTTATCCGATGGAAATCAAGGTAAACTTCCTCTGTCGCGACTCTATCTTGGCAGCTCCTATTGCACTCGACCTGGTTATTTTCAGTGATCTTGCTTTGCGTGCGGGTATGTGCGGTATTCAGACTTGGTTGTCATTCTTCTGCAAGAGCCCGATGCATGACTTTGAACATGAACCGGTACACGACTTGTTCCAACAGTGGAGAATGGTGAAAGAAACTCTCCGTAATATGGTAGGTGAAACTGCACCGAGCTATTTGGACTAAAATAAGATACTGATAAAGTTGTAAAAGTGATAAGGTGATAGAGTGATAAGCAAGTTTCGTTTTGAGATTTCGTCACTCTACTACCTTACCACTTTTATAACTTTATCACCTTTTCATTTTTATCACCCTATCACTTCTTTTAATTCATGAAGAAACCCTCCTTTTTTCCAGTCCTTGTCGGTACAGGTTTCGGTTCGGGCTTTTCTCCTTTTGCTCCGGGTACGGCAGGTGCTTTACTGGCTACACTTATCTGGCTTGGATTATCTTTTATTGTTTCGGAAGCATGTCTGATATGGCTGACGGTGGCTTTTATCCTTTTTTTTACGATACTGGGAATATGGGCTGTCAATCGTCTTGAACCTTATTGGGGAGAAGACCCTTCGCGTGTAGTGGTGGACGAAATGGTAGGAGTGTGGATTGCTCTGCTGGCTGCACCTTCGGGCAGTGTTTGGTATGGATTGGGGGCTTTTGCTCTTTTTCGCCTGTTTGACATTTTTAAACCGTTGGGAATTCGCCGTATGGAAAGTTTTCCGGGTGGATTTGGGGTGATGATGGATGATATCTTGGCAGGAATTTATAGCTTTGTAGTCTTAATAGGAGTAAGATGGCTGATAGGCTGAAAGAAACATCGAGATTTGCAGGCTGGCGTTATGCGGTTTGGGTCTTCATCAAGGCTCAGCTTTCGTCGTATGTGGCAAGTCTTGTGGATTTTCTTGTAACTATTCTGCTGGTTAAACTATCCGGACTTTTTTATCTGTATGCTACTTTCTTGGGTTCTGTGGTTGGCGGTATGGTGAACTGTGCCATTAACTACGGTTGGGTATTTCATGCGGACGATTGCAAAAAGACGCATGTGGCGCTGAAATATCTTTTTGTTTGGGGAGGTAGTATTCTATTGAACACATGGGGTACGTTTGCTCTGACTGAGTGGTTGACTGGTATGCGCTGGGTGGACGGCTTGTTGGGGCATTATATAAACGATGTGTTTATACTGTCCAAGATCATTGTAGCTGTTTTGGTTGCATTCTTCTGGAATTATCATCTGCAACGGATATTCGTATACCGTAATCATAATTTCAGGAAATTTATACGACAATATTTTAGAGACTAAATAGAACTGATATGAATTATAGAGATTGGTTGCAACAGTTGATTTATAAGATCATAAATCCGGTTGTACATGGCATGATTAAGGTGGGCATTACGCCCAATTTTATTACTACCACCGGACTGGTGATGAATATCGTGGCTGCGTGCGTATTTGTGTATGCGGGCATGTATAAGCCGGGTGAACTGGTCTATGTGGGTTGGGGAGGAGGAATTGTTCTCTTTGCCGGTTTGTTCGACATGATGGACGGACGTGTGGCACGCGTCGGCAATATGTCTTCTACTTTTGGAGCATTGTATGATTCGGTGCTCGACCGTTACAGTGAAATGGTAACGTTATTTGGTGTTTTTTATTATCTGATTCTGCAGGGTTATTTGTGGGGGTCGATGATAACTTTTGTTGCGCTGGTCGGTTCGCTTATGGTGAGTTACGTGCGTGCACGTGCCGAAGGGCTGGGACTGGAATGCAAAGTAGGCTTTATGCAGCGTCCGGAACGTGTGGTACTGACTAGTCTCGGGGCTTTGTTTTGTGGCATTTTTAGTGATTGCGAAGCATTCGACCCTATGTTGATATTGATTGTCCCCATGGTTGTGATAGCAGTTCTTGCCAATTTGACGGCATTTGCGCGTATTGCACATTGCTATAAACTATTAAAGAAGCAATAATGAGAAAATCTATTTTTCCTTCCGCCAAAGAGGCGTTGCCTGTCATTGTCATTACGGTGTTGTTCTTGTTGCTGACGGCAGCTTGCATAGGTTTGCGGGCAGAACATTTCCTGATGACGGGCTTGTTTGTCGTGCTGTTTTTTGCAGGAAAAACGACTCGTAAACTGGCGGTGGCGTTGCTCCCTTTTATCATCTTCGGCATTTCTTACGACTGGATGCGGGTATACCCGAATTATCAGGTGAATCCTATTGATGTGCAGGGGTTGTATGAGGCGGAGAAGTCATTGTTCGGGATCTCGCTTGGCGGAACAACGCTGATTCCTTGTGAATATTTTGCACAGAATCACTGTTCGATAGCCGATTTCTTTGCGGGAATATTCTATCTTTGCTGGGTGCCTGTTCCTATCGTATTCGGTTTGTGGCTTTATTTGAAAGGAGAACGTACAGTGTATCTCCGTTTCTCCATGGTTTTTCTGTTGGTAAATCTTATCGGGTTTGCCGGATATTATATTTATCCGGCAGCTCCGCCTTGGTACGCCATGAACTATGGCTTCGAGCCTATTCTTGATACTCCGGGCAATGTGGCGGGATTGGGGCGTTTTGACGAATTGTTGGGATGTTCCGTTTTCCATTCTATCTATGGACGGAATGCCAATGTCTTTGCGGCTGTTCCTTCGTTACATGCGGCGTATATGGTTGTCGCATTGGCGTATGCCGTTATGGGACATTGCAAGAAGTGGCTGATAGCTTTGTTCTCCGTAATTATGGTGGGTATCTGGTGGACAGCTGTCTACTCCGGCCATCATTATCTGATTGATGTCATGCTGGGCGTCGCTTGTGCCTTGTCCGGAGTGCTGATATTTGAGAAAGGACTGATGAAGTGGGGGGCATTTAAGCGTTTCTTTGAGAGATACAACTGCTATATAAAATAAGGAGGTAATTGATGAAATCGACTTTGACGAATGGCGTCGGATGTGAGGGCTGGATGTCTGAGCTGCCGGATAACGTACTGTTATCAAAACTTTCTATTCCGGGTACGCATAACTCTATGAGTTATACATGCTATGAAGCAAATATTATATTGAAGATTATTTCCGGCCTTTCTAAACTGGGAAAAGACCGACTCGCAGAATTGGTTAGTCAAATCGTGGAACTCAAGAAGAACTCCGAATTGTCCAAGTTGGGAGACGTACTTCCAGAGGAACTACATCCTATATTGAACTGTACAGCTGCCTGTCAGTCTAAGACCTTGACGGAGCAGTTACAGTTGGGCGCCCGTTTCTTCGATCTCCGGTTAAATCATGAATTGAAGTTCTATCATGGCATTACTCCTTTGGGATTGGATATGCAGACAGATGCCATGCCTGTACTCGATAAATTCTTGGAAGAACATCCGGGTGAAACGATATTACTGCGTGTCAAATCGGAGAATACTATCGAGGAAACAGTATACCGGGAGAGGCTTGAGGAAGAGGTTATCAATAAGTATAGTTCGCGATTCTGGACTTGGAATTCGGGCTATACAGGTCCCGGTGTGAAGGATGAGCATGGTACGGTTATCCCGACTTTGGGCGAAACGAGGGGGAAGATTGTCTTGTTCAATTCATATCAGCTTTCTAAAGCGGAAAGCTATATTGGCTACCGGCTTTGCTTCTATGAACCGAAAAGTGATACTGAGGTGTTTCCGTTTACCTGCCAGCATTTGCAGGATGTGTTTCAGCCGGGTTCACAGGAAGAAAAGATTGCTTATGTCAAGGAAAACGCTTTGGCTGCCGATAAGGCTACTGGTCCTATTTACTTTATCAATTTTGTCAGTAGTATTGACAGTTTTAAGCTGGGTAAAATAACAATACCTATCCCGCTTCCTCAGGCATGTGCCCAGTTGAATAATCCTGAAGTGAGGAAAATGCTTGAGGAAAACATAAAGCGGACGGCAGGTATTATGGTGTTCGACTTTCTGGGATTTAATGAAAAAGCTTCTTCCTATGTCCTAGAACTTAATTTCCGGTGATTTTTCAGCGGAACCAATAAAAAAAGACGGCGAAGTATTTGCTTTTACTTCGCCGTCTTTTTTTATTTGATTTCGATTTCTTCTTTCATATCAATCTCTTCTCCTTGCGGATCGTAGAAGATATATTCCAGAAACGCTAATTTCTGGCTTGGAATAATCTTGATACCGAATCCGTATTTCATTTGCCACTTCCGTTTCAGTGAGAGAACTCCCTGATTGATATAGGCAGCGATATACGGGTGGATGTGTAACGAGAATTTCTTTATCTTCAATTTGTTGACAAGGTAGTCAATTTTACTCTCTAATGTGTCTGTAAAGAGAATGGACGATTTGATAGTGCCTTTGCCGAAGCAAGTAGGACAGGTCTCCGTTGTGTTTACATCCATTGCCGGACGCACTCGCTGACGCGTTATTTGCATCAATCCGAATTTGCTAAGTGGCAGGATATTATGGCGCGCTCTGTCTTTCTGCATGTTGGCACACATACGTTCGTAAAGCTTTTGCCTGTTTTCAGCTTCATTCATATCGATGAAATCCACCACGATGATACCACCCATATCTCTTAACCGTAATTGGCGTGCAAGCTCATCGGCTGCTCCCAGATTCACCTCCAGTGCGTTAGCTTCCTGTCCGTTGGCATTCTTGGTGCGATTACCGCTGTTCACATCTACTACGTGAAGCGCCTCAGTGTGCTCAATAATCAGGTAGGCCCCACTTTTGTACGAAACAGTTTTGCCAAATGACGACTTAATCTGTTTGGTGATACCGAAATTGTCGTAAATGGGAAGTTGTCCTTTGTACAGCTTTACAATTCCTGCCCGTTCAGGGGCAATGAGTGTTACGTAATCCCTTATTTCGTTGAATACAGCTTCGTTGTTCACGTAGATGTTTTCGAAAGAAGGATTAAACAAGTCGCGCAATAAGCCTACGGCGCGGCTGGTTTCTTCGTAAATCAGTGTCGGAAACTTGGTCGCTTTTTGTACTTTCGTAATAGCTTCTTCCCAGTGTTTCAGTAATACTTTAAGCTCTCCGTCAAGCTCTGCTACGCGTTTTCCTTCGGCAACAGTACGCACGATAACCCCAAAGTTCTTGGGTTTGATGCTCATTAGTAGTTGTTTGAGGCGGGCGCGTTCTTCGCTTGATTTAATTTTTTGTGATACGGAAACTTTATCATTGAAAGGAATTAGCACAAGATATCTTCCGGCAAAAGAGAGTTCGGAAGTCAGGCGCGGTCCTTTAGTTGAGATAGGTTCCTTTACGATTTGCACCACTACTTCTTGTCCTACCTTGAGTGTGTTGGAAACTGTTCCGTCTTTTTCAAGATCGGGAAGTATGGTTGCTTTAGTGATTGGATTAAGCTTTTTTTTGTCGCTTAAAGTTTGCTTTACGTATTTCTCTAATGAGTTAAATTGAGGACCTAAGTCCAAATAATGAAGAAAAGCATCTTTCTCGTAACCCACGTCCACGAAGCAGGCATTCAGGCCTGGCATCAATTTCTTGACGCGTCCCAAATACATATTGCCCACAGAGAAGGAAATATTTCTTCCTTCGCTTTGGAGTTCTACCAGGCTTTTGTCTTCGAGCAGAGCGATGGAGACCTCTTTGGGCTGTACGTCTACAACGAGTTCGCTTGTCACAATTATTTGCTTTTACATTTATTATACAGAAATTTTCTGTTTGGATTGACCGATGCATCAATCTTTTGTATATTGGTGATCGGCTTAATACTTAAACAAAGAACAAACCCGCGAGACAATTACCTTCACAAGTTTGTTCTTTATTTTGTCCTTCAGACTAAAAATTACTTTTTGCTTTTATGTCTGTTCTTTCTTAGTCTTTTTTTACGCTTGTGCGTAGACATTTTATGTCTTTTTTTCTTCTTTCCGCTTGGCATAGCTTCAAAATTTTACGGGTTAATACTATTGTTTATTATTTTTTCACAGCAATGGTGAATGTCTTAGCAGGTTTAAAAGCCGGAATGTTGTGTTCCGGAATAATGATAGTAGTGTTCTTTGAGATGTTGCGAGCTGTTTTCTGAGCTCTTTTCTTCACTACAAAACTACCAAACCCGCGGAGATAAACATTTTCATCTTTTGATAAAGATGCCTTCACTGCGTCCATGAACGCTTCAACGGTTGTCAGTACTGTGACTTTGTCAATTCCGGTGTTCTTTGTAATTTCGTTTACAATATCAGCTTTAGTCATTTTTCTAAAAAAAATATTATTACTATAGTTTTCTAATTTTTTGGACTGCAAATATATAGCTTTTTGGCGGCTCTAAAAAATATATTTCGGACAATTTTCTAAAAAAGTCCAAGCATTAAGTTTTGTTAGATTGAAAATCTGTATTTTTGTTCTTCCGAAAAATAAGGTGCACTCTTTTGTAAATATGGACTTTGAGATGAATATATTGACTGAAACTTTGCTGGATTGGTATGCGGATAACAAACGTGATTTGCCTTGGAGAGATACTGCTGATCCTTATCGGATATGGATTTCCGAGATTATTTTGCAGCAGACGAGAGTTGTGCAGGGATATGAGTATTTCCTTCGCTTTATTCGTCGTTTTCCTGATGTGGAAACTTTGGCTGCGGCTTCAGAAGATGAGGTTCTGAAGTACTGGCAAGGGTTGGGATATTATTCTCGTGCCCGTAATTTGCATGCGGCAGCCAAGAGCATGAACGGTAAGTTTCCGGCAAGTTATCAGGAAGTGCGTGCTTTGAAAGGTGTGGGCGATTATACGGCTGCTGCCATTTGTTCCATTGCCTATAATATGCCGTATGCGGTGGTGGACGGAAATGTTTATCGCGTACTTTCCCGCTATTGGGGCGTTGATACTCCCATTGATTCAACGGAAGGAAAGAGGCTTTTTGCTGTTTTGGCCGATGAGATGCTTGATAAATCCCGACCTGCGATTTATAACCAAGCTATTATGGATTTTGGAGCTGTTCAGTGTACACCGCAGGCTCCTGATTGTATGTTTTGCCCTTTGGCCGATAGCTGCACAGCTTTATCGAAAGGCTTGGTGATGCAGCTTCCGGTGAAGCGGCATAAGACAAAAACATCCAACCGTTATTTTAATTATATATATGTACGCATGGGCGCGCGTACCTTTATACATAAGCGGACGGCTGATGATATTTGGAAAAATCTGTTTGAGTTGCCGCTGATTGAAGCGGATAAGGCTTTGTCGGAGGAAGAATTTTTGTCATCGGCTTCTTTTCGTTTGTTGCTGGCAGAAGGAGAGCGTCCGGAAGTGCGTTCTGTGCTCCGGAATGTGAAGCATGTTTTATCGCATAGGGTGATTTATGCCAACTTTTATGAAGTGGTTCTTCCGGAAAACTCCCGTTCGTTTTCGGACTATCAGTGCATCAGGGTAGAAGATTTGGAACAATACCCGGTATCGCGTTTAGTGCATGCATTCTTGGAGAAATATATATAAAAGTTTGTTGTATTCTTGCATGATGTTGTTATTCTCGTTAATTTTGGCAGCAAATTAAAAAAACGAAAGCGTATGTCGGTAAATAAGGTGATATTGTTAGGAAATGTGGGGCAACCCCCAAAAGTGACCTACTACGATGGCGGTAATTGTGTAGCGCAAGTGTCTTTCGCTACCTCTGAAAAGGGGTATACTTTACAGAATGGGACGCAAATTCCGGATCGCACTGAATGGCATAATTTAGTCTTTCGTAACCGGCTGGCTGAAATCGTTGACCAATATGTGCATAAAGGGGATAAGCTTTATGTGGAAGGTAAAATACGGACTCGTTCGTACGATGATCAGACCGGTGCAAAACGTTATATTACAGAAATTTTTGTAGATAACATGGAAATGCTTTCTCCGAGAAATGCTGCCTCCGGAACTGCGGTTCAGGCAGGTATGCCGGGGCAAGCGGGTATTCCAGTACAGTCAACACAATCGCAGGTTGCTCCTGCACAAAATAATCCGACGGACGATTTACCGTTCTAATTGTTTAACTAAAACCAAAATCTTTGGACCCAGACGCTTATTTATGCCAGTTGGCAGATATTTTTAACGGTATAACCGTACATGCTCCTTCTATTTCGGCTATTATAGCCATTGTCTTGGCAGGTGTGCTTTTACTTGCTTCCGGTTTCGCTTCAGCTTCCGAGATAGCATTTTTCTCATTATCTCCCTCCGATTTGAGTGCCATTGAAGAAGGGAAACACCCTTCTGATGAGAAAATCAGGAATTTGTTGGATGATACGGAACGCTTGTTGGCTACGATATTGATTACGAACAATTTTGTGAACGTAACGATTATTATGCTCTGCAATTTCTTCTTTATGAATGTGTTCCTGTTTCATTCGGCTATTGCGGAGTTTTTGATCCTGACAGTTGTCCTGACTTTCTTATTGTTGCTTTTTGGCGAGATTATGCCGAAGATTTATTCTGCACAGAAGACGTTGGCTTTTTGTCGTTTCGCAGCTCCCGGTATTATGGCATGCCGTTCTGTTTTTTATCCGTTGTCATCGTTATTGGTACGTTCCACTTCGTTTCTCAATAAGCACTTTGTACGCAAAAATCATAATATTTCGGTAGACGAACTCTCGCATGCACTGGAATTGACAGATAAGGCTGAACTTTCGGAAGAAAATAATATACTGGAGGGGATCATTCGTTTTGGCGGAGAGACGGCTAAGGAGGTGATGACATCACGTTTGGATGTGGTGGACCTGGAGATTCGCACTCCTTTTAAGGACGTATTGAAGTGTATCGTGGAGAATGCCTACTCACGTATCCCTGTTTATGCGGAGACGCGTGATAATATAAAGGGAGTGCTCTATATCAAGGATTTGCTCCCTCATCTGAACAAAGGGGATAATTTCCGTTGGCAGTCATTGATTCGTCCTGCCTATTTTGTTCCGGAAACCAAGATGATTGATGATTTACTTCGTGACTTTCAGGCAAATAAAATTCATATTGCTATTGTGGTAGATGAGTTTGGAGGAACGTCGGGTATTGTCACGATGGAGGATATCATTGAAGAAATTGTAGGTGAAATACGTGATGAGTATGATGATGAAGAGCGTACGTATGCTGTGCTCAATGATCATACATGGGTATTTGAAGCTAAAACACAGTTGACGGATTTCTATAAGATAACCAAAATTGATGAAGAAACTTTTGATGAAGTAGCAGGTGATGCGGATACTTTGGCCGGGCTTTTGCTTGAACTGAAGGGAGAATTTCCGGTACTCCACGAAAAGGTGGTTTACGATTGCTATGAATTTGAGGTTCTTGAAATGGACAATCGCCGTATCCTAAAGGTGAAGTTCACAGTCAATGAACCAGCTGGTGAAGGTTCTGAAACAGAAAAATAATGCCTGTTTTTAAACAATATATCGGGAGTTCCTGCAGGTGGGGCATTTGGAAAGCAGATGAAACAGTGGAAGAACTGCTTGCTTTGCTTCCCCATAAGGAAAAATATGAGGCTGATATTTGCGGATTTACGGCTAATTCTCGTAAACTGGAACGGTTAGCAGTTCGTGTATTATTGTATAAAATGCTTGGTGAAGAAAAGGAGATTGGTTATCGGTCCAGTGGAAAACCTTATTTGGCAGACGGTTCTGCTTCTATTAGTATTTCGCATACTAAAGGCTATGTAGCTGTTCTGTTGGGCGGGCCGGAAAAAGAAGTGGGCATTGATGTCGAATGTTATGGAGAACGCGTACGGAAAGTTGCTCATAAGTTCGTGAGGGAAGATGAAAGTGTATCTTGGTATAAAGGTACGGAAACCTGGTCGTTGCTGCTCCACTGGTCTGCAAAGGAAACAATGTTTAAATGTATGAATACTTCCGATGTTGATTTCCGGAAACATCTGCACATATTGCCTTTTACGGTTGAAGAACAAGGAGTATTCTCCGCCGTCGAATACCGTACGGCGGAGAAACGGAACTTTCGGATTCACTACTACTTGTTTCCGGATTTTGTTTTGACGTTAAGTCTGTGATTATAATCTTTCCAACTGTACTGTAAAATGGCGCATTAATGGAGCTTCCCAGGCAATGCGTACGCCTCTTGTGATTGTTTCGCGTTTGTCATATACATTTTTGAGTGCAGCGGCTATTACATTCATATGGTTATCCGTATACACGCGGCGTGGAATGGCAAGGCGGAGTAAATCCAGTCCGTTGAAACGGTTTTTTCGGGTAACCGGATCGCGATCGGCAAGTAGGTAACCTATCTCGCATCCGCGTATGCCGGCTTCCAGATACAACTCAATGGTCAATGTCTGTGCCGGGAACTCTTCTTTGGGAACATGCGTCAGTACTTTTGGGGCGTCTACAAAAATGGCATGGCCTCCGGCAGGGCGTTGATAAGGTATTTTATATTCGTCTAATTTTCTTGCCAGATATTCTACCTGACGAATACGGGTTTCAAGATTATCGAATTCGGTGTTTTCATCCAGACCGATAGCAAGTGCATTCATGTCGCGACCATTCATACCGCCATAGGTAAGGTAGCCTTCAAACTGCACACAAAATCCTTTTGCTCCTTCGTACCAATCCTGTCGGCGGGTTGCTATAAATCCGCCCATATTTACGATGCCGTCTTTCTTGGCACTCATTGTCATACCGTCTGCGAGTGCAAACATTTCTTTAGTGATTTCCTTGATGCTTTTATCCTTGTAGCCTTCTTCGCGTGTCTTAATGAAATAGGCATTTTCGGCAAAACGGGCAGAGTCGAATAGAACAGGCTTGTTGTATTTGTCGGCAATGCTCCGGACATCACGTAAGTTCTGCATGGATACGGGTTGACCTCCGGCTGTGTTATTGGTGATAGTGACGATGATAAACGGTATGCGGTCATTATGTTCCTGCAACACTTTTTCCAGTTTGGCCGGGTCTACATTTCCTTTAAACGGGATCTCCAATTGTGTTTGTTTGGCTTCGTCTATTGTACAGTCCAATGCGATTGCCTTTCGGCTTTCGATATGTCCTTTGGTAGTATCAAAATGGGAATTTCCCGGCACAATATCTCCTTCATGTATCAGATAAGAGAATAATACATTCTCAGCTGCACGTCCTTGATGAGTAGGGATTATGTATTCAAAACCGGTCAGGCGGGTGATAACTTCTTTCAGGTTAAAGAAAGAAGAAGCGCCTGCATAACTTTCATCTCCAAGCATAATGCCTGCCCATTGCCGGTCGCTCATGGCTCCTGTTCCAGAGTCGGTGATGAGGTCAATGTAGACTTGTTCTGATTTCAGTTGAAAAACATTGTAATGGGCTTCTTTCAACCATTGTTCACGTTCTTGACGGGTACTTTTGCGGATAGGCTCCACCATTTTTATTTTCCATGATTCGGCAAATGGTAATTCCATAGTTTATTTTTTTATTGAGTTAGACAATAAGTTAACGGTTAAATCTGTTTATAACGTCTTTTTGTGCCGAATGTAGTGATTTTATAGGTGACTGACAATAGATTTATGACTTTTTGTAAGAAAATGTCCGGGCGAATCACTTCGACCGGACATCATTTAAATAAACTTGGCAGAGTTTATTCCTTTTTACTTTCTTTGAAAGAGTTTGGATGAATGAAATGATTGGATGATTTATCCGGTTCATTAGACTCAACGCTTTTTCCTCGAAAGCAATGATAAAATGGTGCATGGCAGGTCTTCTGACTTGTTTCTGTTACAGACTGCCTTCCCGGAATATATTTCCAGTGGCATGGGTAGAGAGTTTTATTGTCTGCAACATTGTGTGAAACTTACAGCAGCGGGACTGTCCAGGACTTACACCTGATTCCCTTTTAATTGCCTCCTTTGAAAAAAGGAAGCAAACCAATGCATTGCAAAGATAATGAAAAAAGTAACAAACGGGAATGAATAGGAGAATTATTTCTCCTTTGCCAGCGTAAATACAAATTCCAGTCCACCACCTTGATTATTTTTGGCGGAAATTGTTCCACCATGAATAATGACAGCGTTTTTCACGATAGCAAGCCCCAAGCCTGTACCGCCCAGCTTGCGTGAGCGTCCTTTATCTACGCGGTAAAAGCGTTCGAACAAACGGTTCAGGTGTTCCGGTGAAACGCCTATTCCTGTATCGGCAAAACTAAAATAATAGAAATTCTCGTCTTCGCGGAAACAGTTGATATTAATATGGATATTTGTTCCGGCATAGGCTATGGCATTGTCCATTAGGTTACGGAAGATGGAATAGAGCAGTGAATAGTTACCTTTCAGCTGTATTTTGGGTTGCAGACTGTTGACTACAGTTATACGCTTCTCTTCCAGTTCCAGTGAAACTTCATTGACTATGCTGGAGACGAGCATACTGATGTCCACTTTTTCCATATCAATCATATTGGCTGCTTCGTCCATGCGTGTCAGTACGGAAATGTCCCGTAATAAGCGGCTGAGGCGGTTGCTTTGAGCATAGCATCGTTCGAGAAAAGTCTGTATCTTCTCATGGGGAATGTTTTCGTTGTTGACAATGGTTTCCAAATAGCCTTGTATGCTGCTTACGGGGGTTTTCAGTTCATGGGCTATGTTCTGTGTCAGTTGGCGTTTCAAGCGTACCTGTTCTTCCTCCTGTGTGATGTCATTAATGGAGATTTCAAAACTCAGGTCTTGGAAGATGATGCATTCTACGATGAATATACGCCCGTTTTTATTAATGTTGATGGACAGTCGTTTTTCTTCTTTATCCGAAGGGCGCCTTTGTGCCTTGCTGATGAAGTCGGTAATTTTCTGAAACTCACAGACAGAGAATATCTCTTCAGTGGTTTGTAGATTAGAGTCTGAAATTAAGTTGCTGTATTGAGTAAAAAGGTTGTTGACGAGAATTTCCTTCTTGTCTTTAGTAAATACTCCCAATCCTTCGCGAGAGGTCTGCAAATGGGTGATCAGTTTTTCACGCTCGATATATAGTGCTTCTTTGGTTTCACGCAGGCGTTTATATATTTGTATGATATGTTGGGAGATTTCGCCGAGTTCATTGTGTGGGAAAGCAGATTGTATATCGGTTTCCACCGGTTCGTTCCTATCGGCACGTTTGGCAAACTCGCGTAAGTGGCTGATTGCCATACCCAGTTTGGATGTAAATTTGTAGAATACAAATATCAGCAATAGAGTAACGATAGTCGTAAACCAAAGATAATGCTGGTCGGCAGCCAGGCTGTTTATCAGATTTACGTTGTAGGGCAATGCTGAACGGATGATATAATGGGGATAGAGAGTGGCCGAATAGAAATAGGGTATGCCGGTTGTTTCGGAAGTACGTCTTAAATCATATCCTTTTCCGTTTTTTAGTGCCTTTTGAATTTCCTGGCGATTGATATGGTTGTTGAATACTTCTTGGGACGTTTCGTTGTAGCTGTCATAAAGCACGTCTCCATGTAGATTTACGATAGTGACGCGGAGATCCTTGTTCGCCCCTTTGACTATATATTGGTTCAAGACGGAGGTCCATAAGCTGTCGGGAGTGCTTCGCAGTTCCTGTTGCAGACGTTCATTGTAGTCCTGAAGTTGTGTGTCAAGCAGCTCTACTTTGTACTCTTTTTCCCGCTGATACTGATAGGCGATGAAGCAGACAGCAAAAACAAGAAACAATGAAATCACCGAAAGGAACAACTTCCGGCTGAATGACAGGACGTGTCTGTCATTATTGGGCTTCGAAACAATATCCATATCCTAAACGAGTTACAATGCATTTGCCGTAAATTCCTATTTTTTTGCGCAGACGAGTGATGTTTACGTCTATGGTGCGGTCCAGTACATATACTTCGTCACTCCAGATACGTCCTAAAATGTCCTCACGCGAGAATACGCGCCCTTTGTTTTGAAGTAATAGGAGTAATATCTCGAATTCCTTTTTGGTAAGTGGCGCTTCTTCACCGTCTATACTTACTTTCTTTTTGATGATGTCAAGCACCAGTGATTCATAGACGATTTGTTCTGGTGCACGTTCTCCTTCTCCTTGCTGGGTACGGCGCAGTACGGCTTTGACGCGTGCTGCTACTTCACGCAGGGAAAACGGTTTGGAGATATAATCATCTGCGCCTAGATTAAATCCGGTTACCGTATCATTTTCTGTGTCTTTAGCGGTAATGAATATGATAGGAACTTTGGCTGTCTTTTTGTCTTTTTTCAGCATACTTGCCATTTTGAATCCGGAGATTTCTCCCATCATCACATCCAACAATAGCAAATTGTAGGCACTGATATCCAATTTCAAGGCTTCTTCTGCGGAATTGGCGGTGTCTACTACGTAACCTTCGTTTTCAAGATTGAACTTTAAGATTTCGCATAAATCTTCTTCGTCGTCTACAACTAAAATCCGGTATTCGTTCATTGTACTTTTTAATTAATGTAATGGGAGGCATACAGCGTCTCTTTATTACAAAGTTAAACTTTATTTCTTTTCATCGACAAAATTGCGGCGTTTTTGTTACGATAGAGTGAAACAAGTGTTACATTGCGATTACAAAATCCCGGTTTCACCCAATTAAGTATTATCTTTGTATTGTTTTAAGGTTGGTGGCTATATGAAAGAATTATTGAATATAATGAGAAGGAGGCGGTCTAAATGGTGCATGCCGCTGGTTGGTGCTGTATCGGTGGCTGTAATCATCGGTTCGATTTGGCTGAACGTTGCTCCTTTCAGTTCAGGTTTTGAGATAACGGATGAATTAGGTGGAAATATTTTCCCTTCCAGTATTTTATGTGTTGCGACAACGGATGCTCAGGTCATTATACCGGTGGACTCGATGTTTGTCGGAAACCCGAAATCATGCATTGCAGTGAGGGTGCGTTCCGCAAAAGCATATAGCCGGGTGAGGGTAGAGGTGGCGGAAACTCCTTTTTTCTCCCGTTCTGTTTCGGAGTTCGTATTGGCGAAGCCGCGTACTGAATATATTATTTACCCTGATATTATTTGGAATTATGAAGCATTGAGAAATAATAATCAGGCGGAGCCGATTAGCGTTGCCGTTACGTTGGAAATGAACGGAAAAGAGTTGGGGCAACGGGTACGTACTTTTTCTGTACGTAGCATTAATGAGTGCCTATTGGGGTATGTGACAGGAGGTACAAAATTTCATGATACCGGAATCTTCTTTGCCGCTTATGTAAATGAGGAAAATCCTATGATAGACCAACTGTTGCGTGAGGCTTTGAACACTCGCATTGTGAATCGTTTCCTTGGTTATCAGGGAGGTCCTGAGGCTGTTGATAATCAGGTTTACGCTTTATGGAATGTTTTGCAGAAACGCAAATTCCGTTATAGTTCCGTATCCAACACAAGTTTGTCCAGTAATGTTGTTTTCTCTCAACGAGTCCGTACGTTTGATGATGCTTTGGAATCGTCGCAAATAAATTGCGTGGATGGCAGCGTCTTGTTTGCTTCTTTGCTTCGTGCCATTAATATGGAGCCGATATTGGTGCGGACACCCGGTCATATGTTTGTGGGGTATTATACTGATGCAAATCACAAAGACATGAAGTTCCTTGAAACGACTATGATTGGTGATGTTGATTTGGATGATTTTTTTCCTGATGAACAATTGGACTCTACTATGATCGGAAAAACACAGAATCAGATGTCCCGTATCACTTTTGATAAGTCTAAAGAGTATGCAAACAGGAAATATAAGGAAAATGAAAAAGGTATTCACTCCGGTAGATTGAATTATATGTTTTTGGAAATATCCAAGGAAGTAAGAAGGCAGATACAGCCAATAGGAAAATAGTTGAAATGGACAAGTTGTGAAATACTGCTCAAAACTAATTTTTTATCGCATTTTATTTTATGATGTAAATTTCCTATCTTTGCACTCAGAATGTGGATTTTAAGATATGATTAAAATATTGGAGACCTAAAAGTCTTCATTCATAGATGATGATTGGAACAGTCGGTTCGTGAGAATCGGCTGTTTTTTGTTTCGATTGTTTGCATATCAGGAGTGGTAGTGTTACTTTTGCAAGGAAGAAGTTATTTAGTCAATGAAATATGAAACAAGGTAAGAAATTTATTTCTCCGGGAGCATGGTTCTCTATGGTCTATCCGGCAGACTGGAACGAATTTGAAGACGGGGAAGGTTCTTTCCTGTTTTATAATCCTAACGAGTGGACAGGTAATTTCCGTATATCGGCCTATAAGGGCAGTGCGACGTATGGCAAGGAAGCTGTTGAACAGGAACTGAAGGAGAACACCTCGGCTACATCTGTAAAGATAGGGCCTGTGTCGTGTGCGTACAGCAAGGAAATGTTCGAGGAAGAAGGGGTGTACTATACATCTCATCTTTGGGTTACGGGAATGGGCGACGTTGCGTTTGAATGTTCGTTTACGGTGCGTAAGGGAGAGTCGGTGACGGAAGCCGAAAACATAATAGCCTCACTGGAAGTACGCAGGGCCAATCAGAAATATCCGGCGGAGATCATCCCGGTACGCCTGTCTGAAATTTATCAGATAAATGAGGCGTATGAGTGGGTGAGTAACACAGTGAAAGAATACCTGAAGAAAGATTTTCAGGGACAGGAAGAAGACATTGCCAATATGCAACAGGTTATGGATAGCGGCAATATCGGTGCCAAGAAAAAGGAAGCCTGGCTCGCTTTGGGCATTACGCTTTGTGCCATTCTTGCCAATGAAGTGGAGGGCTTTGAATGGCGTACGTTGATTGACGGTAATCGTGAAGCTCCTGTTCTTGTGAACGTAGCAGACGGTGCTATGATAGACCCGATGAAATTAGTATGGAGTAAGGTGAAAGCCGGAGAAGCCTGTTATCTTGCGGAGATTTATAAAAACTTGCTTTCATAGCAGCTTTTTCTGATGATCACTGCCGTTCCGCATAACGGCTTTCAAATTTTAATTCTCTCAATTCTTAATTTAATAAGCTTTGGCAGCAGTAAATTCAATTCTTCAAGTGGAAAACTTGACCAAGTCATTCGGTGATCTGGTACTATTCGAGAATATCTTTTTGGGCTTATCCGAAGGGCAGCGTGTGGGCCTCATTGCTAAAAATGGCAGCGGCAAGTCCACATTGCTGAACATTCTTTCCGGAAAGGAAGGTTATGATAGTGGCACAATTTCTTTCAGACGCGATGTAAGAGTCGGATATCTGGAACAGGATCCTCAGTATCCGGAGGAACTGACCGTTCTCGAAGCTTGTTTTCATCATGGCAACAGCACCGTAGAACTGATTAAGGAGTACGAACGCTGCATGGAGACGGAGGGACACCCCGGTTTGGACGAAATTTTGGTGCGTATGGATCAGGAGAAGGCCTGGGAGTACGAACAGAAGGCCAAGCAAATCCTTTCCCAATTGAAAATCCGTGATTTCAACCAGCAGGTAAAGTCGCTTTCCGGCGGACAATTGAAGCGCGTAGCGCTTGCCAATACGCTTATCACCGAGCCTGATTTGTTGATACTGGATGAGCCTACCAACCATCTTGACCTTGATATGACCGAATGGTTGGAAGACTATTTGCGCCGTACCAACCTTACTCTGCTGATGGTGACGCACGACCGGTATTTCCTTGACCGCGTTTGCTCGGAGATTGTCGAAATAGACAACCGCCGGATATACCAGTACAAAGGTAATTACAGCTATTATCTGGAAAAGCGCGAAGAACGCATCGAAGCAAAGACGGTAGAGATAGAACGCGCCAATAATCTGTATCGCACTGAACTTGAGTGGATGCGCCGTATGCCACAGGCCAGAGGGCACAAAGCGCGTTACCGGGAAGATGCTTTTTATGAGTTGGAGAAGGTGGCCAAGCAGCGTTTCAACAACGACAATGTGAAGCTGGATGTAAAAGCGTCTTACATCGGCAGCAAGATATTTGAGGCGGATCATCTTTGCAAGTCCTTCGGTGATTTGAAGATATTGGATGATTTCTCTTACATCTTCGCCCGTTATGAAAAAATGGGTATTGTGGGCAATAATGGTACAGGAAAGTCTACTTTTATCAAGATATTGATGGGAGATGAGAAGGCGGACAGTGGAACGCTGGACATTGGCGAAACCGTCCGCTTCGGCTACTATTCGCAGGGTGGCTTGCAATTTGACGAGCAGATGAAGGTTATAGATGTAGTGCAGGACATTGCCGAGGTGATAGAGCTGGGTAATGGCAAGCGCCTGACGGCATCGCAGTTTCTGCAACATTTTCTTTTCACGCCCGAAACGCAGCACAGCTATGTTTATAAGTTGAGCGGTGGTGAGCGCCGCCGTCTCTATCTGTGTACTGTATTGATGCGCAACCCTAATTTTCTGGTGCTGGATGAGCCGACCAATGACCTTGACATTGTTACACTGAATGTGCTGGAGGAATATTTGCAGAATTTCAAAGGTTGTGTCATCGTGGTGAGTCACGACCGCTATTTTATGGATAAGGTAGTGGATCATTTGCTGGTGTTCAACGGTCAGGGAGATATTCGTGATTTTCCCGGTAACTATACCCAATACCGCGATTGGAAAGATGTGAAGGCAGTCCGGGAAAAAGAGAAGGAGAAAGAAGCGGCAAAAGACCGGGAGGAAAAGACTGTGAAAGTCCGTCTGAACGAGAAGCGCCGTATGTCTTTCAAGGAGAAGCGTGAGTTTGAACTGCTTGAGCAGGAAATTGCGGCATTGGAAGCGGAAAAGCAATCCATTGAGGAGGCATTGTGCAGCGGGACGCTGTCCGTCGATGAATTGACAGAGAAGTCGAAACGCCTGCCGGAATTGGCAGAACTGATTGATGAAAAGACAATGCGCTGGCTGGAGTTAAGCGAAATAGAATCGAACTGAGAAAACATTTTGACTTTTATCGACTGTTTTATGAAGTTCGGAAACAATAATTGAAGTATAAGAGAATGGGCAGAAATGGAAATCTGACAAATTATCATAGTCACAGCCTGTATTGCGACGGACGCGCCGGTATGGAGGACTTCGTGCGATTTGCCATAAGTGAAGGATTTACTTCGTATGGCTTTTCATCTCATGCCCCGTTGCCTTTTTCTACGGCGTGGGCAATGGAATGGGATCGCATGGATGACTATCTGGCGGAATTTCATCGGATGAAAAAGAAATATGCTCGGAAGATAGAACTTTATCTTGGTTTGGAAATAGATTATCTGAATGAAGAGAGTAATCCGTCCGTTGACTGTTTCCGGAAACTTCCGTTGGACTACCGCATCGGTTCCGTACACATGCTGTATAATGATGAATCGGAGGTTGTGGATGTGGATGTTTCCGCCGCTGCCTTCAAGCGGATTGTGGATGAGCAATTCGGAGGTGACCTGGAGAGGGTGGTGCGTCTGTATTATGGACGGCTGAGGCGTATGCTGGAGTTGGGCGGTTTCGATATAGTGGGGCATGCGGACAAGATGCACTATAATGCGGCCTGCTATCGTCCCGGCCTGCTCGATGAAGTTTGGTATGATACGCTTGTAAAAGAGTTTTTTGAAGATATTGCCGCACGTAGCTATCAGGTGGAAATCAATACCAAGTCCTATCATGATTTGGGAACTTTCTATCCCAATGAACGTTATTTCCCGCTGCTGCACAGTTTGGGTATCCGGGTTCAGGTCAACAGCGACTCTCACTATCCGGAACGGATCAATAGTGGCCGTCCGGAAGCATTGCGGGCATTGGTGAAAGCCGGATACAAGACCGTAATGGAATTATACGATGGCAAGTGGCAGGAAATGCCGATAGTCTTATAAAGGTTATTTATGGACAGAAGATAGTATGCTTAAAGGGAATGTGTGAAAATGGAATCCCGCTATCACTCTGTCATTCAGAACAGAGTGGTAGCGGGATTCCATTTTCAGCCTCCTTTTGAGGTATTAATCTTTATTTATTTCTTCAGCAGAAACTCGTCAATCGCCTTCTTGTAGGTTGCCTTGTCCGCGGCTCCGCGAAACAACTGGGGTTCACCCTGCATCGGTACGAAGACAAAAAGGGGAATGCTCGTAGCATTGAATAAAGCAGCCAGCTCTTTCTCCTTGTCTACATTGACTTTGTATATCACGATTTTTCCGGCATATTCCTTTGCCAGTTCTTTCATGATAGGAGCCGTCATGCGGCAGGGGCCGCACCAGTCGGCGTATAAATCAATGATAGCGGGTTTATCGCCTTTGTACTTCCACTCTTTGGACTTTTCGTAATCGAATATTTCTTTAATAAACATGTCTTTGTTCATTACGATTACATTACCTTCCTGAGTAGTCTCTTGCTTTTCTGCTTGTTTTTGTCTGGCTCCGTCGGTACAAGCATAGGTCAGAATGCTTGAGAAGATGAGAGCCACCATAGCTATAATTTTCTTCATTTTTCTAATTATGAGTTTTGTTCGATAATGGCTTTAAGCTCCTTACCGCTGATTACACCTGAATGGCGCCATATCGCTTCCCCTTTTCTGAATAGGATGAAAGTAGGAACCATTTGTATGCGGTAGCTTGCAGCCAGTTCTTCATGTTGGTCTACGTCTATTTTTGCGATGCGTGCTCTGTCGCCGATTTCGTCTTTCAAAGCTTCCAACACAGGATGCATTGCTTTGCAAGGGCCACACCAGGTAGCAAAGAAATCTACTAAAACAGGCTTTTCTGATTGTATTAATTCTTCAAACTTTTCCATAATCTTTATTTTATAATAATTAATCAAATATATAACAGATGAACGGGGAAAAAGTTCATTATCAATAGCCAATCATTCACCGCAGAACACTAATCGCTGATTGTCAATTCCTTGATGATGTGCGAAGCACCGGCATACTTGTCTATGATGAACAAGGTGTAGCGGATGTCCACGCAAGCGGCACGCTGTGAGGAGGGACGGAATGCGATGTCACCCGTCAGCCCTTCGTAGTTGCGGTCGAAAGCTGTACCTATCAGCTCGCCTTTGGCATTGAACACCGGACTGCCTGAGTTGCCGCCTGTATTGTCTGTATTTACGATGAAACAAACGGGCATCTCGCCATCGGGCATGGCGTATTGCCCGAAATCTTTGGCCTGGTACAATTGCTTTAATCTGGCGGGAACCACAAACTCCCAGTTGTTGGGGTCTTCCTTTTCCATGGCTCCTTTCAGTGTGGTGTAATATCCGTACTCCACACCGTCGGCAGGGCGGTACGGCAATACGCGCCCGTAGGTCAGGCGCAGGGTAGAGTTGGCATCCGGATAGATAGGAGTGCCGGCTTCACGCTTCATATCCATCATTCCCTTTACCCATACTTTGTGGGCAGTGTTGTAGTTGCGGTTGGCGTCCATCATGGCAATGGTGGTTTGCAGCAGGCCGTCGGTAATGGAATATTTGAACAGGGTCATCCAGTCATTGCCAATCTTATACAGGCTGGGCTTGCGGATGAACTTGGCAAAGTTTTCCTTGCTGCCAAAGATGGAATATTCGAAACAAGCGTCAATGAAAGCATCACTGTCACCCTTGAACCGCCGGTCGATAATCTTGAAGATACCGATGCGTTGTTCGGCGGGGATATATTTCATATAGGTTTGCAGCATCTTTTTGCCAACAAGCCGTTCCACTTCGGGGAAAGGGACGGCAGAGAAATACTTGTCGGCTGCAATCTGCAAACTGTCGGCAGCGGCTTTGATCTTGACTTTGTCTTTGCTTTTCAAAGCGGCGACCAGTGCGGTGGTACTCGGAATTTTCATAAAGTCAAGTCCGGTAATCAACGCTTCCTGAATGGCTTGCTGATGATAGAGGGCGCCGCGGCGGTGTTTTACGATGTCGCGTATCTGATCGAAGGCTTTTTGATAGGAACTGTCGTTCAAGGCACGCCCACGTGCCAGAAGTTGTTCCTGCTGTGCGCGTTTCGTATCCAGCACTTTCAGGCGGACAAGCCCTTCGTTCATGCCGATTGCATTCTTCCAGTAGTTGGCGGAAGAGGCATACTTGCTTGCATAGTGGATGCGTACGGCATCGTCCTTCAGCATCTGTTCCATAAGAGCTTTCTGGCGGACGTCGCGCACGTGATGGCGCATGAAGTTGGTGGTTTGCATACGTTCTTCCACTTCATCGGAAATCATGTAGCGCCAGTTACGTCCGGGAAATCCCATAACGAATGTGAAGTCGCCTTCGCGATAGCCGGCAAGGCTGATGGTGAGATGCTTCTTTACCTGTAAGGGGACGTTGTCGCGGTTATACTCGGCCGGCTTTCCGTCTTTGTCAGCATAGATGCGGAAAAGGGAGAAGTCGCCTGTGTGGCGCGGCCACATCCAGTTGTCCGTATCGGCGCCGAACTTGCCTATGGAGGAGGGGGGCGCGCCTACCATACGGATGTCGCTGTAGGTGGTCTTGAGAAACAGGTAGTATTTGTTTCCGCCATAGAACGCTTTCAGTTCCGCTTTACGGCCGGGTGTGAGCGTTGTGCCTTGTTCGGAAAGGAAGCGGTCGGCTATCTTGGTTAGGTATTTGGGAGACAGGTAGTTGGTTCCGTTTGGGTCGGAGTCAATCTGTAATTGCTTGTTGACGTAGTCTGTCACATCCATTATCTCGTCAATGTAAGTGACGGTAAGCCCTTTGCAGGGGAGTTCTTCGCTGCGTGACATTGCCCAGAAACCGTCGGTCAGATAGTCATGTTCTACGCTGCTATGTTGCTGGATGGCTCCGTATCCGCAATGGTGGTTGGTAAGTACCAGTCCTTCTGCTGAGATGACTTCACCTGTGCAACCGCCGCCGAAATGTACGACTGCATCTTTCAGGGCTATGCCATTGGGATTGTATATCTCTTCGGCAGGGATTAGCAGTCCGAGTTCGGTCATAGCGACCTCATTCTGTTTTTTGAGGTCGGTAAGCATCCACATTCCTTCATCGGCATAGACCGAGAAGATACCGAATGTAAGGAATAATGATAAAATGATTTGTCTCATGTAAATGTGTGTTAGAAGATGTTTTGAGTGTGAATGCCATTCAGTATACGACCGAATGTCATTCACTCTTATATCCTTTTAGGGAAGGTCTCTCGATTTACTCGATAATGTTCATTTCTTTTATCAAATGCCCGCATCCGCCCAGTTTTTCAAGGATGAAAAGTACGTAGCGGATGTCCAGTGCGATGCAACGTTGCAGGTTGTTGTTGAAGTTGATGTCACCACTCAGAGACTCCCAGTTGCCGTCGAATGCGCAGCCGATGAGTTGCCCTTCGCCGTTGATGACGGGGCTTCCGGAGTTACCTCCGGTGATGTCGTTGGTTGTCAGGAAGCAGACAGGCATTGTGCCGTCAGGCATGGCGTAGCGGCCGAAATCTTTATTGAGAATGAGTTCTTTCAGCTTGGCCGGAACTACGAATTCCCGGTCTTCAGGGTTCTCTTTTTCGAGAATACCGTCTGTGGTGGTGTAGTAGTTGTAGTGTACGGCATCACGCGGGTCGTATGATTTTACATTTCCGTAGGTCAGACGGAGTGTGAAGTTGGCATCCGGATAAGAGGGTACGGGCAGTTTCATCTCTCCTAAACCGCGGATGTACGCTTTATGCAGCAGATCGAGATCATTGCTCAAAGCCCTGTTTTCCATAATAACGGCGTTCAGCTTTTCCAGCTTTGAACGGGAGTAGGCAGTGGCGGGATCTTTTTCGATGGCCTTCACTGTGGGCTTCTTCATGAACTTGTCAAAGTTGGTACGGTTGGCAAGGATGGAGTTGTCGTACAGATCGTCTACAAAGACGTTGTAGTCGCCTTTGTACTTATCCCGTATGGTCAGATAGAAGGTGGGCAGTTCTTCCGGTTTCAGCTTTTGGGCAAGGGCGGGAAGAATGGCTTTGGCTACGGCACGGTCCACTTCGTGGTCGTAGTCTTTGTTGTGGATGCTGTTGAACACTTCTTCCAGTTGCGCTTTGGAGGCAGTAAGCAGTGAGTCGTTTCTCTCTTCTAATGCAGTCTTGATGTTGTCCATTACCATGTATGGGCTGCCGAATTCAATGGCACCGCTCAATGCTTCGTACAAATACTCAAGTTGGCGGCTGACAGGCTTTCTCTTGGCGATGATACCGTCAATCTTGTCTACCACTCCCTCGTATTCGGGTTTGCCTTTGGCAAATTCCGCAAATTTCTTTTCTTGTTCCGCTTTAGTACCCAGCACGTCGTTGTCGATGATTGCCTTATTCATACCGATGGAGTTTTTCCAGTAGTTACTGCTTCTGGCAAATTTACTGGCGTACTGTATGCGGGTCTTGTTGCTGGCGTTCATATATGTGCGCAGCACGTCAAGACGTACTCCACGCATGTCAATCATGGCCTGATTGTCTGCTTCCATGCGTTCTTTCACTTCCGACCGGGTGAGGTAGCGGCTGGTTCTGCCGGGGAACCCCATAATCATGGCGTAATCGTTCTCTTGCAGACCCTTGATGGAGATGGACAGATACTTCGGAGTTTGCAAGGGCACGTTGTCCTGAGAATATTCGGCAGGCTCTCCGTTTTTGTCGGCATAGATGCGGAACATCGAAAAATCTCCCGTATGGCGCGGCCACATCCAGTTGTCTGTTTCACCGCCGAACTTTCCTACTGAGGAGGGAGGGGCGGCTACCATGCGGACATCGCTGTATACTTTGTAATAGAACAGGTAGAATTTATTTCCGGCGTAGAAAGGCAGGGCTTTTACTTCAATGCCCGATTTGCCTTTCAGGTCGCTCTTCTCCAGTTCCTCTTTGGCAAGTTTGTTAAGGAACGGTGCGGTCATGGCGCCTACTTCCGTTACTTCTCCGGCTTTGACTTTCGCGTTGACAAGGTCGGTGATGTCCACAATGCGGTGTACGAAACGGAATTTCAATCCCGGAGTAGGCAGTTCCTCGCTACGGCTTTTTGCCCAAAAACCGTCTGTCAAGTAATCGTGCTCCACTGAGCTGTGTTGTTGGATAGCGCCATAGCCGCAATGGTGGTTGGTGAGGATTAATCCTTCCGGTGAAATAATCTCGCCGGTGCAACCGCCGCCAAAGATGCCGACGGCGTCCTTCAATGACACGCCGTTCGGATTATATATATCATCGACTTCGAGCTTTAACCCTTGTTTCTTCATCATGTCGATGGAGTTCTGCTGTTTCATAAGTTGCAGTAACCACATTCCTTCGTCTGCACGTACGGAGCAGACGGTTGTTAATACGGCGATAGCCGCAATCAAATACTTCGTTAATTTCATTCTTTTATTAATTAATATATGACTTATTTGAATTTTCCTTCCCGAACGGCTTCCATGACGTTTGCAGGCGGACGCTGATTCATCAATTCCTGCTTCATGTAGTCCATGTAGGGGGCTACATGCTTGAAGAATTTCCGGTAGCCTGCGCAGAGGTAGTTCAGTCCGGGTTCACCGTTTGCTGTATGCGCAAAGCGATTCTTGGGACATTCACCGTTGCAGGCAAACAGCCATTCGCATTCCCGGCACTGGGTGGGGAGCGATTTCTGCTTCATCAGTCCGAAGTTTTGCTGTTGTTCACTGTACATCATCTCGACGAGCGTCTTCTGATAGATATTTCCTAATTTATATTCAGGGAATACGAAGTGGTCGCAGGCATATACGTCACCGTTGAATTCCATTACACCGGCATGTCCGCAGGTCTTTGCCATGGAGCATACACCGGGCTGTTCGCCTACCCAGTTGGCAAGGGTGGAGTCGAAGAGCTGGATGTAATAAGTCCCCACATCTTGCTTCACCCATTCGTCGAACAGGGCGCAGAGGAAGTCTCCCCATTGTTCCGGACTGACGGAGAAGTCTGCCAGTTCCGTAGATTTCTCCTTGTCTGCCAGTGAGGCAAGGTGGCGTCCGTCCTGATGAGGGGTAATACGTTCCACGATAGGAGCGAACTGTATGTAATGTGAACCGATTTCTTTGAAAAAATTGTAGAACTCGAGAGGGTAATCGGCATTGAAGTCGTTCACCACCGCCATTGCGTTCCATTCCACTCCATGCTTTTTCAGCAGGTTGATGCCTTGCATCACTTTTACAAAGGACGGTTTGCCAAGTTTGTTCTTGCGGTATTCGTCGTGGAACTCTTGCGGACCGTCGATGGATACGCCTACCAGCCAGTTGTTCTCTTTAAAGAATTCGCACCATTCGTCGGTGAGCAATGTACCGTTTGTCTGGATGCAATTGTCAATGGTTCTGCCGTTGGCGTACTTCTTTTGCAGCTCCATGGCCTTTTTGTAGAAAGCCAGCGGGCGCATCAGGGTTTCTCCGCCATGCCAGGTGAACAGCACCTGCGGCATCGTCTGCGAATTGATATATTCTTCTATGAACTTTTCAAGCAGTTCATCACTCATCACATGTTTGGGATTGTTTACGTATAATTTGGACTTCTCCAGGTAGTAACAATAATCGCATGCAAGGTTGCACACAGCCCCTACGGGCTTCAGCATCACATACAGAGGTTTGGCAAAAGGAGCATAGGTTGACATGTATATTTTCCCGATTTTTATTATTTATGATTGTGCAAAAATACGTAAACCAAATGAAAATTCCTTTCTTTCTATCCGGTTTATAAGGAATATTAATACCTTTGTTGCGTATAATTCATAAATCGTTTCCTGCATGATTAAAATGAGTGTAAACCGCATTTTGCCTCTTTTGCTTTTACTTATGTTTCTCGCTTCTTGTACCCGGAAGTATAAGGTGGAAGGCAGTTCTTCGGTAACAAGCCTCGACGGGAAAATGTTATACCTTAAAACCTTGAAGGATGGGCAATGGGTAACTGTTGACTCGGCGGAAGTTATTCATGGACTTTTCTCAATGAGGGGCAGGGTTGATTCTGTGATAATGGCAACTCTTTATATGAATGATGAGGGTATTATGCCACTTGTGCTGGAAGACGGTAAGATTGAAGTTTCCATTTCCAACACGCAATTGACTGCCAAAGGTACGGCTCTCAATAACCTGTTGTATGAATTCATCGAAAAGAGAAATGCACTGGAACTGCAGATAGAAGAACTTGACCGTAAAGAGGCGCGTATGGTGCTGGACGGAGTCAATCTGGAAGAGGTTCATAAAGAACTGGAACAGGAAGGTGAGGCTCTTGTAAAGGAGATGAACGGTTATGTCAAACAGTTCATCATTGATAATTATGAGAATGTGTTGGGACCGAGTGTCTTTATGATGATGTGCAGCACGTTGCCGTATCCTATCATGACTCCGCAGATAGAGGATATCATGAGAACTGCTCCTTTGGAATTCAAGAAAAACGAATTGGTGAAGGCGTTCCTTTCAAAGGCTAAAGAGAACATGCAGTTGATTGAAGAGCATCAGCGTGTAAGGGAAAATGCTTCAGTAGCGGATACTTCCGGTAAATAATCTGTAAGCAGACCATTGCACTCAGTATGTGTTGCAAGAACAGGAAATTTTAACGGTCTTGATCTTCGTTTTTAACCATTCCCTTAAATTTCTCCGGGAGGCTGCTTTCTACGGCTGCATAAGCTTCTGTCATAGTGGCCTTAATATTCTCTGCCCCTTGCCCTTTGGGGGCAATCGGTTCATGAATAGTCAGTACCATGCGGTGGCGGTGTATCCACTTGCCGGTCCGGGGCAGTATCTCGAACGAACCGTCGATTGTAACAGGCACTACTGCCAACTGAAGTTCGTCTGCCAACTGAAAGGCTCCTCTTTTGAAATAGCCCATGTGCCCGGTGAATGTACGTGCCCCCTCGGGGAATACCACTAACGATACCCCGTCTTTCAAAGAGGCTTCCGCCTGGCGCATCGTTGCCAGTACTTTTTTCGGACTGGAACGGTCTACGAAGATGTGTCCGGCACTTTCGCATGCTTTGCCCACGAATGGAATTTTCCGAAGGCTTTTCTTCATCATCCATTTGAAGTTCCGCCCTAAAAAGCCGTAAATCAGGAAAATGTCGAATGAGCCTTGATGATTGGGAACAAATACGTAGGAAGTGCGTTTATGCAATTTCTCCCGCCCGTTTATTTTTACCGGAATAAGTAGAAGATAACAAATCAATTGTGACCATATTTTCCCCGGATAATATCCCCAGATGTGGGCGCCGCCCAATAACGAACCGATAATAGTGACCAGTGCGGTGAGAATTGTCAGCACCAATAATATAGGCAATGCAAAGCAAATCTGATAAATATTATAGAGTATTTTCATAGGTTTGGGATTTTGTTGCCACAAAGATAGACCTTTTTTTATTTTGTCACTAATTCTCGCAGACTAATTTTATGACGGTGATTTCAGGCCACGCACCAAAGCGGAAAGGCAGCCCTACATACCCTATACCGACATTGACATACAATGCACGCTTGCCTTCATAATACATGCCCGACCACTCCGGATATATGAGGGAGGCCAGTGAATGTCCGAGCATTTCCATTTGCATCGCATGTGTATGTCCGGAGAGGGTCAGCTCAATGTCTGAGTCCGGCAAAACTTCGCGCCGCCAATGAGTAGGGTTGTGGCTGAGCAGGATGCGGAACATCCCTTCCGTACCCTGTATGGCTTTGGGAAAATCGGCAAACTGGGAGAAAGGAGGTTCTCCGTCGTTCTCAACACCTATCAGGGCTATGCTGTCGCCTTTGTGATGTATAATAGTATGCTCGTTGTTCAGCATCTTCCAGCCCATATCCTTTTGTTGCTCTATCAGGTATTCTAAATTGGCAACTTCTTCTTTTCTGCTATGCCAGCGGTAATAAGTTCCGTAATCATGGTTGCCGAGAACGGAATACACGCCACCGGGGGCGTGGAGCTGCGAGAGGATTTCTTTGAAACTGTCCAGCTCGTGACTTTGCTGATTGACCAAGTCGCCGGTAAAGACAATCAAGTCTGCTTTCTGCTCATTCACCAAATTGACCAGTTGTCGAATGGCTTCCGGATTTCCTTGCCAGCTGCCTATATGTATGTCCGATAGCTGAAGAATACGGTAACCGTCAAATCCTTTGGGAAGATTAGTCGAGTGGTACTCTACATCTTTTACTTCAAAACGTTTGATGCCGACTATTGCTCCATAGAGGATATTGGCAAAAGTGATTGTACCCAGTATCAGCCCGAGAAGGGTATATGGAAGTCGGTGGGCGACAAAAGGGAATCGGGGATTCCTGAACGGTGTACGGAAAATGGCGAACGACAGAAAACGACTGATTCCGCGCATCAGTATGCCAAGCAGCGAGCAGAGCATAAATACGGTTTTGGGAACGGCAAACAGCATTACAGCTACAGCCAGCCTGCCGATGCTTTGGGGATGTCGGGAAAGAGCATTCTCTCCTGCCATATAGATATAGTACAAATATAGGGCTACCAGTACAACAGTAGGAAGCCAGTATATACTGCGACGGATTACACTGCGTGTTTTCTTTACGATGTACACCAGGTAGATGTACATGTCCGGTAAAAGCAGGAATAAGATAAGTATAAGAGTTATTCGGTGCATATATCTTTGAGTTCTTCTATATTCTTTTTAATATTGTCGAGATGTTTATAGATGAGTCTCTTGTAGATGAAATAAATAAGAATGACATCCCAGATAATGTAACATATCAATAGGACGGCTTGTACTCCAAGAGGCAACATATAGTAGTCCATTACCCAGTAGAACAGTGCAGTGAAGACTATGGTCCAAATAGCCACCGCCCATACCTCGTAGTGAGTCCAGTAACGGAATGTGCTCATGCGCCGGCTCACCTCTGCTACGGGCATTTCATCCACTAACGTGTTCTTGTTCCAAAGGTAGGTTTTCCAGTCCCACCACATACCGCCAAGGATGGTAACGGTGATGAAAGCCAGGAATATGGCAATTTTGTTCTGCAGGTGCTCATTGAAGTCGAAGGTGGGCAGTAAGAGCCATATCAATAGGATGATGGCCAGCCCTACCGCACCTATTCCCAGTGAGAAGCGTTGTAGGAAAACAAGTCGTCCCAGGCTGTGCCGGGTATTTGTTTTATAATTTGCAATCAATTCTTTTATTTGTTGTTCATCGGCAATCGGTTCCTTTTGCAACTGTGCATCTAAGGCATTCCATGATTTTTTCAGTTCGTCCAGTTCCATATATTATTCCTCCTTGTTCATCTTTTTCAGTTTGTCTTTAATGCGGTTGAGTTTAGTGGCGACGTTGGTAATAGTCAGTCCGGTGATTTCGGCAATTTCCTCATAGCTTTTTTCTTCCAGGTAAAGCAGTATAATGGATTTTTCCAATTGCCCTAACCGGTTTATCATCCGGTAGAGTTGCCGTAGCATGGCTTGCGTTTCATCATCCTCTTCACTGCGGTCGGCTTCTTGGGTGAGGGTTACAATCTCAGGGATGTTTTTTTCTTTCCGTATGAAACTGATGCAGGTATTTAAAGCAATACGGTAAATCCACGTAGAGATCTTACATTCTCGTCTGAACTTTGGAAATGCTTTCCATATATTGAGCACCACTTCCTGATACAGGTCACTAAGAGTCGCGTTCGGAGTAGTGTACAGGTAGCACACCTTATAGATGACGCGCTCATATTCCCGTATAACGGACAGAAACTCTTGTTCTATATTTTCCATTGTGTATTGTTTCTCGAATCGCTTTTTATTTTGTATGTCGCAGTGAAAATCGAAAAATCACATTATCTCAGGTTTGCAGCCAGAAATTTTCGCATTTCGTCAATCGGCCTGCCACGTCGGCGGGCATAATCTTCCAATTGGTCTTCATCAATCTTTCCTACGGCAAAATAACGTGACCGGGGATGTGACAGCATAAGACCGCAGACGGAGGCATGCGGATGCATGGCTCCATTTTCGGTTAGTGTGATGCCTATTTGTTCCATGTCCAGCAGTTCGTTCAATATAAAATTCACAGACTGGTCGGGCAGGGAGGGGTAGCCCACTGCAGGACGGATACCCTGATATTTCTCAACCAATAAGTCTGGGATGGAAAACGATTCATCGGGAGCATAGCCCCAAGCTACCTTACGTACGTATTCATGCATTTTCTCCGTTGCTGCTTCGGCAAGGCGGTCCGATAGGGTTTGTACAAGGAGATGTTTATAGGGGTCATCCTTATAATATTCTTCAGCCTCTGGACTGATAGAAGATGCGAACAGACCTATGGTATCTGCTATGCCGGATGAAAGAGGGCGTATAAAGTCACTCAAGCAGAGGAACGGGCTTCCGTCCGGATTGGGGGTTTGCTGGCGGAGTAAGGGAAACAACGTACCTTCAATGATGAGGTTATCATCTTCTGCATTAGTATGGCACAATCTATAGATACATTGAACCGTAATATCCTCATCCAATCGGTTAAGAATTCTGTTTGCTTCCTTAAACAACTGCATGGCTTCAGCTGCTTTGGCGCGGTCTTCTTGAGGAAAAGATGCGAGCCACATGGCACGACAGGAATCACAGCCATGGATATTGGCAATTGCCGCAAACCTGGGTTGGAAGCCCCATGCATGGAAAAAATAGATCCAGTTGATGTAGGGACTTACCTCGTGGATTTTATAATTGATAGTTGGCAATTTATTGTATGCTCTGATTTATTTACACTAAATTACATTCTGAATTGGCTGTATGCCATGAAAGATTTACGCTTTGGATGACCGGTAATCGAATCTCAACTCTTCACCGCGATAAGTCCCGTCCACCGTATCGCCATTGTAGATAAGATGTCCGTTGGCAAATGTCTTTTCTACTTTCCAGTTGAACGTATGTCCTTCTAAGGGGCTCCAGCCGCATTTGCTCAAGATTTTGTCTGAAGTAACTTCCCAGGGAGAATTGGGGCGTACCAGCACTAAATCTGCCTGATAACCTTCTCGGATATATCCGCGTCGGCAGATACCGTATATTTGGGCAGGTGCATGGCACATTTTCTGCACAAGAGTCTCCAGTGAAAAGATTCCTTCGTCCACCAATCCCAACATGCTTACGAGAGAAAACTGTATCATAGGCATGCCGGACATGGCTTTCAGCGCTCCTCCTTCTTTTTCACTCAATAAGTGGGGAGCATGGTCGGTGGCTATCACATCAATCAGGCCGGAATTGACGGCTGCTCGTAGAGCTTCCCGATCAGTTTTTCTCTTAATGGCAGGGTTGCATTTTATGCGTGCACCCAGGCTGTTATAATGGGATAGCGTATAGAGTAGATGCGCTACGCATGCTTCGGATGTAATATTCTTATCTTCCAAAGGTTCGCTACTGAAGAGTTTCAGTTCTTTGGAGGTAGATACATGCAGAATATGCAGTCGTGCTCCGGCAATTCTTGCCAGACGGATGGCCAACTCGGAAGAGGCATAGCAGGCGGAAACGGAACGTATACCGGGGTGGGCATTGACGGGGATGTCGTCCGTTCCCTTGTATTTTTTCTTGTATATCTCGATATTGGCTTTTATGATTTCCTGGTCTTCGCAATGGGCGGCTATCAGCATGTCTGTGCCATTGAAGATTTTCAGAAGACTGTTCATTTTGTCTACCAGCATATTACCGGTACTGGAACCCATAAACAGCTTGATACCGCATACGCGGCTCTTGTCCAGCTTGTCGAATTCCGTATAGTTGTCATTGGTCGCTCCGAAATAGCAAGAGTGATTGACAATACATTTCTCATTCAGTAAGTCGAATTTACTATTCAGGGCATCCAGAGTGACGGTCAAAGGATTGGTGTTCGGCATATCCATTATGGAGGTTACGCCACCGGCAGCTGCTGCGGAGCTTTCTGTCAGGATATCTGCCTTATGGGTAAGCCCCGGATCACGGAAATGCACGTGATCGTCAATGATGCCGGGTAGCAGGTAGCAGCCGGTTGCATCAATTACTTCTTCGCAAGGTGCGGAAAGCGGTTTCCAGTTGGTAAGCACCTCGGCAATACGTCCGTTTTCTATAACTACCGAACCTTGAGTGGATTGTCCTTCATTGACAATCGTAGCGTTGTGTATCAGCGTTCTTTTCATGTCCTTAGTCTTTTAAGTTGGGATATTTATGAAACCAACTGTCCCATTTCAATCGGATAACTCCGAAGACAGCTTCTCCGAAAATGCTACTGTTCATCTTGGATGTTCCCAGTTCGCGGTTGATGAAGATAACCGGCACTTCCTTTACGTTGGCTCCGCATTTGTAGGCGGTGAACTTCATTTCAATCTGAAAAGCATAACCCTTGAAGCGGATACTGTCTAAGTTGATTGTTTGCAGCACCTTGCGACGGTAGCAAACAAAGCCGGCAGTCGTATCGTGGATAGGCAGTCCTGTTATGATCCGTACGTATTTGGAAGCGAAATAAGACATCAGAACGCGTCCCATAGGCCAGTTCACGACATTCACACCGCTGACGTAGCGTGAACCGATAGCCACATCTGCCCCTTCCTCGGCACAGGCCCGGTGGAGTCGGGGAAGATCTTGGGGGTTATGGCTGAAATCGGCATCCATTTCGAATATATATTCGTAGTCGCGTTGTAACGCCCATTTGAAACCTGCTATATAGGCTGTGCCTAACCCAAGTTTTCCTTGACGTTCCACCATAAATAGGCGGTCGGGAAATTCCTGTTGTAATTCTTTTACGATATCGGCTGTTCCGTCGGGTGAACCATCTTCGATAATAAGTATGTGAAACCCGTATTCCAGAGCAAAAACGGCGCGGATGATATTCTCGATGTTTTCCCGTTCGTTGTAAGTGGGGATGATGACAATGCTGTCTGATTTCTGCATATTCATTGAAAATATATAGGGACTTATTAATAGGTACAAATCTAGGGTCTTTGTTTTATATACTGAAGAAATCAGTGCTTTATAAACTAATTCTTTGTAATTTGTACTTATGCTCTCTAATTAGAGCGCAACAAAGATAGCAATTCTTTTTTATCTGAAAGCTTTCCTTATAAATTCTTTTCTCGTTCCAGAACTTCTCAAATTTTTATATATAGCACATTGTTTTGTTTTTTGGGTAGTCCGGTCTGGTGTCTGTTTATCCGGATTAGGAGCTTATTATGCTAATTTTATTAATCCGTCACCCTTTTTAACATAATCATCCATTAAACCTTTTCTCTTATAGTCTATTTATATGATGTATTTTAAAATTAAAGATATATGAATAAAACAAATTTTTTTGGCTATATGGCCTCTGTTGTTTCCTACTTAGAAGAGGAACAGCGTCATGGTACCGCTCATGTGTACCGTAGTGTATTAAGACGGGTTATTGAATTTGAAGGATTGGATGTACTTGAATTCAATGACCTGACTCCTCTTTGGCTCCGGTCTTTCCAGGAGTATCTGTTGAGCCGCCAACTTCATTGGAATACTATTTCTACTTATATGAGGATGTTGCGTGCTACCTATTTTCGTGCCGTCGATGACGGGCTCGCACCTTATCGCCCCAGACTTTTCAAGGGAGTGTATACGGGTACGAAAGTTACAGTGAAGCGTGCGGTGGATGAAGATGTATTCCGTAAGCTCAGCACCCCTGTAGCAGATGAGAGACTGGAATCGACACGTCTCCTGTTTTTACTGCTTTTCATGCTTCGCGGAATGCCTTTTGTGGATGTTGCATATCTGAGACATTGTGACTTTCACAATAATGTCATCGTATATCGCCGTAAGAAGACAGGCGCATGGCTCACCGTACGTGTGGAGGGTAAAGCTCTGGAGATTATACGTAGCCTCAGGAATTCTGATGAGAATTCCCCCTATCTGTTCCCTCTTATTCACAATCCGGGAAAGGATGAATACCGGCAATACCAGAATGCACTGCGTGGTTTTAATTACCGTTTGAAGAAGTTGAAGGATCACATAAACGGCGTGACCGGATTGACCAGTTATACGGCCCGCCACAGCTGGGCCACTATTGCCAATTATAGGGACTATCAGCCTGAACTTATTAGCAATGCCATGGGACATTCATCAGTGAAAGTAACAGAAACATACTTTATGAAACATACAGTTGAAAGAATAAACGAGATGAATAAAGGTATAATATCTTATATATTCACAAAGTAATGATTCGTAATATGCTGTTTTACAAGATGAACACGAAGCTGCTTCGTTCTTAAATCTATTGTTTATTCTTCCGTTACTTTGTAGGTAACGGGAATTGTTTGTTTGTCGCAAATATCAACAAAACATTTATATTGCGCAAGAAAAAAAAGAGTTTTTTTTGAAAAATAAGTAAAAAACGCTCTCCTATATTATTATAGGGCGCATTGGCTTGAACAGCAGTGCTTTTCCCCGGTGGAAAATGCATAATACTCTCGCAGCCATGTTATATAAAATTAACATGGAAAGTTCTGCTCGTCTTTAGCCGGTCCATCCGATAATCCGTAACAGTAGGTCATGTCGATACAGGAATGTCTCTTGTACCATGTTCTTCCTTCATTTTCCCGTTACCTACAAAGTAACGGGAATGTTAAAGCAGTAAAGTATATAGACAGATAAGTTATATCATATAAAAATGGAGAGCATGAAAAAGAGCCTTTGCATTATTTTCCTGTTTATCGGCATCTCTTTGTCAGCGCAGGACATAGCCATCAAGACAAACCTGCTGTATGACATCAGTACGACTATCAACCTCGGTGCCGAATTCCGTCTGGCTCCTAAATGGACGCTGGATCTTTCTGCGAACTATAATCCTTTTACTTTCTCGGACAGTAAGAAGTGGAAGCACTGGATGGCACAGCCTGAGGTGCGATACTGGCTGTGTGAGTCATTCAACGGCCATTTCTTCGGTCTGCACCTGCTCGGCGGGCAGTTCAACGTAGGCAACGTGGACTTCCCGTTGGGCATTTACCCCTCTACCAAGGGATACCGTTACGAGGGATACTATTACGGAGCCGGCCTGGCCTATGGCTACCAATGGTTGCTGGGTAAACGCTGGAGCATTGAAGCCGGCATCGGCGTGGGGTATGTTCAGAACCATTACGACAAGTATGACTGCCCCAAGTGCGGTGAGTGGAAGGAGAAGAACGACAAAGGATACTTCAGTGTCACCAAAGCTGCTGTATCGCTGATATATACCATTAAATAAGGAGGAAGTGCATTATGAGAAAAGAACATATATATAGTAAATTGATATGTGGTGCATTGCTTTTGTTCGGAATATGTGTTCCTGTTTGTGCACAGACCGGACATCTTTCGGGGGTGCGCGTAATCAATGATGAGATAAAAAAGAAAGGCCGTGAAATTCACGTGGATTTTGTACTTGATGTGACGGACATGCACGTGAAGCGTCAGGAAAGTGTGCGTCTCTATCCGGTAGTAGTGGCAAAAGAGGGGGATAAAAGTCTGGATCTTCCTTCTGTGGTGCTGGACGGTCGTGTTCGTGACAAGGTGCACCGTCGTGAAAAGGCGCTGAATGGCTTTACCAAGACCGATGGCGCAAAGACTGTGCTGCGTCGTAAGAACGGTGAATCTCAGCAGGTGGAGTACAGTGTGGTGATACCTTACGAGCCTTGGCTCGGCGCTGCCCGGTTGGTACTTCGTGAACAGACCACCGGTTGTGCGGAGTGTGATAAGGGTACGGAAGAGACTCCTGTGAAGAGTACTTTTCTGCAGCTATTTCAGCCTAAATATACAGTGGCTTTTGTCCCGCCTTTGAAAGAGGCTGTAAAGATGCGCGACGAGGTGAAAGTGGCACGTTTGAATTTCCGCCAGGACAGCCATAAGATTGACCCGAAATTCCAGAACAACCGTCAGGAGCTTGACAGTGTCCGCCACTCCATCGCTATGGTGAAAGATAACGCTGACCTCACGATTACGGGTATATATGTGACCGGTTACGCTTCTCCTGAAGGGCGTGCGGATTATAACGAAAAACTGTCCCAACGTCGTGCCGAAGCTTTTATGCGGTATGTGCAGAGGGAAACCGAAGTGGACACACGCTTATGGCATGTGGCATGGCGTGGTGAGGACTGGGAAGGCCTCCGTCTGGAACTGGATAAGTTTCCCAACCTGTTGAAGCAGAAAGAGGTGATTGCGGTAGTTGAATCTTGCAAGGGCAATTTGGATGACTGTGAGCAGCGTTTCAGGGATGAGTTCCCTCCCGAGGTGTACCAACGCCTGCTGAATGAAGTCTATCCTCCGCTGCGCCGTAATGAGTACCGCATAGAGTATAAGGTGCGTAATTTCAATTTAGAAGAAGCCCGGAAGCAGATATATTCCAATCCCCGTTTGCTGAGTGTGGAGGAGATGTATCAGGTGGCGGAGTCTTATGGAGTGGATACTCCGGAGTATGGCAAGGTTTTACTGATAGCTGCCCGTACCTATCCGGACAATATTCCGGCTGTTGTAAACGCTGCCCGTTACGAACTTGGACAGGGACACATGAAAGAAGTTGTGAATTTGTTGCTGCCCTTGGAAGGGAAGGGTGACGTACGTGTGCTGAACTGTCTGGGCGTAGCTTATGCCAATGAAAAACAGTATGAGAAGGCACGTACGGTTCTTCAGCGTGCTGCCGCTACGGGTGATGCGGAAGCCAAGGAAAACCTGCGCAATGTGGAAGGGGTGATTGCAGACTTATAACAGGGTTGGAAAGAGAATCTTATAAATATAAGGCAAAAGAGAGCGAACTATTATTTACTATTTTTTAATTTAATCTATTAAATCATGAAATTAAACAAGTTTTTTATGCTGGGATTGGCCGGATTGGCATTCGCGGCATGTAGTAATGAGGATGAGGTTGGAAATGACTTGTCTCAAAATAGTAAAACTATCACAGTTAAGATTGAAACAGGAGGATATACCACAAGAGCGTCCGGAGACGAAGCTTGGACAGATGGTACCAACAATAATCAATCTCCAATTACAGTGAATACTATAACGCTTTATTTATTGGATAAGGACGGTGCTATTGTAGACACTAAGACACTTGAAAAAAAGTTCAGTGATACGTTCCATGGTGTTAGTGGAACAGTTACTAAGATTGCTGCTGTTGCCAATTGTCAACCTACAGCCAGTGGTACATGGGCTAATGTTGTAGCAGAAACATTTGATGTTGCAGATTATCAGACTGCGGAAAATGCTCCCGTATATGCAGAGGCTGTAGATATAACTTATAAAAATACAGACACTCAAGAGGGCTACCCTATGTATGAGGCTACTTTACAATTGGCAACTAAGATGTCCCGTATAGAACTAAGTGGTAACTTGCAGTGTACTAATCTGGCAGAGTCTGCATATAAAACACTTACGTTAGAGTATGTAGGCATAAATGGGGCAAATACCAAATTTACATTAAAAGGTACAGGCTCTGAGCCTCATTCTGTAACGAGCAATTTAACCGGTTTCCCCGACTTGACTCCTGATACAGGTACACCAACTGCATTTTACGATGCAGCTGCTACTCCTGCTCCTGTATTGAACGATAAGAATACGCCTGTTGCATTAGGCACTTCTTACGGATATAGTGTCTGTGGGATGCCTGAATTATTGCTTCGTTTTAATTCGGAACCTGTTGACGATGTCAAAGAAGGCTATATTATTTATGACCCTGCCTATTTGAAGATTACAGGTTTTAAGACTGCTGATGGTAATGTGGTTGCTATGGAATCTGGTAAAATTTATCAGATTACTGATTTGGAGTTCACTGAAGAGAATATTACAACTTTGGAGAAAGATAAAATCTGTATTACAGCTACTGTCAGAGTAGCTCCTTGGGATATCGTAGCTGTTGAACCAAGCTACGGCGAATAATTCTATTTATTATGAACCAAGAAGTCGGATTATTATAAGTCCGGCTTCTTGGACTCTTCTATCAATTTTATATTGAAACATACATAAAATATGAAATATACAAAATACATACTATCCTTGATGTTTTTAGCTTCGCTCAACGGGTGCATCAAAGAAGATATGAGTGACTGTCCGGGCAATTGCACGCTGAAATTCAGTTATGTCGGAGATGGTACGACTCAAATTTTTCAAGATAAGATTCATAAAGTGGACATGTATGTTTTCGACAGTGACGGTATGTTACTGTCCTCTCATCCGATAAGCGAAGCAGATGTGAAAAAACAATCCACAGAGTTGAATTTGCCTGTGGGAGACTATCAGATTGTAACTGTGGGAAACACTTATAATACAGAAGTAAGCGGAGAACAAAATCTGGCAACTGCCCAATTTTGTGATGAAGACTGCATTCATGGCGAACGGATTGCGGGAAATGATTCTCTATATTATGCTTACAAGGAAATCAGCATCCCCGGTGATGCAAAACAGACAGAAGAAAAAATGGATTTTGCCAGTTCGCATTACAAAGTCCATGTAGAGGTGATAGGAGTCGCTTCCGAAGAACTTACCACACGTGCTCCGGTATGGCCTACACTGAGCATGAGCGGGCTGTCTTCCATGACAAACTTCAGCAACAATGCCTGTGGCAGCATTGTTACTTATTATCCGGAAACTGAAAATAATGCGGAAAAGCATACCATGCTGGCACGCTTTAATATAATGAGACATACCGACCATGAGAATGTGAATCTGGATCTCACCGATGCCAACGGCAAAAATATGGCTCATATAAATCTGGCCGATTTCTTGGCTGCCAATCCTGTGATAGACCTGACTAAACACGAAGCGCTGATACCTATCCGTATTGAGTTCAAATCCATAGGTGCGGTGATAACCGTTCCCGACTGGTATATAGTAGATGTGAAACCCGAATTTTAATGGACGACTATGAAAAGAGTATTGTATATAGGATTATTGCTTCTTGTTGGCTTGCTGACGTTAGAAGGGTGTATTAAAGAAGATAACCCGGCAGTGGCAGAGACGCGTAATATAAGTATGACGATGAATGTGGATACACGTGCAGGCGGATCGGATATTAATGTTGATATAGAGAGTGCAATAAATACGTTACGTGTATATGCCTTTTATGGAGAAAGGAAAGTCGGTTATTTCTATGGTAATGATAAGAATTTGGTAGTGGATGGTGGAAAACTATTTTTTTCCATGGATTTGGATATTCCAACCATGTCTTTTTTGAAGGAGCCGATATCTTTTTATTTAGTTGCTAATGAGGAAGCGGTCAGTGTTTATAATTCCCCTGCATGGAGTCCGGATATGACTCGTATGCAATTGGAAAATTATTGTTTTCGTGAGTTGAATAATCCTCGTACTGCATTGCCTATGGTGACGGTGAAAGATGTGATGATTAATCCAAACGACATAAAGGAAAGTGAAGTACATTCAGAGCATTGGATGTGGACTGGCGGTCCGATTGAATTTAAGTTGGAACGTTCTGTCGCCAAACTGGGTATGTACTTTGCGGCGAAAGAACCTGATGCCGATTTAGAGGTGATACAGGTTGAGATATTGCCAAGTGGATTGCAGGATTATAGCTATATGTTTGCTCCCGGACATGAGAGTGAGAATTTGAAGAATGTGCCGCATAGTTGGCAGTATGGTTTTAGTTTAATAAACGGAGGTGCAGTCAGCATTGATAAAGTTGTGACAGATGATGAATATAGCAGTTACACTCCGGAGGACAAGAAGAATCCGGAAAAAATATCTGCTGCTTTTACAGATGTGCTTTCTGCTCCTGCTTATATGTTTGAGAATTATTATGGCTCGAACAATCCGAATCAGCAAGGCGCAAATGACACCGATGGGAAGGGGTATGTGTTGAAAGTGACATATAGTGTTGCTGGAAGCCAGTCTGAAAAGTTAATCTATCTGCCCGATGTAGAGCGTAATGCTTGTTATTATGTATTGAATAGAATAGGGGTGGATGGTATTGTGAGCATTGTATATAATGTTGCCGATTGGGAGAATGGTGGCGATTATACGGTTGAATGGGGGCATCCGACACATTCTTTTACTGCGTCTGCGTCAGAGGTTGGTGATGACTACTGTAAGATAAACTATGATATAGATCATACGGGTGAGGATGCTGTTAATGGAGAAGGTGCTACTTTCCTATTCAATATGAGTGCGCCGGTAGGTCAGATATGGGTTGCAAGTATTGACAATGCCCAAGATTTTACTCTTTGGGTTGATGGCAAAAAGGCAAGTGAAGGAGAGAGTGGGGATACAACTACTGCGGACGGAAAAGACCACATACTGAAGGTTACGGCTAAAAATCCGAATACTATTGAGGAAAGAGTTACTCGGTTGACCATAAAATCTGTGATGTGGGGAGAAGCTAACAGTAATTTATTAATTAACCAAGATCTTGATTTTCCTGGGGGAGGTGATTTTATTACGATAACCCAGAATGCTCTCAATTAATTCTGAAATAAAATACGTTTACTATGAAATATTTCCAATTTATAAGAAATGTAGTTCTGTTGGTTCTGTTGGGAACTTTAGCCGGATGTCAGAATGATGAACTGATAGTGGATATGGGACAAGGGCAAGATAAAATTGTTTTATCTTTTTCGGATGCGGGACATTCTATGACGCGCGTAAGCAGTCAAGAGAACTATACTACACCGACAGATGTGGAGAAAGCTGTGACACATATTGATGTGTTTGTTCTAAAAAATGATATGATTGATTATTATGAACGTATCTCAACTGGTGGAGCCGATGACAAAGTGACTTTAGGGAAAACGAAACGTGATTTTGATCCGAATGTTGACTATACAATTTATGCGGTGGCAAATTGCAGAGAGTTCAGTGAGGCTGATATTCAAACACAAATTAAGGATCAGTCTCTTGTTGATTTGGACGACTTGAAAGCTCTTCGTGTCACAACAAACAATATACATGTTACGGGAATGGAAGCAGGTGTTACTGATGTTCCGGAAACTTTTATGATGGATGGGCATTCCACTTCTGTGATATTGAACGACAATAATTTTAAGCAGAATAAGGAAGTGAATGTTGAATTGCGTCGTGCGGCAGCTAAAGTTACAATCATACTGACTTGTGGGGAACACGCCTCATTTCTGCCGCTCGACAATACTTCGACAAGCGGACAGGTATTGCGTCGGGTTGTGAACTTTGCCAATAGTACTTCTCTTTTGCAGCCGGATGACGAAGACAAGTTCGATTCGGGAGAATTGTTCACTAACATAGGTAATTCTGCTGTCGGTGTAGAGCATTTAGATAAAGCAGTGGGTTCAGATGGGAAGGAAACGTTTAAGCGAGTAGGAATTACTGTGTATTCATATTCTAACAACTGGGAAGGCAAGGAAGCTTTGACGCATGAGAGTTATTTAATTGTAAGGATTCCGCTCAGCTACCAGGCCGGAGATCCTTCCCAAACGGAAATACAGTATGATAATTATTATAAGATACCTTTGAGTGGAAATAACAATCATCAGTTGAAGCGTAATCACTCTTATTTTACATCCATTAAGGTGGATGCGCTTGGAGCAAAAGAACCGGATGAACCTATTACCTTACAACCGGCTTTTTTCAAGGTACAGGAGTGGGTATCTGCTGATATTGAAATTGGTGGAGACATGGACCATCCTCAATATCTTGCATTAAGCATGGATACATTGCGCATCAACAATGCAACAGACGATTCAACAGTGGCTTTTGCTACATCTTCAATGATAGAACAAAGTGATATTCATATAGAAGAGGTATATATCATTAATAAGTTCGGACAGAAACAAACAGTATCTGATCCTGAAGTTCTCATAACTACTTCTCCTGAGTTGAATGGTAAGGTGACTGTGCACAGTGTATTACCGGAAAATTCGCTGTCGGTGAGATATATTGTGGTGTCTATAACTAATAAGGATGGTATTACAAAGAAGCTTGTAATAGAGCAGTATCCGTTAGAGTATGTGACGAATACGCAGGGGTGGTATTCGTATAGGGATGATTTTAAAAGCGCTCAATATCCGGAACCAACTACTTTTCTAAATAGAGGTTCAAGATATGTAAGTGCAAATTGGAATGGTAACGGGTGGAACTATTCAGCTTCAAAAACAGTTGATAGAGACGCTTGTTTTTTTACATCTAAAGTGGCAGCAAATTATAAAAATGATACAGGAAAGTGTTCAGTGCGATATTATACTTGGCGCAATGGGGCTTCTAGTGCCACAACTGATGATGAAGGCCTTGGTCTAGATAACGCTCGTATGTATCACGTGCAGATAACGTCTACACCAGAGGGAGTAGATTATGTATTAGGGCTTCCTCGTATTACCAATGGTAAAACTGATGGAGGAGAAGATAATAAAAAAATCGTGTCTCCTTCCTTTATGATTGCTTCACAGTTGGGAGCGGTACAGGCTGCAAATTCCATAGAGCAGGCTGCAAGTCATTGTGAACAGTATGTAGAGGTTACCAATAGAGGAAATGGAACGAATAACAAGAATGTAGTAGCCTATCATGATTGGCGTCTGCCAACAGAGGCTGAAATCAAGATTATCTATAAATATCAGGATAACTCTGATGCAATGGATGTAGTTTTAAGTGGTAACCGATATTGGAGTGCAAGTGGGCTTGTTGCAAAACCAGGAACTACCAACCCGAGAGATCAAGCTATCCGTTGCATTCGTGATGCTTACAAAGACGGTGAATCTAAATAATAATGAACTATGATAAAAAAGATTGCATATATATGGTTATTGGCTGTCATTGGAATAATGGCGGCTTGTACAGAGGATACGTTTGTAGATAACCGTACTAAAGTGGATGATGATCATCTGCTTGTTACTTTTCGGACGCAAGTACCGGAAATGACACAGGTGACAACCCGCAATGCGGACCCTGATGGATTGGGTATTCAGCAACTCTCTATGTTTTGTTTTGATAAGGCAGGAGATTTTATCTCACGCGTAACGCCCGAACAGACTGTTAATCAGGATATGTTGAGTGGCACATTTGAAGCTGTTGTTCCGAAGTTTACAAAGATTATACACTTTGTGGCCAACCAAAATCTGGAGTCGTTTAATGAACAAGGCAATGTAGGACGCCATGAGAATAGTATTATTCCAGGATTAATCTCGTCATCGAGCATGTTGGTTTATTGGGGACGTGTAGAGTGCCCGGATAATCAAGAATTGGACGACTACATTCAGAATACATTACCGGATAAAACTGTACCTTTGTACCGGAATCAGGCTAAGATAACATTTGATGGTGGAGATTTATTTGTAGTGACAGGTTTTGCTGTATGTAATGGTTATGCCTTTGGTACGGTAGCGCCATTTAATACTGAAACTAAAAAGTTTGACTGGAGCAATACTTCCAATTATCTGTCATTGCCCAATGATCGCACCAAGTTTACAGATCCGACCGAGGTAAATGAAACCGATACGGAATATGTCTTTGAGAGTGATAATCCGTCTGCCGACCAAATGTATGTTGTGTTTCGGGGATATCCCCAAAATAATCCTGATGCCGAGTTGTATTACCGGGTGTCTCTGTTAGATGGAAATACTCAGGAGCCTCTTTCTATTATTCGTAACCATCACTATAAAATTAAAATTACCGGTAATTTAGAGAATGGTGTGCCGACCTTTAAGGCAGCTTTGAACACTCCCCCTGTTAATAATATTTGGATTTCGATTGATGAAGATATTCCGGAAGTGTCTGATGGAGAGCATAAACTGATTGTTGATGAAACTTTTGTTGTATACGATAGTGGTGAAGAAGGTGCACAAGGACGTCAGAAGGTCTTGAAATATACTTATGGAACAGATACTGATCCGATGAAACCGGTGTCGGAAGCAGAAAAGCCGACAGTAACGTGGATGGATAATAATGTAGCTGCACCGGGCATCTCAAATAACTATGACATATCTACAGGACAAGGCACAATCGGTATAGAACTGCTATCGTTGGGTAACAACATAAAGCGAGAAGGTACTATTCTTGTGAAAAAAGGCAAACTGCAACGGACAATTAAGGTGATTTTTATGAAGGAAATGGAGTTTACTCCTGCGTGGGTGACTACACAGTTGAACGGTAATGAATATGGTGAAGGTGTAACGTTGATGTTCAATATTCCTCAAAATACTCCGGCTGAGTTGTTTCCTATGACGGTAAGAATCGGTGCCAACCAACTCACTCCTGATGAGGCTCTAAACAAATTGGATGTAATTAATCGTACATCTGCCAGTAAAGAAGAGTGGGGCGAGGATATTGAAATAGACGGAGAACCGATTGGCTTTAAATATACTTTTGTTGCTCAAGAACCGGGTACACAGCGCGTTTATTTCAAAACAGACTTGATGAAAACGGAAGCTAGCCAAGTATCGATAGAATCGGGCCATTTTGCAACGGTAACGAAATACTTTACATTTTCCAATTCGGAAGTTGGAACCATTGAAGTACTCAATACTCTTCAATATGGAGATTTAAACGTAAAATATCTGTTAGTTCCTAGAAAAGTAAATTATAGAGTAGATATGCTTTATGAGTTTTCTCAAGCTACGGGACGGGATAATCAGTTCATGTTCTATTCCAGGTATTTGGATCATTATACTGATAAGGAACTAGAGGAATTGGGCATGATTGATGATAAGGAATGTAACTTTGAACCGGTAGACGAGGATTTATGGGATACAGGAGGACGTGTATTCTTGTTTACTCCAATTACTCAGGGACAGAAAAGGTATAATACATTCATGAAGACAAATACGCCGGAATCTGCAGAAGTAGTCCGTATCTCTACCTATCCGGGAGCGACTGGTACACCTGAAGGAGATGTGGTCATGTACAAGTCTACGACGTTTGAGTTGGCTAATTACCGGGCTTTTGATTTTGGAATGGAAATTAATAATGGCCAGAGATCTATAACCTATCAGCCGGGGCAAAAGGTGACACTTACTTTCAATATTGAAGAGTTTGAGGCTGCTGACAAGAAGAACGTCGATCCTTATGGAACTCCTTTCAAAATTTATATTGATGCTCCGATGCTAGAGTTTGATGAAACAGCGGAGGAGAATCGGAAGTATGCCGGAAAGATTACTGCTGAAGCACAGCGAACCATTTATCAGGTAGCTAAGACGAAAGCGGAAGAAGATAATTACGGTACAGACGGTAGAAGGACGCTGGTCTTTAAGACAAATAAAATTGTGAGTGCCGGTGATATCACAATTTCAGCAGAAAAAGAAATTGTCACTTTCAATACGCAAACAGTACAATTGACTAATAGTCCGATGACTGGTACTATATACTATAAGGAAGATGAGAGCGCCGCACAAGAATATCCTGTACCGGCTGGGGCGTTTGTAACTTTTGAACGTAGCGGTGATGGCACTCGTATCGGCACGATGATAATTGATGAGGAAGGTAAATTCTCTTTAAAACTAAAACCGGAGTATCAGTACGACTGGGCTACTGTACAAGTACAGGTTCATTATCGTAAAACGGAGGGAACTTCTACTGTAATTTATCATACGGATACAAGTCTGCCAGATTTGGTGCAGAATACAGAAAAACTTGTTCTGATTAGAGAAAAAAATACATAAAATCACTTTGACAAGTAATCATGTACAATGGCTGTCTGTGACAGATAGCCTTGTTGTTTGTTTTGTTTGTAGTATCCCATTCTAATAACCTGGCGAGGTAAAGAATGGGATATTTTTATTTTTTGTTTCCTGTACTTACAGATAAAACTAAGGATTATTTATGTATTTTTGCAACGGAAATTCACAACGGGGCATACAGGTTTACACAGATTATCAGATCCCTTAATCTGTGTGAGTTTGTGTAATCTGTGGTGAACTAAAAAAGATAGCAATGATTATTACCGAACTACAACAATTATACGCCGCCCATCCCAATGTAGAAGGCATGTACAGGTTATTGCAGGATAATTCGGTCCGGCATCTGTATTGTAGCGGTTTGTGTGCTTCTGCCGCTTCACTGTTTTCGTCCGTATTGATACAACGGGTGGAATGTCCGTTTGTTTTTATTCTCGGCGATTTGGAGGAAGCCGGGTATTTCTATCATGACCTGACACAGATTTTGGGAACGGAACAGGTATTGTTTTTCCCCTCTTCTTTCCGTCGCGCCATAAAGTATGGGCAGAAAGATGCTGCAAACGAAATTCTCCGTACGGAAGTGTTGAGCCGCTTGCAGAAAGGAGAGGAGGGACTTTGTGTGGTTACCTATCCGGATGCGTTGGCTGAGAAGGTCGTTTCCCGTAAGGAACTGGGAGACAAGACCCTGAAACTCCATCTGGGTGAGAAGGTCGATATGGACTTTGTTACGGAAGTATTGCGTAGTTACAGTTTCGAGTATGTGGACTACGTGTACGAACCGGGACAATATGCCGTACGCGGTAGCATTATTGATGTTTTTTCTTTTTCGTCCGAGTTCCCTTTCCGTATAGATTTCTTTGGGGATGAAGTGGAGAGCATCCGTACTTTTGAGGTGGAGAGCCAACTGTCGAAAGAGAAGAAGGAGAATATTGTCATAGTTCCCGATTTGAGCCATAGTCTGGAACAAAGGGGTAATGGAGGAATGGTTTCTTTTTTGGATTTCCTTCAGCCGGACACTCTGTTGGCAATGAAGGATTTTCTTTGGTTGCGTGAGCGTATTCAGACTGTTCACGATGAAGCGCTTACCGCACAAGCCATTGCCGCTCGCGAAGCTGAGGAAAACGGTTTGATTTCTTTGGATGGCAAATTGATTGATGGGGGAGAATTTACTTTACGAGCACTTGATTTCCGTCGCATTGAGTTCGGGACGAAACCTACCGGAACGCCGGATGCGACAGTGACATTCAACACTACTGCGCAACCAATCTTCCATAAGAACTTCGACCTGGTGGCGGAAAGTTTTCACGACTATCTTTCTCGCAATTATGCTCTTTATATATGCAGTGACAGTTTGAAGCAGACCGAACGTATTCGTGCTATCTTTGAAGACCGGGGAGATAACATCTCTTTTACATCCGTAGAGCGCACTTTGCATGAAGGTTTTGCGGATGATGCTTTGCGTCTCTGTATCTTTACCGATCACCAGTTGTTCGACCGTTTCCATAAATACAATCTGAAAAGCGACAAGGCCCGTAGCGGTAAGGTAGCCTTGAGCCTGAAGGAATTGAATCAGTTTACTCCCGGAGATTACGTAGTGCATACAGACCATGGTGTGGGACGTTTCACTGGATTGGTACGTATTCCCAACGGAGATACTACGCAAGAAGTGATGCGTCTGGTTTACCAGAATGACGATGTGGTCTTTGTCTCTATTCATTCTTTGCATAAGGTTTCCAAATACAAAGGAAAAGAGGGCGAAGCGCCTCGTCTCAACAAACTTGGAACCGGTGCCTGGGAGAAACTGAAAGACCGTACCAAGACCAAGATTAAGGATATAGCCCGCGATTTGATAAAACTCTATTCGCAGAGGCGTGAAGAAAAAGGTTTTCAATATAGTCCGGACAGTTTTTTGCAGCGGGAACTGGAAGCGTCTTTTATTTATGAAGATACGCCCGATCAAAGCAAGGCGACTGCCGATGTAAAAGCCGATATGGAAAGTACCCGTCCAATGGATCGCTTGGTGTGCGGTGACGTAGGGTTCGGTAAGACCGAGGTTGCCGTACGTGCCGCTTTCAAGGCTGTGGCGGACAATAAGCAGGTTGCCGTTCTTGTACCTACTACTGTTCTTGCATATCAGCATTTCCAGACTTTCAAGGAACGTCTGAAGGGCTTGCCCTGCCGGGTGGAATATCTGAGTCGTGCCCGTACAGCGGCACAGGCCAAAGCCGTTGTCAAGGGTCTGGCAGGAGGTGAGGTAAATATCCTTATCGGCACTCACCGCATTCTGGGCAAAGACGTAAAGTTTAAGGACCTCGGTTTGCTGATTATTGATGAAGAGCAGAAGTTCGGCGTCTCTGTCAAGGAGAAACTACGCCAATTGAAAGTAAACGTAGATACCCTGACAATGACGGCTACTCCCATTCCCCGTACTTTGCAGTTCTCACTGATGGGAGCGCGTGACTTGAGTGTGATACAGACTCCACCCCCCAACCGTTACCCCATTCAAACGGAAGTGCATACTTTTAATGACGAGATTATCACCGATGCCATCAACTTTGAAATGAGCCGGAACGGGCAGGTGTTCTTTGTGAACAACCGCATCTCCAACCTTGTGGAACTAAAAGCGATGATAGAGCGTAATATCCCCGATTGCCGTATCTGCATCGGGCATGGGCAAATGGAACCGGCCGCACTGGAAAAAATCATCCTTGATTTCGTCAACTATGACTATGACGTATTGCTTGCCACAACTATTATAGAGAGTGGCATTGACATCCCGAATGCCAATACCATTATCATCAATCAGGCGCAAAACTTCGGGTTGAGCGACTTGCATCAGATGCGCGGTCGTGTGGGGCGTAGCAACAAGAAAGCTTTTTGTTATTTGCTGGCTCCTCCTTTGTCCTCACTTACACCGGAAGCCAAACGTCGTCTGCAAGCCATTGAGAACTTCTCCGATCTGGGCAGTGGTATTCATATTGCCATGCAGGATCTTGACATTCGCGGTGCCGGCAATATGCTGGGTGCGGAACAAAGCGGTTTCATTGCCGACCTTGGTTACGAAACTTATCAGAAAATATTATCTGAGGCTGTGCATGAACTCAAAACCGATGAGTTTGCAGACCTTTATGCCGAAGAACTGAAAGGTGATGGAACTATTAGCGGAGAACAGTTCGTAGACGAGTGCCAAGTAGAAAGTGATCTTGAACTGTTGCTGCCTGCCACCTACGTCACCGGAAGCAGTGAGCGTATGTTGCTCTATCGCGAGCTGGACAGCCTGACACTGGACAAAGATGTGGATGCCTTTCGTGCTCGTCTTGAAGACCGCTTCGGGCCTATTCCTCCCGAAACGGAAGAGTTGCTCCGTATTGTTCCCTTGCGTCGTCTTGCAGCGCGTTTGGGAACAGAGAAGGTGTTTCTGAAAGGCGGCCGTATGACGTTGTTTTTTGTTTCCAATCCGGATAGTCCTTACTATCAAAGTCAGGCCTTTGGAAAGATCATTGCCTATATGATGAAATATACTCGTCGTTGCGACTTGCGCGAACAAAACAACAAGCGGAGTATGGTCGTGAAAGATGTAACAACTGTTGAGGAGGCTGTGGCGGTATTGCAGGAGATTGTGGCAATGCAGGTGGAGGAGTGATTCTATCAATTGACGACTTTATCCTTTATTTCCCTTGATAATTAAATCTATTTTGTACTTTAGCTGGTAACGATACTCGAATAAATAAGTAATTAATTAATCTTCTTGGTTTTGGGGCGTTTCTTTGATATATATCTTGTGTGACCCTCTGCCCGTATGGCCGATTCCGCTTTCTGGCATTTCGCTCCATTGTTTCAGTTCTTGTGCAGCGGCGTTGCGCAGTAGTCCTGTCAGTTCGCTGTAGTCACCTACTTTCAGTAACGGATGTGACTCTAAATAATCTTGCGCCAGTTTCAGCCGTTGTTCGGCGGTGTAGCGTGAGGAAGAGTGCCGGAACTTCCATTTAGAACGGTTCAGTATGCAGTTTCGTCCTGTCTCGTAGATGAAATCCTTGTCTGCATGGAAGTTGATGTTGTCTACACAGATGCTTCTTACATTGCGTTTTTGTCCGCCCTGTTCGGCGCTTTCCCGTTCAAAACCTTCGCGCAATCCTAACGAGGGAGTGAATACACCCAGTCCGTCCACTTTCACCGAGTGTCCTTCGCCCATTTCACGGGCTATGGCTTGGGTAAGTGATTTTACCACTCCGATGATGTCGCCGGGAGTAAAGGTACTGCCGTAGTTGATGCGTCGGGCAAGGTAGTCCAAATCTACTTGTCCCCAAATCTTGATGCGGGGGAAGAGTTTTTTTTCACCGTCTTTGTTGGGAAGGTTAGAGGTCTGCATTTGATATTCTGCCATGATGTTTTTTTGTTGTTTACGGATTGATAATTTGGTGATGGAAATCCGTCCTGCATAGGGCTAAGGATGAAATGACATGGGGTAGGGACGAAAGTAGGCAGACTTGCTTACCGGAAATACTCAACCTATGCTTTAAACTGTATCTTCAGTTTAAAGATGTATATCTTTAGGCTGAAGATGGCGGTCTTTATCCTAAAGATGTTCATCTTGAGCGTAAAGATACGGCTTATTTCCTATATGAGCAAGCTTTTCTTCTAAGAAGTGAGCGTTTAATACGGGGAGTGTAGATACTTTTTATGGGTGGTTGACGGTTAGCTGTTTGACAGCGGTCTTTGAGAAGATTGGGAAGGAAAAACTTTATTTATTGAAGTATCTTCTCTATATCGGTATTATTTATTATATCGGTATTCTTTATTCTTAGTGGTATGTTTCTTATTATCCGTTGGTTGATTTGCTTATTGTTTAGGGGAAATCTTACTAACTTTCCTGATAGTTTTCAATAACCTTCATGGCTTCTTCTCTTATTTTATTCCGAATAGAGGAAGGTGCAATTACTTTGATATTACTACCGTGTGATAATAACTCCTGCATCAGTTCTATGGAAAAATAGGCTGTAATATGGAATATGCCTTCTGTTGTTTCTTTTTGTGAATGGTGAATCGGGTTGGTACGTAGATAAGGTATGTGCTTGGGATTCACTTTGAAAGTAATTTTGTGAAGTTCTAAATGGGGAGCATAAGTAATGCCATAGCAGTGCTGAAAATAAAGTTTGTTATTGAATTCGGCAGGTATAGAAAAAGGGGTTTCTGTTAGTTCAATTGATTCTATTCTGTCTAAGGCAAAAGTTCGGAGTTCTTGGTGGTAGGATGAAAAGCCTAATGCATACCAACGCTGTTTGAATACTTTCAGACAATAGGCTGATAGCAAGGTGGTATAAGAATCTTTATTGAAAGGGTGATAGGTAAGTTTAGCTTTTACAGATGTTTCCATGGCATTAAGTAATTCGGACAGATGGAAATAGCCGGTAGCAGGTTCTTCCAACAGTATTCGACTTTGCATCTTTTTATATGTCTGTAAGGTGGAGGATACAGATAGTGTTTTTAGTAGCCAACTCCTTACGCTGTCTTCCTTAAATATATCAGGATCTTCAAAGTAATATTCATGTGTTTGCGCATTATAGGCTATTGTTGTGTCAAATAAATGTTCTACCTTGTTTTTGGTTTCTTGAAAAGTACGTCTGTTCAGTTCTTTACCATAACTGATATTACTTTTCTGCCATGCTTGTTCTACTTGGGCACGTGTCGCCTTTTTCTTGCGATATAAGAAGTCGGCAAGCCATAATGCTTTGTCTGTTATCATTGTTTTTCCTTTTATTATCCTACAAATATAGAAAAAAAGAAAGACTGCACATCTTTTTTGTGCATAGATAACGGAACTTTGTATCGAAAAACAAAAAGATAGGAAATGAAAAGTAAGAATCAGAAAATATTGGAGATGTCTCGGAAGCAAGATGTTCAGCCAGATGAACTTGCTGAATATATATATTCTAAGATAAATTTTACATTACCGCATAATATATGGATAGGGATAAACAATGGCTACGCAGAGTTCTATAACTCTTTATCAAACTATGATTCGTTTTATGAAAATGATGCTTTCAGATATGTACTCGATTATTTGTCTGATGAGAAATTGTTATTTCCAGTAGATAGACTGAGAATAATCCATGAGTATATATTTGACTATCTTGTGCAAGAAAAATTTATATTGTAATGGTGATTTTCTAATGGTGCATAATAAGTTTTTATGAATATAAAATAAAGAAAGAATAATAGTATGGAACTGATAAATGAAATTTTCTTTGGAGAACATGGATTGACATCTACTTCTGCTACACATCTGGCTAATATAGCCCAGGAGACAATCGTAAGTCATGAGGAGAAATTGAAGAATCTGAATTTTGTAACAACTAGAGTTGATATAGTGGGATCGCCTACGCACTCGGAGAAAATGGTGAATATTGGTTATGATGAGACTTTTCTCGGGCAAATCAGAAGTGTCTTGGAAGAGATAGCCGAGATGAATGCTTTCTGTGCATGGGTAAGGGAAGCTGTCAAGGCAAAAGACAAGGAATTGAAGGCTATTGATGAAATGGATATTGATGTCTGGTGCGAAGAAAATGGTTTTGAATTAGCTAAAGAACCGATGCGTCCGCGCAGGATATACGAGAATGATATTATCGCAAAGATGAATGTCAAAGAACGTAATGAGTACTATCAATTGGAAGCTATTGCAGCAACAATAGGTAAATGTATTCATAATGAGGGACCTTTGGCGGGTGCGAGAAAAGAACTTCAGAATAAGATAGTGAAACCTTTCAGTACGGAAGGTAGCGGGCAAGAGATGCTTATTTATTCTCACACACCGTCGGTAGAGCCACAAAAAGTGGAAGATATGTTTTTTGAACTTCAGAAGTGGCATCGGAGTAATGAACAACAATTGAATAAGATAAAGTTTGATATAAAGAAACGATTAGAAGAGGAGAATCTGGCAAATAATCAGAAATACAATACTGAAGTCAAGGATGCACATCAAAAAATATCTGCTCAGATATCCGCCTTTAATAAGTGGCAAATAGAGGAACGTACAAGATTGTCGAGGTTGAAAATTATCATACCTAATAGTTTACAAGGCACATATGATAAGCTCTCCCGATTAGAGGAATAGTATAAAAGGTAGTTGAAGCTTAAATCTCAATGGATTTTAATTCAACTTTTAAAGAAATAAGGAAGGCAGTTTAATCTTAACCTCAAATATTCGAAGCAGCGAAAAAGGCGGACAGCCTCTGGAGAAATAGTGTTTGTCCGGTCTTTGTCCTTGTTGAAGTCTTGGCTTTTGTCTTGGCGCTTGGTATGCGCCGATATGCCGTCCTTATCTCTTACTTTTTTGTACTATATAAATATAACAATATGAATTACGAAAAATAAATCGTATTTTTATGGCAGAAAAAGGATTATATAAAGAATATCAATATGAATAGAGAGAGTTTCGTGAAAGATAGTAGCGTTAATGATTTTATACAGTGGTTATCGACTAAACTTGATGCTGGTTTTATACATTCTTATACAGATCGAAGAACAAAAAAGGTTTGGGATTGTATTTCTGTATATAATGCGTATGAGAAGTATCAGTGGGGTGGAGAAGACTTTTCAGGGAACGTAAAGATACTGGATAAGTTATCTTCTGACTTGAAGAATAGTATTGAAAATAAAGATACGGCTATGTGCAGCACTGCATGTTTGGGAATTTTAAAGTGGGGCGGTACTCTACGTGGCAATAAGGAGAAAATAGAAAGGAACGAATCGTTGGTACAATATCTAAAGGATGCCAAGGAAAAGCTGACAACCGGAAACATGGATAGCTGGGATTTTTATAAGGAAGTATATATGAATTCCGGTTTTACGAAGATTTATTCTCTGTATATAGATGATTTTATCATATATGATAGCCGGGTAGGAGCTGCATTGGGTTTCTTGGTTAGGTGTTATTGTGAAGAAAAGAAGCTTGATAAGGTTCCTGAATTACTGAGATTTGCTTATGGAAACGGTAAGGGAGGTACTAATAGGAATCCAAGTAGTGGAAATTATAAATTTCCTTTATTGAGAAATGCAGGCTACTATGATAATCATATAGAAAATAATTTAAAAGCCAATTGGTTGTTGAAAGCGGTGCTGTCGTACCCTTCTAAATTTAAAAACATACCTAAGAAACAGCAGCTAAGAGCTTTGGAAGCGGCGCTGTTTATGATTGGTTATGAAGTTCCGGGTAAATCAGAAAAATAAATAATGACATGGTAGGTGCTATTTTAGGGGATATTGTAGGTTCTGTTTACGAGTTTAGTAATATAAAAACGAAAGACTTTCCTTTATTCTGTCAGTCGTCATCTTACACAGATGATTCTATTATGACAATTGCCGTTGCTGATTGGTTGCTTCATAAAGGTGATTTGGCAAAAGTGATGCAATATTATGGAAAGAAATACCCTTGCCCTATGGGAGGATATGGTAGCTCTTTTGTCCGGTGGTTAAATGAAGAATATCCTAAACCTTATAATAGCTGGGGAAATGGTTCGGCAATGCGTGTCAGTCCTGTTGGTTGGTATTTTAATTCTTTAGAGGAAACTTTGGCTGTGGCAAGGGAAACAGCTATAATCACTCATAATCATCCGGAAGGAGTAAAAGGTGCTCAAGCAACAGCTGCAGCTATATTTTTATCACGTCATGAAAAATCTAAAGAGTATATAAGAGAGTTTATCGAAACTACTTTTGGTTATGATTTGCATCGTACGTGTGATGAAATTCGTCCTACATATTGTTTTGATGCAAGCTGTCAGGGAACGGTACCGGAAGCAATCATTGCTTTTTTGGAAAGTAACAGTTTTGAGGATGCCATAAGATTAGCGATTTCTTTGGGAGGAGATAGTGATACACTTGCCTGCATTACAGGAGGAATAGCTGAATCTTTTTATAGATATCAAATGCCTTATGATTTGATAAAGAAAGTGGAAACAATATTGAAGCCGGATTTGTGGAAAGTGGTGCAGGAATTCAGAAAAGAGCGGCATGAATATTTTGTACATCCACGTTGGCGTGATTGTAGTGCGGTCAATATTATTCGTTGACTAATAATAACTTTTATATTATATATTCAGGTGATATCTTTAGGGAATGAAAGGTCAGTACAAACGGCTATCGGTCAATGTAGCATATAAATATTGACCGGTATCCATTTGTTTTATAAAAATAGTTTTATTTTAGATAGGGAGGTGTTTAACGACTTACTTAATTGGGGCAGTGATGTCGTGGAGGCTCATTTTCCGTACAGTTTGTCAATCAAATCCTGTCGTCCTATCCGGCGCAGTTCGTTGATGATATTTCTCCGTTCTTCCGGTTTATACCAAAAAAAGAATTGGCGCTGTGCCAGCTTCTCACGCTGTGTCTTGGCACTGAATACGGGTTCCAGCGTATAAGGGTGGAACCCTGTATACCATGCCTCGGTAGCAACGGTCATGGGGGTAGGAGTAAAGTCCTGTACTTGTTCCAAATGGAAATCCAGCCGTTTGGTGATAACGGCAAGTTCTGCCATATCTTCTTCTTTGCAACCGGGGTGGCTGGAGATGAAGTAGGGAATGAGCTGCTGGCGCAGACCTTCTTCACGATTGATCCGGTCGAATATCTTCTTGAATTCTCCGAATTGACTGAACGGCGGTTTGCGCATAATGTTGAGCACACGTTCCGAGGTATGCTCCGGGGCGACTTTGAGCCGACCACTTACGTGGCGTGCTATGAGTTCACGAGTATATTCCTGCGTATTTTTGTTGGTTCCGGCATCTTTGCTCTGATGTAATAACAGGTCATAGCGTACACCGCTGCCAATGAACGATTTCTTGATGCCGGGCAAGCTGTCTACCGCATGATAAATATCGAGTAGCGGACCATGATCTGTGTTCAGATTAGGGCATACTTTAGGGTGAATGCATGAAGGACGCTTACACTTCTTGCATATGTTTTCGTCATTCCCTCGCATCTTATACATATTGGCAGAAGGACCTCCCAAGTCGCTAAGGTATCCTTTAAAGTCCGGGAGTCCCATGACGGCTTTTACTTCTTTCAGGATACTTTCCTTGCTGCGGCTGACGATGAACTTTCCTTGATGTGCCGAGATGGTGCAGAAAGCACAACCGCCAAAGCATCCCCGATGAATATTGACGGAGAACTTAATCATGTCGTATGCCGGTATGCGTTTTCCTTTGTATTTGGGGTGCGGAAGGCGTGTATAGGGCAGGTCGAAAGAACGGTCGAGTTCCGCTTCCGTTAAAGGAGGGTAAGGCGGATTTACGACAACGGTTTGTTTGCCTATGGTTTGTAATATGCGCGAAGCGGCATATTTATTGCTCTCTTCTTCGATATGGCGGAAGTTTGCAGCCTGTTTTTTCTTATCTTTCAAACATTCTTCGTGCGGGAAAAGAATGATGTCTCCTTCCTGCGGAAGAACCTCTTTGGTGAGATAAGCCAGTTGGGGTATATCGAAAATAGACTGTTGCTGATTTAATCTTTTCACAAGTTCCACAATGGGCTTTTCACCCATACCGTATGTCAATGCGTCAGCACCGCTGTCTACAAGGATACTTGGGCGTACGCGGTCTTGCCAGTAGTCGTAATGCGTCAGCCGGCGCATACTGGCCTCAATGCCGCCTAATATAACGGGAACATCGGGATATAGCTTTTTCAGTATTTGGGTATAGACTATCGAAGGATATTCGGGGCGCATATCCGGACGTGCATCAGGAGTATAGGCATCATCACTGCGCAGACGTTTGTTGGCAGTGTATTTATTGACCATGCTGTCCATGCATCCTGCACTGACACCAAAGAAAAGACGGGGACGTCCCAGTTTCTTGAAATCCCGCAAATCATCGCGCCAGTTAGGTTGGGGAACAATTGCCACACGTAGTCCTTCCGCTTCGAGTATGCGTCCTATAACGGCTGCTCCGAACGACGGATGATCCACATAGGCGTCACCGCTAAACAAGATTACATCAAGTTCATCCCATCCACGTAGTTCCACTTCTTTCTTGGTTGTAGGCAACCAGTCTGTCAGTCTATATTCTTTCATGGGTACAAAGATACGCAAAATTGTACCGTCATCTGTTCGCCGTCATAAATTTCGCGAAAACCGATCTTTTGTTCGGCAAGATATTCCTTCAAATCGCTGAAAGCAGCTGAGTCATCCATTATGATTTCCAGCTTTTCGCCTTTTCCGGCTTCGCACATGGCCTTTATGGCGGGGATAAGAGGGCTGTAAAGTTTTTGCCCGCGTGTATCAATCGTTTTCATTTATCCTCTTCCTCTTCTACTGTTTCTTGCTGGGGAAGCCATTGCAGATAGAGCTTGATAAGCTGTTGCAATCCGAAAGCTTTCATATTGTTGTGGTAGATGACATCGATGCAGAGGTCGAGCAGGTCTTTGCTGTCTTCCTCTTGCGAGGCGATGAGGGAACGGATATTCAGTTTGAGTTTGTCGAGTACGGTTTCGTCCACGATACCGTTACTGTCGATGAGATGGCGGAATAGCCCGTATTTCTCAATGGTGACAAGATTCTCTTCTGATATTTCCAGGCTACGGGTTCCGCTGGGATTAGCTTGTATAGTGTACATGGCGTTCTTTTTTTAATGTTTAGTGATTTAATGTTTTCTGTAAAAGCAAAGATAAGTTTTTCATTACAGATAATGCATATTTTCATTGATTATTTATTAAGTTTATGTTTTATCTGAATAAAAAAGAGTGGAAAGCGATAAGCCTCCCACTCTTTAATTGATGTTTCTGCAAAGATTTACAGCGGAATATATTCTACGAATGCTTCCATCGCTTCGTAAGATGCAAGTCCCAAACTGTCGTACAGTGCGGCTGTACCGCGGTTACGGTCTTCGCTGCGTTGCCAGAACAGGCGTTCATCATTACCGAGGAAAGGTGCGCTCTCCATTTGGCTTTGGTGCTTCAGGATGGAGTTACGTTTGGCACGCAATTCTTCCGGACTGATAGGTACTGCCATTTCAATGTTTTCAATTTCCCATTCTGCCCATGCACCGCGATACATCCATATACGGCAATCTTTCAGCCATTTGGCGCTTTCTTCCTTTTCCAGATCGATAGCGGCAAATACAGCGTCCGTACAAACGCGGTGTGTTCCATGCGGGTCGGCAAGGTCACCGGCAACGAAGATTTGGTGAGGCTTCACCTCGCGCAGCAGGTTGCGTACGATTTCCACGTCGGCTTCACTGATGGGGTTTTTCTGAATCTTACCGGTTTCATAGAACGGCAAGTCGAGGAAATGGCAGTGATCCAGCGGAATATTGTTATAGGTGCAGGCGGTGCGTGCTTCACCACGACGGATCAGACCTTTGATAGTCAGGATGTCACGAGTATCCATGTCACCGTCTTTCTTATCCTTCAGGTAGTTACGGATTTCCGTATATTTTTCGTTGATAATCTGGTCTTCGCTGTTGTTGAAGATCTGATTGAAGCCGTTGATGAAATGCAGGAAGCGGATTACTTCTTCATCGCCTACGGCAATGTTACCGGAGGTTTCGTATGCCACATGCACGTCATGTTTCTGCTCTACCAAGCGGCGGATGGTGCCACCCATGGATATAACGTCATCATCCGGATGCGGAGAAAACACAATGATGCGCTTGGGATATGGCTTCGCGCGTTCGGGACGATAGGTGTCGTCTGCATTCGGTTTTCCACCCGGCCAGCCGGTGATGGTGTGTTGCAGATCGTTGAAAATCTTGATATTTACATTATATGCCGAACCGTAAAGGGCAAGCAATTCGCTTAAGCCGTTTTCGTTGTAGTCTTTGTTGGTCAACTTCAAAATCGGTTTTCCGGTCAGCTGACACAGCCAGACGATGGCGCTGCGAATCAGTTTGTCGTTCCATTCGCAGGAAGTCACCAGCCAAGGACGCTGGATACGTGTCAGGTTGGCGGCAGCAGAAAGATCGATAGCGATGTGGGCATTGTTGTGCGTCTGCAGGTAGGATGCAGGAATTGTATCCGTCACATTGCCTTCCACACATTCTTTCACCATTTTGGCTTTTTCTTCCCCCCATGCCAGCAGATATACTTTCTTGGCAGAAAGGATAGTAGCTACACCCATTGTTATGGAGCTTACCGGAGTGCTTTCGATGCTGCCGAACATTTTGGAAGCTTCGTTGCGTGAGTCGTTGTCCAGCAAGATTAAGCGGGTGGTGGAGTTCAGGCGCGACCCCGGTTCGTTGAAACCTATGTTTCCCACACGTCCGATGCCCAATACAGCCACATCAATTCCGCCGAAACTTTCAATGCGTTGCTCGTACAAGCGGCAATATTCGAATATGGTATCTTTGGCGATGGTCCCGTTGGGGCTGAATACGTTCTGCATATCGATGTCTACGTGGTCGAGCAGCATTTCTTTCAATGCATTAAGATTGCTGTTGACTGCATCCGATGCCAGTGGGTAATATTCATAAAGGTTGAACACTACTACATTACGGAAGCTCAGCCCTTCTTCTTTGTGCATGCGCACGAGGGCTGAATAGACATTGCGCGGAGAGTTACCGCCTGCTAATGCAAGTATGCAGAAGCGTCCGGCTTTCTGCTTGTCACGAATCACCTGTGCAATGTCCAAAGCAATCTGGTTAGCTCCTTCTTCGGGAGATTCGTAAATGTCTGTCGGAATTTTCTCGAGACGTGTCAGTACCGACCGTTCGAAAGCGTTCTCAGGTCTATAATACCTGGGGGATACTCTGTTGAGAGTAATTTGAGAACTAAGATTGGTTTTCATACAATAATTTGGTTATTAATAAATGATTAAAGCTGTTCGCTCGTTCAAAACTTAACAAAAATACGAAAAACAAAGTTCATTCGCATCCTTTTGAGGTAATTTTTATGATAAAGTATCGGTTTCAGGCACTAATTTACCCATTGCCCATACCGCTCTAATCTTCAAATCTTCGTCCATAACGATAATGTCGGCGTCCTTCCCCTTTTGGAGTGATCCCTTGCGGTCATAGACATTCATGATGCGCGCAGGAGTTTCGGAAACCATACGTACGGCATCTGCCAAAGGTATATCGGCTTTCTGTACCATTGTACGTATCAGCCGGTCCATAGTTGCTACGCTACCGGCAAGGGCAGAGTGGTCGGCTAGTTTGCACACGCCGTCTTCAATGATGACGCGAGGATCAAAGGCCTCTTTGTTGTCGCTTGCAGCGCATGCCAGGGCGTCGGTTATGGCACACATCCGTTCTACGCCTTTTATCTTGTAGACAAGACGCAGGATTGTAGGCGGTACATGGATGCCGTCGGCTACTACTTCAACGGTCATGTCATCCATCAGGTAGATACTTTCTACTGTTCCTTCGTATTTGTATTCACGACGTTTATGGAATCCGGGCATCGCATTATAGAAGTGGGTGGCGTGCGTATATCCGGCTTCGTATGCGGTACGGATGTCTTCAAATTCGGCTTGGGTGTGGGCCACTGAGGCCAAAATTCCTTTCCCGGTGATGTACTTGCCGAATTGCATGGCTCCGGGCAATTCGGGAGCGGCATCCCAGCGTTTGATGCAGTGCCAGTTTTCTACAATAGGGATATATTCATTGGGATCCGGATTTTTGATGTTTTCGGGCATTTGTCCGCCTGCCATTGCCATATTGAGATAATGACCCTCAAGGTGCAGACCCAATATCGGGCTGTCTTTTTCCGCCATCATCCTTGTACAAGTCTCCGCCGCTTGTTCAATCATCGGTACGGTAGATGAGGACAGGGTGGGGAATATGCTGGTGGTTCCATATTTCATGTGGGTTTGGACGGCACCGCGGAAAGCATCCTCTGTACATTCCATAAAATCGCGTCCTCCGCCGCCATGCGCATGGATCTCTACGCCTCCGGGCAATACATGCATTCCTTTCACATCAATCAGTTGTGCTCCGATAACGGCGAGATCACAATTGGTTACTTCTAGAATTTTTCCGTCCCTGATAAGTACGGAACCGTCCTTGAGCCATCCTTGCGGGGTCAAGATACGTGCGTTGATGAGTTGAGTCAACATAGGATTTAGGGGTTAGTGTTAATAAATTAATCGTATCGGTCGTCAGACTTCGTTTCGACGGACAAAAATAGCTACTTTTTAGGTAAGATGCACTCCATACATTTAGGTATTTTTATTAAATACTCTAAAAATAGCTACGCAATGTTTAAAGAGATTTCCATTTAATATCTTTTAATCAGGATTATAAAGCATGAAAACTTTAATTTCGTTATTTTGTTTTACTAACTAATAAACTTATAAAACGATTGAGTATGAAAACGTGGAAAATAGAAGCAGCCATTATCGCTGCCGGTATGATCTTGTTAGGAGTGACAATCAAATGCGGTATCAATGATTTTATAGACAAAGAACGTATTGTCAGCGTGAAAGGTCTGGCTGAAATGGAAGTCCCTGCCGATAAGGTGATATGGCCTTTGATGTATAAGGATATCGGGAATGATCCTTCTTTGCTTTATGCCAATATGGAGCAGAAAAACAAAGCTATTGTGAAATTTCTGGAGAGTAACGGCATTGCGAAAGAAGAAATCAGTATAGCTCCTCCGGAAGTGATAGATATGCAGGCCGAACGCTATGGCAATCGTGATATCGCTTATCGGTATAATGCGACATCCGTAATTACGGTTACTTCGAAGAATGTAGAGAAGGTGCGGCAACTGATGTCGGAGCAGGCTGAATTGCTGAAGCAGGGGATAGCCATTAGCGGAGGCGATTACCGGTATAACGTAGTATATGAATTCACAGGTCTGAATGATGTGAAGCCGCAAATGATAGAAGAAGCCACGAAGAATGCTCGTGCCGCTGCCGAGAAGTTTGCAAAAGACTCGGATAGCAGTCTGGGCAAGATACGGAATGCTTCGCAGGGGCAGTTCTCCATATCGGACAGAGATGCCAATACACCTTATATTAAAAGCATACGCGTAGTGACTACTGTGAATTATTATCTGAAACGATAGTGAAAGAGTCCGCGTCTTTCCATGCGGGAAATTTTTTTCTGAATGTTTGCAATGCGGTGAGTTCAAGTGCGGCGGTGGCTGTCCCTTCTCTATTATCGGGCACATGGGCCAGCAGCTCACCTTTATGGGAGTAGATTACGCTACCGCCGTTATATGGAATTTGATTGTTATCTATACCGATGCGGTTGACGCCACAGACGTAACAGATGTTTTCCAGTGCGCGTGCCTGCAAGAGTATGTCCCAGACTTTCCGCCGGGAGACGGGCCAGTTGGCAACGTAAATCAATAGGTCGTATTCGTTGTCTACATTCCGGCTCCACACAGGGAAGCGTAGGTCGTAACACACAAGCAATAATATGTTCCAGCCCCGGTATGAGATTACGGCACGTTGAGAGCCTGCCGTAAAATGTTCTGTCTCATGCCCCATGCGGAACAGGTGACGTTTGTCGTAGAAATAACTTTCCCCTTCGGGAGTGAGGAAGAAAGCGCGGTTGTAGTATGCCGGATGTTTGTAGGATAATTCATTATCCTCGGATGCAACGGGAATTTCATCGCAGGAAATGTAGCTTCCGGCAAGGGCTATCTGACATTCCGCGGCCCATTGGCGCAAAGTAGCGATTGTCTTGTCTGTTACCGGCTCTGCCAGCCTGTCGGTATTCATGCTGAATCCGGTAGAGAATGTTTCCGGTAAAACAACAATCTCCGTCGCTCCACGAAGTGTTTCCAGTTGTTCGCGGAGACGACGGAGGTTGTCTTGTTTATTTTCCCAAGCAATATCCGTTTGCAGGATACTGACGCGTAGTCGGTTCATTCTGATAGGAGGCCGTTGCCGGTCGCTTTTTAAATTGTTCCGATTGAAAAGTTCTCAGGGTTCTTTCCTTGAAAATCCTTAAAATAGAGTTTTATCTCATGCATGTCCTTTTCAATATCTCCCGTAGGCATTATTGCCTTGGTGGAAGTAATGGTTTTGGTAGGATAGTCTATACCGATCAGCATGATAGGTACTTGTGCTTTCAGTGCTATGAAGTAAAATCCCTTTTTCCAGTTAGGATTGGCCTTACGCGTTCCTTCCGGGGTAATAGCCAAATGAAACTGTTTGCTTCCGGTAAATTTACGTGCCATTTGGTCCACTAAAGAGCTTTTTCGGCTTCGGTCTACCGGTATGCCGCCAACGGCTTTGAATATTAGTCCCAAAGGAAAGAAAAACCACTCTTTCTTCATCATAAAGCTGGTCTTTCGCCCAATGGCTCCATAAAACAGTTTACCGATAAACAAATCCCAGTTGGAAGTATGTGGTGCTGCACAGATGACGCATTTGTCATAGTTGGGCACTGTTACATTCGTTTTCCACCCTAACAGGCGATAGTAGATAAAACTATATAGTCCTTTCTTCATTCTGTGTTATTTCAGGTTACCGATAGCTTCAATGATTTCGTCTACTTTTGCGTTAAAATCAGAACGGAATTTCTTGTAGTAACCTTTTACATTCCCCGGCTCGGTATGGCTAATGCGGCTGATGAATTCATCTTGCATTTTCAAGATTTCAGCCATTAGTTCATCGGCTTTCTTTTTGTCTGTTCCGGGTACATACAGGCTGTTCATAAGACATTCGGCAAACAATTCGCCGGCGATATAGTTGACATTCTTTTTCAATACTTTTCTACTTGCCATAATCTTTACTTTTTATGTGAATAAATTGAATTATTTTCGGTAAAGATAGTGTTTTTCTCAATGAATGGAGAGGAAAAACGGGATTTTATGTGTTTTTAATGAGAAACAGTTCGTAGAATAATTCTACATTTGTGGAGAATTTCCACAGCATACATGTGGAATATAGGTGTGGTATAGGTAGCCTGTATGTATGTTTATGGTTGATAACTAAACTATTATATAATAAGAATAATACCCTGTCAGGCTTTGGCACTGCGTTTGCGTTGAATAAAGAAACAGGGTTAAATTTAATAAACAAACAAGCATGAGACTATTTTTTACGAAAAAAGAATTGAAGCTGAGAAAGAAAAGGGTAATAATGATGATAGCCTGTATGGCGGTGTTGCTTGCCGGTTATCTGATATTGACTTGGCCGAAGAAAGTACAACCGGAAGCGCCCACCGTAATTGTGGAGCCTGCCGAAGTGGGTGATGTGGAGATTTTTGGTGAATATGTAGGACGCATTCGTGCACAACAGTTTGTAGAGGTTCGTGCGCGTGTGGAAGGTTATCTGGAAAGTATGCTTTTCGCCGAAGGTAAGTATGTAACTAAAAATCAAGTATTGTTTGTCATCAATCAGGATCAATATCGGGCAAAGGCGGATAAAGCTCGTGCACAATTAAAGAAAGATGAGGCACAGGCGTTGAAAGCCAAGCGCGATTTGGAACGTATTCGTCCTTTGTATGCACAGAATGCCGCCAGCCAGTTGGACTTGGACAATGCACAGGCTGCCTATGAAACAGCCGAGGCTTCCGTCTCCATGAGCCAGGCGGATTTGGATCAGGCAGAGTTGGAACTGGGGTATACCATTGTACGTTCTCCTTTGTCGGGTCATATCAGTGAAAGAAATGTGGACTTGGGAACATTGGTAGGTCCGGGAGGCAAATCACTGCTCGCCACTGTGGTGAAGAGTGATACGGTATTGGTGGATTTCAGCATGACCGCATTGGATTATCTTAAAAGCAAGGAACGTAACATCGAGATAGGCCGTCAGGACTCTACCCGTTCCTGGCAACCCAACATTACGATTACTTTAGCAGATAATACTGTCTATCCTTATAAAGGCTATGTGGATTTTGCCGAACCGCAGGTCGATCCGCAGACCGGTACATTCTCTGTTCGTGCAGAGATGCCCAATCCCAACAGGGTATTGTTGCCGGGACAGTTTACAAAAGTGAAGCTGTTGCTGGATGTGCGCGAAGGGGCTGTGGCTGTTCCTCAGAAAGCGGTAACCATTGAAAAGGGAGGTGCTTATATATATGTAATGCGCCGCGACTCTACGGTGGAGAAGCGTTTCATTGAGTTAGGACCTGAGTTTGGTAACAATATGGTTGTCGAACGCGGACTGGTGGCAGGCGAGCAAGTGGTGACGGAAGGTTTCCATAAACTCACTCCGGGTATGAAAGTACGTGCGCAGGCTGCTGCTCCTAAGGAGGAAGAAGAGCCGGCAGACTCTTTGAACAAGAAAATCGCTTCCGAGAATAGTGTAAAGGATAACAACCTCTCAAAGTAATGACAGTATGAAAGTAAGTTTCTTTATAGACCGCCCGGTATTCTCGGCGGTGATATCGATTGTGATTGTAATTGTCGGTATTATCGGTCTGACGATGCTTCCGGTGGATCAATATCCGCAGATAACGCCGCCCGTTGTAAAAATCAGTGCATCCTATCCGGGAGCAAGCGCACTGACCGTATCGCAAGCGGTGGCAACCCCTATCGAACAAGAGATAAACGGTACTCCGGGTATGTTGTACATGGAGTCCAACAGTTCCAATTCCGGAGGCTTTTCGGCAACGGTGACTTTTGATGTGTCTGCCGATCCCGATTTGGCTGCCGTAGAAATTCAGAATCGTGTGAAACTGGCGGAAAGCCGTTTGCCGGCCGAAGTTATCCAAAATGGTATTTCGGTAGAGAAGCAAGCCCCCAGTCAGTTGATGACTATCTGTTTGACTTCCAGCGACCCGAAGTTCGATGAAATCTATTTGAGTAACTTTGCCACAATCAATGTGCTCGACCTTTTGCGCCGTATTCCCGGTGTGGGACGTGTATCCAATATCGGTAGCCGTTACTATGCCATGCAGATATGGGCTATGCCGGACAAGCTGGCAAACTTCGGTTTGACGGTACAGGACTTGCAGAACGCATTGAAAGACCAGAATCGCGAATCGGCAGCCGGCGTTTTAGGACAGCAGCCGGTACAGGGTTTGGACATAACCATTCCCATTACGACGCAAGGCCGTTTGAGCTCGGCGAAACAGTTTGAGGACATTGTGGTTCGTGCCAATGCCAACGGATCTATCATTCGTCTTCGCGATGTGGCGCGCGTATCGCTCGAAGCCTCTTCATATAGCACAGAGAGTGGTATCAACGGTGAGAATGCGGCTGTTCTTGGCATCTATATGCTTCCGGGTGCCAATGCTATGGAAGTGGCGGACAATGTGAAGAAAGCAATGGAGGAAATAAGTGCAAACTTCCCCGAAGGAATGAGTTACGAGATACCGTTTGATATGACTACTTATATTTCGGAGTCTATTCATGAGGTATATAAAACGTTGTTCGAAGCATTGATACTTGTTGTACTGGTAGTGTTCCTCTCTCTACAAAGCTGGCGTGCGACTTTGATTCCTGTCGTTGCAGTACCTATATCCTTGATCGGTACTTTCGGGTTCATGCTTATTTTCGGTTTTTCGTTGAATATATTGACCTTATTGGGATTAATTCTCGCTATCGGTATTGTGGTGGACGATGCCATTGTGGTGGTAGAGAATGTGGAACATTTGATGGAGACGGAAAAGCTCTCTCCCTATGAGGCAACCAAGAAGGCCATGAACGGTTTGGCAAGTGCTTTGATTGCAACTTCGTTGGTGCTTTGTGCCGTATTCGTTCCGGTAAGTTTCTTGAGTGGTATTACCGGACAATTATACCGCCAGTTCACTATCACCATCGCTGTGTCTGTGTTGCTTTCTACGGTTGTGGCTTTAACCCTTAGCCCTGTGATGTGTTCGCTAATACTGAAGCCTAATAGCGGAGCGAAAAAGAATATTGTGTTCCGTAAAATAAATGAGTGGCTGAGCATCAGCAATCATAAATATATCGGTGTTATCAGTCGCGTTATCAAGCATCCAAGACGTCTGATGAGTGCATTTGGAATGGTGCTGATTGCTATCTTCATCATCCATCGCCTGATTCCTACCAGTTTCTTGCCTGTCGAAGATCAGGGATACTTTAAGGTGGAATTGGAGTTACCGGAAGGCGCCACACTGGAGCGTACCCGTATAGTGACCGATCGCGCGGTGAAGTATTTGGAGCAAAATCCGTATGTGGCTTATGTGCAGAATGTAACGGGAAGCAGTCCGCGTGTGGGAAGTAATCAGGCACGCAGCGAACTGACCGTCATTTTAAAGCCTTGGGAAGACCGCAAAAATACCACCATTGATAAGATTATGGCAAGGGTAGAGAGAGACCTGAAGGAATATCCCGAATGTAAAGTCTATCTTTCCACTCCACCTGTGATTCCGGGGTTGGGAGCCTCCGGAGGTTTTGAAATGCAGCTTGAAGCACGTGGTGAGGCGACTTTCGAAAATCTGGTACAAGCGGCAGACACCTTGATGTATTATGCCCAGAAGCATAAAGAGCTGGCAGGACTTTCTTCTTCCTTGCAGTCCGAAATCCCGCAACTCTATTTTGATGTGGATCGTGACAAGGTGAAGATGCTGGGCGTACCGTTGGCAGACGTGTTCTCCACGATGAAAGCTTATACGGGCTCTGTGTATGTAAACGATTTTAATATGTTCAACCGTATATATAAGGTGTATATTCAGGCGGAGGCTCCGTATCGTGAGCATAAAGAGAACATCAATCTGTTCTTTGTGAAAGCTGCCAATGGAGCAATGGTTCCGCTGACCTCATTGGGCAATGCATCCTACACCACAGGACCGGGTAGTATCAAGCGTTTCAATATGTTTACTACCGCCGTTATCCGCGGTTCGGCTGCACAGGGATACAGTTCCGGTCAGGCTATGGAGATCATGGAACAGATAGCACGCGATCATTTGCCGGACAACATAGGTCTTGAATGGAGTGGACTTTCCTATCAGGAAAAGAAAGCCGGCGGGCAGACCGGATTGGTGCTGACATTGGTGTTCCTCTTCGTTTTCCTCTTCTTGGCTGCGCAATATGAAAGCTGGACAGTGCCTATCGCAGTATTGCTTTCCTTGCCGGTAGCTGCTTTGGGAGCTTATTTAGGGGTTGCTGTTTGTGGCTTGGAAAATGATATTTATTTCCAAATCGGTTTGGTAATGCTCGTGGGGCTTGCGGCAAAGAATGCTATCCTTATCGTAGAGTTTGCCAAAGTACAGGTAGATAATGGGGGAGACTTGGTACAGTCGGCCATTCATGCCGCTCAACTTCGTTTCCGTCCTATATTGATGACCTCGCTTGCCTTTGTTTTGGGTATGCTTCCTATGGTACTTGCAAGCGGACCGGGGTCTGCAAGCCGTCAGGCAATCGGTACGGGGGTGTTCTTTGGAATGATCTTTGCCATTGTATTTGGTATTGTACTTGTGCCGTTCTTCTTTGTACTGATTTATAAAGCGAAAGCCAAAGTGCAACACAAAATCAAAAAAGACTGATGATAATATTGCAAACGAATTTTGATTACGTACTTATGAAAAGAAAGAATATATATATACTTCTGTTACTCATTCCGGTGCTTTTTGCATCGTGCAAAGTGGGTAAGAGTTATGTTCGTCCGGAAATGGTGTTACCCGATAGTTTGGCTCAACAACAGGACAGCGCCAGCATTGCCGACGAGCAATGGCAGGCGGTTTATACCGACAACACTTTGCGCAGTTTGATAGATCGTGCATTGGAATATAACAAAGATATGCTTATCGCTGCTGCCCGTGTCAAGGAAATGGCAGCGCAGAAACGCATCAGTGTAGCCAACTTGCTGCCCCAATTGAATGGGAGAGTGGAGGCGGAACGTGAAGTGGAGAATCATGGCGGTCATAGTCGTGACGTAGGTAATACTTATGAGGCAAAAGCTCTTTTGTCATGGGAACTTGACCTTTGGGGGAATCTGCGCTGGAAGAAAGCCGCTGCCGTTGCCGAGTACTTGCAAAGCGTGGAAGCACAGCGTGCCCTACGCATGACCATCGTTTCCGAAGTGGCTCAGGCATATTATGAATTGGTTGCGCTCGATACGGAACTGGAGATTGTGCGTCAGACACAAAAAGCACGTGAGGAAGGAGTGCGTCTCGCTCGAATACGTTTTGAGGGTGGGCTTACCTCGGAGACCTCTTATCAACAGGCACAGGTGGAGTTGGCCCGCACTGCTACGCTGGTTCCGGATTTGGAACGCAAAATATCTATCAAGGAAAATGACATCGCTTTTCTTGCCGGTGAGTTTCCCACCCGTATCGAACGCAGCCGCTTCTTGCAGGAACTGGATGTACCGGAGTCTTTGCCGGTAGGATTACCTTCCGGTTTGCTGGAACGTCGTCCCGATATTCGTGCTGCGGAACAGCAACTTATAGCGGAGCATGCTCGTGTAAAAGTGGCTTATACCAATATGTTTCCCCGGCTCTCATTAACCGGTCAGTTTGGATTGGAGAGTGATGTCTTGTCCAACTTTCTTCAGTCGCCTTATTCTTTGTTGAATGGTGCGGTACTGACTCCTCTTTTCAACTGGGGCAAGAACCGGGCTGCTTTGAAAGCGCAGAAAGCTTCGTTTGAAGCCGAAGTGCATAGTTATGAAAAGGCAGTATTGAATGCTTTCAAAGAAGCCAAGAATGCGATTGTGGACTTCAACAAGATAAAGGAGGTATATCAGTTGCGCCTTAAATTGGAGCGTTCTGCCAAAACGTATGTGGAACTGGCACAGTTGCAGTATATCAACGGTGTTATCAATTACATGGATGTTCTCGATGCCCAGCGTGGTTATTTTGATGCGCAAATTGGGGTCAGCAATGCCATTCGCGACGAACTGATAGCGGTGGTGAATGTATATAAAGCCTTGGGGGGCGGCTGGCAGGTAGAGAAATAAGGCTGTTTGTGGTGATAGTTAAGAGTACTCCTGACATTTGTTAAGAGTACTCTTTTTTAGTAGGTATAGCCTTGATGTACAGATGCAAGGCTATGGTGGCGACTTTATTAGACTAAGAAAAATATCATAGGCATGACGACACTTCGGTATATATTGCGAATAGATTCTTCCTGTCAACTTTTTCAATGTTTTTATCTATCTCCAATAATTTGTCTATATCGTTAGCATTAACCCCGGGCTTAATACAAATTTCCCTATTCTTTATTTCTATGATATCTTCAAATAAAGACAAATGGTTCTTGAAATATGAATACAGATTTTTGACGGTGGTACCGGCAGTTCCCCATATATCGGTAATAGTCAGGGTAGTACCGAAATACGTATTCAGTAACTGTAATATTTGAGGTCGGTTAGCAATATTGATTGCTTTCAGCCTTGGATATTTCTGACGCAGATAGTTGATGTCGTCTACAGCTCTTTTGATGGAATCTGGAGTACTATCGTACATAGGATATATACAAAAAGCAAATTCGTTAAATGTCAGTTTTTTTACTTCCAAGCTTTTGAGCACTTCCAAACAGGCTCTATATGGGAAGAGCGTGTGAGCTATTTTATTATCCTCTAATGAGTTTGAATATCTCAACATCTGCTTCCTAAACAAATCTTGGGGTTTGATATGACCGCTAAGATAATATTCGCCCAAAGGAGTAAGACTATAATTTTTCTCTGACTTTTCAATCAATCCTAACCGGTAGGTATGGCTGATATTGTTGTTGTCTATTTTAATATCGGCTATTGAAAGACATTTGGAATTCTTATCTTTATAAATTTTTATAGTCGGGTCAACCAAACTTGAGAAGAAACGTTCTGCAGCATAATCACCTATTGTTTTGAAGATACGCGCATGTCCTGTTTTTCGTTCACCGGCGCCAAAAGTGGTTGGCCTGCGAATATTATCAGGATTCGCATTAACAGTAGCGATTTGTACATATAATTCGTCGGAGAATTGTTTGATGTCGATTCCTTCTATTTGAATTATGATAGGAACATCGTCATCTGTGCAGTCAGAGCCGATCCTGCCTGTCCTGACATATTCATTATTGAGCCTGTTAATCCAATCTTCAAGTCTGTTATCTTGGCTTCTGAGTGCTTGAATGATATTATAGACAATCTCAAACTCTTCAGAGTTTAAGATTTCTTCCGCAACAGAAGACTCCGGAATGAGAATCGGAATGATAAAATAGGCTGTTTTATCAACACCATTTTGGGTTCTTAATGCTCTACCGCATGCTTGAACAATATCAACCAAAGATTTTTTTCTATCAATGAAATATACACTGTCAATAATGGGAACATCTACACCTTCGGTGAGGCACTTGGCATTTGATATGACAGAATATTCGGTGTTTTTGAATTTGTTAAGTATTTGAGCACGAGAGCCGGAATCTAGTTGGCAATTGATGTTATCTATAAAAAGATTATCTTCGGTGATGTGTTCATTGAATTCACGAATCACATCTGAAAGTGAAATATCATTACTGTTTTCAGCAACGAAATCCTTGGCTTTTCTAATAGAGGAGTGGAAAGATATTGTTTTTTTAATGGGGAACTCACCCATTGCTTTTGCCAGCAATATCTTTGAATATAGAATTTCAGCAGTTGTTGTCTTCTCATTGTTATCCAAGTCCCCGACAGAAATGTGTTTATTCTCAGCAATGTAATTATATACTTCGCTTTCCTTTACACCGGCAACAACAATTTTGTAATCAGAAATTGTTTTATCTTTAATCGCGGCTCCAAAATTATATTGTGAGAATAACGGACCATATACATTTTCGTCATCCATAGAGAAAATTACTTTTCCATTTTCCTCAAGATGCCGTTTTAACAATGGACGGACCATCCGTTCTGTTGCAGTCATAAACAACCGTTTCTTTGAACAAATGAATTGGTCCTCCAGTGCCAATGAGAAATTGGAACGCATACCTGCTGTTCGATGCGCTTCATCACAGATAATCAAGTCAAAAGTGTCTTTTGCAGTCTTCTGTGCTTCGGAAATCTTATCTGCAGATTGATAGGTGGAAAAGATATACCTGACCTTACCCTTTGTGTGGTCTAAGAACTTGGCAATCTCGTTGATGTTTGTAGTTACGGGTACACCCAACTGAGATACACTGATGTCAGCTTCATCATCGTCTATGTTCGATGAAACGGTATTGTCACTGCAAACGCACAAGTAAGTGAATGGAATTTTAGCTTGGTCAGCCCACGCCTCAAGTGTCTGTTTCACAAGAGAAATGCTTGGTGCCAGGAATAGAACAGTTTCAGCTTTCATTGCTTCAACAATCCATAATGAGGTTAGAGTTTTTCCTGTGCCGCAGGCTGCAATAACTTTGCCTCTGTTTTCAACTGAAAATCCTACAAGAACCTCCTTAATGATACGCTTTTGGTAATCGTATGGCTCATAAAAGACCTTGTTCTTTCCAGCATTCTCGTTGTTCACGAGATCGTAAAGTTGGTCGAAGAATTCTTGATCAAGAGAATCAAAGTCTTTTGCCAGAATCTGAAGATTTTCTTCGTGTTTATCAGAGAGATTACTCACTGCAAAAGAATTGGCAACTGTACAACAATAGTCGCAATAACGGCCGTCAGACCAGAATTTGGTGAGTTCTTCGTAGGTTGGTTTAACTCTGCCGGAGCGGAATTTACACTGGTAAGCAATAGACTTTCCTTCATTTGTAATAATAAGGCCGTCAACGCCACTATCTTGGTGTTGTTTATTGCCAAGCTTAAAAGCTTTTCTGTATTTGTCAGGAATATCTGCAGATGGGTATATCTCTGCTATTTGATACATTTGTTTCTTTATGGTAAAGTACGCAAATGTAAACTCTTCAAAAACGTTACCTCTCGCTTTTGCAGTTGGCAAAGCTTCTATGGCCTTTTCCAAAGAAGGCCAATCTGAGTAGTGTTTTTTTAATAAGTTGGAGTATATCATAATCTACTTGATAATTTGAAGTTCAATTACAGATTCTCTCATTAGATTGTTATAATTTGTGTTCAGGATATGCATTTGTTGAGAAGATGAGCGGATTTTGCGCGCATGATATATGTTACAAACTTTGTAGCCATATTTTTCTGCTATTTCTGCTAAAAGCAAGTCGGTTGGTACCAAAATGCCTTTATATCCGGAATTTGCAACTACAATATAACATTTTGCCTTGTTGACGAGGATTTTAGATAAATTCTTAATCATCGATTCCATGTCATCAAAATATCCTCTAATCATATCTGGAATATTTTTGTTCCAGATGTTGAAAGATGATATTAGTGAAGCTATTGTGTCCACATCTTTATTGCTGTTTGAAAATTCATGACTGAATTTAGAATTCACATGTGAGCGCAAGGCTATTGATCTAAATCGTTCAAAGTCATCGTAGGATTTGACAAAGCCTCCAATCCAAAATTCAAGTTTATACACTTCACAGTAGTCAAAACAGTTTGCATAAGGTGGCGAAAATACGCACAGTCCGATAGGCATGTCTTTTACTTTGTTAAAAGCCTCTTCAGTTATCATAGACCCCAAAATGATCTTATTCTCTTTGTCTTCGTTTGACATCCGGATGTCAGATAACATTTCGGATGCCTTGTCCAAATAGAGTCGGACCAAATCCGGTACAGCCTTGTAATTCTTTTTAAATTTTAAGCCATTGCCATCCTTAATTTTTAAGGAGCATTTGTCTATTATCGAAATAAGAGCAAGCCTAAAGAAATCTTGGACTGCATCATTGTTTATACCATCAACAAAGAAACGGATCTTGAGCAGAATATCGAGTACGTCTTCTGTAAAAGAAGTCTCTATGACACGCCCACCTTCAATCTCTACTTTGGAGTCCGGCAGAGTGAAACTTTCCAAATATTTTTTTATCAGAGCAATTTCTTTGGGTGTGTAATGATGTGTCTTGGCTTTTGCCGTTAATATCGCCATTGGATTTACATCAAACCCAATAGTCTTGTAACCACGATTTACTGATGTAAGGTTCGTTGTGCCAACACCGCAAAAAGGATCTAAAATATAATGCTCCTTTAGTGGCTTGGCTTCGTCGATGATATGTTTGACAAGTAATTCTGAATAGCCTTGTTTATAATCATACCATTTGTGTTTAGGAACAACCAAGTTAGCCTTGAAATTAACAAGACCTTCATAGTAGCTTCCGTCAACAACATTGTATTTTGATACAAGGCGTTCGATTATTCTCTGATAATCAGGAAGCTTTACGTCAAATAACTCTTGATTTATTATGGTTTTAGATTCACTTGTTCGCATTATCTGTATCGTAAAGCTTTGATAAATATTTTTTATTGAAATGGGAGTATAAATGATGAATACCCTTTGTTCTGAGATATGTTTTTGCAAAGGCGTCTATTAACGGTATTGCATCCACAAACATCTGCAATATCATTTCATTTCTATTCTCATCACTGCAACTGATGTCCTTTAGAAAGATATTATCAATGTCATAAATAAAATCTTCCTCCGTTGTATACACTTTCACAGGAGTGCTATCAACCTTTTTGAAGGTATAGATAAAATCCCCATAAGGGGAGCCTTTTGCTTTTGTGTGCGCTGTTTGGCGGTAATTTTTAACTCCATCCTGAAAATACATCCTGTCAAATGTAAATCCGGATTTTAGGATTGAAAATAGCAGTGCCAGCCATGAGCATATGTCTTTGTTGTTAAATGTCAAAGACAAATACCTCATAGGTTTGAGAACCCTATATGCATTCTTAAACACTTCATATAGATTGTTCTCATAATCATATTGGCTCTTGGCTCCGTTAAATCCTTTTTTTCTATTAGCAACCGCTTCAAGTTCAAAGATTGGATAACGCTCATAAAGGTCTTGGTTCCAGGGATACCAGAAATGAGACAACTCTAAATATTGCACATTGCTGCCATAAGGGGGATCTGTGATTATGGCATCCACACTGCTCTCTGGTACATCCGTATGGCCGATAGGGGCGTTATAAAGCAGAACATTAGCTCTGTTTTCCAATAGATCTTTAATGGAATTTGTTCTTACCGGTATATAATTTATGCCGTTGTTATACTTAATAGAAGCCAAGACTTTGGCAACAGATTTGTCAAATGCCGGAATAATTGAAACTTCGCAGAATTGATTCGGAATCCAATAAGCATGCTTGCTCCATGTCGTTGGGGATCCTCCTTGCCATGCCGCATTTGTAAATGACATTATATTGCAGTCTTTCAGGATATTGCTGAAAACAATTCTGACAAGTTCGTATTTTTCTGTTCCAAGTTTTTCCTCCAACGAATTTATTCTATTTTTGAGGAGCAACAAAATCATCAGGTTCCTTTTAGTAAAGAAATCCTGAAAATACAAAATCCCTTTTTTGGCAAGGCCGTCTTCAAACTGACGGTCCCAGTCCATAGGTATAAGGTCGCGCGGTATATTGATATGATGACCAATGATTTCTTTTTTCAGAAATTTGATATGCGACTTAAAACGCACCATGTCGTCCTCCTCGAAATGCTTCGTGATTCGAGTCCTATTGGCTGCATTAATCAGAAATATATACTGAGGTTCCAATCTTTCACAAGATGTGATATCAATTTCCCCCTCGCTGTTTAGTTCACAATATTTATTTGAACACCGGTATTTGCCATTCTTTATTTTCAGGTCATTGGCAAGTGGAGAAGGCCTGCCACACTTTGGACATCTGATTGTCAGGGCCATTTCAGCCCAAGATATATCATATCTCTGATTGTCCAGTTCAAAGAACATATAGTCCTTTACCAAAGTTTCAAGGTAGCAACGTAACTCTCTAAAACACTTTTCAAGAACTTCTATATCTTCAGACTTCTTGATCATGTTTCTTACAATAAACGTGGATAGAGGGTTCAAATCGCATCCGATGACGCGCCTGTCTTGAGTCACACCTTCATATATAGTGACACCTCCACCACAAAAAGGGTCGAGAATAATCTCACCCGGGGAAGTGAAATTTTCAATAAGCTGGTTAAATACGTTGTGAGGGCGACGAGCAAAATACTTGTGAATTTTGTACGGTGGTGTATGCGCCTTTGCAACTATTGGAGTATATGTGAATGATGGCATGATTATAGTACTTTGGTAATTTCATTTATGGCCTTTTAAGAACGATTCTTTTTTGAAACTATCGTGCAAAATTAGAAAATTCCGTTTGATTAACTAAGCAATGCGATGTAATTTGTTTCGTTTTGGTATTCACTTTTAATTATTTCTCTTCGCGGTTTGCATTTCTTGCAGAAAAAAGCGAAATTTGCGACGCTTTTAAACTGAACTTTATTAACACCTTTAAATAATTAAAAGAAATGACTAAAAGTGCATTACAAATTGCAAGGGCTGCTTATCAGCCCAAACTTCCGAAAGCGCTGAGAGGTACTGTAAAAGCAGTGGCCGGTGCAGCTACTCAGTCGGTAGCCGATCAGGAAGATATCAAGAAACTGTTTCCCAATACCTATGGAATGCCTTTGATTAAGTTCGAAGCTACTGATGAGGCTGTTAATTTCCCTGCTATGAACGTGGGTGTTATCCTCTCCGGTGGTCAGGCTCCCGGTGGACACAATGTAATTTCCGGTATCTTCGACGGTATTAAGAAGTTGAATAAAGACAGCAAACTGTACGGTTTCATTCTGGGTCCCGGCGGCTTGGTAGATCATAATTACATGGAGCTGACTGCTGATATCATTGACGAATACCGCAATACGGGTGGTTTCGACATTATCGGTTCAGGCCGTACTAAGCTGGAAAAAGAAGACCAGTTTGAAAAAGGTCTGGAAATTCTGAAAGAACTGAACATCAAGGCGCTGGTTATTATTGGTGGTGACGACTCTAATACAAATGCCTGCGTGTTGGCCGAGTACTATGCTGCCAAGAATTGCGGTGTGCAGGTTATCGGTTGTCCGAAAACTATCGACGGTGACTTGAAGAACGAAATGATCGAGACCTCTTTCGGATTTGATACAGCTTGTAAGACCTATTCTGAAGTAATCGGTAACATCCAGCGTGACTGTAACTCGGCACGTAAGTACTGGCACTTCATCAAACTGATGGGCCGTTCTGCTTCTCATATTGCTTTGGAATGTGCTTTGCAGGTACAGCCTAATATCTGTATTGTTTCTGAGGAAGTTGAAGCAAAGAATATGTCTTTGGATGATGTAGTGACTTATATCGCTCAGGCCGTTGCCAATCGTGCTGCAAAGGGACATAACTTCGGCACAGTTCTTATTCCCGAAGGTCTGGTAGAGTTCATTCCTGCCATGAAGCGTCTGATTGCGGAACTGAACGACTTCTTGGCTGCTAATGCGGAAGAATTCTCTCACATCAAGAAATCACATCAGCGTGACTATATCATCAGCAAGCTTTCTCCGGAAAATGCAGCAATCTATGCCAGTCTTCCTGAAGGCGTTGCACGCCAGTTGACACTGGATCGCGACCCGCATGGAAATGTACAGGTATCTCTTATCGAAACAGAAAAACTTCTGTCCGAAATGGTTGCTACTAAGTTGGCTCAGTGGAAGGAAGAAGGTAAGTTTGTAGGTAAGTTTGCTGCACAGCATCACTTCTTCGGTTATGAAGGACGTTGCGCTGCTCCGTCTAACTTCGATGCAGACTATTGTTATTCTTTGGGTTATGCTGCTTCTGCACTGATTGCTAACGGCAAGACCGGTTATATGTCATCCGTACGCAACACTACTGCTCCTGCTGAAGAATGGATTGCAGGCGGTGTGCCCATCACAATGATGATGAACATGGAACGTCGTCATGGCGAAATGAAGCCGGTAATCCAGAAAGCTTTGGTGAAGCTGGATGGTGCTCCTTTCAAGTCATTCGCCGCTCAGCGCGACCGTTGGGCTATAGAAACAGACTACGTTTATCCGGGTCCTATCCAGTACTTCGGTCCTACGGAAGTTTGTGACCAGCCTACTAAGACTTTGCAACTGGAACAAGGTAAATAAAATCTTAACAGCCAATTGCAGTCTTTGCTGTAATTGGCTGTTTTGTTTTTAGTAGATGCTTATTTAGTTTAAAATATTTGCATGCCTCCCAAAACTAATACCGCTTCCCGTCGTAAGCCTGTCTCACGTCGTGCTTCTTCTTCCCGAAAAAAGAAACAGGCAACGTCTCGCACCATGCCTGTATGGTTGCGCAATCTGTTGGCATTTGGTATTGTTGCGGTATTTTCCGTTGGATTTTATTGGTTTTTTATTCGTCCTTACGCCTATCGTTGGAAGCCTTGCTACGGATTGAAAGGCTATGGGGTATGTATGCCTTGCAGTTACGAAGTGCATGGCATTGATATTTCCCATTATCAGGGTATTATAGACTGGAATAAGCTCCTTTGTAATAAGGAGACAAAGTTTCCTATACACTTTATCTTTATGAAAGCCACCGAGGGCGGTGATCATGGGGATGAAACTTTTACCGAAAATTTCGGCCAGGCACGAAAATACGGCTTTATCCGGGGCGCTTATCATTACTTTCTGCCTAAGACAGACGCACATAAACAGGCCGATTTCTTTATTAACACTGTGCAATTGATGAAGGGAGATCTTCCGCCCGTTCTTGATGTGGAAACTACGGGAAAGAAATCACCGCAGGAACTGAAGGCTGCTGTTAAAACGTGGCTCGACAGAGTGGAGGCACATTATGGAGTAAAGCCGATTCTTTACACTTCCTATAAATTCAAGAAGCGTTATTTAAACGATTCTATTTTCGATTCTTATCCTTATTGGATAGCCCATTATTACGTTGATTCCGTAAAGTATGAAGGTAAATGGCACTTTTGGCAACATACCGATGTGGGCAATGTTCCGGGCATTGAAGAAGAAGTCGATCTGAATGTCTTTAATGGTACATTGGAGGAATTGCTTGGTATGACTTTGCGGTAGTTAACTTCATAGATGCAAGAAGTTAACTTTTAAGTATATACTTAGTTAACTTCTTCACACCTGTTTAGTTAACATCTTATCTGTCTTGATGTTAACTTTCTGTTGCTATTGTCTTTTGCAGTTTTTTATTCTGTGCTTTTATCTTTTTCTTGTACATAATAATTCTTGTTTTAATACAAATAATTAACGACGCAAAATGTCATGAATGACGAAGTCCACTTTTCATAAGGAAGTGGGCGAACTTTGAATTAAATTAGATAGCGGAAAATATGCGTAATTGTTGGCAATTATTTGTATTTCAGAAAAATATGTGAATGATAAAAAGTGTTTTTTAAACGTTCGTTTAATGGACGCAAAGATAACCTGTATTTTTGAAACGAGCAAAATGTTCAATAAAAATATTTTCATAAATTATCGGTTATAGGCATAACGTATTGTTTATTAGTTCATTGAGCCGAACTTCATCCATCCTTATTTTTTGCAAATTTCTAAGTGTTTCTTCCCTTTCTCTTTTCTAAAATATTGACGTTTTTTAAACGAACGTCTAAAAAACAGTTTTTGTGTTATAATCCGTTTGTTTACAGTAGTTTACTTGTACAAAAATGTACAACTACAGAGCAATCATAGGTGAGAGGGGCACAAAGCTTGCCGTATTCTATATAAAGTGTCTGCAATTGATTGGAATTCAAGCATCTGCGAGGGTTTCAAAGCCCCGGGAGAACGCCCTTTTCTGAAACTGGCCTATAAATGGAAACAGAGAAAGAGACCGAATTATGGTATGCCATGCGTGCCACCTACCGCAGAGAGCCGGATGCTGTACGCTTACTTGGTAAGGAGAATATGGACTGTTTCGTCCCCATGCAGTATAAGGTGACGGTTAAGAAAGGTAAGAAGGGCCGTATTCTGGTTCCTGTGATACACAATCTGATATTTGTTCATGCCTGTCCTTCTGCTCTGAAACGTGTCAAGTCTAAAGTTACTTATTTACAATATATCACCGATACCCGCAGTGGTGAGAAAATCATCATCCCGGATAATGAGATGCGTCGTTTCATAGCAGTGGCGGGGACTTACAGCGACCAGCTTCTGTACTTCCAGCCCGAAGAGGTAAACTTATCCAAAGGAACAAAAGTCCGTATCACAGGTGGTGACTTCGAGGGTCAGGAAGGTATCTTTCTGAAAGTGAAGGGAGCACGTGACCGTCGTGTTGTCATTGAGATTCAGGGTGTGATTGCCGTTGCCATGGCTACTATCCATCCTGAACTGATAGAAGTAATCAAATAATTGATTGTAGATCGTTTTACAGTTGTCAATTCATAACTCATAATTTATAATTCATTATGTCTCTTTCTGAAGAAACTCTTTCCCTTCAGCGTGCCGCGCACGACCTGATGTATTTGGGTATGGACGGCAGTCCCGTCTACAGCGATGATCTTTCCCGTCGTAACGGTGAGGTTTACCGTATGACCACAGCTTTGTATAATTCCAGTTGCAAAGGTTCCACTGTTGAAGAACAGGCTAACGTCTGCCTTGCTCTTCTGATGGGCTACAATGCTTCGTTTATTGATCATGGTGAAAAGCAGGAACATATTCAGGAGATTTTGAATCGCTGTTGGGATATTCTTGAAGTTCTTCCCGCATCACTATTGAAACTTCGTTTGCTTACTGCTTGCTATGGTGAAGTTTATGATGAGCCTTTGGCTGATGAAGCACGTAAAATTATTGCTGGTTGGGATGAGAAATCGCTTACTGACGAACAGCAAGAAGCCATTGAAGAATTTCAGAATGTGGTGGATAATCCCTATCCGTGGGAAGAGGTGAAAGAGTAGAGTTTAGTGATAGATAATATTTTCTTGATCTGATCTGTACGAAAGTCTTAAGCTGGTTTTCTCTGAGAGAATATATCTAATTTTGGGATTAATACGATGACTGAAGAGATAAGTAAAAGGTATAAACCAATTTCCATAAAAAGAAATTTTACATATAAAAGTTTATTGACATTGTCTACCTATTTAATGTCTTTGGTGACTTTCCCATATGTATCGCGAGTATTAGGCGTTGAACGCATAGGCTTAGTAAACTTTATAGATAATACCATAAGTTATTTTTTACTATTTTCTTCATTAGGTATTGGTCTGTTAGGAGTTCGTGAAATAGCATCAGTAAAAGATAATCCAAAAGAACTAAGTAGGGTATATTCTGATCTATTAGGTATGAATAGTTTTTTTTCTATTCTGACGATAATAGCTTATTGTATATGCATCGCTTTCATTCCGAGATTTATAGAATATAGTGAATTGTTTTATATAGGTATTGCTAAAATTGTTTTTACTACGTTTTTAGTTGAGTGGTTTTTTACAGGTATAGAACAATTCAAGTATATTACTATTCGGAGCGTTATTGTAAAGATCGTTTATGTACTTTTGGTGTTCTTATTAGTGGATAATCCAGAAGATTTTTTCCTTTATTTTATGTTGACAACAGGGGTTGTTGTCGTTAATTCATTGATTGATATTACCTATGTGAGGCATTTTGTATGTATACAATGGAGGGAGTTTATTCGATTTAGATTTCTAAAACAGAATATAATATTAGGAATATATACTTTAATGAACTCAATGTATTTAACTTTTAATGTTATGTATTTAGGACTTGTGTCAGATAATATTCAAGTAGGATATTATACAACTGCATATAAATTTTATATGATAATTCTTGGAATTTTTTCAGCTTTTACACAAGTGATGTTGCCACGTATGAGTACTTTATTTTCACAAGGAGATCTTAAAAATTTTCATATACTTGTGAATAAATCTTTTAATATAATTTTTACATTTGGTATTCCTTTAATATTGTGTGGAGAAATACTTGCCCCACAAATTATTTTTATTTTATCTGGAAATGGGTATGAGGGTGCAATTTTACCCATGCGTATAATAATGCCCGCTATTTTATTTGTAGGTGTAGCACAGGTTCTTGCAATACAAATTCTTATGCCGATGAAGGCTGATAGATTTTTACTGTTTGCTTCGTTTTTTGGAGCTTTTTTTGCTCTAATTCTGAATATATTAATTGTTCCTTATTTGAAAGGTGTTGGTACGGGAATTGTTTTGGTTATTTCTGAATTTGTCGTTACAATATTTTATATTATAATATTGTTTTATAAGCGAATAATTAGCTTTCCTTTTAGTTTATTTATTGACAATTTATTTTGTTCTTTGCCTAGTGTTTGTATGTGCTTGGTTTGTATTAATTATATAGTAAATCCATTTCTTTTATTTATAACAGCATCTGTAAGCGGGGCTATTTGTTGGCTTATAACTGCTTATTATATGAAGAATGAGTTTGTTATATTGCTTGTGAAACGGATACTGAAAAGATATTATTAATTTATTGATATATAGAAATTGAATTCATGTATATAATATGTAAAGGTATGCTAGTTAGTTTAAAATAAATGTATCTAATGAGAACTATGGATGTTTCTATTATTATAGTGAACTATAATACTCGGCAGTTAACCTCAAATTGTATTGAAAGTATATTCAAATATACAAATGGGGTATCATTTGAAGTTATTTTAGTAGATAATGCATCAACGGATGGTAGCATAGATTTTTTTACTAATGATGAAAGAATAATTTTTATATCCTCAAAAGAAAATTTAGGATTTGGTCGTGCTAATAATTTGGGATATAAAGTAGCGAAAGGGCGTTATATATTTTTGCTGAATTCTGATACATTATTGTTAAATAATGCCATAAAGATTTTTTGTGATACTATGTCGAATGTTGATGGAAATATTGCCTGTATAGGGACATTACTAAGAGATAAAGAAATGAATGTAATTCATTCATATGGTTCTTTTCCGACTATAATTTCTGTATTGAAAGGAACATTGGATGTTTATTTATTCTTTTTACCTAAAAGGAGAAAAAATGCGGCAATATTAACTTTTCCTCTTGAAGTAGATTATGTAACAGGAGCTGATCTTTTTATTCGTAGATCAGTTATAGAACAATTGGGCCTTTTTGATCCTGATTTTTTTATGTATTATGAGGAAACAGAAATGCAATATCGTTATCATGCTAAAAAATATAAATCTTTGATTATTGATCAGCCATCTATACTTCATCTAGAAGGAGCTTCTGGGTATTCATTTTCTAAATCTTATAAAATAGAATATTTTTCAACATTTGGCTGTTTTAAATATTTTAAAAAAACAACTCCTTTATTTTTTTATATAGTTTTTAGAATACTTTTCTTTTTATTGAGGTTGGTCCCTGTGTTATTGAAGCCTATATCAATGAAAAATAAGTTACAATATTTGTATCTTTTAATTAGGAAGTAAATTTATAGATGGCTATTAGTTTTTTGTATATACTATATTTACTATTTATATTCTTGGCTTGTAATATATGGGATATGGATAATAGTATAGTTTTGAAAATTTTTAATTTGTCATTTTCTTTCTATGTGATATTAAAGTTAATTGAGATAAGAAAAAGGCATTTTTTTTTCATAAATCCAATAGTATTGGCATCTCTGTTTATGTTTCTCTTTTCTTATGGTTTTCCTTACTTGGTAGCTATAAAATATCAATTAATAGACAATACAGTTGATGCATCTTATTTGATTAAAGCTATGCTGTATGCTAATGTGGCATTTATTGTTATGTGGCATTCTTATTTTTCCTTACAAATGAGAAAAATATGTATTGGCTTTTTGAGGATAGTTACATGTAATGGAAAATTATTAAGCAGTTCTTATAATCTAAAATATAATTTTTTGTACTTTCTTTTTATTATCTATTTGATTGTAACTTTAATACAAATTAAAACAGGTACTTATGGTTATTTATCTGCTTTTAGCGATAAAGATTTGGGGATTTTATCTGCTCTTTTTAATGCTGTTTCTTTTATAGGTTCTGGTGTTATTTTCCTATTATTGCTAGTTCCTGATTTATCAAGAAGAAAACGAATTTGGCTAATAGTGTTTTTTTGTCTAAATCTTTTTTTTCAAATCTTATCAGGATTGAAAGGGAACATAATTCGTGCTTTTTTATTATTGTTTATAGCTGATTATATAAAGAGAAGTAGATTGAATTATAAGTTGCTTTGTTTGTCTTTTGTTGCTATCTTCTTCTCATATTTTATTGTTGAATCATACAGATTAGTTGTTAGAGCTACTGAAGCCTCTCCTAAATCTATTAGCGAAATAGTACAATTAAATGTGACAGGATTACGTTTGGCTTCTTCCGTTGCGGAACAGCCACAAGAGATCCCATCTTATGCCTTTTTCTTATCACGTTTTAGTGCATTGTCTGAATTGGCAAATTTTGTTGATTATAAAGAGAATGAGCATATTATACCTAATAGAGATCCGGATTTTATGTTTCGCACTTTAACTATTCCTTTTCAAGTGTTTATTCCTCAAACTATATGGAAAAATAAGCCCAAAGAAAATTTGGGATCAGTTTGGATTAATCAAAGGGTATTTGGTAGAGATGATAATAATTCTTTAGCTTTTGGACCTGTTGGATTTTTATATCTTGTGGGGGGAGTTGCATCAATTATATTAGGATTTATCTTTGTGGCCTTTTTTTTAAAGATGGCTGAAATCTTGTTATTCTCTAATAAAATTGGTGGAATTATAATTTCATTCGTATTGATAGCCTTGGGTTATGGGATGGAAGCTTCATTTAATGCTTATGTTGTAAATCTTGTGAGATTTTTATTTATCGCTCTTTTGTTTCAATATATTATAATAAGAAAAGAAAATAATGATTACAAATCTAACAGTGTTTTATCCCGGTGAACCGGGAACCTATAGCATTAGAAGGGTTTCTGAGGCTTTACTCCATAGGTTACCGTCTAATATTCATATTCAAGAATACGTATTACCAGGAAAAGATGCTTCCATAAGAAGTATTATAAAAAATATTTTATTTGTATGGAAGCATAGGAATGTGAAAGGCTATAACTATTTGACAATTCAAAGCTATAATATTTTGGGCTTACTGGGTTGTAAAACTATAATAACAGTTCATGATTTAAATCCTGTATATGGCATTTTAGGGAGGAAAGATAATTATTTCAAAAAAAAAATTGTATATTTCTTTTGGATATATTTACCTATAATGTTAGCTTGCAAGATAACTTGTGTTAGTAATTATACAAAGAAACAATGTCATGACTATGTTTGTCATAAAGACATGAAAGTTGTTTATAATATGCTCCACTCATCTTTTGAAAATATACCTCGTAATAAAAAGTATAATTCTTTATGTAAGAAGAAAAACATCTTAATAGTCGGGACAAGTAAACAGAAAAATATAGAGACTTTGTTTCATGCAATAAGAGGCATAAATATACATCTTCATATTATAGGACATTTGTCAGATCAACAAGTGAGATTACTAAATGATATAGAATATACAAATTATGTTAATTTAGATGACGAAAGTGTTTGTCGTGTATATAAAGAATCGGATATTGTCGTTTTTATATCTATCTCTGAGGGATTTGGAATGCCAATTTTAGAAGCACAATCAACTGGCTGTGTGTTGTTGTGTTCAAATGTTGAACCAATGAATGAGATTGCCGGAGAAGGTGCTTTATATGTAGACCCATTTAGTGTAGACTCCGTAAAAAAGGGATTGATGACATTATTAGAAGAAGAAAATCTTTGTAATGATTTGATAAAAAAAGGATATGAAAATTTAAGTAGATTTAATCCTTCAAAAATAGTCAGTGATTTTCTACTTTTATTTCAATAACTAATGATTAATCAAGACAATAGAATTTCCTGGCTGGATATATCAAAAGGTTTTGTTATTCTGTTGATGATTGTTGGGCATAGCTCTATGCCTCAATGGATTAGTCAGTGGATATGGTCATTCCATATGCCTTTCTTCTTTTTTGTATCAGGATTAATGTATGTACCAGGTAGGCCATTCTTGAAGTATCTTAAATATGAAGCTTGTAAACTTTTATGGCCATTCTTTACATGCTCTATTATGGTACTATTAATAAGTTATATATATGAGCAAGATTGGCTATCTTATGTGCTTAGGGTAGCGATTAGGGGATGGGGAGGAAATCCTTTGTGGTTTGTTCCTGTTTTATTTTTCGTTCGTTTGCTTTTGTTTCTATTTTGTAATACAGCGAATAAAAATTTCATATTATTTGGCATATTAATATCTATTTCATTAGCTACTGTTTTTTGTTCTTGCCATATTGAACTCCCTTATAACATGTCTAGTGTCTTTTTTGCTACTGCTTTTGCTATCAGTGGATTTTTATTGAAAAAGCTAATATTCTCTTTATTGGTAATGAAATCCATAAATCTTGTTTTTATATGTTGTGGACTTTTCATGATAAATATTTATATTAGTACTTATTGGCGTCTAGATATGTGTATCAATCAAATTCGACCTGCTATTCCATTATACGCGGGTGCTTTGTGTGGAGTTATTGCAATAATTATTTGTTCAATGCTGTTGCAAGAACGAAGAATACGTATGGTGTCCTTTTTAAAAAACTGCGGAAAAAATACATTTCTTTTAATGGCTTTTGCTTCGCCAATCATGTGTGTATGGATTTCTATTGTCGGACGTTCAGTCTTTTCATTAGTTTTATTGTCCACGTGTTTACGATATATATTATTGAGTGTTAGTTTGTATTTAATTATCCGTTTTATTAATCGTCATACTCGATGGTTACTTTATTATGATAACTTAATTCGCAATAAAGAATGAAAAATGTAGATATTGTCTTTGTCACAAATTTACCTTCTTTTTATAAGATAGAGTTGTATAATCAAATTGCTTCTAAAAAAAAAATAATGGTATTTTTTACTGGTGATAAAGCATGGGAGAGAAACAATGATTTTTTTTGTGGTAACATTGAATTTGACTATTTATATCTCGAAGGTCCTCTTTTTGTAAAGGCTTTAAAAGGTATCATTTATATTAGCAGATATAAGTATAAAGAATTAATAATAAGTGGTTGGGATCAGTTGCTTTGTTGGTTTTGTGCTTTTCTTTTTACGGCAAAAAAAAATGCCTGTGTAATTGAATCTTCTATATATGAATCCGATTTAGTTGGAATAAGATACGTATTGAAGAAGATTTTTATGAAACGGATTTCTAAGGCTTATGTTTGTGGTAAACCACATATTAGACTTATCAAAGCATTATGTTTTAAAGGGGAAATAGTGACAACTGGGGGGTGTGGTATTTTGAATTATATTCAACAACCACTTTATGCACCTCGCCAAAAAGTTAAACATTTCTTATATGTAGGAAGATTAATTGAAATTAAGAATGTATCTTTTTTGATAGAAGTATTTAATTTATTACCCGAATTTGAATTGAAAATAATAGGTTTTGGTCCATTGGAAGATAAATTGAAACAAATAGCAAAAGAGAATATTATATTTGAAGGAGCTATAGATAATTCACAATTACCGTTTTATTATCAACACAGTGATGTGTTTATTTTACCATCGTATTCCGAGCCCTGGGGCTTAGTTGTTGAAGAGGCTTTGAATAATGGTTTGCCTGTTATCGTTAGTAATTGCGTAGGTTGCTGTGAAGATTTAGTAACTCCTGAAAGAGGTATTATTTTTGATATCCAAAATCCTAATTCTTTAAGAGATGCCATCTTAAAAATATCTCAAATAGATTATTATAATCAATTAAGGAAGAATGTCTCTCAAATGGATTTTGTAGATAGAGTAAAAAAACAACTGGACTGTTATTTATGATAATTCTTCAAATTAATTCAACTTTGAATTGGGGAAGTACTGGTCATATAGCTGAAGATATTGGACAAACTGTCATTATGCAAGGCTGGGAAAACTATATTGCTTATGGTCGATATTGTAATAAGAGTGACTTACATTCTTTGAAAGTGGGAAACTCTGTAGATAATTATATGCATGTATTGCAGACTCGCCTTTTTGACCGGCATGGATTAGCTTCAGTGAAGGCAACAAAAAGATTGATCAAAAAGATAAAGTGTATTAGCCCTGATATTATTCACCTTCATAATATACATGGTTATTATCTTAATTATTCAGTTTTATTTAAATTTTTAGCAGAGGTGGATGTGCCGATTGTATGGACTTTGCATGATTGTTGGCCTTTTACGGGGCATTGTTCTCATTATACGTATGCTAAGTGCAGTCGTTGGCAAACAGGATGTTTTGATTGTCCACAAAAAAAAAGGTATCCTTGCTCGTGGTGGATAGATCGTTCCAGGCAAAACTATCAAGATAAATTATCCGCTTTTACATCTGTGAAAAATATGACTTTAGTGCCTGTGTCAGAATGGCTAGCAAGGGAGGTACGACAATCTTTCTTAAAAGATTATCCAATAAGGGTAATTCACAATGGTATTGACTTGAATGTGTTTACTCCGAAGTTGGTAAAAAAGCAGGATTTAGGGATTGATGATAAGTTTGTAATATTAGGTGTGGCAAGCATTTGGTCTTCACGTAAAGGATTGTTGGACTTTATACAGCTTAGAAAAAAATTATCAGATAAGTATTTAATTGTATTAATAGGATTGGATAATAAGCAGTTGAAGACACTTCCTAAAGGAATTATAGGGATAAAAAGAACAAATAGTATGGAAGAATTAGCTAAATATTATTCAGTAGCGGATGTTTTTTTTAATCCAACTTTAGAAGATAATTTTCCTACAACTAATTTGGAGGCTTTAGCCTGTGGTACACCAGTCCTTTCTTATAGGACAGGTGGAAGTATTGAAGCTTTTGATGCTAATACAGGTTTTGTTGTAGAACAGGGTGATGTAAATGCTGCGCTATATGTAATTGAAACTTTATTCCAATATAATGGTACGAATAATTATTTAAAGAAGTGCCGAGAAAGAGCAATGTTATTGTGGAATAAACACGAACGTTATAGGGAATATATTCAATTGTATTCAGAATTAGTTAAGCATAAAGAGAATTATAATCAATAATATAGTTATGTCGATATTTAAAGACAAAGTCTTGTTAATCACTGGTGGTACAGGTTCCTTCGGCAATGCGGTCCTACGTCGTTTCCTTGATTCCGATATCAAAGAAATCCGTATTTTCTCTCGTGATGAGAAAAAACAGGATGACATGCGTCATCACTTGCAGAACCCGAAAGTGAAGTTCTATATCGGTAATGTGCGTGACCGCCAAAGTGTGGACGGTGCAATGATGGGAGTGGACTATGTGTTCAGTGCAGCCGCATTGAAGCAAGTACCGAGTTGTGAATTTTTTCCATTGCAGGCTGTACAGACCAATGTTGTCGGTACGGATAATGTATTGGAATCTGCCATTGCCCACGGGGTCAAGAATGTGGTGGTGCTTTCCACTGACAAGGCAGCTTATCCCATCAATGCGATGGGTATCAGCAAAGCCATGATGGAAAAGGTGGCAATAGCCAAAGGTCGTGCTTTGGGTGAGGATGCGCAGACTACCATTTGTTGTACCCGTTACGGCAATGTGATGGCAAGTCGCGGTTCTGTTATCCCCCTGTGGGTGGAGCAGATAAAAAACGGCAAACCCATTACGATAACGGATCCTAATATGACCCGCTTCATGATGACTCTGGATGATGCCGTGGATTTAGTAATTTATGCGTTTGAACATGGGCATAACGGAGATCTTTTTGTGCAGAAAGCTCCGGCCGCTACCTTGGATGTTCTTGCCCGGGCCCTAAAGGAAACATATGCACAGATAAATCCCGTTTATGGAACCACAGAAGTGAAAACCATAGGTACCCGTCATGGTGAAAAGCTGTATGAGACTTTAGTGACACGTGAAGAAATGGCAAAGGCGATTGATATGGGCGGCTATTATCGTATCCCTTGCGATACCCGAGATTTGAATTATGATAAATTCTTTACGGAGGGCAATGAAGAGATGACCAAGATTGAGGATTATCATAGCCACAACACTATTCGTCTGGATGTGGAAGGCATGAAAACATTGTTACTGAAACTTCGTTTTATACGTGAAGACCTTGGACTGGAAGAGAAAGCTAAAACAACGGAGATAAAGAGTGAATAAGCATTATATAAGTTAATATAGCAGGAAATAAAGTGAATAGCGCCATTTTTTCAGAAAAAAGTTTTATCTTTGTTTTAAAACTAAGGTAAACGAGATATGGCAGCGACAGTATTAAATCCGGTTCAACAACATCTGTTGAAGATGTTCGCTTTTGATGGTTCGGAAGAAAGATTGATGGAAGTGAAAGAGGTGCTGACAAAGTATTTTTCTCAGAAGTTAGATGACCGTTTGAATGAATTATGGGATTCTGGAATATTAAATCAAGAGAAACTTGATGAATTAAGAAAGATTGATGTCCGTACTCTTTTAAAGAAAGATGAGTAGAATAGTCTTGGATACAAACAGCTTGGTGCAATGCATCTCTCCTAAAAGCAAATATCGTAAGATTTGGGACTGCTTTCTGGATGGAACAAACCTTTTGTGTGTATCTAATGAGATACTCAATGAGTATGAAGAAATCTTAGAACGATTGGCTGCAAGGAAACAGCCAAAATATTTATAGAACTTATTCTAAACTCTTCTTATACGTTATTTTTTACTCCATATTATAATTTCAATCTGATAAAATCCGATCCGGATGATAATAAGTTTGTGGATTGTGCAATTGTGGCCAATGCCAAATTTATTGTGACGGAGGATCATCATTTTCATATCCTTAAGCAATATAGTTTCCCTAAAGTGGATTTTATCGGGCTGGATGATTTCTACAAACTATTGTAATCTTTCCTTTTTTCTGCGATAAACAGAATTATACCATTTATGAAAATCTTAGTAACCGGCGCCAAAGGGTTTGTCGGTCGAAATCTCGTATCCCAACTGCATAACATTCAATCGGGGAAAGCCCGCAATTATGGAATGGAAGGGAAGGAGTTGACTGTGTTTGAGTATGACGTGAACAGTGACGCCTCGGAGTTGGACGTTTATTGTCGTCAGGCGGATTTTGTGTTCAACCTTGCAGGCGTGAACCGTCCGAAAGAATCGTCGGAATTCATGAAGGGGAATTTTGGCTTTGCCTCCACATTGCTTGATACATTGAAAAAATACGGCAATACGTGCCCTGTGATGCTCTCTTCTTCCACGCAGGCTGCGCAGGATAATCCTTACGGTGAGTCGAAGCGGGCAGGAGAACAACTGATGTTTGATTATAGTAAAGAAACTGGCGCAAAAGTGCTGGTCTATCGTTTTCCGAATGTATTTGGTAAGTGGTGTCGCCCCAACTATAACAGTGCGGTGGCTACATTCTGCCATAATATAGCCCATGATTTGCCCATTCAGGTGAACGATCCTGATGTAGTGATGAACTTGGTATATGTGGATGATGTTGTGGATGAATTGCTTGCAGCGTTGAACGGCAGGGAACATCGTAAAGGGGATTATTGTGAAGTGCCTGTGGTGCATACTATAACCCTCGGTAGCATTGCAGTGTTGATAAAGTCTTTCAGGCGGATGTCTGAGAACCTGGATGTTCCTGATTTAAGTGACGCTTTTACCAAGAAACTCTATTCCACTTATCTCTCATATTTACCGGTTGAAAAGTTTCGTTATCCTCTGAAGATGAACGTAGATGAACGCGGCAGCTTTACTGAGATTATTCGTACGGCAGACCGCGGGCAATTTTCTGTGAATATCTCCAAACCGGGTATCACCAAAGGTCAGCATTGGCACCATACCAAAAATGAGAAATTTGTGGTGGTAAGCGGGCATGGTTTGATTCAGCTTCGTAAGATAGGCTGTGAAGAAATCATAGAGTTTGAGGTCAGCGGTGACAGGATTGAAGCAGTGGAAATGATTCCGGGTTATACGCATAATATTATCAACCTGAGCGAAACGGAGGATTTGGTGACTGTGATGTGGTGCAACGAGTGCTTCAATCCGGAACGTCCGGATACTTATTTTGAGAAAGTTTGAGAAGAATAAGAACAAAGGGACAACATAAAAAATGGAGATTAGATTGAATTATTCAGATATCAAGTTTCAGGAGAACGGACGCTTGAAACTCTTGATTATAGTAGGTACCCGCCCGGAAATTATTCGTCTGGCGGCAGTTATCAACAAATGCCGGGAGTATTTTGATTGCCTTTTGGCCCATACAGGTCAGAACTATGATTATAACCTGAATGGCATCTTCTTTCGTGACCTTAAACTGAAAGATCCTGATGTTTATATGGATGCTGTGGGCGATGACTTGGGGGCTACAATGGGCAACATCATCAATGCGGGCTATAAGCTGATGGTACAGACGCGGCCGGATGCTGTGTTGGTGTTGGGTGATACCAATTCCTGCCTTAGCGTAATAGGTGCTAAACGGCTTCATATTCCGATTTTTCATATGGAAGCAGGCAACCGATGCTTTGATGAATGTCTGCCGGAAGAGACGAACCGCCGTATTGTGGATATAATTTCCGATGTGAATCTTTGTTATTCAGAACATGCAAGGAGATACCTGAACGCTTCGGGGGTTGCAAAGGAACGGACTTATGTTACAGGCTCTCCGATGGCTGAGGTGTTGCATGAGAATTTGTCTGCAATCGAATCTTCGGATATTCATCATAGACTGGGCCTTCAAAAAGGCAGGTATATTCTTTTGTCTGCCCATAGGGAGGAGAATATTGATACGGAAAAGAATTTTCTTTCGTTGTTTAAGGCAGTCAATGCTATGGCAAAGAAATATGACATGCCAGTTCTCTACAGTTGTCATCCTCGCAGCAGGAAGCGTCTGGAGGCAAGTGGCTTTGAACTTGACAGCCGCGTGGTGCAGCATGAACCTCTCGGTTTCCATGATTACAACTGCTTGCAGATGAATGCGTATGCTGTGGTGAGTGATAGTGGTACGCTGCCTGAGGAAAGTTCTTTCTTTACTTCTGTGGGACATCCTTTCCCGGCGATATGTATCCGTACGAGTACAGAACGTCCCGAGGCTTTGGACAAGGGCGTCTTTGTTTTGGCGGGTATTGATGAGAGCTCACTGTTGCAGGCGGTGGATACTGCCGTAGCAATGAATGCTAACGGTGATTATGGTATTCCAGTTCCGACTTACTGTGATGAGAATGTATCGACTAAAGTTGTGAAGCTGATACAGAGCTATACAGGGGTGGTAAATAAAATGGTTTGGAGAAAATTCTGATTCGATAGGGATGAATATCTTGTTTTTAACATTGGGCTATATCTCTGATATTTCAGAACATGGTATTTACACAGATTTAATGCGCGAATTTATTCGTAACGGGCATTCACTATATATTGTAGTTCCAGCTGAACGACGTTTTCATCAACCAACAGAATTGAGAGAAAACAGTGAGGTTAGAATCTTGAAAGTAAAGACTTTGAATATTCAGAAGACAAATTTGATAGAAAAAGGTGTCGGGACATTATTATTGGAATATCAATATCAACAAGCTATACATACATATTGGAAAGATGTAAAGTTTGACTTGATATTATATTCGACTCCTCCGATAACTTTCAATAAAGTGATAGCCTCTTTGAAAATACGATATGGAGCAAAAACTTACCTGTTATTGAAAGATATATTTCCTCAGAATGCAGTTGATTTAGGGATGTTTTCAAAGAGCAGTCTGTTTTACTGGTTATTTCGTAAGAAAGAAAAACAGCTTTATAAGTTGTCCGATTATATAGGTTGTATGTCTCCTGCAAATGTAGAGTATGTATTGAAACATAACCGTTTTGTTAATTCAAATAAAGTGGAGGTTTGCCCCAATAGCATAGAACTGAAAAAAGATAATGAATATTTGATAGATAGAAAAACATTACTTACTAAATTAAATATTCCGACAAACAAACTATTATTTATTTATGGTGGAAATTTAGGCCGCCCGCAAGGAGTTGATTTTTTGATGGATGTAATTGAGGCTAATGAAGCAAGGGATGATACTTATTTTATCATAGTAGGTAATGGAACTGAGTATGGTCGGATAAGTCAATTTTTTGAAATCAATTCTCCCCGTAATTCTAGCCTGCTATCTTCTCTTCCCAAGGAGGAATATGATAATTTGGTAAAAGTATGCGATGTTGGTTTGATATTTCTGGACAGACGTTTTACAATTCCTAATTATCCTTCTCGTTTACTATCCTATCTTGAAAATGGAATGCCGGTATTATTTGCAACAGACTTGAATACGGATATTGGACGCATAGCCGAAACTAATGGTTATGGAATGTGGACTGAAAGTGGAGATTTGCATAGATTTATGAAGTTGGTTGATAATCTGGTATCGGATAAGGACTTGATGAAAATTATGGGTAAAAATGCTTATTCCTATTTATGTGCTAACTATACGGTACAAAATAGTTACCGGATAATAATGAAACATTTTGAGTAGTTATGTATTCTCATTTTTTGAAGCGTATATTGGATTTTCTAATTGTATTCTGTGTGTTAGTAACCATTTGGCCAATATTGTTACTTTTAATCATCTGGTTACACTTTGCTAATAAAGGTGCAGGAGTATTTTTTACTCAAGAACGCCCAGGAAAAAATGGTAAGATATTCAAAGTTATCAAATTCAAAACGATGACTGATGAATGTGATGCGAACGGTGATTTATTACCGGACGAGCAGCGCTTGACGAAGGTGGGAAAGTTTATTCGTTCTACTTCTGTAGATGAATTACCGCAATTAATAAATGTATTGAGAGGTGATATGGCTTTAATTGGTCCTCGTCCTTTGCTTCCTCAATATCTTCCTCTGTATAATAAAGAGCAAGCACGTAGACATGAAGTTCGTCCCGGTATTACGGGCTGGGCACAAGTGAACGGACGTAATGCTATTAGTTGGACAAAAAAGTTTGAACTGGATGTTTGGTATGTAGATCATTGCTCTTTTATACTTGATTTGAGAATCATTGTTTTAACAATTAAGAAAGTGTTTGTAAGAGAGGGGATCAGCTCTGAGACTTCAGCAACAATGGAATATTTTACCGGTAACAATTGAATAAATGAAAAATATATTGATTACCTCTGCAGGAAAGCGGGTTGTACTTGTAGAATTATTTAAAGAAGCTTTAAAGGCTTGTAATATTAAAGCTATGGTGTATACTACAGATCTGAATCCGGCTCTAGCACCAGCTGGAATTATATCTGATAAGTGCTTTAAAGTTCCTAAGGTCACAGTGCCGGAATATGTGGATATCTTATTGTCTATCTGTATTGATAACCATATTGGGATGGTAATACCGACTATTGATACAGAATTGCTTATCTTATCTAAGAATAAAGATAAATTTAGTGATAGGCATATCTCTATTATAGTTTCTGATACATCTTTTATTCAACTTTGCAGGGATAAACGTAATACCGGAGACTTTCTGCAAAAATTGGGAATTCGTGTTCCTAGGCCAATTGATAAACTCCATCCGATTTTTCCCTTATTTGCAAAGCCTTATGATGGTTCGTTATCCAAAGACTTATTTGTTGTGAAGAATCCCGATGAATTAACTCCAGAGATAATACATCATCCCAAATTGATATTCATGGAATATATTGATAAAACTGAATATAAAGAGTTCACAGTAGATATGTATTATGGTCAAGACCATTATGTCAAGTCTATTGTTCCCAGAGAAAGAATTGAAATACGGGCAGGAGAAATCAACAAAGGGTATACTAGAAAGAACTTTTTGCTCCCTTATTTAAGGGAGAGAATGAATTACTTGCCGGGAGTTATTGGCTGTATTTGTATTCAATTATTTTATAGAGAAAGTGATAATGATGTGGTCGGTATTGAAATCAATCCTCGGTTTGGTGGTGGGTATCCGTTGTCATATTATGCAAAAGCTGATTATCCTCAATATTTAATTCAAGAATATTTTTTGGATAAAGAAATTCGATATTCTGATGAATGGTTAGATAATACTTTGATGTTACGTTACGACTCAGAGGTAATTGTTTATGAGAAAGAGGGTAGTCGTATTTGATTTGGATGATACTCTTTATAAGGAGATTGATTTTTTAAAATCTGCCTATATGGAGATTGCCTCGTGGATTGAAGAATCATATGGGAAAATCGGTGTGTACGAGTATATGCTATCTTGTTATAAGCAGAAACTAAATGTGTTTTCATGTGTAAATGACGAATATGAATTGGATATCCCATTGAGAACATATTTAATGAAATACAGGGAACATCTTCCAACAATATTCTTGTCTGATAATGTTGAGAGCACTTTAAAGCGAATGTATAAAGCAAATATTATTTCAGGAATTATAACAGATGGTAGAAGGATTACTCAATCTAATAAAATAAGAGCATTGAAACTGGACAGATACATATTGTGGGAAAACTGTATCATATCAGAGACTTTTGGTTACTCCAAGCCTTCTTTAGAGGCTTTTTTATATTTTCAGCATAAATATGGGAGTGCGGATTATTATTATATCGGTGATAATGTCTTGAAAGACTTTATTGCTCCCAATCAACTGGGTTGGACAACAATATGCTTGTTGGATGATGGGCAAAATATTCATAAACAGTTGTCTGTGTCTGATAATATGAAGCCTCAATATGAAATTGTTGATTTTCACAGTTTGGAAAAACTTATTTTATAGAGTTGTCTTAACAGCTGTCTGATTAAGTGAGCTTCTGCTTTTTTATTACTATAGTTTTATAAATCACATATATTTTATGGACAAACGAATTTATCTTTGCCTAGCTCACATGAGTGGCAAGGAGCAGGACTTCATACGCGAAGCTTTCGATACAAACTGGGTTGTTCCACTCGGTCCGAATGTAAATGGCTTTGAACAGGATTTGGAGACTTTTGTAGGTGAGAATAAACATGTGGTGGCTTTGTCTGCCGGTACGGCTGCTGTACATCTGTCACTTTTAGCATGCGGTGTAGGTGTGGGTGATGAAGTAATGGTACAAAGTTTTACGTTCTGCGCATCATCCCATCCTGTGACTTATCTGGGGGCTACTCCTGTATTTGTAGATTCTGAAGAGGATACATGGAATATGGATCCTCAACTGCTTGATATGGCAATAGCTGATCGTATTGCCAAGACAGGTAAGAAGCCGAAGGCTATTGTGCCGGTTTATCTGTATGGCATGCCTGCCAAACTGGATGAAATAATGGCTGTTGCCGATAAATATGATATTCCGGTGATAGAGGATGCCGCCGAAGGTTTTGGAAGTCGGTACAAAGGTCGGATGTGTGGTACTCTTGGCAAATATGGGGTGCTTTCATTCAACGGTAACAAGATGATCACCACCTCGGGTGGCGGTGCATTGATCTGTCCGGATGCTGAGAGTAAGAAGGAAATCATGTTCTATGCTACACAGGCCCGCGAGGCATATCCTTATTATCAGCATGAACGTATCGGTTACAATTATCGTATGAGTAATATTTGTGCCGGTATCGGTCGCGGCCAGATGACTGTGGCTGCTGATCATATCAATCATCATAAGGTAGTTTGCTCGCTTTATCAGGAGTTGTTGAAAGATGTAAAGGGGATTAGGTTACATGTCAATCCTTCTGCGGATTATGACAGCAACTATTGGTTGAATACGGTATTGTTGGATGAGGGACTGCATGTAGTAGGCGAGGAGCATGCTTATGAGGAGAAGGTTCAGGGCGTTGTTGGCGGTGCTGCGGGTGTTGCACATGAGGTTTGCTCTGCGCATACGGCTTGTGAACCTAATCTCAATGTGGAGGCAATGCGTGTATGGCTTGACAGGTCTGGTATTGAAAGTCGTCCTCTTTGGAAACCCATGCATAAACAACCTGTTTATAAGGATACCCCTGCTTATACGAATGGGGTTAGTGAACAGTTATTTAAACAGGGTTTGTGTTTGCCGAGTGGTCCGATGGTGACTGAAGATGATGTACGATATATTGTTGCGAAGATGAAAGAGGGGGTGGTAGGTTAAGTCTGATAATATGGCTATCTATCAAAATAAAACAGGAGATGTGCTATTGGGGGTACACATCTCCTGTTTTTATTATTTAGTTTCTGAATATCAATCCATCTTTCGTGGCATTTGCATCCACCGTAATGGGCTTGTTGCGGTCTACTTCCTGCGACAATAGTTTTTTGGACAGGTCGTTCAGCAAGTAGTGCTGTATGGCACGTTTTACCGGGCGGGCGCCGAATTCAGGGTCATATCCTGCATTGGCAAGGAAGTCTATGGCGGCATCAGTCAATTCAAGTTCTACACCATTACCGGACAGCATTTTCTGCACACTCTTGATTTGGAGTACAACGATCTGTTTGATTTCCGTTTCCGTCAGTGGCAGGAACATGATGGTTTCGTCGATACGGTTCAGAAATTCCGGACGGATGGTCTTCTTCAACATATTCATTACTTCCTTTTTGGTCTCTTCCACAATTTCTTCTTTGTTAGAACCATTCAGCTTTTCCATTTGGCTTTGAATGTATCCGCTTCCCATGTTGGAGGTCATGATGATAATGGTGTTCTTGAAGTTCACAGTACGTCCCTTATTATCCGTCAAACGTCCGTCGTCCAACACTTGCAGTAAGATGTTGAATACATCCGGATGGGCTTTCTCGATTTCATCGAACAACACGACAGAGTAGGGCTTGCGACGAACGGCTTCCGTCAACTGACCACCTTCATCATATCCTACGTATCCCGGAGGCGCTCCGACCAAACGGGAGACGCTGTGCTTCTCTTGATACTCGCTCATGTCGATACGTGTCATCATCGTTTCGTCATCGAACAGGAATTCGGCAAGCGCTTTGGCAAGCTCCGTCTTACCCACACCGGTAGTGCCGAGGAAGAGGAACGAACCGATAGGACGTTTGGGATCTTGCAATCCTGCGCGGCTGCGGCGTACAGCATCGGATACGGCTTCAATGGCTTCGTCCTGACCGATGACCCGTTGGTGCAGCTCGTCTTCCAGATGCAGCAGCTTATCCTTTTCGCTCTGCAACATCTTGCTTACCGGTATGCCTGTCCAGCGGGAAACTACATCGGCAATATCTTCGGCATCGACTTCTTCTTTAATCATAGCCTTGTCACCTTGCATTTCGTGCAACTTTTGTTGCGTTTCTTCAATTTCTTGGTTCAGGGCTTGCAGTTTGCCATAACGTATTTCGGCAACCTTTCCGTAATCACCTTCACGTTCTGCTTTGTCGGCTTCAAACTTCAGGTTCTCTATCTCTATCTTGTTTTGCTGAATCTTGTTGACCAGCGTTTTTTCGCTTTGCCACTTTGCTTTATAGGATTTTTCCTGTTCTTTCAGTTCTGCAAGTTCTTTACCGATTTGTTCCAGTTTGGGCCGGTCGTTTTCACGTTTAATGGCTTCGCGTTCAATCTCCAGCTGCTTGATCTTACGTGAAATCTCATCTAACTCTTCCGGTACGGAATCTACTTCCATACGGAGCTTGGCAGCAGCTTCATCCATTAGGTCGATAGCCTTGTCCGGTAGAAAACGGTCGGTGATGTAGCGGTTGCTCAGTTCTACAGCGGCGATAATGGCATCATCTTTAATCCGCACGTGGTGGTGATTTTCGTAACGTTCTTTCAAACCACGAAGAATGGAAATGGTGCTCAACGTATCCGGTTCGTTTACCATGACAATCTGAAAACGGCGTTCCAACGCTTTATCCTTTTCAAAGTATTTCTGATACTCATCAAGGGTGGTGGCGCCAATGCTCCGCAATTCTCCGCGTGCCAGGGCCGGTTTCAGAATGTTGGCGGCATCCATGGCCCCTTCTCCCTTACCGGCACCTACCAATGTGTGGATTTCATCGATGAACAGGATGATATCCCCTTCCGATTTCTTCACTTCATTGATGACTGCTTTCAGACGTTCTTCGAATTCACCTTTATATTTGGCTCCTGCAACCAGTGCGCCCATGTCCAGTGAATATACCTGTTTGTTTTTTAGGTTTTCGGGTACGTCACCTCGTAGTATACGGTGGGCAAGACCTTCTACAATCGCTGTTTTACCTGTACCCGGCTCGCCTATCAATATAGGGTTGTTTTTGGTACGGCGGCTCAGGATTTGCAACACCCGGCGGATCTCCTCGTCACGTCCGATTACAGGATCCAGTTTACCGCTTCGAGCTGCTTCGTTCAGGTTGATGGCATACTTCTCCAATGATTGATAAGTGTCTTCACTGGACTGTGACGTTACTTTTTCGCCTTTTCGTAATTCATTGATTGCATTTCGCAATTCTTTTTCCGTCATTCCGGCATCTTTGAGGATTGTGGAAGCGGTGCTCTTTACATTGAGCAAAGCCAGCAGAATGGGTTCCAATGAAACAAACTCGTCGTTCATCTCTTTAGAGTACTGGGTGGCTTTTTGAAAGACTTCGTTCGTTTCGCGACTTAGATAAGGTTCTCCACCTGATACTTTAGGTAATGAATCTATTTGCTTGTCAAGTACAAGTGCGATTTGCTGTCCGTTCATTCCTAATTTCTGGAAGATGAAGTTGGTGACATTTTCGCCCACTTTCATTACGCTCTGAAGCAGGTGTACGGGTTCAATGGCTTGTTGCCCCCGCGTTTGCGTCAGGTTTACAGCCGTTTGTACGGCTTCTTGCGCTTTGATAGTAAAGTTGTTAAAGTTCATATTTTGTTCTCCTTTCTATTTTTATCAGATTCATAACACCTGAACGGGCGCAAAAGATTTGCCAGTGGCAGAAATGTGACAAAAAATCAGTTAATAGAAGAAAATGAATGTCAAAATGTCTGATTTATGACAAATGGCTTTTATCTGCAAAACTTTTTGTACCTTTACTCCCGCAATAAACATGTAATTATGGAGAATACTCGAATAAAACTTTCCGAAACGGTAATGGTGATAGATGCAGCCTACCTGAATTTTGTTATAAATGACTTGAAAAAGTATTTTGAACCGTTGCTGGGCCGTTCTTTACAGAGGGCTGACTTGGCACTATTTACCATGTGTCTGGCAATGGATGCCGGGGTGAAAGAGGGGAGTAATGATGTGCAAATACTTTTGGTGTATGATGAGCAGTCCGGGAAGCTGGAAGATTGTTTGCCGTCCGATTTGAAAAGTGAATTGGATGGGATGGCTTTCAAAGGTCCCTTAGGGGAATTTTGTTTTATGGCTGTGTCTTCAGAAGGGTTTGTATCCCGAGGGGAGTTGTATCTTGATTTATTGCATATAGTCTTGAATTCCGCCGAGGTGAAAAAGTTGATTGTCGTGCCTTTTAATGAAGAGTATGGTGAGGAAGTTGAAAATGTACTGAAAGAGTCGGTAGTAGAAAGTGCAGGACAAAAAGGAAATGCAAAAGACATTGTTTTTTTCCGGATGGAAAAGCCGGTAACTCCGGTTGCTTACCGTTGGGAGATTTTGGGATATCCGTTGATGTCGGCGTTAGGTATAAGGAGTGAGGATTTGCAGAATAATTAATTGTTCTAATTCATTGTAACGTGAGTGATTTTCGTTTAAAAGTGTTCCAGTCTGTTGCGAAGAACCTGAGCTTTACGAAAGCTTCGCAAGAATTGTTTGTCAGCCAGCCTGCAATAACCAAGCATATACAAGAACTGGAAGCCGCTTATCAAACTCGTCTGTTTGACCGGCAAGGTAGCAGAATTTCGTTGACTGAGGCAGGCAAATTGCTTTTGGAACACTGTGAACGAATTCTGGAAGATTATAAACGGCTGGAATATGAAATGCATTTGCTGCATAATGAGTACACCGGCGGTTTGAAGCTGGGGGCCAGTACTACTGTTGCCCAGTATGTATTGCCGCCTTTGCTCGCCAGTTTTATCGGTAAGTTTCCTCATGTTAATTTGTCGTTGCTGAACGGCAATTCCAGAGAGATAGAGGCTGCTTTGCAGGAACATCGCATTGACTTGGGATTTGTTGAAGGCGTGTTTCGTTTGCCTAATATCAAATATACCACTTTTTTGAAAGACGAGTTGGTGGCGGTGGTCCGTACGGGTAGTAAACTTGCCATCGGGGAGGAGATAACTCCCGAGGAACTGTTGCATCTGCCTTTGGTGCTTCGCGAAAGAGGTTCGGGGACATTGGATGTTTTTGAGCGCGCTTTGCAACAACATAATATAAAGTTATCCTCTTTGCAGGTTTTGATGTATTTGGGAAGTACGGAAAGTATCAAGTTGTTTTTGGAGCATACGGATTGTTTGGGGATTGTTTCCATCCGTTCCATTACTCGTGAACTGTATTCAGGGCAATTGCGTGTTGTTGAAATTAAGGATATGCCTATGTTGCGCGACTTTAGTTTTGCGCAACCTCAGGGACAGGAAAGCGGCTTGGCGCAAGTATTCATGCAGTTTGCAATGCATTATAACAATAAATTATAGTGTATAAGTAGAAACGATTGGTGTGATTGAGGAAAGAAGCCTACCTTTGCGCCCGGAAAAATAATAATAAAAATAAAGAATATGGCTTCAACTCGAACATTTGCAAAAAGTGTTAATCTGCCTTTTTTGCAGGACAACAACAAAATTATTTACGTTTCACTTCTTATCATTCTTACTTTCTTCCTATTTCTTGATTATATTCCGGGAATGCATGCTTATTCCGCTTGGGTTACTCCACCGGTAGCTTTATTCCTTGGTCTGGCGTTTGCTTTGCTATGCGGACAGGCACATCCTAAGTTTAATAAAAAAACGTCCAAGTATCTGTTGCAGTATTCGGTAGTAGGATTGGGATTCGGCATGAACTTGCAGGCTTCACTTGCTTCCGGTAAGGAAGGAATGGAATTTACGATTATCTCTGTGATAGGTACGTTACTTATCGGTTGGGTCATTGGTCGTAAGTTTTTGAAAGTGGATCGTGATACTTCCTATCTGATCAGTTCGGGTACGGCTATTTGTGGTGGTAGTGCTATTGCTGCTGTGGGGCCGGTGCTGAAAGCAAAAGATAGTGAAATGTCTGTGGCTTTGGGTACGATTTTTATCTTGAATGCAGTGGCTTTGTTTATATTTCCTGCAATAGGACATGCCTTGAATATGAGTCAGCAAGAGTTTGGTACATGGGCTGCCATTGCTATCCATGACACCAGTTCGGTGGTTGGTGCAGGTGCTGCCTATGGTGAAGAAGCCCTGAAGATTGCCACTACTATCAAACTGACTCGTGCTCTTTGGATTATTCCATTGGCAATCGCGACTTCATTTATTTTTAAGAGTAAGGGACAAAAGATTAGCATTCCTTGGTTTATCTTCTTCTTTGTTTTGGCAATGATTGTCAATACCTATGTGCTGAGCCTTTCAGAAACAGGTATGTTGATTGGTGCGGGAATCAATAGTATTGCTCGTAAAACATTGACAATAACTTTGTTCTTTATCGGCGCTTCCTTGTCGCGTGATGTCCTGAAAGCAGTAGGGGTTAAGCCGCTTGTACAAGGTATATTGTTGTGGATAGTTATCAGTTTCAGTACGCTGGTTTATATTTATTGGTTTTGATGTAAAGCTGTGATGGTTTGAGGAGGCAAGATGGTATATTCTTTTTGCATCCCTTGAATCTCTTGATTGGTTGCATATACAAATACACATCTCGTTATCGCCGGGATGTGTATTTCTTTTATGTATCCCGCCCAACTACGCCGAACCGGAACCAGTGGAACATAAGTGATATGGCCTTGTTGCTCCAGTTTCTTTTTAGTACTCAGTTCGGCGTGCGGACCAGTCAGTACGATATACCACAAATGTGGTTTATCCAAGTGATTGATAATATATTGGAAAGTCATAGTTAGTTGTCTTGTGTTACTATAAAATTAAATGTGTGATAGAATGGCGGTTCGCTCCCGATTTTTATTGGCAGAACGATGGTAGCGGAAGTTTTTTGTCCCTTTCTAATACTTCTTTTATTGTATATTTTGCCAATACCTTTTCCTGTAATTAGATTGGATGCAGTAATTGTCCGGTTTATTTCATGATTGCTATTGATGCTTTCCATGGGAAGTTTGCCCGTTGTAGAGGGGTAGAAACTGACGCCTGATGCTTTTCCGTTGATAATGAAGTTGGCTTTTTCCCAATTGAGCCATATTGTTTCATTGGTATTGTTTTTGACGGTAACTTTCCATGCATTGCTACTCGGAATGAATTGATAAGTTACATTTTCTTTGATATATTCTAATATACCTTGATGATTCTCATACGTTTTAAATGAAATACAACATTTTTCATTGTCAACATATTGGGCATGCGATAATGTGGGAAACAAAAATGACAGTAGAATAATGAGATGATGTTCCCGCTTATATTTTTGATAGTCAAAGTAAGCCCATATAAGGATGGTTAGTATACAAATAGGTATTGCAATGAGAATATAAATAGTCAATGTCATAGCTTATATGTATTATCTTTTTTATTTATGTGAATATGTGGCAAAAATATCATAATTTAATTGATAAAACAAATAAATTATGTATTAATTCAAACAAATAATCAGATAAATTATTATTCAAGTAGTTTTAGCCTGACTAATTAATTCGTATCTTCATAGAAATGGAAAAGAGTAATATATATATTGGCGAGATTATCAGGAATGTCATGGCTGATAATCAGGTTACTAAGGCTGAACTTGCAAGGAGACTGGGAGTTAGACCTCAGAGTGTCGATTATATGTTGACACGAAAAAGTATTGATACTGATACTTTATATAACGTCTCGCGAGCGTTGAATTATGATTTTGCCATGCTATACTCTTTACGTGAAGGACAGACAAATTGTGATGTAAAAGAATCTGTATATAATGTTGCTACTGCTAAAATTTTAGTGGAGTTAGAATTGAAACCGGAAGATCTAGCAAGGTTGAATTTGAAAAAAAAACTTTCTGATGTGTTGAAATAGTTTGTTGTTTTCCAATCCTACAGCCATTGTTACTAATGTTATATTCATGTTTTTGTAGAAGATTTATTGGCTTTGATATAAAGCCGTAATGGTTTGAAAAGGTAAGATGACATATTCCTTTTGTATCCTTTGAATTTCTTCATTAGTAGTGTATACTAATACACACCTCGTTATTGTTGGAATGTGTATCTTTTTTGTACGTCCTGCCCAATGCCGCTGAATGGAATCAAAAGGAACATAGGTAATGAAACCTTGTTGTTCTAATTTTCTTTTGATATCCAGTTCAACGTGGGGACCTGTTAATACGACGTACCAAGAATGCGGCTTGCCCAAGTGGTCAACGATATATTGAAAAGTCATAGTTAGTTGTCTTGTGTTACTATAAAATTGAATATATGAAAGAATTGCGGTTTGTCGCCTACGCCTATTGGAAGAGTTATGCTGACAGAGGTCTTTCCGCCCTTCTTCAAATCTTGCTTATCGTATATCCTATTGATTTTGTTTTCTGCAATCAATTTGGATGCGGTAACAGTACGGGTTATTTCAGAATTGTTTTTGATTATATCCATAGAGTTGCTCTCGGGGGAGTGAGGTTGGAGACTGATGCCGGACGCTCTTCCGTTGATAATGAAGCTGGCTTTTCCCCAGTTAATTTGGGCATCTTCACTATTATTATTTTTAATGATTATTTTCCAGAAGTCGTTATTCGGTATGAATTGAAAAATCATATTGTCTTTGACCTGTTCCAATGTTCCCGGTTGATTCTTGTGTGATGTAAATGCAATGCTGCAATGATTGCGATCTGTGTATTGCGCATGCAACAGCATCGGATAAAAAAGGAATAATAAAAGAATCAACGAGTTCTTTTTCTTATATTTACGATAATCAAAATAGGTCCATACAGCAATGGCAAGTAGGCATGCTGGAATTGCAATTAAAATATAAGGTATCAGCGTCATAATTTTTGTTATATATTGATTTGTTCGATTGTGCAGCAAAAATATTATAAATAAATTGATAAAACAAAAATATCATAAATAAATTAAACAATTAATAGTAGAAAAATGAATCTGTAATAATATAGAAGATTGGGTTATATAGAGATAATTATAAGTTTCGTGTAAACTTTATGACTTTTATTTGCCTTTGAATTTTTTATTTACTTTTTGAAGCTGCTTTTATTCCATTCTTACAGAAAAAAAGAAGAGGGATGAAGTAGTAATTTTATTTTGCAAGTATGTGGTTGTGCAGAAGAGTGCTACATCGGAATATGATATAACTTACATAATGATATAAATGAAACACATATTATATAGAAAATGCGGATACTTCATCCGCATTTTCTATATAATATGTGTTCAGACTCTGATGTATTACTATAACTAATCCGATGTGTAATATTATCTCTGTACTGTTACACTATGGGAATCGGTATCCAAATACTTTATTTATCCTTTCTCAATTCTGCAAAGATAAGCCCTTCCAGCTCCTCTGCTAATTCCGGATTATCTAGAATAACTTGTTTAGCCGCATCACGTCCTTGTGCAATTTTCGTATCATTGTAGCTAAACCAAGAACCGCTTTTCTTAACAATGCCTAGTTCTGCACCTAAATCGATGATTTCTCCTGCACGAGAGATACCTTCTCCAAACATAATGTCGAATTCAGCTCTGCGGAAAGGAGGAGCTACTTTGTTCTTTACAACTTTTACTTTAGTTTGCTTACCGATAACTTCCTCACCATTCTTGATAGCTTGGCCTCCGCGTATATCAAGGCGTACAGAAGCGTAGAACTTCAATGCATTTCCACCGGTGGTTGTTTCAGGATTGCCAAACATCACACCTATCTTTTCGCGGAGCTGGTTGATGAAGATACAAGTTGTACGTGTCTTACTTACGGCAGATGTCAGTTTGCGCAACGCCTGTGACATTAGACGCGCTTGCAAACCTACTTTGTTATCACCCATGTCGCCTTCAATTTCCGCTTTCGGTGTCAGAGCGGCTACGGAGTCTACTACAATGATATCGATAGCGGAAGAACGAATGAGTTGTTCTGCTATTTCCAATGCCTGTTCTCCATTGTCTGGCTGTGAAATAAGGAGGTTGTCCACGTCTACACCGAGTTTGGCCGCATAGAAACGGTCGAAAGCGTGCTCGGCATCAATGAAGGCTGCGATACCCCCTGCTTTTTGCGCTTCGGCAATGGCATGAATTGCCAATGTCGTTTTTCCGGAAGATTCCGGACCGTATATTTCAATGATACGGCCACGAGGATAACCGCCTACGCCCAGCGCCACGTTCAATCCGATAGAACCGGTGGGGATTACTTCTACTTGTTCGACACTTTCGTCTCCCATTTTCATGATAGAGCCTTTACCGAAGCTTTTTTCTATCTTATCCATGGCAGCTTGTAGTGCCTTTAGTTTTTCGCTTGCTGCCATATTATTTCCGTTTTCAAAATTAAGTTCGTCTTTTTTTGCCATTATTTTAGTGATTAATATTAGTATTTAGTGATTAATTATCAATCACTACAGTATGATTTGTGCGGCGTGATCTTTGGTCTTTACTTCCTTAGGAGTGATGATACGCTCAATTACCCCTTCTTCGCTAATAATAAAGGTGGTGCGGAAAGTTCCCATATATTTACGTCCGTACATACTTTTTTCACCCCATACGCCGAAATGCTCTACCAGTTTCTTATTTGTATCTGCAATTAGAGTAAAAGGTAAGTCGTTCTTTTCGATGAATTTTTGGTGAGACTTTTCGTTGTCTACACTAACTCCGATAACTTCGTAACCGGCTTTACGTAAGTCGGCATAGTTGTCGCGCAGGTTGCAGGCTTGTGCTGTACAACCTGAAGTTGAGTCTTTGGGATAAAAGTATAGTACAATCTTTTTCCCTTTATAATTGCTCAGACGGATTTCTTCGCCCTTTTCATTAATACCCAGTATTTCGGGTGCTTTATCTCCGATATTCACGTTGTTCAATGTTTTGAGGTTAGTAATTGGTGATTATTGATTAATCGCTAATTTAAACTTCCAAGCCGCCATCGATTACTTCATGCCAGGGTAATCCCTGTTTGTTAAGCTGTTCCATGAACGGATCGGGATCGAACTCCTCTACGTTCCATACGCCCGGCTTTTTCCATAGACCTTTGAGGAACATCATAGCACCAATCATGGCTGGGACGCCGGTTGTGTAACTCACACCCTGCATACCTGTTTCTTTGTAAGCCTCCTGATGGCTGCAATTGTTATATATATAATAGGTATGTTCTTTTCCGTCTTTCAAACCGCGGATGCGACAGCCAATAGAAGTCTCACCTTCGTAATTCTCACCTAAATCCTGTGGATTGGGAAGTACAGCTTTCAGAAATTGCAGCGGAACGATTTTTATTCCGTTGTATTCAACTTCGTCAATACGTGCCATGCCGATATTTTGGATAACACGCAGATGTGTCAGGTATTCTTGCCCGAATGTCATCCAAAAACGTGCCCGTTTGATGGTGGGGAAGTTCTTTACTAAAGATTCCAATTCTTCGTGATAGAGGAGATAGGAATCACGCGGTCCGATGTTTGGGTAGGTGAGATCTTTATGGATTTCTAGTGGCTGGGTAGTTACCCATTCGCCATTTTCGTAATAACGTCCGTTCTGAGTTATCTCACGAATATTGATTTCCGGATTGAAGTTGGTTGCAAATGCTTTATGATGGTTTCCTGCATTGCAGTCTACTATATCCAGGTATTGAATTTCATCAAAATGATGTTTGGCAGCATAAGCAGTATAGATGCCGCTTACACCTGGGTCGAAACCGCAACCGAGGATAGCTGTCAAGCCGGCTTCTTCAAAACGTTTTTTGTATGCCCATTGCCAGCTATATTCAAAGTGAGCGACATCTTTAGGTTCATAATTGGCTGTATCCAAATAATTTACTCCACTTTTCAGACAGGCTTCCATGATAGTAAGATCCTGATAGGGAAGAGCCACGTTTATGACAATTTCAGGTTTGAAACTATTGAAGAGTGTCACCAGCTCGTCCACGCTGTCTGCATCTACCTGGGCGGTTTTGATGTTAGGGTTACCGATTGCTTTTACAACGGCGTCACATTTGGATTTGGTGCGGCTGGCAATCATGATTTCTGTGAACACATCCGGATTTTGAGCCACTTTGTGCGCAACAACGGTACCTACACCGCCTGCACCGATAATAAGAACTTTACCCATTTCTTCTACTTACAAAAGTTTTAAATATGATTATCATTTTTTCGAAGAGCAAATATAAGGCTTAATTCTCAGATAAACATTAAAATCCTGCTAAATACTTTGGGGAAAGTATTGCTATTTCTAAACAATAGGTTTGCTTTTGAGTTATTTTACATATCTTTGTTCCGTAAAAATTAACTTAAACAAAAAATAGCAATGAAAAAAGTATTTGTTTCCCTTTGTATGGCAGCTACCTTGATGGGGATGTCATCTTGTGCTTCAACTAAGAATGTTGCAACTCTTTCTTCTTTGGGTGGAGAGTGGAATATTATTGAGATTAACGGAAGTGCAGTTGTGCCTGCTCCCAATCAGGAGTTTCCCTTTATTGGTTTTGATACAAAGACCGGAAAAGTGTATGGAAATAGTGGTTGTAACCGTATGATGGGGTCGTTCGATGTGAACGCTAAGCCCGGTACCATTGATATGGGGGCTTTGGGCAGCACGCGTATGGCTTGTCCTGATATGACGGTAGAGAAAAATGTATTGAGTGCATTAGGCCAGGTAAAGAAATATAAAGTATTAGGAGAAAATAATATGGCATTGTACGGTTCCTCCAAACGTCCACTGATTGTATTGCAGAAAAAAGAGCCTGCTGTTAAATTGTCTGAGTTGAACGGCAAATGGATGATTAGTCAGGCCGGGGGAGAAGCAATTCCGTCAGGTATGGAAAAGCAACCGTTTATTGAATTTAATATTTCAGAAAAACGTTTGCATGGTAATGCCGGTTGTAATATTATTAATGGTGGTTTTCAGGTGGACAAAGTGAATCCTATGTCTATCAGCTTTCCGCAAGTGATCAGTACAATGATGGCTTGTCCTGATATGGAGGTGGAAAGCCGGGTGTTGAAAGCGTTGAACTCTGCACAGTCTTTTGGTAAACTGTCAGGCGGAGGCATGGGGCTTTATGATGCGAACGATAATCTAGTAATGGTATTGGTGAGGAAATAACGGATACTCATCGTTGTTCAGTATAGTTATGCGGATTTATACAGCCAACCGACTGACCGGTTAGCTGTATAAATCCGCATAATTTTTATTGTAGTTCTTGATATTTTCATTTAGTCTTTTTTTCTTAGCCCGGCACGTATCCGACTTAATGATTGTGGGGTAATATACAAGTATGAAGCCAGATATTTCAGCGGTACATCTTGCAGTAGTTCGGGATTTTCTTCCATTAATGTGAGATAGCGCTCTTTTGCAGTAGGCGGTGCCCCATAGGCCAGCGTCGAAGCATCTACTGACAATATTTCACGCTCAAAAATCTTTCTGCCAAAGTTGGCCATTTCAAGGGAATGTGAAAAGAGGGTTTCTAATTTGACCTTACTTATGCAATAGGCTATGCTGTCGTTTACGGATTCAATATTGATCTGTGATGGTTTTCCTTCTACGTAGGTCCATGACGAAAATGCAGTTTCGCCCGAACCGACGAACCACAGAGAGTTTTCTGTTCCGTCTGCCAAATAATATGCTCTCCATATGCCTTTTTTTATAAGGTAGAAATTTGAGTTCCTATCTCCTTTTCTTATAATAAGCTCTCCTTTGGAAAAAGAGACTTCTTCCATGTGAGATAATAGGTTGAATAAACTTTTTTCGGGTAGTTTATACTTCTTACAGAATTTCTTTAGCATGATTTCCATACTGCAAAGATATGGAATTTTCTTTGTCATTTCTTTTCCTGCCTATATAAATAACAACTATGAAAATAGTGGTGAGTAGCTCTGCTAGCGGAGTAGCTAACCAGATACCCGGTTTGCCCAACAGCAGCGGAAGTCCGTAAAAGCAGAGAGTCAGTAGAATAAATCCGCGTAATAAGGTAATAACAGTGGCATATTGGGCGCGTTCCACGCTTTGGAAATATCCGATGGAAACAATGTTGATTGCAAAAAATATGAAACCGGATGCATATAAAGGCAAACCTTCTACTGCTATGTCATAGGCAGGATAACTCCGATCGATGAACATAGAGACGATCTCTTTGCTGCAGAATATTGTAATTAAAGCAAAACAGACTCCGCAACCAATAGCTGTTTTCAATGCAAGCAGGTAGGCTCGACGTACACGCTGGGTTTCGTTGAGTCCATAATTGAAACTGATAATGGGTTGTGCCGACTGTGCGATAGCATTATAGACCATAAATATAATCGGAAAGAAATAGCAGGCAATGCTGAATGCTGCCACACCATCTTCTTTCAGATAATGAATGAATACCTGATTGCCGACAAACATCATACAGGCAATTGCCACCTCGCACAAAAAAGCAGATGATCCCAGCCGGCACATGTAGCCGATATTACGTTTCATCAGCTTCATGCTGTTGATGCTGAACTTCACCGGATAGAAACGTAGTGTGCAATTATGTCGGAAAAGGTAAATGATGATCATTATTGCTCCTATCATTGTACCTATGGCACTTGCCAGTGCTGCGCCAAACATACCCCATCCGAGCGGGAAGATGAACAGGTAATCGAGTATGATGTTCAGAACGGCAGCTGTTATATTGCATAGCATGGCAAAGTTGGGTGAACCGTCCAATCGCAGGAAAAACATTCCGGAATTGAGCAAAGCCGTAAAAGCGGAGAAAGGAACAAACCAAAGCATGTATTCTACCGCAAGGGGTTCAAGCCGTTCCGAACCACCTAATAGATGTACTACTTGGGGGGCAAACAGGCAGAACAGGGTAGAAGTACACATTAGTAATAGGGAAGACACTACGATTGACTGTGTGATGTTGATGCGTGCTACCTTGGGCTTGTTGTGTGACAAGTGGATAGAAGCAACTACAGACGCCCCTACGCCGAACATCAGACCGATACCGGTAGAAAATAACCATAGTGGAGCCACAATATTGACGGCAGCAAGAGCGTCACTGCCAATGCCTTTCCCCACAAAGATACCGTCGGTGATGACGAATAATGCGGAAAATATCATCCCCAATACCGTAGGGAGCAGTAATTTACGGAATAGTGCCGCAATGTCCATGTTTTTGAAGTCGATGCTGTCTCTCATTTTTTCCATAATCTTATAATTTGAAATATCTCTTTCCTTCCGAATAAAAGGGTTATTCTTTTTCGGGGGGCAAAAGTAGAGCTTTTAAGTGGGATAGATATTAACAAATGGTAATTTCCGACAGAAAAAAGAAAATTAACTCTGCCAAACTGACAGGCAAGCTGTCACATTCATAAATCTGCTACCCGCTTGAACAATTTGGCACGACGTTTGTCTTTTTATTGGCGTCTGCCGATGAGGCGGATACCAACATTAGAATAATAACAAATAAAAATAATAACGATCATGGGAAAAATTATTGGTATTGACTTAGGAACAACAAACTCTTGTGTTTCCGTATTTGAAGGTAATGAGCCTGTAGTAATAGCAAATAGTGAAGGTAAACGCACAACTCCTTCAGTGGTAGCATTTGTTGACGGTGGTGAACGCAAAGTAGGTGATCCTGCAAAACGTCAGGCTATTACAAATCCGACGAGAACAGTATTCTCAATCAAACGTTTCATGGGTGAGAACTGGGATCAAGTACAGAAAGAAATAGCTCGCGTACCTTATAAAGTAGTAAAGGGCGATAATAATACTCCGCGTGTAGATATTGACGGACGTCTTTATACTCCGCAGGAAATCTCTGCAATGATTCTGCAGAAAATGAAAAAGACGGCTGAGGACTATTTGGGACAAGAAGTAACGGAAGCTGTTATAACCGTTCCGGCTTATTTCTCCGATTCTCAACGTCAGGCTACTAAAGAAGCAGGTCAGATTGCTGGTTTGGAAGTAAAACGTATTGTGAACGAGCCGACTGCTGCTGCTTTGGCTTATGGTATCGACAAGGCGCATAAAGATATGAAAGTTGCCGTATTTGACTTGGGTGGCGGTACATTCGATATTTCTATCCTTGAATTTGGTGGCGGTGTGTTCGAAGTATTGTCAACTAACGGTGATACTCACCTTGGTGGTGATGACTTCGACCAAGTAATTATCGATTGGCTGGTTCAAGAGTTTAAGAATGACGAAGGCGCTGACTTGACTCAGGATCCGATGGCTATGCAACGTTTGAAAGAAGCTGCGGAAAAGGCTAAGATTGAATTGTCCTCTTCTACCAGCACTGAAATCAACTTACCGTATATTATGCCGGTAGGTGGTGTGCCCAAACATTTGGTTAAGACTTTGACACGCGCTAAATTCGAAGCTTTGGCTCACAACTTGATTCAGGCTTGTCTTGAACCTTGCAAGAAAGCAATGAGCGATGCTGGTTTGGGCAATTCTGATATAGATGAAGTTATCCTTGTTGGTGGTTCTTCACGTATACCGGCTGTACAGAAATTGGTTGAGGATTTCTTCGGTAAAGTTCCTTCTAAAGGTGTAAATCCGGATGAGGTAGTTGCTGTGGGTGCTGCTGTACAGGGTGCAGTTTTGACAGATGAAATCAAGGGTGTTGTATTGCTGGATGTTACTCCTTTGTCTATGGGTATTGAAACTATGGGTGGCGTAATGACTAAGTTAATTGATGCTAATACGACTATTCCTTGTAAGAAGAGTGAGACATTCTCTACTGCTGCCGATAATCAGACGGAAGTTACTATCCATGTATTGCAGGGCGAACGTCCGATGGCTGCACAGAATAAGTCAATCGGTCAGTTTAACTTGACAGGTATTGCTCCGGCACGTCGTGGTATTCCTCAGATTGAAGTTACATTCGATATTGATGCCAACGGTATCTTGAAAGTATCTGCTAAAGATAAGGCTACCGGTAAAGAACAGGCTATCCGTATTGAGGCTTCCAGTGGCTTGAGTAAGGAAGAAATTGAAAAGATGAAAGCCGAAGCTGAAGCTAATGCTGAAGCTGATAAGAAAGAACGTGAGAAAGTTGATAAGCTGAATCAAGCTGACTCAATGATTTTCACTACTGAAAATCAGCTAAAGGAATTAGGAGATAAATTACCTGCTGACAAGAAGGCTCCGATTGAAGCTGCGTTGCAGAAACTGAAAGATGCTCACAAGGCTCAGGATTTGGCTGCCGTTGATTCAGCAATGGCTGAGTTGAATACGGCTTTCCAAGCAGCAAGCGCTGAAATGTATGCTCAGAGTGGTGCTCAAGGTGGTGCACAGGCTGGTCCTGACATGAATGGCGGACAACAAGGCGGTGCACAAGATAATAATAAGCATGGTGATAATGTACAGGATGCTGATTTTGAGGAAGTCAAATGATTCCGATAAGGATACAGATAATAAACAATAAGCAAAGGCGTGCAGCTCAATGAGTTGCACGCTTTTTGCGTTTATGGGGTTCATGGTTGCTATATGTTTTCTATGGGCTTTTTTATCTCTTATTTGCGACATGTTTGCGACAAGACAAAAAAGTAGATAATGTGGTACTTAATCACATTTATACATACTAATACATACTTAAAAGTAGATAACATGCCAACAATCGGATTTGAAATCAAACGGAAGTGCAAGCTTTGCGGCAAAGTGTTTGTCGCAAAAACACTTGACAGTCACTATTGTTCCCCTAAATGTGGTAAAGTGGCTTGGAAACGCAAAAAGGATGCAAAGGATAGAAACACGAAGTTAGAAGCCATTGCCAAACAAGTATCAGACATCAGAGAGTACATTTCTGTAAAGGAAGCCGTCGCTATGTTCGGGGTGGAACGTAGCACCCTGTATCGCCTGATTAAATTGGGACGTATTCCAACTATCAACATGGGTACAAGGCTCACACGTATCAAACGCTCTGAAATGGAACGGCTTTTTATAAACAGACCGGAAAGTATCGCAGAGAAAGAAAAGCCTGTTCCTAAAACATACAGCTTAGAGCCGGAGGATTGCTATACCATTACTGAGATTTGTGAGAAGTACCATATTAATGACAGTTCAGTATGGGCACATATTAGAAAATACTCTATTCCTTCAAGACAAATAGGCAACTATGTGTATGTACCCAAGCAAGAAATTGATAATCTATATAAATCAGAAGTAGAATGAAGAAAGCATTACCTAATACCAAAGTGACCGTCAAACTCAGAAGGTCGAATTATAAAGAAGAGTGGTATCTGATTATAGAGTCGTACCCAGTGCACAAACGAGGTTCAACCCGCGCAAGCCGTGTGGTGGAATCCATTAACCGGACTATATCCACACCCATTTGGGATAAGTCATCCATAGCACGTATCTTGCCGGATGGAACATTCAATTATAAGCCTAAACGTGACTTGAATGGAATTATTCAATGCCGTTCAACGATAGACCAAGAGGCTTGTATCTATGCCGACAATGTGCGGAAGTTACGCCAACATGAATATGATAGTGCCATCCTCTTCACTGATAAGGAAAACGAAATCGCTGCACAGAATGAGCGGAGCGAACAGGATTTTATCAAGTATTTCAATGGTATTATAAGCACACGTCATCCCAATAGTTCCGATTCGATTATAGTCAACTGGAGGCGTGTAGGCGAATTATTGAAAATGTATTCACAAGGGCAGCCAATTCCATTCAAGGCGATTTCCGTTAAACTGCTTGAAGATATTAAGATGTTCCTGCTCCGTGCTCCAATGGGAGGGAATAAGAAAGGTACTATCTCACAAAACACGGCATCAACCTATTTTTCCATACTTAAAGCCGGACTGAAACAGGCGTTCATTGATGAATACCTGACCGTTGATATAAGCGCGAAAGTAAAGGGAATAACAAACATTGAGAAACCTCGCGTTGCGCTTACCATGAATGAAGTGCAAATGTTGGTTGATACTCCTTGCAAGGATGATGTTTTGAAACGTGCGTTCTTGTTCTCTATTCTCACTGGATTGCGGCATAGTGATATTCAAACTTTGAAATGGAAACAAATTCAGCAAACAAGCAAGGGCACATGGCAAGCAGTCGTAATTCAGCAAAAGACAAAAAGGCCCGATTACAAGCCTGTCATTCAACAAGCACTTCAACTATGCGGCATACGTCCAGACGATGATGAAGCACTTGTTTTTGAAGGATTGACTGATGCCTCTTGGATTTCTCGTCCGTTGAAAGTCTGGATAGAAGCATCCGGTATTAAGAAGCACATCACCTTCCATTGTGGACGTCATAGCTATGCTTCGCTGTTGCTGGAAAATGGCGTTGACATATACACCATCAAGTCTTTGATGGGACATACAAACGTCAAAACCACGCAGATTTATACGCACATCGTAAACGAACAAAAAGAGAAAGCCGCCAATACACTGCATATAGAAAATTTGGATTTATAGATTGTGGTGGTTGTATCCACCATTGAGCACCAATGACTTATGTAATTCCAATCATATACTTACCACCGTTTACCCCTCATGAAGCATCGGCTTTTTGAGGGGTATTTTGTAGATTGAAGCTTTCGATAAGGAATGTGTTGGTCCCAATAGTGGTTTATTCCCCTTTTATTATGTCTTCCAATAAATTCTCGTATTAATGAAACTTAAATCTGTTAGTGATAAATGAGCGGTTGATTGGTGGCTGTCAAGCACCTATTTAGCACCTATAAGCATCCCTATACTTTTGCGGCATCAACTTAAATACGAAGAAAATGGCTTATAAAGTAAATTCGTTGGAGGAGATGCCAAATGCGTTGTCCTACCTGATTGAGTCTGTAGAAGCACTACAAACCAAAGTAAATGCCTTGCAGCATAAGCAAGCAAGTAATTCACCCAAGTGGATGGATATAGACGAGCTTTGCGCTTATCTGCCATCGCATCCAGCCAAGCAAACGGTTTATGGATGGGTATCAACCAAACAGATTCCCGTACATAAAATAAATAAAGCGTTGGCTTTTCTGCAATCTGAGATTGACGATTGGTTGAAGAACAAATCGCATAAGACACAAGATGATTTAATGGAAGAAGCCAAACGATTTGTCGAATCTAAAAAGATTATCAGATGATGGAAACGACAGAGTATTGTTTTTCATTCTTTCGCAAGCCCATTCAAAACATCGAACCGATAAGGGCGGTAGGTATTGTGGATGTGTATCGTTATATCATCGGGCATTATGCCCAACCACAAACTGAAGCCCTGCGTTTGATGATGTCTTCTTCCGAAGCTAAAAGATACAAAGCCACTCATTTTGACTATTGTACCTTTTCGGGATTATTCCGCAAGCGTAATGAGAAGGAACTGATTATGCACTCAGGATTGATGTGTTTGGATTTCGATCATGTGGATAACATAGGGGAGTTAAAACAGCAACTACTCAACCATGAGTATTTTGATACAGAACTGTTATTTGTCAGTCCATCCGGTAATGGATTGAAGTGGATAATACCTGTTGACTTGAAAGGCTGGGAACATTCCCGGTACTTCAAGGCTGTTGCCAACTACATCAAAGCGACAGGTTTGCCATTAGTGGATATGTCTGGCAGTGATGTGGCTCGTTCATGCTTCTTACCTTACGACCCACAAGCATATATTAACCATAAATACAAAGATGATGTCGAAGAAAATATATTCCGCCCAAGATTGGGAAAATGTCCCTTCTGAAATACAGCAAATACATACGCCACGTATTGCCCCTATATATAATAAGGTGGAGGATGATGTGGAAAGTGTTGTTCGGGAGATAGAACAGTGTGCCATTGATATAGCTCCTCATTATAAAGATTGGGTGGAGTTGGGTTTTGCGCTTGTAGATGGATTGGGAGAGAACGGGCGGGAGTATTACCACCGCATCAGCAGGTTTTACCCTACCTATCAAAGGGAAGAAACGGATAAACAATATACGTATTGTCTGCACTCCAAAGGGCAAGGCATTACTATCCGTTCTTTCTTCCATTTGGCAAATCAAGCCGGAATCTCATTGGCTCCGTTCAGTAAAGAGTATTTATCCATTTTACCAAATATCCAAAATGGTAAAACGGGTAAATGGATAAAATCAGAAGAAGAACTTCCTGTATTTCCTGAATGTGTGTTTGAGCATCTTCCTCCTTTTCTAAATGAGGTTGTCAATAATTCCATTTCAGTAGATGACCGTGATACGATACTGATTGGGGCTATTGTGTGTTTGTCGGTCTGCTTTCATAATGTTTGTGGCGTGTACGATGAACGTATTGTTTATCCGAATCTATATCTGTTCGTGGTGGCAGATGCCGGTATGGGAAAAGGAGCATTGGCCTTGTGCCGAGAGCTTGTAGCTCCCATCAACCGTAATTTGCATGAACTTTCCAAACGATTGGAACAGGAATACAAAGAAGCGATGAATACTTATATCAAAGGCAAGAAAGATAGCAGACTGTCTATGCCTGCCGAACCGCCCATGCGAATGCTTGTCATTCCTGCCAATAGCAGCGCAAGTTCTTTCCTGAAGATATTGGGAGATAATGACGGAATCGGATTGTTATTTGAATCGGAGGGTGACACGTTAAGCCAGACTTTGAAGTCTGACTATGGTAACTATTCCGATGTGTTGCGAAAGGCATTTCACCATGAGTTGGTAAGTTTGAGTCGGCGCAAAGACAGGGAGTATTGCGAAGTAGCTAATCCGAGAGTTTCGGTAGCTTTGGCTGGAACTCCAGAACAAGTACGACGATTGATACCTGATGCGGAGAACGGATTGATGAGTCGCTTTTGTTTCTATATTATCCGCTTCAAACGAGGTATAAGAAATGTGTTTGCCACAAGCGACATTTCCCAATCCAAGAATGCCATGTTCAAACTGTTGGGAGATAAATTCTGTCATTTGCATGAGGAATTTGTACGGCAGGGTAATTATTCCTTTTCTCTTCCCTCTGATTTGCAGGAACAGTTTATTGAATATCTCAGTCGTGTGAATGAGGAATGTTGTGACGAAGTGGATAACAAGATGCAAGGAGTAGTCAGACGGATGGGACTGATTGCTTATCGTATAATGATGGTGTTGACCGCTGTCCGACATTTGGATAATGTGATTCACAAATCTTCTTCTGACGAGACTGTACAATTGGTTTGCCATGAGTTTGACTATTCCATAGCCATGAGTATTTGCGACACCCTGCTTTATCATGCCGTATTCATTTATCAGAATTTGTCAGGAAATCAGTTTAAACGATTCAATACCGTTTCGCAAGAGACAGGCGTTTATGCACGAAGGAACATTCTTTATAATATGTTGCCTGACACTTTCACAAAGAAAGATTATGATGCGGCGGTTTTAACTTTGGGCGAGAATGGAAGTACGGCAAACAAGTGGATAGAAGCCTTTATTAAAGATGGCAAGCTATGCCGGATAGAGCAGGGGAAATATAGGAAGATTTTTTGAGTGGCAAGTTTGTGTTTTAGTGTCACTAAAACCTATGCGACAAGCGGATAGAACAGCCACTCTCAAAAAAACAATTTATCAATATCGAAAATCAATATGAGTATAAAAGAAAAGAAACTTGGTGGCCGCCCAAAGTTGGCGAGCTATCAGAAACGTACCAAATGTTTTCGGGTAATGTTTACTGAGAACGACTACATTTATATCCAATCCAAAGCGGAACAGGCAGGACTGTCTGTCAATGAATTTTGCCATCAGGCAGCAATGGATTGTCAGGTCTGTCAGCGTATCAGCCCGAAAATGGTATCGGCAATTCGTGACCTTTCCGGTATCGCCAATAATGTCAATCAGATTGCACATCAGATGCACATCTATGGATTGGAAACAGTCAAACAACAGTGTTTTTCGATTATCTCGGAAATTAGTAGAATTATCACCCAAGTAAAGAATACCTGTCATGATAGCGAAGATTAAAACAAGAGTTGATTTCGGAGGTATTGTAAACTATGCCAACGATCAAAAGAACAAGAAGAAATGCGCTACACTTTTAGCGCACGAAGGAGTATGTGCCATTAGCAATAAGTTGATTGCCGATTCTTTTTGCCTTCAAGCATCCATGCGCCCGAAAGTAAAGAGTCCTGTGAAGCACGTATCACTTGCTTTCTCTTCGCAAGATATTAGCCGTTTTCCTGATAATGAAGAAGGGGATGCGCTTATGGTGGAGATTGCCAAGAAATGGATGGAACAAATGGGGATTCGCAATACTCAATATATCATAGCCCGGCATCACGATACGAAACATCCTCATTGTCATTTGGTATTTAATCGGATAGACAATGAAGGTAATCTCATTTCTGACAGCAATGAAAGAATACGCAATGCAAAAGTCTGTCGTGCTTTAACTAAAGAGTATGGACTTTACTTTGCTCCTAAAAATAGCAAAGCCAGAAATAAGAGCCGTTTGCGTCCTCATCAATTACGGAAATATAATCTCCGTTCTTCAGTTCTTGATGCACGAGCAAATTCTCATTCGTGGAATGACTTTTTTAGCATTCTCAAAGGTTTGGGTATAGATATGCGTTTTAATCACGCTGAGAATTCTGATAAAATTCGTGGTATATCATTCAGTCAGGATGAGTATAGTATGGCTGGTTCTAAACTTGACCGTGATTTGAGTTTTAACAATCTTTGTGCTACATTGGGTAATGTGGCAGCAGAACTGATTATTCAACCCCATCAAGCCATAACTCCCAGTGGAGGTGGAGGAACTAACAATGAACAAGGATGGCGAGACGATAAAAACAAAGACAACGAAAGAAACGAACCTTTTTATAAAACCTCAAAACGTAGAAGATAATGAAAGAAGATGTAGTAGCTGCAAATCTTGCGAATTTGCGCCAAAGTATCAACGAACTGAAAGTGTGTATTGAAAAACAGAACGCCACTGTTCCTAAACCGGAACAATCTGTAAAAGCGGATTCCAATGAAAAAGCCATTTATACAGGAATTGCCAAAAGTTTCTGTACTTGCTGGAATGAAGCCTTGTCTGTGGTCAAGAAACATATCTGGCAACAGCAGCCTAACACATTGCCGTTTTCGCTATGGTTCCCGAAACTCATTGATTTATTCAAGCAGAAATCCAAACTTCTTGAATATCTTTATCGGCACATTTGCGATTACAATCAGAATCGTATGACTATCGAAACTAATACCCGATGTATATTGAAACGGCAGGATGAGATATTAGCAAAAATCAATGAATTGAAAAGCCCAGTAACCGTTATTCCGCCTAATATCAGTGGGTTGTTTATATGTGGCTATCATATAAAACTCCAGTATATTGTGCCCATTATTGCCGTTATTATTATATGGGCTGTTGCTGTTTCTGCTAGTAGTATGAAGTATAAGGAAGAATCCTTTGCGTATTATTCTATGTATCGGGCGGTGAAGGAGCAGCATCAGTACTTGATAGAAAAATCGACAGAAAGTCAAAGAGGAATGCAAAATAATTAAACCATACCATTACCATAACATATAGAAATGTCGGATGTTTCATATTTTGTCATCCGACATTTTGATAATTTATCTCCCTTAGTATAGTGATATGACAGTCTTCCTTGTTTGTAATATAAACAAATATCTAACCTCTATATGGAATGTTTGATTTTACTATTTTTACGTTATCTAAATTATAACCTTTAATTTGCAAAAATTGATATATAGACAGTTCTTTCAAATATGTATTGTCAGTTGGACCAATCACTATTTCTCTCAATGCATTTTTAGGTAAAGAAACCTCAATATAAGGTATTATATAATTGTTTCGCGTTCTAAAATGTATTAGTTTGGGGTTATCGCAATAAACAATTCCTCTAGTTTCACTTTCATAACGATACGCTTCATTTTTTGCTCCCAAACAGGTAGTAAGAATACTATTGGCAGCTAACGCATTTCGATTTGCTTCTTCGTCTTCTTTTGAAAGTTTTGCACCTAAAAAAGAGGTAAAAACTCCTGTTTGGGTGAGATTGTAGAAGTTATTAAAACTCTGTTTGGCTTCATCCTTTCCATAAGTACATTTTATCAAGATTTCATACCCTTTTGACAATTCGTCATAATCAAAAGCTAAGGCACAGCCATTGCCATTAGCTGCATACATTCCCCACATATTAAGATTGTCTTGACACGATGAAAATGAAGTTATATAATAGTTACGAAATCCCCCTGGTTCAATATGTTTTTTTTGAACTTCATTGATAGTTGATATTCCTTCAATAAGTTCATGAGGGTCGTTAAGATATGAAATATTGGTTGCTCTTAATAAAATCTTATCACTCGCTAAAATATTTATCAATGCATTAAGATCTGTATAATGATACACATTCCATTTTGTTTTTTGTCCTAATACCGTTGGCATACATTTAAAATTATTAAGATGTTAATTTTCTTTTTTTATCTTTGTCTGCAAAACTCCTACTCGAATAATACAAGTTTCCGATGTCATTATACCAAGTTTCCGCAGGTTATTTCTTACTTGATAAATACTAAAACCTAATTGCTCCTTAGTGTATTTACAAAACAACTGTTCTATGGAGCCAAAGTATTCATGGTGGTCATTTATTTGAAGATGAACCACTTTCCGCTCTTGTTTATCTTTGCCTTGAGTCACCATATTTTTTATATATAGTGCAAATATACGGATAAAGTCGCGCATATTAAATAAATGCGATTAAAATCAAATAATCTGTGAATGTATTTGGTGGATATTAAATAAATACCTATCTTTGCGGTATGAAAACAATATTATTGAATAATCTCGTTAAATGTTTCTCTATTGAGGACATAGAGAAACATTTGGTTTATTCCTATATCAAAAGCAATTCACTTAAAATAGGAACAGATGATTTTATTAGTCAATACTTGGATGGTTTTAGCCCATTGCCAAAATTGATAAATGAAGTCACCAAAATCGGGATTACTTCAATTGATGAAATATCTATCGCAATGGAACTTCTAATTCCTGCAAAAGATAAAAAGGTAAATGGGGCTTTTTTTACTCCTGCTTATATAGCAGATTTTATCCTTACAACTATTCGACCGGAAATTAACGCAAAAATTATAGATCCAAGTTGTGGTAGTGGAGCTTTTTTGATTGCTATTGCAAAATATTACAAAAATACATTTGGTAAATCCATTTCAGATTGTATTTGCGAGAATATATATGGTTCGGATATTTTGCATTATAATATTGAAAGATGTAAATTGCTTCTTTCTTTGTTAGCATTGAGCGAGTCTGAAAACATTTCTGTTTCGCAAATGAATTTATTTTGTTGCGATAGCCTGAAATATAATTGGAATGAGGATTTTGATGCAGTAGTTGGGAATCCTCCATATGTCAAGTTTCAAGATATGGATGATGATACCAGAGCTTTTTTAATAGATAATTATCGTACAACTCAATTTGGAACATATAATCTATACTTTGCATTCTTTGAATTGGGCTTGCGTATTTTAAAAGCTGATGGGAAATTAGGTTATATAACTCCTAATAACTATTTTACATCCTTGTCTGGCGAAAGTTTAAGAGCTTTTTTCCGTCAAGAACGATCTATATATAGGATTGTTGATTTTAATGCTACAAAGGTATTTAATGTACAGACTTATACAGCTATCTCGTTCTTAAACAAAGCGCAAAACGAAAATATTGAATATGACCGAATAAAAGAGGGCATTGCACCTGAATTGTTTCTAAAAAAAACGAACTTCACTCTTAACTCATACTCTAAACTTGATGATTCAAAATGGAGATTGCTCTGTGGAAATGAAAGGCACAATATCGCTCAAATTGAAGGATGTGGAGAAACTATCGGCAATTTATTTAATATATGCGTTGGTATAGCAACGCTTAAAGATGAAGTATATTTCATACAACCAATATCAGAAGATAATAATTACTATAACATCAAACGAAATGGTTTATCCTTTAGAATAGAAAAAAATATTACTCGCTCTGTTGTGAAAATATCTGACATGAAAACGCCTGAAGATATTAATCGAAATACACGCAGGATAATTTTCCCATATGTTTCAACAAATGGCAAAGCAATCGCTATACCAGAAAGCGTTATGCAAACTGAATATCCAGGATGTTATAAGTATTTACTTTATGTTAAAGATGTTTTAGCAGAAAGAGGTAAGGGAAAACATGTATATACCCCTTTTTATGCTTATGGACGCACCCAAGGATTGAATAGGACTGGAGTAAAACTTTTAACTCCAACTTTCAGCAAAACACCTCGATTCCTTTTCGACCAAGACCCAAATGGTTTTTTTACTAATGGCTATGGTGTGTATTTACGTCCGCAAGAAAGAACTCTTTTTGAATATAATCTTATGGCAATGCCTGAAAATCTTGATGTTATGCAAAAGATTCTTAATTCTATAATTATGGAATATTATGTAGATAAAACAAGTGTTGCTATTGAGGGAGGATATCCCTGTTATCAGAAAAATTTTATAGAGCGTTTTTCAGTTCCGAATTTTTCTGAAACAGAGATAAATGAATTACGTTCTCTAAAAACTCCTAACGAAATAAACAATTATCTGATAGATAAATATCATCTGAAGCTACCTAGTCCAAATCGTTGCTGATATATAGACATCAATGTGTTTGCAAATGTTGGAAAATTCATATTATTGATAGATGCAGTTGTATGTTCTGGTAGAAGCCCATTTGCTTTTAATTCATCATCTGTATTATAGATTTTTGGAATATCTCTATTGAAATCCACAATTAAAAGACAAACTCGTTCGTACTTATACTCTTCACCATTAATTGTTGAGCGGTTATTTACTGCTCCAAAAGAGTATATGTACTTTTGAATGTGTTCTTGAATTTTCCGATTCCTTTTGAAGCCAACTCTACGTTCTTTTGCAAGATTGTCATCGTATTCAAATACAGGTATCATATAAAACTCTCCTAAAACCATATTAGGACAGCGAAGATGAAGATTTAATGCTTCTGCAAAAGTTCTTTCATACAATGTATCAAAATTTTTTGCGATACTGCTTAATTGACTTCGTACATTCACAGATAAAATTTTCTGTGTCAAATCAAAGCCAAAAGGGTCTTTCTTCCCTTTAAGTATTCCATCAAATAACAAAATTTCTTCTTCGGCAGAAACATTCCTAGGAAGAATACAAATATCTTGGTCTTTACATTTGAAGAAACCAGCCAGTTTTAGTTCACCATTATGCTCTCCATACGGAGGATTGATAAAATCAGGATTAACACCTAAACGTATAAAATCTGCTTTAGCTGCATCATGTAGAATACAGATTGGACCTTGTGTACGGATAAGATTATTTTTGGCTTCTACACCACCATCAACAATACTTTTTTCTATCAAATATTTTATTTTGGCTACTGCCTCGTCTATTGTTTCCAAATACATTGTTCATTAAAATTTGTAATATGCAAAATTATATGATTTTGTAATAAGTAAGATATAAGATATTAAAAAATCGTCCTCTTATAAGCTTAATTATATTTTATTGGGTTGGTTCAAGTAACATTTTTTATTTTTACGTATTGTCAATAATCCTTGGATATAAAATGATTTATATGTTTTGTAATCAGTTGAACTTATCGTCTTGTTTTTATAAACATTCTTTCTCCCTTTTCTCTTTTACCTTTTCCACCCCCGGCATCTTTTTAGACAATGCACTTTCTCCTGCAGGAAAATAGAGAGGAAAGACTTTATACAAGAAACTCACAATTTCACTACGGCTTTTATCCATATTGTAAAAAGCAGAGCAGACAAAGTACATAAGTTCTTGCTGACTACATGTGTCTTTGAGTTGTATGGCTATTGAGGGAGTGGTTACCAAACCGTGTTCTGCAAATGTGCAAGCACAGGAAAGTATTGCTTTTTGTTCTTCTTCGGTAAACATCTTTATTTTCCCGGCCAACCATTCAAGCTCTCTTTGCTGAAGTGCTTGTTGCTTTTCATTCTGATGTTCCAATAGAATTGCTACATTTTCTTGTTGCTTTTCGGTCAAGGCGTTTTCTAATGCTTGGTTCTTTCGTCTAAGAACATTGAATTTCAGCAAAGCAGCAATGTACATACAGAAATATCCTACTGCAATATCAAATATCAGAACAAGCAGATAATTGTTACTTGCGTTTTGTGTGTCACTAGCCATATATTCACTAATAGGGATAACAGCTAATAGCATGATGATGGCTATTGCATAAAGTACCCTGTATTGCGTCTTATGGTTTACCTGTGGCAAAGAGGCAAACAAAAAGGCGATAATCAAAACGGCAATTATTGCACCGAGTGGTATGAAAGATGTTCCCATAAGTTTATTGCTCAGTTTGAGGGTTAACAATAATGCGCCAATAGCCACCATGGTCTGCTCCTTCACGAGACAAAATTCCCATAGAACGAAGCTTTGAAATATGTTTTTCTACGGCTCGGGAGCTTATTCCTATTTTATAGGCCATTGCTTCTGCAGACATTGATGGGTCGGAAATGACGAAATCAATAATTTTTTGTGCGGTTTTCCCAATGCTTTTAGGTTTGTTTTTCGAATCTCCGAACTTTTTCTCCGAACCTTTTTGCATTATCTCCGAACCTTTCTCCGAACTTTCTTGCGTATCATCAAAGGTTTTCTCCGAACTTTTGCTGTTTACACCGAACTTTTCTACCGAACTTTCTTCATTTGCAGGGTGCTTTTCGAGGATACTGTTTACCCTGTTAGCTACTTCCTCAACAGGTATTCTTTCATTGTCACCCCAATTCAGATTATAGAAGGTGGTGTAGAAAGAAGTCGCTTCCGTTTGATATTGCGGTTCTTTACCTTGTAGGAAATTAGGTAGCTTCTCCGTAAGTTCCCGCATTTTGCGCAAGCCGGAACCACGCTTTTCCATATAGTCCAGCTGGGTAAACATATCCGCAATGACAGGGTTACGACGCATGGACGGCACTTTGTATATGTCACGGTCTTGAATCTGTGTACCGTCAAGCATTGCACCCGGTGACACTAGTTCTACTCGGTCATCGTAAATGTCAATATGCACTTCACCACCCATCACAGTATAATCTCTATGGATAAGGTGGTTTACCAATCCTTCGAAGATAGCACGGTCTGAATAGTCGGGGAGGTTAAGGCGATAGTTTGGCATCTTCACCCAGCCGCTCATGGTATAGTTTTTGATGAAATCCATACCATATTTTAAGAGCAGCACAAGGTTAGCCCGATGTTCTACGGAACTGATGGCATCATCCTTATAGAGTCCAGTCCAACGGGTGCAGAAAATACGCGATTGAAATACCGTGCAATTATCCACAAACAGCAATCCTGCATTGGTCAGTTTGCCGTCAGGAGTTACTAGTCCGAATGATTCCAGATACTTGTCATTCCATTCCTGATGGGTTTGCTCACGGAAAGTATTGGCGAGAATGATGAAAGAATGTTTGCTGGCATCCACTTGGGTAGGCAGTGAATCCCAAGTCATGTGCGTACCTTTTAATACCAATGAAAGAAGTTGTTGCGAATTGCACTCCACGCTTTCATTGCCAATCCGTACATAGGCGGTACGTGTTCCATCCTGATAATAGTAATAAGGTGTAAGCGTTCCTGCTTTTACTTTCACTTCAAGCAGGGTATGCCCTTCGTGTTCTATCGGAATAAGTTGAACTTCCGGCACAGGGTCAAGTCGTGCCTTTATCATTTCACTGATAAAATCAGCATCGGCTTGTGGATTCTCCAAACCTACAATTACGCCGTCATCATTCACTCCATAGAACAAGCTGCCACCGTCCGTATTGGCAAATGCCGACACGGACTTAAGCCACGACTTCACTTTCTTACGTTCCAACATTTCCTTGAAATCGTAAGCTGAGCATTCTGTTATCAGTATATTGTTATGTATTTGCATCGTTTTCTTATTGCTTAGAGGCATCTACTGTTTTTGATAGATAACTCCTAGATGCCATTTTTGTGAAAATACTAATAAATTCTTCTAATCCAACGTTCCTTTGTTTTCATCCCCCATTGAACATGCCATTTTCTTCCACTTGTTTTGTCCAGTAGAATAAACTGGTACATATTTTTTGTGGGATATAGTTCAAAACTTCCAGAGCCATGACCAAATCCATAATTCAAGTCATCATTATTTATAGTTACGCTACCTTCGTTTTCTGAATCTAAAGACCATTGAACTTGTTCTATCATTCCTGTTTTAGTATCTAATTGAAGTAGGGTGTATATGTTCTCTGTCTGATATAATTTATAACGTTGTTTCAGTGAATGGTCAAGTTCTATTTGTTCTAACCAAGCATTCGTTATTTGAACAAGGCTATCAATTCTATTTAAAACAGAATCTTTGGGGGCTTGTTGGTTGCTTTGTTTCGTTTGGGCAAACCCTATTGTTGCACATAAAAATACAACAGTGAATGTTACAAATCTTCTCATTTTACTATGTTTTATATTGTTAATCGAGTTCTTTCTATTTTTCTTACTGTTGTAACTGATGTTATTATTCAGATACAATAACTCAATATAGAATACAAAGGTAAGGATAAAACTGAAGAATCTGGTAAATTCGTGCCATACTTTTGATTATTATGCGTTTATATCACGATTTTTATTAAATAAATCCGTACCTTTGCAGTCAAGAGCGTGTGTTGTTTATGGATGCTTATTTTCGGGTTTGCGTTATATTTGCAACACGTGTACGCAAGTCGCTGATAGATATATCACGTTGACTTTGAGGAAGTCAAATGATTCCGATAAGGATACAGATAATAAACAATAAGCAAAAGCGTGCAGCTCAATGAGTTGCACGCTTTTTGCGTTTATGGGGATATGCTTGCTCAAGGAGCATATTAATAGGGATGACGAAAGCTATTTGTTGGCATCTACTGGAGTGGAAAGTGAGTCTCATGATATGTGCATACCTTTCAAAATTAATGAAAGAATGTGTTATGATTTACATTCTTGTGACAAACTTTCTATCGCCCATTTGTGAATAATCTTGGGCAACTTCTCAGGCAAAGCCGATTTTTAACAAACTACCGTATTATGTGCTTTGTCAACTTATCTTTTTTTTAATACGCTATTTACCACTCTGACAGAAGAGACAAGTTTATTAGTAGAAGTAAATACGTCTACATTCCACACATGCGATGAACGCCCTTTATGTACGATGGTGGCTACTGCTCGTACGGTATCTCCTTCATGTGCGGAGGAAATATGATTTCCACTGACTTGCATGCCCACAATTATTTCATCGGGCTGGCAAGTAATCATGGAGCCGAGTCCGGCAACGGTTTCGGCAAGTGCAAGGGTTGCGCCACCGTGCAGAATACCGAAAGGCTGACGGGTGCGATGGTCTACGGGCATGGTTGCTTCTATGCGATTTTCCGAAGCGTAGGTGTATTGGATGCCCAAGTTGCCCATCAGGGCATGGCGTGCTTGTGCGTTTAGCAGATCGAGAGGTATTTCTGAGGCATGAACTTCTGCCAAAATCATTTTTTCAACAGCCTGGGCAACACCGTCTTCTTCGTTGGAAGCCGTCACGTAGTCGGCACAGACTTTTACAGAGTCTTGCGAATGTCCCATGGCTATGCCTAAACCAGCTATTTGAAGCATGTTGACATCGCATACTCCGTCTCCAATGGCAATAACTTCCTCACGAGTGATGTTCAGATGTGACAATAAAGCACCTAAGGTGTTTGCTTTATCAATTCCGCATGGCACGACCTCTAAAAAGTATGGTTCTGAACGAAAAACATCCAAAGTTCCGTTTAAACGCCTTTTCCAATGCTCTTCCAATCCGGTTAATGCTTCTTCGTCGTCACTAACCAACATACATTTGCATGGTGCAAAGTCTATGGCTATGGAGAAATCTTCTTCCTTAATGATTTTCAGGTTATTCAGTTTGGCTTCGGTGCGGATATGTTCATTGTTGGGACTATCTGTCAATAGAGTATCATCGTGGTAAGTGAATATGGCGAAACCGTTTTTATGTGCTTTCTTCTCTAAATAAGGCAGCATTTCCGGGTTAATTCGTCGCTCAAACAAGATTTCTCCGTTTTGTGCGTTGATTATCTGACAACCGTTGTAAGAAACAATAAAACCTCCATAATTACCTAGTTCCAGTATTTTTGCTAATGGCATGAGACCGTATGTAGGTCTGCCGGAAGCCAATGCGATACGTGTTCCCATTTGTTGTACTTTAAGCAATGATGCAAGCGTGCGTTTGCTTATTTCTTTCTCATTGTTGAGAAGCGTTCCGTCTACGTCAAGAACTAATAATTTATATTTCATGGCGGTTTACTTTTAATTACGCTAACAAAGTTAATAAAATGGCAGTTAAAAACGACTGGATTTATTTTATTTTGACGAAACTTCTTGCAATGGTTTTTGTAGCCGGAATTCTTTGGGAGAGATATCGGTGTTTTTTTGAAAAAACTGTTATAAGATTGGTAGACATATCACATATATTCTTATCTTTGCGGCGTTTTGTTCTGTCTCCTTGTTCGGGGAACAGATGAAAAGGGAATCGGGTGAAAGTCCCGGACAGTCCCGCTGCTGTGAATTTCGTTGAGGGTGTATCATTCTTATGCCACTGTTCTATTAGGAATGGGAAGGCGATACATCAGGAATAAGTCAGAAGACCTGCAAAACAAAGTCGAAAAATTGTCCGTTCGAGGAAAGCGGGCAGTGTGTAAAATGTTTTAAGATAATCTTTAGTAATCATTATGACATTGCTAACCAAAGTGCTGGGGGGATGTTGTGCCTGTCTTTTCTATTTTGCTACGCTTTCTCTTTCAGCGCAGGAGGCGGTGTCGGATACAATTACGGGGAAGGTACACCAAATAGATAAAGTTACTGTGACAGCCCGTAAACTGCCCAATAAAATAACTTCAGCAGTTCCTATTCAGACTTTGTCGCAACAGGACATTAGCCAACTGGGTATACAGAATATGGCTGATGCTGTCCGTCGTTTTGCTGGTGCTAATGTAAAGGACTACGGAGGGATAGGTGGTTTGAAAACAGTTTCTATCCGCAATATGGGAGCGGCGCATACGGCTGTCAGCTATGACGGAGTTGTTGTGAGTAACTGTCAGGCGGGGCAAATAGACATTGGTCGTTTTCCATTGGACAATGTCTCTGTACTCTCTCTGAATATCGGTCAGCCGGAAGATTTATTGCAATCGGCGCGTATGTATGCATCGGCAGGTGTGTTAAGTATTGAAACGGAGAAACCTCATTTTGACGATGGACGTAGCTCGGCATTCAGGGTACAGATGAGAGGTGGCTCTTTCGGTTATGTCAGTCCCTCATTTCGTTGGTGGCAAAAACTGGGTAACCGTACCCGGCTTTCATTGGATACCAATTATATGCGGGCTGATGGGAATTACCCGTTCACATTAGTCAATGGAAAATATGTGACGGAAGAGAAACGCAATAATTCAGCCATTTACAGCTATCAGGCTGAACCTACTTTATTCCATACTTTCAAGGATAGCAGTAATCTGGAATTGAAAGCCTATTACTTCTATTCAAAACGAGGATTACCCGGAGCGGTTACACTTTATAATCCGATTTCGGATGAGACACTTTGGGATGAAAACTCGTTTGTACAAGTACGCTATAAAAAGCAATTCTCGCCGCGATGGTCTATGCAGGTACAAGCTAAGTATAATCATGGGTGGAATAAGTATGAAGATGAGGGTAATGAATATGCAGATGGTCTGTATCGTGCCGTTCATCGGCAAGACGAGTATTATCTGTCGGCAACCGCATTATACCGTCCATGGAATGCTTTATCTTTATCTTTGGCACAAGACGGAGCCATTAATAAGTTGCGCAGTAATTTGCCTGACTGCCCTTTCCCTACAAGATATACTTCACTGACAGCCTTCAATGCACGTTACCGGCAAGGTATGGTAACCGCTACCGGCTCGTTGATTTATACAAATATTACAGAACGGGTGAAGGTAGGTGATGCACCTGCTGATTTTCAGCGTTTGGCACCCTCTTTTACAGTCAGTTTACAGCCATGGCAGGAACAGTTGTTCTTTTTGCGATTGATGTATAAAAGTACTTTCCGTACGCCTACATTCAATGATTTGTATTATTATCGATTGGGTAATAGGAGCCTGCGTCCCGAAAAGGCCAATGAATATAATATTGGGATAACATGGAGCAAGCCTTTTGTGTCTTTCCTCAATTATTTTTCGGTTACTATCGATGGTTATTATAATGATGTAACCGATAAAATTGTTGCATTCCCCACCACCTATGCCTGGAAGATGGCTAACTATGGAAAAGTTCGTGCCACAGGAATAGATGCTACTTTGGCAGCAGCGACTTCATTGAGCAAAAATATCACACTTGTCATATCCGGTGGATATACCTTTCAGAAAGCTATTGACTTGACTGATCCCACTTCCAAGAGTTATAAAGACCAATTACCTTACACGCCGGAGCACAGCGGGAACGTATCTGCTATTCTGGAAATGCCGTGGGTAAATGTAGGATACTCCATAGTAGGGGTGAGTGAGCGATATAGTATGTCACAGAATATACCGGAGAATAGGATTGATGGTTATATGGAACATACGGTCAATTTGTCCAAAGATTTTTCTTTGAAGCGTTGCAAACTTCGCTTACAGGCAGAGATTGTCAATCTGACAGATACACAGTATGACGTGATAAAATATTATCCTATGCCGGGACGTTCGTGGCGACTGACGGGGACAATTGAATTTTAACCAATTAAATAAGTAAGAATTATGAAAGTAAGAAGTTTATTAGTCGGCATGCTTTGCATGCTTGCGTTGAGTGTTTCATTCGCATCTTGTAGTGATGATGACGATGATTTGTTGGATGATTCAGGTTCGACGGTTGCTTTGCCGCAAGTGCGTGCTTTTTTTATGAATGCAGGTTCATATGGTGCTAACAATGCAAACATTGCTTTTTATGCTCCTAACGGTGGTGCTGATTTTGTCAGTGATATATTCCAGAAACAGAATAAGGCTAAGTTGGGAGACATGGGGCAGACGATGATTGAATACAATGAATATATGTATGTAGCAATGTATGGCTCCAACTATTTGGTGAAACTGAATGCGGCCGGTGTGGAGCAGGCCCGCACGTCATTTGTGGATGATAAAGAGCTGTCGGCAGGTATTCGTTTTATTGATGCTGAGGATGGCTATATCTATGCTTCTTTTCATGGAGGTGTGGTTGCAAAGATCAATGCCAATACATTGAAGGTAGAAAAGAAATTAACCATCGAACAGGGCTATAATCTGGAAGGCGTAGCGATAAGTAATAATATGCTTTATGTTGCCAATTCTTATAAGCAAGTGGACGGGAAATATATTTATCTGACTGACGTATTTGTAATAGACTTGAAAAACTTTACTTTGAAAGAAACGTTGACCGTAGCGTCGAACCCTAATGTGTTGATGGAGGAAGATGACAAGTTATTCTTAATAGCATGGGACTACTCCTCAACAGCAGGTTATGTTTTGCAGATGATTGATCCGGCTGATGGAAACAAGGTAACAACAATCGGTAATGCAACCTTTATGTCGGCTGATGATGATATAGTTTATTTTGTGAACTCTTTGACTATTTGGGGAAATCCTCCGACTGCTACTAACACTTTCAGTACTTATAATATCAAAACAAAGAAACTGAACGAAATCTCATTCTTAAAGAATGCACCGGAAGAACTGGCCACAACATGTCTTTCCATGTTGCAGGTGAATGATAATAACGGTGATATTTATATTGGCACTACTTTCTTCTCAGCGGGTAATGGCAACATCTACCGCTTCAAGAAAGATGGAACTTTTGTAGAAAAGTTCGATTGTGGTGGTCAGAATCCTAATTCTGCCGTATTCTTTAATTAAAGATGAAAAAGATAGCATTATCTGTTTTTATAGGGATGGTAGTCTTGTTTCTTTCCGCTTGTGGCGGAAGGAGCAAGGCTACTTCTGCTTTAGTAACCGGAGACACCATCCCTCTGCGCTATGCCGAGAACCTTACTTTAGTGGCCTATCCCGAATATACCGTCGCTACTTTGCGCAACCCCTGGGATACTTTAAGAACGCTACACACCTATATCTTAGTGCCTGCTGCCGAACCCTTACCCGCACATTTGCCGCAAGGTACGGTGGTGCGTACCCCGCTTTCCAAAGCAGTAGTCTATTCGTCGGTGCATTGCGGATTGGTGAACAATTTGGGAGCTTTCAACAGTATCGGCGGTATCTGCGACTTGAAATATATCAAACTGCCAGTCGTGCAGGAAGGCGTTAAACGGGGAACTATTGCCGATTGCGGTGACGGCATGAATCCTGATATGGAAAAGATTATCGACCTGCATCCTGATGCCATTCTGCTTTCTCCGTTTGAAAATAGTGGTGGTTACGGGCGCATTGAGAAGCTGAATATTCCCATTATTGAATGTGCTGATTATATGGAAACTTCCGCTTTGGGACGTGCTGAATGGATGCGTTTTTATGGATTGCTGTTCGGTGCAGCTCCAAAAGCTGATAGTCTTTTTGCTGAAGTAGACAGCTGTTATAAGCGGCTCCAACATTGTGCTATGCTTTCGTCAGTCTCTCTGTCGGTTGTCAGCGAGCTGAAAAGTGGTTCTGCATGGTATGTACCGGGTGGACGTAGCACGATGGGACGTCTTTTTAATGACGCTTGTGGACGGTATGTTTTTGCGGAAGACAAACATAGCGGTTCCATTCCCTTAGCTTTTGAAACGGTCTTTGATAAGGCCGGTGATGCTGATGTTTGGATTATCAAGTACAATCGCGATCGCGATATGAGTTATTCTGATTTGAAAGCCGATTATATTGGTTATACGGGTTTTAAGGCATTCAAAACGCGGAATATTTACGGATGTAACACTGCGAAAGTCCCTTTTTATGAAGAAACTCCTTTCCGCCCGGACTATCTGCTGGCGGATTTGATACAGATTCTTCACCCCGAAATAGGAGATTTGGGAGGTTTGCGTTATTTTTGCAAATTGAATGAGTAGAGGAGGAAAATATGGTATCGGATTAGGAATAGTAATTGCATTGCTGTTTGTTGCTAATCTGTTGGTGGGATCGGTTCCGATTCCCGTATCCGATGTTTTTCATATACTTCTTGGAGGTGAAGGCGGGAAGGCAAGTTGGCGTTTTATCGTGTGGGAAGCTCGTCTGCCTCAGGCCATGACGGCATTGCTCTGCGGGAGTGCGCTGGCTGTTTGTGGATTGATGCTGCAAACAGCTTTCAAGAATCCGTTGGCAGGTCCGTCTATTTTGGGCATTAATTCCGGAGCCAGCTTGGGAGTGGCGTTTGTGATGCTGCTGTTTGGTGGTAGCATATCGGCCGGTACTTTCAGCTTGTCCGGTTTCTTTTCCGTATTGGCGGGAGCTTTTGTTGGAGCTATGCTGATAATGGGACTTATTCTTTTCTTTTCTACGTTATTGAAGAGCAATGTCATGCTGCTGATAACAGGTATCATGATAGGTTACATCGCTTCGTCTGCAATCGCTTTGCTGAACTTCTTTGCTACGGCAGAGGGGGTACAGTCTTATATGATATGGGGATTGGGTAATTTTGGAGGCGTCTCTTTGCGGCAGATGCCTGCTTTTGCATCGGTAACTGTTGCAGGATTGTTCGGTTCTTTATTGCTGATAAAACCCTTGAATGCATTGTTGCTGGGTGAGCGCTATGCGGAGAACTTAGGAGTCAATATCGTTCGTGTGCGCAATTGGTTGTTGGTCATCACCGGTTTGCTGACTGCCATAACTACCGCTTTTTGCGGACCGGTCGCATTTATTGGCCTTGCTGTGCCTCATATAGCCCGCATGATATTGCGGACTGCCAATCATAATTCTTTGCTACCCGTTACTATTTTGAGTGGAGGGGCGGTGGCTCTGCTTTGCAATCTGATCTGTGTCCTGCCCGGGGAGGCCGGTATTATTCCTTTGAATGCGGTTACACCGATTATTGGAGCACCGGTAATCATCTATGTGATCGTCAGCCAAAGAAATCCGCAACATTTTAACTGATTTTTTCCTCAATAACTCTTTCTCGGAATAAATGTCTTCTCAATCGTTTGCATAGATAACTGTCAGATTTAAAAGGATTATGCCATTTCATATTATTTTTTATTGTATTTTTGCCCCTGGTATTAGTTTTAATTTAAACAAAGATTGTGGCTATGAAATTACCCGAAGATCCGATGATGCTGTATAGCTTCATCAATATGAAGTTACGTGATTTTTATCCTTCACTGGATGCACTTTGTGAAGATATGAATGTAGAAAGAGACGAAATTGTCCGGACGCTGAAAACGGTGGGATTTGAGTATAATCCTGCACGAAACAGATTCTGGTAATTGCTGTAAGCTTATAAACAGAGAAGTTGGGGCTGTGTCTTGGCAAAGATGCAGCCCCAACTTTTTGTTAATAAACGCCAAATATGCCCCTCCTCATTTAACTTCCCCGCTTTTTATCTTTCTAACCTGTAAAACCCGGTGAACTGATGATTAACGAAAACAAGATTCGACAAATATATAAATCCAATCGCGAGCAGGGCTTTCGGCTGTTGGTGGAATATTTTCAAGAACCGATATATTATTATATACGGCGTTTGGTGGTTCTGCATGAAGATGCGGAAGATGTGTTGCAGGAGGTTTTTATTCAGATATACAGGCATTGGGATCAGTTTCGCAACGAAAGTTCATTGAGCACATGGATTTACCGGATTGCGACGAATGAAAGCCTCCGTCTGCTGAACAGCCGTAAAAAGCGGGAAACTGTTTCCACTGAAGACATGCAGGAAAGTCTGATTTCCCAGCTAAGGGCGTCCGATTATGTGGATTATGAGAATGAATTGGCCGTCAAATTTCAGGAAGCGATACTGAGGCTGCCGGAAAAGCAAAGGCTGGTATTCAATCTTCGCTATTATGATGAACTTGATTATGAAGAAATAGCTTATATTCTGGACAGTAAGGTTGATACGCTTAAGGTCAACTATCATTATGCGAAAGAGAAGATTAAAGAGTACATACTAAATAATTAAGACTATGAAAAAAGACTTTGACTTTGATGATATAGGAAAAAAGACGCCTTATCGTGTGCCCGAAGGTTTTTTTGATGAGATGCAACGTGAGGTGCAAAAACGCACTTATGCTGACAAACCGGCAAATCGTCGCTTATGGATAGCTGCTTCCACAAGTATTGCCGTGGCTGCGGTGTTAATAGGCTTTCTGTTCATGCCGTTTCATTTCCGGCAAAATGATTCCGGAAGGACTGACTTGCAGAGGCCGGATACTGAAAATTATACGGCGGCAATATCTGCCGATAAATGGATTCGTGAAATGTCGGACGAGGAGCTGGAAGAGCTCGTCAGCTTCTCCGAAAACGATATGTTTTTAAATTAATAGTATTGTCTTAAAAAGAAAAGTTTATGAAAACAAAATTTATTTATGCATTTCTGACATGCCTCGTGATGGGCTGCCAACTCAGTATTTCTGCCCAAAATCAAGTGAATAAGGGTAAAAAAATGAACCGGACACCGGAGCAATTCATGGAACGCCAGACTCATCAAATGGCCAAAACGCTGATGCTGGATGATGCTGCCACTGCCAAATTCGTTCCGGTTTACCAGAACTATTTGAAGGAACTTCGGGAGTGCAGAATGATGAATCGTAAACAAACTCCTGCAAGGCAAAAGGTGGAGAAGCCGGGGGTAAAGCCGGAATCTAAGCCGTTGCTGACGGATGCCGAGGTAGAACAGCAGATTAAAGGACGTTTTGCACAAAGCCGTAAGATATTGGATGTGCGCGAGAAATATTATAATGAGTTCAGGAAAATACTCTCCCCTAAACAGATTATGAAAATATATCAGACGGAGAAGAGCAATGCCAATAAGCTGAAGAAAGAATTTGACCGCAGAAAGAGACAGGCGGCTGTGCAAGGAAAATACAAACATCCGGTACGCTCTGCCCAAAAGTCCTAAAATCCTCTTAGGCAGTCTTCTGCAAATCGGCATATATTTCAATGTGACAATTGGGTATATGCCGATTTTTTTTAGAATAATTTATTAAAAAAAGAGTACGAATAGCAATCTTATATTTTTGTTTCGTAGTATTTTAATATTTTTATTTGAGTACAACAATATTTTATTTACGTCTTTTAGACAAATGTAACAAAATCTTGTTAACCATTATGAGAAAAGACAAAGAAATGAAAAAAACTTCGAAACAAAATTGGGAGGGCTTCAAAAGGCGTACTCCTATTATTTTAGGACTATCGGCAGTATTATGTATGCCCGCTGTATGTTCCTACGCGAGTACAAACAATACGGTTGCCGGTGAATCAGTCCACTCTATTCTGCAGGGGCGTACTGTTACAGGCAAAATCCTAGATGAAACGGGAGAGCCGTTAATTGGAGTATCTGTATTGGTTAAGGGTACAACAGTAGGTACAATTACCGATATTGACGGTAATTATTCTCTGGAAATTCCTTCTGGTAAGAATATTCTCGTTATATCTTATATAGGATACAAAACACAGGATATTGCTGTGGGCAAAAGTAATCAGTTGAATGTTAAAATGGAGGCTGATACACAAGCGTTGGATGAAGTGATAGTTGTGGGATACGGTACAGTGAAAAAGCGTGATGTGACAGGTGCGGTGTCTTCTATGAAAAGTAAAGACGTCGTTATTGCGCCTACTAATAATGTGATGGAAGCTCTATCCGGTAAGATTGCGGGTATGGATATTATGAAAACCAGCGGGCAGGTAGGTGAGGATGATGATGTGAAGATTCTGCTGCGCGGTTCCCGTTCCATTTATGGTGATAACACTCCGCTGTTTATTATTGACGGTATTCCGGGGAATTATAATCAGATCAATCCTTCTGACATTGAAACCGTAGATGTCCTGAAAGATGCTTCTTCAACGGCAATCTACGGTTCTGCCGGAGCGAATGGTGTAGTTATTATTACGACTAAACGTGGAGTTGCAGGAAAGGCTACGGTTAATTTTGATGCCTATTATGGATTTAGCGGTACTCCTGATTTTTACCATGGAATGGTAGGAGACGAATGGACACGATATCAGCGTGAATCTTATAAATATATCAATGGGCAATATCCGGCTGATATGTCTGCTATTCTTACTGATCCTGTTAAATTGGAAGCCTATAATCAGGGAAAATGGATTGATTGGGTAGATGAGGCAGCAGGAAATACCGCTACGACCCAGAAGTATAGCCTGTCTGTAACAGGGGGATCGGAGAAGACAAAAATCTTTGCATCAGCTGCTTATACTCGTGAAGAAGGCTTGTTAAGTAATGATAACAGGGGTAAGTATGCGATGCGATTGAATATCGATCAAGAGATATTTTCATGGGCTAAGGTTGGTTTTACCTCAAACTTGACGTATACAGATAGAAATCAAGGGGTAAAAAACACGTTTACTAAAGCGCTTTCTGTATTTCCTTTAGGAGATGCATACGACGAGAATGGTAATATCAATCATGAGTATGCTCCTAATGAATATTCCCCGTTGGGTGATTTTATTCCCGACCAGTATGTGAATAATACTAAGGGGACTTATATCAATGTAAATGGAAACCTTGAGCTGACTCCTTTGAAAGGCTTAAGCTTTAAATCAGTAATAAGTGCCACTTTGAATAATTCTCGTGCAGGAACATTTTTAGGTGCACAATGCAACGCTAATCTTCCGACTTATGCAAGTTCTCCGCATGCTTCTATTTTGAACTCATATACACGTGGATATACATGGGAAAATATATTGTCTTATAACAAGACAATCGCCGAGAATCATTCTATCGGAGGAACCTTTGTGACCTCTTGGAGTCATAATCAGGAGGAAAGCAATATGGCTGCGGGTAGCGGTCAGGATTTGGATGCGTGGTCATTCTGGCGTTTGACGTCAGCGACTTCTCCACATGTAGAATCAGATTTTGCACAGACTCAAAAAATGTCTTATGCCGTCCGTTTTAATTATTCATATAAGGGAAAGTATCTGTTGACATTCTCTAATCGTTGGGATGGAGTGTCTTGGCTGGCCAATAAATGGGATAGTTTTCCGGCAGCGGCATTGGCTTGGCGTATTTCTGATGAAACTTTTATGGAATCGACTCATGATTGGTTGAGCAATCTGAAATTACGTGTGGGGTATGGTGTTACCGGTAATTCGGGAGGAGTCGGTGCATACGGAACTCTTACCAATGCTATTATTTATTCCGGTTCGGGCATCAGTATCGGAGGTAATAATGCTCCGTTTGCCCAGTACACAGGTACCTATTCCAATCCTGATCTGGCTTGGGAGAAGTCGCACAACTGGAATGTCGGCATTGACTTAGGCTTTTTGAACAACCGTATTGACGGTTCGATTGAATGGTTCACTACAAAGACAAAAGGATTGTTGTTTAAGCGCACTTTACCCGTAACGACCGGTAATACCGGTTGGGGGCGCCCTCTGGATGTATGGGAGAATCTGGCTGAAACCAGTAATATGGGAGTTGAGGCAACCATTAATTCTCATAATATAAAGACTAAGGACTTTTCTTGGGATACGACGCTGTCGTTTACGTGGAGTAAGGAGAAAATCAATTCTCTGCCGACAGGCGATTTGATCAAAGAAAATTTGTTTGAAGGGCAGCCTATTCATGCCTTGTATGATTATAAGTATGCTGGAATCTGGGGAAGTAATGTTCCTCAAGAAACATTGGATGCTTATGGTGTGAAGCCGGGATGGGTGAAAATTGAGACACTTGACAAAGACGGTGACGGCGGTGTGCATAAATATGGCGAAGATGACCGTCAAATTTTGGGACATACTAATCCCGATGTCATTTTAGGCTTGAATAATACATTTACTTATAAAAACTTTGACTTTTCTGTCTTTGCAATGGCACGCTACGGGCAAACCATAAAAAGTAATTTGATAGGATGGTACAGAGCAAGTTCCGACCCTTCTATTAATCAGCCTGCCGGTGTGGATTATTGGACCGAAGAGAATCAGAATGCTTATTATCCGGTACCGGGTAGTGGCAAGGAGCAGAAAGTGATGTCGGCGTTGACTTATCGTGACGGTTCGTTTATTAAGATTAAAAATATTACTTTAGGATATACTTTGCCTCAAGTTGTTTCACGTAAGGTCTTGATGGAGAAATGTCGTTTCTATGCTACTGCGTATAATCCATTCTTATATGTAAAAGACAAGGAATTGAGAGGTACAGACCCTGAAACAAACGGTTCTGATTCGTTCCCGTTGTATAAGCAGTTTGTTTTTGGCGTAAATATTACATTCTAAATAAAAAGACAACAATGAAAACTAAATTGAAACATATATTTTTTGCGTCTGCATTGATGGCGGCTGCAACAAACTTTACGGCTTGTTCATTGGATGAAGTGAATCCGGGAGAGTTTACAATGGACTCTTTGGCAGAGACAGAAGAGACCTATGAAAAAATAGTAAACAACTGTTATTTCGCGATCGAACGTTACTTTTACGGCGCCAGTGGCGCCAGTGGAGTAGAGAGCAACAACTGGATGGCGATGACAGAGGCCACTACGGATTTATGGACTTACCAGCGTAATAAATCAACTTCATATACCCAGTGGTTTTGGTTTTATGCCGGTGCATCCCCAAACACCACTTATACGGACAATTTTTGGAGCGGCATCTATGACGGTATCGGAGCCTGCAACATAGCCATATCAAAAGCGTCAAAAGTACCGTTCAAGACCGAAGAAGCCCGTAATGCAAAGGTCGCCGAGGCTCACTTCCTGCGTGCCGTATACTATTTCAACGCTGTGGAGCAGTTTGGAGGAGTAACGGTTTTGACAGAACCTACTACGGAGAAGAACTATCATCCGGAACGGACAGAACCGATGAAAATTTATGAGGATATTATTCTTCCGGATTTGGAGTTTGCTGCTCAATGGTTACCGGTTGGCAATGATGCCACAACCACTACTCCGACCCGAAAAGCGGCTATTGGTTTCTTAGCTAAAGCCTATTTGCAGACGATAGAATATGATGCATCGAAGAAGTATGCGTCGAAGGCTTTGGAATATGCAAAGATGTTGATTGAAGATGCCGAGAAGGGGGGCGTGAAATATAATGCCCATTTGTATGCTTCGTATGACGATGTCTTTAAGGAATCGAATAATTATAATAATAAAGAAGCTCTTTGGAAGCACCGTTGGTTCTCAGGAAGCGGATCTCATGGCTCAAGTAGCGGTAATTACCGATTGAATAGAAATGATGAATATTTCTTGTGCAATCTTTTCAATTTCGGTGCGATAACCGATACACAGGATTTCCGTCTGTCATGGGAAGGGGGGCCTAGTGGTTTGTTTATGCCTACCCAGCATTTATTGAGTCTTTATGTGCAGGAGGATGGCACTTTGGATCCTCGCTTCCACGAGTCTTTTACTACGGAGTGGAAAGCTAATACTGCTTATACGTGGGATCAGGGCACTGTGAATAGATTTGATCGTGAAAGCAGTGTGGAAGGAAAGCAAATTGGAGTTGGAGAGCTGGCTGTGAAGTTCATTATGCCGCAAGATGAGGATTATGCATCGGAAGTCACCGATAAATTGGAGAAAGGTTATTTGGTGGTTGATTATAAGGATGTGTACGATGATGTGAAAAAGAATGTGAAGATGACCTATTCATATACCAATCCAACGGAAGGCTATACTTCGGACGGGAAATCGGAAAACCTGTTTAATAACTTTTATCCCTCGCTGAATAAGCATAACAGCAGCAATTATTATGTTGCCAATGCAAATAAGAAACGTAACGGTAATCTGAATGCAACATTTATCATGCGTACTGCAGAAATGTATTTGATTGCTGCCGAAGCTGACATTTACGAAAATGGCGGTTCTAATGCGTTAGGTTATATTAATACGATTCGTAAGCGTGCCGGAGCAAACCCTTTAAGCGGTACTCCTACCATAAGCATGGTGCTGAATGAAAGAGCTCGTGAATTGTGCGGTGAGTATACCCGTTTTTATGATTTGAAACGTACAGGTATGCTGAAAGATGCTAGTTATCTGAAAGAAAATCATCCGGATTTAGCACAGTTCTTTAAACCGGAATATGGATTGCGTCCTATCTCCACTAATTTTACTTCGACTTTGGAAGGCGGAGGAAACTATTATCAGAATCCGGGATATTGATAAAAAACAGAGAGAGAATGTAGCAACTTCGAGGTTACTGAAAAATCCTCTTAGGCAGTCTTCTGCAAATCGGCATATATTTCAATGTGACAATTGGGTATATGCCGATTTTTTTGTGTCCGGGTTCAGAACTTCACCGGGGAGAAATTGTTGTAGGGGAATGTAGATAAGAAAGGATACTCCATGCGGTTGTTTCAGGAAATAAAGAATTGGAAAACGGTTCGTGGCTGGCATATTTGGAAGTTGAAGTTGGTGGATGCGCGGCTCTACTTTGTCAGTATGGTGGTGGGGCTGCTGACGGGACTTATAGCGGTTCCTTATCATTACCTGCTCTATTATCTGCTGCATGTCCGCAGCGGGCTTTTCGCTTCTCGTCCCGCTTGGTACTGGCATATTCCATTGTTCATGTTGTTTTGGGGGATCCTGATTCTTGTATCCCGGCTGGTCGGCAAAATGCCCCTTATCGGTGGCGGCGGTATTCCACAGACACGCGGGGCAATCAACGGGCGGATAACTTACCGGCATCCGTTCATTGAGTTGATATCCAAGTTTGCCGGCGGAATACTTTCCGTTTCTGCCGGGTTGTCGCTTGGGCGTGAGGGGCCTTCCGTCCAGATAGGTTCCTATGTCGGTTGCCTCGTTTCCCGGTGGACACATATTTTGAAGGGCGAACGCAAGCAGTTGTTGGCGGCGGGAGCAGGGGCAGGGCTTGCTGCGGCTTTTGCGGCACCGCTGGCTTCTTCATTGATTGTCATTGAGTCCATTGAGCGTTTCGATGCACCCAAGACGGCTATTACCACACTGCTGGCAGGCGTGGTGGCAGGTGTGATTGCCACTTTGGTATTTCCCGTAAACCCTTATCATCTGATTGAGGTGTCGGAGCCGGCTTTGGCTTTTTGGGTTCAAATGAAGTATTTCCTCATATTGGCTGTCATCATTTCCATTGTCGGCAAGCTATATGCTGCAATTATGATTTCGTTTAAGCGGGTATACTCTGCGGTCAAGTCTCCGACATCCGTCAAGATGTTCTATCTGGTGTTGGTGGCCTACATCATCTCATTGATGCAGGTGAACCTGACGGGCGGTGGCGAGCAGTTTCTGTTGGAACAGGCTCAGAACGGCAGTACGGAGATGATGTGGGTGCTTGCTGTCATGCTGTTGCATTTCGGCTTCTCGGTGTGTTCCGTCTCTTCCGGGCTGCCGGGGGGAAACTTTATCCCCACTTTGGTCACAGGTGGCTTGCTGGGGCGGTTTGTGGGATTGATTGCAGTGAAGTACGGTATTATCGGACAGGAAAGCGTCACTTATGTCATGTTGATATCCATGTCGGCTTTCCTGGTGGCTATTGAGCGCACGCCGTTGACTGCCATTGTTCTGATAACGGAGATTACCGGGCATTTTGAAGTTTTCTATCCATCGGTGGTAGTAGGCGGCCTTACCTACTATTTTACGGAACTGCTTCAGATGAAATCTTTCAATGTAATCTTGTACGAGGATATGGTCAGCTCATCTGATTTTCAGGAAGAGAAGCGGTATGCGCTGTCTGTGGAAGTCATGACCGGTTCTTATTTTGACGGCAAGGCGGTTGGTGAGCTGTCCTTGCCCGAACATTGCGTTATCATCGGTGTGCATAGGGACGGAAAAAACCTGGTCCCGGCGGAAACAAGTTTGATTCCGGGAGACCAGGTGCAGATTGAAATGGATTCACAGGACATAGAGAAACTCTATGAACCGCTTGTCAGTATGGCAAATATCTATTAAGCCAAGTTACCTATTTCATCCAGATTCTTCTGAATGTCGTTATCGGTCAGTTCATAATTCTGCAAATCGCCGGCGAGGTATTTGTCATACGACGCCATGTCGATGAGTCCATGACCGGACAGGTTGAACAGGATCACTTTTTCCTCACCCGTTTCCTTGCATTTGTTTGCTTCGCGGATGGTGGCTGCAATGGCGTGGCAGGATTCGGGTGCGGGGATGATGCCTTCTGCCTGTGCAAAGAGACAGCCGGCATCGAACGATTCGAGTTGTTTGATGTCCATTGCTTCCATATAGCCGTCTTTCAGCAGTTGCGACACGATGACGCCTGCACCATGATAGCGCAAGCCGCCGGCATGGATGTTGGCAGGAGCAAAGTTGTGTCCCAGTGTAAACATTGGCAGCAAAGGGGTATATCCGGCTTCGTCGCCGAAGTCATATTGGAATTTTCCGCGTGTCAGCTTCGGGCAGGAAGCCGGTTCGGCGGCGATGAAGCGCGTTTTCTTTCCTTCGAGGATCGTGTGCCGCATGAAGGGGAACGTAATGCCGCCGAAGTTGGAACCTCCACCAAAGCAGGCAATGACCATATCGGGATATTCACCGGCCATTTCCATTTGTTTTTCGGCTTCCAGGCCGATTACGGTCTGATGCAGCGTTACGTGGCTCAGTACGGAGCCGAGTGTATATTTGCAGTTGGGGGTGCTTCGTGCCAGTTCAATGGCTTCGGAAATGGCTGTACCCAGCGAACCCTGATGATTGGGGTGGGCGGTCAGTATATCTTTTCCGGCGCGGGTGGACATGGACGGTGAAGGAGTGACCTGTGCGCCGAATGTCTGCATGATGCTGCGGCGGTATGGTTTCTGCTCATAGCTGATTTTCACTTGGTATACGGCGGCTTCCAGCCCGAAGAGGCGGGCGGCATAGGCCAGCGAGGCTCCCCATTGTCCGGCTCCGGTTTCGGTGGTGACATTCGTCACACCCTCCTGTTTGCAATAGTAGGCCTGCGGCAGGGCAGAGTTCAGCTTGTGAGACCCCATCGGACTGACGCTCTCGTTTTTGAAATAGATATGCGCCGGGGTGCCGAGTGCTTTTTCCAGTCCGTAGGCGCGCACCAGCGGGGTGCTGCGGTAGTATTTGTACATTTCACGCACTTGTTCGGGAATTTCAATCCAGGCATCTGTCTGGTTGAGCTCCTGACGGCAAAGTTCCTGTGCGAAGATGGGATATAAATCTTCCGCTTTCAATGGTTGCTTGGTAGCGGGATTAAGCGGCGGCATGGGTTTGTTCACCATATCGGCTTGTATGTTGTACCAGTAACGTGGAATTTCGTCTTCCGGAAGAATGAATCTTTTTGTCTTGTTGCTCATAGTGGTTATAAAATTAAAAGTGATTCAGTGTCCAAATGTAGCCATTATTTTTAAACCAATTTCTTTTTTCCATTGTTTTTTGTTTATGAAGGTAGATTTGTCTAAGTTTGCCACGTCTCTTTAACCGGTATTTTTATGAAGATTTATCATAAGTTCCTTTTGTATCAGAATAAATGGATTTATCCTTATGTGCGTGTGGCGTTGAGGGTTATGACGACTTTGACCTATCTGGCATCCATTTTGCTTATTGTCGGGTTGGTGTACGAGCATGGGTTCAGGATTTCGGCTGCGGAAGCCCACCAGTTGCAGCGCCTGTATCATGGGGTGTGGATTGTTTTCTTGGCGGACATATCCTTGCACATTGCGTTGGAGTATAAGGACACGCGGCGGACTTTCAGCAGGCTGACGTGGATATTGACTTTTTTGCTTTATTTGACGTTGGTTCCGGTTGTGTTTCATCGTCCGGAGGTGGAAGGCGCTGTGCAGGCTGTCTGGGACTTTCTGGACGGCAGGATGTATCATCTTTCATTGTTGCTGGTGCTTTCTTTCCTTAATTTGTCCTATGGCTTGGTGAGGCTGTTGGGGCGGCGGACAAACCCTTCGCTCATTTTGGCTGTCAGCTTCCTTATCATAATACTGGTGGGGACGGGACTGCTGATGCTTCCCCGTTCTACGGTGTCGGGCATCTCGTGGGTCGATTCGCTGTTCATCTCCACAAGTGCGGTGTGTGTGACGGGGCTGACCTCGGTGGATGTGGCGTCCACCTTTACGACAACGGGGTTCGTAATCATCATCCTGCTGATTCAGATTGGCGGTTTGGGGGTGATGACGCTGACGAGCTTCTTCGCAATGTTCTTCATGGGCAATACTTCTTTGTACAATCAGTTGGTGGTGCGCGATATGGTCAGCTCCAACTCGTTGAACTCGCTGCTCTCCACGCTGGTCTATATCCTCGGCTTCACGTTGGCGATAGAGGGGGCGGGGATGCTCGCCATTTGGAGTGATATTCATGGCACGATGGGCATGGACATACACGAGGAACTGGCTTTCTCGGCTTTCCATTCCATATCTGCGTTCTGCAATGCCGGTTTCTCCACCTTGCCGGGCAATCTGGGCAATCCGCTGTTGCTGGCGGGGCATCATAATCCGTTTTATATATACATATCCCTGTTGATTATTCTCGGTGGTATCGGTTTCCCGATATTGGTGAACTTCAAAGATATTATTCTTTATCACATACGTCGCTTCTGGAGATTTCTGCGCACGTGGGAGTGGGATGGCCGCAGGTTCTATCATCTTTATAACCTGAACACACGTATCGTGTTGATTGTCACATTCCTGCTGTTGGTGTTCGGTACGCTTGGCATAGCCCTTTTTGAGTGGAACGGCTCTTTTGCAGGCATGCCGGTTGCCGATAAGTGGACACAGGCGTTTTTCAATGCGGTTTGTCCTCGTACGGCGGGCTTTTCCAGTGTGGATCTGGCAGGCTTGGGCGTGCAGACGCTGCTGCTCTATCTTATATTGATGTGGATTGGCGGCGGTTCGCAGTCCACTGCGGGCGGCATCAAGGTGAATGCTTTTGCTGTGGTGGTGCTGAACCTTGTGGCGGTGTTGCGCGGAACGGAGCGGGTGGAGGTTTTCGGACGTGAATTGTCGTACGACTCTATCAGGCGTTCCAACGCTACGGTGGTGATGTCGTTCGGTGTATTGTTCATATTCATCTTTGTGATCAGCATTTTGGAACCGAAACTTTCACTGCTTACCATTGCCTTTGAGTGTGTTTCGGCCATCAGTACGGTGGGTTCCAGCCTGAACGCCACCCCTTTGCTGGGGGACGACAGCAAACTGTTGGTGGCGCTCCTGATGTTTGTGGGGCGTGTAGGGCTGATAACCTTGATGCTCGGCATCATCAAGCAAAAGAAGCATACGAAATATCGGTATCCGAGCGGACAGATTATTATTAACTGATTTGTGGTTTATGATTCCGTAACCGGAACATCATGAACCGTAAGTCCAAAACCATAAATCTTATGAAGTATATCATTATCGGTCTGGGCAATTACGGTCACGTGCTTGCCGAGGAACTTTCTGCTTTGGGGCACGAAGTGATAGGCGCCGACATCAGTTCGTCCCGCGTGGATGGCTTGAAGGACAAGATAGCGACAGCATTTGTTATTGATGCAACGGACGAGCAGGCACTCTCTGTGCTTCCCTTGAACAGCGTGGATGTGGTGATTGTCGCTATCGGCGAGAACTTTGGCGCGTCCATTCGTGTAGTGGCTCTTTTGAAGCAGAAAAAGGTGAAACGCATCTATGCCAGGGCCATTGATGCCATACACCGTTCGGTGCTCGATGCTTTCGGGCTGGAGCGTATTCTGACGCCCGAAGAGGATGCGGCGCGCGGCTTGGTGCATTTGCTGGAGTTCGGTGCGGATATTGAAACGTTTCGCGTGGATGCCAACTATTATGTCGTGAAGTTCACTGTGCCCGAAAGGTTTGTCGGTTACAGCGTGAATGAATTGAAACTCGATAAGGAATTCGGGTTGAAATTGCTTGCCTTGAAGCGTGCCGAGACGCTGAAAAACTGCTTGGGCATCTCTTTTACGGAGCATGATGTTGTAAACGGACTGCCGGATGATGACCTGATACAGGCGGGAGACCGGTTGGTGTGTTACGGGCAGTATCGGGACTTCCGGAAGTTTTGGAAAGCGCTGTGAGTCAGTCTGCCACGAGGAAGAGCTGGGTACTGTACTTCGTCGTGGCAGACTGTAATTACAAGGTGAAATTATTCCAATGGTTTTAGACGGATGATGCCGGCTGAATTTTCAGGCATGATGAATTCGAATTTCTTTTTCACTATGCCGAGGTCCACAGTATGCGGAACTATCACTTCGGTATATGACACTTTTTTTGCATAACGCCATGCCATTTCCCTCATTCCCGGCCTTTCTCTCTTTCCCGGAGACACATTCTCCATGGGATCTTTGTTGTAGTCCGGATGGCTGGAATAATAGTTTTGGTCTTTCTGATTCTTCACAGAGGTATCGTGTGACGAGATGAATTCAACAGCCGCTTTGTAGCATATTCCGGAACCGGTATTGACAGTAATGCGCTTGTTCGCGGCCTCCGAGTTCACGAACTTAATGTAAATCTCACCCGTGGAGGTATTGATGGTAGGGGATGTATATACGGTGGTGTCCGCCACATTCCCGTTCATTACATCCGACATGAGAAAAGCTCTGTCACCGGCTTTGGAGAACAGCTTCTGATAGTAGTAGTTGGAAGTCCGCCACATGCCCCGGTTGTCGAACCAGATGAGGTTAGAGTTCCACTTGTTGTAGCCTTTCTTGCAGAACAGAGGGGCATATGCAGCCATCACCACCATATCAGAATTTCTCTCCAGTCCGGTCCAGTAAGCAGCTTCGGCCAGGGTAGAAGCATAGGCATTGTTGGTACCGTTGTTGGCAAACTCTCCGACGAACACTCGCGTAGGTTTGTTCCGGTCATATGTATAGCCCTCAGCGCCGCGTTTCTTGCCCGGATTGTATCTGTCGCGGTTGGTGTAGAACCATTCGTCGCTTTTGTAGTAATGTTCATCAACTATCGTATTGATATAGTTGGAATCTATTTCCTTCATATTAGCATCGAATTCCTTTCCTGCATCAAAGGCTCCGGAGGTGGAAATAATGGTAATTTCCGGATGTTTTTCCTTGACCGCATTGTATATGATGCCGAAGCGCTCCCAGAAAGCGTTTCCTCTATTCTCGTTGCCTATGCCGAGATATTTGAGTCCGAACGGTTCCGGATGACCCATCTCGGCCCTCAGCGAACCCCATTTGCTGTCGACAGAACCGTTACAGAATTCTATCAGGTCAAGAGCGTCCTGAACAAATATGCTTCTGAACCTCTCTCTATCTTCCTCCGTATCGAGAGGGGCTATGTACTGATGTCCGGCAAACTGGCATGTAACGCCGTTGTTGAGTACAGGCAGCGGAGTTGCACCGAGAGATTCGGCCATGAGAAAATATTCATAGAAGCCCACATACTGCGAAGTCCAGTATCCCCAATGATTGCGGAATCCTATTCTTTCCTCCGGAGTGCCGATGGAGTTTTTCCAGAATACCTGTCCGAAATAGTTTGGACCTTCGGAAGCGCATCCGCCGGGGAAACGCATGAAGGTAGGATTGAGGTCGGCGAGGGCCTGCATGAGATCTTTACGGAACGGGCCGTCCTTCCCGTCGTTCCAGAGTTGGGACGCTTCCGGAAGCAGAGTGACGAAATCAAGGTAGAACACTCCGGTGGTATCGGCAATGATACAGAGGCGGCTGTCGGAGCTGCGCAGAGCCTTCAGTCTTCCTTCATATTTTTTCCATTCATCGGTGATGCTTCCGAATGCAAGTACATTGGAATTGAGGTTTCCGTCCTTATCCTCAAGATAAACCTTGAAATCACCCTTGTAGGATTCTCCCCGGAGGTACAGCCCGAGATCATAGCTGATGCCCTTTACAGCCGGAATAGAAGGAGTTTGGGTATTGTTGGAATAGTGATATTCTTTGCCTTTTCCGTATTCTGCTATTCCGAATCCATTTGCGGCTATTCCGAACCCGTCTCCGGGGTTTTTCACCTCGAAACGTACGCTGTACTGCTTGTAACGCTGTTCGTCATCATATTTATCATTTGGGTCGAAGTCATAATGACGCTTGAGATTTTTCACGAGAGGTTTGTCGGCAACAGCCCTTGCGCTACCCCTTGCATCACCCTTGCGAACGATGGTCCAGCCGAAGAATACGCTGTCGCATACGGAGAACTCGTGTTCCGGAGCATCAGGCACATTGTATGCTTGAAAAGAATTGTTTTGGATAAGTTGTGCACAGATACCGCCGTCGAGCGAATTGTTTATATCTTCAAAGAATATTCCCCTGAGTGTTGGGCTGATTTCAATTCCGAGTTTCTTCGGCTTGAGGGTAAGCGTTCGTTTTTCTTCAGACTTGAATCCCTGAAGTTGAAGCATCTTGTCGGCGAAACGGTATCCGAGGAGCCTCATTCCTTCGGTACTGAAATGGAACTGATCGCCTGTACTCTCGCAACCGAGAGCTGAAATTATATGTGCATTCGGAAGTACCTTCGGGAGTTTCGGCATAATGCTACTGTTGAATGCTGCACATACGCCTCCCTGTTCTGCGTATTTGAGTTCCCCTGCAAGAAGAGGTGTCTGTTTGGGATTGAGATTGAGGTCCTTGCATAGATTGTCGTAAATCTTCTTGACACGTTCCGGCCAGAGGGGATCTTCCGAATTGGATTCACCCTGATGCATGAGTATCCCTTTGATAACTCCATCTTTTTGGGCAAGTCTTGCCATATTCACGAGACGCTCATAAGGGTTTCCGCCGTATTGGCTGACGATGTTTTTCATCCAGTCGCGCTCGTTGTCGATATAATCTTTATAGTCTTCCCTATCCCAAAGTTGGATTTTTGCTCCTGCTACAGATACGTTGATAACGCCTACATGGTATTCGGAAGGAAGAATATCAATCATTTTTCTTCCGAAAAAATCCACCGGACCGAGGTTGTTGCCTTCACGACAGATCGGAGGTATGGCAGTATACCATTTTCCCATCTCGCGCCCAAGTTTCGGCATGTCGACCGCAGCCATGAATTGGAAACGTGGATTATTGAAATCTTTGTCCTGCTCTGCCGGTACAGCTCCTGCTTCCATGTTGGACTGTCCTATACAAAGATAAATGAAAAAATTGGGGTCCGGTTTGTTTTCCGGAGTTGCAGAAGCCCTGAAAATCGGGAATATGGCAAGTACTGCCACTACAAGAAATGAAATTTTTCTTTTCATATCGAATCTGTTTTAACTTGATGAGTGTTTTTTGTGTTATTTTGTGATAATGTCGATACAAAACTATCAAAAAAAAAACAATCAGCAAGAGAAAATTCCCAAAAATATTCTTCGCGTATGCCTATGGAATGTTTAGGAGTTCTTCTTATGCTCTGAGTGCATTTTTCATACGGTAAATTGTCAGTTTATTTAGTACACTACAGCTATTGGAAGCGTATGTCCTGTTGCGTGATGACATGGCAGATGTTTCCCGTTTTTAAACTTTGTAGGAAGATGTTTCCGTTATGAATTGAACCTGAGTCCTATGGGAGTGGGATTATAGCAATGTAGCTTGCTCATTTTACTACTCCTATTAATTGTTTTATCATGTTAAAATATAGTGGGTTAACATTATTTTCCTATGGAAACTATTTATTGTCGGAAAATATTGCTTTCTTTGTAGCGTCAAACTAAAAAAGAAAGAATATGAAATATGTGATTATTGGCGGTGTTGCAGGCGGAGCCACAGCTGCCGCCCGGCTGAGAAGAATAGACGAGCAGGCTGAAATCGTTTTGTTGGAGAAAGGCAAGTACATTTCGTATGCCAATTGCGGATTACCTTATTATATAGGGGGAGTTATTGAAGAACGTGGAAAACTGCTGGTGCAGACTCCTGAATCATTTGGACAACGTTTCCGCATTGATGTGAGAGTGGAGAATGAGGTTGTTGCCATTGATACGGAACGCAAAACACTGGCTATCCGCAAAGCCGGCGGAGAAGAATACGAGGAAACTTATGATAAACTTCTGTTGTCTCCGGGAGCTACTCCTGTGAAGCCTCCTTTGGAAGGCATCCATTCGGAAGGCATATTTACGCTTCGCAATGTGGAGGATACCGACCTGATCAAGTCCTACATTGCAGACAATCAGGTGAAACGCGCCGTTGTGGTGGGAGCAGGATTTATCGGGCTTGAAATGGCCGAAAACCTGCATCATGCGGGCATCTCTGTTTCTGTTGTCGAAATGGGCAATCAGGTTATGGCGCCTATCGACTTCTCTATGGCTGCACATATTCACCAGCATTTAATTCAAAAAGGAGTCTCCCTTTACTTAGAAGAAGGAGTCACGCACTTCCGGCGCGATGAACAGGGAATTACCGTCTTTCTGAAAAGTGGGAAAACGATTCCTGCCGATATGGTACTGCTTTCTATCGGCGTGCGTCCGGCAACGGGGCTGGCGCAGCAGGCCGGTTTGGAACTGGGCGAGACGGGCGGCATCCGGGTGGATGAGCATCTGGAGACTTCTGTCAAAGACATCTATGCCGTAGGCGACGCTATTGAGTATCCTCATCCGCTGACCGGGAAACCTTGGCTCAACTATCTGGCTAATCCGGCTAACCGTCAGGGACGTATTGTGGCCGATAATATGGCATTGGGCAATACAATCTCTTATGAAGGGGCTATCGGCACCTCCATTGCCAAAGTGTTCGATATGACGGTCGCTTCTACCGGGCTTGCTGCAAAGCGCCTGAAACAATGGGGAATGGAGTATCAGAGTTCGGTGACTCATTCCGCTTCTCATGCCGGTTACTATCCCGATGCATTGCCGCTGACCTTGAAACTGACCTTTCACCCGAAAACAGGGAAACTCTATGGAGCCCAGTGTGTGGGGTATGAGGGAGTGGACAAGCGCATTGATCAGATAGCGGGACTTATCAAACGTGGAGGAACCGTTTATGACCTGATGGAGACGGAGCATGCCTACGCACCTCCTTTCTCATCTGCCAAAGATCCTATTGCCATAGCCGGATACGTGGCTTCCAATATAATCAGCGGTGCAATGCCGGTGATCTCTTGGCGTGAACTGGCAGGGAAGAAGGACGGCATAATGTTGATTGACACCCGTACGCCCGAAGAATTCTCGTTCGGCACTATTCCGGGAGCTGTTAATATTCCGCTGGATGAGATGCGCGGCCGTTTGTCTGAGATACCCGAAGACAAGCCTGTCGTACTTTTCTGTGCAGTGGGATTGCGGGGATATTTGGCACAACGAATTTTGATGGGGCATGGCTACCGTAATACGGCCAATCTGATAGGCGGGTATAAAACATACTCTGCGGCAGTTGCTCCTGTGCCGGCTCCTGTGCCGCCTGCGGAAGTGTTGCCTGAGGAAGCGTCGTCTGCCACATCTGCTTCGCTACAATCGGTACAGGGCGTTTCTGCTAAAGAACCGCTGAAGATTAATGCTTGCGGCTTGCAGTGCCCCGGACCCATTATGCAGGTGAAGAAAGCGATGGATAGCATTTCTCCGGGCGAACGGGTGGAAATAGTGGCGACCGATGCCGGTTTTGCGCGCGATGCCTCTGCCTGGTGTGCCACTACGGGCAATAAGCTGGTGGAGAAGAAAGAAGAGAAGGGGCGCTATACGGTACTGCTTGAGAAGGGAGATGAAACTTGCGCTTGTCCGTCGTCTCTTCCGGCAGCAGGTGGAAGGGGGAAAACTTTAATTCTTTTTAGTGATGATTTAGACAAGGCTTTGGCTACCTTTGTACTCGCTAACGGAGCTGCGGCAACCGGACAGAAAGTTTCGATATTTTTCACCTTTTGGGGGCTGAACGTATTGAAGAAGATACAGAAACCTCGGACGCAGAAAGATGTTTTCGGAAAAATGTTTGGCATGATGCTCCCGTCCAGCTCTTTGAAACTGAAACTGTCCAAAATGAATATGATGGGGATGGGCAGCCGGATGATGCGCTTCCTCATGAAACGGAAAGGAATAGATTCTTTGGAGTCGTTACGTTCTCAGGCGTTGGCGCAAGGCGTTGAGTTCATTGCCTGCCAGATGTCTATGGACATGATGGGGATTCAGCGTGAGGAATTGCTGGACGAAGTTACGATAGGCGGCGTGGCAACCTATATGGAGCGCGCCGATAAAGCGAATGTGAATTTATTTATATAACAGGAATAATGGAAACTTTATGTAGGATCCGCGATATTTACCGGGCGATATCCGAGTTTGAGGTACAATTTATGCAAGAGTTTGATTTGTCATTGAATGAAGGGATGCTGCTATGTACCCTGCTGAATACGCCAAAGCTCACTTCCAGCGAGATAGCGGAAGCGCTTGGACTGTCGGCTTCCAATGCCTCGAAGATTATCCGTTCGGTAGAGGAGAAGAAGCTGATTACCCGTCTGGTGGGAAAAGCGGATAAACGCCAGATGCACTTTGCCCTGACGCCCGAAGGGAAGAACCGTATTACGGTTATAAAAAACAGTACTCCCGAAATCCCGGCTCTATTGCGGGAGATTGTATGACAGGGAAGGAGGGGCCGTTTATTCGTGATGATACGGCCCGCCGTTCAGTATTGTCATGGCCCGGTATAACTGTTCCACAAAGATGAGCCTGATCATCTGGTGGGAAAAGGTCATGCGTGAAAGGGATAGTTTCTCGTGTGCCGCTTCATAGACTTTGGGGGAGAAACCATACGGTCCGCCGATAATAAAGACAAGCCGTTTGTTTACGGTGTTCATCTTGCGCTTCATATAGTCTGCGAACTCTATGGAGCGCATTTCTTTTCCACCCTCGTCCAGCAACACCACCACATCGCCCGGCTGAAGGGCTTTTAATATCAGTTCGCCTTCTTTCTCCTTTTGTACTTCGAAAGAAAGGCTTTTGGTATTCTTCAATTCGGGAATAACCTCCATTTCAAACGAAAGATACCGACGCGTACGCTGTATATAATCATTGATGGCTGTGATGAAATGCTGTTCTACGGTTCGTCCTACGACGAGCAAAGTCGTTTTCATGTGAATTACTGATTTTCGTGCAAAAATAATTCTTTCCTGTGAGAATGCCGCCTTTCTCTGTGCATTATTTATTTCATCCCATGAGACGGAATAATCCGTCTCATGGGACAAATAAATTCATCTCGTGAGATGAAATAATCCGTCTTGCGGGACGGATAAATTCATTCCGCAGGACGGATTATCCCTTCCATGATGGCTGTGTTTATGGAAGGTTAATAAAATAAAACCGGCCTTTTTTCTTGTTATTTATAAGATTTGCTTACCTTTGCCTATCATTAATACTTGTGAAAATGAATAAACGAGTAGTAATATTATGGGTCTGTTTCTTTGTCTGGGCGGTCTCGCTTATGGCACAAGACGTGCCGGGAGGAGTGGTCGCCGCCTTTAAAAAAGGAAATTCTCAGGAACTGAACGGGTATTTGAGTGACAAGGTTGAGCTGATTCTTGAGGATCGCTCCATCAATGTAGACCGCCGGACAGCAGAGGGGAAGATGGCAGCGTTTTTTTCCGGCAATCAGGTTAGTGGATTCACAGTGAATCATCAGGGCAAACGTGACGAGTCGGGGTTCATTGTCGGCACGCTGACAACTGCGAACGGAAACTTTCGGGTGAATTGTTTCTTTAGAAAAGTGGCAAATAAATATGTAATACACCAAATAAGAATAGATAAAACAAATGAATAAGGAAGAAGAATTGATTGACAGGTTGATTGACCTGGCCTTTGCCGAGGATATAGGCGACGGTGATCATACCACCCTTTCATGTATCCCTGCTACGGCAATGGGCAAATCCAAGTTATTGATTAAAGAAGCCGGTATCCTTGCCGGTATCGAGGTGGCCAAAGAAGTGTTCCGCCGCTTCGACCCTGCGATGAAAGTGGAAGTGTTCATCAATGACGGTGCTGAAGTGAAACCCGGTGACGTGGCTATGGTGGTAGAAGGCAAGGTGCAGTCTTTATTGCAGACCGAACGCCTGATGCTGAACATTATGCAACGTATGAGCGGCATTGCCACCATGACACATAAATATGCCGAGAAGTTGAAAGGTACAAACACGCGTGTGCTTGATACCCGCAAGACAACTCCCGGCATGCGTATTCTGGAAAAAATGGCTGTAAAGATTGGGGGAGGCGTTAATCACCGGATCGGCTTGTTCGACATGATTTTGTTGAAAGACAACCATGTGGATTTTGCCGGAGGCATTGATAAGGCCATTACCCGCGCCAAAGAATACTGCAAGGAGAAAGGTAAGGATCTCAAGATAGAGATTGAGGTGCGCAACCTCGACGAATTGCAGCAGGTGCTTGACTTGGGCGGGGTGGACCGTATCATGTTCGATAACTTCACGCCCGAATTGACAAGGAAAGCCGTTGAAATGGTAGCAGGCCGTTATGAAACGGAGTCTTCCGGCGGCATCACTTTCGACACCTTGCGCGACTATGCCGAATGTGGGGTGGACTTTATTTCGGTAGGTGCTTTGACGCATTCCGTAAAGGGATTGGATATGAGCTTCAAAGCCTGCTGATAAAGGCGAATATAATACAGGGGAAAGCCTCTCATAGGGAATACTGCCCGTTGTTGCAGGTCTATGAGAGGCTTTCCTTATTCTTTTTAACTTCTTTTTAGAGATTCTGTTGCAGCATTCTGCCGAGTGCTGCGTCTAACTAACAAACGACGCAAAGAGGCGTCCGTAAAACGAGCACTGACATTGGAAAATGAGATAGAACTGATAGAGGGCTGCCGGGCAGGAAAGGATTCCGCCCGAAAGGAACTTTACACTCTCTATTCCAGGCAGATGTTGGCGGTGTGTTACCGTTATACGGGCGATATGGATGCGGCGCACGATGTTTTGCATGACGGCTTTATCAAAATCTTCACCCGCTTTACGTTTCGTGGCGAATGTGCTTTGAGTACATGGGTGACAAGAGTGATGGTGACGCAAGCCATTGATTATCTTCGGAAGCAACACCGTTTCGGGCAACTGGTGGTAAACGAGGAGCAGCTTCCCGATGTGCCGGATGAAGCAAATGTTACTGAAAACGGAAGCCGGCTTACTGAAGAACAGTTGATGGCGTTTGTAGCGGAACTTCCGGATGGATGCCGCACAGTGTTCAACCTGTATGTGTTTGAGGAGAAGTCTCATAAAGAGATTGCAGAATTGCTCCACATCAAAGAACATTCATCTACCTCGCAGTTGCATCGTGCCAAATGTATGTTAGCAAAAAGAATTAAAGAATATACAGAACATGAGAGAAAATGATGAAATAACAGGGTTGTTCCGTAGCCGTCTGGCAGGTGCGGAAATGACGGTGCGCGAGGGCTTCTGGGAGAAATTGCAGGAAGATGTGGCGTCTCCTGCTGCAAGCCGGAAGAAGGCGGCTTTTCTTTCTCCGAAATATTATCGGATAGCGGCTGCCGCATCTGTTATATTTGTGTTGGGAGGCGTTTCGGCAGCTTTTTGGTTTTTCTCTCCGAAAGAAGAAATAAAGGATGCTTTCACACAAGTAGCGGCTTTGACACCGGAAGGCAGTTTGAACGGTGATGTGGCGCAGGAATCTTTCCCTTCTATACATCAGGCCGCTCCCGCCGGACTGAAACCGGGTGCACAACAGCCGGCAAGCGGAACTCCCGTAGGCATGACTGCCCAGTCGGAGGAGGAGAGCGGCTCTGTCTCCGTACGGCTTTCTATTACTATCAGACAGCGTGTGCAGAACGGTGGCGATTATTTCAACAATAATGCCGCTTTGCAGGACGGTAATCCTTATCAGGAAGCCGACAGGCAGGTTGATTCGGCTGCTGACGCCTTTTCCACTGTTTCTGCGGGAGAAGAGCAGGATGCTTCTTCTTTAAGGAAGCAACAGTCGCGTAAATGGGCGTTGAAAGCTGCTCTTGGAACGTCTCTGCCTAAGAGGAATCACAATATGCCGTTGACAGCAGGAGTGACGGTGGAACGTAGTCTGAACAACTGGCTTGCTTTAGAAACGGGTATTCAGTATAATCGCTTGCATGCCGACCGTACGCTGCACACTTTAGGAATTCCCGTAAAATTGAATATGACACTGGTAAGTACTCCGAGGGTTGATTTGTATGCTGTTGTGGGAGGGGCTGCCGAGAAATGCATTGCCGGGGCTCCGGATAATGGCTTTAAGGCGGAACCTGTCCAACTGTCAGTTGCGGCGGGAGTAGGGGTGCGCTATAAATTGAGCGACCGTTTCGCTTTATTCGCCGAGCCTTTGGTTTCCCATCATTTTGATACGGAGTCTGAGACTAAAACCTTGAGAACCGAACGTGCCACGAATTTGAACCTCTTGTGTGGAGTACGTATGACTTATTAACCTTAAAGACTGTACAATAAAATGAATACTTTCTGTAGAATATATAAATATGGCTGTGTGGTGCTTGCAATGGCTGCTTGTCTCGTTCTTGTGTCTTGTGGTGAGGCATCATTGGATTATAACCATCCGGATGTGGAATTGTTTGTGAAACAGTTGCGGACGGGAAAATATTCGACCCAAAGCCCTGAGGGGCTTAGTAACATTCCCAAGTTTGCCAAAGAGGATATTGAAGAATTGTTGAAGTATGCCGAAGACTTGACGGTGATACCTTCTTTCCCGTTGGCACCTGTGTCCTATTCGGCAGGTGGAAAATTGCGCTTGGGTGAATGTATTTTGTGGACGGTAGAGACTATCCGCTTGGGACATAATGCGTCAATGGGATGCAAAATGGTACACGTTGATGCCGAGAATTATGAAGGCATTTATTTTTTGACGGATGAAGAAGTGCTTGATGCGGCTGCCCGTTATCGTCGCTGGTGGGAAGGACGTAAATATCCGCGTACTATGTGGACGGTTGACCCATGCTATGACGAACCACTTTGTGGAAGCGGCTATATGTGGTGGTGAGTTTTCCCGTATGAGGGTGAGGTATGAAGTATAAGGTATAAAGTATAAAGAATTAATCGGGTGAAATATTTTATTCTCTTTTTAGGGTTGCTTTTTGTGGTAGCCTTTCCCCTTTACGCTCAAGAGTGGACACCGCAAGATTCTTTGCATCTGCGCCAGTTTCTCAGTGGTGAAGGAGAGGTCAGGCTGAATCCGGACGTGTTGAAGGAGATAGGCATTGATTCCCCTTTAGGTTCTCCGAAAGAGGATATGAATAAATCGTGGTTGGAGTTTGATTCTTCTTTACCTGTAATGCCTCAGATGCCGGAGAAAAAAGTAGTGCTTACTTTGCGCCCCTATACTGCAAATACCAAATATAACTGGGATCCGGTTTATCAGAAAAAGATTACAGTGAATAAAAACACATGGAGGAGTAGTCCGTTTTACGAATTGACCAAACTGAAAATTTACACCAACTGGGCTAAGCGTCCGTTGGATGCCGGACCGCGTGAAAGCGTCGAACAAATAGAAGCTACCGGACTGCGCTACATGGTGACTGAGCGTGCCAACAACATGGCGGTGGGCGGCTGGAGAGGAGTTGGAGGCGGCGGTATTTCGGGTGATTTTATGGCTCCCTTCACTAAGGATTTCTGGAATATAAAAGGACGTAAGCGTCGGGCGCGTACGTTGGAAGTATTAAAAACTTATGGTGATTCCATTAGTGTCCGTCGTAATGATGCAATTATCAAATAAAATATCCTGTCTTTAATTTCTTAAATATTGAACTTTATCTCTCTTCCCCTTGTTCATAAAGATAAACCTTTAAAGGATAAACAATGGATAGAATAACTTCTCTGTTTGGGATAAAATACCCCATCATTCAAGGTGGTATGGTGTGGTGTAGTGGCTGGCGGTTGGCGTCGGCAGTGAGTAATGCCGGAGGCTTAGGCTTATTGGGTGCAGGTTCCATGCATCCTGACACGTTGCGGGAGCATATACAAAAGTGTCGTGCGGCTACGCATCATTCATTTGGGGTGAATATCCCTTTGATGTATCCCCAGATAGAAGAAGTTATGCAGATTGTGGCAGAGGAAGGCGTCCGCATTGTGTTTACGTCTGCCGGTAATCCTAAGTCGTGGACCGGATGGTTAAAGGAGCATGGCATCACAGTGGTGCATGTTGTTTCATCATCGCGTTTTGCCATGAAAGCTGAGGCTGCCGGTGTGGATGCCATTGTGGCCGAAGGTTTTGAAGCCGGCGGACACAACGGGCGTGAAGAAACAACTACGCTTTGTTTGATTCCCTCCGTACGTGCGGCCACTACACTGCCTTTGATTGCGGCAGGTGGCATTACTTCCGGTGAGGCGATTCTTGCGATGCGTGCATTGGGGGCTGAAGGGGTGCAGTTGGGTACACGATTTGCTTTGACTGAGGAAAGTTCTGCCAGTAGGGTGTTTAAAGAGTATTGTTTGCATCTGAAGGAGGGTGATACCCGCTTATTATTAAAAAAATTATCTCCGGTACGTTTGGCGCGTGGCAATTTTCAGCGTGCGGTGGAGGCGGCTGAAGCTGTTGGAGCTACGGAAGAGGAATTGCGTATTCTTTTGTCGAGGGGACGTGCCAAACGCGGTATCTTTGAGGGAGACCTTGAAGAGGGTGAACTTGAGATAGGGCAGGCGGTTGCATTGCTTCATGAGAAAGGAATACAGACGGTAGGGGAGGTTATGCATGAACTGATAACGGATTATCAGCGTGCGTGTGAAACACTTGCCGCCAATATATATGAACGTTTAGAGATTTAAGTCCGGTGGCAGACTTTGACCCGGCAAAATAATTTTGCCTATGATGAGGAGCGGAAGTGATGCATAAGCCTGATTGCCGAATCTGAAAACAAACTTGATAGAATAAAAGCAGCCCGTAGGTTTTCGGGTGCAATCATAATATAAAAGCGAAGTGAAAAACTTCGCTTTTTTTGTTACTTTTCAATATTTCCATTTGTTACTAACCAATATTCCCAGTACCTAAATCAGTATAGCAGGAAAACTTCACTATTATTTGTCGGAAACAGAGGAGGGTAAGGGGGAGGTTTACGGTTTTGTGCCAAGAAAATACTTGAGATAGGGTAGCAGTTAGTTCGTCCAAAATGCACTAAAAACGGTTGCGTTGCGTTAACTTTATGGCGCGTTCATGGGCGTGTTTGTTCCATGTAAAGCGTAATTGTAATCGTATGTAATTAAAGATTGTATCATGTTCGTTGTTGGCTGGATGTCAGCAATTTAATTATAATGTAATAATCAAAGAACTATGGACAAGAATGGACTTTATGGTTTTATGTTATCCGTCATTACGGATATGGAGTTGCAGGGCCGTTACAGCACTGCGCATGTGTATCATTGTGCCTTGAAGTCTGCAGTGGGTTACGGAGGCACCTCGTTGCGGATTGAAGACCTCAGCCCTGTGTGGCTGCACAACTATCAGGAGCATTTGTTGCGTCAGGCATTGCTTTGGAACACGATTTCCACGTACATGCGCATGCTTCGTGCGGTGTACAACCGGGCTGTGGATTTGGGGCTTGCCCCTTATATCCCCCGTCAGTTCAAGAACGTGTTTACGGGGCGTCATGTCAATCATCGGCGGGCCTTGAAGAAAGAGGAGATCCGCCTGGTGCTGGTGAAAGGCGCGGCTGAAACTGCGGATGAAGTTAGAACTGCGGTTACATCAACGGCTGCGGATCAGGCTGCGGTTACATCAACGGCTGCGGATGATGATCAGGATCAGGCTGCGGCTGCAACTGGGAGTACCGACGCAGCAGAAGCTACGGAACCCGTTTCCGCTTCCCGCTGCTCCTCCCGCGACCTCAACTGGGCGCGCGCCTGTCTGGAGCTTATGCTCCGTTTTCATGGCATGCCCTTCGTCGACCTTGCCAACCTTCGCAAGGTTGATTTGCAGGACGGCTACCTGACCGTCCGCCGCCATAAGACAGGCGCGCCCCTTCTTATTGCTGTCGATCCGGCCGCCATGAAACTTCTCCGGCTTTATGCGAGCAAGGACCCTTCCTCTCCCTACCTGCTTGACATTCTCGACGGTCGGCTTTTGGGCAAGGCTGCATATCTGGACTACCAGCATGCCCTGCGCCTGCTCAATTTGCGTCTGGGGCAGCTTTCGCGGCTCTGCAGGCTGGGCAATAAGGTTTCTTCCTATACTGCGCGTCACACGTGGGCCACTATTGCCAAGTCACGCGGGATTCCTGTTGCAGTGATCTCGGAAGCATTGGGACATGCGTCCGTTTCCACTACGGAGGGCTACCTGAAACGTTTTGAGGATGATGAAATCAAAAGAGCGAATAAGGTAATAATAGATTATATCTTCGGGAAGTAGTTCTCCGGTTATGTAAATGCTATCTTTCTGTAATTCAGCATTCTATGCGGACGTTACTTCATAAGTAACGGATTGATATTTCGCTGCAAATATATACGTAATACTTGAAAAACCAAATAAAATCTCCTTTTTTCTCCACTTTTGCTATGTATTTTGTGTGATAAGCCGGAACTCAGCTTTTTTTTCCTTCATTATGGAGCTTTTGGGACATAGCTTTCCTTCACCTTTCCCTGAGTGAAAGATGAGAGAATATCGTGCATATAATGGCATATTATATACACATAAGTTACTGTACCGCCTTGTGCTTTCCTCTTCCCGTCTTTCTTCCCGCGTGTTTACTTCCGTTACTTATGAAGTAATGGAATTTTCCTTAATATAATAACCTACAATGTTGACAGACAAAACGCAAGCTGCCATCGCCGCCCTCCGGGCGGTTGCCTACTGTGTCCCGCATTCCAGCCCGGATGCCTCCCCTTCTGTTCCGGTGCGGATGTTGCGTGATTTGGAAGATTGCGGCCTGATCCGCCTTCTTCCGGGCGGCAATCCCTCTTCTCCGGGTTCCTATGAATTGTGCAGGAGCTTCTCCTCGCTCTCTCTCTACGACCTGCTGCTTGCTATCGGCGAGGGTGTCTTTCCGGTTTCCCCGGACGCTTCGGAGGAGCATATCCACCGGCGTTTCGGCTACGTTTCGGGCGCTTCGAGGCTCGGTGTCATTAACCATATGCTCCGCACGCTGCTTGACGGTGTCAGCCTGTCGTCCCTTTGACAGATAACCCCAACCCCCGCATTTATGAAGTATAAGAGAACCCTTCAGTTGTTTGCCATTTTCCTTGCATGCGAGTTGTATGCAATGCTGTTCGCCGCTTTGGTTTACTCCTGCGGCAGGGACGGTGAGCGTGGCTCCGGTGCTGTCACTGCGTGTTCGTCTGCCCCGTCCGTCGGGGCTTTGAATGTGAATCTTTTAAACAATCAAACCATATGGGAATAAAAGCTCTGCTGCTACTGCCTACGATCCTTGCCTTTCCGGGCTATCTTCATGGCGTGGCGGCCTTGCCCGGCACTCTGCCGGGCCCCGATACGCTGTATCGTGATTCTACCTACCTCCGCGTGATCAACGAGGGCTCCACACGCCTGAACTGCTACCTGTCCTATCCTCAGGGCGGCTGGCGTGTGGAGAGTACCTACGGCAACAACTCCTCCGAACTTGCCCGCCTTGCCCGCTTCATCCGTACCTCACTTTCCGACAGTCTGATTTATGTGCGTGAGATCACCCTGACGGGCTACTGCTCCATAGAGGGCAGCTACGCCCACAACGAACGTCTTGCCCGCCGTCGCGCCAACGGTTTCAGGAACTACCTTGATTCTGTATTCGGCCTTTCGAGGCGCTACCCTGTGAGGACATCCTACGTTGGCGAGGACTGGGAGAGGCTCCGTTCCCTTGCCGATTCCTGCGCATCGCTTCCCAGCCGCCGGGAAGTGCTGGAAATCATCGACAATACCGGTATCTTCGACGGCCGCGAAAGGAAGCTGATGGCTTTGCATGGCGGAGTTCCCTACAACTTCATGCTTTCCGAGCTCTTCCCCTTGCTCCGCCGGGTTGAGATACTGGTGGAATACGACCTCCACCGCATCATCGAGGAGCGCTACCGGCGCAAACTTAGCGCTTCCGAGTTGCAGGAGATCCTTGCGCATGAGCGTGCAGTGGCCGCCGCCGAGCAGGAACGCCTTGCCGAACTCCGCCGCCTGGCAGCCGAAAGTCGGCAACGCGCCGAGCAGCTGCGTCTGGCGGAAGAACATGCCGAACAACTCCGCCTGGCGGAGCAGCGCGCCGCCGAAGCCGAACAGGAACGCCTGCGTGCCGAGCAGCTGCGTCTGGCGGAAGAACGTGCCGAACAACTCCGTCGGGCGGAGCAGCGGCGCAACCTTGCCGTTCCCCTGTTCTCCATCAAGACCAACCTTTACGCCCTTTCGGGCATGACCCCCGGTTTCTCCCATACCTCTTTCACTCCCAACCTTTCCGCCGAGTTCTTCTTTGCCGGGCGCTGGTCTGCCGTTGCTTCCGCCGCGTATGCCGACTGGTCCTACGGCAACGGGTCCTATTGGGGCATATCCGCTTACCGCCTTGAGCCGCGTTTCTGGCTGCGTTCGGGCGGCGTCTACCACCTTTTCTACGTGGGCGTCTACGGCCAGTCCGGCGATTTCGACAACCGCAGCACCTCCGACAGCCGCCTTTCCGCCGGTACGGGCAACTGTACGGGCACCTATCTTGAAGGCGGCGTTTCCGCCGGCTGCCACTTCCGCCTGAGTGGCCGCTGGGGCATTGATCTGGGGCTTCGCGGCGGCTTCCGCAGTTCGGATGTCAACACATACGACGTGGAGCTTCCCTATCATTATTTCAACCGTAACTTCCGCAAGAACCGTTTCGGTCTGACGGGTGTGGACATCAGCATCGGCTACCGTTTCGGGCGCAGTGCGAAAGGAGGTGGAAAATGAGAATGTCATATCTTGTCCTGCTGCTTGTTTCTGCGGCCGCCTTTGCGGGCTGCACCGAAAGGGAGCTGGACCATCGCGCTGCCAGCGGCCGGGTGGAGATAGCCCCCGTCTGGGCCGGGCTGAACCGTCCCTCCGCTGCCGGCTACCGCTTCTATGGTGCGGACAACAAGCCGGCTCCGGTGGAAGGCGCCGTTGCGGAGGCATCCGTCGATTCCTTCTCGGTTGTCCTTCCTGAGGGCCGTTACAGTTGCCTTGCCTACAACACCGATGCCCAAGGCGTCACCTTTACGGGGCTGGACAACAGGCTTCTTGCGGAAGTCCGCCTCTCCTCCGAGGCGCAGCCGGGCAATGTGTACAGTTGGAGCGTGGAGGAGGTGGAGGTCACCTCACGCGGTGATGTCCGCTACACGCCCGTTCCCCTCCGCCTTGTGAAACAGGTTGTCCTCCGTTTCCGGGTGACGGGTGTGGAGGGCGCAACGGTGCTGAACGGCACGCTGAACGGCGTCTATCCCTCGCTCTTCCTGCTTTCGGGCGATCCTCCGGAGCAGAGCATCAGGACTGCTCCCGAAACAGTGGCGCAATATACCGCCACGCTGGTGCAGACCCGGAATACGGGTTCTCCTTCCTACACCGCTTCCGCCGATATCCGCCTGCTCGGCCTTCTCAATCCCCAAAAGGAGGAGGGGAACGGAAATGAAACGGCCTACGATTCCCGCCTGAATCTTTCTGTGCATAACTCCTCCGGTGAGGTGTACAGCACGACGGTGAACATGAACAAGCCTGTCTCCGAAATCATCGATTCCTACGGGGGTGAAATCCCTATCGACAAGACGATAGAGATAGATGTAAGCGTGAACCTGCTCGATATGAACCTTACGGCTGTTGTGCAGGGTTGGAAGGAAGGAAACAGAGAGATAATAATCATAAAATAATTAGATGGTAATCCTTTCATATTCTTTTGTCAATCAGGATGTTATGAGTTTATTTCAGTTTACCCTAAATAAACCTGTAATTTATTCCTAATAAACTGGCAGTTTAATCCTAATAAACTTGTGGTTTATTACCAATAAACCGACGGTTTATTCCGGATAAATGGACAGAATGAATCATAGAAATATTTTTAGTAGCATTTATTTAATATTAATTTAGAAAAAGAAGTAAGTTTAGTATGAAGAAAATTATGTTTATGCTTGTTGCCGTAGCAGCTATGGCAAGCAGTTGTACACAGAGTGATGTAATCGGGTTGTCTTCGGATGATAATGTTGAAATACGTGTCAGTGCGGGTATCACCTCTGCTGTGTCTCCGTCTACGAGGGCGGTATTGGATGGGATGATCAATTCTAATTTCACTGAGAATTTGGATGTGGCGTTTGTGCGTGCCGATGAGGGAGTTGCTGCCTATGGGGACTACGGGGGGACTGCTTTGGTAGGTACCGTAGCGCATGCCGGTAAAACGCTGTCGTTTGCTCCTGCCGAATATTATTTGGTAAGCGGAAAGAAAACCAAGTTGATAGGCTGGTATCCAAGACGTTCCGGAGTTAGTTATACGCAAGGTACAAGAGTTGTGGATTTTGGTGAAATTGACGGTAAGACGGATTTGATGGCTACTGTTCTGTACGAGGGAAGTAAAGGTACAAAGATATCGTCTATTACTTTCAATCACTTGCTTACCCAGTTCAGCATAAAGGTTTATGCTCCTGATGCTGCTGCGCAGGGATTGTGGGGGACAGTGAGCTCCATTAAGATAGCTGAAAAAAAACAGACTTGTACGATAACATTGCCTGCGGCGACAGAGACAGCCAATACAGCAGCCGCTCCGACTTTTACTGGTAATTCTGACTTGGATTTGGTCAAGACTGACCTGACTACCAGCCCTGCATCTACCATTACCTATCCCCTGACGCTGGGCGTAGGCACAGCTGCGAACGCTGCTCAGGCAGGTTATGCCATGTTTGCTCCGCAAACTGCTGGTAATGTGGTATTAAAGATTGAGTTGTCTTCCGGTGTAACCCAGACTGTGAATGTCCCTGTTCCTACTACACCTACACCCGCAGGTTTTCTTCATGGACACGCGTATGAAATCACTTTAAAGTTCTCGTCTTCGGCTATCACTCCTACCGTATCCGTTGTGGACTGGGTACCGGTCACTAATACTCCTGAAGTTGAAATTTAATGTTTATACGCCATTGATTTTATGAACTATTCAGGGATGATAAAATACTTGCCGGCAGTCTTGTTGTTTTGTTCGTGTACGGAAAGCGGTCTTTTGTTGAGGGAGCGTGAACGTTTTGCAGTGCATTTCTCTGCATCGGGCATCGGCATGGAGGTCACCACGCGTGCTTCTTCGCCTTTGTCGGACAACACAACGTTGCGTATCCTCGCTTTCCGGCGTGTAGGACAATCTCCCGATTTGCAGGCGGATGAATACATGGGCGAAGGCACATACAGAGCCTCTTTGGGCAATGGCAGCCTGACGCCTGTGCATTCTTTGCTGCTGCGTGCCGGTTCCTATGATTTCTATGCCCTTACCCCGGAAACGGCTACTGCTTCCGGGGGCGGTGGCAGCGGTATTCCCGGTGGCGGTGGCGGCACCACTGCACCGCCGTACACCGTATCTGTGGGGCATGGCATGGACTATGCCACTTCGCTGACCGCGGGTAGAGCGGTGGATGAATCCAACCCTTCCGTCCCTCTCAACGACTTGGTTCGCCGTTGCACAAGGCTGGTGTTCGAGCTGTCGCCCAAAGCGGGCAATATAAAGAAGGTGCGTGTTGCGTCCGCCGGGCTCACCAATATGACTGCCGCCCCCGTTGCAGCGCCTCTGAATGCAGAACTTCCCCTTGCGGGAGTGGCGCAGAGCGACGGCCTCACCATAGCAGGCGGCAGCTTCTCTCCGCCGGACAAGGACCTGAACACTTCCGCTGCTGCGGTGGTGCTGCCCCGCATGGCAGGTAAGTTCGATTTCGAGCTGGATGTGTCGTTCAATGACATGGCTGACGCAAAGTTTACGGCTGCCATGCCGCCGACGCTCGCATTTGCTCCCGGCACACAATATACGTTCACCCTGAAGATGAAAGGCAGCTCCATGCAACTGACGCTGACGGTGGTGCCTTGGGGTGAGAGCGTAATGGGCGGTCAGGGCGATATAGGCGCTTCAGCTCCGATTACGGTGACTGTGGGGGCTTGGGAGAATGTGACTGTGCCGGGCGAAACAGGCGGTGGCAACCCCACTGTCAGTACGGGACAGTGGATTCTCAATCCCGATTTGGATGTCCTGTTCGGCAACTATGGCCTGAGTACGATAAACGGTCTGCCCTGGGCTTCTTCGCAGACTCTACCGGGCGAAACGGGCGGCGGGAGCACGAATGTGAACTCCGGCAGTTGGGCGGGAACAAAGGATGTACCTGCTACCACCGGTGATGGAAAACCAACGGGGAGTGATGATCCGGATTCTGTGTAAAAACATGCAGTATATAAACATGTAGTATATAAACATGCAATATATAAACATGTATACATAAGACATGTAAGTATATAATATGTAAGCATAGGACATATAAACAACATATAACCTATGTGCAACATGTAAAATGGAAAAAATGAAATAATAATTATGAAGATAACAAGTATTTTCGGGTTATGTATAGCGGCTTCTCTTTGCTTTCTTTCCTGTACGGATGGAGACGAGATTCAGCAGAACATAACTCCCAATGTCGATACTATGCCGGTGAAACTTGCGCTTGGCATGGCTCCCATGCATGACACCGGAGGTGTCACTCGTGCACGCGGCGACAACTCGCTGGACTTGGTGCTGGGCGAGGAAGCGGATAAAGCTCCGGATTATGCCGGGGCGCATTCCGCAACAGATGCCGGGGCGCAGATGAATTCCGCAACAGATGCCGGAGCACATCCCCAAACACGCGCAAGCCTGACCGACGCCCAAGAGGATGCAGTAAGCGAAATCTGCGTCTTTCAGTTTGAAAACGCCACTAATACACTGAAATACAGCGGACACATATCCTTAGGAACGGGAACACTTACAACCGACATCTCTCTGGCTACGGGAATGGGCGCGTGCACCGTATATGTGCTGGCAAACGTGGGCGACCTGACTTCGAGAGTGGCATACGGAAGCTCACTGGCCGACTTCAAGAAGCTGGCAGCCGAAGTGACTTCGGGCAAAGGAACAGGTGACAACCTGCCTATGTGCGGCAGCAACGACAACTTCGACTCGAATACGGCCAACACACTTGCAGTCTCACTGACCCGTTCGGTTGCCAAAGTCAGCCTGAACCTGACTCTTCCGAATGGACCTGATGTATTTACAGTGAGCGCCATCAAGCTGATGAATGTAGCAAAGAAACTCTATTATGTAGAATCGACTGCTCCGGCTACTTCGGCAGAGCTTACCGACTACACGAGCGATAACTCCAACACAATTACTTGGTACATCCCTGAAAATAAGGCGGGAACCACCTCCCTGTCCGATTGGAAAGACCGCTACGAGGGCAATGCGCCCACTACGGCTACGTATATCCTGATAGAAGGGAGTTATACCCCTCAGAATGGTACGGCCCGCGATGTAGCCTATGCCATTTATCTGGGAGATAACGACCCTGCCGATTTCAATGTGGCACGCAATACGAAATATACAGTGAATGCCAGCATTAGAGGCACTAACTTGGACGACGGTCGTGTGCTGGTGGGCAAGGATTTGAGTGCTGCCGGAACGCGGACAGCCAATTGCTATGTGGTGAAAACCACCGATGCCAATAAATGGTATCGCTTCAAGGCCACAGTCCGCGGCAATGGTGCGCAGACTGCGGAGGATATCTCTTATACGGGAGCCGTAATTCCTGCGGGTGATAAGATTTCTCCCGTCAAGGCAGGCCTTGTGTGGGAAACCCGCGATAACAATGGGACTGTTCACACACTGGACTACGTGGGCTATTCCCGCAACGGCTATATCGTGTTCAAGCTGGGCAGTGCTCCTGAGGGCAATGCAGTGGTTGCCGCCAAAGACGGCGCTTCCAAAATCCTTTGGAGCTGGCATATCTGGGCAACGGCAGCGTTTGACGGAGATAACATCAAGGTACAGAAATACGAGACGCGCCCTCGTAACGGTATTACCGGTTATGAAAACATAACTAAACGGGCTTTTAATATGATGGACCGTAATTTGGGTGCTGCAAGCGCAATGCCGGCTTCTAAAACGGAAGCAGAGGTTATAAAGACGTATGGCTTGCTTTATCAGTTTGGTCGTAAAGACCCGTTCCCCGGACCGGGTGAGATGAAAAAACGGGCGATGCAGAGCTTATTCCCTTTTATGATGCAAATGGGCAGTTGGTTACGAAAGGCAACTTTTCTAATTTCTTAATATGGAGTCAAACGCTAAGCAATAAGAAACAAGACAAAGCAGCTATTATAGCACAACTTACCTATGTAGTAGAGAATCCGTCAATGTTTGTGATGAGTACCAATGATAAAGCTATCGAGTATGGAGGTGACGGAAAGACTGCTTCTTATAATTGGCTTTGGGCGGCACATCGGAACTCGCTTCCTTGGAAAGCATCTAATAAGTTGTGGGGCAGTGGTTTGATTACTGAGTCAGGTACTAGCAATGCATTTGCAACGAAACCTGTAACGAAAACCATTTATGACCCTTGTCCTTATGGTTATCACATGCCTGAACAGGATGTATGGACAAACTTTTCGACTACTACAACTGGATATGAAGCGACCACTGCGGCTGAGTTTAATGTAGTTACTGCTGATAAACTGATCATTGCTGGTAATATGGACGGTTTCGCAAACCCACAGTTTCCGGCGTTTGGACGTCGTTTCTTAACTACCGGAAATTCGGAAAATACTGATGGAAGCAATGTGGCGTTCTATCCGGCAGTCGGTACTCGTTTCAATGAAACGAAAATTGAAAATCTTGGACTAGGAATTTATTATTGGTCGGCTTCGCCCTATGATAATACTGGCACAAGCAATGGTTTAGTAATTATTAGTGCGACGGGGAGTTGTCTGTATGGAAATAATAATATGGTATCTCCGGTAACATCCGGCTTAGGTCGTATGTCTGCTACTCCTGTGCGCTGTGTCCGTGGCAACTGACAGTAGCCGCATTGTTACGAAGTTGTTGCACTGCAAAGTTGTGCAGCAACCTTGTATCACGAAATAATGTTATTCTATGTTTTTAGTTTATTCTCAGGGTATTGTTATTGATTGCCCTTAAGGAACACCGGGGAGTTTAGAGGGCCGGGTTTTTCCTCGCCCTCGATTCGTTCTTTGGTTTTGGGCCGGATGAGGATGTGAATCACTGTCTGTGCTTATTTGTTTGTTTGAAAGTTCCCCCTTTCCAAGCGTGGAAAGGGGGAACTTGTGTGTAGTTATGGTATGCCAAGTCTCTTCTTTATTCTTTAGAGACGGTTTTACCCGCAACTTGCGTATTGGGTTGTTCTTCCCAGTGGAACGGCTCGAAGGTTGTGTTCGGATCAATCCAACTTGGCTTCTTGGCAGCGTAGATAATGAACGGGGCAATCACCACAACAAGCGCACCGATAATCAGTACGGAGAACCATACGGCATTGCTACCGGTGGAAATCTGGCTTGGAGGGATGAAGCTCAGCACAAATGCAAGCAATGAACCACAGAATCCCAAACCACCGATGAACCACATCAGGCCGTTGCCGCCTTTGCCGATGCGGAACGGGCGGTTCAGCTTCTTCATCTTGTAGCGCAAGGCAATGGCTCCGGAGAACATCAGCATGTACATGATGAGATAAAGAATAACCGTCAACTGTGACAAAATCTGGTAGAAACTCTGCACCGAAGGCATAACCACGAACAAGAGGCTCAATACGGTTACGGCTATACCTTGAACATAAAGTATGTTCTTTTGCACTCCCAGCTTGTTTGTCTTCTGGAAGAACGGAGGTAGATAACCCGCCTTGCCCACTGCAAAGATACCTTTGGACGGACCGGCAACCCATGTCAATACACCTGCCAGCACACCGAAAGCCAACGCAACGGCTATGATAGGTGACAGCCAGGAAGCATGGATATAATGGAAATAATTGTCGAAACCCACCAGCAGGCTCTGCGTCAGGCTGATGTCTTTTGCAGGAATAATGACACCGAGGGAAAAAGTGCCCAGTACAAAGATTATGACTGTGATCAACGCACCGATGAATACCGCTTTCGGATAGTTCTTGGAGGGATTGTTTACATCCTTCACATGGATACCGCCCATTTCCATTCCGGCATAGAAGAGGAAGATACTTGCGGCAAGCACCACATTGTCAAAATTCGTCAGGTCAGGGAAGAAACTGCTGTGGAAGTCCATGTTGGAGTGGCCGCCCGTAGCGAGATAGACAATGCCCAAAATAATCAGCAGGGCTGCCGGGATGATAGTACCGACCATGCCACCCACCTTTGCCACTTTTCCTACCCAGCCCATGCCTTTCATTGAAATGAAAGTTGCCAGCCAGTAGATTACGAGCACCACTGCCAGCGTGTAGTACTTGTTGTTTGCCAACGACATGTCGTGCACATCGTTCATACCGATGAAAGCAATGGATACGGCACCGAATGTCAACACAGTGGGATACCAGATTGTGCTTTCAATCCACTGCACCCAGATAGCGAGGAAGCCGAGTTTCTTTCCGTAGGCTTCACCCACCCAGCGGAACACACCGCCTTGCTTGTCCTGAAACATGGCAGCCAGCTCAGCGGCGACAAGTGACGTCGGGATGAGAAAGACTATGGCTGCAAATAAGTAGTAGAAAGCCGAACTCATTCCGTATACGGCTTCGGCAGGCAGTCCGCGAAGGGATACTACTGCCGTCACATTCATGATTGCCAGGGTAAATACGCCCAGCTTTACTGTTTGTTTAATATTTGCCATAAATTAAGGTTTTAGGTGAAAAAATCATTCTTTTTGTAATAGTCCTGTTTTTCCTTATTACGCCTCTCTACCAGACTTGTTACATATACTGTGAAAATGGGAAACATCATCATCCCTAATGCCGCCAACAGAACGGACAACACCCGCCCGGTGGCAGTGACCGCTATGATATTGGAACCCACCGTTGTCACATCCATGAACGCCCACCACAAAGCATCGCCATAACCTGTTACCAAAGGATTGGTTCCATGCTCCATGACATAAAAGGCAAGACTTGAAAAGTAGACGGTAGCCAATAGCATTGTCAGATAGGACACGAACAAGCCCGATGCACGATTGTACGTCAGCCAGCCCACCACGATAGCCATTGCATATCCGCCCCGCACTAGCGGGATGAAACGCAGCATATAAGTAATCTCAGGTGAAAATGTCCAACCCATGTAGGCAATGATATTCTGATAGGGAATGGCCACCAAAAGGAAGATGAAATGTGTGGCGACATAGCGCTTCCAGTTGGTTGCCAAAATCCATTCCAATACAAAATCAGCCAGAAACAATGCGCAAATCCATAACTGCACTTCCATGTACACCGATTGCTCGTAGAAAGGGATGCCTTTGAACGTGTCAACGGATATACTGATAACCAAGAACAGCGAAAGCAGCAAGATGATTACATGGAGTATGCCGTATATTCCTTTTTTCCGCACTATGAATTCTGATAGAGCTGTTTTCATATCTATTCCGTAATTGTCACATTGTCACCGTTGAATACACCCAGGCCGAGCCTGTTCATGATGAACCTGATAGACATTTGTGCTTTGACGGAGTTTCCGGCTTCATCCAGAGGAGGAGCGAAAGCGGAAATGCCCATTACACCGGGAAGTACAGCCATCACGCCACCGCCTACACCGCTTTTGGCAGGGATTCCGGCAGTGTACATCCAGTCGCCCGAATGTTCGTAGAAACCTACACTGGAAATCATGGAAGTGATTTTAGGCGCGAGTCCGGCTTCGAATACGTGTTGCCCGGTGACAGGATTAACGCCATTGTTGGCGATTGTTCCGGCTGCAATGCTCAGTTGCCCGGCTGTGACGCCCAACGAACATTGGCGGGTATAAAGGTCGAGCGCCAATTCCGGATCATCGTAGATACGGTCGTAGTTTTTCAATAGCCATGCAATGGAACGGTTATTGAAATTCGTAGCTGTCTCCGATTGGTACAGTTCGTCGATGAGCTGTGGAGCAGAGCCGCACAACTCGGTGATGTTCTGTACGATGACATTCCATTTCTTGTCGGAATCACCCGTCGGCTGCACCATGGAACAAGCGGATATAGCGCCTGCATTGACCAATGGAGTGGAGGGGTGGTCGTTCTCCAATAAAATGGCAATGATAGAGTTGAACGGCAGGCCCGTGGCATCGGCGCCGATCATGTCCAATACTTTCTGTGCACCGTACTGGCGCAGGATGAGTATGGCCGTATGTACTTTTGATACGGATTCTATGCCGAATCGGTAATCTGTATCTCCGATATTGATGGTCTGTCCGTTTGTCAGGCAGATGCTGAGACCGAACAGGCCGGAATCTATATTGGCAAGATAAGGGATGTAATCCGCATTCTTGCCTCCTGTTTGCTTTTTCACCTCATCATAGACTTCTTGGGCAACTTCCCTGATCTGTGAAATTGATATTTTCTTTTCCATAATCTATATAATAATATGGAATAAGGAATAGGAGATTTGAGTTTCAGTCTCCTAAAGCCTTATTCGATATATTGTTTAATGTATTAAAACAATAGAGCAGTGGAATGATAAGCTGATTCTTGCTTTATCATTTTTTGTGGCGTCTTCCGCCATGATTGAATATTTTGCTTTCTACCGGCAGATTCTTCTCCTGAGCCATGCGGGTAGGGGTGGGGTAGTCCAGCTTTTCCAGTTCGGCAATGGCATTCTTTATGTCGCCCAGCAGCATGTCTGCCATGTCGCGGCTGAATCCCTGACGGACAACGACACGCATCACAATATATTCCTCCAGTTTGGAAGGCAGCGTATATGCCGGAACCATCCAACCATGTTGTGAAAGTTTGTCCTGCAAGTCGTAGAGAGTCCATTTGGCTGTCTTGGCGTATTCCGGTTTCAGATACCAGATGAACAACGGATTCACCACCTCATTAGAGTAATTGACAAACGGAGCCATTTTCCCTATTTCATCATGGATGTACTTGGCTATTGTGAGTGAATTGTATTGTACCTCTTTGTAACCTTGAAAACCTAAACGGATGAATTGATAGTATTGCCCTAAGATTTGTGCGGCAGGACGGGAGAAGTTCAATCCGACTTGGGTAATATTGGCGCCGAGATAGTTTACACTGAAGGACATCTCTTCGGGCAGGTATTCCTTGCCTTTCCAAACCACCCATCCCAGACCCGGATACACCAAGCCGAACTTATGGCCGCTGACACTGATGGAGAGCACCCATTTCAGACGGAAGTCCCATTTCTTTTCCGGATACAGGAACGGAAGGATGAAACCGCCGCTTGCAGCATCCACGTGGATGGGAATGTCGTAACCGGTTTTGGCATTGTAGGCGTCGAGCGCTTTGTCAAGGGCTTCGACATCATCATTCAGCCCTGTCCATGTGACACCCTGTATAGGCACGATACAGATTGTGTTTTCATCACACATCTTCAGGGCTTCTTCGGGGTCGAGCGTGGTCTTGTCGAGGGTCAAAGGCACTTCGCGCATTTCGATTTGCCACAACTGGGCAAACTTCTCCCATACCACTTGGAAACCGGTTGAAATAACGAAGTTCGGCTTGTCGAACGGCTTGCCTTGCGCCTGACGTTTTTTGCGCCAGCGCAGCCACGCGGCTACACCGCCCAGCATACATGCTTCTGAAGAACCGATGGCGAGTGCGCCTGTCTTCCACGTATCTTTTTCCGGAGAATTCCACAGATTGGCGACGATGTTGATGCACTTGCCGTTCATTACGGCGATGCGGGGATACTCGGTTTCGTCAATGTAGTTGATGTTGATGGCTTCGTTCATTAGCTTGGTTGCATATTCGTCCATATAGGTCGTGACGAACGTAGCCAGATTCAGGCGGGGCTGGGTTTGGGCAAAGGTCTCATCTTTCACCATCTGGTAAGCGATTTCGGGAGTGGTGGGCCCATCGGGAATTTTTTCCACCGGTGAGGGTTGTAACATACGGTTTGAACCGAATACGTCTGTTTTGGCATCTCCCTTTCTGAAATTCAAATCTTCCATATAACTATAAGTTTTTAAAGGTTTAGGCGGCGGGGACCTTCCCCGTCGAATTGTCCACAACAACGACCCTCGGAAAAGAAAGTTCCGGCGTTTTACATTATTTGGCGTTTATTAAATGGGGGAGAAATGAAAGAGGCCACAGAGTTTCTTATTCTTGCAAGAATGAGAAACTCTGTGGCCTCCGGATGTGAAAACCGTTTTTTTTTATACTTTTATCTCGTCATATTTCATTCCAAATACATCTGCTACTGCTTTATAGGTCACTTTTCCTTCCACCACATTCAGGCCTAGCGCCAATGCCGGATCGTCTTTGCAAGCCTGTTTCCAACCTTTGCAGGCTAAAGCTACGGTATAGGGCAATGTGGCATTGGTCAGCGCCATGGTGGATGTGAACGGGACAGCGCCGGGAATATTGGCTACTGCATAGTGCACAATGCCGTCTACGACATACGTAGGCTCACTGTGAGTAGTGGGGTGGGAGGTTTCAAAACAGCCACCCTGGTCAATGGCTACATCCACAAGTACGGTTCCGGGCTTCATCATTTTCAGCATGTCTCTTGTAATCAGGTGGGGAGCTTTATCGCCGGGAATAAGGACAGAACCTATCACCAGATCTACGGTAGGCAGTTCCATTTTGATGTTATGAAGTGAAGAGTAGAGTGTTTTTACGTTTTTGGGCAATACTTCACTGAGATAGCGCAAGCGTGGCAGATTCACATCTGTAATCATTACCTCGGCTCCCATTCCGGCAGCCATTTGTGCGGCATTAGTGCCTACGATGCCACCCCCTAAAATAAGTACGCGTGCAGGACGTACCCCCGGCACGCCACCCATTAGTTTTCCTTTTCCACCCTGCGGTTTCTCCAAAAAACGGGCGCCCACTTGAGTAGCCATGCGCCCTGCCACTTCGCTCATAGGGGTGAGCAATGGCAATGAATGGTCTTCTTTCTCTACGGTTTCGTAGGCGATACATACGGCACCGCTTTCAATCATGGCTTCGGTCAGAACTTTATCGGCCGCAAAGTGGAAATAGGTAAATACCACTTGTCCCTTTTTAATCAGTTTGTACTCCGGTGCAATGGGTTCCTTTACCTTGACAATCATGTCGGCTATGGCATAGACGTCTTCAATGGTAGGCAGGATTTGCGCACCTACGGCGATGTAATCGTCGTCAGAGAACCCACTGTTTATGCCTGCTGTTGCCTGCATATATACCGTATGACCTTTCTTCACCAACTCGGCTACTCCGGCAGGGGTCATTCCTACTCGGTTCTCGTTGTTCTTGATTTCTTTGGGGACTCCGATAATCATAATGTCATCTGTTAATGGTTAAACATGCTGCAAGATAGCGATTTCTCTGTCTCATTGTCATTCTGTACCAGGTGTTTTACAACAGAAAATGCCGGGTTGTTCGATGAGGAAGGTGGCAGGATTATTCTTTTTTGTTTAGGCGGAGAGAACTATTCTTGTTATATTTGCATGCATTTAAAAAATAAGATATGGGCTATAAGAATATAAAACACTCTATACTTTTTTCTTTTTTATTTTGGGTGGGCAGTGTGCAAAGCGGGCATGCACAGGAAACCGCCGGGCAGGAAGCTGTTCCGGAGATGCAAACAGCTGTTTTCACTCCTCCTTTTGATTTCCCTATCACCTTTTCAGGCAATTTCGGCGAGATACGTTCCAACCATTTTCATGGCGGGCTGGACTTCAAAACCGGTGGTGTTATAGGCAAACCTGTGCATGCTTTGGCAGACGGGCATATCTCCCGTATCCGAGTGACGCATGGCTCAGGGTATGTGCTCGGTGTGGATTATGATAACGGTTATTCCACTATCAACCGCCACCTCAGCGCTTTTACAGGCGATGTGGCCCGGAGAGTGAAAGAATTGCAGTATGAAAAGGAGAGTTGGGAAGTGGAGATCGTTCCCGAACCGGGAGAATATCCGGTAAAGGCAGGGCAGGTGATAGCCCTTAGCGGGAATACGGGATATTCTTTTGGCCCTCATCTGCATTTGGATATGATTGAGTCGGCAACAGGGGATTATATTGATCCGCTGCCTTTTTTTATGGAAAAAGTGAAAGACAACACTGCTCCTCATGCCGAGGGCATCATCTTGTTTCCGCAACCGGGCAAAGGGGTGGTAAACGGAAAACAGACGCGCCAGACCTTTCCGGCAAGTCCAGCAAAGCCTATCACAGCTTGGGGATTGATTGGAGTGGGAATCCGCGCTTATGACCATATGGATGGGGTGGGCAACCGTTATGGCGTGCATACCGTTATTCTGGAAGTGGACGGCGTGGAAGTGTTTCGCAGTGTGGTAGACCGCTTTGCTTACGAAGAAAACCGTTATATCAACTCATGGACACATGGGCAGTACATGAAATCGTTCGTCGAACCGGGCAACCGTCTGCGTATGCTGCATGCGTCTAACGGCAACCGGGGACTGATAGAAATCAATGAAGAGCGTCCCTATCGTTTGGTATATACTTTGAGCGATGCTTTAGGTAACACCTCGAAAGTCCGTTTCACCATACAGGGCAAGAATACCGCTATCCGTCCGGTGGAGCATCGCGAAAAATATGCCTTCAAATGGGATAAAACCAATTATCTTCAGGAGCCCGGACTGGAACTGGTTGTGCCGCGGGGAATGTTGTATGATGATGTGTGGTTGAACTATTCCGTACGCGCCGATAGTGGCGACGTGGCTTTTACCTATCAGTTGAACGACACCCGTATTCCCATGCATGGAGCGTGCGAGATGCGTATCGGCTTACGTCGTGATGATTTGGAAGATAAGTCGAAATATTATGTGGCCGGCGTTACCGCCAAAGGCGGAAAATATAGCGTAGGCGGGGTTTATGAGGATGGTTTTATGAAAGTCCGCATCCGGGACTTGGCCACTTATACGGTAGCAGTCGATACCGTACCGCCGGAGATCATTCCGCTTAATCCTCAGCAATGGGGACGTACGGGCCGCATAGTCTTTAGAGCTAAGGACAAAGGGACGGGGGTCAATAGCTATCGTGGAACGATAGACGGGAAGTATGCACTGTTTGGCAAGCCCAATTCCATTAGTGGTAATCTGGTTTGCGAGCTCGACCCCGAACATGTGAAGAAAGGCGGTAGGCATACTGTGGAAATGACCGTAACGGACGGTTGCGACAATCAAACTGTCAGGCAGTTCCATTTTGTATGGTGAAATAGGAGGGGCTGTATCCTTTGAAATCCCTTTATAGCATTGTGATATAATAAATTCAATAATAATTCAAAGTATGAAAAGATTAACTCTCTCCGTCATGTTGGTAGTGGCAGTTGTGGCAAACACTTTTGCCTGCACCAATCTTATTGTAGGTAAGAATGTATCTACGGACGGTTCTACAATTGTTTCCTATTCTGCCGACTCCTATGGATTGTTTGGCGAGTTGTATCATTATCCCGCAGGCATGCACAAGAAAGGCACATTGATTGATGTGCACGAGTGGGACACCGGCAAGTATCTCGGTCAGATAGAGCAAGCGCGCCAAACCTACAACGTTATCGGCAATATGAACGAATTTCAGCTTACTATCGGTGAGACGACTTTCGGCGGGCGTCCGGAACTGGTGGATACTACCGGTATCATTGATTATGGAAGCCTTATTTATCTCGGTCTGCAACGTTCGCGCACAGCCCGCGAAGCTATCAAAGTGATGACAGACCTTGTGCAGGAATACGGTTATTACAGCAGCGGCGAATCCTTTACGATTGCCGATCCTAATGAAATCTGGATTATGGAAATGATAGGCAAGGGACCCGGTGTACGTGGCGCCGTATGGGTTGCTGTCCGCGTGCCCGATGATTGCATCTCCGCACATGCCAACCAAAGCCGTATCCACCAGTTCGATATGAATGACAAGAACAACTGCATGTATTCTCCCGATGTCATATCCTTTGCCCGTGAGAAAGGCTATTTCGACGGAGTGAACAAAGATTTCAGTTTTGCAAATGCTTATGCACCGCTTGACTTTGGCGCTCGTCGTTACTGCGAAGCCCGCGTGTGGAGTTACTTTAATATGTTCACAGCTCGCGGCAACGAGTTCCTACCTTATATATTAGGCGATACGGATACTCCGATGCCGTTGTTTGTGAAGCCCAACCGCAAAATCTCCGTACAAGATGTAAAGAATGCCATGCGCGACCATTACGAGGGTACTCCCCTCGACATCAGCAGGGATTTCGGTGCAGGACCGTATCACACTCCCTACCGCCTTTCTCCTCTTTCCTTTAAAGTAGGCGATAAGGAATACTTCAACGAACGCCCTATCTCTACCCAGCAGAGTGGTTTTGTATTCGTGGCACAGATGCGTTCCACTTTGCCCGATGCTATCGGCGGCGTATTGTGGTTTGGTACGGACGATGCCAACATGACTGTATTTACTCCCGTATATTGCTGTACGGACAAGGTTCCCGTATGCTATTCGCGCGTGGACGGTGCAGACTATATCACTTTCTCATGGAACTCCTCTTTCTGGATTTTCAACTGGGTCTCCAATATGGTATATCCTCGCTATGACCTGATGATTGGCGATGTGCGTGCCACACAGACCGAGCTCGAAACAACCTTCAACGAAGCACAGGAAGGCATTGAGACCGCTGCTGCCAAACTCTTGGAGAAAGATCCGGCTAAAGCGAAAACATTCTTGACAAACTATACCAATATGACAGCCCAAAGCACGCTCGATGCATGGAAGCGTCTGGGCGAATTCATGATTGTGAAATATAATGACGGTGTTGTTAAACGTATGAAAGACGGTAAGTTTGAACGTAATTCTATCGGACAACCGGCAGGCGTGGTCCGTCCGGGTTACCCGAAAGAGTTTCTTGAAGAGTATGTCAAACAGACCGGCGACAGATATAAAATGCCTCAATGACAGTTTGGGCAAATGAGATATTTCGTTCATATTCTTAGTAAATACTGTACAGATTTGTGAATCTACGGTAAAAAAAATTAGGATATTTGAACTTAATCTTCTACATTTGTGTCTTAACAAACAATTGAAGTATTAACCTTTAAAATAGAAATAGTCTTATGGAAAATCAGGAACTGATTAAACAGGTCACTGAGAAAGCTGAAAAATGGCTTACCCCGGCTTATGATGCCGAAACTCAGGCAGAAGTGAAACGTATGTTGGAAAATCCAGATAAAACCGAACTGATAGAGTGTTTTTATAAAGACTTGGAATTTGGTACAGGCGGCTTGCGTGGTATCATGGGTGCAGGCAGCAACCGTATGAATATTTATACGGTAGGCGCTGCTACCCAGGGATTGGCTAACTATCTGAACAAATGTTTCAAAGATAAAGAACAAATTTCCGTAGTAGTGGGCCACGATTGCCGTAACAACAGTCGTAAGTTCGCTGAGATCTCGGCTGATATTTTTTCTGCAAACGGCATCAAGGTTTATCTTTTTGAGGATTTGCGTCCCACTCCGGAGGTTTCCTTTGCTATCCGTCATCTGGGCTGCCAAAGCGGTATCAACCTGACTGCAAGCCATAACCCGAAAGAATACAACGGTTACAAGGCCTATTGGGATGATGGTGCGCAGGTGCTTGCCCCGCACGATACAGCCATTATTGATGAGGTAAACAAAGTGACTGTTGAGGACATCAAGTTCAAAGGCAACAAAGATTTGATTCAGATTATCGGTGAGGACATAGACAAGGTGTATCTGGATAAAGTCCATGCCCTTTCCATTGATCCGGAAGTGATTAAGCGTCAGAAAGACCTTAGCATCGTCTATACTCCGCTCCATGGTGCAGGTAGGGTACTCATTCCTGCTTCCTTGAAAGAGTGGGGCTTTGAGAATGTGCACTGTGTACCCGAACAAATGGTAAAGAGCGGAGATTTCCCGACAGTTGTTTCTCCGAATCCTGAAAATGCGGAAGCCCTTTCCATGGCAATCGAACTCGCCAAGAAGATTGATGCAGACATCGTAATGGCAAGTGATCCTGATGCAGACCGCGTGGGTATGGCATGCAAGGACGACAAAGGCGAATGGGTGCTGATTAACGGCAATCAGACTTGCTTGCTTTTCCTGTACTACATCATCAAGAACCGTATCGCAACCGGCAAGATGCAACCTACGGATTTCATCGTAAAGACCATTGTCACTACCGAGCTCATCAAAGCTGTTGCCGATAAGAACAAGATTGAAATGATCGACTGCTACACCGGTTTCAAGTGGATTGCCCGCGAGATCCGTCTGCGTGAAGGCAAACAACAATACATCGGTGGAGGTGAAGAGAGCTACGGTTTCCTTGCCGAAGATTTCGTTCGCGATAAAGATGCTGTTTCGGCCTGCTCACTGTTGGCTGAGATTTGTGCTTGGGCAAAGGATCAGGGCAAGACACTGTATGACATCTTAATGGACATTTATGTGGAATACGGCTTCTCTAAAGAAACTACCGTTAATGTGGTGAAACCGGGTAAGAGTGGTGCAGATGAAATCAAGGCCATGATGGATAATTTCCGCGCTAATCCGCCGAGAGAAATCGGTGGTTCTGCCGTTGAGCTGGTCAAGGACTATAAGACGCTGAAAGCTACGGATGCTCAAGGTAACTCAACAGCTTTGAATATGCCTGAAACATCGAATGTTCTCCAGTATTTCACAGTAGACGGCACGAAGATTTCCGTTCGTCCTTCCGGAACAGAGCCCAAGATTAAATTCTACATTGAAGTGAAAGGTGAAATGGGATGTCCCAAGTGCTACGGCAGTGCCAATGCTGAAGCTGAAAAGAAAGTGGAAGCAGTACGCAAATCACTCGGTATCTAAGAAGGTTTAATTCTTACATATAGGAAAGGTGCAGGTGGCAGAAGCCGCTTGCACCTTTTGTGTTTTCTGATGGTAAATGTGTGGTGGTTCCGAATGTATTAAGTTTCTTTTATATTCTTTATGCCAGTCTGCAAATCATTCTCCGTTGAATACTGTTCTTATATGCGACAGAGGTCAACAGTTAATAGATAGTATGACAGATTGCGGTTGCACGCCAATTGGTTGATGTGAATGAGAGTCGTTTCATTCGTAGTTGTTCGTTTGCGAGTGCGTGTTTTCCGCAATCTGTTTTTTTTGTTTCTTTTCCCCTTTGAGTCATTAATGCTTTTAAAACTCTTTGGTTCCTTACCTCTTTAGTTGTTATTTTCCAGCCACCAGTCAATCAATTTTCGTGCAATGCTTAGCTTGCGTGGAATTTCCGGCAGGTTGTCTTTGGAATAGAATGAGCCGGAACTGAGTTCGTCGGCTTGCAGCTTGATTTCCCCACTTTCATAGTCGGCAATGAAGCCCACCATTAATCCGCTGGGATAGGGCCAGGGCTGGCTGCCGAAGTAAGTGATGTTCTTCACCTTTAGTCCGGTTTCTTCCATGACTTCCCGTTCTACGCATTGCTCCAAAGTTTCGCCAGCCTCAAGGAAGCCGGCTACCAGTCCATGAAAAGTGCCGCGAAAGTTGCGTGCATGTACCAGCAGTATCTCTTTACCTTTTCGTATCAGTACGATGATTGCCGTAGATACGGGAGGGTACATTTCATTTCCACATTTCGGGCATTTCTTCATGATAGGGGTTTGCTGTTCCATAGGAGTGCCGCATACGGGGCAGAAACGGCTATGCTCGTCCCAATAGAGTATCTGGAATGCCTTTCCGGCGGACAGGTATTCGTCTGCGGAAATGTAGTCGTACGAAGCCCGCAAGCCTATCATTACCCATTCTTCGGTTTCTGCGACGGGCTGTCCCGTAGCAAATGCCCGCACTTGCTTACCGTTGGGCGGGAATACGTCGTGTATATTGCTTCCGCTTTCCGGTGCCAAGGGGGGATTTATGCTGACGGGTACGCTGTATTTTATCTCTCCTTTTTCCGTATATCCTTTCTTCAATAGCAGTTGGTCATTGAAGAAGACGAACCACTGCGTGGAGGGTTTGATTTCTGTTGAATCTTCCATTGCTTGTTATTTTTTTTGGGGGATGAACACGAGAACACAGAGGTACAGAGATTCTTTTCAAAGAGATAAAGCATTAATTTCTGTGTCTTTGTGCCTCTATGTTCGCCCCCTAAATTTCGTTTGCTGTGTCTTTTTCTTGCCGCACATAGACCGTTGACCTTCCCATCCCGCGGCGGCGCAGGAACCCTTGCAGGATGAATTTGTTCAGTTCGTCTATGGCGGCATGCCTGGTCAGCCCGCTCAATTGGATGTATTCGTTTTTGTTGATGCATACATTCCGCTTGAGGAACAGTTCCAGTTCGGCTTTTCTTGTTTCTTCGGTGGTCTCTACTGCCTTTTTCGATTTTTTGGTAGTGGAGTGTACACGTTCCAACGTCATTTTCTTCTTGATGTTGTTGCGGAACGTGCTGCTGATGCGCAGGTGTACGTTTTGGAATTGGACGGATTCGGAGCGGATTTTCTTTTTCTCGTCGTCGGTCTCACGCAGGCATTTCAGTGAAGTGCTGAAGAATCCGAGTTCTCCCAGCTCCACGATGTTTCCGTTGGCCAGCAGGTCGCAAAGTTCGTCGATGCAGGCATCCAGTGCTGCCCCTATCACATTCTTGGGCAGATGTTGGAATGTAGAGACATGTTCCACAAACTCCTTTTGGGTATAAGTCCCTTTCGGGCAGATACGTGCATGGAGTGATTTCTTGTCTTCTTTCCCGTCGGGCGAAGGCGTTTCGTAAAGGTCGTAATACGCGCTCATAAGATATCTATTTTTGTTTATAGCGATAAACAGTTCTCGTCGCTTCGGGGAGTTATTTTTGTCGCTAAGCGGATTAATTTTCTTCTTCCTAAAAACTAATCGTCCGACAACTGTTGCATTATCGTTCGACAGTTGTTTAATTATCGTCCGACAGCTGTCGGACGAAACAGAAACGGGTATGGGACGATTAATTCTTAGTGAGCAAAGGTATAAAATATTGTGATACGAAAGGTTGTGTTTGGGGAGAAAAAAAATCCCCCGTTAAGGACGAGGGAACCTAATGTTTTCACAACGGAATAATCCTTATTGTGACTTGCTTCATTTTAGTATGGCAAATGTATAAAATAAATATGGAAATACAATACTTATATTAATAAAAAAAATACCTTTGAAGAGAATACTCAAAATATGATACTATGAAAACGATACTTGGATTGGATTTGGGAACCAATAGTGTAGGATGGGCTGTAATAAACTCTGTAATTAAAGAGCAGGCCGAAAGAATTTGGATAGAAATGGCCGGAAGCAGGATTATTCCGATGGATGCTGCTGTATTGGGAGATTTCGACAAAGGGAATTCTATATCGCAAACATCTGAAAGGACACGACTCAGAGGGGCTCGCCGGTTGCGCGAACGTCAATTGTTACGTCGTGAACGATTACATAAAGTGTTGAATATTTTAGGTTTTTTGCCCAATCATTACTTAGAATATATTGATTTTGAGAAGCATCCCGGAAAATTCTTAGCCGATGCCGAGCCTAAATTAGCGTGGGTAAAAGATGAGCAAGGGAAATATACTTTTTTATTTCAAGCTGCATTTGATGAAATGTTGGCGGATTTTGCAATACATCAGCCTTCATTGGTTTCTGGTGATAAAAAGATACCTTACGATTGGACAATTTATTATCTTCGCAAGAAAGCTTTGACAGAAATGATTAGTAAGGAAGAATTGGCTTGGATTCTTTTGAACTTTAATCAGAAACGCGGTTATTATCAACTTAGAGGAGAAGAGGAGGAAGACAATGCCGGGAAATCAGTTGAATTTTATGCGTTGAAAGTGCTGACAGTGGAAGCGACTGATGAAAAGAAAGGCCGGGACGTATGGTATAATGTACATTTGGAAAACGGTTGGATATATCGTAGAAGCAGCAGTGTGCCTTTGGATTGGGAAGGTCAGGTAAAAGAGTTTATTGTAACGACTGACTTGAATCCGGATGGTACTCCGAAATTAGATAAATATGGAGAGGTAAAGCGTTCTTTCAGAGCTCCTAAGGAGGATGACTGGATGTTGATAAAGAAAAGGACTGAAGCTGACATTGCCAATACTCATAAAACTGTTGGCGCCTATATTTATGATACTTTGTTGCAGAAACCGCAACAAAAAATAATAGGAAAACTGGTGAAGACAGTGGAGCGGAAACTTTATAGGGACGAACTGAGCTTGATATTGCAGAAACAGTGTGCTTTTCATGCTGAGTTGCAGGACAGAGCTTTATATGCGAGGTGTGTTGAAGCATTGTATCCGAGCAATGAAGTGCGACGGAAGAATATAGCCAATCGGGATTTTGTTTATTTATTAATGGATGATATCTTGTTTTATCAAAGACCGTTAAAAACCAAAAAGTCGTTGATAGCCAATTGTCCTTACGAGGAGAATGAATATGTAGATCGGGAAACGGGCGAAATAAAAAAGACTCCTTTAAAATGTATAGCCAAATCACATCCTCTTTTTCAAGAGTTCCGTTTGTGGAATTTCCTTTCTAATATTCGGATATACCAGAAAGAAAAAGAAATAAATGGAACTTTACATCTTGATGTGGATGTGACAGCAGAGTTCCTGAAAACAGAGGATGATTATGTGGCATTGTTTGATTGGCTGAATTCTCGGAAGGAAATAGAACAAAAGACCTTCCTGAAATACCCTAAATTTGGATTGAAAAAGGAAATCAGTAATTATCGGTGGAATTATGTAGAAGATAAACAGTATCCGTGCAATGAGACACGGCATGCTATTCTTTCCAGTTTGGAAAAAGCCAATGTCTGTATTGATTTCTTGTCAAATGAGAAAGAGGTAGCTTTGTGGCATATTCTATATTCTGTAAGTGACAAGCAGGAAATAGAGAAAGCTTTACGCACTTTTGCGGCAAAGAATGGGTTGGATGAATCTTTTGTGGAAGCGTTTAAGAAGTTCCCTCCATTCAAATCTGAATATGGGGCTTATTCTGCCAAGGCGATAAAAAAAATGTTGCCTTTGATGAGATGCGGAAAATATTGGGACGTGTCTTCGATTGATGATACAACCAAAGAAAGAATCAAAAAGATTGTTACAGGTGAGTATGACGAGAGAATATCCGTCAAGGTTAGGGATAAGGTGATGAACTTATCGGATATTTCTTGTTTTAGGAGGCTTCCATTATGGCTGGCTTGTTACATTGTGTACAATCGTCATTCGGAGGATAAAGAGGCGGTCAAATGGGAAAGTCCTGCGGATATTGATGCTTATTTGGCTTCTTTTAAGCAACATTCATTACGCAATCCTATTGTGGAACAAGTGATAACCGAAACATTGCGTGTTGTACGGGATATTTGGAAGCAGGTGGGGAGAATTGATGAAATCCATATAGAGTTAGGACGTGAGATGAAAAATCCTGCGGATAAACGTAAAAGAATGACTGCGCAGATTTTGGAAAATGAGAATGCCAATCTGCGTATAAAGGCATTGCTTGCTGAATTTATGAATCCGGAATATGAGATAGAGAATGTTCGTCCTTATTCACCAAGCCAGCAAGAAATCTTGCGGATTTATGAAGATACGGTTTTACATGCCGAAGACCAATTGCCTGAAGAGATAGATGCAATATTGAAAAAGTTCAATAGCAGTAAAGTGCCGACCAAATCAGAGTTCCTGCGTTATAAATTATGGCTGGAGCAGAAATATCGTTCGCCTTATACCGGTGAGCTGATACCTTTGGGCAAGTTGTTTACTGCTGCTTATGAGATAGAGCATATCATTCCTCAATCCCGCTATTTTGATGATTCATTTTCCAATAAGGTGATATGTGAGTCTGCTGTGAATAAGTTGAAAGACAATCAGCTGGGATATGAATTTATCAAGAACCATCATGGGCAGAAAGTTGAAGTGGGTTTTGGAAAATCGGTCGAAATCTTTTCTGTGGATAGTTACGAAAGATTTGTAAAAGAGCAATATGCCAAATCTGCCGTGAAAATGAAAAAATTGTTGATGGATGATATTCCCGAACAATTTATAGAACGGCAGTTGAATGATAGCCGGTACATCAGTAAGGTGATTAAGGGACTTTTGTCAAATATTGTTCGTGAAAAGAATGATAGCGGTGAATATGAACCGGAGGCTGTTTCCAAAAATATAGTAGTTTGCACAGGAAGCGTGACGGACAGGCTGAAAAGGGATTGGGGAATGAATGATGTCTGGAACAGTATTGTATATCCCCGTTTTGAACGTTTAAACTCCTTGACTGATACTCAGAGTTTTGGGCATTGGGAGAATAAAAGCGGGAAGAAAGTCTTTCAAACGGAGTTGCCTCTTGAATATCAAAAAGGATTCAGCAAGAAACGCATTGACCATCGGCATCACGCTATGGATGCAATAGTGATAGCTTGTGCTACGCGGAATCATGTGAACTACCTAAGCAATGAGTCTGCAAGCCGGAATGCGAAAATCTCTCGTTATGATTTGCAAAGATTATTGTGTGACAAGAACAGGACAGATGATAATGGCAATTATAAGTGGGTTATAAAGAAGCCATGGGATACTTTTACGCAAGATGCGAGGGAGGTATTGAGCAAAATAGTGGTTAGCTTGAAGCAGAATTTGCGCGTTATAAATAAGACAACTAACGTTTATAGGCATTTTGATGCAACTGTGAATCGTGTTTATCAGAAACAGAAAACCGGTGATAGTTGGGCTATCCGTAAACCGATGCACAAAGATACAGTCTTTGGAGCGGTGAACCTGAGAAAAGTAAAAGTTGTGCGATTATCGGTCGCCTTGGATACTCCTGCCATGATTGTTGACAAAAGAGTGAAGAACAAAGTGTTTGAACTGCTGTCTTATAAATATGATAAGAAGAGAATTGAAAAATATTTTAAAGAAAATGCTTTCTTGTGGAAAGAACTGGATTTGGCTAAAGTTGCAGTTTATTATTTTACAGAAGCTACGACAGAGCCTTTGGTCGCAGTACGCAAACCTCTCGATTCAACTTTCAATGAGAAGAAAATAAAAGAATCGGTAACAGACACCGGTATACAGAAAATACTTCTAAATCATTTGTGTACAAAGGAAGGAAAGCCCGATTTAGCATTTTCTGCGGAAGGCATAGAGGAAATGAACCGTAATCTTTTGCAGCTGAATAATGGTAAAAGTCATCAGCCGATATATAAGGTGAGGGTGTATGAACCACGTGGAAATAAATTTAGTGTCGGTGTACTTGGTAATAAAGGGACTAAATGGGTGGAAGCTGCCAAAGGAACCAATTTGTTTTTCGCTATTTATATAACGGAGGATGGAAAAAGAACGTATGAGACTATTCCTTTAAATGTGGTTATAGAGCGTGAGAAACAAGGACTTGTTCCTGTTCCGGATAGAAATGAAAAGGGAGATAAACTGTTGTTTTGGCTGTCTCCTAATGATTTGGTATATCTGCCAACTGAAGAAGAACGGGAATTTGGTAGGATAAATGAGCCGATAGATAGGGGAAGGATTTATAAGATGGTAAGTTGTACAGGAAATGAAGGGCATTTCATTCCTGCAACCGTGGCTAATCCGATAGTACCTGTTATTGAGTTGGGTAGTAATAATAAGGCACAAAGAGCATGGACTAATGAAATGATAAAAGATATTTGTATCCCTATTAAAGTTGATAGATTGGGTCATATTATAGAAGTTAAGTATAGAATAGATGAATAATATAAAGTTATTTCAAGAAAAAAAGATCCGTTCCGTATGGAACGAGGAAGAACAGCAATGGTGTTTTTCTGTTGTAGATGTAGTTGGTGTATTGACCGATAGTGTGAATCCTACAGACTATCCTGAATTGGCCCAAGAACGTATGAAGGAACTCTATGAATAGAAAGGTTATCCCAAAGATTGGATTGACAAGCGTTTGAGAGGTATTGCCATTCGTTAGAGTCTGACGGATGAGTGGAAGGAAAGGGGAATTACGGAAAAAAGTGATTATGCTATTCTTACGGCAGAATTTCTAAAGCAACGTTTGGACTGACTCCCTCAGACTATAAGATATATAAAGTACTGACAAAGAAAAATCAAAATCTTCGTGGCCACATGTCTGATTTGGAACTGATTTTTACGATGCTTGGTGAGATAAACAAGTGGCACAGCGTGGCGGAAACATTGCTGGGGTGGCTCGTGAGCAAGCCGAAAAAGAGTTGGGTGGTAGTATTGTTTCTCCTGAAAATTTTCTATCGGATTCCGATAAGCAGGATGATACTTTAGAACTTCCTTTCTTTGAAAATAATGAATGAATAATTATAAAATCTATATGCTATGATTAAGAAAACACTTTATTTCGGAAATCCTGTTTATCTGTCTTTGAAAAATGCTCAGTTGGTGATAAAATTGCCGGAGGTGGTGAAAATCAGTGCTTTGCCCGAAGGGTTCAAGCAAATGTCCGAGGTAACTAAACCTATAGAAGATATTGGAGTAGTGGTGTTGGACAATAAGCAGATAACCATTACTTCGGGAGTGTTGGAGGCTTTACTTGAAAATAACTGTGCAGTCATAACCTGCGATTCTAAAAGTATGCCGGTTGGTTTAATGCTTCCTTTGTATGGGAATACTACACAGAATGAAAGGTTTCGTCATCAACTTGGTGCTTCTCTGCCATTAATGAAGCAACTTTGGCAGCAAACGATAAAAACCAAAATAGAAAATCAGGCAGTGGTATTGCGTGAGTGTGTTGGGGAAGAAATAAAGTGTATGAAGGTATGGGCTGCCGATGTGAAGAGTGGGGATCCAGATAACTTGGAGGCTCGTGCGGCTGCTTATTATTGGAAGAATTTGTTTAAGATAGAGGGCTTTACAAGAGATAGAGAAGGTATTCCTCCTAATAATCTGTTGAATTATGGGTATGCCATTTTGCGAGCAGTTGTTGCTCGTGGATTGGTTACGAGTGGACTTTTGCCTACTTTAGGGATACATCACCATAATCGTTATAATGCTTATTGTCTGGCAGATGATATAATGGAACCCTATCGTCCGTATGTGGATAGATTGGTATATGATGTGTTCAAGGAAGAAGAATTGGATTGTGTTGAATTGACGAAAGAACTGAAAGCGAGGTTATTGACAATTCCTACATTAGAAACTGTTATCTCAGGGAAGCGTAGTCCCTTGATGGTGGCTGTGGGACAGACTACAGCTTCTCTGTATAAATGTTTCAGTGGTGAATTGCGCAAAATTTCTTATCCGGAGATGTAATGGACCGGTTTAGTGAATATCGTATTATGTGGGTGTTGGTGTTGTTTGATTTGCCTACCGAAACAAAGAAGGATAAAAAGGCGTATGCGGACTTTAAAAAAAATCTGCAAAGGGATGGATTTACCATGTTCCAATTCTCTATATATGTTCGTCATTGTGCAAGTAGTGAGAATGCAGAGGTACATATAAAAAGAGTTAAATCTTTCTTGCCGGAGCATGGAAATATTGGAATAATGTGCATTACGGATAAACAATTTGGAAATATAGAACTTTTCTATGGAAAAAAGACAGTAGATGTAAATACCCCTGGGCAGCAATTAGAACTGTTCTGAAAAGAAAATCCCGCCATATAGCGGGATTTTTTTCTTGGAAACGACGTCTTTTTAAATTTCTAATATCTTATGTAACTATATGTATATTAGATTGTTGTTGATAATCAGTTGTTTCCAATGTTCCAAAGATACTAAAATGAGAGCAAATCACAACGATAAATGGAATGGTTTTGTGACACTTTCGTTGTTTCCAATGTTCCAAAGATACTAAAATGAGAGCAAATCACAACCATTCCGAGCGTACACCTTAACAGTGAAGCGTTGTTTCCAATGTTCCAAAGATACTAAAATGAGAGCAAATCACAACGCAAGTGTCTGAGCCCTCAACGAATTGTTAGTTGTTTCCAATGTTCCAAAGATACTAAAATGAGAGCAAATCACAACCTATCTGCTGACGTTTCTCATTGTCTTCTGTTGTTTCCAATGTTCCAAAGATACTAAAATGAGAGCAAATCACAACAAATCTGTTTGCAGAGCCTGTGGGGGAAAAGTTGTTTCCAATGTTCCAAAGATACTAAAATGAGAGCAAATCACAACTTACGGTCTGACATTACCCAGCCGCGAACGGTTGTTTCCAATGTTCCAAAGATACTAAAATGAGAGCAAATCACAACATCGTCCGGCCATTGGTGCCGGGCGTTCCTGTTGTTTCCAATGTTCCAAAGATACTAAAATGAGAGCAAATCACAACCGGTGGTACAATCGGACATATTGCCAAGAAGTTGTTTCCAATGTTCCAAAGATACTAAAATGAGAGCAAATCACAACTAAGTTTCATAACTCTTTGTTTTTAAATTGTTGTTTCCAATGTTCCAAAGATACTAAAATGAGAGCAAATCACAACACGCTTTCTTTGTATCCATTGTGGTAAGTGGTTGTTTCCAATGTTCCAAAGATACTAAAATGAGAGCAAATCACAACGCGCGCGGCATTGCGCCTTGAATTTACAGAGTTGTTTCCAATGTTCCAAAGATACTAAAATGAGAGCAAATCACAACCGTTGCTTGATTATACTACTGATATGCTCGTTGTTTCCAATGTTCCAAAGATACTAAAATGAGAGCAAATCACAACTCGAATCACATTCCCCATTTTTTAAAGCATGTTGTTTCCAATGTTCCAAAGATACTAAAATGAGAGCAAATCACAACGGGTGGCAGTAGCGGCATACTTCAGCCTGTGTTGTTTCCAATGTTCCAAAGATACTAAAATGAGAGCAAATCACAACCGCCGGTGGAGACGCCACCTACAAACTTCGTTGTTTCCAATGTTCCAAAGATACTAAAATGAGAGCAAATCACAACGGTTCTATCTGCAGTACGGGTTGGAATATGGTTGTTTCCAATGTTCCAAAGATACTAAAATGAGAGCAAATCACAACCACCGAGGATATTGCCCGCAGCGAACAGATGTTGTTTCCAATGTTTCAAAGATACTAAAATGAGAGCAAATCACAACAGCTCTGTCTGTCCTTTCCGCATTAACTGGTTGTTTCCAATGTTCCAAAGATACTAAAATGAGAGTAAATCACAACTCTTGGAGGAAAATATCCTTCATATCATAGCTATTTTCAATGTTTCAAAGATTTTTCGATGAGTGGTAACGTAATCCAGTGTATGCAATATTGAATGACACTGGATTGTTATGTTTTCGTAATGATTCATTTGTTTTTCGATGAATTCACTGTCACTACTGCTATTTGTTCCATAGAGGCTTACGGATACCTCTTCATACATATAATCGAGATATTGTTGGGCTTGTGCCATATCTGGATATGTGTTCTTAGTTAGAAATTCCGTATTGGAGGCTGACACTTACTGTGTACAAAGGTACACAGTAAGTATATTGATAAGAGTTTTATTCGTTTTTTCATGTTTATTTTATCTGTGTTTACCAATTATCTGTTCTAAATGGAGCTACAGGAATACCATAGGTACTGAATACACTTGCTTTTGCATAATTTTTGTAAGCGTATCGAACTGCTATCGGATGCTGCACTTTATCGCATGATACGGCAAGGCGGGTTGTTTTGGTTTCTATTTCGGCATGAGCTGGATAGAAAATTCTATCTTCACCGGCAATCTCAAATCCTTCGAGCGGGGTCCACATCGGACAAAGTCCGCGTTGTGCATTATCTATATTAATGTATATTTTATTTCCTGATATTTCCATAGATTTGTAAATGGGAGTGGCATAGCCGAATCCTTTTTGCCCATAGGTTTGGGCAAGGGCCCAAAGAGCCAGACGGCTACCAACAGTTTCTTTATTTGTCGGGTGGATAAAGACGGGATGCCCTATATCCAAAGTAGTGACCATCCCGCTATTAGGAATGTCTTTCATATTTTGTTGTTGGACTTCGCGCATACGGGCGGCTGAGGTACCATTTGCTCCTTCATAATTGAAAGGAGCAATCTCTACAAAGTAAAAAGGAAATTCCCCTATATTCCATTTGTTACGTATGTCTTTGACAAAGACGGGCATCAGATCTTTATATAAATCAACATTGTCGCGATTACTTTCGCCTTGATACCAAAGAAAGCCTTTAATAGTAAAATTAGTGAATGGTGCTATTTTGCTATTGTAAAGTACACATGGAGTAGCTGTAATGTTTTTTATTGGTTCATTATTATTGAGTATGGATAAATCGATACTTTTAAATGGTGTAATAGCTTCCCGGCTCATCCATGCTTCTACTTTTGAGCCACCAAGTGAAGATATAATGATACCGACCGGTACTTCTAAGACTTCTTGTAGATATTGGGCAAAAAAGTAAGCAGTTGCACTTGTATGGGAAACGTTGACAGGAGTGTTTTCTAACCATTCACCTTTACAATCCTCTTCTGGTGTTTTGCTAAATTGACGTATCCATTTTCCATCCTTAGAATCTGTATTGTAGATACGGATTGGAGTAGAAGCTTTTGCTTTGGCAATGACGTCGTTTGTACCTTGAGTCGGTTGGCGGTCAAAGCCGCTCATTGGCATTTCCATATTCGATTGTCCGGAACAAAACCAGACTTCACCTATTAATATATTTTTTAAAGTTAAGAGCTCTCCGTCGTTGAAAGTAATTTCATAAGGACCTCCAGCTACTGGTGTAGAGATATTTAACAACCATTTTCCTTGTTTGTCTGCTATTGTTTTATACGTTTTGTTATCCCATGATGTTTTTATAGTGATGGGAGAATTCTTTTGAGCTTTACCCCAAAGTTTTACATTTGTATGTTGTTGCAATACCATATTACTGCTAAGTATGGAGGGTAATTGTACTTTAGCTTTTACAAATGTAGAGGCTGATAGAAAATGTACTAATAGAAGAAAGGTTATTAAGGACTTAACCACTGTGTAATTTAAACATCTTTTTTTCATAATACTATTTCATTTTAATAAATAAGATAATGTTTAGTTCTTTGTGACAAAAATAGATAGGGGAACTTACCTTCCAGGTTAAATTGTTATTAATTTGCACATAATATCAGTTTAATAGGATCTTGTTTTTAAAATCTTATGTCCTTTATTTGTCGCGGGGATTTTTTTGTTACCTTTGCAAAGTGTTTTTTAACAATATGCTATGAGAAATAATTTGTTGATTTGGATATTATGTTTCTTTGCTTTGGGAGATTTGAAAGTGCTGGCCTCTACAGATTATGGCCTCTATTTTAAGTCTCATTCTGCACCGGGCAATGAACGCACTTCTTTGGCTCTTGATGAAAATTCTCCTTTTCGTGTGAAGAATGAGTTTACTATAGATTTTCAAATGTGGGTTCGTAATGAGCCTGATTTTGGAGCTATTCTTCATTTATGTACGAATGAAAACCAATTCCTTCATTTTGTTTTTGCGGCAGGTGACAATAATCGGAACTTCCCGGCTTTAGTTTTTAATGAAGGAATGTTCTCTATTGATACTAATATAAAAAAAAATAAATGGATTCCGGTTTCTTTGCATCTTAATATAAAGAATAATCAAATCGATTTGAAATATGATGATAAAGATACTACGATGATAGTACCTTTGCAGGGTACTGAGGATATCACAGTTTTGTTTGGAAAATCTCCTTATTTCTCGTCAGATGTGGCTCCTATGAATATTAGGGATATAAAAATTACTTGTGATGGGGATTTAATCAGACATTGGAAATTGTGGAAGCATAATGGTGAAGTCTGTCTTGACGAAGTTAAAGGAGCCAGGGCGATGGCTTCCTATCCCTCATGGTTGATTGATGACCATATTGAATGGCGGAAAATATATGCAGAGAAGACTTCAGGACGTTTGGACGTCGCTTTTAATGCTCGTGATGCTTTGTTTTATTTAGTTCGACAAGATAAAGTAGATATATTAAATGGGATTTCGGGTAATATGGATAAAATCACTGTAGAGAAGGGATATCCGGTGATGGAATATACGGACCATTTGGTATATGACACTTTAACAAATCAATTGTTTTCTTACTCTTTACATGAAAAACTTGTTTCTTTCTTATCTGTTGATGAAAGAACTTGGAGCCTGAGTGAAAGGCATTTGGACGAGCCTCGTTATTATAATCATGCACGTACCTTTAATTCAAGTGATTCTTCATTCTATTTTTTTGGAGGATATGGTTTTTATCAATATAGAAATGATCTGTACAGATTGAAAGTTGGTACGAAGCAAATTGAAGGAGTTACTTATTCTCCTGCGATTTCTCCTCGTTATTCATCTGCTGCTGCTATAGTGGGAGATGAGTTGTATCTTTTTGGCGGTCGTGGAAATAGACAGGGAAAGCAAGAGTTTAATGCTCATTTTTACTATGAATTATGTGCTATTAATTTGAAAACAGGAAAGTCGCGTTGTGTGTGGAAGAAAAGGCAGTCTACAGATATATTAATGATGGCATCTTCCATGTATTTTGAACCTTCAGATAGCTCTTTTTATGCAGTTAGCATGAAAGATGGAGGCAGTCTATGGAAAGTTTTTATGAATGACTCTGTTTGGGTGGAGGTTTCTAAGCCTATTCATAATGATTTAGTCTATCAAGATTGTGATTTTAGTTTTTATTCATCACCTGCTCATCGCAAGTTGTATTTGGTAATGGATAAGATTTTGAGCGATCGCACACATGATGTAGCTATTTATTCTATCAATACTCCTTTGTTGAATGATAATGAAATTATGCAGGTTGCAGATAAAAGTTTAACACCTGTATGGTTGTGGTGGTTGTGTGGTATAGTGTTGCTAGGAGGGGCGTTTTTCTTTATCTACCGAATAAAGTGTGGTAAAAATAGGGCGATTTCTGAAGATATAAAAAGCAGCGATACTCCAATAGAAACTTTTCATTTTAGTGAATCAGTAGAAGAAACAGTGGAGGTAGAAAAGTTCTTTGATCGCAGCCGTTCGGCAATCTCGTTATTAGGTACATTTAATGTTCGTGATAAAGACGGTAATGATATAACTGGTGCTTTTACACCTCGGTTGAAAAGTTTACTTGTATTGCTTGTCCTTTATACAGAAAAGAACAAACAAGGTATTTTGACTAAAAAAGTTACAGATATTTTATGGTCAGATAAAGAAGAAGAGGCTGCTCGTAATAATCGAAATGTAACTTTGCGTAAGTTGCGTGTACTGTTAGAAAAAGTAGGTGATGTAGAGATTATCAGTGATATGGGATTCTTGTGCATCAGGTGGGGGGAAGGTGTTTTTTGTGATTATCGGATGGCATTGGAGTGTATTCGTCAATTTAAAGAAAAAAATGAAGAACATGGAGATGATAAGCTGCTAAATCAAATACTGGAGATATTATTGTATGGTCCGTTGCTTTCAAATACAATTGTTGATTGGTTGGATGAATTCAAAGATTCTTATTCCAGTCTTTCCATTGATTTGCTGAGAAATTTGTTGAATGTGCAGCGTAATAATTATGATACGGTACTACGCATTGCTGATATATTGTTTTTGCATGATCCTTTGAGTGAGGAAGCTTTAGTTGCCAAATGCTCTGTCCTTTTTGCACAAGGTAAAAAAGGTATTGTGAAAAGTGTTTATGATCGTTTTTGTAAGGAGTATAAAGACTCTTTGGGAGAAGAGTATAAAGTACCTTTATGTAATTTGTACAAATAGCTTTCAATGACATAAAACTAGATGCTTTCTTATGCCAAGAGGTGTAAGTGATAATATTTTAATAATAAAGCGTTTAATTGTAATGATTAAGCGCTTTTTTAATATTCCTTTAATAGAAGATAATCCTATATTTTAAGACTGAGTTCTTTATTTTGCACAGGTAGAAAAGCTCTTGTGGTTCTCTACATGGGGTATTGAGATTGTGTGTAACTAACTTAATCATAACACTATGAAAAGGATTTTTTTGCTTGTTTTGCTTATATTAGGCTTGGTAATTTCTTCTTTTAAGGTTTTGTCTGCAAATTCTCCGGAGAAACTCTACGAAAATTTACAGAAAAAATTGGCCTCTGGGTGGAATACTTGGGATACTCGTAGCGTATTGACGCACGTGTTTCTTCCTTATGGCTTTGCTGTTGATCTCAACATGATTGATTCTGATGGGAGCCGAGTGAAGAAATTTAGAATTGGTGACCGAAGTAAAGGGGCGCCTATATTGCAGCCCGGGCCTCATTCTTTTGATGGAACCTATACTAAAATAACAGTGAATTGGCGTGGTTACAAATTGCAAGTGGAAAGTGCTGCCATAGGACTTAAAAATGTGATTTTGATTACACCATTGGCTGAAACAAAAAAAGGAGGGAGATTGGCAGTAATTCCTGAAATTCTTTGGAAACGTGGTAATACACTGGTTGTAAATACTCGAAGTTTTGTTTTGGCATCACGCGATAGGGCTGTTGAAATAGAAACATATATAGAAGGTGAACTTCTGGAGAAAAAAGGCAAGGAGTTTATTGTTTCTTTGAATTCTCCGATTGCACTTTGTTGCGGAGAGGCTATGAGTCTGGAGAAAGCAACTGCTTTTGTAAAGAGACAGGCGCAAGAATTTGTTACAACTAATAAAAAAAGGTTTGGTGAGAATTACGATTGCTACAATGCCATGCAAAGTGTTTTGGCATGGGATAATATATATGATCCCAGTATTAGGAAAGTGATAACCCCTGTCAGCCGGATTTGGAGTTCTGAATGGTTTGCCAGTGAAGATTTCGGTGGTTTTACGTTGTTTTGTTGGGATACTTATTTTGCAGCGATGATGCTGGCTGTTGGTAGTAAGGAATTGGCTTATGCAAATGCTGTGGAGATAACCAAAGCAATAACTGAATGTGGTTTTATACCCAATTGCTTTTATAGTAATGGCTTTAAATCAAGAGACCGCTCTCAGCCACCTGTCGGTTCTTTGGTTGTTTGGATGTTGTACAAACAATATAAAGAGAAGTGGTTTTTGGAGTTACTTTATAAAGAATTGTTGACTTGGAATCGTTGGTGGAGTAAGAATAGGGAGGATAAAGGTTTATTATGTTTGGGAAGTAACCCTTATGAAAAGGTCACTTATTTTAGATCTGAATTTGATACGAATTGTCATTATGGAGCTGTTTTGGAGTCGGGCCTGGACAATTCACCTATGTATGATGGAGTATCTTTTAATAAGCAGAAACACTTATTGGAGCAACAGGATGTGGGTATATCTTCATTGTATGTAATGGATTGTGATTATTTGGCATTGATAGCAGAGGAACTTAATTATAAGAAAGATGCTATGGAGCTTAGGGAGCGTGCGGATTATTATCGTGCTAATTTGAAAGGCTTATGGGATGAAAAGACAGGTTTTTATTACAATCGTTCTACTAGGACCATGGATTTTAATTATCGTACCTCGCCTACTTGCTTTTATCCATTGTTGGCAAAAGCACCTACACAAAATCAAGCTGAACGAATGGTAAAAGAGCATTTATTGAATACTAATGAATTTTGGGGAAAGTATGTGATTCCATCTGTTCCGAAAAATGATCCGGCTTTTAAGGATAATGAGTATTGGAGGGGACGTATATGGGCTCCATTGAATTTTTTGGTTTATATGGGGCTGAATAACTATGAGTTTTGGGAAGTGAAACGCCTTTTTGCTGAAAAATCTAAGAATTTGTTATTGAAGTCTTGGTTATCACATGGTTATGTTTTTGAAAATTATAATGCTCTTACTGGTATAGGGGATGATGTTGTAAGAAGTGATAAATTCTATCATTGGGGTGCATTATTGGGATATATTTCTCTTATGGAGAATGGAGTTGTTTGTAAATATAATTAATGACCTATTATGAAAAATATTATTTTAATTATCAGTCTTTTATTTTATTCGTTTTCTGTTGTAAATGCACAGAAATATGTTTTCTTTAAAAGCCCTTGGAAAGGAGATGTAACTGTTGCAAAAGAAAGCAAGGGGGGACTGAATATGCCAACGATTACTGTGCCGGAGAGGTGTTGGCATATGGATGCTTCTTTGCAAGATATAAGTATATATAAAGATGTACAATTGAATGATGCAAATAAAACTATTTGGTGTAGTTTTTTAGCATTGAAAGAAAAAGGAAATTCTCATTTGGGTTTATCTTTTGAAAAAGATAATGATAAAAAAATATTAGTTGAAGCAGGGGTATCTCAGACTCCGCAATTGATAGTTGTGCGTATTGATTACTCTGAAAAGACAGATAGGGCATATATCTTTTATAGTCCGACGGCAGCTGCTGTGCCTGATTTGGAAAATGCTGTATCTGTTTTATCAGGTGACTTTGATTTTAATCGTATTAGGATTTTGGCAGAAAAGGGAAGTAAAGGAATGGTTAGTGATGTTTTCATAGGTACAAATTATCACGATGTGGTGCGTCCTAATAAGCTGCAAGTTGTAGAGAAGGAAGGGCAGTCGCAGACTGTACTGTCTTGGAAAAAAGAAAAGCAAGCTTTGTGGGTTCAGACTTCAGGTGGAACTTTATTTTTACAACCTTATGATATTGGGAGTGTGCATGTGATGTTTGGTTCGGAACTGGAGATTGAAAAGAATAAGAGTTTTGCCGTCACGCAACAGCCTGATATTGCCGAGTTTGATGTAGAAGATACTCGAAGAGAGATTATATTACGTTCTTCTTGTCTCTCCGTAACAGTGAATAAAAAAGCTGGTTATATTAGCCTTCTTGATAAATCCGGAAAACTTTTGTTGAAAGAATGGCCGGAAAAAGCAAGAATGAATGTGCATGGAGATTCTGTAAATGCATATTGTAGATTTCAGTTACAGGATGAAGAAGCACTATACGGATTAGGACAGTTTAGAGATAATTTGATGAATTTGCGAAATGCTAAACGAGAATTAGTTCAGTTTAATACCCAAGCTGCAGTACCGGTTATTTATTCTACAGGAAAATGGGGACTGTTTTGGGACAATCCTTCCCGAACTATATATGCAGATAATAATGCAGGTATGAGTTTTGTTTCAGATTATGGTAGGATTGTGAATTATTATCTTTTTGTTGGTGATGGAATGGATAAGTTGGTAGCAGCCTATCGTTCTTTGACAGGAGTTGCTCCAATGTTACCAGCTTGGGCTTTAGGCTATCATCAGAGCCGTAATCGTTATGCAACACAAAAAGAAGTGATGGAGGTGGCCAAGAGAATGAAGGAAGAAAACATTCCGGCAAGCACCATTTTTATAGACTATCATTATTGGGGTAAATATGGAACCGGTTCGCATAAATTTGATGAGACTATTTTTCCGGATGTTCCCGCAATGGTAGATAGTCTTCATAATATATATGATTTGAAAGTTGTCTTGACAATGTGGCCTAGTTTTAAACCTGGTATTCCTAATTACAATGAAATGTCAGAAAGAGGATATATTTTGGAAGGAGCCAGAGCCATTGATGGCTATATATATGATACTTTTAATCCGGGAGCAGCCAAAATGTATTGGGATAAAGTAGTTCCTTTAGTAGACTTGAATATTGATGGTTGGTTTTTGGATGGACCGGAACCGGATCATATAGCTTCATTTTTACCACTTCGTACGTATGCAGGAGAGGCTCGTAGAGTGCGGAATATATATCCATTGGTACATGCGTCTCATTTTTATGATGGAATAACAAAAGCTCGTCCAAATCTTCGTCCTTATATGTTGACTCGTTGTGCGTGGGCTTCTCAGCAAAAGTGGGGAACCGCAGTATGGTCTGGGGATATTCCAACAACATTTGAGGAACTTCAAAAACAAGTTGCAGCAGGTCTGAACTTTACAGCAACCGGAATTCCTTATTGGACTACGGATATTGGTGGTTATTCGGGAGGAGATCCCTCTAAAAAGGATTATCAAGAATTGTTTATACGCTGGTTCCAATATGGAACATTCTGTCCGATTTTTCGTGCTCATGGACGTCGTTATCCGGGAGATACGAAAGCTCCGAATGAGTTATGGGCATATGGCCCTGAGGTACAACGTATATGTACCGATTTCATTAAGTTACGCTATAGACTTCTTCCCTATATTTATACTTTGTCTGATAGAGTAACTCGTGAACATTATACTCCTATGCGTTTACTTGCTTTTGATTTCCCTCAGGATGAAAAAGTGCTGGATTGTAAAGATCAATTTATGTATGGTCCTGCTCTTTTAGTTTGTCCTATTTTAGAGGCAGGAGCTATTTCGCGTTCTGTGTATTTGCCGGAAGGACATACTTGGTTTGATTTTTGGACCGGAAAGAAATATCAAGGAGGCATCACAGTTATGGCAGAGGCTTCTTTGAGCACAATGCCTTTGTATGTAAAGGCGGGCTCTATTATTCCTTATTATATGTCTGTAGAAAAGAATATCAATACTGATATTCCACTTGAAATTCATGTGTTTACAGGTGAAGATGCTATTTTTAATTTATATGAAGATGATGGTGAAACTATAGAATATAAAGAAGGTAAGTATAATGTTATTCCTTTTAAATGGAATGATTGTACCAAAGAACTGGTAATTGGTAAAAAGCTAGGTACTTATACAACAGAAGATAGGGAAATTTGCGTTAAGCTTAATGGCAAGAATGTGGCTACGAGAGTGAGGTATACAGGGGAAGAAATAAAGCTTGTATTGAAGTGAGTCTCTTGGTATTCTTAGGTTGACATGCTCATAAGGATGGAATAGATGGTTTTTAAACAGATGTACTTATTGTTGTAATCTTTACTAGGGCTTAACTGCATGATTTATATGTGGTTTAGTGGAATATCTGCATCTTTTGAAATAAAGGAACTTAATTCCTTTGGTTAATTTGAAATTAAGCGTTAGCTAAGTGTGATATGACTTAATTTTTAATTTTTGATATATAATTTTGCATTATCGAAATAAATGCGAATAGAGGTAATGATATATAAGGTTTAAGATTGTTTTAGGATAACATTTTTGTAGAATTAACCTTTTTAATATATAAATGAAAATGAAAAATACAAGTTAACAGAAGCTTATCCTTCCTACCTATTTTTTTGAGAGGATACATTATTTTATGAAAAACAATTTTAAAAGTGAGATTATGAAATGCATAAAAAGCAAGTTTAGTTTTATGAAAGGTAGTAAATATTCCTTCGGGTATATATTAATACTGTTCTTGATGGTGCTCACTCCGATGTATGCACAAACTTCCCGAAATATATCTGGACAAGTTGTTGATGAATTGGGTGAGGCTATTATTGGTGCCAATGTGACAGTGGTTGGCAATAAATCGTTAGGTACTATAACTGATATTGATGGAAACTTTACTCTTACAGTTACTGAAGGAGCAATCTTGGAAGTTTCTTATATAGGTTATGTAAACAAAAAAGTAAATGTAGATAAGAATACCAATTATAGGATTGTCTTAAAGGAAGATGCCGAACAGTTAGATGAAGTAGTGGTTGTTGGATATGGTACTCAGAAAAAGGTGAACCTGACAGGTGCTGTATCTGCTATTACTAATGAAGAACTGGCTGCAACAAAGAGCCAGAATGCTCAAAATATGTTGACTGGTAAGGTGCCTGGGGTACGTGTGATTCAGAAGACATCAGAACCGGGTGAATTTACAAATCAATTTGATATTCGTGGTTTTGGTTCTCCATTAATTGTTGTTGATGGCATTCCTCGTGGTGATTTACAGCGTATGGATCCTAATGAAATTGAATCAATATCTGTGTTGAAAGATGCTTCGGCTGCTATTTATGGTGTGCGTGCTGCTAATGGTGTAGTGTTGGTTACAACCAAAAAAGGAGAGAAAAATAAACCGAAAATTGAATACAACATGTATTATGGTATTCAGACTCCTGCCGAAATGCTTGAGCCAGTAGGAGCAGTCGAACGTATGACTTTGTTTAATGAAAAGTCTATGCGTAATCTGACAAACCCACAATTGACTTATTCCGATGAGCAGATAGGAGCTTATTTGAATGGAACTTTGAAATCTACAGATTGGTATGGAGCTGTCATCCGTAATACAGCCCCTCAGCAACAGCATAACGTTTCATTGAGTGGTGGTAGTGAGAAAATGGATTATTATATCAATTTCGGCTATACCGATCAAGAAGGTTTCTTTAAGTCGAAAGCTTTGAATTATGATCGTTACAATCTTCGTATGAATTTGAATGCTGAGGTTGCCAAGAATTTGAAAGCTTCTGTTAAAATGAATGGCATTATTGACAATAAAGAGCGCCAATATTTGTCTACATGGGAGGTTTATAAAGCTCTTTGGCGCGCCAGTCCTAATGAAAAACTTTATGCTAATGACACTCCGGGGTATTACCAAAAGATGTCAACTGACCAGTTAAACCTTTTGGCTTCGACAGATCCTGATGTATCTGGTTATAACAAAAATACCAATAAAATTTTTCAATCCAGTATGGAATTGGAATATGTGGTTCCATTTGTAAAAGGATTGAAAGTGAAAGGGTTGTTCAGTTACGATACTTCTATAGCTGATAATTCTATTTTTCAGAAAGAATATAATGAATATACTTACGATGAAGCAAGTGAAACTTATTCTGCTTATCCAAAACAGAGTCCTACCAAGTTGGAACGTTACTATGGGAATTCTTGGTCAACCCTATGGCAGGCTTCTGTAAGTTATGATAATACTTTCTCTACTGACCATCATGTATCCGGTTTACTGTTGTATGAAGAGGGACACAGTGTGGGTGATAATATTCGTGCTTCTCGTGAGTTCTCTATACCTCTGCCTTATTTGTTTGCCGGTAATTCGACTAATCAGCTTGGTACATCCAATGCGGATGGATTGACAGAAAGTGCTTCTAAGGCATTGGTTGGTCGTTTTAATTATGATTATAAAGGGCGCTATTTGGCTGAATTTGCTTTTCGTTACGATGGTTCTTCTAAATTCCCATCACACAGCCGTTGGGGATTTTTTCCCAGCGCTTCTTTAGGGTGGCGCATGAGTGAAGAGGACTTTGTAAAGGAGGCACTTCCTTTTGTCAATAATTTGAAACTGCGCGCTTCTTACGGTAAGATGGGAGATGACTCGGTAGCTGATTATCAGTTTATTTCAGGATATAATTATCCAAACACAGAGGGTGCTACGTTCAACAAACCTCCTAAAGGATATTTCTTTGGTGGTTCCTTTATTAATTCTCTTGGATTCAGAGCGGTTGCCAATCCGGATATAACTTGGTATACTGTTAAAACACTGAATGTTGGTGTGGATGCTGACTTATGGAATGGTCTGTTGGGTGTTTCTTTTGATCTTTTTCAACGTGATCGTGATGGATTGATGGCTAATCGGATTGTTGCTGTTCCTGGTACTTTTGGCGCTTCGATGCCCAAAGAAAATTTGGAAAGCGATCGGACGAGAGGATTTGAATTAGAACTTAGGCATCATAATCGTATTGGAGAAGTTGGATATAGCGTAACAGGAAACATGGCTATCACCCGTTCTATGTGGCGTTATAAAGAGCGTACCCCATCTGGAAATTCATACGATAACTGGAGAAATAACCTGACAGACCGTTATAATGATATTTGGTTTGGATATGGAGACGGTGGACGTTACACTTCTTGGGACCAGATTATTAATTCTCCTATTTTTGCAGGAAATGCTACTTTGCCAGGTGATTATATCTACGAAGACTGGAATGGTGATGGTACTATAGATGATATGGATAAGTATCCTATTGCTACAACAACAAATGCTTCTGCTGCTAATTTCCAAGATAAGAAGAACTATCCGTTAATGAACTTTGGCTTGACTTTGTCTGCTCAGTGGAAAGGCTTTGATGTAAGTATGACATTCCAAGGGTCCGCTATGTCCTATGTTTCTTATGGTGAGCAGCTGTCAGCCCCTTTACAGTTTGATGGTAATGCATTGGATATGTTTTTGGATAGATGGCGTCCTGTTGATCCAAAACAAGATCCTTATGATCCTTCTTGTCAATGGATTTCAGGCTACTACTCATATGGTGGAACAACACCTGATCAGAATTCTGAGTTTGCCATTCAGAAAGGTACATATCTGCGCTTGAAGACAGCTGAAATTGGTTATACACTGCCAAAACATTGGTTGGCTCCAGTAGGCGTTAAGAGCCTGAGGGTTTATATGAATGGATATAATCTGTTCACTTTGACTGGCGTAAAAGGCGTTGATCCGGAAAGACCGACGGAACTCTATGGATATATGTATCCGCTGAATAGGACGTATAATTTTGGAGCAAGTATTACATTTTAAGTAAAAGGAGATTATCGTATGAGAAAATTGAGAAATATATTGATGTGTGCTGCTTTAAGCGGCATGTTTGCCGGTTGTGTGGATTTGGATATTCCTCCTAAAAACATTCTTTCCGGAGAGGATATTTATAATGAAGGTGGCATTACTGCCTATATGTCCGGTTTGTACAGCCAGCTTCCAATGGAAGACTTTAACATGTCAAATGATGGTGAGTATAATGGTTTCTTTAATTGGAATTGCATTATTTGGGATATGATTAGTACCGGTGAAACGGTCAATCGTAATAATGTAGGTATTTATACTCCTCAAAAAGGATACTGGAGTATGGGATATAAAACCATTAGACAAGCCAATGAATTGATTAACAATCTTCCTGCTTATGTTGGAAAACTAGATGGTGCTGAATCATGGATTGCAGAAGCAAGGTTTGTTCGTGCCTATGTATATTTTGCCATGGTTAAGCGTTATGGTGGTGTTCCTATTTTGAAAGAGCCTCAGAATATGACTGGTAATGAGGACGAATTGTGGGTAGCTCGTAGTAGCCACGAAGAATGTATTGATTTTATCCTGGAAGATTTGGATTATGCTATTGAACATCTAGGTAAAGATAAAGTAGCCGGACGTGGCAATAATAAATATGTAGCGGCTGCATTTAAATCACGTGTTGCCTTATATGCAGGTTCTGTTGCACGTTACGGGAAGACATATAATTATACAGGATCAGAGACGGGCAAAATGCTTTGTGGAGTACCGGAAAGTAGGGCAAATGATTATTTCACTCAAGCCTATAAAGCTTCTTTGATAGTGGAAGAAGGAGGATATAAATTGTATCAGAATAATTCGGATCTGGAAGCAAATTTTCGTGAGATTTTCATGAATGCAGACAATAGCAGTGAATCTATATTTATCCGTCAGTACAGTAAGAATGATTATGTACATAGCTTTGATGCTGTATATTGTCCGCCTCGTATGACTACCACATATGGTGATCGTTACAATGTAACGTTAGATTGGGTCGAATTGTTTGATGGTTTGCCTCTTGATCCTGCTACTGGTCGTCTGAAGACTACAGATAATAATGGTAATTATATAGTATATGATGATATTAAAAGTTTATTAGATGGTTCTGAACCGCGTTTGAAGGGATCTATATTATTACCTGGACATACGTACAAAGGTGTTGAATTGGATATCCGTTCTGGTATCATAAAAGAAGAGATAGATCCTGCAACCCCCATTGCTAAATTTATAGCAGATGACGGACAGACTACTCTTAATTATACGACAAATGCTTGGTTTAAAGATAATGTGTTGACAACAACAGAAAATACAAAAGAACAGAAACCTTATGAAACCTCTACTGGTGTAAAGCTAAATAAAGCAGGCTTGGATGGTCCGGCAAATGGTGGGTCTAACAGTACACTGACTGGTTTTCATGGTTGTAAATGGTTGAATTTGAATTGGACAATTGCTGATACACAATTGCATAGCTCTACGCAATCTTGGATTGATATTCGTTATGCAGAAATTTTATTGAATCGTGCTGAAGCAGCTTTGGAACTCTATCAGAATGGTGTTACTGAGATTGATGGTGTAAACTTGCAGCAAGATGCTTTTGAATGCATTAACAGTATACGTTCAAGAGCAGGTGCAGATTTGCTAGGTAGTCGAGCTGAATTGTCTGATGTGTCGCGTGAAGGAATAGAACGTGGACAGGGGGTTAATTCGTTTGTTTATGCTCCAAATGAAGGTTTACATATTGTTCGAGTAGAACGTTATAAAGAGTTGGCGTTTGAGCATAAGTTGTATTGGGATTTGCGTCGGTGGTTTACTTTTGATCAGCAAATCTATCAGTATCGTCGTAGAATGTTATCACCATTCTTGTTTGCTAAAGACGCAACAGTGAATGAGGCTGGCAACCCTGTTGGTAAGTATATTTTTGACACTCGAGTTTGTGAAAGAGCTAACAATTCTTTAACGTTTGCTACCAAAAATTATTATGATAAAATTCCTGATAATGAACGTAAGACGAATCCATTGCTTGAACAGAATAATCAGTATTAATAAAAAAGCAAGATAATATGAGAAAGATATATAATTTGTTAGTAGTTATTGCATTAGTAGTGAGCTTTTCGTCTTGTGAAAAGGATAATTATGATGCACCGGAAGCTGGCGTATATGGACAGATTGTTGACCACAATGGAAAGATCTTCCAGACTGCTATGGGGCAGGGTAGTATGAAAATACAGATTACAGAATTGAGCTATGCCGGTGGTGATGAGTCAGTGGTGGTAACTAATCAGAATCTGAACATGCGACAAGATGGTTCTTACTCTAATTCAAAGCTGTTTGCCGGAACCTATCGTATGCTTCCATTGGAAGGAGCTTTTTATCCTTATGATGCAGAGGGAGAAACGGTGGAACTTAGAAATGGTAAGATGACGGAATGTAACTTTACTGTCACCCCTTATCTGGAATTGGAGTGGGTAGATGAACCTTATGTGGATGAAAACAATTTCTTATGTTGTTCTGTGAAATTTAAGAGAATTGAAAAAGAAGGCATGACTATGCCTGATGTAAATAATCTTCAATTATATATTTCGCATACGCAATATTGTGGCACGGAATCAGATGGCAATTATACTCCAGGGTCCGTTAAGATTACCAATGATCAAGAAGGTACAGTTATCGACTTGAAAGCGAAGGCTCCTCTTAAATATTCCGGTTCTTATTGGGTAAGAGTTGGCGGTTGCTGTAATGATACTTATAAAAAGTATAATTTTACTGATATAAAAAAAATAGATGTAGAATTGAAATGAAAAAATAAGTAGGTAGGAAAGAAGGAAGGTGTTTATTCCCATGGAAGTGCCTTCCTTCTTTTTTATTAGTTGATTTGTCATCTGTGGTAATTAATCACTTTTTAATTTTGAATTAACTATTTATTTCGCTCCTGATTAATGGAGTAAGGTCATATTTGTAAAAAATAATATTTATTTTAATATCATGAAGAAATTATATCTGTTTTTGGGGGCTGCCACTTGCCTTTTAGCATCAGCATCTGGTTATGAGCGGTCTGAATGGAAGAATAACTTTTCTAATCAAAAAGAAACACTGAACATTGTGGGGCGGGGAGAGTGTTCTGTCACGAATGGTGTGTTTCGTTCAAAAGGTTCTTATGCTTGTTTTGGAAATCCGGAATGGAAAAATTATGCGGTGTCTTTCAAGGCGCGTGCACCAAAAGATGCAGAACAGGTTCAAATTTGGGCTGGATTTCGTGCTAATAATCGTTTTGACCGTTATGTGGTTGGTATAAAAGGTGGATTACAGGATGACTTGTATTTGATGCGTATGGGATATATGGGCACAGATGAGTTTTTGGGTGTTCGCCCGCTAGGGTTCCATCCTGTGCCTGGTCAGTGGTATAAATTAAAGGTTGAAGTATGTGGAAGTCGTATTCGTGTTTTTGTAAATGACGAAAAAAAACCGCATATGGATATAGTAGATAAGAATAGTAATTTGGCTCCTTCTGGTCCTGTAACTTTAGGAGGTGGCTGGATTGAAACGGAATTCGATGATCTTGTAGTAACTTCATTAGAAGAAAACGCATTAAATGATGTAGCTGTCTCAGAGTATGGAAAAGTCGTTACACCTCAAGAGAAAGAGTCTCTGCGTAAGCAACAAAGGGCTACTTATACGGCTGTGAAAGTTGGCGAGCTCAAAGGTAGCCGTACAGATATTTCTTTGGATGGTAATTGGCTTTTTATGCCAGAGTATGAATTGAATAATAAAGAAAATGCTGTGGCACTAGGTACGGATGATAAAAATTGGCATGTTATGTCAGTACCAAATTTTTGGAATCCGATTCGTATCTGGTTACATGGCGAGACAATGCCATCACCAACAGGACATCAGCCTAAGGGAGTGTCTGACACATATTATCAGCAGGAAACGGCACGTTGCGAAGGTTATACTTTTGACTATAGAAAAACAAACGCAGCTTGGTATCGTCAGTGGATAGAATTACCTGCTAGTGTCGAAGGTAAAACTATGACGTTGACTTTTGATGCGGTATCAAAAATTGCTGAAATTTATATTAACGGAGAGTTAGCAGGAACCCATATTGGCATGTACGGTGAGATACAAATAGACGGTAGTCGTTTATTGAAACCTGGCAAAAATCTGCTTGTAGTGAAAGTAACGGGGCGTGTAGATGGCAATTCTTCTGAGGCAAGTAGTGCAGCTATTGATTTTTTCTATTCTTCCGTACGTGAAAGTGAGCAGGAAGGTGGAAAAGTAACAATGAAGAATGATAATATTCTGAAAGATATAGCACATGGGTTTTATGGTGCTGATCCTGCAGGTATATGGCAGCCAGTTAAGCTTTCTATTACTAATCCGGTAAAGGTAAAGGATGTCTTTATTAAGCCAACCTTGGAGGGAGCTACTTTTGATTTGACAGTGAAAAACCATGATACCAAAAAGAAACAGTTTGATCTTTATACAGATATTATAGATAAAGAAACAGGTGCAACATTTTATACAGCTCTTTCTTTGCCTAAATTAGTATTAAAGGCCAATGAGGAAAAGATATTCACTTATAGTGTGGCTGGTTTAAAACCACGCCTTTGGACTCCTCATCATCCTAATTTGTATGATTTCCGTTTCCGTTTGGTTGCTAATAAAGGAGTTGAACTGGATTGTATGACAGAGACTTCAGGCTTTCGTACTTTTGAAGTGAAAGAAGGGCTGTTTTTTCTAAATGGTAATCGCTATTGGTTACGTGGTGGTAATCATATACCATTTGCTTTAGCTCCAAATGACTTGAATTTGGCTAATACTTTTATGCAATTAATGAAGGCTGGTAATATGGATGTAACTCGCACACATACTACTCCATGGAATAAACTTTGGATGAGAGCAGCGGATAAAAATGGAATTGGTGTTAGTTTTGAAGGAACATGGCCTTGGCTGATGATTCATTCCACTCCTTTACCTGATGCTAAACTTATTGAGATGTGGAAGGAAGAATTTTTACGTCTGTTAAAGAAATATCGCAATCATCCGTCATTACTTTTCTGGACTGTAAACAATGAAATGAAGTTTTATGATAATGACAATGATTTGGAACGTGCAAAAGAAAAGTATCGTGTAATTTCAGATGTAGTGAAAGAAATGCGCCGTATAGATCCTACGCGTCCTATTTGTTTTGATTCCAATTATCAGGCTAAAGGTAAAGATGAAAAATTTGGTACTGACTTTATGAATAGCATAGATGATGGCGATATTGATGATATGCATGGATACTATAATTGGTATGATTTTTCTATATTCCGTTTCTTTAACGGTGAGTTTCAGAAGAGATATAAGATGCCGGATCGTCCGCTCATTAGCCAAGAAATGTCAACAGGGTATCCAAATAACGAGACAGGACATCCTACACGTTCTTATCAATTAATTCACCAGAATCCACAATCGTTAATTGGATATGAGTGTTACGATTTCTCTGATCCTAAATATTTTCTTACAGTACAATCCTTTATAACAGGCGAATTGGCTGAGACACTTCGTCGTTCTAATGACCAGGGATCTGGAATTTTGCATTTTGCATTACTTACTTGGTTCCGTCAGGTATATGATTATCAAAATATAGATCCGTATCCTACATATTACGCTTTAAAACGTGCTTTGCAACCAGTCTTGGTTAGTGCAGAATTGTGGGGACGTAATCTTTATGGAGGTGATAAATTAACTACTCGCATTTATGTTGTAAATGATCGTGAAGATGGTAAAGATTTGAAACCTTCTTTGCTGCGTTGGGAGATTCAGGATGAGACAGGAGAGAAGATGGCTTGGGGTAGTGAAAAGGTTCCAGAGGTAAAGCATTATGGACGTCGCTATATTGAACCGAATATTCAATTGCCTGTTAATCTGCCAGCTAACAAGGTTAATGCTAAATTAGTATTGAAGTTGACAGAAGATGGTATACCAGTATCAGAAAATGAATATCATTTGGTATTAGCCCGTAAAACATGGAATATAAGCCAAATATCAGAAGATAAAGAAATCGTTTTATTGGATAAAGATGGAATGAAATCTAAATTTGATTTTTTACAGATTAAGTATAAAACAGTTTCCTCTGTGAAAGAATTGGTCGACTCTAAGCAAAAGGCTACTCTCTGCATTATTTCTGGTTTGAAGGAATGTACAGATGAAGAAAAAGAGATGCTTCGCTCTTATCAGTTCAAAGGAGGTCGGTTGCTTTTACTGAATAGTAAAGAAGTGGCCAAAAACATTTATCCAGAGTATATAACGAATTGGATTATTCCGACAGAAGGAGATATAGTGAATATGGAACGTAATGATGCTTCGGTATTTGATGAAATTGATGTATTGGAGTTGAGATATTTTAACAATAATAAAAGAGAAATTCCATTAGCTTGTAATGCGACCTTAAAAGTAAACCGCAATGAGAACTTGATAGAATTGGCGGGACAGATGAAGATACATGCCTATATTGATGGTGGAAAACCGGAAGACCGTATTCGTAAAATTGATTCAATGAGAGGACTCACTTTGTTGCAAATAAAGGATGGAAAAGGATTAGCCACTGTTTCTACCATGTGTACGGAAAAAGCTGATACTGATCCTATTGCAGGTAGATTGTTGGTAAATATGATAAATGATTTATTAAAGTGATAGTTAACATTGTTTTTAGAAATTGATATAGTCAAGTACTATAATTCGGAAGTCTCTGGTATCATTTTGCACTGTGGTTATAAAGACCACAGTACAAAATGAATCTACAAAGCCAAGACTTGTCACCGTTGGAATAGGTAACGGACTTGCTGAAATCTAGAATTCAGGAAAAAAATAGACTAGATGAAACACCCTTTTATACTAATATCTATGCTGAAGTATTTATCTATATTTTGTTTTTTCTCTATGTTTACCTTTCTCCAGGGATATGCAAAGGAAGGAAGGCACACAATCTTATTGACGGGAGGTGGTTGGTCGTTATGGCTTGATAAAGAAGCGAGTTGGCAGAATGATCGCCTTTACCTTCCACATGAGGTGACTGATTTGTCTTTATTGCCTGTAAAACCTCCTACCGGTGGATGGCAGGTTCTGGAAAATAATCCTGATGCGGTTGCTGTAAATATACCTGGTACGGTGGAGGAATATCTCACAGTTTCTGATACTCCTCGCCCTGAAGATTTTCGAGGGGTTAGTTGGTGGTATCGCAAGATTACATTACCTGTTACCCAGAAAAACAAACATTTTATTATTTACTTTGAATCTGTCAGAATGCGTGCAGAAGTCTATCTTGATGGTAAACTTGTGGGGTACGATCTGATAGGTGAAACTCCTTTTCATATAGATATTACTGATGAGGTTAAACTGGGAGTTGAGCATTTATTAGCAGTACGTGTTACTAATCCTGGAGGTAATTTTCATTGGCAGGATTTTGATATATTGAAATGGGGAAAGTATAATGTTCCTCCAGGGAGAAGTTTTAGTGGAATTATTGGGAGAGTAAAGCTGGAAAGTTTAAATCCTATTTTTATTTCGGATATTTATATGCAGAACACTCCTGAAGTCACTAAAGTGAACGCTATATTGTCTATAACTAATAAGATGTCTTTTAGTGTACGACAGGATATTGAATTGCAAGTCTGTGAGAAAAAGAATCCCGATAAGGTAGTATTTAAGCAAACCATGAGAAAGCTTTCTTTATCTTCAGGAAACCATGAGGTGATAATTCCTGTAAATGTTCCCGATGCTAAGTTGTGGGAACTCTCTTCCCCTGAATTATACACTTGTCGTGTGCGAATAAAGCAGGGTAAAAACGTACTTGATGAAGATATGAAAAACTTCGGCTTTCGTTGGTTTAATGTAGATGGAGTAGGAAAGAATGCGGTGTTTCGTTTAAACGGACGTCGTATGATGTTGAAAAGTGCAATTAGTTGGGGCTATTTTCCTGTTACGGGTTTAGTGGCTACACCCGAGATGGCTGAAAAACAGGTGCTTACAGCCAAGAAACTGGGTCTGAATATGCTGAATTTTCATCGTTGTATAGGTAGTCCTGTCGTACTTGAAAAGGCGGATGAGCTAGGGCTGCTTTATTATGAGGAGCCGGGCTCATTCCATTCGGCTAATCATGATCCATTTATACGTACTATTGTGAATGAAAAGTTAAAGCGCATGGTTTATCGCGATCGCAGCCACCCGAGTTTGGTAATCTTTAATTTGATTAATGAGTTTGGAGGACGTTTATCGAAAGATAAAGAACTTGTAGCAAAACGCATGAATGATATGCGTGAGGCCCATGCAGTAGATCCTAGTAGGATTATGACGTTTACTTCTGGGTGGGCAAATAGTGAAAATGAGGAAGAAGATTCCAAAGCACATATGTTACCATTTGATACTGCTGTATATCGAAAAGGTTGGTTTGACAATCACCGTGCCGGAGGTCCGGAGACTTGGTTAGAAAGCTATTATAAAGGACCAAAGAGTAATCTTATGTATACAGATAATCGTACAGAAGTTTATTTGAGAGGTGAGGAAGGAGCTATTTCGACTCCTCCTCGTATTCAGTTGATAAATGAAGATATAAAAAGTTCTGCTAGAACAGGATGGGATGGTCTTTTTTGGCAAAAACAGTATAAGGCTTTTATCGATTATTTTCAGGAGAAAGAATTAGAACCATATTTTGAGACCCTTGATTCTTTAACACGTTTGATGGCTAATGTTTCATATGAACATCAGGGAAGGAGAATTGAAGGAATGAGGATGCAGAACTTGGGTGATGCCTATATGGTGAATGGTTGGGAAGCGATGCCCTATGACAATCATTCGGGTATTGTGGATATTTATCGTAATCCCAAAGGAGATATTTCAAGATTGGCGTATTACAATCAACAGTTGTATGTGGCCGTTGCATCGCGTAATCAGGTTGTAAAGCTTCCAGGTATTGCAACAGTAGACTTTTACATTGTAAACGAGGTAAACTTAAAAGGCAATTACATTCTTGAAATAAAGATGATTGCTCCTAATGGAAAAGTTGTTTATAAACGGAGTGAAAATGTAGCTCTTAAGGGAGGGGAGACTTTTGGGCAACTTTTATTGGAGAATGTAAAGATTCCGATAAATAATAATGAGGGTACTTATCGTATATCGGCAGATATAAAAGCGAATGGCCAACAAGTACGTGCTCATGGGTATGATGAGGTGATAGCTGTGAATTGGGAAACAAATGATTTAGCTGGTAATGGAGCTTATTATGGGAATAATAATGATAAGGTTGCAGCTTTCTACAAGGCAACTGTCGGGAAAGAACTTCCTGCTTTTACTCCTGATATGGAAAGATTAGATTGGCTTGTTGTGAATCGTTCCTCTTTGGATGAACCGGTTGTTATTCCTTCAGATTATTTTAAGGGTAAAGATGGAATTACTACTTTAAAGGCGACTTGGTATAATGAACCGGATATGAACATTATAGCTTCTGTGAAACCGGATATGAAATTGGACCATAACTTTGTAGCAGGGGCCCAACCAGATGAATCCATACCTGCCAATCAGCCGTTCTCAGTAATTTGGGAGGGGTATATATGTCCACCTGAATCAGGACAATACCTGCTTGGAGTTGAGACTGATCGAGGGGTGCGTATGTACGTTGATGATAAACAGCTGATTGATGAATATTTTAATGCTGTTCCTATGAAGCAAGATAGGCCTGTTGTTATGGAGGCAGGGAAACCGATAAAAATTCGGGTGGTATATCGTCAGACTCACCAATCAGGTTATATACAACTAAAATGGTCCCGACCAAGTGCAACTACTATCACTCCATGGAAATTATTAGAACGAGTTAAACATGATGGGACTACTTTAATTTTACTTGATTGTACTGAAACTTGGATGAAAGCGGTAGCTGAATATACAAATGTAGAATATGACGGTTATTATAATGTAGGTAAAAACTGGATAGGCGGTATTCATTTTGTAAAAGAACATCCATTATTTGCTGGCATGCCGGTCAATAATGCTTTGAATTGGCCTTATCAGGCAGTAGTAAGAAATGGTGATCAGCGATTCGGCTTTCGTATACGAGGAGAAGAATTAGTGGTTGGATCCTATCGAAGTACTCCGTTTGAACTAGGTACTGCTGTGGGAATTATTCCTTGCGGGAAAGGTAAGATTATTTTTTCCTCACTAGACATTGTAGATAATTTGGATAATCCATCGGGGCCCGCAGAGATGGCTAGGAAAATATTGTGTAATTATATCAAATATGCTTTGAACAATCATTAATTATGAATTAGAACTATTTAAACAGCACAATGAATAAGAGAAATGTAGATAATATATTTGTTAAATCAGAAATTATATTTGTAATATTTCTGATGGCCTTATTTTCTGTTGAGACTGCTGATGCACAAATAAAAAAGCAACAGACATTACAGCACAGTATTAAAACAGTTTATTCGACAAAGGATTGGGTGATATCCGATTTCGTAGTAACAGATCCGATGTTCGGTGCTAAAGCTGAACCTGGTTTTGATAATAGAGCTGCTTTTCAGGCTGCTATTGATGCTGCTTATGAAAGTGGGGGAGGAGTAGTATACATACCTGCCGGAAATTACGAATTTCATAGCACACAAATAGGGATTAAGAGTGTCAGAGTACGTCAAGGGACTTCGGAGAATAAGAAAGACTTTAACTATGAGTATGTTTTGCGTCTTCATCCAGGTGTACAGCTTCGTGGTGATTGGGCAGCTCCAGAATCCAATAATGGGATGGTCCTTGGAACCATACTTGAAGTACGTGTAGGGAAGAATGCACCAAACTATGACGGAAGTGTGAAAAGCTGGTGGAATGATAGCCAAGCTGGGAATGCACTTCGTACTACCTACACAAGTATTGCTGATAGGTTTATTGAAATGAACGCGGGAACAGGGGTGACTAACCTTTCTATCTGGTATCCTGAACAGAACATTAATGATGTGAAACCATATCCATGGACATTGTTTCAAACTCAGGGAAATTGTGCAACGATAGAGCATGTTACTCTCGTAAATTCCTACAACGGTTTCAATTCTGCGCCAAGTGAGTTACATTATGTATTGGATAGCTACATAACGGCCCTTAATAAAGGCATTGAAGTACATGTATGTACTGATATTGGGCGTATTGAAAATGTCAGCATAAGTCCTGAATATTGGGCTAAATCAGGCCTTCCGGGAGCACCAACTCTTGCAGAATTAACAGCATATACAAAAGCTAACAGTGTAGGGTTTCAGATGCATCGGTCGGACTGGGAATATATCTCTTATTTACACATTTCAGGTTATAAAACAGGAATTTGGATTGGGCGCGAACCCGGCTTTGCAGATGCGCCTAATGCACAATTGTATGAGGTTCATGTAGATAATTGCGAAAATGGACTTTATGTAGAAGATGTTAACCCATATGGAATACTTATATCCAATTCTTCATTCGGAGCTGCTAAAGGTGGTAATGCTGTATATTTCTATAAAGATTTCAGTACTTCTACGCAGTTTAATGGAGTAGAATTTAGTGGGCCTATCGTTAGTGATGGCAGCGATGGAGTTATATCGTTTGAAAGCTGTCTTTTTGGTAAATATAGTGACTATGCACTTAAAATAAATAATGGCAATGTACTGTTATCTCAGTGTCATTTTGAAAATGCTGATAAGCATGTGTATCTTGGCATGAATATGCGTACACTGAAATCTGTAAACTCTGGGCATAAGCAGCGACTAAAAATTAATAACCATAGCAATGATGCAAAAATAGAGATTATTACTGATAAAAAATATGCATTTGAACCGATTCCCAAAGGGCTAAAAACTAATATTATTGCTCATCCGAGACCTGTATCAAACCAAGTGTTGAAAGCAGACTTTTCAAGGGCAACAGGATTTAATAATCAGCGGCCTGTGAAGGATATATCAAGCGAATTACAGTCTGCACTTGATGCTTTAAAGGCTTCGGGAGGAGGTACACTTTATTTGCCAGCTGGCAGATATTTGGTGGACAAACCTATAAAAATCCCTTCTGGAGTGGAATTGAGAGGTTCATGGGACGTACAACATCATACACAAAATGGTGGTACTGCTATATTTACCAATTATGATGGTGGGGATGCAGGAGAAAATGCTCCTTCTCTCATACAACTTGAGACTAATGCGGGTATTAGAGGTATCACATTAGCGCAGCTCAACATTATATCCGGAGAATATAGTGCTGAAAGCCCAAGAAAAACCCCGTTTTTGATACAGGGGCAGGGGCCTAAAGTATATGTTATTAATGTAACTATAGCGATAGGTGATAAAGGGATAGATTTAGCTTCATATGATACTAGTGGGCATTATGTTGATTATTTAGGTGGTGTACCTTTGAGAGCGGGCATTTGGGTTGGTGGTGGAGCGGAAGGAGGCTTTATCCGCAACATGCAGTTTAATCCCCATTATGGCTCAAGACTGCCAGAAGGTGGACAAGGTTATCCGAGAGTGGCTATGATGCGCTTTGTGCAGTCCAATTGTAGTGCTCTTAAATTTGCGGATGTCAAAAATCAAACGATCTTTAATAATTTTGTTTACGGTTCGGTTTATGGAATACACTTTTTGAAAGATGAGATAACGGGTAAATATCCTGGTAAAATGACTATGATAGGACATGGATCAGATGGATGTACATATTCTTTATTTGTAGAAGATGCTGACAAAGACACAAAAATAATTGCGGTCAATTCCGAACTGGTTAATACGAAAATTCCCAATGAACCTGTTAGATCATATGTACTTATGGGAAAAGAGATGAATACAAGCAAAGTTCATCCTGATGCTAAACTAATATTGTATAATAGTGCATTTTGGGGGAGTCCTGTATTTGGAGCTATCATAAATAGTGGCATAGTGTCATTTCAACAAGCTAACTTTTCACGTTCGGGCACGTATGGAGTAGATGTAAGGGGAGGGAGAGCGCATGTATACACTTCTTATTTTGCTCAAGAGATACCAGATACTGTTACCTTAAATGGATATGCAAGGTTGGGAATGTATGGAAATTTGGTAGAATTAACCAATAATTATTATATCTCTGGATTTAGGTTTGATAAGGAGGGAAAGGGAATCCTTTGCGGTTCTGATAAAAGGTAAGATGTCTAATGAAAATATTTATATCTCAAAAAAGAGTGAATGTCTATTTTAATTGAAAAATTAATCTCTAAATAAGCGTAATAAGGCTAAAAGCTTAATCTTGAGAATTTATTTTTGCGATAGGAAATCTTATTTGAGCATGATAGATAATGTATAAAAAATATATATAATGAAGAATATGAAGAATAAACTGTTTGTTACATTAGGGATACTTGGTATGAGCTTATTGTCATATGCAGGTACTAAACATTCTTTAGAAACATCTTATCCTAGTTATAAAGGTTTGATAATGGCAGGGTATCAAGGTTGGTTTCGTGGACCGCAAGATGGAACGGGTCAAGGATATGGTCATTATGGAACTGGAAAACAATTTGATGAAAACCATTGCACCATTGATGTGTGGCCTGATGTAAGTGAATATGAAAGGACCTATGAAACTTCTTTTAAACATGCTGATGGAAGAAAAGCGTATGTATTCAGTTCTGCGGATAAATCGACTGTTGACCTACACTTTAAATGGATGAAAGAATATGGAGTAGATGGAGTATTTGTACAACGTTTTTTTGATTATACCCGTGGGGACCAACAAAACTCAGTCCCTAATCGTATTTTGGCAAATGCTTTAGATGCTGCCTCAAAGTATAATCGTGCTATTGCTGTTATGTATGATTTGTCTGGATTGAAAAAATCCGGTGAAGATTGTTCTTCAATTATAGAAGATTGGAAAAGGCTGGTAGATAATCAAAAAGTAACTAATCAGGCGGGAAAGAAAACTTATCTGCATCATAATGGGAAACCTGTGGTAGCTATATGGGGAGTAGGATTTCCCGATCGTCCTTACAATATTAGAAATATTGGTTTGGATCGTTTGATTGATTTTTTGCAAAACGATTCTGTGTATGGCGGTTGCACAGTAATGTTGGGCGTTCCTACGTTTTGGCGTAATTTGGAGTCTGACTGTATCAATGATTCTTACTTGCATGTAATGATCAAAAAAGCGGATATAGTTTTGCCATGGACTATTCAGCGTTTTTCTCCTCTTTTACATAATGATATGGATCGTTTTCGTGACCTGATAATTGGTGACCTTTGTTGGTGTAAAGAAAATGGGATAGATTATGTACCGGCGGTAACTCCTGGTTTTAGCTGGCATAATCTTAGTAAATTAGAATTCCCGGATGACGTGAAACCTGTTGGGAGTATTCCACGACAGGGTGGTCGTTTTTATTGGCAGCAACTTTCGACCGCAATGCTGGCAGGTGCTGAAATGATTTATGTTGCAATGTTTGACGAAGTAGATGAAGGCACTGCTATATTTAAGTGTACAGGTGATTATCCGGTTAGTGATGTAGCTAAGTTTATAGATATGGATGGGCAACCTTCAGATCATTATCTATGGTTGACAGGTGAAGCTGCTCGTATGCTCAGAAAAGAGGTTCCATTGACTTTTAAAATGCCTATAAGGAATAAATGATGAAACGGCTTTGTTCTATTATAACTTTGCTTGTGTCGTTTTTATTATTGACGGGGAAAATACAAGCACGTATTACTATGCCATCTCTCTTTTCGGACGGTATGGTGTTGCAACAACAAAACTTGGTTGCCATTTGGGGCAGTAGTGATAGAAAACAACAGAGGATAACTGTAAAACCTTCGTGGAGTAATAAAGAATATACGACAGTTTCCGATGATTTAGGAAGGTGGAAAATGAAGTTGGAGACACCAGTTTATGGTGGTCCTTATAATATAGAAGTGAGTGATGGTGAAACGGTACGTTTAAGTAATATATTGATTGGTGAAGTATGGCTTTGTTCCGGTCAGTCTAATATGGACATGCGAATGGGAGGGCGTTATGATGAACCGGTGATTGGTTCATTGGATGCGATTGTTACTTCTCGAAATTCTCAAATACGTATGTTTACGGTGGATGGTAAGATGGACTCTATACCCTTGGCTGATTGTGAAGGAAGATGGCAGGAGGCTTCTTCTGAAACTGTTCCCGATTTCACTGCTGTCGGGTACTTTTTTGCATGTAAATTAAATTCGGTACTTGGTGTGCCTGTGGGGATTATTCATGCTAGTTATGGCGGCTCGCGAGTAGAAGCTTGGATGAGTAAAGAAAGTATTGAACCTTATAAAGATTTGCAAGAGGTACGTAACGGCTCTATTCTTTATAATGGAATGTTGAGCCCGGTGATAGGATATGGTATCCGGGGGTGTTTGTGGTATCAGGGAGAGGCAAATATAGATGCCCCTGATTTATATACTCAATTATTTCCTGCATTGGTGAATGATTGGCGTAGGCAGTGGAAAATAGGAGAGTTCCCTTTTTATTATGCCCAGATTGCTCCTTTCAATTATAATAAAGGTGAGGAAAAAGGGAAGAATTCTGCATTTCTGCGTGAAGCACAAATGAAATGTCTAAGATATATACCTTCTTCGGGAATGATTGTATTGACTGATGTAGGTGACGCTCACACCATACATCCTATGGAAAAAGAAACTGTTGGAAATAGATTTGCTTATTTGGCTTTGGGACGCACTTATGGTAAAAAAGGATTTCCTGTAACCGGGCCGTTATATAGATCTATGAAGGTGGAAGGGAATAAAATTATTCTATCATTCGATGAAATAGGTAAAGGATTAACAACTTTCCGTAGGCCGTTTACAGGGTTTGAAATAGCGGGTGAGGATAGGATATTTCATCCAGCTGATGCGCGTTTGGGTGAAGGTGCGCAGACTGTTGTTGTTTCGAATCCGGAAGTCAAGCATCCAGTTGCGGTACGTTATGCTTTTAAAGATTATGTGGAAGGTTGCCTTTTTAATATGTCTGGTCTTCCGGCGTCTTCTTTTAGAACTGATAATTGGTAATAATTAGTTTCATGAAAAATCTAAGTAGTTTATTGGCTATAGCATGTGCTATCCTGCTTTATTCTGTAGGAGTGGTTGGAGGAGCTTTGGCACAGGAAGTAAAGGATACTTATTGGAATGTACATACCCAACTGTTACCTTTGCGCTTGCCCCCTCCTCCTGTTGGCTACAAACCAGAGTATCTTGATTTGAATCATAATGGCAGACCGGATGCCATTAAATCTATTACTCATAATGATATTCCCATATTGTGGCTGGACGATGATAATAATTTGAAAGAAGGAGATTGGGAAGGTGATATGGTGAATGACTGCTTGCTGATTGACCGCAATAAGGATGGTATTTACGGAGGCCAGGGGGATCTTATTATTGATTGGGTGGATACCGATAATGATGGAAAGGCTGATATGCAGTTTGTTATAGAGTATCCGAAAGAGCGTACAGGTGAGGTTTGGCCTAATGGGCATTATATGATAATGTTTGATTTGGATCGTGACAATATCTTCAACTATATCAACTGGAATAATTTTACTCTTCAGTGCTGGGAGCGTAGAGGATTGTCTGATTTCTATGAAGATTATAGTGGGCAGACATCATTTCTAAAAATACACACTTCTACATATGATATGAAGGATTTACGTTTTAATTGGGAGAACCCTTTTCTGTTCTATGATCCTGATAATGATAATAGGACTGAAATGGCTATTCGTTTGGTTGACTCTCCCAAAATTCACGATCCGAATTCCCCTTCCAACAGTTATGTGAATCGTCAGTTGGAAGGACGTATTGATTGGGTATCTTTAGCTGTGGACATTGATAATGATAATACTACAGGTAATGAGTTTGATTTTGATTTTACTATAGGTTTTCAGGGGGAAGGGTTTGATTATACCGATCAAATTCACCCGGTACGTAATTTACGTGGAATGCCTGAAGCAGACTGCTTTTTTATGGATTCCCGTTACCGGCAATTGACAGAACTGATTTATCCGGATCATGACGCAGCATATGATCTAATATTTAGTCGTGGCAAATGGAATCGTGTTAACTTTGTCTATGATGAGGATGATGATTGTAGTCGTTGGGAGCGTGTGGAATTTTATGATCCTAAAGATCCGTTTAAAGTAGGTTGGAATAAAGGTGGTATAGACAATAATAAGCAAAGTGATGCTGCCGGCGACCGTGGTGAATGGGATATGGATAATTCCGGAAATGCACAGTTATATATTAGTCATTTTGATGGTCGCTTACACCTTTATGGAGCCGAAAATGGTGTTTGGCGAATAGATCAGAATGCCCAATATTTTCAGGGGTGGGATCGTATGTGGATGAACTTTCAGGATCCTAAGAGTTACGCTACTGTTCTTTATAGTGACCGCGACAATAATGGTTTCTTCGATCATATAGAGTATGATCTTGATGGGGATGTGGAAATGGAAACTGTGATAGATTTTAAAAATCTTGGCATTGACGATACCTGTGAGTTGATTGATATATCCAAATTCTCATATAATGATTATGTAGCGCTGGGCAAACAAGTTTCAGAAGGTATCTGGAAAAATGCGGCGCAAGCATTGCAGGTGGCACGTCAATATGGGATAAATTCTTTGTGGTATGCTAAATGGATGCATGCCTCTACAACTCGTGAAAAATATAATAGCGGTTATTGGTTGCAATTTTATTTGTATAAGGATTTGGAAAACTTGTTTATCCGGCAGGAAGATGAGGAGAAACTTTGCCTGCTGAATCAGGCTTATTATTCCGGTGATTGGTCAATACTTGCAAAGAAAGGAGCAGAGGGATTTTATTTCTTCTCAGACGATGATAAAACGGCCATTCGTTTGTCTGCTGATACCCGTTGGGGAAAGAAGATTATAGCAGATCTGAAAATGAAAGTAAAGGAAAGGCGTAAATATCCTTTGGAAGTCCCTAAAGAAGAAGGCGGGCATTTTCATGACTTTTTTTGTCCAAAACATAATCTTCAGTTTACTTTTCGCTGGAATAATCCGAAGGCTCACTATTGTTCTGCTTGCGATAAAGAATGGAGTGGAAATAAACGTTATGATTGGGCCTGGATTTATGAAGTACATATGTTGAATAAGGACTATCTTTATCAGTGCATGTACCTTTATTTGGCAACCGGGCAACCGGAATATGCCGATTATATACGTACTATGTTACTGGATTATGCCGGTAAATATTCTGGGTGGTTCGAACATAACTCTGGACGTAAGGCTACTGATCAACATAGTGGAAAAGCTTTTGCTCAGAGTTTGGACGAAGCAAATTGGGCTACTAAAGTGGCTATGGCCTATGGAACGATTAAACCTATTCTGTCAAAAAAGGAGATTGATTTTATAGAGAAAGGTTACTTGGCTCCTGCCGCTACTCTATTACTCCATCGTCCTGCAGGTGCAAATTGGCAGATGTGGCATAATAGCGGATTGGCAGCTTTAGGCATTGCTTTGGAAAATGATTCTATTGTTGATGTGGCAATTAATAGAGATAAATATGGTTATCATTTTTTAATAGATAAGCATAAAAATGATGATGGCTGGATTAACGAAGGCTCTCCTCATTACCATTATTATCCGTTAGAAGCTTTGTTGTTTACAGCCAATGCAGTAAGATGTCGTGGTATTGATCTTTTTGACTGTGACCTGCATGATATGTTTGTTGAACCTGTGAAAGGAACCTATCCGGATTTATCTTTCCCTGCACACAGCGATGGTTGGTATGGTGCTAATCTCCTTTCACAGTCAGCACTGTATGAGGTTGCCAATGCTCGTTATAATGATCCTTTTTTACAGAGAGTGCTGGAGCTGACATATGCACAGAAGAAACGTTTGGATGCAGAAGCTTTATTGAGTAACCAAAGGATAGATATTTCTGACGAGCAGTTGCTTCAGCCAAGTTATTCATTCAATACTTCAGGTTTCTGTTTGTTACGCAGTGATACGCGTACGGTGGTCTTGAAATTTGGTGGTGAGGGAATTGGGCATGGGCATCCGGATAAACTTTCCATTGCGATTCATGATGGTAAGCGTGAACTGATATCCGACTTTGGAACTTCCGGATATGGAGTACCCGATTATCTAAAATGGTATAAGCGTAGCTTATCTCATAACACTGTGACGGTGGATGCTAAAGACCAAAAAAGAAGTACAGGAAAAATTACTAAATTTATACCTCGCTCTGACGGTGGATATGCTGAGGCTGAAACGGTTACAGCCTATCCGGGAGTTAAGATGCGCCGGAGTTTGGATTTGAAAGGACAATATTTACAAGATATATATACCTGTAATTCCGATTCTTCTCATTTATATGAATATGTTATCCTTTTTAATGAGAAGCCTGTTTTAGAAGGACATCCTTCGATGACAACATTAACTGATAGTGAAGTTCATCAACGTATTCGTCATATCAATTCCTACTCTTATTGGCCTGGGTTTACTTGTCATACTTCTTCTGCTGATGTCTGCTTAAATGTTTCTGCTGATGAAATATTGGAGATCGTGTTAGGAGAGGCTTCAGGCATACCTGCCAATCCTACAGTCAAAGATGGGCCGGGAGCAGGAGATATAGCGGTAAAATGTTGTTATCCGTTGATCATTCGCGTCAAGAGTAAGAGTATGAAGGTAGAAGCTAATTGGAGTTTTGTGCCTTAATGTTAATGTCATATAAAAACATAAATATATAATTTCATGAAAAACAAATTTTATATGCTATTGCTGGTCTCAGGTATTGGGCTGATGTCCTGCGTAGAGGGGGAATTACAAAGAGAGTATACAGACAGTGTGAATGTTTTTATAGGGACTGGCGGGCATGGGCATACATTTCCAGGTGCGACTCTGCCTCATGGAATGGTGCAGTTAAGTCCTGATACCCGTCTTATAGGTTGGGATGCTTGTTCGGGTTATTATTATGATGATACTTCCATTATAGGATTTAGCCATACACATCTTAGCGGGACTGGTATCGGTGATTATGGTGATATATTGTTTATGCCCATAGTAGGAGAGAAGCCTTTGGTTGCTGGGACAGAAGAAAAACCTGATGAAGGATATCGTTCTCGCTTTTCCCATGATAAAGAAAGCGCCCGTCCAGGATATTATCAGGTCTTACTGCAGGATGATTCGATTAATGTAGAGTTAACTGCTACTTTGCGTGCCGGGTTACATCGTTATACTTATCCCAAGGGGAGTGATGCTCGCTTGATTATTGATATGGAACCTACTATTCATGGACATCAACATCCTGTTACTCAAATAAGGGTTGTAAATGATTCCACTATAGCTGGAAAGAAATATACGAGAGGATGGGCTAAACAGCATTATGTTTATTTCTATGCTGTTTTCTCCAAATCTTTCGATTACAAATTGTATTCCGGAACGGAATACCAACCGGATAGTACCTCTGTTACTGTCAATACAGCAAAAGCTGTAATAACTTTCCGCAATCTTTCTGCTGACGGACTTGTACTCGCAAAAGTTGGTATATCAAGTGTAGATGAGGAGGGAGCAAAGCTAAATTTAGAATCTGAAATACCGGATTGGAATTTTGAAGGAGTAGTACAACAGGCAAATGTATCTTGGAATAATACATTGGGAAAGATTGATATTGAAACCTCAGACAATGATAGCCGTACTGTTTTCTATACTTCTTTGTATCATACTTTTATTCAACCAAGTTTGGCATCAGATATAGACGGTCGTTATCGTACTATGGGGCATGAAATAAAACGAGATACTTCTTACACTAATTATACAGTCTTTTCTTTATGGGATACATTTCGGGCAACCCATCCACTTTATACTATCATTACGCCAAAGCAGAATCAGGCATTTATCCGCTCTTTGCTGTGTAAATATGATGAATCGGGTATTTTGCCTAAATGGGAACTGGCATCAAATGAGACTGGAACTATGATTGGTTACCATGCTGTTTCAGTCATTGCAGATGCTATAATGAAGAAGCAATGTGATTTTGATATAAAAAAGGCTATTGAAGCATGTATACGTTCTTCGGTTTATGATACAACTAATATTACACCGATGATGAATCGTCAAATATTAAACGAAAAGGTTATGCCGATTTCTATCAAATATAAAAATGAGTTTGGTTATATACCTTGTGATAAAGCTTATGGTGCAGTCTCTCAGGGGTTGGAGTTTGCTTATAATGATTGGTTGATTGCACAAATTATGAAAGAGGATAACCAAAAAGGCATGTATGATAAGTATATGAAATTATCTAAAGCTTATCGTGAATATTTTGATCCGGAAACAAAGTTAATGCGTGGCCGTCTAAGTGATGGCAGTTGGATTACTCCTTTTGATCCCTCCTCTGTGCAACGTCCCAGCAACTATGTGGAAGGCAATGCTTGGCAATGGGCATGGTTCGTACCACAAGATGTAGATGGACTGATGGAGTTGGCTGGTGGTAAATCTGAATTTGAAGCCCATTTGGATACGTTGTTTACTAGAAGTTCCGAACTGACGGGAGACTCGGATGCTGCTGCCGATGTAACAGGTATGATAGGACAATATGCTCATGGTAATGAACCAAGCCATCATATTCCTTATCTGTATAATTATACAGATGCTCCTCACAAAACACAGGCCTTGGTTGATTATATTCTTCGCACATTGTATCATAATGATCCCAATGGTTTGTCAGGCAATGAGGATGTAGGACAGATGTCAGCCTGGTATGTACTTAGCTCCATGGGATTTTATTCATTTTGTCCAGGGAAACCGGTTTACGAAATAGGCCGTCCGTTATTTGATAAAGTGACTATCCATTTGGATAATGGAAAGGACTTTGTGATTCGTGCGGAAAACAATAGTATAGAGAATAAATATGTTCGTTCGATGAAGTTAAATGGAAGGGAATTAGAAGAGCCAAGGTTCTCACATTTTGACTTGATGAAAGGGGGCGAACTTGTATTGGAAATGGAAAAATAATAAATGCGTTATGAAAAGAAGATTTTCTTTATGTATTTCAGTATTGCTTTGTATAGGAGCATATGCAGGTAGTGGTCTTACTATATATAAAAAGGGCTGGATTGATTTTAATAAGAATGGAGTGAAGGATGTTTATGAGGATCCATCGGCTCCTTTGGATGCAAGAGTACATGACTTATTGTCACAGATGTCGATAGAGGAGAAAACATGTCAGATGGCTACCTTGTATGGCTCTGGTCGTGTATTAAGGGATTCCCTACCCACAGAACAATGGAAGAATGAGATTTGGAAAGATGGTATTGCAAATATAGATGAACAAGCTAATGGTTTGGGAACATTTGGTTCTACCTTATCTTACCCTTATGTGAATAGTGTAGAAAATCGACAGGCAATCCAGCGCTGGTTTGTAGAAGAAACACGTCTTGGAATACCTGTTGATTTTACTAATGAAGGTATTCGTGGACTTTGTCATGATAGGGCAACCATGTTTCCGGCACAGTGCGGACAAGGTGCTACGTGGAATAAAGAATTGATAAGCGAAATTGCGCGCGTAACAGCAGAAGAAGCGAAAGCATTGGGATATACTAATATTTATTCTCCAATTTTGGATATCGCTCAAGACCCTCGTTGGGGGCGTGTAGTGGAATGTTACGGGGAGGATCCTTTTCTTGTAGGGGAACTTGGAAAGCGGATGATTAAAGGACTTCAGGCAGAGGGGCTTGTTGCCACTCCTAAACATTTTGCAGTATATAGTGTCCCTGTGGGTGGGCGTGATGCTGGTACTCGTACAGATCCACACGTAGCGCCACGTGAGATGAGAACACTTTATTTGGAACCTTTCCGTAAAGCTTTTTGTGAAGCGGGAGCATTGGGGGTAATGAGTTCGTATAATGATTATGATGGTGAACCGATTACGGGTAGCTATCATTTTTTGACAGAAATTCTTCGTCATGAGTGGGGTTTTAAAGGCTATGTGGTCTCGGATAGTGAGGCGGTAGAGTTTCTCTATTCTAAACATAAAGTGGCTGCCGATGCTGTGGACGGAGCCGCTCAAGTGATAAATGCCGGACTGAACGTGCGTACGAATTTTTCTTTACCTGAGAATTTCATCTATCCGCTTCGTCATGCTATCAGTGAAGGGAAGATCTCTATGCAAACTATTGACAGTCGTGTTGCTGACGTATTACGTGTGAAGTTTATGATGGGATTATTTGATAATCCTTACAAAGGTGATACCAAGAAGTTGGAAAAGGTGGTACACTGCAAAGAACATCAGAATGTATCTATGAGAGCTGCTTTAGAGTCTATTGTTTTATTGAAAAATGAGAACAATATCTTACCGCTATCTAAGTCTATCAAGAAAGTTGCAGTCATTGGTCCAAATGCAGCCGAAGTTGACAATTTGATATGTCGTTATGGACCTGCTAATGCTCCGATAAAAACAGTATATCAAGGTATAAAAGACTATTTGCCGGATTCGGAGGTGCGTTATGCGAAGGGAGCTGATATTATTGATGAATATTTTCCGGAGAGTGAGCTTTACGATGTACCTCTGAATAAAACAGAAGAAACTATGATAGATGAAGCGGTTGCTTTGGCTAAAGAGTCAGACGTAGCTATTATGGTGTTAGGAGGAAACGAGAAAACTGTACGTGAAGAATATTCACGAACTAATTTGGATTTGTGTGGGCGGCAGGAGAAACTGTTGCAGGCAGTATATGCTACTGGTAAACCTGTTATTCTGGTAATGATAGATGGACGGGCTGCTACAATCAACTGGGCAGAACGTTATATTCCGGGGATTGTGCACGCTTGGTTTCCGGGTGAATTTATGGGTGATGCAATTGCGAAAGTTATTTTCGGCGATTATAATCCGGGTGGAAAGTTGGCGGTGACCTTTCCTCGTTCTGTGGGCCAGATCCCTTTTGCATTCCCGTTTAAACCGGGTTCTGATTCCAAAGGTTTTGTGCGTGTAACAGGTTCCCTTTATCCTTTTGGATATGGTTTGAGCTATACAACTTTTGATTATAGTGCTTTGAAGATAGAAAATCCGGTAATTGGTACACAAGGAAGTGTGAAACTGAGTTGCAGGGTGAAGAATACGGGCAAAATTGCCGGTGATGAGGTTGTGCAACTCTACTTGCATGACGAGGTAAGTTCCGTGACTACTTATGTGAAAGTGTTACGTGGTTTTGAACGCATCCATTTGCAACCGGGAGAGGAGAAAGTAGTTGACTTCGTGCTTACACCTCAGGATATGGGATTATGGAATAAAGATAATCATTTTATAGTAGAGCCGGGTACCTTTGCTGTAATGGTTGGCAGCTCTTCACAGGATATTCGGTTACAGGGAAAGTTTGAGGTGAAGTAAACCCATGAGAACTGCAAAAGGTATTATCTAAAATCATATTGTTTTTTTCCGATTGATGCGGCTGATATGTCTGCCTGGAATTATTTTAACACTATATTCTGTTATTAATGCGAATCAGTAGTTGAATTTATAGTTCATTATTATACGGATTTGAGCTTTTTCACCACAGAGAGCACAGAGACTCACAGAGTCTTTCTCTTTTTATGAGGCAAAACATTCTGTCATTCAGAGCGTAGCGAAGAATCTGCTCTCCCTATACAGGGAGAAGTGTTGACATGAGAGAGTAGATTCTTCGCTACGCTCTGAATGACAGATACTATCGAGTAGCAAGATTAACACTCTGTGAAACTCTGCGCACTCTGTGAAACTCTATGCACTCTGTGTACTCTGTGGTGAAAACATTCATTACTTGCAAGGTTATAAACTTAATTCAACTACTGATTCGTATTATTAATATTATTTTAATTAGAAGTTAATACCTTTTAGGTGTCTCATTTAATATGCCGACTTTTATTTTGCGTTTAAAAAAGAGTAAAGTCTGTCTGATGAATAAAAGCGAGCAAACAGATGGTTAGTAAAAAGGCTTGAAATAAGTAAAGAGTTAAAATCTAGTAATATGAATTTGAAAAAACATGTAGTTCTATTCGCAGGAATATTTTTCTGTACTTATCTAATGGCTCAAAGGTCAAGTGAAATCTTATCAGTTTCAGCATCTGTCAATCAAGAGAAAGCTTCACAGGCTTTTGATAAAGATCAGCGTACGGTGTGGAAAGTTGATGGTAAAAATCCGAAGCTAGATCAATGGCTGATGTTTACTCTCCAAACTCCGGGAGATGTGTGTGAAATGTACCTTCAATTGCAGGGAATATCCAAGGACGAACTGAAGCAACAGATGAGTATATTTGTGACATATGACCCGATGAATTTAGGAGAACCTGTCGACTATCAGGTACAAGGTAGCGCCAGAGGGATGAGGGTAACATTTTCGCCTAAATATGGTGCCCATGTAAAACTTGTCTTTAAAGGTAATGTACGTGTGGGGCCTTTCGATATAAAAGAAGTATCAGTTTTTCTGGCTGATGAGGAACTGAAAAATCATAAAGGAGATAAAACGACATTACGTTATATGGATCCTAGACTTCCTGTAAATGAACGTGTGGAAAGCTTATTGTCTGTAATGACACCGGAAGATAAAATGGAATTGATTCGTGAAGGATGGGGGATTCCCGGAATTCCTCATTTATATGTGCCTCCCATTACGAAAGTTGAGGCTGTGCATGGCTTTTCATATGGTAGCGGGGCAACAATATTCCCACAGGCGTTGGCTATGGGAGCGACATGGAATAAGAATCTGACGGAAAAAGTAGCAATGGCTATTGGGGAGGAAACTCTTGCGGCAGGTACCATGCAAGCCTGGTCTCCTGTGTTAGACGTAGCACAGGATGCTCGTTGGGGACGTTGTGAAGAAACTTTCGGCGAAGATCCGGTTTTGGTATCTCAAATTGGCGGAGCTTGGATTAAGGGCTATCAGTCTAAAGGGCTGTTTACAACTCCGAAACATTTTGGAGGTCATGGTGCACCTTTGGGTGGACGTGATTCGCACGATATAGGATTGTCCGAAAGAGAAATGCGTGAGGTACATTTAGTTCCTTTCCGACATGTTATTCGTAACTATTCCTGTCAGTCATTAATGATGGCTTACTCTGATTTCTTGGGGGTGCCTGTTGCTAAAAGTAAAGAACTTCTGCGTAATATTTTGCGTGAAGAATGGGGATTTGATGGTTTTGTTGTGAGTGATTGCGGTGCTATCGGTAATTTAACATCACGAAAGCATTATACTGCAAAAAACAAGATAGAAGCTGCTAATCAAGCTTTGGCTGCAGGTATTGCTACAAATTGTGGTGATACTTATAATGATAAAGAAGTGATACAAGCTGCAAAAGATGGACGCCTTGATATGGCAAATCTTGATAATGTTTGCCGTACAATGTTGCGTATGATGTTCCGTAATGAATTATTTGAAAAAGAACATAAGAAACCTTTGGATTGGAATAAGATATATCCGGGTTGGAATTCGGACAGCCATAAGGAAATTGCACGTCAATCGGCACGAGAATCTATTGTTATGTTAGAGAATAAGGATGATGTGTTGCCCTTATCCAAGCATGTGCGTACAATTGCCGTATTGGGACCCGGAGCAGACAACCTTCAGCCGGGTGATTATACTCCCAAACTTCGTCCTGGTCAGTTGAAGTCTGTTTTGACAGGTATTAAGCAGGCCGTAGGTAATCAGACGAAAATTCTCTACGAGCAGGGATGTGAATTTACCGGTTCCAATGGTGAAAACATTCCCAATGCGGTGAAAGTTGCTGCCCAGTCGGACGTAGTAGTGTTGGTTTTGGGCGATTGTTCTACCAGCGAGGCTACGACAGACGTTTATAAAACATCTGGTGAAAATCATGATTATGCAACTTTGATTCTGCCTGGCAGGCAGCAGGAACTGTTGGAAGCTGTTTGTGCAACAGGAAAGCCTGTTGTTTTAGTGCTTCAAATAGGTCGCCCTTATAACCTGACAAAAGAGTCGGAGTTATGTAAGGCTATTATTGTTAACTGGTTACCTGGGCAGGAAGGAGGGCTTGCTACGGCAGATGTACTGTTTGGTGATTACAATCCTGCCGGTCGTTTGCCAATGACTTTCCCGCGACATGTAGGACAGTTACCGCTTTATTACAACTTTAAAACTTCCGGCCGTCGTTATGAGTATTCAGATTTGGAGTATTATCCTCTTTACTATTTTGGATATGGTTTGAGTTATACCTCTTTTGAATATTCGGATTTGAAAGTGGAAGAGAGGGAGAACGGTAATATCATCGCGCACGTGAATGTGAAGAATATAGGTCATCGTGCTGGTGATGAGGTTGTTCAATTGTATGTAACAGATATGTATGCTAGTGTAAAAACACGTATTACTGAATTGAAAGACTTTACACGCGTTCATTTACGACCGGGAGAGTCCAAGAGTATTTCTTTTGAATTAACTCCTTATGAATTGTCACTACTTAATGACAACATGGACAGGGTTGTAGAGAAAGGAACATTCAAAATATTAGTTGGTGGTGTTAGTCCCCAATATATAGCTAAAGACCGTATCAAAGATAGTTTGGGATATGAGGATGCACAAAAAGGTCTATCTGTTATGTTAGAGTATAACCATGGATTTGCGGCAGACTTCGATTTGGCTTTATCCAAAGTGGAAGACAACTTGCTGGCAAAGCAGAGAACAATATGGATCTCTGTCAAGAATAATGGTACTTTAATGGATACAGGAAAGGTCGAAATGTATGTCGACGGTCGGAAAACGGGAGATAAAGTACATTATGAACTTGCTCCGGGAGAAGAAAAACTGATACCTTTTATTGTAGATAAAGACAGTAACCAATCTGTTGTATTTGCTACTAAGTATAAAGTGCTATCTATTTAGGCATATATGTGGATTTATACGTAATGTAGTGTATTTGTGGGTTACAGGCTGAAAATAGTGATGCCTTAAGTCCAAATTAAGACCTTTATTAAGTATGTGGCTGTAAATTTGCCAGTATAAATATAAAATTATTGATTACATATGAAAAATTACCTATTTACTTTACTTGCCCTCTCATTCGTATTGGCAGGGTGTAATGGCTCGAAACAAGCTAAAACGGTTACTTTGGGACCTAATCCTTTTATTACTCACATGTATACAGCTGATCCTTCTGCTCATGTGTGGGAAGATGGACGGCTTTATGTCTATGCCTCCCATGATGTAGATCCTCCGCGGGGGTGTGATTTAATGGATCGTTATCATGTGTTTTCCACAGATGATATGGTGAATTGGACCGATCATGGAGAAATTTTGAATTCTTCGCAAGTGTCATGGGGAAGAAAGGAAGGAGGTTTTATGTGGGCACCCGATTGTGCTTATAAAGATGGAACCTATTATTATTATTTCCCCCATCCCAGTGGAACGGACTGGAACCATACTTGGAGAGTGGGAGTTGCAACCAGTAAACATCCGGCTAAGGATTTTACAGTGCATGAGGAATTTATTGAGATGATTGGCATGGAAAACGATTGTTTTGCCATGATAGATCCTTGTGTTTTCGTGGATGATGATAAACAGGCTTATTTCTATTATGGTGGTGGAGGCCGCTGTGTTGGGGCCAAAATGAAAAACAATATGATGGAACTGGCTGAGCCGTTGCGGCCGATGGAAGGTTTGAAAGATTTCCATGAAGCAGCTTGGATACATAAAAGAAACGGTATCTATTATTTGTCTTATGCTGATAATCATGCGGAAAATGGGAAAGGAGCTAACCGCCTGAATTATGCAACAAGTAATTCTCCATTGGGTCCATGGACTTATCAAGGAATTTATCTGGAGTCTACGGGTTGTGACACAAGCCATGGATCCATTGTAGAATATAAGGGAGAATGGTATGCTTTCTATCACAACAGCTCTATTTCGGGGAAAGGTAATCTACGCTCTATTTGTGTAGATAAGTTGTACTACAATCCGGATGGTACCATACAAGTGGTAGAGCAGACAAAATAGTTAGTCGGTTATCTATTATATTACAAATGAATATAAACAAAAATGTTGTTATGAAATTTATGCATTGTTTAGCTTCCGTAGTTTTAGCTTCCATATTGGGTGCTTGCGGAGAAGTACAAAATCAAAAAATAATCGGTAGAGCTCCAGTTGACTATGTAAATCCCTATATGGGAAATATCAGTCATTTGCTGGTTCCCACTTTTCCTACTATCCATTTACCGAATAGTATGCTTCGTGTTTATCCGGAACGGGCTGATTATACGACGGATCAGTTGAACGGGTTGCCTTTAATTGTGACGAGCCATCGTGGCAGTTCTGCTTTTAATTTGAGTCCTTATCAGGGGGATAGCCTTCGTCCGGTTATAGCATATAGCTATGATGATGAGAAATTGAAGCCATATTATTATGAGGTGTTTCTTGATGATGCAGAAATTTATGTAAAATATGCACTTTCTCATCAATCTGCTCTTTATCAGATAGAGTATGGGCAGCCCAATAAACCTGCTTATATGATGATTAATTCGCAGAATGGAGCTATCAAGGCGGGTGATGGTTTTGTGAGCGGTTATCAGCAATTGCAGAACAATACGTGTGTGTATTTGTATGTTGAATCGGACATTGCGCCGTTGCAAACAGGTATTTTAGTTAACGGTAAGCTAGATACTTCTAAAAAAAATGCTGAAGGCCGTAACGCTTGTGCCGTTCTGCATTTTGCTGACGGAACTAAAAAGGTAAATTTGCGCTATGGTATTTCATTTATAAGTGAAGAACAGGCAAAGAAGAACCTACAACGTGAGTTACCGGACTATGATTTGCAGGCTTTGGTAAAGAAAGGTCGTCAAGTATGGAATGAAGCTTTAGGTGATATTCAGGTAGAAGGTGGTGCAGAGTCCGATAAACAAATTCTGTATACGTCACTTTATCGTGTGTTTGAACGTCCGGTTTGTATCAGTGAGGATGGACATTATTACAGTGCATTTGATGGAAAGATACATGAAGACAATGGTGAACCTTTTTATACGGATGATTGGATTTGGGATACTTATCGTGCTGCTCATCCCTTGCGTTTGTTGATTGATGAGGAAACAGAAAAAAATGTAATTAATTCTTATTTGCTTATGGCAGAGCAGATGGGAAATATGTGGATGCCTACTTTTCCTGAGATAACAGGCGATTCCCGTCGTATGAATTCTAATCATGCGGTAGCAACTATAGCTGATGCTGCCGCTAAAGGATTGCAGTTTGATTTGAAGAAAGCCTATGAGGCTTGTCGCAAGGGGATAGAAGAAAAAACGCTGGCTCCTTGGTCAGGTGCGGCTGCTGGTTGGATAGATGATTTTTATAAGAAAAACGGATATATCCCGGCGCTTCAGGCCGGAGAAAAAGAAACAGATCCGAATGTACATCATTTTGAGAAACGTCAACCGATTGCTGTAACATTAGGTACATCTTATGACCAATGGTGTTTGTCGCGTATAGCGGATATTTTGGGAAAGAAAGAAGACATGCTTCATTATCTGAGATGTTCTTATAATTATCGTAATGTATATAATGCCGAAACTGCCTTTTTTCACCCTAAAGATAAAAATGGAAAATGGATTGAACCGTTTGATTATCGTTATTCAGGAGGTCAGGGGGCTCGTGAGTATTATGGCGAGAATAATGGCTGGGTGTATCGTTGGGATGTTCCTCATAATGTGGCTGATCTGATTGATTTAATGGGTGGTAATGAGCTGTTTATTGCTAATTTGGATCAAACTTTTCGTGAACCGCTGGGACGTGGGAAATATTCTTTTTATGCTCAGTTGCCCGACCATACAGGTAATGTAGGACAGTTCTCGATGGCTAATGAGCCCTCACTGCATATCCCTTATCTGTATAATTATGCCGGTCAACCATGGAAAGCTCAAAAACGTATTCGTCAAATGCTGAAAACTTGGTTCCGTAATGACCTGATGGGAGTTCCGGGAGATGAGGATGGTGGCGGAATGTCTGCTTTTGTCGTTTTTTCTTCTTTAGGTTTCTATCCGGTAACTCCGGGATTTCCTGCTTATAATATTGGCAGCCCGTTATTTACTGAGGCTAAAGTGACATTGAACAATGGGAAAGTATTTGAGATAGAGGCACAAAATGCATCTGATGAAAATAAATATATTCAGTCGGCAACGCTGAATGGTAAAGAGTGGAATAAGCCTTGGTTTAGTCATGATGATATAAAAGATGGAGGGAAGCTAATATTGATAATGGGTAACAGACCTAATAAGTCATGGGGTAGTGCTAATGATGCAGTACCGCCATCAGCTGAGAAATTATAAATTGGAGTAGTTGGCTGTATTATATGATTTCTATCTTCTGTGTAGATAGAACTATAAATAACAAATAAAACATCATGAAAACACTTAAAAAGGTTCTTTTTATAGGTTTAATGGCTTTTATCGTTTGTTTAGCAAGAACGGTTCAAGCCCAAGAACTTTATAAAAATGAGAAAGCACCAATCCATGAGCGTATTATGGATCTCCTGTCGCGTTTAACAGTTGAGGAAAAGATAAGTTTGCTGCGTGCCACTTCACCGGGCATTTCTCGTTTGGATATTCCAAAATACTATCATGGCAATGAAGCGCTTCATGGGGTAGTCCGTCCTGGTAGATTTACGGTTTTCCCACAAGCTATCGGGTTGGCTGCAACCTGGAATCCTGTATTGCAAAAACAAGTGGCTACTGTTATTTCTGATGAAGCGCGTGCCCGTTGGAATGAACTGGATCAAGGACGTGAACAAAACAGTCAGTTCAGTGATTTACTCACTTTCTGGTCTCCTACGGTAAACATGGCGCGTGATCCACGTTGGGGACGTACTCCGGAAACTTATGGTGAAGACCCTTATTTGAGTGGTATTATGGGAACTGCTTTTGTGAAAGGGTTGCAAGGAAATGACAGTCGTTATTTGAAGATTGTGTCAACTCCTAAGCATTTTGCTGCCAATAATGAAGAGCATAATCGCTTTGTATGTAATCCGCAAATATCAGAAAAGCAATTACGCGAGTACTATCTTCCGGCTTTCGAAGCATGTGTTAAGGAAGGAAAATCTGCATCTATTATGTCTGCTTATAATGCTTTGAATGATGTACCTTGTACGTTGAATGCTTGGTTGTTGACCAAAGTATTACGTGAAGATTGGGGGTTCAAAGGATATGTGGTCTCTGACTGTGGCGGCCCTGCTTTGTTGGTTAATGCTCATAAGTATGTGAAAACAAAGGAAGCTGCCGCTACTTTGTCTATAAAGGCCGGACTGGATTTAGAATGTGGTGATGATGTGTATGATGCGCCGTTATTAAATGCTTACCGACAATACATGGTTACTGATGCCGACATAGACTCGGCTGCTTATCGTGTGTTGAGGGCACGTATGCAGTTAGGACTATTTGATAGTGGGGAAAACAATCCTTATACCAAGATATCTCCCAAAGTGATAGGCTCTAAGGAACATCAAAAGGTAGCGTTAGATGCTGCTCGTGAATGTATCGTACTACTAAAAAATCAGAACAAGATGTTACCGCTTGATGCTAAGAAAATTAAATCCATTGCAGTGGTGGGCATTAATGCAGGACGCAGTGAGTTCGGTGATTATAGTGGGCTACCGGTCATTGCTCCGGTTTCTATTTTGCAGGGTATCAAGGATAGGGTAGGTGATACTGTAAAGGTTGTATATGCTCCATGGAAATCAGCAGTAGATGGTATGGAACTCATTCAGGGAGCTAGTTTCCCTGAGGGGTTGAAAGCAGAGTATTTTGATAACACGAATTTGCAAGGTATTCCAAAAGTAAGGAAAGAGGAATGGATTAATTTTGAACCTGCTAATCAGGCACCGGATCCCTTCCTGCCCAAATCCCCTTTGTCTGTTCGCTGGACGGGTAAATTGCGTCCTACGGTTACGGGGCAATACACTTTTAGTTTTTTGTCCGATGATGGATGTCGTTTGAGTATTGATGATAAAATGTTGATTGATGCATGGCAGGGACATGCAATCCGTACAGATACGGCAACTATTTATTTGGAAGCAGGAAGAGATTATCGGTTGAAAGCTGAATATTACGATAATCGTGACTATGCTGTTGCCAAATTACAATGGAAAGTTCCGCAAATTGGAAAAAAGACTCGTTTGGATTTGTACGGTGAAGCAGGAAGAGTAGTACGTGAATGTGAGAAAGTTGTGGCTGTATTGGGTATTAATAAGGCGATAGAACGTGAAGGACAGGACAGATCTGACATTCAACTTCCAGCAGATCAGCGGGAGTTTTTGAAGGAAATCTATAAGGTAAATCCTAATATTGTAGTTGTATTGGTTGCTGGTAGTTCATTATCAATTAATTGGATGGATGAACATATACCTGCTATCATCAATGCATGGTATCCTGGTGAGAGTGGAGGGAAGGCGGTAGCAGAAGTTCTCTTTGGCGATTATAATCCGGGTGGTCGTTTGCCGTTGACTTATTATAGAAGTTTAGATGAGCTTCCTCCATTTGATGATTATGATATTACTAAAGGGCGCACTTATCAGTACTTTAAGGGTAACGTACTTTATCCTTTCGGTTACGGGTTGAGTTATACCTCATTTAAATATTCCGATTTGCAAGTAACCGATGGCAACCAAGAAGTAAATGTTTCATTTTGTCTAAAGAATGTGGGAAAATATGCTGGTGATGAGGTTGCGCAGATTTATGTGAAACTTCCGGAAAGAGATAAGATAATGCCTATAAAGGAACTTAAAGGCTTTGAGCGTATCTCGCTGAAAAGAGGGGAAAGTCGCAAAGTGACCATTCGATTAAAGAAAGATCTGCTTCGTTATTGGGATGAAGAGAAAGAATGCTTTGTACACCCTTCTGGAGATTATACTATTATGATAGGTGCTTCTTCTGCTGATATTCGTCTACAAAAGGTTTCTTCTATAACTCAAAAGTCTGGCAATTAGATCTTTCATACGAAGCTGATAAAAAATCCCGTCCTGCTTTCACAAGTAAGACGGGAAAACGACAAAATTTATAATAGCCTCTTTAAGAGGACTATACAAGTATATAAAGAAAATAAAATCATACTATGAGGAAACTAAAAAAGCCCTCGACTTGTTAATATAGAAACCACTCATGCACTAACAATAAATGCGATAAACGCATCGTCGAGGGCTTAATGCCTTTCCGCTGCATATATCGCATTTATTATCATACATAAGTGGTAGTGCAAAAGTAATAATTATTTTTGATAATAGAAGCCTTTTTCTATTTTTTACTTGTAATATTCGAATATAATATATTTTCTGATTGATTATTTGCACAAAACATTTGGTAAATCCAAAAACTTCCTCTACTTTTGCGCCCCGAAAAGGAGAGGTGCTCGAGTGGTTGAAGAGGCACGCCTGGAAAGCGTGTATACCCCAAAAGGGTATCCGGGGTTCGAATCCCCGTCTCTCCGCTGAACGCTAAAGACAAATGGTGGAAAAGCTAAGGCAGTCCCGTAAAATCAAGGTTTTACGGGACTTCTTTCGTTTTGTCGGCGGACAAGCAAAAGACAAGAAAATGCCCCGTTTGGACAAAGTAGTGTTACTAAATCGTTACTGAAAATCGGGCGGAATAAAATAAATTGTTGCTTTTCTTGCTGCTAATAGGGAAAGAAAAAAGACTGATATTCAGTGCTCTAAATATCAGTCTTTGAAAGAGCCGCTAGCCAGACTTGAACTGGCGACCTACGCGTTACGAATGCGTTGCTCTACCAACTGAGCTATAGCGGCAATCGTTTTTGTTTACGGGGTGCAAAGGTACATCTTTATTTGAATTTGCAAAAAGAATTGCTTGATTTTTTAGAAATATTTCCGGAAGTTATTTGGGGAATGGGTTATAAAACTATTGTTTTTAATTAAAGTAGCATGTAGCTTTTTTATATTTTTGCAAGCAAACAGGGAACGCAGTGGAAGGTAAAAAGATGTGACTTAAAATATGTATTTATAGGAAGTGGCTTGTTCGATAAGTAATAGTAGCGAAGGGCTTTCTGCTATATTGAGATAGGGAATTAATTCTTTTTCCGAAACTTCGGAATGAAATAAATGTATATTATGAAAATAAAGTATTACCTTTGCCCCCAATTTAAAAACATTACTAGATTACTAAAGGATTAATCAAAAATCTTACTTATGCGCAGATTTATACTATTATGTTTGTTGATGTTCACAGTATCAAGCGTAGTATTTGCTCAACGAATGACGGATGAACAAGTTATTCAGTATGTGCAGGAAGCTCAACAGGCGGGGAAGTCTCAACAACAGATGTCGATTGAACTGATGAAGAGAGGGGTCACAAAGGAGCAAATTCAAAGAATACAATCTGAGTATTCGGGAAAAGCAAATGTAACGACCGGAACCGGAGGAGAAAAAGCAGCAGATTCACGTTTACGTACCCCAAAGAAATACGAGAATAAAAATAAGAACATTTCTCAAGAAAATTCCACTTTAGAAAATTCCAACTCTAAAAAACAAACCATAAAAGGGTTGCGTGCTAAAAACGATCAACAGCGTGATGAAAAAGAGATGGAGCAGGAATTTGGTTGGGATGGCAATGAACAGACAGACTATTTAGAATATGACAACTTCCTTGGTAAAGAGAAGAAAGAAAAAAAAGAGGATCCTACCCAACAAATTTTCGGACATAATATTTTTGATAATGAGAATCTGACCTTTGAGCCCAATATAAATGTTGCAACCCCCAACAATTATCGTCTGGGTGCAGGTGATGAGGTTATCATAGATGTTTGGGGTGTTTCTCAAAAGACCATTAGGGAAATTATCTCACCCGAAGGCACTGTGCAAATTGAAAACTTAGGTCCGGTTTATTTGAGTGGGAAAACAGTCAAAGAGGCTAATAACTATCTGAAAAACGAGTTTGCCAAGATATATGCCGGTGTTACGGGTGAAACTCCTAATACTCAGATTAAATTGACTTTGGGTGAGATTCGTTCTATTCAAGTGAATGTAATGGGTGAAGTTGTTGTGCCGGGCACTTACACTCTTTCTTCATTCGCATCAGTTTTTCATGCGTTGTATTGGGCAGGTGGCGTAAATAAGATAGGTAGTCTCCGTAGCATAAAAGTTATACGCGACGGGGAGACGGTTGCTGATGTGGATATCTATGATTTTATCATGGAAGGCCGATTGAAAGATGACATTCGCTTGCAGGATGGTGATGTGATTCTGGTTAATCCTTATCAAACTTTGGTACAGATATTGGGCAAGGTGAAACGTCCTATGTACTATGAGATGAAACCGACTGAAACCATTGCAACTTTGCTTAAATATGCCGGTGGGTTTACCGGTGATGCTTATAAAAAAGCAATACGTCTTGTACGTAAGAGCGGTCGTGAACATCAGATATTCAATGTTGATGAAATGGATTATTCCGTATTTCGTGTAGAGGATGGAGATGTTCTTACGGTGGATTCAGTTCTTGATCGTTTTGAAAATCGAGTGGAGGTACGCGGTGCCGTTTATCGCGAAGGATTGTATCAGTTGAGTGGAGAAGTGAACACTGTGAAACAATTGATAAAGAAAGCCGAAGGTGTGCGTGGTGATGCATTTTTGAATCGTGCTGTGATCAGTCGTGAGTATGATGACTTGACTCGGGAAATGATTGCGATAGACTTGAAAGGCTTGTTGAATGGTGTTGTTGCAGATATTCCTTTGCAGAAGAATGATATATTGTTTATCCCCAGTGTTCAGGATTTGAGGGAAGAAACCACAGTTGCTATTCATGGTGAGGTTGCTGATCCGGGTACTTATTTATATGCGGACAAGATGACGGTAGAAGATTTGATTCTACAAGCAGGTGGTCTATTGGAGGCTGCTGCTACAACCAGGGTTGAAGTGTCCCGTCGTGTGAAAGACCCCAAGAGCACTGTTTTCAGTGGGACAATCGGTCAGAACTTCTCATTCGACTTGAAAGACGGTTTGCTGGTGGGGGAAGGTAGCGGTTCGTTCCATCTTGAGCCGTTTGATGAAGTGTATATCCGTAAAAGTCCGGCTTACCATCGTCAACAGACTGTGACAGTGGCAGGTGAAGTGCTCTTTAGTGGGAATTATGCATTGTCCAAGAAAAATGAGCGTTTGAGTGACTTGATCACTAAAGCCGGAGGTATATCATCGGATGCATATGCCAAGGGGGCTCGTTTGCTGCGTAAGATGAGTGAAGAAGAGCTGCGTCGTAAAGAAGATGTGCTGCGTATGGCGCAAATGACTTCCGGAGGTGACTCTATTTCTGTTAAGAAGTTGGATTTGTCCGATACCTATTCGGTTGGTATCAATTTGGAGAAAGCCTTGCAGAATCCGGGTTCGGATTATGACATGGTGTTGCGTGAGGGCGATATGCTTTATGTTCCCGAATACGTAAGTACAGTCAAGATCAGTGGTGCTGTGATGTATCCTAATACGGTGCTTTATAAAGCCGGGGAAGGCTGGAAGTACTATGTCAACCAGGCCGGTGGATTTGGTAATGATGCCAGAAAGCGGAGAGCTTATGTTGTTCATATGAATGGTACGGTATCCCGTTTGAAATCAGGTGGAGCAAAGGAAATTGAACCGGGATGTGAGATCATTGTTCCGAGCAAAGACCCCAAGAAGAAGATGAGTCCTGCTGAAATTATCGGTATGGGTACGTCTGCAGCTTCTTTGGCAACTATGATTGCTACTTTGGTTAACCTCTTTAAGTAATAGAGAATTATGAGCGAAGAAAATATACAGAAGACAACACAGCAGCCGGAGGAGCAAGAGATTGATTTGATTGAGCTTGCTCAGAAAGTGTGGGCGGAGCGTAAATTGGTTTTCAAGGCATGCGGTATTGCCGCCCTTATCGGATTAGTGGTTGCGTTCAGTATTCCTAAAGAGTACTCTACTAAAGTGACATTGGCGCCTGAAAGCGCTGGTAAGACCTCTGCGGGAGGTATGGGAGCATTGGCGGCCATGGCCGGGATTAATTTGGGTGGAGCTTCGGCCGGAGAGGATGCGTTGTCGCCCGAGTTATATCCTGATATTGTTAAGTCAACACCTTTCCTGTTGGAGCTGTTTGATGTAAAGGTTAAGGATCAGAAAGGCAAAGTAGATACAACCTTATATGCTTATTTGGACAAGTACCAGCGTTCGTCTTGGATGGGGGCTGTGGTCTCTGCTCCATTCAAGGCTTTGGGGTGGACACTCTCTTTGTTCAAGGATAAGCCGGAGAAGAGAGAAGGTAAAATTGATCCGTTCCACCTGACGGTAGATGAAACAAGGGTGGCTGAGGCATTGAGCAAGCGCATCTTGGTTACCATTGATAAAAAAACAGGCGTTACCACTTTAGAGGTAACTATGCAAGACCCTTTGATTTCAGCTTCGTTGACAGATACGGTCATGCATTGTTTGCAGAACTATATCACAGACTATCGTACCAATAAAGCCCGTCATGATTTAGCCTTCACGGAAAAACTTTATAAAGAAGCAAAGGCCGATTATGAGGAAGCTCAAAAAAAATATGCTACTTTTGCAGATGCTAACCAAAACATTATTCTGTTGAGCTATCGTGCTGAGCAGGAACGTTTGAAGAACGAGATGGAGTTGGCGTATACCGTTTATACACAGGTTTCCGGGCAGTTGCAGATGGCGAGAGCCAAGGTTCAGGAAATCACTCCGGTATATACGGTTGTGCAGCCGGCCACAGTGCCATTGCGTGCTGCTAAACCGAATAAGATTATGATCCTTATCGGATTTGTATTCTTGGCGGGAGTAGGATGTGTTGGTTGGATACTATTTGTGAAAGATTTATTTAAGGAATGGAGAAAAGCAAGCAAAGCAATATGATAGCTAATAATGATATGAATCGTTGGTGTGCCTTGTATACGGCACCGAGGTCGGAACGTAAATTGATGCAACGTTTGAATGAAGCAGGTTATGCTGCATTTTGTCCTATGCAAATCGTATTCAGGAAATGGAATGGCAAAACAAAGGAGGTATTCACTCCATTGTTTCCCGGTTTCCTTTTTGTAGAAGAAACAGCTGATGTGGCATCTTTTGTCGCATCGCAGAATGTGGCTCTTTTGGTAGATGCGGAAGGTAAGCGTTTGTCTGTTTGTGCTGAGAAGGCAGAGTTGGCTGCAGAATTCGCACATTTATTGAAATAATTATTATATAAACGCCTTTCTATCTTTCAGGCGTATCATACACACAGATTGCATGTATTTGAAAATAGTGAATACATGCAATCTGTGTATTTAGCACTCAAACATCCGGCTTCGTGCCAGCATGCAGGCGCCTACAACGCCGGCTTTATCTTTGAGTTTGGAGACTGTGATAACTGTATCCTGATTTACCAGATTCAGAGAATATTTTTTTATCGCAGTTTTTATCGGTTGTGTGATATAGTCCTCTGTCAGTGACAATGTTCCTCCGATGATTACTAATTCCGGATTCAATATATTGATTAATCCGGCGATTTGCTTACCTAATTTCTGTCCGATTTCTTCTACGATTTCGATGCACAATAAATCCTCTTTGTTGACGGCTTCGATAATTTCATCCAATGTGAGTGAGCAGTTTTGGGAGTCGATGCGGTCGGAGAGGATAGAGCTTTCTCCTTTTCTTACGCGTTCCAGCAGTATGCGGTATAAGGCAGAGCCTGACGCTTCGGTTTCAAGGCATCCTTTTTTTCCGCAGTGGCAGAGGATTTCATTGTCAAAGACGTTGATGTGTCCGAATTCTCCGGAGAATCCCGATTTGCCGGTATATACTTTGCCGTCAATGATGATACCTATGCCCAGTCCCCAACTGACATTAACGAAGATGATATTCTTTTCTCCTTTGACACACCCCTGCAAATACTCGCCGTATGTCATTGCGCGGGTGTCATTATCGATACAAACCTGATAACCGATTTTTTCCGTCAATACCTCTGCCAGCGGACGTTCGGAGAAATTGAATTGGCTGAAGCTGTATCCGGATTCGGGGTTGACACGTCCTGATATATTAATGTTGATATTCAGTATTTTGTCGGTGTTGACTTTCGCTTTTTTTATGAAAGAGCTGATGAGTCTGCATAGTTCCTCCTTTGCTTCCGGAGTATTCTCAAACTTATACGGAATGTTCATTTTCAATTCCATCATGTCCCCCTTGAAGTTGATCAGGCCGATATTGACAGCAAATCTTTTAATGTCTACCCCGATAAAGTATCCGGATTCCGGATTCAGGCCATACAGGCTGGGGTGTCTTCCGCCGCTTGTCTCCAGTTTGCCATAATCGTTGATATAGCCGTCTTCGTACATTTCACCGATGAATTTGGTAACTGTGGGGATGCTTAGATCTAATTCTTTGGATAAGTCGGTTATCGTTGAACTACCATTATATATATAATGTGTAATGATTCTCTTTTTTATAAGAGCATTCTTACTTCCCAGTTCAATCTCTTTCAAAAGTTGTTGTTTCATTATGCTTTCTCTTAATAGGACCATTACAAAGATACAAATTTTATCTATATCTTATTACTATAATAAAATAATTTATTAATTATAGCTTAGATAATAAATTATTTAATATATTTGCTGCCGATATTACTATGTATAACATTTAATCTTGAAAACATGATTGTATCAAACTTGCAAAACAGTGGTAGGATAGAAAGTCTCCATCCTCAGTTTAAGCCTCTTTTTGACTATGTGAAGACACATGATTTGCTCCATGCCGAGTTGGGACGTATTGATATAGACGGAGACGATTTGTTTATAATGAACATCAATCCCGAATGTGTTCCACAGGATAAGCAAGTGCTTGAGGATCACCGTATTTATATTGATGTGCACATCCTTTTGGAAGGAACGGAGAGAATTGGTTGGAAGGCTATTGAAGACGTAAAACAGGAAATCAAGCCTTACGATAAAGAAGGCGATTGCGCTTTGTATGCCGATCCCTCTACCACATGGGTGGATTTGCTTCCCGGTCAGTTTATGATTGTGTATCCGGAAGACCCTCATGCACCGGTTGTCGGAGCCGGAAATATTCGTAAACTCATTGCAAAAGTAAAAATCTGATTTTTTAAAATTACCCGGCATTATATTTCTGTGATTTTAATTATATTCGTGTATTTAATAAAATAATTTATTAAATATTTTGCATATAATAAAATAGTTAATATATTTGCGAAGTATCAATATCATTATTCTAATTATTATGAAAAACAAAAATGTATATCCTTGGATTGTAGTAGCGTTGCTTTGGGTGGTAGCTTTGCTTAATTATATGGATCGTCAGATGCTCTCTACTATGCAGGAAGCGATGAAGGTTGATATAGTGGAGCTGAATAAGGCGGAAGCATTTGGTGCGTTGATGGCTGTTTTCTTGTGGATTTACGGTTTTATGAGTCCTATTGCCGGTATGATTGCCGATCGTGTTAACCGTAAATGGTTGGTTGTAGGCAGTCTTTTTGTTTGGTCGGGCGTGACGTATTTGATGGGATATGCTGATAATTTTCATGAGTTGTATTGGCTGCGTGCGGTGATGGGGGTGAGTGAAGCGCTTTATATTCCTTCCGCCTTGTCGCTGATTGCCGACTGGCATCAGGGCAAGTCGCGTTCGTTGGCTATTGGAGTGCATATGACGGGGCTGTACGTGGGGCAGGCCATCGGCGGTTTTGGCGCCACTGTTGCTGCAATTTTTTCTTGGCACACCACTTTCCACTGGTTTGGTATCGTAGGAATGATATATTCTGTGGTTCTGATATTTTTGTTGAGGGAGAACCCCGATCGTATGATTGCGGAACAGCCGTCTTCTGCGGCGGGCAAAGAGAAGAGGCCGTCGCTGTTTGGCGGGTTGAGCATGTTGTTCTCTACTTGGGCATTCTGGATTATCCTCTTTTATTTTGCGGCGCCCAGTCTTCCGGGATGGGCCACAAAGAACTGGCTTCCCACTCTTTTCTCTGAAAGTCTGGGTATTCCGATGGCGGAAGCAGGGCCTATATCTACCATAACAATTGCCTTCTCTTCTTTCGTGGGCGTGATTCTTGGCGGAATCCTGTCCGACCGTTGGGTGCAGAAAAATATTCGCGGGCGTGTCTATACGGGAGCCATTGGGTTGGGGCTCACAGTTCCGGCATTGATGCTGCTGGGATTTGGAAGCAGCTTCGTGGCTGTCATTGGAGCAGGGTTGTTGTTCGGAATAGGTTTTGGGATATTCGATGCTAACAATATGCCTATCCTTTGTCAGTTTGTGTCGGCCAAACATCGTGGAACCGCTTACGGTATAATGAATATGACAGGGGTGTTTGCCGGTGCTGCCGTCACCCAACTATTGGGTAAGTGGACCGATGGCGGCAGTCTTGGTGAAGGGTTTGCGATGCTGAGCATTATCGTGCTCATTGCTTTGGCTCTTCAACTCTACTTTCTCCGTCCTAAAACGGACAATATGGAATGAACTTAAAATAAACTTATAACAATCTAATAAAGAGAATTATGGAAAAAATTATCGGATTAATTGATGCCCCTTTCACCCCGTTCTATGAAAATGGCGAAGTGAATTACGAGCCGATTGAGGCGTATGCAAAGATGTTACAGAAGAATGGTCTTCAAGGTGTGTTCATCAACGGGTCTTCCGGAGAGGGCTATATGCTCACCGAAGAAGAGCGCATGAAGCTGGCGGAACGCTGGGTGTCGGTGGCTCCCAAGGGCTTTAAGGTGATTGTGCATGTGGGCAGTTGCTGTGTAAAGGCAAGCCGTATGCTTGCTGAGCATGCTCAGAAGATCGGAGCATGGGGCATTGGCGCTATGGCTCCTCCTTTCCCGAAGATCGGCCGCATCGAAGAGTTGGTGAAGTATATCGAGGAAATTGCTGCCGGTGCACCTTCTCTGCCTTTCTATTATTATCATATTCCGGCATTCAATGGCGCTTTCCTTTCTATGGTGGGTTTGCTGGAAGCTGTTGACGGCCGGGTACCTAACTTCGCCGGAATCAAATACACTTTCGAGAGCCTGTACGAGTACAACCAGTGCCGTTTGTACAAGGACGGCAAGTATGACATGCTTCATGGGCAAGACGAAACAATTCTTCCTTGTCTTGCTATGGGAGGTGCACAGGGCGGTATCGGCGGCACTACCAACTATAACGGTAAAGAACTTGTGGGTATTATCGAGGCTTGGAAAGCCGGTGATCTTGCATTGGCACGCGAACGTCAGAATTTCTCTCAGGAGGTCATTAACGTAATCTGTCATTTCCGCGGCAACATTGTGGGGGGCAAACGTATAATGAAGCTCATCGGGCTTGACTTGGGCAAGAACCGCACTCCTTTCCAGAATATGACTGACGAGGAAGAACAGCGTATGAAAGCCGAACTTGAAGCGATTGATTTTTTTAGCCGTTGCAATAAATTCTAAATTCAGTAAAAGATGAATGTGACAGATTATTTACAAACTTGGGCAGCATCCTATAAAGAGGACTTTGTGAATAATATCATGCCGTTCTGGATGCGATACGGTCTCGATCATAAAAATGGAGGGGTCTATACCTGCCTTGATCGTGACGGTCGTCTGATGGACACCACTAAATCCGTATGGTTTCAAGGGCGTTTCGGTTTTATAGCTGCTTATGCTTATAATCAGATAGAGCAGAATCCCGATTGGCTGGCGGCTTCCAGAAGTTGTATAGACTTTATGGAGAAGCATTGTTTTGACAAAGACGGCCGTATGTTTTTCGAGGTGACCGAAGAAGGATTGCCGCTTCGCAAACGTCGTTACGTGTTCTCTGAGTGTTTTGCAGCTATTGCGATGTCGGAATATGCTCTTGCCTCAGGTGATAGGACTTATGCGGAAAAGGCATTGGATCTTTTTAAGAGGATATTGAGAAATCTTGCCACCCCCGGTTTGTTGGAACCCAAATACCTGCCTACATTGCAGGCCCGCGGGCATTCCATAACCATGATTCTCATCAATACAGCTTCCCGTATTCGGGCAGCCATTTCCGATCCGATACTCGACACTCAAATCAATGAATCCATTGCTGCTATCCGTCGCTATTTTATGCATCCCGAATTTAAGGCATTGCTCGAAATGGTAGGGCCTGACGGAGAACTCATTGACACTTGCAACGGTCGTGTCATCAATCCGGGACATTGCATAGAAACAGCGTGGTTTATTCTCGAAGAAGCCAAACACCGACATTGGGATAAGGATCTGGTTCAGATGGGAATCCGGATTCTCGAATGGTCTTGGGAATGGGGATGGGATAAGGAATATGGCGGTATCATCAACTTCCGCGATTGCCGTAATTTCCCCGTACAAGACTATTCTCAAGATATGAAGTTCTGGTGGCCGCAGACGGAAGCCATTATTGCTACTCTTTACGCTTATCAAGCTACTTGTGACGAAAAATACCTTGATATGCACCGACAGATTAGTGACTGGACTTATGCTCATTTCCCCGACAAAGAATATGGCGAATGGTATGGCTATCTTCATCGTGACGGTACGGTGGCACAGCCGGCTAAGGGCAATATATTCAAGGGGCCTTTCCACATTCCGCGCATGATGATACGTAGTTATACCTTATGTAAGGAAATACTTTAGTTAATCTTAATTACCTATTTATAATTCAAATTTTAATTCTATGAAGCAGTATCTATTGACACTATTTTGTTTGTGTGTATCTATGATAGCACTGGCACAGCAAAAGACGATTACCGGAACGGTGATCGACACTCGCCATGAGCCTGTAATTGGAGCTTCCGTTTTAGAGAAAGGAACTTCCAATGGTACTATTACGAATCTCGACGGGGAATACTCTTTGAAAGTATCTCCGGGAGCTACTTTGGTATTCAGTTACATTGGGTATAAGACTCAAGAAATACGTGTAAGCGCTAACACAAATATAAATGTGACTCTTGCAGAAGATGCCGAGCAACTTCAGGAAGTAGTTGTTGTAGGATATGGCGTACAGAAGAAGTCAAGTTTGACGGGTTCTGTGGCATCCGTTTCAAGTAAAGAAATTGTAAAGCAACTTTCTTCAAATGTTGCATCTACGTTGCAAGGACGTACTCCCGGTGTTGATATCCTGCAGCAAGCAGGTGTGGCAGGTGCGGATGTAAATATCATTATTCGTGGAGCTGCTTCTTTTGGAGCTACCGAACCTTTATATGTTATCGACGGTGCTTTTAGCAACAGTGGATTAAGTTCACTGAATCCTAATGATATTGAATCTATTGAAGTTCTGAAGGATGGTGCTGCGGCAGCTATCTATGGTTCTCGTGCAGCCAATGGTGTTGTTTTGATTACGACAAAACGTGGAAAAAGCGGTAAGCCTGTGATTGAAATTGATGGTTCTTATGCTTTCCAGACTCCTACGAATATACCGGATTTCTTGAACGCTACTCAATGGAGAGAGTTTGCTAACAATGTTGCGGATAATAGTGGAATAGCTCATGCTCCCGAGAATGACAATCCTACCTATCCCGATACAAATACGGATTGGGCTAAAGAATGGATACAATACGCGCCTATGTGGAATCTGAATGCCAGTATTTCCGGTGGAGGTGAAAATTCGACGTTTAGCACGAGCCTCGGTTATCTTGATCAGACAGGTATGACTATTTATTCTGATTATAAGCGTTATAATTTTAGAGTGAATTCTTCTTATAAAAAAGGCATATTCAGTTTATCAGAAAATATAGCAATTACTCATAGAGATAAAACTCCTACTACTGCATTTAATATCAGTCTGCCCACGTTGCCTATTTATGATTCCGAAGGTAGATTTTTCTCCGGTGGAGGAGACTATTACATTAATCCGGAAGATGGGAAAGCTCAAAATAAGATAGCTCCGTTACACTATACGGATAGATACAATAAAGTAACTGATATAATAGGTGCAATTACAGCACAATTGGATCTTTGGGACGGATTGAAATATAAGTTCTCGTTTAGCGGTAATTATAGCAATTCTCATAATTACACGCATACTCCTGAGTATTACACCAAATGGAATGAAGACGGAACTCCTGATCAGGACTATGGAAGCCCTAAAAACAGTATTTCAGAATCAAGAGGTGAGGAATTTACTTACACTATTGATAATTTGCTGACTTATAATAAGACTTTTTCCGGACACTCAATTGATGCATTGGTGGGTACAAGCTGGATGCGTGAATATAATAGAAACATGTCTTTAGCTACTATCAATGATTTGGGAGGTACTGAGATTACCGGTTTTTCCAGTGTAGACGGTAAAATTTCGGCAGGTGATTCCAATGCGGCTTTGCTGTCATTTTTCGCTCGTTTAAACTATGACTATAAGGATAGATATTTATTGTCTGCCAGTATTCGTAGAGATGAATCATCTAAATTTTATAAGGACAACAGAGTAGGGTATTTTCCTTCTATTTCTGCCGGTTGGAATGCTCATCAAGAGAGCTGGTTCGCAAATCCGGTTGTCAGCAAGCTGAAGATTCGTGCCAGTTATGGTGAGTTGGGCGCCAACTTCCTGTCTCCTTACAATTTTGACGCCATTGCTTACGGTCCTATACCTTATACTTTGGGTGGTGTGAGATATACAAGCGGTCGTGCTGCTTATTTGAAATCGAGAGAACTGAAATGGGAAACTGCGAAGACCACTGATATTGGCCTTGAATTGGGATTCCTCAATAATGATTTGACAGTGCAAGTTGATTATTTCGTAAAAAAGAATGTTGATTTGCTGGCACAGATTGACCTGAACTTATCTTCAGGACAAATCTTTGAGATTAACAGTTCTCGTGAAAAGCCTTACGTAAACTCTGCTTCTGTAAAGAATACAGGTTGGGAATTCTTGGTTAACTATCGCAAGCAGTTAACAAAAGATTTCAGTATTGATGCAACGCTCAATCTCTCTACCCTGAAAAATGAAGTGTTGTCATTGGGTGACAATGTACAGCCGATTACTTCGGGTGCAATGTCAAGCTCTTTTAGTGATTCGCCTTCTATCACCAAACCCGGTGAAGCAATCGGTTCGTTCTACGGTTATAAGATAAACGGATTTGATGCTGATGGAAATTTCATTTTTGCGGATACAGATAACAGTGGCAGTGTGGATGCTAATGACAAAGTGATTTTGGGTAATCCTATTCCTGATTTTAGTTACGGATTGAATCTAACGATGTCTTATAAGGATTTTGATCTTACAATGTTCTTCCAGGGAGTTCAAGGAAATGAAATCTTCAACCAGAAGAAATACACATATTATTTTGATTATTCCAACAATTGTGTGACGGATGTACTGAACGCTTGGACAAAGAATAATCAAAACACCAATATTCCTATAATGAAAACTCAGAACACTGATGGCGGCAATTCTTTGCCGAGTGAGTTCTATATTGAAGACGGCTCTTATTTCCGTTGCAAGAACCTGCAACTCGGTTATAATTTCCCTAAATCTATTTTGAATAAGATTTCATTCAATAAGTTACGTGTATATGCCGGTGTACAGAATCTCTTTACAATTACCAACTACTCCGGTTATGACCCGGAGGTAAGTTCAAATGCTTTGTTCTCTCGTGGTATTGATTCTACTTCGTATCCGAATGCACGCACATTTACGTTTGGATTTAATGCTTCATTCTAACTATAAAAATACATGAATATGAAAAATATATCAAAAATAGCAGCTATGCTCCTCATTGGAGGTAGTTTTGTGATACAAAGCTGTGACGGAGTCTTTGATGACCTTGCGATAAATCCGAACCAGCCGAGTATGGGAGCTTATTTTACTACTCCCGAGGCTGTAAATGATGCTGTGTTGACTATGTATGGATATGTTTCTACGCAGCGTAGTTTGGGAGCTTCCGGTTCCAAGACTCAAATAATCCGTTCAGATGAAGCATCATCCAATTCCGATTATGGAAAACCCGGTATGTTTGGAGAAACCTTGAATGCAAGTTACTATACTATTGAGCAGCCCTATACCTTGATGTACACTTTGGCATCTCAAGCTGCTTATATTATAGAAACTGCTCCGGAAGTGGATTTTCATGGAAATGAAGAACGTAAGAATATTTATATTGGAGAAGCTCATTTTTGGAGAGCTTTCGCCCACTATTATTTGCTGATAAACTTTAGAAATATATCCCCGATTCGCCGCATGCCGCGTAACTCGGAAGACTATACACGTCCTTTGGAAGCTCCGGCTGACGTGTGGGATTTTATTCAGGAAGACTTGAAGAGTGCAAAAGAGTTACTTCCGGTGAAAGGTTATTGGGATGCCACAAATGCAGGGCGTGTGACGAAAGCTTCTGCCGCCGCATTGGCCGGTAAATGCTATTTGTATCGTAGTGGTATTGAAACTTTCTATGGAACCGATAAAACAACATTTTATGATGAGGCAGCTCAAGAGTTCGCCGAAATAATAGATGGAAAGTATGGAAGCTATGATTTAACTCCGAATTACGGTGACAATTTTGACGTAGCTCATGAGAACAATATAGAGTCCATTCTTGAAATTCAGTTTTTGGGTGATGTTGAAAACAATGCTTTTAACCCGGGTACGGCAACTTCCGGTTTGGCATTTGACTCTCGCGGACTGATGTTGCCGGGTGCAGGGGTAGGCTATGAAGGAGTTGTCCATGACTGGTTGTACAATGCATTTGCAAATTCGATAGATAAAGATGGCAATACGGATACCCGTATGTTCTCTACTTTGATGTTTAATGATCTGAAACCTGAAATCAAATTACCTTCAGATGCTGCAGGCGAAAAGATTCGTTTGAGAGGTCCAGGCGGTTTCCATTGGGAAGATTTATATCCGGTAAAAGGTGGTAAGGAAGGATTTGAAACCGTATCCAATCCATTTGCACATCCGTTTAAGGCAGGTATTAAAAAAGGACTTGACTTTTCCATGCCGATGATGACTAATGCCGATGGTACTCCTAAACTTCCGGGTGTAGGGGCAGGTACAAAAGAATATGTGTATAATCAACCTCGTGCTCATGGAGTGAACTGGCGATATATCCGTTATGCAGATGTATTGTTAATGTATGCGGAAGCTGTTCTCTCAGGAGGCAAACAAGGGACGATGACTCCTTTACAGGCTGTGAATAAGGTGCGCAATCGTGCCAACTTTGCCAATCTTCAGAATGTTACGATGGATGATGTCAAGCATGAAAGGGTTTTGGAGCTTGCTTTGGAAGGACATCGTTTCTATGATTTGCTTCGTTGGGGAGAATTATCTAAGCGTTTCTCTGATTTGACGGCATCCGATCCTCATTTTAAGAAGTTTATATCTGAAACAGATTATAAGGGTTTTGTAACTAATAAACACGAATGGTTGCCAATTCCTTTGAATGAAGTAAATAATAATCCGTATATTACGGAAAATAATCCCGGTTACTAAAAATTGATATTTATGTATAAAACGAAAAAAATAGTATTATCATTCTGTTTGATTTCCGTTTCGTTGGCTGTTTCAGCACAAAACAAGAAGTTGCATAATGGAATTGTGTATCCCGAACAGTGGCCTCCTCGTTATGAGGAGCCGGCTGTTGCGCAAGACATGCCGGTTCCCTATTTGAAAGAAAAGCCTGCGGTGATTCCGGTAAATCTTGGCAGACAACTTTTTGTAGACAATTTCCTGATAGCTGAAACTGATTTACAGCCTATATATCATACTCCTAATTTCTATCCTCAAAATCCGGTGTTGGAGCCGGACAAGGAATGGGAGAACACAACGGAAGGTGCACCTTATGCTGCTCCGTTCAGTGACGGTATTTGGTATGATGAGGAAGACGGCAGATTTAAAATGTGGTATCTGGCAGGTGCGGGTAGTATTCATAAACAAGACAAGCAGACTTTCTACACCGGATATGCCGAGTCGGAAGATGGAAAACATTGGGTAAAGCCCAAGTTGGACATCTATAATCAGACGAATATTGTTGATACCTGCAATCGTGACGCTGCTACTATCTGGTTGGATAAATTGGAGAAAGACCCGGCTAAGCGGTATAAGATGTTCAATGTAGAGCGCCGTCCTACCGACCGCCGCTGGCAGTTCATTCTGAAATACTCTGCCGATGGCATCCATTGGAGCAACGGAGTGGCGCAATCGGGCGATTTATATGACCGTTCTTCGGCGTTCTATAATCCTTTCCGCGGTGTGTGGGCTTTGAGTATGCGTTATAGCACAAGTGTCTCTTCGCGTTCCAGAAGTTATTTGGAAAACGTAGACCCGGAAGTTGCGGTAAGTATGGCGCACCGTATTCGCAAAGGAGTACCCGACAAGAATATGTGTTTTTGGTTTACGCCCAGTGATAAAGAACCTCGCCATCCGCAGTTTCCCGAAGTAGATCCGGGCATTTATAATTTTGATGCGATAGCTTATGAAAGTATTATGCTGGGGTTGTATAGTGTATGGCAAGGTCCTGAAAACAATGTTTGCGCCAAACTTGGTATTCAGAAGAAAAATGAAATCTTCTTGGGATACAGTAGAGACGGATTCCATTTTTCCCGTCCTTCTTTCCGGCCATTTATGGCAGTGAATGAAACTGAGGGGGCTTGGAACTGGGGAAACATGCAGTCTGTCAATGGAGTTCCTTTGGTGGTTGGCGATTCGTTGTATTTCTACTCAAGTGGACGCCGGTTGAATAATATCATGTGGGATAGCTACACTTCTACCGGTCTTGCCACTCTCCGTCGCGACGGTTTTGTTTCTATGCAAGCCGGAAAGACAGAAGGTTATTTGGTGACGGAAAAGTTAACATTCGATGGCAAATACCTGTTTGTCAATGCCGATGTACATAATAAGAAAGGCGTATTGGCAGTGGAAGTACTGGATGAAAACGGTAATCCCATTCCCGGATATACCAAGAAAGAATGTGTTGCATGGAAGAAAGTGAACAGCACCAAGCAGGCTGTCATTTGGAAAGATGCAAAAGACTTGTCCGCCCTTTCCGGCAAAACCATTCGTTTGAAGTTCTATGTGACGAACGGAGATTTATATTCATTCTGGATTTCTCCATGGGAAACCGGAGAGAGCCGGGGATATACCGCCGGTGGTGGTCCCGGATTGTCTCCTGAAGGTATAGATAAACCTGTAAAATAATTGCGTATGAGAAAATACTGGTATTATATCATCGTCTTTTGTGGTGTGCTGGTCCTTGCCGGATGTGGCAAGGAAGGAGACCCTGTACCGGAAAATCCTGATCCTCCGGTAGATGTGCCCGACAAGCCTGATGAGCCTGATAAGCCGGAAAATCCTAATGCCTTGTATAATGGCATTGTCCTACCGGACCAATGGCCGCCAACTCGTTCTTACTCTTCCGAGATACGCAGTGGAATGTCTCCTTTCTATCTGGTGAACAAACCCGAGGTGGTGAATATATCCACAGGCAGACAATTGTTCGTCGATAACTTTTTGATTGAGAGCACTTCGTTGAAGCGGGTATTTTATTATCCTGAATACTCTTCGGCCAATCCGATACTTCAACCGGATAAAGACTGGGAAAAGATGGGCAATAAAGGAGCAGCTTTTGCTGCGCCGTTCAGTGATGGTGTCTGGTATGACGAGGCCGATTCAAAATATAAAATGTGGTATATGGCAGGTGGTGGAACTCATGCTATCAATGGTGCAGGAGTGACGTGTTATGCAGAGTCAGTCGATGGGATTAACTGGACGAAACCTGTACTGTCGGTTGTGTCGGGAACTAATATTGTAGATAAAGGTTCTGAACGTGATGCATCGGTTGTATGGTTGGACAAACAGGAGTCCAATGCTTCCAAGCGTTTCAAGATGTTTCAGGTGGCAGGAGGAAAAGGCAACTGGAAATATCATTATAAGACATCTGCCGACGGAAAACAGTGGCGCGATAATTCCACGCCTTCACAGGCTATTGCCGACCGTTCTACGGTGTATAAGAATCCTTTCCGCAATGTGTGGGTGTGGAGCATGAGGCATAATGTGCGTGTGAATTCTTCCGACCCTTATACGGTACGGGCACGTGATTATTATGAAAATATCGATCCGGCAACAGGCAATCAAAAGGCAAAAGCCGATTTGAAAGCATTTTGGTTTGGTCCATGGCGCAATGAGCAGAAGCATCCGACTTATAATAATAACGACGGTTCTCCCGGCATTTATAATTTGGACGCCACTCCGTATGAAAGTATCATGCTGGGTTTCTTCTCGGTGTGGCAAGGTCCCGAAAATGATGTTTGTTCTCAGGACAATGTGATTAAACGCAACCAGATAATGGTGGGTTACAGCCGCGATGGTTACAGTTGGTACAGGGAGGACATGAATCCTTTCATGGCAGTGGACGATAATCGTGCGGCATGGAATAACGGGAATTTGCAATCCGTAGTAGGTGCACCGCTCATTGTGGGTGATAAACTCTATTTTTATTTGAGCGGACGCCGTTTGGACGGTACAAATGAAATAACTTCCACCGGACTGGCTACTTTGCGTCGTGATGGTTTTGTCTCCATGAAAGGAACAGGTGAGTTGCTGACACCGAAGCTGAGATTCACAGGTGAACACTTTTACGTCAATACCAAAGTGACGGGTGAACTTAGAGTGGAATTGCTGAAAGCTGACGGCACTGTCATTCCCGGCTTTGCCAAAGCGGATTGTAAGCCAATAACTGCTGACGGCGTGAAACAAAAAGTAGAGTGGAAAGGAAATGCTACTTTAGCTTCTTTGAAAGGCCAAGTCATAAAAGTGAGGTTCTATATCACCGATGGTGAAATCTACTCTTTCTGGGTATCTCCCAATGCTACGGGCGAAAGTCAAGGATATACGGCAGGTGGAGGTCCGGGATTAAACAAATCAGGTCTTGATATAAACGAATAATTAAAATTAATAGTATGAAAAATATAGCATATATCTTGTTTTCTGTGTTATTGATATTTGTAACATCGTGCAAGGATGAGGAAACGATCTACCATACGGCGGCGAGGCCCGGATTTGCGGTAGGTGAACAATATGAGGTAGGAGAGTCTGTAACCTTTACAGATGCTACCGTTCCTAATGAAGGTACTAAAATTGTAGCTTATTTATGGGAGTTTGGCGATGCCGATAAGTCAACTTCCACCGAACAAAGCCCTACTTTTGTTTTCAAGAAAGATGGCATCTATTTGGTGAAACTTACGGTTACGGATAGTAACGGCTTGAAGGTGAGCAGCCAGAAAGAAATAACAGTGATTAATCCTACTACTCCCGATTTTACGTTCGATAAGAAAAAATATGTAATGGGGGATTTGACAACCTTTACGGATGCCACTACCACCAAGTCGGGTACTACTATCACTTCTTATTTGTGGGAGTTTGGTGATGAAGCAGGAACTACTTCCGATAAGCAGAATCCTACATTTACTTATACTGAAGCGGGAGCCTATGCTGTGAAATTAACGGTAACCGATAGTTATGGATTGACGGCAAGCATTACGAAAAGCGTAACGGTACTGGATCCATCACAGGTGATTGCTGTGCAGTGGAGTTCGGCTCTGAATGGCGTTGTGAAAGGTGTCCCGTCTCCGGCTTTGGCTAAGGATGGTTCAGCTGTCTATATGCTTGCAAGCGCGGGTAATGGTGCACCTGCCACATTAAATGCTTTTGATGTAACGAATGGAGCTGCAAAATGGACATTTGATATAAGTGTAGGTTTGCATGATGCCGAGCCAAATGTTCTTGTTAAAGATGTATTTAGCAGTCCGTCAGTAGGGAAAGATGGTTCTGTTTACATAGTTGTTAGAGATTTACAATCTGCAAATGCAAAACGTCACCTATATACTCTCGCAGTAGATGCAAATGGTGCAAAGAAATGGCATCAAGCAGTTGGAGGTAATGTTAATTTATATGCTATCACTCCGGCTATTGATGCTGATGGTAATATTTATGTCGCTAATAGAAAAAATGAAGTCTTTAAGCTGACACCAAGCGGTGCTGTTACTGAGTTGGCTTCAACTGACTGTCCGGAGGTTACCGGAGGTATATCATTGGCAAAAGACGGAACGGCTTATATGTTTGGTAAAGGAAATACAGGACTTTATGCTTATAATACCAGTGGAGATAATAAAAAATGGCTTTATAATACGGACTTTGGAAATGCATCAGATGCTCTCACAGGTACATTGAGAAGTGCTTCTGTTACAGTAGGGAATGATGGGACTCTTTATTCCGTAATTGATCTTTCATCTGGTGCAGGCGCTGTAATAGCTTTGGATCCTAATGGCTCTTTGAAATGGAAATATGAAACTGTGGGTGCTATTCCCGACGGTGGTGTTGTATTGGGTGAAGATGGTACAGTTTATGCCAATGGTGGTAAGGCATCTGGTTCCAATGGTGCAGGTGTGGTAGCCCTTGGCTCTGACGGTTCTTTGAAATGGCATTATAAAACCGAATCAGATGCTCAGACTGTTCCTCTTATCGATAATCGCGGCTATATACATTTCATCACAGCCGATGCCACTTACTATATATTGAAGCCGGACGGCAAATTATTCTCTTCTCAGAAAATAGGAGATAGCACTGCTTCTTCTCCGGTGATGGATGATAAGGGTAATTTGTATGTTTCAGTGAAAAAGGACGGTGCTGACGTAATGTTGTGTGTTACTTCCGAAGCTACATCCTACAATACTAATTCCGCGTGGCCTATGAGTGGACAAAATCCTCAACGTACCGGTCTTCAGAAGTAGATTTTTAGGGTAATATAACTGCATCGCCCGATGCAGATAATGGTATAGGTCTATACAGATAGGTGCGTTGTTTTGCAGATATGTGTGTAGGCCTATGCTTTTCACCGTTAATTCGGGCTATTAGTAAATATGTAAAAGATTTATATATGATGAAAAGTTTTTTTGTTTTCGGCTTGCTCTTTTGTTCAGTTGGTTTGTTTGCCCAAAATGGACGTATATTGGTTGCCAATCATTCTTTCTCTAAGCAAGAAGGAGTGGAACGGGCATTCCATACGCCTACCTATTATGAGGGTAATCCGGTGCTTAAGGCCGATAAGAAATGGGAACTGGGTGCTACCGGCGACCCTTATGCTGCTCCTTTCAGTGGCGGTGTGTGGTATGATGAGATTGAGGGTAAATATAAGATGTGGTATTCTGCCGGAGGTGGAAAGAAATACGGGCTGATAACTTGCTATGCGGTATCGGACGACGGCAAGCATTGGGTGAAACCTGAGCTGGACGTTGTGCCCGGTACTAATATCGTAGATACCACAGAGCATGATTGTGTATCGGTATTACTCGATAAGTTTGAACGGGATGCAGCTAAACGTTACAAAATGTTTGTGGTGGAATTTAACACAGGAGCTTCGGTCAGTATGCAGTTGAAGTATTCTGCGGACGGTATTCATTGGAGCGAGCCTAAGGCGCTTTCCGGTGAACTGTATGACCGCTGTGCTGCTTATTACGACCCGTTCCGCGGTAAATATGTGCTATCTTTGAAAACGATCAACGGAAAGAAATATCGTCGTTCGCGTTGTTTCTTGGCACACGAAGACCCTGAAATGCTGGTAAGTCTGGCGCATAGGGTGTACGATAACAAGAGTGACAAATTCATCAAGTATTGGTTTAATGCTGAAGATGATGATCCCCGGCATCCTGACTTTCCCGAGATACGTCCGCAAATATACAATCACGAGGCTATGCCCTATGAAAGCAGTTTAATCGGTTATTTCACCGTTTGGCAGGGGCCGGAGAATGACGCTTGCGACCGCCTGAACATTCAGAAACGGAATGAAGTTCTGATAGGATGGAGCGATGACGGATTTCATTGGAATCGTGAGTTTAAACAACCGTTTCTTCCGGTCAGTGATGATGCCAAGGCATGGAATGCGGGTAATGTTCAATCCACAGCGGGCAATCCGCTGATAGTGGGCGATTCGCTCTATTTCTATGTAAGCGGACGCTACAACAGCAAACCTGTGCACGATTCAAACTTCGCGACAGGCCTTGCGGCATTACGTCGTGACGGCTTTGTATCCATGCAAGCCGGAACCGAAGAAGGGCATTTTATTACTGACGCGGTTACCGTTAACGGCAATTATTTGTTTGTGAATGTGGATGTGCATCGAAAGAAAGGGAAACTGCTCGTTGAGGTCTTGGATGCAAAGGGTACTCCGATACCCGGATTTACAAAGAAAGATTGCAGCATTTTGAGACGAATGGACAGTACGAAGCAAATGATTGTCTGGAAAAACAAGACGGATTTGTCTGAACTATCAGGGAAAAACATAAGTCTGAAGTTCTACTTGACGGATGGTGATTTGTATTCATTTTGGATTTCATCGTGGAAAACCGGTGAAAGCGGCGGTTATACTGCCGGAGGCGGACCGGGCTTGAATCCGGCAGGAGTGGACATAAAATAAAAGCATATATAAACCTATAATTTTTTTCACTTTTTTAGTTTATCCGTATTTTTTTGAGATATGACAAGTAGTTAGTAATAAACTTATCACTTCAGGAAGGGGGGATAATAGTTTGATAAGTGTACCTCAGTATTGTTTCCGAGCAATAACAGTCTCTATGCGGGCCAAAACATAGTTTTGGTTGCTATCGGTTATAACTATTATTCTTTAATATACTGTACTATGAATAAACTTCTTGTCTTTGTTTTTTATTTATGTAGTGTCGTATATGTTTTTGCCCAAAGTGAACAAAAATACTCGGCTGTGAATCCGGCTTTGTTTCTATACACTACCGATGATGTATATATAAAGCCTTTGACCAAGTATAATAATGGCAGCAACATCATAAGGCCTAATCCTACTTTATATCCTTGGGAAACATATCTGGAAAATGGCATGCCCAATATTATCAGAGACCCCAATGGAAATCTGTCTATATACATCTCGAGCTGGGTGGCTTATTCGGCTACACCTCCCTCTAAAATGGGGGTTATGGTCTATACTAACAATACAAACGATGTAAATGCCTGGCAACGTCCCGATGCCGGTTTGTATTGGTATAATCCTGCGGGGAAAACCGGCGATGATAAAATATCATCCGTATATGCCAGCGGCTATCAGGCTACTAACATTGTAGCGGTTGATGTGGAAAGTTTTGGCATATATGATGATTATCAAATCCGGAACAAACCAATCAAGCTTATTTACCTCCCTCAACGGGAGTCTAAAAACAAAATGCTTGCAGGGTATGAAATGAATAAGACCTTTACTGCCAATGGTGTCCTGCAAGATTTTGCCACAATGAAAAACGACAGGGTCACCAATCAGAAAAAGTACACGTTTAAGTTTATAAACGGAGACACCCACATGAATTATTTCAAGCATAATGGGAAATATTATTTTGTCTCTCGTCTGAACGGAAAACGGTCTGCACTGAAACAGGGAGAAACATTGCCCTTGCGCCCTGATGCCCGAAAAAGGTATCGCAGGGAGACCGTAACGGAAATAGGATCTCAGTTGGTTTCCAAAAATGTGGATTTTACCATTGCTTTGGACATGTCAACCTTACGTTGGGAGCCATACAGTATGCAGCCTGTCCGTTTGCCGGATTTTGAGAAAGACATCTGGTGGGGACTGGTGACAATGTTTGGAACCGAAGGCGATGTAGAGGTGCAGCACAAACAACGTACGGAACTGGCCATATCTAATGACGGAATTAACTGGAAATATCTGAAACCGGGAATTCCGTTTTTGGATAATGGAACTGATCCACAGAGTGATGACTATGGATGTATCAATATCGGGAAACCGGTTCTGAACACCCGCTTCTCCACAAATCCGTTGGATACTTATTATTTTTATGCAGCTTCCAACATCAGGCATGTGAAGGGTAGGAATCCGGGAATCTCACTCGCCATTGGGAAGTATGGTAAAATGGCAGGGTTGAAGGCGGAGAATACACCTAAGAATTTTTATTCGATGGAGGCCACTACTTACCCTATATCAGTGGATGATATGCCTAAGTTTTCCATGTATAATGCTTTCAGAGAGGGAAGCAGTTTTTTCCCTTATATTCTTGCCGATGTTACTGATGATCCCCGGGGGAAGTCTTTGACCGAGTTAAACAGTTATGCGGCGGTGCTGATGTATTCGTTTGTGGCAAGTGGCGATCATGGGAAAGGAGCCTTTTTGGGCGGTACTTTAGGAAGTTCGGTGAAGGGCACACATACAATTTCGGACAATTATGAGGCGGTTGGGTTCATAACGCAGGGAAAAGACGGAAGCAGTAAATATTTCTTGCTGGAGTACTTGAGGGACTATTCGCAATTACATCCTCAGGAGATTGTGTCCATAAAAGATTTTCCGGAATTTCCGGTGGTTTTGCAGGCTATGACTAAAAATGCGGTTTTGTACGGAATAAAGTTCAATAAAGGTAAGGGGAGTGATGAGGCTTCGCTCGATCTGACTGCTCCTTCAAATTACGAAGGGGGAGACTTGTGGAGCTATATACCGGCAACTCCGTCTTCTCCTTATTCTACTCAAGACTTCAGTCACCTTGTCAGGTTACCCAATCAGAAAATGCCTGTTGACAAGACTATGGGATCTATTGCTGTGAAACTCACTCCGGTTTCCGGTACGAGTCAACAGGCTGTTTTGAGGTTGTATGGAACTGAAAATGATGATATAGGCATTTATTATAACTCTTCCGGAGCTTTTCAATATGAAATGAGAAAAGACGGTATTCCTTTCGCAAATATGACGATTGCTCCGCCCACAGGGAAGAGTTTTGCCAATAAGGAAGTGATACTCACCTTTGAGGCAGTGAAGAATACTGACCGTAAATATGCAAAGTCTCAAAAAGAAGAATCTGCTGTCTTTAGGGTTTCGTGTCCGGTCATTAACTATGAAAAGGTAGTTCAACAGGACATTTTATGGAATTGGAAGCATACGGCAGAAACTATAACACCGGCAGATAGTGCCAATGCAAGAGGTTTTGCCTATTTGGAACTTTCTTCTTTTGTGGCAGGCATGAATAAAATAACAGTCGGTGCCAAGAACAGCTCCTCTGCGGAACCTTTTAGGGGGAGCATCAGTCACGTAGAAATAGCGCCGAAACTGCCTGCCGGTACTTCCGACTTTTGGAATTCTGCCAATTTGCAAGCTATATTATCCTCCGGAAGCTCAAATAGAAAAGAGATTGAGTAGGAGCATGGTTGTAGGACTGAACTTTTATTGAGGAAAATGAAGTATAATTTTAAAACTGAAAAACGATGAAAAGACATATTTTATTTATTTGTTTGATATGCGGATTTTATTCCGGTGTGAATGCACAGACGTATTATAACATGTGGCGAGGTTTCGGTGAAGCCGGTAAGCCGGAGTGGATTGCTAACTTGTCATTAGCCACAGGAGATAGCTATACAGGCATAGGTTTTACATCCGGCTCCATTTGCCGCGGATTTGTAAACGGAGGTGGTAAATGGGGATTTTTGAGGCCGGGAAGCACGTCGGATCCAAGCCGTTTGAGTAGTATCATCAGCAATATTTCTCAATTAACGGTCGGAGTGGAAGGATGGGTTGGAGCAGAAGGACTTTCTGCCAGAAGCCTGACTCCGGGTACTGAAACGACCCTTGACTTGGTGGCTGCCAGCGGAAAAACAAGCATTACGTCTAATGTGGACTTTCAAGGCCTGCACATTCAATCTGTGAGAGCGAAGCGTATCTATATGTACGATGATGTTCTCTTTAATCAGAAATTCTGGACAAGCATGGGCATCGGGAGAAACGACGATCCCACTATTGATAATCCGAATAACAAGATGCTGCGCATTGGAAGTACAGGGTCGATTGGCTTTTGGGGAAACGGTCAAGTGAAAGCGGACGATGCCCCCAATCTTTTGATTACTACGGAGGGAAAAGTGCGGATTGGCTCAAACAGCAATTTGCATAAATTGAATATAGGAGGAGCCATATACTTAAAGCAAAAGAATGTGGAGACCCTTGTAGGAGTGAATAGTGATTCTACCTGTACATGGATCGGAACTCTCTCCAATCATGGTTTTCTTTTGGGTACGAACAAGCGTAGCTGTTTCTACATAGACCCGGTACAGCGTAATCTGTATGTAGGAATTACGGAAGTACAGGCCGCCCAAATACGGGAAGAGCTGAAAAACAAGTACGGCATGTTTGTCTATAAAGGCATCCTTTCCGAGGACTATGCCATTGCTCCGAAGTCAACTTGGGCGGACTTTGTCTTTTCGCGCAACTACAACCTGAAACCGTTGAAAGAAGTGGAATCTTTCATTGCTGAAAACGAACATCTTCCGGATGTTCCGTCGGCTGCCCAAGTGGCGGAAGAGGGCTATTCGCAACATGATATGAATAAGGTGCTGTTGCAGAAAATAGAAGAGCTGACGCTGTACATCATTAAGCAACAAAAAGAGATAGAAGAATTGAAAAGAAGATGATAAGTCTTTACAAATGTAATGCGTCGGAAGATGACTCCCATATTCAGGGTATCTCAGTCGTATACTGAGATACCCTAAGTATACGACTGAGATAGACTCTGTATACGACTGAATCAACCTATTTCGTTTGCCTTGATAATCAGTTGGTTATAAAAGGATGTTTTAATGGTAATAAATCTTTTCAATTAGATGGGGGAATATGAATCAGCCCCGACTTTTGGTTCATGTCAATAACAATGTATAGAAAATGAAGAAAGTGATTAGTTTGTCCATCATGCTGGCATTTGTCCTGATGATGAAAGCGCAAGAAAAAGTGTATCAACCCACCTGGGAGTCATTGGACAGCCGTCCTGTGCCGTCATGGTTCGGTAATGCCAAGTTCGGGATATTTATCCATTGGGGACTGTACTCTGTGCCTGCATGGTCGCCGAAAGGCACGTATGCCGAATGGTACAAGCATTGGGCAGACAAGAAGGATCTCTTTGGAAACGGGGATTTTAAGGGGGATGAGGTATATGAATATCACAAAAAAATGTATGGAGAGAAGAGCTATGCCGATTTTGCAGCCATGTTCAAAGCCTTGGACTACAACCCTGTACAATGGGCGGAACTGTTTGAGAAAGCAGGAGCCAAGTATGTGGTGCTTACCACAAAGCATCACGACGGCTATGCACTGTGGCCAAGCAAGGAGGCTTCACGAGATTTCGGACGGCCTTGGAACAGTATGGATATCGGTCCCGGAAGAGACCTTGTGGGAGAGTTTACGGAAGCTGTCCGCGGCAAGGGACTGAGAGTAGGGCTGTATTATTCCATGATAGAGTGGGACAGTCCGCTGTGTATGCGCGGAAGAATGGACTGCTATGTGAAGGAGCATCTGTTTCCGCAGTGTAAGGAGCTGGTTACCAATTACAAGCCGGACTTGCTTTGGTCGGACGGAAATGGCGGATACTCGGAAGATATTTATAAAATAAAGGACTTTCTGGCATGGCTGTATTCAACAACGGACGTAAAGGACAAAGTGGTGGTCAACGACCGGTGGGCCAAAGGCATGAAGCATGTGCATGGGGATTTCTTCACCTCGGAATATAGCACATCCGACTTGGACGTGGAAAAACCTTGGGAGGAATGTAGAGGCATCGGCTTCTCTTTCGGATTGAACCGGAATGAAGATATTGAGGACTATTCTTCGCCCAAAGGTCTGGTGCTGACTTTGACTAACATTGTTGCCAGAGGTGGCAACCTGTTGCTGGGCATCGCTCCGGACGCCAACGGAAAGATACCTCCCGTCATGCAGGAACGTCTGCTGCAAATGGGCAAATGGCTGGCTGTGAACGGTGAAGCCATTTACGATACGCATAAGTGGAGAGAGAGTTTCCAATGGTCGGCAGGTGCAAGAGAGGGATTGAAAAAAGGTAAGTATTACGTTAGCGGCGATGCCATCTTGGCTCAGACCGTATGTCCGGAAAAAGGGCAGGCTGTGAAGGAAGCCTTCTTCACCCAGTCCGCCAAGGGGGATGTGTATGCCATCCTGCCCGTCTTGAAAAGTGGAAAGTTCGTGTTGAAAAACATACAATCTACTAACAATACAAGAATCTCGATGTTAGGTTTGAATAAGACATTGCTTTGGAAGCAAAAAGGCAAAAACATTGAGGTTACAATTCCTGTCATTGAATATGGAGAAGCTCCATGCGATTATGCGTGGACTCTCAAGCTGGAGAATGTGAAATAATATGTAGCTATGAAAAAAGTGACCGGCTTATTGATCATTGTGGCATTGGCCCTGATGGTGAAAGCACAAGAGGATGGGTATCGACTTGAAGCCGTAAAAGCGGTGAAAACAGTAAGTTTGCCAATGGCGGAAAAGCCCGGACAACTAAGAATGCCGATGGCTTACACCGACAGCATGGTGTTGCAACGTGACTGCCGCCTGCATATTCATGGTGAAGCGGCTGCCGGGGCAATGGTTACAGTGAGCATAGCCGGGCATTGCCGGGAAGCAAGAGCCGGTAATGATGGACATTGGGAAGTGAGCCTGCCGCCTTTGCAGGCAGGAGGACCATATACGCTGACTGTGACAGACGGAGTATATCGGTTGCAATATAAAGATGTACTTGCAGGAGAAGTTTGGCTCTGTTCCGGACAATCCAATATGGCGTTTATGTTGAGAAATGCAATAGATGCCCAAAATGATATTCGGCAAGCGGCCAATGACCGGATCCGCTTATTTGACATGAAACCTTCCCGACCGCTTAATTCGGTGGAATGGGAGAGTGATTTTTTGGACTCGGTAAACAATCTGCAGTATTATGCGTGCACAAAGTGGAGGACTGCTTCTCCACAGTCGGTAGAAGATTTTTCGGCTGTGGCTTATTACTTTGGGAAAATGTTGCAGGATAGCCTGAAAGTTCCTGTGGGGCTGATATGTAATGCCATTGGTGGCTCTCCTGCCGAGGCTTGGATAGACCGCGAAACCTTGCAACGTCAATTTCCGGTGATATTGAAAGATTGGATGCATAATGAACTTATTCAGGACTGGGTACGTGGCAAGGCTATCCGGAATCTTGGCAAGGCGGAGAATAAATCACAACGTCATCCTTTTGAACCTTGTTACTTGTTTGAGGCGGGAATTCTTCCTTTGGAACAGTTTCCGCTGAAAGGGGTAATTTGGTATCAGGGTGAATCCAATGCGCATAATGTGGCGGCTCATGAAACACTGTTCACCCTCCTTGTGAAGAGTTGGCGCAGGAACTGGAGCAATGATACTTTACCTTTCTACTATGTACAGCTTTCCAGTATGGACAGACCGTCATGGCCGCAGTTTCGTGATAGCCAGAGGAGATTGATGGGGAAAATCAAAAATACCGGTGTGGTCGTGTCGAGCGATCAGGGGGATTCTTTGGATGTGCATCCCAAGAATAAGAAACCGGTTGGAGAGCGGCTGGCTTATTGGGCGTTGAGTAAAACTTATGGGTGGAAGTGGATTGTTCCTTCCGGACCTCTGTTGCGTAATGCTGAATTTCGGAACGGATTCGTGTATGTGACATTCGATTACGGAGAGGGATTGCATGCCGCCGACGGAAAACCGTTGCGTGCATTTGAGGTAGCCGGAGTTGGAGGTAAATTCGAACCTGCCGTTGCGGAGATAGAAGGAAACTCCCTGAAAGTATATAGTGACAAAGTCAAGAATCCCCGTTATATACGTTACGCTTGGCAACCCTTTACACGTGCCAATCTGGTTAATGGTGCAGGGCTGCCGGCGTCTACGTTTATTGCCTCAAGGGGTGGTGCAGAGGAATGAGAATGACCTTTCGTGGCTGATTTTTTACTTCCTGTAATAATTATTTATAGGAAGTTGCCTTCTTGTCGGATAAATTATATAAATTTGTTATCTGAGATTCAAAAGATTCTCGGTATAGATATAAAACCTTGTAACTAATTGTAGAGTGATATGAAAGATTTGACAATCTCAAACATTGAAAGGCAGAATGTACTTAACAACCGTTTTGCGATTAGTAAGATACAAGAGCATCTTGATATTACAGGAATGCTCTTTGAGGGAGAATACCGCTTTACAAAAAAAATGGTTGCAGATTTTTATGAAGTAGAAGAGCGGACAATAGAACGTTATTTAGAAAAATATTCAGATGAATTATTTGCTAACGGTTATGCTTTATGTAAGGGTAAACATTTGAAAGAGTTGAAGTTACAATTTGCTCCCGTCATAAATGTCGGGAGCAAAACGACTCAGCTCGGATTGTTTAATTTCCGCTCATTTTTAAACATGGGCATGCTTCTTACAGAGAGTGAGCAAGCGAAGAAAGTTCGTAGTCTTATCTTGGATTTTGTAATTGCTACTATCAATGAAAAAACAGGTGGTGGAACGAAATACATTAACCGTAGGGATGTAAACTACCTACCTGCTGCAATAACAGAAGAGAATTATCGTAAAAATCTTACTTCTGCCATTAATCGATATGTGGACGGACACCACACCTACAAGTATTCTCAGATTACAGATTTTATCTACAAAGCTGTTTTTAAAGAGAATGCAAAGGAATACAGGGAAGTATTGAAGCTCGATTCAAAGGACAATGTTCGGCACACTCTATATGCAGAGGTACTATTGCATCGTCAACAGTTTTATGATAAGTAAAGACTATGATGAGGAATTGAAAATAGATATAGCCAATGCTATGAGCAATGACGAGTTAGGAATACAAGGCGAGGATTACGAACAATGAATGGAAAGCAATTGTAATTCTGAACAACAGGCTATTATTGATAAGGTTATCACTTGGTAAAATGAAAATCAGTAGATTAGGCGGGAAAAACCGTCTAATCTACTGATAAAAATATCCTTTTGGAACCTGTCTTCCTGCATATATGCTGAAATGTTTTATTGCTTAGTCAAACAGACTCTTGAACTTCTTGAAGATTTTTTCCTTGATGGAAGTGTTCGGCTTGAAGTTGTCCGAGCTTTCCATTTCTTCCAATGCTTTTTTCTCTTCTTTGTTCAGGGTTTCAGGGACATAGACGCTGACATTCACCAATAAATCCCCCGTTCCGTATCCGTTGACGTTGGGCAAACCTTTGCCACGCAGGCGGAGAACCTTGCCCGGTTGCGTACCCGACTCGATTTTCACCTTTACTTTTCCGTCAATGGTGGGTATCTCCACCGCACCGCCCAATGCTGCGGTTGGGAAGCTAAGGAGCAGGTTGTATATCAGGTCGTTTTCATCGCGGATCAGTTCCTTGTCCTGCTCTTCTTCTACGAGAATCAGCAGGTCGCCCGGCACACCGTTGTGCTTGCCGGCATTACCTTTGCCACCCATAGAGAGCTGCATGCCTTCGGCTACGCCTTTGGGAATGTTTACGGTAACGACTTCCTCACCGTACACGATACCTTCACCGGCACACTCCTTACACTTGTTCTTGATTACTTTGCCTTCACCGCCGCAGGTGGGACAGGTGGTGCGCGTCTGCATCGTTCCGAGAATGGTCTGCTGGTTGCGGATCACCGTACCGCTGCCTTTGCAAGTGGGGCAGGTCTCTGCACCTCCGTCTCCTTCGGCGCCGGTTCCATGACAGTGACTGCAAGGCACGTACTTTTTCAGCTTGAATTTCTTTTCTACTCCGGTAGAAATCTCCTTGAGGTTTAGTTTCACTTTGACGCGTAAGTCAGAGCCGCGATACCGCCGTTGCTGTTGTGCGCCTCCGTCGCCAAATCCGCCGAAACCACTGAAGCCGCCGCCAAAACCACCACTGTGTCCGCCAAATATGTCGCCGAACATGGAGAATATGTCATCCATGGACATGCCGCCGCTGAAACCGCCGAACGGTCCGCCGTTACCGGCAGCACCACCCATTCCGGCGTGGCCGAATTGGTCGTAACGGGCACGCTTGTCCGGATTACTTAATACATCGTATGCTTCTGCCGCTTCTTTGAACTTCTCTTCGGCTACCTTGTCGCCGGGGTTTTTGTCCGGGTGGTATTGGATAGCCTTTTTGCGATAAGCTTTCTTTATCTCGTCTACCGATGCTGTTTTCTCGACTTCCAGTACTTCGTAATAATCTCTTTTTTCCATATAACTGTGTATGTTATTCTCCAACCACTACTTTGGCATGGCGGATTACTTTGTCGTTTAGCATGTAACCTGTTTGCACGCAGTCCAGAATCTTGCCTTTCAAAGCTTCGTCGGGAGCCGGAATTACGGCAATGGCTTCATGGTAGTCTGTATCAAGCGGTTGCTCTTTGGTTTCAATTACTTTGACGCCGTTGTGTCCCAGTACCGTCATGAATTTGTTATAGATGAGCTCTACACCCTCTTTCACAGCAGCCACGTCGGTGGCAGTCTCCATATTCTTCAAAGCACGTTCAAAGTCGTCCACAATGGGAAGGATACTGCTGATGCTCTTTTCACCGCCGTTCAGGATCAGTTCGGCTTTTTCTTTCATCGTGCGTTTGCGGTAGTTGTCGAATTCGGCGGAGAGACGCAGGTATTTGTCTTTCTGGTCTTCAATCTCTGCGTGGGCTTTCTCCAATTCTTGAGCGAGCTTCTCTTCCTCAGTCAGGGTAACTTCCTCTTTCTCGGTTGCCTCTTCACCGTTCTCTTCCGGAACAGCTTGTGCTTTCAACTCTTCTTCGTTGATGTTTTCTTTTTCTTTAGAATCCATATTATTGTTATGCTTGTTATTCTTATAAAATGGTTTTGCTTTCATTGCTGCTAAGGGTTAAGTTAATATGATATGTTTTTTATAGCAATAACTTTGCCAAATTGGCTGCTTTTGCCAAAAACGCCGCAAAGGTAATACTTTTATGTCAGATTGACAGCGAAATGCTCTATAAATAGGAATGTCTCCCAATCATTTCGTGCGCTTATTTAAGGCTTTCAGCGCTTATTTTTATGGATTGGGGAAAATAATTTTCCAGATATTAATAAACCTGTTTATTTTTAGGCCGGAAAATGAATGACTGACTAACTATTTTTGTATGTAACTATTATGGATGAGAGTACTGAAAAAAGAATAATTGCTTTTACTTCACAATCTTTGAGGCAATATGGTATCCGGGCTGTTCGTATGGATGATATTGCCCGGAATATGAATATTTCTAAACGGACTATATATCAGATTTATACTACAAAAGATAATCTTATAAATACCTGTTGGTGGGTCTATCAGAGTAGAATTGAGAATACATTCCATATCATCAGGTATGATTCTCCTGACATATTGGAATATCTTTGGGCGGTTTCTAAAGCATATATCGAGAATTTATATAAGGCTGCATGTGTCTTTTGGCTTGATGTTTCCCGGCATTTGGAATATAAATACATCTATAATCTATACAATCGTATATGGTCGGACGAGTTAGAGAAAACCCTTTCGGCTTGCCTGAAGGAGAGACATATCATTCCGGATTTGGAAGTACGTACGTTCGTTGAGTCCTTTACAGCCTTGCTTTATAATGCAAGGGTAGCGGAATGTCTGCCTGCCATGCTGCATAGTTCGGCGACCTTTATGCTCAGGGGGATTATGACGGAGTCGGGCATCGGGTTATTTGACAATATTCTTCGGAAGAATCAGGTAATAAGCTGAAAAAGGCTCTTTACAACTTCCGGCATCTTACTTTATTCTGCTGAAGTCTACCTGAATCTCGTGGATTTTTCCTACCTTTGCACCCGCAAATTGCAGAATTATAGGTATTAAATAGTAAATATAAAGATGATTACAGTCTCGAACGTATCGGTACAGTTTGGTAAAAGAGTGTTGTTTAATGATGTGAACTTGAAGTTTACAAGTGGTAATTGTTATGGTATAATCGGTGCTAACGGCGCTGGAAAGTCCACTTTCCTGCGGACTATCTCAGGAGACTTGGATCCGACAACGGGATCTATCATGTTGGGGCCGGGCGAGCGTCTTTCCGTTTTGAGTCAGGACCACTTCAAGTGGGATGCTTATACGGTGATGGATACTGTGATGATGGGACACACAGTGTTGTGGGACATCATGAAGCAACGCGAAGAGCTCTATGCCAAAGAGGACTTTACCGATGAGGACGGCTTGAAGGTTTCCGAACTGGAAGAGAAATTCGCCGAACTCGACGGCTGGAATGCCGAAAGCGATGCAGCCGCCTTGTTGAGCGGGTTGGGCATCAGGGAGGACAAGCATTACGTGCTGATGGGCGAGCTGAACAATAAGGAAAAAGTACGTGTGATGTTGGCGCAGGCCCTGTATGGCAATCCCGATAACCTCTTGCTGGATGAGCCCACCAATGACTTGGATATGGAAACCGTTACCTGGCTGGAAGACTACCTTGCCAACTTTGAACATACTGTCTTGGTGGTAAGCCACGACCGCCACTTCCTCGATTCTGTTTGTACGCATACGGTGGATATTGATTACGGAAAGATTAACCTCTTTGCCGGTAATTATAGTTTCTGGTATGAGTCGAGCCAGTTGGCTCTCCGTCAGCAGCAGAATCAAAAGGCTAAGGCCGAGGAGAAGAAGAAAGAGCTGGAAGAGTTTATCCGCCGTTTCAGCGCCAATGTGGCGAAGAGCAAGCAGACCACCAGCCGCAAGAAGATGCTCGAAAAACTGAATGTGGAAGAAATCAAACCGTCATCCCGTAAATATCCGGGTATCATCTTTACTCCGGAACGCGAACCGGGAAATCAGATTCTGGAAGTATCGGGACTGACCAAGACATTGGAGGACGGTACGGTACTGTTCCGCGATGTGAATTTCAATGTGGAGAAGGGGGATAAGATTGTATTCCTCTCACATGACCCGCGTGCCATGACTGCTTTGTTTGAGATTATCAACGAAAACATGAAACCCGATTCCGGAACTTTCAATTGGGGTGTTACGATCACCACAGCCTATCTGCCGTTGGATAATACGAGCTTCTTTAATACGGATCTGAATCTGGTGGACTGGTTGAGCCAGTTCGGCGAGGGCAATGAGGTCTACATGAAGAGCTTCCTCGGACGTATGCTTTTCTCCGGTGAAGAAGTGCTGAAGAAGGCAAGCGTATTGTCGGGAGGTGAGAAGATGCGTTGTATGATTGCACGTATGCAGTTGCGCAATGCCAACTGCCTGATTCTGGATACGCCGACCAACCACCTCGACTTGGAGTCTATTCAGGCATTCAACAATAACCTGAAGACGTATAAGGGCAATATCCTGTTCTCATCCCATGACCACGAGTTTATCCAGACTGTGGCAAACCGTATCATCGAGCTGACTCCGAACGGTATTATTGACAAGATGATGGAGTATGATGAATATATCACTTCCGACCACATCAAGGAATTGAGGGCAAAGATGTATAATAAATAATATAGGTTAGGTTGTCAAAACTCTGACAAGCCTATCATTAGCTTCGCTCAAAATATCTTTTATTTCTTACGCTAATGTATAGTCTGTCATGCAGAACGTAGTGAAGCATCTCTTCTCCTACTCACACAGAGAGTAGATTCTTCGCTTCGCTCTGACTATACCTTAATAAAAAAGGTCGAAGAGGTTTTGAGCGAAGCTAATGACAGAGTAAAATGATAGTTAATGTTAGTTTTGACACACTTTCCTATCTTTTTTACTGAACATTTTTAAAATCACTCCTGTTCCCAGTATCATTAATACTGTACAAAGCATGGAGCCTTCAAAGCCAAAAGCGTCTCCGTTCATCAGGTTGGCTTCGGGCAGATGGAGTGTCAACATGCTCTCACCGAATTTATTCCCGCTGACTTCATATCCCAAGACAGGACCTTGTATCCAGTTCCAGAACCAATGTAATGCTATCGGAAAGCAGAGGTTGCGGGTATATATATAGGAAGAACCCAAAAGGACACCTGCCAGCAGAATATTGATAAAGGACAGGAAGTTGAAGTTCGGATTGCCTATATGAATCAGTGAGAACAGAACGGAGGAAAAGAACAAAGCCCAGAATTTATTTATCCCGCCTTGCAGCATCCGTTCCAGTACAAAGCCCCGCAATGCCAGCTCTTCCGTAACGGCTACCAGCAAGAAGAAAACAAAGCTGATCAATAGGGAAGAAGGATTGAATGTAACTCCTGTAATCTTTACCGCCCCTGCCAATAAGGATATGCCGAAGCCTACTGCATAAAGAACGATTGCCAGCAACGCTCCTGATAATAAATCCTTCCGGCGCATTGCCAACGAACGCCCCAGACCTGCCAATGACAATCCGCGGAAGTGCCACACAATCCAGGCGGAAAGGAATACGCCTATCAGCATCAGTGTTTCGCTCAGCATGAAGACAAACATACTGTCCGGACTTTCTTTGTCCGTTTTCAGAAACAACACAGAGAAAGGAATACTCATGATCGTAACAAGTATAACGGCCAATGCGGCAAATGCAATAATGTCGATTGCAACTTTTCCAAAACGTTTGATTGGGAAGTCATTTTCTATATTTTCCATATATCGGTAAAGTGATCTTTTGTTTGACACATCCTCTCTTAACTCTGGCAAAAATAATAATAAAAAGAAAAAATCATTATTCGGAATTGGCAGTTTCTTCTTATCTTTGAAAAATAAACTCAATCTGACACTTAAAACATGAACCTGAAAAAGATATTTTTAGTAATAGCCGGCTTGGGCATCCTATTGAACAGCTCTGCCCAGACTTCCAAAAGGTATACCGTTGCAAAGCCCGGCACTTTGGTAGAGATGCTGACCGAGGAGGAAGCTAACGAGATAACGCACCTTGTCTTGCAGGGCAAGCTGAATGCCATTGATTTCCGCCACTTGCGGGATGAGTTCAAGAAACTGCAGATACTGGATATATCCAATGCCTCTATCAGCATGTATGCCGGAAAGAACGGTACGCACCCCGACCGTTTCTATGTCTATCCTGCCAACTGCATCCCGTCTTACGCCTTTTGTAAGCAAATCAATGATAGCGTGTTTGCAGGAAAAACTTCTTTAACCCAAGTAATCCTGTCCGACAAGGTCAAGAATATAGAGGATGGTGCATTCAAGGGATGTACCAACCTGAAGATTTGTCAGATACGTAAGAAAACTCCCCCGAATTTGTTGCCCGGAGCTTTGGCCGACAGTGTGACAGCCGTATTCGTACCGCTGGGCAGCAGTGACGCCTATCGAAATGGCAAAAGGTGGGAGACATTCGCGTTTATAGAAGGTGAGCCGGTGGGTGTCACTGTGCAGATAGCTGCTATGGGCAGTCTTGCCAGTGAACTTATTCATGCAGGCATACAGCCCAAAGATGTGAACTTCCTTACGGTGGAAGGAAAAATGGATGAGGCGGACTTCACTTTGATACGTAATTACATGCCTAATCTGGTGAGTGTGGATCTCTCCCGGTGTAATGCAACGGTTATTCCCGACTATACATTTACGCAAAAGAAATATCTGCTCAATATCAAGCTGCCCCATGGCTTGAAAAGTATAGGCCAGCGTGCATTTAGCGGGTGCGGACGCTTGTGCGGCACGTTGGTATTGCCTTCCGGTGTGACGGCCATAGAATATGGCGCGTTCATGGGATGCGACAACTTGCGCCATGTTCTTGCCACCGGCAATAAAATCACCACTTTGGGCGATAACCTTTTCGGCAATGACAAGGATAAACTGATATATAGAGATTAGTGATTAACGTTAATCACTAACCCCTAAATACGTTCCACTCCGATCATAGTCAACTGTATGCGTTTCCGTTCGGTATCCACGCCCAGTATCTTGACGCGTACCTGTTGATGGATGGACACAATCTCATTGGGGTCTGATACATACTTCTGCGCAAGCTGGGAGAGGTGTATCAGGCCGTTTTCTTTGATGCCTATATCGACGAAAGCGCCGAAATTGGTGATGTTGCTCACGATGCCCGGCAGTTCCATGCCAATGCGAAGGTCGTCAATCGTACGCACGTTCTTGTCGAACTCGAATACCTTGATAGGCCCGCGCGGGTCGCGTCCCGGTTTTTCCAGTTCTTGCAGAATATCTTTCAGGGTGGGCATCCCGACGGTGGGAGAGAGGTATCGTTCCGGTTGTATCTTCAATCGCAGCTCCTTGTCGGCTATTAATTCGGCTACACTGCATCTCAGATCCTTGGCCATTTGCTCCACAATATGGTAGCTTTCGGGATGCACTGCCGTATTGTCCAACGGGTTCTTGGCATCCGGTATGCGCAGGAAGCCGGCGCATTGTTCGAAAGCCTTGGCGCCCATGCGCGGAACTTTCATCAATTCTTTACGGGAGGAGAACGCTCCGTTCTCTGCCCGGTAATTCACGATGTTCTGCGCCAATTGCGGGCCGAGTCCCGATATATATGTAAGCAAGTGGCTGCTTGCCGTATTCAGGTTCACGCCGACGAGGTTGACGCAGTTCTCTACGGTCTGGTCGAGAGATTTCTTGAGTTTGCTTTGGTCTACGTCATGCTGGTATTGTCCCACGCCGATTGATTTCGGGTCTATCTTGACAAGCTCTGCCAACGGGTCCATAAGCCGGCGGGCAATGGACACTGCACCGCGTACGGTGACATCGTATTCTGGAAACTCGTCTCTGGCAATCTTGGAAGCGGAATAGATGGAAGCTCCTTGTTCGCTGACGATGAAGATCTGCACTTCCCGGTTGAATGTCTGCCGTTTCAGGAAATCCTCTGTCTCGCGGCTGGCGGTGCCGTTTCCAATGGCGATGGCTTCGATCTTGTATGCCTCTATCATCTTTTGCAGTTTGGCGAATGCTTCTTTGCTTTGGTTCACAGGCGGATGCGGATAGATATTCTCATTATGCAGCAAATTGCCTTGTGCATCCAGGCATACCACCTTGCAGCCGGTACGGAATCCCGGATCTATTCCCATTACCCGCTTCTGCCCTAATGGTGAGGCGAGTAGCAGTTGCCGCAGGTTTTCCGCAAAGACGCGGATGGCTTCATCATCGGCACGCTCCTTACTTTGTGCGGCAAACTCTGTTTCGATGGACGGTTTCAGCAGACGCTTGTACGCGTCCTGTACGGCTTCGGCCACCTGTTTTCCGCAGGCATTGTTGCTCCGCACGAATTGTCTTTCCAACCGTTCCACGCACTCTTCGTCATTCGGGCTGATACTCACTTTGAGCACCCCTTCGGTTTCGGCGCGCCGAATGGCAAGCAAGCGGTGCGAACTGCAACGTTTCAGGGATTCCGAACAATCGAAATAGTCTCTGTATTTGGCCCCTTCTTCCTCTTTTCCTTTTACAACTTTGGCGGTCAGTACGGCTTGGCGTGCAAAGGTATTGCGCAGAGTGTTGCGGGCGCGTTCGTTTTCGCTGACTTGCTCGGCAATGATGTCGCGTGCGCCTTTCAGGGCATCGTCCGCATCTTTCACGTCGCCTTTCACAAAACCGGCGGCACGTTGTTCGGGATGAGGCTCGCGTTGGAGCATCAGTATGGTGGCGAGCGGTTCGAGTCCTTTCTGGCGGGCTGCTTCCGCGCGTGTTTTCCGCTTGGGTTTGTAGGGCAGGTAGATATCTTCGAGAACGGTGCCGTCCCACGTTTCTTCAATGCGCTTTTGCAACTCCGGAGTCATCTTCCCTTGTTCCTGAATGGTGTTGATGATGGTTTCCTTCCGCTTGGCTGTTTCGTTCAGCTTTTCGTAATGGGTTTGGATGGCTTCTATCTGTACTTCATCCAGTCCGCCTGTCATTTCTTTACGGTAGCGGCTGATGAAAGGGATTGTTGCTCCGTCATTGAGCAGGGACAATGTCTGTCCGATTTGTTTTTCTGATATGCCGAGAATGGCAGCTATCATGTTGTGGAAGATTTGTGTCATGTCAGCTTCTTTTAATAATGCGTGCCAAAAGTACGAAAAACAATCTTTCTTTGTGCCTTTTTTGAGTTTTATTGTATCTTTGCGACAGTTCTTTCGGATTATGAGATTATTTAAGAATATATTTTATAGAGCATTGCTCTGCCTGACGGCGTTTCTTTTCCTTGTGCGCCCTGCCTTTGCGGTGACGGGCGACCATCCTGTGCTTATCATCAGTTCTTATAATCCTGACGCGGGCCAGACTTCGGGCAATATTTCCGACTTTATGGAAGAGTTTCAGCGCTTGGACGGAAAGCGCGGGGTAGAATTGGAGAATATGAACTGCAAAAGTTTCTCCGAGGCTCCTTGGTGGAAGCAGAGAATGGCGGGCATTCTTTCCAAATATCAGGGTACAAAGATTCCTTCGCTCATAATACTGATAGGACAAGAAGCGTGGGCGGCCTATTTGTCTCTGGAGGACTCCGTCCGGGGCGAAGTGCCGGTGATGGTGGCATTGGCCAGCCGCAATGTGGTGCTTTTGCCGGAGCATGGCACAGACCTGAAAACGTGGATGCCCGAATCGTTGGATTTCCTCGACGATTTTCCCGACTCTCCGATTAAGAGTGGATTTATTTATCAATATGACGTAGAGGCCAATATCCGCATGATAAAGCAGTTGTATCCCAAGACGGAACACATCGCTTTCATTTCGGACAACAGCTACGGCGGCGTCACCTTGCAGGCGCATGTGGTGAAAGAGATGAGGAAATTTCCGGAATTAGGGCTTATCCTGCTGGACGGACGTGTCAACACCATTTATACCATTAGCGACAAGCTGCATGCTTTGCCGCCCAATACCGCCTTGCTCATGGGAACATGGCGGGTGGACATGAACGACGGTTACTTCATGCGCAATGCCACTTACGCCATGATGGAGGCGGCTCCCGACCTGCCTGCTTTCTCCATCACCTCTGCGGGCATCGGCTATTGGGCTTTGGGCGGAGTGGTGCCTCATTACCGCCCTTTGGGCAAGGGGCTGGCGCAGCAAGCCGTCCGTCTGTTGAAGAATCCGGAGAAAGCCATGCTGGAGATTATTCCCACCCAGACCGTCATGGACGGCAAACTGATAAAGGAGAAGGATCTGGATATATCTTCACTTTCCGGACCTGTGGAATTGGTAAATGTAACTCCGTCTTTCTATGAGCAGTACAAATATCATATATGGGGGATAGCAGCCGTTCTGCTCAGCCTGTTGGTGGGATTGTTCGTCTCTCTCTATTTCTACTATCACACGAAGAAACTGAAAGACGAATTGGAAGTCTCCGAGGCATCCTTGCGTGAGGCGAAGGAGAGGGCGGAGGAGGCAAACCGCCTGAAGAGTGCATTCCTTGCCAATATGAGTCATGAGATACGCACACCGCTGAATGCTATTGTGGGATTTTCGGATGTGCTCTCTGCCGGCGATATTCCGTTGGAGGAGCAACGGGGATTTTTTGAGATTATCAAGGCGAATTCGGACTTGTTGCTCCGGCTGATTGATGATATTCTGGACCTTTCCCGGCTGGAGGTGGACCGGGTGACCTTTACGCAGGAAAAGTGTGATGTGGTGCAGGTTTGTACGCAGGCTTTGGCCTCTGTGGCACAGGCGCGCCGGTCGGCCAACAGGTTCCTGTTTGAAAGTCCGCTGGAAAGTCTGGAGCTCCATACGGACATCCAGCGTATGCAGCAGGTGATCATAAACCTGCTGTCCAATGCGGATAAGTTTACGAAGAACGGCACGATAACATTGAAGGTGGGGCTGGACGAGAAGAGGCATGTTGTGCTCTTTTCTGTGTCCGACACAGGCTGCGGCATACCGTTGGAAAAACAGAAGAAAGTGTTCGAACGCTTTGAGAAACTGAACGAATATGCTCAGGGCACAGGGCTTGGCCTTGCCATCTGCAAACTGATTGTGAAAAAGTGGGGTGGGAAGATATGGGTAGATCCGCATTATACACAGGGCGCCCGTTTTCTTTTTACCCATCCGCTGGATTGATAAAAGAAGAAAATAAGAGTATGAAGAGACGAATTTGTTGCTTTGTATGGCTTTTCCTGCTGCTCGGAACGGTTGCGGCACAGGAGAAGGTCGTTAAGTTGAAGATAGTACAAACCAGTGACATACATGGGAACTACTATCCCCATGATTTTATTTTGCAGAAGGATGCCGCCGGGAGTTTGGCGCGTGTATATGCTTTTGTGCAGAAAGAGCGCGAGACGTATAAAGACAACCTGATTCTGCTGGACAACGGTGATATTCTGCAAGGGCAGCCTACGGCTTATTACTACAACTACATTGATACTGTGTCGCCGCATCTGACGGCCGAAATGCTGAACTACATGGGCTATGATGCCGGCAATATGGGCAACCACGATGTGGAGACCGGACGTGCCGTTTTCGATCGTTGGGCAGGCGATTGCCACGCCCCTGTGCTGGGAGCCAACATCATTGATACGGCTACGGGTAAGAATCATTTCCCGCCCTACGTGACGCATGAACGCGACGGTGTAAAGATTGTGGTTCTCGGCATGATAACACCCGCTATCCCGATGTGGCTGTCCGAAAACCTGTGGAAAGGCCTGCGCTTTGACGATATGGAAACAACGGCGCGCAAGTGGATGAAGATAATTCGTGAGAAGGAACGCCCGGATGTTGTAGTGGGTATGTTCCATGCCGGACAAGACGCTTTGCTGATGGGCGGCAAATATAGGGAGAACGCTTCGCTGGACATAGCACGCAATGTGCCGGGGTTCGACATCGTACTTATGGGGCACGACCATGCCCGCGAGTGCAAGAAAGTGCAGAACGTGGCGGGCGACTCCGTATTGGTGATGGACCCGGCGAGCAACGGCGTGGTGGTGAGTGACATTGACCTGACTGTGACGCTGCGTAATGGCAAGGTAGTGGATAAGCAGATCAACGGTGTGCTGACCGAAACCGGTGACTACGGCATCAGTGAGGACTTCATGAAGTATTTTGCGCCGCAATACGCCACCATCCAGAATTTCGTATCGAAGAAGATAGGGCATTTGACGGAGACAATCTCCACCCGTCCCGCTTACTTCGGCTCTTCTGCTTTCATCGACCTGATCCATACTTTACAGCTTAACATCAGCGGTGCGGATATTTCGTTGGCGGCTCCTCTGTCCTACGATACCCGGATTGAGGAAGGAGATGTCTATGTGTACGACATGTTCAACCTGTATAAGTACGAGAATATGCTCTACACCATGCGCCTTTCGGGCAAGGAAATACACGATGTTCTGGAAATGTCTTATGCCCTGTGGACCAACCGTATGGCTTCTCCCGACGACCACATCCTGCTGTTCCGCGACAAGCCGCGCGAAGGTGCGGCAGACAGGGCGTCTTTCAAGAATTTCAGCTTTAATTTCGATTCGGCGGCAGGCATCGTCTATACAGTGGATGTGACGAAACCGGAGGGACAGAAAGTGACCATTCACAGCATGGCCGACGGCACTCCGTTCGATATGGACAAGATGTATGCGGTGGCTCTCAACTCTTACCGGGGCAACGGCGGTGGGGAACTGCTGACCAAAGGTGCGGGAATCCCTCAGGACAAATTGAAAGAACGTATCATCCGTTCTACGGATAAGGATTTGCGTTACTATCTGATGCAATACATAGAACGGAAGAAGGTAATCGAACCGCGTGCGCTCGGCCAGTGGAAATTTGTTCCGGAGGAATGGGCGGCTCCTGCTTCCAAACGCGATTATGAGTTTCTCTTTGGTAAAGTTCAGGAATAATTCGTACCTTTGCAACCCGGATAGAACAAACAAGATAATAAGGACGTGAGAGGATTGAAAAGAACAATATGCGCATTATGCTTGCTGGCACTCTTTGTGGCCTATCAGGCAAGTGTGACGGCTTTCACTCACGTCCACTACGTTAATGGGGTGCTGATTACCCACTCGCACCCTTTCCACAACCAGCACTCACATTCTGCCACTTCGCTGATTGTCATAGGGCTGTTGTCCCACTTCAGTTCGGACAAACCGGACTGCTGCGAAATGTTGCATCCGATGCGTGCTTTGCTGCGGGTGCTCGAAAATGCAACCGACACGCCTGTCGTAAAAGGCAAAACGTGCCGGGTGATTTCACTTCGCGCTCCCCCCTGTTTCGTTACACTTTGATATTTTTCCGCATCAACGTCGGGCATTTGCCATGCCTGCGTTGCCATTGATCGTAACTGTTTAAAATAGGTTTATATCAAGAGCATCTGTTGTTCGGAGCGTATAAGCTGATTGTGTGTATTTACTTAAAAAAGCGATTATTCAAATGAAACATTATATATTGGCGCTGGTGCTTGCCATGGCAAGCATCAACGCAGCTATTGCTGCAAATCCCATCAGGGAAGGCAATATGATTTCCGGCCATGTCCTTGTGAAAGGCTCGGAGGAGAACATACCGTATGCCACTGTTTTGATAGTGGGCAGCGGACAGGGAACGGTGTCTAATGAAGAAGGCCAGTTTGAACTCAAGAACCTTCCGGCGGGCAAATACACCTTGCGCGTATCCGCGGTAGGCTATAAAACACAGGAAAAGGAGATCGAGGTGAACAAAGACTTCACCGCCGTTGTACATTTCCAGATGCAGGAGGAGAGCTTCATGACAGATGAGGTCGTAGTATCGGCCAATCGCAATGAAGTGAGCCGTAAGGCAGCTCCTGTGGTGGTAAACGTGATGAGCACCAAACTTTTTGAAATGGTGAATTCCACCGACCTTGCCAAAACACTCAACTATCAGTCGGGACTGCGTGTGGAGAATAACTGCCAGAACTGCGGCTTTCCGCAAGTGCGCATCAATGGACTGGAAGGGCCTTACTCCCAGATCCTGATTAACAGTCGCCCCATTATCAGTGCCTTGAGTGGAGTGTACGGGCTGGAACAGATACCGGTGAACATGATTGAGAGGGTGGAAGTGGTGCGCGGTGGCGGCTCGGCGCTGTTCGGCGCGAATGCTGTGGGCGGAACCATCAATATCATTACCAAAGACCCTATCAATAATTCCTTTCAGGTGTCGAGCATGTTCTCCAATATGGACGGCAAGTCATGGGAGCAGTATATGGGCGCCAATGTCTCTTTGGTGGCCAAAGACAACTCCTACGGCATCGCTCTTTACGAAAGCTATCGCAACCGCAATCCTTACGACCGCGATGGAGACGGCTTCTCCGAACTGGGCAAGCTGAACATGAATACTTTCGGCTTTCGCGCCTATTACCGCCCTACGCATTTCAGCCGCATCAACCTGGAATATCACACTACGAACGAGTTTCGCCGCGGCGGCAATAAGTTCGACCTCCAGCCGCACGAAACGGACATCACAGAGCAAACCAAGCATATCATCAACAGCGGTGGCTTGAGCTACGACCTCTTCTGGCGTGAATATAAGCATAAGATCTCATTGTACGGCTCCATTCAGCACACCGACCGCAACAGCTACTACGGTGCGCAGAAGGATCTGAACGCTTACGGCAAGACAAAAGACTTGACTTGGGTGGCAGGCGGCATGTACGTAGGCAATATGGATAACTGCCTTTTTGCCCCCGCCACTTTTACGGGCGGGCTGGAGTATCAGAACAATTCCATGCACGATGTGATGACGGGCTATCACCGCGACATGCAGCAGGATGTTCGCATTGCCAGTGCCTTTGTGCAGAATGAATGGAAGATGAATGTCCTGACCATGCTGGTGGGCGCCCGGCTGGATAAGCACAATCTGATAGACAAGTTGATTTTCAGTCCCCGCGTCAATCTGCTCTATAAGCCTTCCGAGGATTTTCAGGCGCGTCTGACGTACTCTACCGGTTTTCGTGCGCCGCAAGCCTATGATGAAGACCTCCATGTCACAGCAGTGGGCGGCGAGGGTGTGCAAATCAAGCTGGCGGACAACCTGCGCGAAGAGCGTTCCAACAGTTACAGCGGGTCGGTGGACTGGACCACTCATTTGGGACATTGGCAGGCCAACATACTTGTGGAAGGCTTCTATACGGACTTGCGCCATGTTTTTGTTCTTGAGGACATCGGAAAGAACGACATAGGCGATGTTATCAAAGAACGCCGTAACGGCAATGGTGCCCGCGTGTACGGAGCAAACCTCGATGCCAAGATTGCCCATGGCAAGGAAGCACAGTTCCAGTTGGGCTTTACCGCGCAGCGCAGCCGCTACACCCACGAGGAGGCATGGACAAAAGTGGACGGTGTGGACCTGACTACCAAGCGCATGCCCCGCACACCGGATTATTATGGTTACTTCACTTTCTCGTCTGCTCCGGTGAAGAATTTCGACTTCTCACTGTCCGGCACTTATACGGGCAAGATGATTGTGCCGCACTATGCCGGATATATCGAAAAAGACCGCATGGAGAATACGCCCCAGTTCTTCGACCTCAATCTGAAGCTGAATTATACGTTTGTGTTGCACGACCACATCAAATTCCAGCTGAATACGGGCGTGCAGAACATCTTCAATAGTTTTCAGAAAGACCTGGATAAGGGAGAATTCCGCGATGCCGGTTATTTTTACGGTCCTACACAACCGCGTACATTCTTCATAGGATTTAAAATAATGAATTAGGATAACATTCACGATTTTTAAATTAATTATTTCGCGAATAATCCTATATTTGCCGGCAAAGCACAAGACCAATGAATACAAAACAGATACGCAACGTCGACATATCCGGCATACAACATCTGCCTATGATTGACTTTATCGGCAATGATTTTGCTATTTTTGATGATATTAGGGACATTCCTTTTACGTCATATCCCACTCGTCTGAATGCGGCCTGTCTTGCAGTCTGCCGGAAAGGCCGGTGCAGGATGAATATCAATCTGCAGGAGTATGAAATGAGGGAAGGAATGCTCTGCATCATCCTGCCCGAACAGATTGTGCAGCAAGGTGAGCGCTCCGATGACTTCTCCGGCAGCTTTATAGCGGTGTCCAGAGACTTCATGGATGTGGTGATACCCACCATGCAGCAACTGTTCCCCATGTTTTTCATGATAAAGGAGCGGCCCTGCATCAAGGTCACCGCCGAAGAGTTACAGGCATTCGAGGAATATCATTCTTTTCTGTGGAGGAAAGTGAGGCTGAAGGACAATCCGTACCGTAAAGAGATTACGCAGGGATTGTTGCTGGCGCTGTTCTATGAAATCTATGATATTTATCAGGGGCACACCGCGAAGGAACGTACCCCGAAAAGCCGTAAGGAGGATTTGTTTGAGCACTTCATCCGGTATGTATCCGAGGGCTATAAAGAAGAGCGGAGTGTGGCCTATTATGCCGGCAAGATGTTTCTCACGCCCAAGCACCTTTCTACCGTAGTGAAAGAGGTGAGTGGCAAGACGGCGGGCGAGTGGATTGACAGTCTGGTGATTCTGGAGGCGAAAGCCTTGTTGAAATCATCCGAGCAGAGCATTCAGGAAATAGCCGATGAACTGCATTTTGCCAACCAGTCATTTTTTGGAAAGTATTTCAAGCATCATACGGGCATGTCGCCTAAGGAATATAGGAAACAGTAGTGTGAGCGTTCACTATATAACACAGGGCTGAACCGCTGGAAATCCGGTGCGGTTTGCAGTGGAAGCCTTTAAAATAAAGTAGTATGGAAAAAAGAGAAATTGATCTTACCGTTTCCTGTTATGGGAAGGTGAAAGATGTGAAGTATGATGTTGTCATTCTTCCTTGGGGGGCTACCGAGCCTCATAACCTGCATCTGCCTTATCTGACAGACTGTATTCTTCCGCATGATATTGCCGTAGATGCCGCTACGCTGGCATTGGAACGTTCCGGTGTGCGTTGCATGGTGATGCCTCCCGTACCTTTCGGTGCGCATAACCCCGGACAGCGCGAGCTTCCTTTTTGTATTCACACCCGTTATACCACCCAACAGGCCATTCTGGAGGACATTGTAGCTTCTCTTTATGTTCAGGGCATACGCAAACTGGTGATCCTCGGCGGACATGGCGGGAACAACTTCAAAGGGATGATTCGCGATCTTGCCGTTACTTATCCCGACTTCCTGATTATGGCAACCGATTGGTTCAGCATCATTCCCACCAAAGGCTATTTTGAGGCCGACATAGACGATCATGCCGGCGAATCGGAAACTTCTGCCATGATGTACTATCACCCCGAACTGGTGAACCTTGCTGAGGCCGGTGACGGAGCTTCCCGTCCGTTTGCCATCGCTTCGTTGAATGAGAAAGTGGCATGGACGCCCCGCCATTGGGATAAGGCTACGGTGGATAGTGGAGTGGGGAACCCCAAGAAAGCTTCCGCGGAAAAGGGAGAACGCTATCTCAAGCCGGTTATCGAGAAACTGGCAACGCTCTTTGCGGAAGTCGGACAGCACGATCTTTATTGAGAGGCTTTTTCTCTCTTTCCGCCCTGCCCGGTAATATATAAAAAAGGGGGGGAGGTGTGCCGGAATGATAGTCGAACTTCATTCCCGCACACCTCCCCCTGATTTTTTAGTGCACTTCTAAAAACTAAACCTGCTCCAGAACCCGCCTTTCTTTCTTGGGGGAGCTTCATCCATATTGCGATATAACTCCTCGTATGTCAGTTTCTTCTGAATCATGCGGTATATATCTCCCCAATCGGGCAGGCCGCCTAAATTGCGGTCGTCAATAAAGATATCCGCCTTTACCTTGCGCGAGAAACCATGATGTGCAGCATCTTCCTCTGGATAATCCCGGTTTATGGCATAAAACTCCACGCCCCGTTCCCTGCACCATTCCACAGCTTCTTTCAGAAGTTCTCCTTCGCGTACGGTCCACAGTATCAGCCGGTGATGATCTTTCATCAGCATTTTCAGCGTATCGGTGGCAAAAGGAATTTCGTTTCCTATCTTAGGGTAGCGGTGCTCTACGATTGTGCCGTCAAAATCAATGGCGATGGTCATAGGTCAGTTTTTGATTTATGGTGTTTGTTCCTTTCGGGTTATGTCAGTCAAATCAGAGTGTACCGCCACCGGAATGTTGGTCACTGCTTTGGTTGGTGTACTTTTCTTCAGATCCGGTATAACATTTCAATGCAATTGTGACATTCTTCTTGACGCCGTTTGCCATGATCTTGAAAGTATATGTTTTGGTACAGTATTTGGCTTTGTTCTGATAGTAGAGAATGCTGTTTCCGCTGATGTTGGTCTTCAGGACACGCTCTACGGTGTAAACAAGCGGATTGCCTTCCGTAGACCGGATTTGCGCTTCAATGGCTGCCGCCAGTTTCTCATCCTCTGCACCGGCTGCTTTCAGTGCGGCGGCGGGAGTTGTGGTGTATTCCCATCCTGCTTTGATGGCAACTTTTATTTCAAAATCTTTGATGCCGGATATATTTCCGCTGTTATCCTTCTTTACGGTTTCCGCGCCGTTGGCAAGGTTGGCTTCGCCCACCGTTTCTTTGCTCGTCACTTTTTCGGCCTTTATGCGTGTGGCATATTTTCCGGCAATCGTAGCGCCTGTGGGAATGGTGATTTCATAGTTTCCGTTGTTGAACTTCACTTCCGTATTCAGGTCCTCCCATGCTCTGGTGAGAGTAGCATCCTTCTGAGCCACCATGTTGTCCGGGTCGAAATAGATGGAAACATTCGCACTTGGGTTTGGCGTAGCAATGACGATATCTTTCTTGGCAGTGGCATTTGCCGGTTCTGCCTTGATGGCAATGCTGCTTACTGCCACCTGTTCCACCTCTTTCTTCTCACTGGTGACAGGGGCGGATACGTTGGCTTTGGGCTCTTCATAGGCTCCGGCACTGATTTTCACACCCTCATCCACTGCGTTGGCGGGAGCTGTTACAATGGCTGCGGGAGTTTCCGTTTCAGTAGCTGCCGGTACTTCCACCTTCGTTTCCTGACCCGATACGGCTTCTTTAGGGGCAGTATATTCTACGACCTTGCTCATTTTGACGTTGAGCGTCAAAGTGCTGCGGTTTTTGGCGGATGATGCGATGTTCACCTTTGTGCTGAAGTCCTCCAGCTTGCTTGCCTTTACGGCTACGGTGTAGTCACCGGTCTTGCTCAGGGTCAGGTTGTATTTGCCTTGTGCGTCGGTGGTAGCTTTTATGTCATCCGTTATTTTCACTTCCGCACCCTTCACCACACCTTCGGCAGACGACACAACACCTACCAGATAATATTCGGTAGTAGTATCCAGCGGGTCTGGAAGTTGTTCCGGAGTTTTGTCATCTTTACCGCATCCGGCAGCGGTCAGGCAGATTGCAGCGAGCAATACTCCCATTCTGAAAAAGCTTCTCATTTTCATAACTTCTTGTTTTTTAATTAGAGTTTGTACTTGATAATTTCTATTTAGTTTTTCTTTCCTGTTCCTTAATGAGGAAGTGGCGTATATAGTCGGGCTGGTAGAAGTTGCTGCTTCTGTTTTCATCCGGACGTATGTTGTAGCTTTTCCCCATTTGGTCGTTGATGTATTTTCCATGAGACACCATGCTGTATGTCCAGGCAAAGTAGTCGGCGGGTTTTATCCGGAAGGCATGGTTCCGTTTCCATCTTTTTCCGGGCAGAGGTATGGCGAAGTGAAAGCCGCCGTTTATTTCCCCTCCCGTATACAATGCGTACAACCCTATGGCATATTCTCCGAAATGTCGTGTACAGTCACCTCTCACTCCGTAATCTCCATAGATGTAGCGTCCGCCTTGCAAGTCAAATTGCAGGTTGGTGTGGGGCTCATATACGCTTGCTTTGAGAAAGGCATTGACTCTCGGAGTAGTGCTGACGTACCATCCTTCACCGTCCACGATAGCCGAATATACGGTTGCGCCTACCAATGCTCCGAGTTCCAGCCTGCCATTGTCTGTCCGGAACTTCATATCCAGTTGCGCACCCATGCGATTGTGAGTGAAGTTTCCGGCTGTAATTCGCCCGAAGAGGTTGTTTCTGAACCTTACCTCTTGCGACAAGGTCATCACGCCCGGATGTATCTTTTTATATTCCCCATATAGGTTGGCAGCTATGGGGAATACAACTTGCGCTGTCAGTTTTCCACCTTTCCACAGTCCCATTTCTATGGCAGGGCTGAGGTTGACGGCGTAGGTATATAGTTTGTTCAGGCTGTTATTCTTCAAGAACAGTTCGGGATATACGATGACATCCACTTTCCATGCCGAAGGGTTTTCAATTTCCTTTGCGTTTTCTACGGCTTTCATGGCATGGTCGGTATCAATGCTGATGCCCATTTCTGCATACACCTGCATCAGAGAGATCTTTTCTTCCCGATAATCATTCAGCAAGGTGTCCGGCAGACTGATGCATAACTGAGGTATTTGGTTCTCCAGTGCAACCAGTTGCAGGCTTTTGTTTACATTGCTTTCCAAACAGGCATCTATCGCTTCTCCTATTCCCTGGTAAGTGCTCCGATACACATTGTTTTCAAAAGTGACGGTTATGCATTCTCCGGTCTCTGCATAACGGATATTCTCCATGCCGATAGCTTTCAACTTATCAGTGACGGATTGGGCGCTGGCTATGGCATTGGGAAGTAAGCAACAAATGGAGAAGAGCAGATATGATATAGAATGTTTTTTCATAAATATCCGTTTCTTTAGTGCAATAGCTTACACTCGTACCGTATTCCGCCTGACACACATTTGAAGTCTCTGGTAAAGATGTGCAATGAGATATGTTTCCATAATCTGGTGGCGGCTCCTATGTTGAATCCGTCGGAATCATATTCTGCCATGAACGCCATTTCCCTGTAAAAGGCGGGAGAGTAGCTGATGCCGCCAAACGGGCCTTTCTGTATGCTCCGGTCGTTTATCGGAATATAATATCCGGCAGTCAATGCAAGCCTGTCCCTTCCGGCTATGGAGAAACTTTTGGTCAATACTCCGTATACGGTACCGAAGTAATTATTTCCCGTATTCTTGAAAGGGTCGTCCACACCGATTACTACTGAAGGATGAAATCTGCCTTCTTTTAGCGGGCGTAGGCGTGCGGTCATTGAACGGTCTTGCTGGAAATATCCTTTTTTTCCGTCATATCGTGTTGTTTTCAACAGGGTGCACCGATAGCTCATCTCCAGTATTGACAGAAATGTTATGTTGATGAAATAATTTCCTGTGTTGAAGTTGAATGGGGTCATGCCATTGGGCAGATAGTTTCCGCCACCCATGAAAGTGCCGGTCTCCTGCATGTCGGCAGTGGGGATGTTAAGTAGGCCGGTGTTGCCCATGGAGTATTGGGCCCGTATTGTTATACAGCAGGAAATCAGGCTGAATAATAATAATAAATATCTTTTTATAGGCATGTTATACTTCAGAAGAGTACGCTACGCTATTGCCTGTCACACAAAAGGTTAATAGGACAGACATATATAATGAGGTATAAATATATGCGGCAAAATTAACTCAAAAGTATAGGATAACCAAGAAAAAATGTGAAAAATATAGATAAATGGAAATTTTATTATCAAAAGGAGCCATCAAATATGTAAGAGTGTAGCCTATTGGGATATCTCTTGCAGTTCTTTATCCGTAGCTCGTTGCACTGTGGTATTCCCCGATTGCATATTTACAAAATAAATAGCTATATCTTCATTTTGCTGCTCAAGTAATGCATTTATGATATAGGGGCTATGTGTAGTGATAAAAAACTGATTGTCTACCGAATCAAGAATACTTTGTACTACATTGGTGATATAGGGTGGGTAGGTATGTGCTTCCGGTTCTTCAAACAACAATACACTTTGCTTATTGCTCAATATGGCTGCTTTATAGAATATCAGCCGTTGCAGAGTGTCTGCCAATGAATGGAAAGGAATTAGGAATATTTCCCCATCTCCGCTTTCTTTCATTACTTTGATTTCCTGACTGCCGGCATCAAATACATATTTTAATCCATATTCGTGAAAAATAGCAGTAAGTTCTTCCTTTAATGATGGAAGTTGGGATACAGTATTCATTAGATTGCCACCGGCAGGTGGTAACAGTAAGTTCTGTAAACTGCTTTCCTTACTGAAAGAAGAAGGAAAAAAGTAGCTGCGGAACGGATTGTCCGGTGTATCAGGTATATTTTTTTTTGTAAATGCTAATGTACTTGAAAAAGGTAGGCTTATTTCTTCCGTTGTTGGCGAATATTGCAAATTGACTTCAATGCCATTTTGAGGTAACCATTTCAAAACAGCTTTCTTGTTGTCAGCTTGTATTTTTATTTCATTTTCGATATTGCCGTTGCAAAATAGCTCGGATATATTTTCCACCCTGATAAATTGCTGCAGATCTTTCTTTTTTAAATACTTCAAAAAAGGCAGGCAAAAAAGAGATAAAGCTTCCAGCAGATTGCTCTTACCCACATTAGGCTTACCTATCAGTAGGTTAATTCGTTTACAATCTGTAAGTTCTACATTCTTTGCGGACTTGAAATTTTCGATATGTATGTTTTTAATGATCTGTGGCATCTTTTATTGATCTTTTTATAGCAAACTCATTTTCTAAACAAAGGAACATTTTTTTCTTGTCTTTTGCAACTTTATTAGGAATTATTCGTGTGCACTTATGTGTGGCTATAATTCCTGTAAAGGTTTTCTATATTTATAATTTCGTTCATAGGCTGTGCCAGTTTGACAAATATCTGGTTCAAGTCTTTCGTTACATCCTCTAATTCGCTCAATCTATCTTCCGTTTCTTTTGCTAAATAATAATTCACAAACTTGTTCAATTCATGTTTTTCGGTAAAATAGGAGAGAGTCTCCATGAGGCAAAGCCTCCGTCTGGTACTGAAAATAAAAACTTTCAAGATCTTCACTGCTATACATAATTCTATTTTTTAAGTGTGCGGCAATGGTAAAGAGCAAATCGAAACAGGGCAAGATGGCATTTTGAGATGCTTACAAGTAGGAAGCTAATTATGTTTTTGTAAAAGGATTTTTGTATAAGTTCAGTAGTTGTAAACTGAAATAGTAGAAGAATTGCATATCATCTATAAAATAACGTTTGAATAATCTCTTCGGCTCTTTTAGAACTCGATATAACCATTCCATACCAATTTTTTGCCATATTTTCGGAGCACGTTTCAATGTCCCTGCTTCAAAGTCAATGGTTGCTCCAAGAGCCATGAATAAGTCAACGTGAGGCATGAAATCGCGATATTTCATAATCCACTTTTCTTGTTTTGGTGCACCTACACCAACGAGCAGTACATTTGCACCACTCTTATTTACGATATGGATTAAATCTTCACATTCATTCCTGTCTTTTTCGAAGCCGTATGATGGCGAATGTGCACCTACAACGATTTCCCTACCAACCTTTTCATTTATGTTTCTCATAGCTTTTTTAGCTATTCCATTGGCTGCGCCGAGTAGAAATATCTTACAATTAGGATTGTCTTTGTGATATTCATAAAATGCTGTAAAAAAACTACTACCGGGAATTGCCATCGGTAGTGGATTTTTTAGCATTTTCGACATAAAATAGAGAATCTTACTATCACATACCACCCATTCTGCTTTTTGATATAGTTCATAGAATTCTTTATCTTTTTGAAGTTTAACTAGATGATCTACATTGGGAGTAATTAAAGTGCCTTTGGTCAAATATTTTAGTAAATCTTCTTGGGTGATAGATTGAATATCTATATTTAAAAGACGTGTTCTTTTTATCATAATAATCGTTATTTTAAGTGTGCTTTTTTCAGTACTATGCTGTAGATGTAGGCAATTATGTATGAAGTAAGAAAACAGATTATTAGATGCATTAATAAATGTAGATGTATATAATGATCTATTGTAAAAATAGAAAATCCTTTGAGTGCATTTACTAAATCTAATTTCTTAGCCATTTTGCGTGTTATTTTAGTGATGCTATATTTATAACCTGTACTATGTTAAATAAACTTTATACTTTTTTCTAATGCATCAAAAGGTATTTTGAAGTTTTTGGGGACATTATTCCATTTGTGGGCTAAGAATTTTTTTTCTGCTACAGTAATATTATTTAGTGGAATATAATTTGCAGATAGTTCTAGGGTTTCATGGAATATAGGGATATCACTTACTATGATTTTATTACATCCACAAGCAATAGCTTCTAATGGTGTGCGTCCAAAGCCTTCTTCTACTGAAAGAAGAACAAAAGCATAAGCATAGTGATAAAGTGATTGTAATACATTTAGAGGTATATATTCAGTAAATATTATACTTTGTCCTAAATCTTCTATTAATTTATTCAGTTCATTATCTTTACCCCATCCTTTGCGACCAACTAATACTAATTTCTTTCCGGTTAAACTTAAATCCTTTCTTATTGATTGAAGCAGGTATTTTAAGTTTTTTCTAGGTTCAATGGTAGATACTGAAATATAGTAATTTTCTTTGATGAGTCCAAATGGTTTGAGATGCTGTATTGTTATATTAAGATTTGAGGATTGATAATCATTTGAAATATTTTCTTTCCAGTTTATTACAGGTAACGAAGAATACTTTCTTATTTTCATCTTGGCATCCTCCGAAATTGTAACGATATAATTTGAGTATTTTAAAGCTAACTTATATTTAGGTGTTAAATAATATTTAGCTGCAAATTTCAATGTTGTATGATACTCTATAAAAGCAGTATCATGAATGATGGGTACAATTTTGCAAGGCCTGTTTAAATATAAATCTATCGGAGGTGGGAATATAGGAAATAATGCTACATCAACTTTTACATTTCTTATGACTTTTGATAAATGAATATTCTCAAGCATAATACGGTTGCATGGTGCCACTATTATTGCTTGCATATTTCTATCAATATCATTTTGTGTATAAAAAATAGGGATAACGGTGTGGCTTGTTTTGAGTAATGCCCGATATAAGTCAATAGCATAGAGCTCTACACCAGTCCATTTACGTCCGTATAGTGGCGTTAGGTCTATTAAAATTTTCATGATAAAGCTCTGCTTAAGAATATTTTTGATTTACTACGCCATTCTTCTATGGTATGGTTTACAATAGAATAGTCTATATTTAGAGACTCAGGTCTTCTATTTTTGCCGTCGTCATATATGATTCTATTTTGCAGATTAGTAATTTCAAGAATTGATGTAACTCGGGTATTCATATTACTCACAGGATTGACTAATGTAGTAAACGGACAATTAAAATTTATAGAGAAAGCAGTACCATGAAAACTGTCAGTAACTACATATTTAGCTTCGCTCATGAGTCCCACCCATTCACAAGGTCCTATTAAAATTTGTGTCTCAATATCATTTTCATAAATAAACGTCTCATTGCTAATAATAAAGATTATCTTCTTACATTCTAATTCTTTGGCAATTACTTTTGCTAGTGTTTTGATATATTTGGAACCAGAGAGTGTATATACTAAAACGTAATTTTCGTTTGTAATAGTTTTTTTGCCCACCGTTTCCATCCACTCTTTTTTGTTTAAAAGAAACGTAGGATCAAGTACTACTTCTGCTTTTCTATTACTTATTTCAAAAAGTAACTTAGCTCCTTGAAGTTCTCTTATCGATAAATATTCTATATTATCAACTAGACTTTTGTATACATCTCTCATTTCTTCAGATATTTTAGGGACTGAAATACTTGCAGCATATGAGATTCTTTTAGCTTTATATTTTTTAGCAAACTCTAGAAAAAAGACATCTAAAAAGTCTGTATGCATATAATTCCATATTTGATCACTTCCTGCTATATATGTATCATAAGGTAATTCTTGGGTTATTCTTATTTCGTCTAATGTGTAATATTTTGTTGAGTGTTTAGTGTATTTATTGAAAAAATCTTCAAATAGTAGATGGAATTGTTTCCTGTATTCTTTATTGTTGTTGTCATGTTTCTTCTTTTTCCATATATCCACAAATTTCTTTAATATGAAATACGGTGCTTTCCAGCCATATATCTTAAATCGATTTACGATTGCGGGAATGATTGCATCTTTGCTCTTTGATAAGTCTTTCACTCTTTTCTCTAAATCAATAACTTCAGCATCCCATCCTTGTGAATTCAGATAGTGTTGCATGGCAAAGGCTTGAAGTTCTTCGCCGTAGTTGTCATCTTTGATATATGTCACTATACCTATTTTCATGATTTTCCCAATTTATAAATAATTGTTTTATATACATTATAGAGTTTGAAAGTGTAGATTAAATCTTTTATAATTTTTATTGTGAGGTATTTGGGCGTTACTTTCCATTGTAGCCCACAGTTTTGGGCGAAATCTTTTAATGGTATATCAGGATCCATTAGCATTTTCACTGCTTTATCTCTAATGGCTGCTCTAGGCGTAGGGGCTTTTAAATTAGTTTGTTCTGATATTGCTTCTTCCATATCTCGAATTTCTAAATGTGCGTGTTGAGCCAACCTACTATGGATAGCAGGTATTATGTTTTGGTTGTCTATGACTAAAGATACGCCACATGCTACATTCTTTTTAAATCGTTTTCCATGACGACCTATACCCCAAAAGTCTGCAATGGTTATCGTTCCTATTCTTTGAGTGTTGCAATAGTTGCACCTGAAACAACTTTCACGAAATGTTATTCCTTTAAAGAACGCATCTATGTAGGCGTTTTCCCATAAATTCAGTACTTTCCACTTCGATTTCGCAAATTTGATAGTTGGGACTATCGACCAGCTATCCAATTTGCGAAATCTAAAGTCTTCGATATGCCTGTCGTAAAGCCGATTGATTTTTTTGAGGTATGCATCAAAGGCACCTTGAGAGGGTATGCCATGACATACTAAATCTATAGTAATCAGTTGGCCTTCATGTCGTTTACCTGCCAAATATGCATATAAGCCGGCCACTTGACAGGGGGTACCTGTAAATAGCACTAAACGTCCGGCCGAAATGTAATTTTTTACTTCTTTATAGCTATTTCCTATGTCACTCTGTACATATTTGGAACCACGTAATAACGATAATTTCTCTTCCTGTTCTATGGCAATATGTTTTACACATTGTGCATTATTCATGCTGGCACCAAACACGACTCCTCCTTGTTGCAATACGTATTCTGCTATAACAGAAAAGGCTCCTCCGGAACTGCTTACAGTTCTATATTTATAACTAATCAAAGCGTAAGCTTTCTGTTTAGAAACCTCTCTATTAATCGGATTTAGTACTGGACATCTCTTTATACATAATCCACATTCTACACATTTATCTTTATTGATTGTTGGTTGTAGAAATCCTTCGTCATCTGGTTGCATTTGTATGGCTTGATGCATACATGAGTTTGCGCAGGCTGAACAGCCAGTACAATGAATTCTATCTGCTAGCTGTATCATAGATGTTTGTTTAATTTGATATCTATTAGTTTTTCGTAAATCTTGATTAGTTTATCTGTAATACTTTTATCATCTAAACCAAGTTGAATTAGTTTTTCTCTTCCTTCCAAACCATTAATAGTATTTCTAAAACATTTATCACATAATTCTGCGAGTTCTTCAGGAGTACGTGTTGTAGCAACCGCTGCATTTTTCATTCCTTTTAAATTTACAGCTACGTCGCCAACGTTAGTTGATACTATCTTTAGATTACATGCCATGGCTTCTTTTATTACTCCAGGAGAACCCTCAGAAAAGGACGTTAAGAGTAACATATCACAATTTTGGTAGTGTTTTAACACTTGTGCTTTTGATATGCCATCAAAAAGGATTGTTTCAATTTGATAATTATATTTGTTTTTGAGTATATTTACAGTCTTTTCAAATAAAGGATAATCTTTAACTTCTCTTAAAGGGGAAGAGCCAAATATGATTTTTTTTATTTTATTCTCTTTTCTATCTAGTGGTTTAAAATAGTTCAAATCAATAGAACATGGAATTATGGCCGTATTAGGGCAATATTGTTTGACCATGTTGTCCATACGTTCATTCAGTGTTATAGCAAAATCTACTATTTTCAGTATCTTATGTGTAATTGCTACAATCAATTTTTGCCCTTGCTCCGGTTGTATATCTCCCCCATGCATTGTTAGAACTACGGGTTGTTTAGGGCGAATCCCAAATAATAAAAACAAACCAGAAAGGCCATGATGTATGTGAATCACATCAATAGAAAGTTCTTGAATTAAGCGTCTGATATCTTTTAGTGACTTTATATAGTTCCATTTGCTGTTCCGTCCATTAATTTGGTAGTACTCAACTTTTATCTCTGGATGGCAACGTTTAATGGCTCCCATTTGATCAGTTACAAAATTTGCTACTGTTCCACCGTCAGGAGTATGAATAATTCTTAAGTTACCTATTATTAGTATTTTCATTGTTTTCGCTTTAATCTATCTATTTTAATTTTAAAGGATTTAATAAATTTCCGAGTTTGTTTTATGATAAATATGTACATTCTTAGTATATTATAATTGGAAATTTTGAATGCTATTTGATAAGGTATGCTTATTTTCTTATAAAAGACAGGGTCTATGTCACAAACTTTTCTTTTTATATTCTTATAAAATGACTTTTGATTATAGTAGACAGAATTAACCAAATGGTTAGAGTATATCTTTATTTTTCCAATTTGCAATGATTGAAAATAAACGGGGTCTTTATCTTTGAAGTAGTCTTCTAAAATGGCAATAGTTTTCCATGTCTGTATAGAAGATTGCTCTGAAAAATTGCTACAATAGGATAATTCATTACTATTATCGTAATAATAAAAGGAATCATTTACTGTATTAACCTTCAAAGCATGAAAAAATAGTTTGGGCGTTATTTGGTAGTCTTCTGACATGTTAACACCTTCAATATTTCTTATGTTGTATCGAGTATACAGTGACTTTTTTATTAATTTCCCCCAAATGCACACAGGTATAGAACGAGATAGTAGTAGGCACGTCCATTCATTAGTTTGTATAGTTGTTGGATAGAAATATTTTTTTGTATACATTTGGTTGTATGTAACTATAGCTAAACTAACGATATCAGCATCATCTTCTTTTTGTTTTATTATTAACTTCTCTACGGCAAATCTATCAATATAATCATCAGAGTCTACATGTATAATAAAAGAGCCAGAGGCAGCATTCAAGGCGGTATTTCTAGCCGCTGCTAAGCCTTTATTCTTTGTGTGATTGATAATATGCACATTTTGTTTTCTAAACGAGTATTTATTAATCACAGATCTCAAGATTGCAATGCTGTTATCTTGGGTACAATCGTTGACAAATATATATTCAATATTTGAATAGGTTTGCTCCATTAGGCTAATAGTGCATCTTTCGATGTACTTTTCTACACCATATATTGGGATACAAAGAGATACTTTAGGATATATGTTCATAAGGTAGACGATATTTATTCATATTAGACTGAAAATCCTAGTGCCTTGTGCAATAATATTTTAGAATGATTTATATAATCATGAATTTTAAATTCAACGGTAGTAGAGAATGGAGTACTAATGTCAATTGATATTTCAGAAGAATTACTAGTTATCATTCTATTAATTAATCCTGTTGTTTTTAATACATCTTCAATGCGGCTATCTTTATTATCAGTTGTTGCAGGTGCTATAGCAGTAAAGGGTTTACGAAATATTAATGAAAACATAAGTCCATGAAATGAGCTGGTAATTATATAAGTAGCTTGTTCCATTAGCCAAACAAAATCAGAAGGACCAATATTATTAATATAACGGAAATGTGCCGCACAATGTATTTTGGAAGATCCTATTACAATGATAGGTATTTTAAATGTTTTTTTTATGGTATCAATAACTTTTTCTATTGCAGGATGTGGGTCAAATGCATAGTCAAGAAAATAAACTAATACAAATTCTCCTTTTATATTAAGCTTCGAATCTTGTGCAATTTCACTATATTGTTCTGAACTTAATAATAATGTAGGGTCACATGTTTCACTTATTATTATATTGTTAGGCAAGCCTAACGAATTGATAATATTTACTCCGGAAGATTCTCTCACCCCAATAAAAGAATATGTAGAAAGGCGTTCTTGTATGCTTTGAATAAATTCTGAAGGAAGTTTCTTTATTGCCATACTTGCTCCAAAGGCGATTTTTTTTGCTCCGGATGGGGCAAATGAACAATACATTACAGGATCATTTTTTAATGAGTATATATTCCATACCTGATCAGAGCCAGTAACATATATGTCATAAAGAGGTGGATTTTTTTCGATCTCTTCTATAGACTTATATTCCTGGGGGCTGAGAATATGAAATTTTTTTCCAAATTGTTTGAATTTATATTTTCGTTGATATTTGTAATTGAATAAAATTTCTTTTATAACATGAGCTTTGTTTCGGATTTTTTTTATTAGTGTTCCTTTTTTAGATTTGTGAAACTTATTGGGGTATACATAGTTTATTAATTCTGCTTTACAGTTAGGAAGGGTTGATATATATTTTTGCAATGCGTAAGCCTGTAATGCAGAACCGTAATTTGTAATGCCAAATATTGTTATTATTCCTATTTTCATGTACTTAATATTAATAATGTATTATTTTTCTTTTCTTTTTCCTTTTTTTATGTATTTGAAAGAATTTTCTTGTGGCAATGATAATAGTACTATAAAGGGCCATATCTAACATACCTGTTGCTGTTTCCATAACAAAGATTGATAGCAATAAGTATAATGTGATCTTTTTAGGAACATTGATTAATAGTTTCTTAAAAACATAAATGTACCAGTATATATATACGATTGCACCAAAGATTCCTCTTTCAGGAAGGATTTGCATCCATGAGCTTTCTGCTCCTAAAATATCATTTGCATTTTGTGTTACTTTTAAAATGGGAATAGAGCCACATCCATTGCCAAATATTGGATTTAAATAGAATAATCTTAACGCTGTTTCAAATTGTATTTGACGTCCTTTTATAGAGCTACCTCCTCCTTCTGTTGCAATATCTGGATTGAATAGCGAAAGGTAATTATTAATATATCCTGGAAAATAAATCATAATAATAAATATAATAGTTAAGATAGGTAGTGTGATTTTTAGGTTAAATATTTGTTTGGGACTAAAAAAGCAGAATAAAATAATGAATAAGCCAATCAATCCAGTTTTTGAATTTGCAGTAAAAACGCCACAAATTAAAAGGACTAATGTTCCCCACATAATATAGGGCTTAAATATGTATTTATTTGTTCTGATAAATAAGAATAGAAAAAAGCCTAAAAGTATACAAGCTATTCCAAAAGTAATTGGAATACCAAAGAATGAATAAGCACGTACCATTCCATAGCGCATGGCCATAGTTCCCCGTATGGTAGGAGGAATATAATAAACTCTGTCGCGGTAGATTTCACTTCCTGCATTGGGAGCTGAATAGTAAATGAAATTTTGTATAGGATTATTATGGATAATGGATTCTATCAATCCAAGACCACTTATAAGAATGCTTATTATAATTATAGTTTTTAAAAACAGGTATAAATCTTTTTGGGTTTTTAGACATAATTGAAATAAGTATACCATCAAGAAATTTTTTATGAAAAATTTCAACGTTGCATTTATTATTGTAGCAAATGGTGCTATTGAGAATATGATGCTTAATATATATGAAATTAGATAAAGTACGAATACTTTATTAAAGAAGAATGGTTCATTGGTAAGCTCGGTTCTCTTGTTTTTTAATATATATTTATAAAGAAAAATAAGTGGAAGTATGAAATTAATAGCAATTGATAACGTCAATATTGGAGACGTGTATTTAAGTGCAACCATGTCATTGAATAGGAGCTGTAATGGCATCCAAACAATAATAGTTCGTTTACAGTCAATCCATGCAAAACCTAAAATTATAGCAAATATAAGCCAATATAATAGTACCATATTATTTAATAGCTTTAATAATTCTAATTATTTTGTTTGTCACTCTTTGGGGTGTTTTAATAAGATTTTCACATCTAAATAAAAGTTGCCAATAAGTTTCACTTATGAATTGAGGGTCTTTAATCCATTGTTTTACGATGTATGAGAGTTTTGCTTTTCTACAATTTCTTTTCATTTGTCCTTCAGCCACGATATCAAAAGGATGTTCGATCAATGTACAGTTGAGAGAGCGAATAATTTTATTTCCTTTGGGGGTAAAAGCGATGGCTGCACTTACGCCGTCTTCGTTATGTTGATAGGTTTTGCCCCATAAGTCACCAATACGGATGTCGGCACTAGATTGGTCGTACTTGTATTTGCAGTCTTTTTGACAGGCGCGATTGCAGCAGAAGTCACCTAAGAAAAGATTGTAGAAGATATCACCTTTGGATAGCCGGGAATATACCGTAGCTTTTTTACCCTCTATCTTCATTGCCCATGAGTCATGCCATCCAGTTTGTTTATTTCGCCATGATACGTAGTCTATGTTGCCTGTTGTCCGTTTTACTATGTGCAAATATTTCTTCCATGCCCATAATGAGGGTACGCTGTGGCAGAAAAAATCCATTAGTACAAAATTGTTTTCTATGCGAAACTTTTGTATATATCGCCGAAAGGAGTCTATTTGGCAGGGAGTGCCCGTTACCAAGTACTTTCGTTTGCGGTCTATGGCATGGAATCCATCGAGTGTATAGCTTTGGATGTATTTACTGCCAATGGTAGGTATCAGTTCTTCGGGGGTAGAGGCAATGTAGTGTTCTGCACGTTCGGTTTCAGGATTATAGCGCACACCACATACTTCATAACCTTGCTTCATCAATGTACAGCCTAATTCGTATCCCACACCTCCTGATGAGCATTTGTGTTGTACGGCATATTCTTTGCTCCAAGCGGCATAGCTTTTGATGGGTTTGCAATTGGGAATGGCAAGTTCTCGGTGTGTAAAGGCGCAAACTTCTGTGCATAAACCACAATTGGTACAAGCGCTTATATCTGTAAGGATAGGTTCATAAAAGCCATCAATATTCAGTTTGATATTGATAATTTTCTTACCACAGACGATGGAGCATACACCACAACCGTAGCAATCATGTATATTAGATATATTGTTCATTGCTTTATGGTTTTTTGATACATAATCTTTACCTTGCCAATGATGAATACCCTTTCGTTTTTAGTTAAACCATATGAATAAACTACGGCTAATGTAGATAGGCATGTGATACAACATACAAGAAAAAAAGAACTCCAAGAGTCATCAACGTTTATGTAAACAAAAAAGGGAATTATTGCTGATAGTGTTGCTATTGATGTACTTTTGAAAGTTACTTTTCGAAGAAATTTTCCGGCGGGTAATCCGATAGTTTTATTAAGTAAGGTCAAGCGGGCAAAATGACAAAAAAATGAAATGCACAATCCGATAATCATTGCAGAATATGGAGGGAAGCCATTTGTAAGGGCCAGCCATGTAATGGGAAGGGTTAGTAATGATAAGCCTCCCACGACAATTTGGTAATCACGAACCTTTCCAGATGCATGCATGGAGGTTATTAAGGTTCCTGATAATGAATCAACCAGTGCTGTGAGTAAAATGAGCCGTAAAAATATAACAGTGTAAGCAGGTACCTCCATTAACCATATATTCAAGATAAAAGGTGCTTCGAAAATAACAGGAAGAGATAAAAACAACAACATAATAAACGAATATTTGCTTCCTCTAAATACGAGTTTAAACATGTTTGCTTTTTCTTCTGAAGCATACATCTTCACTATTTGTGGATTCATGGCAAGTTGGAAATTGTTTACAAAGCCTGTTGTGGCAGTTAAAATTTGTTGAGCTATACCCCTTGCCGCATTAATAGTAGCCCCGAAATATATATTGAGAAGCACGTTAATGCCTTGTTCTTTTGCAACTCCCGCAATAGATCCAATTAAATTCCAACTGACGAAAGAAAACATTTGGGTGCTATGACTTTTATCCCATTTAAAATTGCACTTACATAAAGGAAAATTTCTTTTGCAATAAATGCCGTATATGATTCTGATAGTAATTGCGATTAGTGCTAGAAGTGTTGTATATACTATCAGTTTGTCAGATGTTGAGATGACCAACAAATAGACGACCAGTAATTTCAATGTTACATCAACTATACTTACATAAGCAAATGCTTTCATTCGCTCGTAAGCTACAATAGCCGCATTATAGGGAACACTTATTACATTTATTATGAATGTAAGAATCGAGAACTGAAACACCCAATTAGCTGCTACATATCGATTTGCAGGGAAGTTCATATGAGTATTTAGAAACCATAATCCTATAGTTTCTGCTAATATTAATATGATAAAAGCTAAAAAAAAATGGATCATTATAGCTGTGGAAAATAGAGCCTTTACGTTGCCTTTTGCTCCTTTTCCTATCTCAAAAGATAGAAATCGTTGTGTAGCAGTGGTCATTGCACCACTTATAATAACGAACATTGAAACAAATCCTCCTACAACATTATAAATGCCAAAATCTACTTCACCTAATGTATCAAGTACAATGCGACTTGTATAGAGAGAAATGCTCATTGTTAAGAGCATTCGGATATAAAGCAACAATGTGTTTTTGGCTATACGTTGATTGTTTGATTTTTGATCCATTATCCGATGATATATTTGCTAAATGTATATTTTTGTAATGTAAATACAATTATCCATGAAAGTGGTAATACGAAACAAAACTGTAAAAATGGATATAGGTAATAATGTGTTTGTAGGAAAGGCTCTATTATAGAAATTTTGTTCATTTCTTGAATGACAATATGATGTGTAATGTATATGCCCATACTACATTTATCTAGTGACTGAATTACAGAGGGTATATTATTAATTCTTTGACTTTCCATTAGTGTAAAAGTAACTATAATTAAAGCTAAAGCGATTAAAAGGGCTATTCCATGACTCCCGTTTAGATAGAACCAACTCAAATAGCATAGACAGATTATGAAAAATAGATATTTGGAATATTTTTGAATTTGTTGGTTCTTTAGAAAATTCGTTTTACATAATGACATCCCAATAGCATAATAGGGAGCATATTTAATAAATAATCCTATATTAAAAAAATGAAATGGATGGATATAGTAAGCATATAGAAATAAGATAGAGATTACTAATATATATATGCTGTTTCGTTCGGTAAATAGTCCTTTGATAATATAGAAAAAAAAGTAACATTCAAAAATTGTTAGTAAAAACCATAAATGGGAAATTCCTTTCAGTAATTGTACGAACTCTCTATGTTGCAATATACATAAGAAAGAACCAACTACTATATATGGGAGAAGTATTTTTACTGCTTTCCTTTTAATAAAATAACGTAAAGATAATTTACCCCCCCCCCGTTTTTGATGTAAATCCTTGATATATAAATAAATATCCAGATATAAAGAAAAAGGTTGGTACATGCAGATAGTTTAAATATACTGCTATTCTCATCCATATATCTATGTAAACTCCGGAAAAAACAAAAGTTCCTTGCCATATACCATAGCAACAAATACAATGGTAAAATACAACCATTGTCATGGCTATTACCCGAAGTATTGCTATACTATTGATTTTATTATTTGATGAGGGAATCATAGTTTGTTTTTTATTTTATTTCTTTAATATAGCACAATAATTCACTATATGGATATTATACTTATTATAGTCAAATTTTAGTTTAGTATCGTAAGCACTCAATGTGGGCTACAATACCTTTATAGGCATTATAGCCGTACAGTGAGTGCTTACGTGTTTACGCCAAGACGGCATTTGGGGGACGCTTACTTACATTATAGCAAGGTGGCAAAACTAGATGCTAACAGTACTAAATAATCTCCTTTTTTTATTTCCTTTGAAAAAGAACATTTTAGATTTGCAATAGGAGTACATAGATGATGTGACAACATTTCCATGAATTCCTGCTTATCATATTGTTGGCTATTATGTGATAGTAAAGATGTAATGTCATTGTTGTCGAACGATATTTTTTCTACTTTCCATATTGTATTATCATCTAAAGGAGCACTGTATTCTATTTCAATTCTGATAGAATGAATCTTAGTATTTCCCGGTATATAATATAAATTTTCTTTGTAAGGGGATAAGGCTTTTTGAATGAAATGAATGGAGGATTTGAAGACCTCTTGAGATGCTAATCTGCTTATTTGATTGATAAACTCACTTCCTTTTAATTGTTTATCTCTAAATATGTTATCTGAATTGAAATATATTTCGTAAAGAATTCCGTCTAAAACAGAATTAGTGTCGTCTGTTTGGTATGTACGTAGAGGTGCGTATTTAAGTTCATCAATGCATTTAAAACAATTCCCGGTGGCACTTTGTAGAATATTTCTTCCTATTACAAATTTATCATTATTGGAAAGGTTTTTATGGGATTCCTTGAATATTCTTAGAGCTTCCTCCTGTTCATAAAAAGAATACGTCTTAAACAATTCTATTATTTTTTTTGCGCTAGCAATTGAAGAAATATAGTTTTTGTCTGCTAAGGCTTCAAAAGAATAGGGGAGTTCAAATGAAGGGTTGTTTTGCCCATAATTAAAACAAAAGTCTTCTATAAGGCATGAATGTTCCCATGGTAGCTGATTGGCAGTTTCGTAAACTTCTTTTCTAATTTGTTTAAATAGCCCCTCAATGGGCAAAACTTCGGTTTGAATATGCTTCAATAAAGATTGGGCATAAGGGCTATGTCTTTTTCCGTCTTGTGCAGTTGCTCCGGGAGATGTAGAATAAGCTATAAATGTTTGGTAAGGAATGTGTATGTTTTTGCCAAAATCAAAGTTGCTCGCAGTAGAGCGTATACATTCTGAACGGCAAGCATCTATAATGAATATATTGATTTGATTCCCTGCGCTTCTTAGTCTTTGGCATAAACTATCTAGTACAATAGATTTATTCCGGACTCTTACTTCATTATTACAATTCAATTCAGGGGCTTCTTTTAATAAAAGACAGTCGCTTCTGTTGGCTATACATCCATGACCTGCAAAAAAAAATAATGCTGTATCATAATTCTTTTCAGATAATGCTTCCTCAAAATTTTCAATATAACAATCTATAATTTCTTTAGATTCATCTAAACATAACTCCACATCAAATCTTAAAGTTTGTAAAGCTTTTCCTATCTCTTTAGCATCATTAACTGCTGAATTTAAGTTGTTATAATGTGTGTATGTATCTATACCTATTACTAAGGCTTTGTTTTTTTTGAATTTATTCATTTCATTATTCAAAATTAGTGATAAAAGTAATACATAATATTTTTCACTAGTAGGATGATTATTTTAACATCATATCTGTATCCTCCAAATAACTCTTACCTTTGGCATCTGCACTATATCCTCCCATACGTTCCCAATCCGTTTCACGATGAGTTTTCTTCTCTTCTTTCTTTTTTGGGTTGTAATCTACATATTCTCCACCGGTACAGAATTGCGCAGCCTGTACAAGCCGGATCATTTCCAATTCTCCGAGCATCTTTAGATTTCTGTAGGGATGTTTTTTGTCAAGATTCACAGTCTTTTGTTTCGTGATAGGATCTATTGTGCAATCATCATCAGCAAACCAATTGATGCGTATAATTTGTTCTTGCATTTGTTGTTTGTTTGTGATGTTCCAATCGTTTTTTATAGATGTTATTTCTTCTTCAGTGAAGTGTGTACTATCTCCTTTTGTCAGAATTTCCACGCCAATAGCTTTCAACTCTTTCTTTATGCTGGTTTTGCTATGTCCCTTGGGGGGATATTGGGCAAATGCCTTTTTGAAGGTGTCATACGAGAATGTTTTCATTTGACTAATAACTTTGGCTTTTGCAATTAACTCGTCTTTTATCCATAATGCTTCTCCTTGTTTAAATTGGTCAAAATATTTTTTCGAATCTTCGCAAGTGAATTGAAACTCGTATTTGTAGGCCCGTAGCTGCTCACCATCAGGCAGATGTAGAGCAAAGCCTCGTTGTGCACCGGGACGTTTGAAAGGCTGGAGTCCGATTGCAGTGATTTTGCTTTTGAGAAAAGAGTCGGGTAGACTGGGGGCGTAGATAGTCGGAGGTACTACGTAGAGTATAGCTGTATGCTGGTTGCCATCGTCATGATAAGTGTATTGGTCATTGAGACTGTCGTATGGGCACATGGCAAAAAAGAGGGCAACATCAAGATCGTTGGTCAGATCAAGGACATCCGTTTTCAGGCCATAGTGTTGAGCTAAGCCTATAAAGTCTACGGTAAAATGGTGCCGGTCGAAAAATCCTTTGACGACAGGATGTTTTTTTATCAGTTCTGTAAATTCAACCTCTCGCAATCTTTCAAGGAAGAGATAGGGAGCCGTTTGTTTATCTTCCTCCCGATATAGGGAAGGAAGGCATTTGCCAAAATCCTTTGTCTGCCCCCTGAACAAGAAAGGATACATATTGGCAGCCGGAATAAGTATTTTTTGTGGATTGCCTTCTTGTATGCAAACAGCTTCAAATGTGTCATTATTCGGCTCAAAGAAAGCCTTGTTAACGTCATTCTTTTCAATTGGCAGTTCATAAGTTTCAATGTCTTTTTGAATTGAAGACCGTAATGCAGAGAGAGATGCAAATAGTTTGGTAGTGCTCATATGATGTAGGTTGCTTAATTATAAGATCAAGCTTGGCTTTTGACTGAAAATGGGAATCAACTTGGGATAATTATGAAGTTTCTCTTCCTGACAAGTACGCTACGCTTTCGCCTCTCCCACATTTTGCAGGAAAGACGAAAGCCATAGTAATTGATAAATGCGAGGCAAAATTACGGATAACTCGTCAGAACACCAAGTATTTTGACAGGAAATGTGTTTTTCCCTCGCAATGGGCAGTGGAAAAAAATCACTCTTTCAGCTTCGGAAACAGGATTTTTACCCCTTCCAGATAGATGCGCCGGGCGTTTTCGGGAGTGGTAAATTTGCTGAACGCGCTCAGAATGTGCTCATAATAGTCTATCTCATAATTATGGAGCCCTTTTTTATGTCCTCAAGATAGGACTGACTCATGTGACACTCTTCGCGGAACATTGCGCGATCAATTTTTAGAAGACGGATTTCACGACTGATGAATGCGCCGAACTCCATGTGGTCGGCGGCTTTTTTTGCTTTTAAAATCATACTGATTTCGTTTTTAAATGTTAATAAATATAATAAACTGTATATCTGTACCCAACTGTCGGGTACAGTTTTTCCGGAGGCAAAGCGTTAACTTCGCCGAGATTTTAAAAATAACAGATAATGAAAGCAAACATGACTACTCTTTCCATATACGAACTGCGAAAGACCATAGGGCTGTGGAAAAGCCGTAAAATAACAGATTCTACCATTTCGAAACTGCTGGACCTCTATTTGGGAGTCACCGCCTACATGAATGATGAAGCGGTTTACCCCGTAGAGAATTTCTACGACCTCGGCCTGTCGTTGAAGTTCAAGAATGCACGCTGCCTGGTGGAGGCGGTCAGGCAAAGCCGTTCGTTCGGCATCGTTCCGGACGGCAATGTGTATGGAATGAAATCTTTCTACTCTTATCTTTGGAAAGCAAAAGATGCTGCGGAAAGTTTACCGGAAACATTACCGGAAAAGTTTCCGCAAGCGGATATATATAATTATAATATATATAATAATTATAAATCTACTAAAGATATTCCTAAAGGAAATCCGATTCCTGCGGAAGAATGTCTGGAAGCCGCCCGGCACTTCTTTCATGTCATCAATGAAAACCCGGTGCAGAAATTGCAGATCTTCATTCCGCTGATCAACCGCTTCCAGCAGGAGGAGGGACTGACACGCGGGGATGCCTGTGCCAACCTTGTGCACTTGGTGAACGAATTGCTGGTTCCTCACTTTGCGGGGCAGGAGCGTTTCATGAAATCCGGTCACAGCGGACGTCTGTGCTGGCTGAACAACCTGCTGAAGTCTGCCCATGGACAACGCCTGCTGAAGGATGCCGCAACCGCCGGAAGGCGGAAAAGGGAGCAGGCAATGCGTGAGATGCGGAGCGAGCAGCGCAACAATCATCCGCTGTGCGAGTTTGAGTGGACGGACACCGAAACCGGAATGCGCTTTTATGACGACCCGATAGAGGGAATGGTCAACATCCCTGATGATGCGTCTCCGCGCCCGGGAGCAGGGAGCGTGTGGAATGTGCTGAGCAATAACTGGGAAGGAGGGAACTTGTGAAACCGTTTTATTATCTCTGCGATTTTCCTGAACGCAAGAACGTGGGTAAGAATTATCTGGCCCTGTGTCCTAAATGCGGCAAGAAACACCTTTCGATTTCCCGCGAGACGGGATTTTACCATTGTTTCTATGCCGGATGTGATTTTCATGGCCGCCTGAAAGACTTTTGGGAAGAACGCCCGCTGTCGGCCGGGAGGGCGTATGGCGGCCCGTCCGCTTCTTTCCCTGCATCGGCGGGAAGGAAGAACGGAAGTGCGGCGTTGGCGGGTAATGCCGGTGGTGGAGAAACTTTCGTGTCCGAAGTCTCGATGATTCCCGATGACTACAAACATCTCTCGCCCGACGTGCTCGCCAGAATAAAGCCGCTGACAGATGAGCCGGAGACGGCCGACCCTGATCAGCTTGCCGCCCGCCGTTATCTTGCCGACCAGGGAATATCCCTGAAAACGGCTGTCAGTGCACATCTCGGTTGCCTGACGCACCGCTGCTTCGGTGGAAAGGACGGCAAGGACGAAAAGAACGCTGCCGGGACGATGTACCACTGCATTGCTTATGTGAACTACGTCAACGGGCAACCTGTCAACGTGAAGTATCGTTCGTGCGACCCTTCCTCGTCCGGCTACACCAAATGCTGGAGTCAGGATTCGCCCACTACGCCTTGTCCGCCCTATAATATCGACTGCATCAACCCGCTGCGGATTTCCGAAGAGAGTGTTGCCCGTCTGATTGTCACCGAAGGAGGAAGGGATGTGCTGACTCTGTACGAGGCGGGCTACCCTTATGTCATCAGTGTGCCCAACGGCGCTGCAAGCGACCTTCGCAAAAGTTTCGAGGCTTTTGTTCCCTGGCTGAACCAGGTGCGCGAACTGGTGATTTGCGGTGACTGCGACCTGCCGGGGCGGACACTCGTGAAGCACCTTGCCGACTACTTCGGGTCCCGCTGCCTGTTCACCACTTTGCCCGGCGGCTGCAAGGACATATCCGATGTGCTTGTGGCATACGGTTCCGGTGTGGTGCGCGAGATTATCGACTCTGCACGTCCGCGGCATACGGCGGACATCATCACCGTAGGCGAACGGACGGATGAGGTGCTGAACGTGCTGCGTGGCGAATACGATCATGGATACGATGTGGGCTATGGCCCGCTGACCGACCAAGTGTTTCATCCCACCGATCAGGGCGGACTGATAATCGTTACCGGGAAGCCCAACAGCGGCAAGACTGATTTTCTGAATGACCTGACTTGCCACCTCATGGCCAAGACCGGGCGCTACGTCTGCTTTCTCTCTTTCGAGGTTCCCGACAAGAATAAGCACATTGCGCATCTCATCCGGCTGATGTTGGGCAAAGTGAACATGACGGCATATACCCGGGAGCAGTTGCAGCCCATTGTCTCTTTTCTGAACGCCCACATGGTGCATCTGGATCTGCATGAGATTTCGCCCACACCTACCAATATCATTGAGCGTGCGGAACGGGTGAAACGGGCTGTACCGTTGAAGTATCTCATCATCGACCCGTATCTTTTCATGGAGATGGAAAGCGGACGCTACAATACGGAAACACAGGCCATTAAGGCCATGCTGACGCAGATGCAGGCATGGGGGCGCAGCAATGGCATCTGGGTCATCATCGTGGCGCATCCCCGCAGCCTGAAGAAGCAGAGTGGAAAGGATGAACTGGAAGAAATAGACATGTACACCATTTCGGGCAGTGCCAACTGGGCCAATCTTGCCGACTTCATTTTTTCTATCAGCCGCATCAACCAGCCGGACCGCAACTATACAAGGCTCGACATGCTGAAGGTGCGCGACCAGGATTTGTGCCGGACGGGCAGCGTGTTGTTCGTGCGGCAGCCATGCGGCCGGTATGATGAGCGCGAGTCGGAACAGCAGGTAATGGCAGAAATGCAGGGCAAAGTGCTGGATAAGGACAGGCTGCCCTGGATTGAACTGCTGAAAAAGGAAGAGGGATGAAAACGCTACGCCGCCCCCTCTCACAAAAAGAGGAGTTCGTACATTTGTTCTGAAAAATCATGCAAAAGTAGGAATTTTAGGGGCAGGAATCAAATGTTTGGTTGTTTTTCCGGGGGGTTACTCCTGAAAGTCCGGGGATTTACGCATGAAATGCCGGGTGTTTGCAGCAGCAACGCCCGGCATTTGCTTTGTAAACGTCAGGGTTCTCCCAGCGCTTCCACGATTGTGTGCACTTGAAGCGGCGTGTAGCATTTGGCGTTGGGAAGCATGCCGCTGGCCCGGAGTTGTTCTTGAAGTCCGGGTTTGAAGGCTATCCAGCGGTTTAGTTTCCGGACAGCGGCTTTGGGTGTGATGTAAGGGCTGTAAAGCATGGCCAGCTCGCTTTTGCTGTAACTGCGTATGGTGAATGAGGATTTTTCCATTGGAACATTTTTATTACGATTGTTGATGTAAAGTTAATGAAAAATGACGGGGTATGAAAGTATGGGCAGAGGTTTATTGCGTCATAAGGTGCCATAAGCCGCAGTAACTCTCCTTATGGTGTGCAAGGATGCGCAAAGGGGTGCGAAGGGGTAGCGGAGTGGGGCGGAGGAGGTATCTTTGCATTGTCAAAAAAGGAGCTCCTGAGAGATTTGACAATTGAGATTTGAAAAGTGAAAAAGTAACAACCATTAAAAAAGTAAAGATTTATGGCAAATGCATTGGTAGTGCGTACACAACGCTACAAAAAGATTGGAGATAAGACTTCTCCGCTGGTTTATACCCTGAAAAGAAAGCCGCGCGATGCGAAGATGTATGATTTGAAGCGTATCGCGGAAGAGATCGAGGCTTTGGGTGGCATGTCGGCGGAAGATGTGCTGCACGTGGGCAAGGCAATCGTGAGAAACATACGCGAGAAGTTGGCGGACGGAAACAGTGTCCGTCTGGATGATTTCGGGATTTTCCGCACTTCGTTCCATTGTGTGGCTACGGAGCAGGAAAAGGACTGTACGGTGAAGAACATCGATAAGGTGCGGGTCAACTTCAAGGTTGCCGGTACGTTGCGACTGGTGAACGATTCGGTAGCCACCACGAAAGGCGCTCCGAATAACATTACCTACGAACTGGTTTCTGCCGACGGCGGCAGTTCATCGGGCGGAACAGGCGGCCTTCCGGACGATGGGGAAGAGGAAAACCCGTTGGGATGAGGAGAGTGATGAACAAGTTTTTATGAACAATTTAAAATGAAGAAGAAAATGAGTAAAAGTGCAGGTATTTGGGATACAATTCTGAAAGTGGTGATTGCAGTGGCTTCGGCAGTGCTGGGCGTGTTCGGGGCAAATGCGATGACGGTGTAGGAGGGGCGATGCCCTGAGAGTGCAAGAGCGCAATGCTCTTTGTTGCATGTTTTGTTTAGAAGGCGCCGGTTGGCGCCTTCTTTTTTTTCTCTACAAAGCCTATGGGCATATCCACATGGGCATATCCCAGTTTGTCCAGACGGACGGCTACTTTGCTTTTTCCGTTTAGGATGACGAGTTCTCCTTCCAGTCCGGCCAGCGGGCCTTTTATGACTTTTACGGCGTCGCCGGGAGCGAGCGGGGCACTGCACATCTCCACTGCCTCCTGACTGTAATCGAGCATGAAGCGGAATTGTGCCATTTGCTCGTCGGGGATTACGGCGGGCGCACTTTCACCGCGCAACACCATATAGCGGTTGACGGCTTGCAGGCTTAGCGGAAGCGCACGTTCCTGCGGAGTGACGTGCACGAATATCATCATCGGAATTATCAGGCGGTCCACCCGTTTGCGGCGGTCGCTCCACTGGTGAATCTCACTCTGAATGGGCAGGTAGCATTCAATGCCCATAGCGGCGAGCCGCCGGGCTGTCCTCTTCTCAAGGCATGACTGCACGTAAGCCACCAGCCATTGGCGACGAACGGCGTCGGTTTCCGTTTCTGTGTATTTGGTACTTTGCATTGTTTTTGTGATCCATTAGTTTAAAAGGTACGTGCGACGGCAGCGCTCTACCGCCGCAACGTACCGACAAACAAACAAATATAAGCCCGGAGACGGGGACAGTATTTCATGTAGAAGTACCCCGGACTTATGGGGTATATGCTATTTACGGTCGGAGGTGCTGCCATAGCCGTATCCATAACCGTAGCCATATTTCTTGCCGTAACCATAGTACTTGCCATACTTGCCGTAGCCGTAGTAATAGCCGTATTTCTTCTTTTTCATATCCAGCCCGTTGATGACGGTGCACAAATTGGGCAAACGATTATTGTTTTGCAGTTCATTGATGAGCTGGTAATCGTTTTTGTATGTGTAGTCGGCGCGGCACACGTAGACGCTGGCATCAGCTACGCGGGCTATAAGCTGCGTGTCGGTAACCATGCCGATAGGTGCGGTGTCGAGTACTATATAATCGTATTTTTGTTTTAGTATCTCAATGGCGTCCTGTAATGACTGGCGTGCCAGCAATTCCGTAGGATTGGGAGGGATGGTTCCTCCCGGCAGCAGATCCAGGTGGTCGGTCACTCCCGAAGGACGGATCAATGAAGACAGGTCGGTGGTCTTGGGAGAGGATAGATACAGAGTGATGCCGTTTTCTTTGTGCGAAATGTTGAATACCTTGTTCAAACCGGGTTTACGGATGTCCAGCCCGACGATGATTACTTTCTTTCCCAGCAGGGCAAGGCTGACAGCCAGATTGGATGCGATAAACGTTTTCCCTTCACCACTCATGGTAGAAGTGATGAGGATCACCTTTTGGTCCGGCTCGCCCAACATGAACAACAGGCTGGTGCGTATGCTCCGGAAGGTTTCCGCCATGATGTCGTTGTCGTTTTCGCGAACGGCAATGGCATGTTTATTTCCCGTTTCGGATTCGGTGAGGGGGACATCACCGATTATGGGGACGGTAGTGAGCTTTTCTACGTCGTTGCGTCCTTCGATGCGGAAACTGAGCAGATTCAGGACGTAGATAATGGCAACCGGAATACCGAAGCCGAGCACGAGGGCAATCAGGTAAATGAGCTTCCCTTTGGGGGATATCGGGGATTCGTCTGCCAATGCGTCGTCTATGATTTTGGCATTGTTGGCAGTGGCTGCAAGGGCGATATTGTTCTCTTCGCGTTTTTGCAGCAGCATGAGATAAAGGCCCGCCTTGATTTCCTGCTGGCGCTGGATGCTGACGAAACGGCGTTCTTGAGCGGGAGCATTGCTGATGCGCCCGGCATATTTTCCTGCCTCGCGGTCGAGGTCGGATTTGGTGATAAGCAGTCCTTTGCGCACGCTGGTAATGGTGGTGACAAGATTGGTGCGCATGTTCTGGATATCGCTGTTGAGCCGTTGTATGACGGGGTTGGCTTCGGAAGAAGTGCGTAACAGGCGGTTGCGTTCCAGAATCAAGGCGTTATATTGGGTTATAAGACCGGTTAGGGTATTGTCGTTCAACCCTACGTTGGCAGGGAGAGTGGTATAGGAACTTTCCGGCTTGTCAAGATAGTCGGAGAGGTATTGTATGAGGTTGAGTTGCGTACCGTTCTCCACACAGAGCTTTTCGTACTCGGAGCGCTCGCTGACGGCCAGTTTGGCGTCACTGCTGAGGTCGGTGAGCCCGGCTTCGCGTTTGAAACTTTCCAACTCGCGCTCGGTAGTGCCTAATTCCTGATCGATGACAGATATACGTTCGTCGATGAAATGGGCTGTGTTTTCCGCCACTTCGTTTTTATCGTCATTGGTATCGCGGTTGTACATTTCCACTAACTTATTGATGAAATCTTCACCGCGTTTGGTGTGGGTGTCGTTGATTGATATGGTGGCTACGGAGGTTGTTTTGCTGGTAGGCTCAATGGATAAAGCGCTACGATAACCTTTGGCAAGAGTGAACGGTTTGACAATGCTTACTTCAATGCTGCCGCTTCCTTCAATGGGGATGGCAGGGTTGGGCATCAGGGTAAGAGTGCCCGCTTCGCCGGAGATTACCGCGGGCAGCTTGGTGAAATGCCTGTTCAGAACTGTTTCGTTGATTGTGGCCGTCACGTCCGTTTGTCCGCCGGCATGATAATTGATTGTCAGAAGTATGGGGTCGGTGAGACGATCGGCATCTTCCGGCGGGAAGTGTACGAGTATGGGAGATGAACCGTATAAATCGGTGGTATTGAAACCGCCCGTAGTGGAGTAATTGATGTAAAGCCCTAATTCGCAGACCACGTCTTTAATGAGCGATTTGCTATGCAGAATTTCTATCTCATTGTCGATGTTGTTGGATGAACTGATAATGCCCAGATCCTCGAAGGCGCTGAAATTGCTGCCGGCAGCGCCTCCTTTTTTGTCGTCCTTGATAATGACAGAAGCGCTGATGTTGTAGACCGGGGTGGTATACTTCAGGTATAGCCATGCAGCCGCCAGACAAATGATGACAGAGGCTGCGAACCAGTGCCAGCGTATGATATATTTGAACAGGACGGCGTGGAAATCCGTCTTCTCTTCTTTTTCTTCAAACAGGTCGTCGTATATGTCTTCTTTCACGTTTTCTGAGTATTAAGTGTTATGCACTGTTTTTTTCTCTCAATTTGTCCGCTATTTGGTGATAGCGATGATAAGGCTGGCCAATGACACTAACGAGCCGACAACGGAGAACCAGATGGTGGTACTGCTGCTGATGTTGGATGTTTTGGCTTTGGTCTTATTGGGTGTGACGTACAGGATGTCATTCTGCTGTAAGTAGTAGTAAGGAGAATGTAGGATGTCCTGATCGTTTAAGTTGAGTGTGATGATCTCCCGTTGGCCCCTATTGTCTTCGCGAATAAGCTTTACGTTGTTGCGGATACCGTAGATGGTCATGTCTCCTGCCATGGCAAGGGCTTCGAACAGGTTGACTTTTTCGTTGGAGATCGTAAAGGTTCCCGGTCTGCTTACCTCACCGATGACTGAAATCTTATAGTTGACCATACGTACGGTGACGATGGGCATTTCACGAAATTGCGATTTCAACTTCTCTCTTATCAATTGTTCGGCTTCTCCTTTGGTCAGTCCGCCCAGATGTATTGTGCCCAGTACGGGGAAATCAATATTGCCCCGGTTGTCTACAAGATATTGTTGCAATACGGGTTGTGAAGTGAGATACTTGTTGCCTGTATTACTGATGGGGCTGGACACCGTCAGGTTGAAAGGTTCTGCCAGTTCGGGCGCTTCGGGACAACTGACTACGATGGTCAGCAAATCTTTCGGCATAATCCGGGCGTCGTATAAGGTTGGATTAAGGGCGGTTGTGTCGCTCTGGGCCGCCTGTTGCATGTTGCCTTGCAAGTAGGGCACTTGCTTATAGCTTTGGCATCCGGCAAATAATAGCGGCAATGACAGTAGGATAATAAATATTTTCTGTTTCATGTGTTTTTGTTCTATTTTATTTTTTACTGTTTACTTTCATCAGTAGGCAGCTTTCTCTCCTTGAATCGCGTTTTTTACGGTTTTGTAAATGATGTATAGGTCGAGCATGAAAGTCCAGTGTTCCAGATACCAGATGTCTCGTTCCACGCGGCCTTCCATTTGCCACAGTTCTTTGGTTTCGCCACGAAAACCGTTGATTTGCGCCCATCCGGTGATGCCGGGTTTTATGAGATGCCGCACCATGTATTTGTCAACCAGCTTGGAATATTCCTCGGTGTGTTTCAGCATGTGAGGACGAGGCCCCACTACGGACATGCTGCCCAACAGGACGTTGATGAACTGCGGAAGTTCGTCGATGTTGCTTTTGCGTAGGAAATTTCCCAACTTCGTTTTGCGCGGATCGTTTTTGGTGGCCTGCATGGTGTCACTGTCTTTGTTTACACGCATGGAACGGAACTTGTAGCACCAGAACTCTTTGCCGGCTTCTCCACTGCGTTTTTGCTTGAAGAAGATGGGACCGGGTGAGGTGATTTTTATGGCTGTGCCTATTATCAGGTATATCACAGGGAAAAGCGTGCACAGAAAAAGCAGTGAGAAAAGAATGTCGAACATTCGTTTGAGAAGTCTGTTTTCCGGCTGCGCCAATGGTTCCTGACGGATGTATAGAATGGGAACGTTGCCCAACATTTCAAAATGCATGTGGCGTTTGAGGTATCTGCGCACATCGGGCACACTGTAAAAGTGTATAAGATGATTTTCACAGTAATTGATGATGGGCAGAATTTCCTTGCTGTATGATGAAGGAAGTCCGCAGTACACGTGTTCTGTTGGGCTATGTTGGATGTAAGGAAGTGCATGTTGGGGAAGGCCCAGATAAGGGCATTGTTCGGGGTAGAGTGGGGAAGGCGCTTCCGCAAAATAGCCGATTATCTTGAAACCGGATGCTGCATTTCCTGTCATTTCATGGTAAAGCTCAATCATGTTTTCACCGTCGCCTAAGAGTATGGTGCTACGGGAGTTGCCGCCCGAACGACGATAGGACTTTAAAATTTGGTGGAAAGTCAGCCGGTAGATAGTTAAGCAAATAAGAAAAAAGAAATAGAACAAGACAAAAAAACGCGCGGAAAGAGTTCCGAAATCTGCAAGACTGATAAGGCTGATGAATACTACTGCATGGAAAAAAGTGTTGCGTATGGCACGTGTCACAATCCGTTCCGGACGCACAATGCGTTCATGCAGAATAATGCCTTTGGAGTAGTTACAGGTAATATAGACCAGGTTCAGAAGGACCAACAGGCGGGGGAGAGAATTGGCAAATGTTTCGCCGAGTGTCTGGACATCTATTATATGATATAATACTATGAAGATAGTATTCAATATACATAAATCACCGGCAATGATGATTAACTTGATGACTTTATTAAATCGTAATACTTGTTTCATGGATTTGTAATACGTTTATAATCAGTTTTTTCCGATAAAAAAAGAATTAGGCCGTACTCTTTAATTGCTTGTTCCTGTTTTTATGTTCTCTTACTTACAAGGTAAGAGAATAAATGAGGCATAGTAAATAGTCTCTCTCTTTTCGTTAACATCTGATTATTACACATTAACGATGCTTATTATTGTTTAAATTGAGAAAATGATGTCAGAGAATAGAATAAAACAGGAAAGAAAAATGTGTAAATAAAATCGAAATGAACGCAATGATGAAAAATAGTTTTTATTTATATTTTATGAGGTTTAATACCATATAATTTGATTAAAATATAAAATCGTTTGTTTATTTGTTGATTTTTTTTCTACCTTTGTCCCCATAAATCTCATTCTCTTACCTTGTAAGTAAGAGAATGAGATAGATATTTTAGCTTTTTCTTTGTATATGTGAATATATTTTACATTTTAACTTACCTTTTTTTCTTTTTCTTTGGATAGATTCTTGAAATGACTTTCCTGTTGGCTTTGCTCATTGCATTGTTGTTGAAGGAGGCGAGATAAACGTTTGTTACTTTTTCGGAGCTGTGTCCCAGGCCTTCGCTTATCATGGCAATGGCTACTCCCTCTTCTTTGGCGGTGGTGGCCCAAGAGTGGCGCGCCACGTAGGAGGTGAGTGGCACGTTTAGATGCAGCATTTTGGAAAGTTGGTGCAGATGTTGGTTGTAAAGGCGTAAGGCGCTTTTGTATTGCCGGTAGCCTTCCGAACCGGTGGACGAAAGTATGGGTAGGAGATAGGGGGATTGGGAATGTTTGTTAGTGTACCGGCGCAGGATGTCGGCAGCGTAAGGTTCGATGTAGACCGATAGCTGCTGGCGGGTTTTGTGGCGGTAGTAATAAATGGTGTTATGCCTCATGTCCGTCTTGCGAAGATAGACGAGGTCGACAAATGGAATTCCTCTGAGGTAAAAACTAAGCAGGAACAGGTCGCGGCTGAAGCATAAATGAGGATGCTGCTCCAATTTTAACTGTGAAAGGCGGCGTATAAGGGCGGGAGAGATGGCCCGCTTGGTGGTAGGCTCGTATCCTGTGAATACGAAGCGAAACAGTTCGTCAGCAGATGTGGCATCGGGAATGCCTTGTACGTACGCTTGGTTGAAGATGGAGCGCAGCATACGCATATAGGCTGATATGGTGTTGTGGCGCCGCCCTTTCTGGAGCAGGCTTTCTTCGTATTTCTTAATCAGTCCCGGTGTGAGTTCTTTGAAGGTAAGAGGCATGTCTCCGGTGAATTTTCGGAAACTTTTAATGGCGCTGGTGTACAGATTGGCGGTTCCATAGCGTCCGGCATTTTGGGCTTCTTCGATCGCACTTTGTGCGAAAGTATATATTGTGGTCATAATCTGAATTTTAAGATGAATAACGTTTTTGATAAACAAGCTGTCTCATAAAAAGATTTGAGACAGGAAGCTGTTTAGGCATAGAATAAGTTAATATTCTATATAAATTCAGATATGACCGGTCCGGACAACCCCGTAGAAACGTCAGAGTATGCCCGAACGCACTCTACTCAATGTCTCCGGAGTCATCAGCAGATAGGAAGCAATGTGCGACAAGGGAGCCCGCTTGATAACTTCAGGCTGGTGCTGCATCAGCAGGTTGTAACGCTCGCGTGCAGTTTCGAACCGCCAGGAGTCGGCTTTTATTTGTGAAGTGATGAGGGAATATTCGAGTATTTTGCGGTAGAACATATTGATTTCCCAAGACACTTCGGTGAGCAGCATCAGCTTGTCATAAGGCAGCAAGTAGACAATGCTGTCTTCAAGCGCCTCAATCATGAGGTGGGTGGGCTCTTTCTTCAGGGTACTTTCAATGCAGATGATAATGCAACCTTCATAAGAGAAATGTTCGGTGACGTCCTTGCCGTTTTTATAGTAGAACTGGCGCAACATGCCTTTGCCGACGAATACAAGATTATGGCTTATTTGTCCTTCTTTCAATAGAATCTCTCCTTTTTCCACTTCTTTGCGGATCAGGACTTCTTCTATTTGCCGTCTGCCTTCGGGAGCCATGCCGGGATAACGGGAGTTGACTGTAAGGTCCACCGTCTCTTTGAGTAATGTATCCATAACGATTATGTAGGGTTGGGTGTCATTTAGCATGGCAAAGATAGGAAAATTATTTGATATGTATCAATCTCATCTTTTTTTCATTTCCGTATCTTTGCGCGATTTTTACCATAACACATTCTACAATATAATGATACAGCAGGAAAATTTAAAGAAACGGCTTGCCAAGCTGGCGGCTCCTATCTTTATTGAGACGCTACTTATTATGATGCTCGGCGCGGTGGATACCGTCATGCTGAGTCGCCATTCGGATAACAGTGTGGCTGCCGTAGGCGTGGTCAATCAGATTATCATGCTGACGTTTCTGGTGTTTGAAGTGATAAATCTCGGTACTTCCGTACTGTGTTCACAATATATCGGTGCGCGCTTGCATAAGCAGGTGGTGCAGGTGGTGGGAGTTTCCATTTTGGTCAATCTGGTGGTGGGCATCACTATCAGTATGCTGTTGTTCGGCTGTGCAGGGCCTATTCTGCGCCTGATGGGGCTTGGGCCTGAACTGATGCAGGATGGCATGGACTACATGCGCATTGTGGGAGCGTTCGCATTCTTTCAGGCATTATCCCTGACTCTTTCCGCTTCGTTGAGAAGCGCCAATAAGGCGGTGTATCCGATGCTGGTTACGGTGGTGGTCAATATCCTTAATATAATAGGCAACTATTCTCTGATTTTCGGACGTTTCGGATTTCCGGAATTAGGGGTGGAGGGGGCTGCTATCTCCACTGCCTTCAGCCGGGGTGTATCGATGATCATTCTGTTCGTAATCCTGTTCCGCAAGCATATCCATAGTTTCCCGCGGGTTTATTTCCGTCCGTTCCCATGGGTGGAGCTGAAGAATCTGATGAAGGTGGGGCTGCCTTCTGCCGGGGAGCAGCTTTCTTACAGCTCGTCGCAGGTGGTAATCACTTATTTCATCAATATGCTGGGAGTGGAGGCGCTTGCCACACGTACCTATTGCGTCAATATTATTATGTTCGCCTATCTGTTCAGCATCTCTATGGCACAGGGCGGAGCGATATGTATCGGGCATCTGATAGGGGAGAAAAAACCGCATGCCGCTTTTCTGATGGGGAAGTATGTGATGAAGAAGTCTGTAATGATCACTGTGATCCTGTCCGGCATACTTGCGCTCTTCGGGCATACGATTTTTGGCTGGCTGACGTCCAATCCCGAGATTATCAGAATGGGGGCTACTGTCCTGATGATTGATGTCGTGCTGGAGATAGGACGTCCCATCAATATTTTTGCTACGAATGCACTGCGTGCGGCAGGAGATGTGAACTATCCGTTCTATGTGGGGCTGGTGGTGATGTGGAGCGTGGCTGTGGGGCTTGGCTATCTGTTCGGAATTCCGTTTGGCTGGGGCATTTGCGGCATGTGGGTTGCTTTCTTGCTGGACGAAAACATCCGGGGGGCTATCTTTGTCCGCCGTTGGTACAGCATGAAGTGGGTGAGCAAGAGTTTCATTAAATAGCATTTGTTTAATGGCGTTTGAAGGGGAGCTTGGAAATTTATTAATTTTTTTCTGTCCTTTTAGATTTTGAGTGTTAACGTGTTATCTCTTTTCTTGTCGGATTGCAGAAAAAAATATGCAGGAAAGATTTGCATAGTCCAAAAGTTTACCATACATTTGCACCGCATTTGAGAAGAATGCTGGTTACACTAAGGAAGTTTGGGTGAGTGGCTGAAACCACCAGTTTGCTAAACTGACGTACGGGTAACCGTACCGGGGGTTCGAATCCCCCAGCTTCCGCAAAGAAAGCATCGGTTTGTAAAAGCCGGTGCTTTTCAAATCGGTGGATTCGTCTAACGGTTAGGACACATGCCTCTCACGCATGCAATACGAGTTCGATTCTCGTATCCACTACAAAGTTTTTTTGTAAAATGTTTGAATGCACTCTTAGCTCAGTTGGTAGAGCAACTGACTCTTAATCAGTGGGTCCA